>OKWL01000009.1_pt1 | contig 491354 bp, 434 predicted proteins | sample 1607171 | NCBI WGS metagenome assembly OKWL01 (sample SAMN07501049, study PRJEB24779) | human gut metagenome
TTTGATGCTCAATGAATTAAACTTCGTAATGAATTACGTGTTCACTCGTTGAGACTTGGTATTCATTTAGTGTCCGAAGACATTAAGAATCCATGTCACTTTGAGTGCCCACACAGATTGTCTGATAAATTGTTAAAGAGCAGTGCAACGCGGCTTTCGCTCACCGTTGCGAGGTGGCGTATATTACGCTTTCCTCTTTCAGAGTCAACCCGTTATTTCAGGATTTTTTCTCTTCAACCGACCGGGTTGTCTGTGAAGTGATTCACATCCGCCGTGTCGATGGAGGCGCATTATAGGGAGCCGCCGAGGAATGACAAGCGGAAAAATGCATTTTTATTTCAACCGCTCACCTTTTCGCCAAAACGCCTTATTTTTGGTGCTTTTTAATCTCTTTTGGCAGTTCTGCCAGACTCGTTATCACCCAGTCGGCTGCATTTTCTGCTTCTGTGGTGACCGGTTTACCGGTACGCACTAATACCTTGGTACCTACACCTGCCGCCGCTGCTGCCTGCATATCTTCCAGTTTATCGCCCACCATATAAGATGCGGCCATATCAATGTGCAGGAATTCCTGTGCAGAGATAAACATGCCCGGGTGTGGCTTACGGCAATCACAGGTCTGACGATACGCCTCTACACTTCCCTGCGGGTGATGCGGACAATAATAGATGCCATCAAGATCGACGCCACGATCGGCCAGAGACCAGTCCATCCATTCCGTCAGCGTCTCGAATTGCGCTTCGGTGAATTTACCCCGGGCGATACCGGACTGGTTAGTCACCACCACCAGCGCATAGCCCATCTCTTTCAACTGGCGCATGGCATCTATTACGCCCTCGATAAACTCGAACTCATCAATCTCATGGACGTAACCGTGATCCACATTAATAGTGCCGTCACGATCGAGAAAAATTGCGGGTACAGATTTTGCCACCGGTTTGCTCCTGAAAAAGTCTTGTTCAGCTAGTATCTCATGAATCGCAGCGCAATAAAGTGCTCATCGCACAGAGGTGGATTGATTTAGACGTCTGGATGCCTTAACATCCATTTTGTTCACGGTCATTCCCCGTATCTGGCAGAAGAAAATGCCACGGCTAACTTACTTACGATAAAAATAATCTAATGATTAAACTTTCCAATATCACCAAAGTGTTCCAGCAGGGGAACCGAACCATTCAGGCGCTGAACAACGTCAGCCTGCATGTGCCTGCTGGTCAGATTTATGGCGTCATTGGCGCATCGGGTGCGGGTAAAAGTACGCTGATCCGTTGTGTTAACCTGCTTGAACGCCCAACCCAGGGCAGCGTAGAAGTTGGCGGCCAGGAGCTTACCGCTCTCTCAGAAAAAGAACTCACCAAAGCGCGTCGCCAGATTGGCATGATTTTCCAGCACTTTAACCTGCTGGCATCCCGCACCGTGTTCGGCAACGTTGCCCTGCCGCTTGAGCTGGATAACACGCCGAAAGAAGAAGTTACGCGTCGCGTCACCGAACTGCTCGACCTTGTTGGTCTGGGCGACAAGCATGATAGCTACCCGGCAAATCTGTCCGGTGGGCAAAAACAGCGTGTGGCCATTGCCCGCGCGCTGGCAAGCAATCCTAAGGTGCTGCTGTGCGATGAAGCCACCAGCGCGTTAGACCCGGCCACCACGCGCTCTATTCTGGAACTGTTAAAAGACATTAACCGTCGCCTGGGCCTGACGATTCTCCTTATTACGCATGAAATGGATGTAGTTAAACGCATCTGCGACTGCGTGGCGGTCATCAGCAACGGTGAGCTGATTGAGCAGGATACGGTGAGTGAAGTCTTCTCGCACCCGAAAACGCCGCTGGCTCAGCAGTTCATTCAGTCCACACTGCATCTGGATATTCCGGAAGATTATCTGGAACGTTTAAAAACAGACGCAACGCCTGACAGCGTCCCGATGCTGCGCATGGAGTTCACGGGCCAGTCCGTTGACGCACCGCTGCTGTCCGAAACCGCGCGTCGCTTTAACGTGAATAACAACATTATTAGCGCGCAGATGGACTACGCCGGTGGCGTGAAGTTCGGCATTATGCTGACGGAAATGCACGGCACACAGGAAGAAACCCAGGCGGCAATTGCCTGGCTGCAAGAACATCACGTAAAAGTAGAGGTACTGGGTTATGTCTGAGCCGATGATGTGGCTACTGGTTCGCGGCGTTTGGGAAACGCTGGCAATGACCTTCGTATCGGGCTTCTTTGGTTTTGTGATTGGGCTGCCGGTCGGCGTGCTGCTGTACGTTACGCGCCCGGGTCAAATTATTGAAAACGCGAAGCTGTATCGCACGCTCTCTGCGCTGGTGAACATTTTCCGGTCTATTCCGTTCATTATTCTGCTGGTGTGGATGATTCCATTTACTCGCGTGATCGTCGGGACGTCGATTGGTTTGCAGGCAGCTATTGTCCCGCTGACCGTTGGCGCGGCACCGTTTATCGCCCGTATGGTGGAAAACGCCCTGCTGGAAATCCCAACCGGCCTGATCGAAGCTTCCCGCGCTATGGGTGCGACGCCAATGCAGATCGTTCGCAAAGTTCTGCTGCCAGAGGCGCTGCCTGGGCTGGTGAACGCAGCAACCATCACGCTTATCACCCTGGTCGGTTATTCCGCAATGGGCGGCGCCGTAGGTGCTGGCGGTTTAGGCCAGATTGGATATCAGTACGGCTATATTGGCTATAACGCTACCGTAATGAATACCGTTCTGGTATTGCTGGTTGTGCTGGTTTACTTAATTCAATTCTCTGGCGATCGTATCGTCCGGGCTGTTACGCATAAATAACGTTACAAACAACACAAACTCGACGAGTTAAGGATATAACATGGCGTTTAAATTTAAGACCTTCGCAGCAGTAGGCGCACTGATTGGCTCGCTGGCACTGGTGGGTTGCGGTCAGGACGAAAAAGATCCAAACCACATCAAAGTAGGCGTTATCGTCGGTGCAGAACAGCAGGTTGCTGAGGCCGCGCAGAAAATCGCTAAAGAGAAATATGGCCTGGACGTTGAACTGGTGACCTTCAACGATTACGTTCTGCCGAACGAAGCGCTGAGCAAAGGCGACATTGACGCTAACGCCTTCCAGCATAAACCGTACCTGGATCAGCAGATCAAAGATCGCGGCTACAAACTGGTTGCTGTCGGTAACACCTTCGTTTACCCGATTGCCGGTTACTCCAAGAAAATTAAATCTCTGGATGAACTCCAGCCGGGTTCACAGGTTGCCGTCCCTAACGACCCAACCAACCTTGGCCGTTCCCTGCTTCTGCTACAGAAAGTGGGCCTGATTAAACTGAAAGAAGGCGTTGGCTTGTTACCGACCGTTCTGGACGTAACCGAAAACCCGAAAAATCTGAAAATTGTTGAGCTGGAAGCACCACAGCTGCCACGTTCTCTGGACGATGCGCAGATCGCCCTGGCCGTGATCAACACCACTTACGCCAGCCAGATCGGCCTGACCCCAGCGAAAGATGGTATCTTCGTTGAAGATAAAGATTCCCCGTACGTCAACCTGATCGTGACTCGCGAAGACAACAAAGACGCGGAGAATGTGAAGAAATTCATACAGGCATATCAGTCTGAAGAAGTGTACCAGGAAGCCAATAAGGTGTTTAACGGCGGCGCGGTTAAAGGCTGGTAATCTCCCGGCAGTGTAATATCATCAAGACGGGCGTTTGCCCGTCTTGTCATTTGTGCGGTCAACTGCTTCAATATCTGACGTTTTGATTATCCACTGAGGAATTATTATGCGTGCTTTACCGATCTGTCTTTTAGCACTGATGCTGAGCGGCTGTTCTATGCTAAGCAGATCTCCTGTTGAACCTGTTCAAAGCACTGCAACCCCGCCAAAAGCGGAGCCAGCAAAACCGAAAGCGCCTCGCGCTGCGCCGGTACGTATTATTACCAAAGCCGACGAGCTGGTCGGTAAGCCATTCCGTGAACTGGGCGAAGTGAGCGGCGAATCCTGCCAGGCAACGAATCAGGACTCCCCACCTAATATTCCGACAGCCCGCAAGCGTATGCAAATCAACGCGTCGAAAATGAAAGCCAACGCGGTGCTGCTGCACAGCTGCGAAGTCACCAGCGGCACACCAGGTTGCTATCGCCAGGCGGTATGTATCGGTTCTGCGCTTAATATTACGGCGAAATGAGTTCATTTCAGTTCGAGCAGATAGGCGTTATTCGCTCCCCTTATAAAGAAAAGTTCGCCGTGCCGCGTCAGCCGGGTCTGGTCATTAACGGCGGCGGCGAGCTTCATCTTGTCGCGCCGTATAATCAGGCCGATGCAGTGCGCGGGCTTGAGGCGTTCAGCCATTTATGGGTGGTCTTTGTGTTTCACCAGACCATGGAAGGCGGCTGGCGTCCTACCGTGCGTCCGCCTCGTCTGGGCGGAAATGCCAGAATGGGTGTCTTTGCCACCCGCTCAACCTTTCGTCCCAACCCCATCGGGATGTCGCTGGTCGAGCTGAAAGGCATACGTTGTCAGAAAGATCAGGTGATCCTGGAGTTAGGTAGCCTTGACCTGGTTGATGGCACGCCGGTCATAGATATTAAGCCTTACCTGCCCTTCGCCGAAGCGCTGCCGGATGCCCGGGCAAGCTATGCTCAGGACGCACCGCAGGCAGATATGGCGGTTCACTTCACGTCTGAAATTACAACGCAAATCAGCGAGCTGGAAAAGCGTTATCCTCGCCTGCGTGACTTTATCGTTGAAGTGCTGGCCCAGGACCCCCGTCCCGCCTACCGCAAAGAAGAGGAAGCCGGTAATACGTACGCCGTCTGGCTGCTGGACTTTAACGTGCGCTGGCGCGTGACTGCGGCGGGTTTTGAAGTGTTTGCCCTGGAACCCAGGTAATTTTGTTCTCCTCTCTTTTGGCATCTTTGCCACACTGGTAAACTAAACCACTTTTTTTGTGTCAGGCTGGTGTTTCAGCCTGTTCCAATCGTCGAAATGGAACCGTAACAACATGCGTACTAGCCAATATCTGCTCTCCACTCTGAAGGAGACACCTGCCGACGCCGAGGTGATCAGCCACCAGCTGATGCTGCGCGCCGGGATGATCCGCAAGCTGGCCTCCGGGTTATACACCTGGCTGCCGACCGGCGTGCGCGTCCTGAAAAAAGTCGAAAACATCGTGCGTGAAGAGATGAACAACGCCGGTGCTATCGAGGTGTTAATGCCGGTCGTTCAGCCCTCTGAACTGTGGCAGGAGAGCGGTCGCTGGGAGCAGTACGGTCCTGAACTGCTGCGTATTGCCGATCGTGGCGATCGTCCATTCGTTCTCGGCCCAACGCATGAAGAAGTGATTACCGATCTGATCCGTAACGAGCTGAGCTCTTACAAACAGCTGCCGCTGAACTTCTTCCAGATCCAGACCAAGTTCCGTGACGAAGTGCGTCCACGCTTTGGCGTCATGCGTTCTCGTGAATTCCTGATGAAAGATGCTTACTCTTTCCATACTTCTCAGGAATCGCTGCAAGAGACCTACGACAAAATGTACGCGGCCTACAGTAAAATCTTCTCCCGCATGGGGCTAGATTTCCGTGCTGTACAGGCTGATACCGGTTCAATCGGCGGTAGCGCCTCCCATGAATTCCAGGTTCTGGCGCAGAGCGGCGAAGACGATGTGATCTTCTCTGACTCCTCTGATTACGCCGCGAACATCGAATTTGCAGAAGCGCTGGCACCGAAAGAACCACGCGGCGCGGCAACGCAAGAGATGACGCTGGTTGATACGCCAAACGCGAAAACTATCGCCGAGCTGGTTGAGCAGTTTACTCTGCCGATCGAAAAAACCGTGAAAACCCTGCTGGTGAAATCGGCTGAAGGTAGCGCTTATCCACTGGTTGCCCTGCTGGTACGAGGCGATCACGAGCTGAACGAAGTGAAAGCCGAGAAGCTGCCGCAGGTTGCCAGCCCGCTGACCTTCGCAACGGAAGCAGAGATCCGCGCCGTGGTGAATGCTGGTCCTGGTTCTCTGGGTCCGGTGAACATGCCTGTTCCGGTGGTCATTGACCGCACCGTTGCGGCGATGAGCGACTTCGCTGCGGGCGCAAACATCGACGGTAAACACTTCTTCGGCATCAACTGGGATCGTGACGTGGCGACGCCGGAAGTGGCTGACATCCGTAACGTGGTCGCAGGCGATCCAAGCCCGGACGGCAAGGGTACCCTGATGATCAAACGCGGTATCGAAGTAGGCCACATCTTCCAGCTGGGCGATAAGTACTCGCGCGCAATGAACGCTGCCGTTCAGGGCGAAGATGGCCGTAACCAGGTTCTGACCATGGGCTGCTACGGCATTGGCGTAACGCGCGTTGTTGCTGCCGCTATCGAGCAGAACTATGACGAACGCGGAATCGTCTGGCCGGATAACATCGCGCCGTTCCAGGTGGCGATCCTGCCAATGAACATGCACAAGTCTTACCGCGTGCAGGAGCTGGCTGAGAAACTCTACGCTGAGCTGAGCGCGAAAGGTATCGACGTGCTGATGGATGACCGTAAAGAGCGTCCTGGCGTGATGTTTGCTGACATGGAACTGATCGGTATTCCACACACCATCGTCATTGGCGACCGTAACCTCGACAGCGACGAGATTGAATACAAATACCGTCGCACCGGCGAAAAACAGATGATCAAGACGGGCGATATTCTTGATTACCTGGTGAAAGCCATCAAAGGTTAAGAAACAAAAAACCCCGCCAGTGCGGGGTTTTTTAATGGCTATATCTTATTTGCTTTCGCAGTCTTTCCCCGCAGCAAACTTCGCGTCTTTATCTGCCACCAGCGTTTTCACCAGCTCGCCGCTATCCGGGTTTGGCTCCAGCGTAAAGTGCCCTTCAACCGTCAGCAACACTGGCTTACTGTCGTTGCCGCGCGCGACGGCATAGTCTCGCTCCAGCTGGGCATTGTTCGCCACGCTGACTTTCTTCCCGGTTGCACAGTCAGTGAAGATCGCCGCATCCGCCATGTAGAAATACATCCCTCGCATCGCCATTGGGGTGGCTGGCAGGGTCGCTTTTACCGGGGCCAACGTGTAGTTGAACTGGGATTCAATCGGATTACCTTCGCGATCGAGCATCTCCATCCCCTCGCCTTTGGCGCGGAAGAAGGTTTTATCGCCCGTGGTATCCGTCAATACCAGCTTCTCAGCCGTACGCGCCCATGTTCCGTAAGATGCAAAAGAAGACGGTTCTTTCGCCCCCTGGTAACGCTGGTTCATGACCCAGGTGCCATCTTTTTGCAGAAACAGAGAAGTTTCGATGCCCTCGCAATCTGCACACGGTAATACGCCGCGCCAGCTTTGCTGCATCGGCTTTAATTCTTCATTTTGCGTTGGCTGTAGTACCTGCGTTTCTGAACGGTTATTACAGCCAAAAAGCGCGAACAGGCTTGTCACGGCCAGCGCTGATAATAATGCTTTTTTCACAATACTTTCCTTATGAAAAAGGGTATCCCTTTCGTCACATTATGGGTGACGGACTTTGCCACGCAGTGATTTTACGGTGGATTTCTGCGCCTTCGATGACAACCGACGTTCTTTCGATGCCCGCGTTGGACGTGTTGCCCGGCGACTTTTTTGTACAGCCGTCAGCTCTTTGATGACCGCGACCAGCCGGGCTATTGCCGCTTCCCGGTTAAGCTCCTGGCTGCGATACTCCTGCGCTTTAATCACCATCACACCCTCGCTGGTGATCAGGTGATGGCTGGCGGCAAGCAGGCTTTCTTTATAATACTCTGGCAGGCTGGAGGCCCGAATGTCAAAGCGCAAATGGATAGCCGTTGAGGCCTTGTTAACGTGCTGTCCCCCTGCTCCCTGGGCCCGGATGGCGGTGATCTCCAGCTCGTTATCAGGGATGCTGACGTTTCGGGACAATACAATCATGATGCGGGCTGCCAGGCTGTGAGATGAATTTCCAGATTATTCTGAGAATCGGAAAGCCAGATGGCGCCGTCCTGAATCGTCGCCTGTAGCGCCATCGTCCGGCTGGCGAACGCACTCAGCTGCGCCAGCTGTTCATCATCCAGATACCAGACGGTAAGATTTTTGAACAGCGCACATTTATTTTTATTTTGTTGCCACCAGATCTCCGCCGCTCGCTGGTTGTAGGCAAACAACGCCACTTCAGCAGACTGGGTGCAGGCCTTTTTGATCCGGCGTTCATCCGGCAGGCCAAGCTCAATCCATAAATCGATACCCAGATGATCGTTGCGCAGCCAGGCTTCCGGTTCATCTTCCGCGCTTAAACCACGGGTAAATTGCAGACGCTCGTCGGCATACTTAATCCACGCCAGCAGGCGCAGCATCATGCGCTCCTGGGTTTCAGAAGGATGACGCGCCAGCGTCAATGACGCATCCAGAAACTGGTTACGGTCAAGATCCGCCACATTGACCACAGCTTTATAAATTGTCGCTTTCAGCGCCATGAGAGAACTCCTTTCGAATCAGGCGTACATTGTAGCGAAAACCGCGGCAAAAGGCTGTTACGAGGTGGTGGCGCCCTCTTATCAAGGCGCTGATATTGCTTAAATGAGTATGGTATAGTCACCTTGCTAAACCGAGTTTAACTTCGTAGGCTTAATGATATCTCACAGTAAGTCAGTACGCTGGCAGGAGGTGATGTGAATAATTATTGTGAGTTGATTCGCAGACGGTATGCGGAGATCGCCAGCGGAGATCTGGGGTACATTCCGGATGCGTTGGGCTGTGTATTGAACGTGCTAAATGAAGTGGCCTCTGATGAGAGCCTTTCTGAATCGGTCAGGGAAAAAGCAGCGTATGCTGCGGCGAATTTACTGGTGAGCGATTATGTCGATGAATGATACCTATCAACCCATCAATTGTGATGACTATGACAACCTCGAACTCGCCTGCCAGCATCATTTAATACTGACGCTGGAGCTAAAAGATGGCGAAGTGCTAAAGGCAAAGGCCAGCGATCTGGTTTCCCGTAAAAATGTGGAATACCTGGTTGTGGAAGATGCAGGTGCAACGCGTGAGCTACGCCTCGACAAAATTGCCAGTTTCAGCCATCCGGAAATCGGCACCGTTGTGGTGAGCGAATCCTGATAACCAACGGGCAGCCAGGCTGCCCGTTACGCTTTCCATTCAAAATTAACTCCCGCTTCAGCCCACCCCTCTTCAGTGATGAAAACCCCTGCCGCCGCGATGAGCGTGTCGCCGTAAAACAGAAGCGGCGTGGTATCACGTCGCCAGGGCGGAACGTTCTGTTCCTGCCAGATTTTCTTCAGCTTACGCCCGCCGTTACGCCCGACGATATGCAGCATGCCGCTGGCCCTGAAGCGTATAGTGACGTTCTCGTCCGGCTCAGGTAGACGCACATTGCCCGAATGGCTTAACGCAACGACACCGGCATTCATCGGTAGCGTTAATGCTTTTTCCGGCGACGGCCAGTCGAGCACAACGTCAGCCAGCGACGGCACAGATTTTACCCACCAGAGTTGCCCTTTATAGCGCCTGACGTCATAACCATTCAGGTGTATACACGGGGCAGCATCTTCCCTCGCCTGTGCAACTTCCTCCCAGATACGGTTGAGCATCGCCCGGGACGGCATAACCGCACGGTGGTAAGCCAGCCAGCGACGAATCAGAGCAGCCCGGCGCACGGGGCTCATCACCTTCAACGGCGCAATGTTCAGGGCACCGTCAGCGGTAGTCAGCGTATCCAGCTCCTCGCTCAGCAACTCATCCAGCAAGCTTTCCTGTTCAGCACACAGCATGGCGCTTCTGGCCGCCGCTTCGGAAAAATGCGCCCAGCGCTCACTCAGCAGCGGTAAGACGCGCAGGCGCAGGAAGTTACGGTCGTAACTGTCGTCCTGATTGCTCTCGTCTTCAATCCAGAACAGATGATGCTGCTGCGCCCAGGCTTCCAGTGATGCGCGCGTCTCACCCAGCAGCGGGCGGATGAGCTCTGTTTCAGCAAAATCTGCGCGCTCAGGCATGGCAGATAACCCCGCAGGCCCGCTGCCCCTCTTGAGCGCCAGTAAAAACGTCTCGCACTGGTCGTCCAGATGCTGCGCGGTGACCAACGCTTCCCCTTGCTGTAATGCGCCAGAAAACGCGGCGTAGCGGGCTTTCCGCGCCTGCGCCTCAATACCCAGCCCCTCATCCTCAAGCGTGACGCGTTCAACGATCAGCGGGATTGCCCACCCTGAACACACCGCTTCGCAGTGCGCTACCCAGTCGTCGGCATGGGGGCTTAAGCCGTGATGGATATGCATCGCCCGCAGCTGGACGTCAGGCTCACGGTCGCGCCAGAGCTTAAGGCGGTGCAGCAAAACGGTGGAATCCAGGCCACCGCTGAACCCCACCAGCAGCTGGCGATAGGGTGAAACGGCGTGCGCGATAGCAGGTAAGGTCATAGGAAATTACACATAAAAAATGCCCGAACTGAACGGGCATTATCACACATGACGGCGATTACTGCTGGTAAAGCTCCAGCGGCAGGCCGTCCGGATCGTTGAAAAAAGTGAAACGTTTATCGGTAAAGGGATCGACACGAATCGCTTCGCAGGCCACGCCGTGGGCTTCCAGATGTTTTACCGCGCTGTCCAGGTCATCGACGCTGAAGGCCAGGTGGCGCAGGCCGCAGGCTTCCGGGCGTGAAGGACGCGCTGGCGGGAAAGGAAAAGAGAACAGTTCAATCACATATTGTCCGTTTAAAGCCAGATCGCCTTTCCAGGAGTCGCGCTCCTCACGGTAAGCCTCGCTCAACAGCGTAAAGCCGAGAACGTCGCAGTAGAATGCCTTACTTTTCGCGTAATCGGTGGCAATGATCGCAATATGATGAACCGCTTTTAAACCCAGCATAGTTTCTCCTTTTTATGATGCTCTGAACGTTACAACCGACAACCCGCCCCTGGCAAGCAGACCCTTTTATTTTAGGACTCTCACCCAGTACACGCCGTTATCATCGCGTTTCGCGCCATGAATGTCCGTTTCAAAGCCCGGATAGTGGCGCCCTACCGAACAGAGCATCAGCAGGAAATCGAGCACCGCCCGGCTCTCCTCGGTGATCATTTCACCCGGCATCAGCAGCGGCACGCCCGGCGGATAAGGCAGGATCATGTTGGCCGATACCCGCCCGACCAGGTTCTCCAGCTCAACGGTTTCAACCTCCCCTTTCACCTGGCGCTGCCACGCCCTGTGCGGCGTCAGCTTCATTTCAGGCAGAACATCAAATGCCTGCAACATCAGGCGCGGCAGATCGTGCTGGCGGATCAGCCTGTGGATCCCCTGGGCCAGATCCTGAATACGCATATTGCGATAGAAGTCAGGATCTTCCGCGTAGAGATCCGGCAGCATATTCTTCACCCGCAGGTTCAGATCATATGCACGCTTAAACTCCATCAGTCCGCGCAACAGCCCCATCGCGCGGGTTTTATCGATCCCGATGCTGAACAGGAACAGCAAATTATAGGGGCCGGTTTTCTCCACCACCACGCCGCGCTCATCAAGGAACTTCGCCACCAGCGCAGCCGGGATCCCTTCCTCACCCATCACACCCTGCTCATCCATGCCCGGCGTCAGGATCGTCACCTTAACCGGATCGAGGAACATGTGGTCCGCATCGGCATCCCGAAAACCGTGCCAGCTCTCCCCCGGCGCGACGGGCCAGCATTCTGCCTCATCAATCTCTTCCGGCTGCCAGATATCAAAGAACCAGCCGTCCGCTTCATCTTTAAGCCGCTGAACCTCTTTTCGGAAATGCAGCGCCCGTTCCACCGAACGATTGATCAGGCGTTTACCCGGATTACCGCGCAGCATCGCCGCCGCCGTTTCGATGGACGCCACCAGCGGGTAGCTCGGCGACGTGGTCGTGTGCATCATAAAGGCTTCGTTGAAGGTGTCCTCGTCGTACTCGCCCTTGATGTGAATGAGAGACGCCTGGGAAAACGCGGCCAGCATTTTGTGCGTCGACTGCGTTTCGAAGAACACCTTGCCCGGCACCCGCTCGCCGCTCATCCCACTTTTACCCGAGTAAATCGGGTGGAAATTGGTGTAAGGCACCCACGCGGAGTCAAAGTGGATCGACGGCACGTCGAGCGTCTGCTTGATCCAGTTCGTGTTGTAAAGCAGCCCGTCATAGGTGGAGTTGGTGATCACCGCGTGCACAGGCCAGCTTGCCTCGGGGATCGCTGCGATCTTATTTTCAATGGCTTCATGCGCGAATTCACGGCGAGGAATGCCGCCGAGAATACCCAGCGCATTACGCGTAGGCGACAGCCAGAGCGGCACCACGTCGCTCATCATCAGCAAATGCGCCAGTGATTTATGGCAGTTGCGGTCAATCAGCAGCGTACTGCCGGCAGGCGCGGCGTACATCCCGACGATTTTGTTCGAGGTTGAGGTACCGTTGGTCACCATGTAGCTTTGCTCGGCGCCAAAGGTCCGGGCGATGTACTCTTCGGCTTCCAGATGCGGGCCGGTGTGATCCAGCAGAGAGCCTAACTCGGTGACCGAAATCGACACATCCGCCTTCAGCGTGTTACCGCCGAAGAAATCGTAGAACAGACATCCCACCGGGCTTTTTTGATAGGCTGTTCCCGCCATGTGGCCTGGCGTACAGAAGGTGTACTTCCCTTCATTCACATAGGTGAACAGCGCGCGCGTGAACGGCGGTGTGATGTTATCGAGGTATTCACCGGTGTACTGCTGAATGCGGGTCGCAATGTCCTCGGCAACGCCGAGTGAGTATTCGAAGAACCACAGCGCCATACGCATATCATGCGCGCTCACGTCCATGGTCGAGTGAGTGTTGATAAACGCGTACAGCGGAAGATATTCGTTGAGCTTATTGATATCGCTGCACAACTCCATGTCGTATTCGTCCCAGTCGAATATTACGCCACAGATGCGCGGATTGTGTTCGATAAATTTCAGCAGGTCGGCGCTGTTTTGCGGCCAGATCAGCTGGTATCCACGTGCTTTAAGGGCTTGCTCCAGCTCCTTGATGGGTTCGTCTTTATAAAAGACGCCATGTGGCCCCATGATGGCAATGATGTTCATGGTTTACCTCCTTGAAAAACATCAGATAAGCATAGTTAAGGTAAACGGCAGGTATAAAAAAAGCCGCAACAATGTGCGGCTTTTAGGATAATTGTGAGGCTTACGCGTAACCGTAGGTCATCAGACGCTGATAACGACGGTTGAGCAGATCTTCTGTGCTCAGCACGTCCAGGTCCGCCAGATCTGCCAGCAGCTGCGCTTTCAGGGAAGCAGCCATCACTTCCGGCTTACGATGCGCGCCGCCCAGCGGTTCAGGGATAACGGTGTCGATCAGCTTCAGCTCTTTCAGACGTGGGGCAATGATGCCCATCGCTTCAGCAGCCAGCGGCGCTTTATCGGCACTTTTCCACAGAATGGAGGCACAGCCTTCCGGAGAGATAACGGAATAGGTACTGTACTGTAGCATATTCACTTTATCGCCCACGCCAATTGCCAGCGCACCGCCGGACCCACCTTCACCGATAACGGTACAGATGACCGGCACTTTCAGGCGAGACATCTCACGCAGGTTGCGTGCGATGGCTTCAGACTGACCGCGCTCTTCAGCGCCAACACCCGGGTAAGCACCCGGCGTGTCGATGAAGGTGATGATAGGCATATTGAAACGCTCAGCCATCTCCATCAGGCGCAGGGCCTTACGGTAGCCTTCTGGCGCTGGCATACCGAAGTTACGACGGATTTTCTCTTTGGTTTCACGGCCTTTCTGATGACCAATAATCATCACCGGACGTCCATCCAGACGCGCGATACCGCCGACGATAGCTTTATCGTCAGCGTATGCGCGGTCGCCTGCCAGTTCGTCAAATTCGTCAAACGCCAGGCGGACATAATCCAGGGTGTACGGACGCTGTGGATGACGCGCCAGCTGGGCGATCTGCCATGCGCCGAGATCGGCAAAGATTTTGCGCGTCAGTTCTACGCTTTTTTCGCGCAGACGATGCACTTCTTCGTCGATGTTAATATCCAGTTTTTCATCCTGACGGCTCACGGCTGTCAGAGAATCGATTTTCGCTTCCAGCTCTGCAATCGGCTGTTCGAAATCAAGGAAATTCAGACTCATAGTATTCCTGTATTAGTCAAACTCCAGTTCCACCTGCTCCGAACCAATGAGGCCACGGAGATCGTTCAGTAAACGATCGCTCGGAGAGACACGCCACGTTGCACCAAAGCGCAACCGCGCACGTGCATCCGCCCTCTGATAGTAGAGATGTACTGGAATGGTCCCCGAGCGGTGGGGTTCCAGAGACTGACGGAGTCGGTTTAAAAGCTGGTCATCAATTTGCCTGTCCGTCAGCGAGATAGCAAGCCCGCGAGCATATTTTTCCCGGGCTTCGTCAATGTCCATCACTTCGCGGGCGGTCATTTTAAGCCCCCCGCTGAAGTCATCAAAGCTGACCTGTCCGCTGACGATAAGTATGCGGTCTTTTTCCAGCAATTGCTGGTATTTATCCAGCGCGTCGGTGAACAACATCACCTCCAGACGCCCGGAACGGTCATCCAGGGTACAGATGCCGATACGATTGCCGCGCTTGGTGACCATTACCCTTGCAGCAATCACGAGCCCCGCAGCCGTGGTGATTTTACCACGTTCTGTCGGATGCATGTCTTTAAGCCTGTGGCCGCCGACATAGCGCTCAATTTCTTTCAGATACTGGTTGATCGGGTGCCCCGTCAGGTACAGGCCTAACGTCTCACGCTCCCCATCCAGCACCACCTGTTCTGGCCAGGGCTGGCAGTTGGAATAAGACTGCTCAATCTGCTCTGGCTCTTCCGCCAGCACGCCGAACATATCAGCCTGGCCAATGGCTTCCGCTTTCGCGTGCTGATCGGCTGCTTTCAGCGCATCGCCGAGCGAATTCATCAGCGCGGCGCGGTGTGGCCCCAGCCGGTCAAACGCGCCGGACATGATCAGTTTTTCCAGCACGCGGCGGTTCAGTTTTTTGGTATCGGTGCGGGCGCACAGATCGAACAGCTCGCGGAAATAGCCGCCGTTGTTACGCGCTTCGATGATCGCCTCGATCGGCCCCTCACCCACGCCCTTGATCGCGCCGATCCCATAGACGATTTCCCCGTCATCGTTAACGTGGAAATGGTACAGGCCAGAGTTAATATCCGGCGGCAGGATCTTCAGCCCCATGCGCCAGCACTCGTCCACCAGGCCAACCACCTTCTCGGTGTTGTCCATATCGGCGGTCATTACCGCCGCCATAAACTCAGCGGGATAGTGAGCCTTCAGCCACAGCGTTTGATACGAAACCAAAGCATAGGCGGCGGAGTGGGATTTGTTAAATCCGTACCCGGCGAATTTCTCCACCAGGTCGAAGATTTTCATCGCCAGTTCGCCATCGACGCCGTTTTTCTTCGCCCCATCCTCAAAGATGGAACGTTGCTTGGCCATCTCTTCCGGCTTTTTCTTACCCATCGCACGACGCAGCATGTCTGCGCCGCCAAGGGTATAACCAGAAAGCACCTGGGCGATCTGCATGACCTGTTCCTGATACAGGATGATGCCATAGGTTGGCTCCAGTACCGGTTTCAGGCTTTCATGCTGCCACTGCACGTCCGGGTAGGAAATCTCTTCGCGCCCGTGTTTACGGTCGATAAAGTTATCTACCATCCCCGACTGCAACGGCCCCGGACGGAACAGGGCCACCAGCGCGATCATATCTTCGAAGCAGTCTGGTTGCAGACGCTTAATCAAATCTTTCATGCCGCGGGATTCAAGCTGGAAGACGGCTGTCGTCTCCGAGCGTTGCAGCATGTCGAAACTTTTCTTGTCATCAAGCGGGATAGCCGCGATATCCAGCGGCGGTTCGCCGTTCTTCTCACGGCGGGCGTTAATCATCTCCAGCGCCCAGTTGATGATGGTCAGCGTACGCAGGCCGAGGAAGTCGAACTTCACCAGCCCGGCGTATTCTACGTCGTTCTTGTCGAACTGGGTGACCGGATGCTGGCCCGCTTCGTCGCAGTACAGCGGCGCAAAGTCGGTGATTTTGGTCGGGGCGATAACCACCCCCCCCGCATGCTTACCGGCGTTACGCGTGACGCCTTCCAGCTTGCGCGCCATGTCGATCAGCGCTTTGACCTCTTCGTCGGCTTCGTAGATTTCCGGCAGCTGAGGTTCAGCTTCAAAGGCTTTCGCCAGAGTCATGCCCGGATCGGGCGGCACAAGCTTAGAGATACGATCGACAAAACCGTACGGGTGGCCCAGAACGCGGCCCACGTCGCGGATAACCGCTTTCGCGGCCATCGTACCGAAGGTAATGATCTGCGAAACCGCATCACGACCGTACATATCGGCCACGTGCTCAATCACCTGGTCGCGTTTTTCCATGCAGAAGTCGACGTCAAAGTCGGGCATGGAGACACGTTCCGGGTTGAGGAAACGTTCGAACAGCAGGTCAAATTCCAGCGGATCGAGATCGGTAATTTTAAGCGCGTAGGCCACAAGCGATCCCGCACCGGAACCACGGCCCGGACCTACCGGCACGCCGTTATCCTTTGACCACTGGATGAACTCCATCACGATCAGGAAGTAGCCTGGGAACCCCATCTGGTTGATCACCTGGAGTTCAATATCCAGGCGCTCGTCATATTCAGGACGTTTCTCTTTACGGACCGCTTCATCCGGGAAGAGGAATTCCAGACGCTCTTCCAGACCCTCTTTCGATTTCATGACCAGGAAATCTTCGGTGGTCATGTCGCCCGTCGGGAACTGCGGCAGGAAGTATTCGCCGAGACGCACGGTGACGTTACAGCGCTTGGCAATCTCTACGCTGTTTTCCAGCGCTTCCGGGATGTCCGAGAAGAGCTCACACATCTCCTCTTCGCTGCGCATGTACTGCTGCGATGAGTAGTTGCGCGGACGTTTCGGATCGTCGAGGGTGAAGCCGTCGTGGATGGCGACGCGAATTTCATGCGCGTCAAAATCACCCGCCTCAAGGAAGCGCACATCGTTGGTGGCCACCACAGGCAGGCCACGCGCTTCCGCGAGGGCGACGGCCGCATGCAGGTAGCTCTCTTCATCCGCACGCCCGGTACGGATCAGCTCCAGGTAATAACGATCCGGGAAATACTCTTCGTAGAACGAGACGCACTGATCCACCAGCGCGTTGTTACCGCGCAGCAGACATTTGCCGACATCCCCCATACGGCCACCGGAGATCAGCAGCAGACCTTCGTTCAGCTCCGCCAGCCAGTCGCGGTCAATCCATGGACCCAGTGCGCCGTAACCGCGTTGGTAGGCTTTTGAGATAAGCAGAGTGAGGTTCTGATAACCCGTGTTATTCATGGCTAACACGGAAATTTGCGTCATCTCATCGCCGAGCAGGTCGCTCTGCACATGAAAATCCGCGCCGACGATGGGCTTTAATCCTGCGCCATGCGCCGTTCCGTAGAACTTCACCAGGCCACACAGGTTGGTAAAATCGGTGATCGCCAGCGCAGGCATGCCAAGCGAGGCCGCCTTTTTTACCAGCGGCCCGGTCTTTGCCAGCCCATCGATCATGGAGTAGTCGCTATGCACCCGCAGGTGTACGAAACGTGGTTCAGCCATCTTCAGATCCCGCGTTACTTAATTGCTTGCGTCTTGATTCAGGACACCAGTCCCAGCGCGCGTTTCACCGGGCCAAAGCTGCGCCGATGATGTTCAGTTGCGCCATGTTCAGCCAGCTTTTCCAGATGGAAAGCCGTTGGATATCCCTTGTGCTGGGCGAAACCATACGCGGGATAAGTGAGGTCCAGCGCGGCCATTTCGGCATCGCGCGTCACTTTGGCAATGATTGACGCCGCACTGATTTCTGCGACGCGGCTATCGCCTTTAACAACAGCCATGGAAGGCATCGGCAGCGCCGGGCAACGGTTACCGTCGATCAGCACATACTCAGGCACAATCTTCAGGCCAGCGACGGCACGCTGCATCGCCAGCATGGTGGCGTGCAGAATGTTCAGATCGTCGATCTCATCCGGCTCTGCGCGCCCGAGACTCCAGGCCAGCGCCTTTTCTTTAATTTCATCGAACAGCGCCAGGCGACGCTTTTCACTCAGTTTTTTCGAGTCGTTCAGGCCAACGATCGGGCGGGCTGGATCGAGGATCACCGCCGCGGTCACAACGGCACCCACTAACGGGCCACGACCGACTTCATCCACACCGGCAACGAGGTGGGTATGGGGATAAATAAATTCCATCATTGTGCTAACTCCAGCACCGCATCGGCCGCCTGCTCATCAGCATTACAGCGGATCAGTTGATGCAGTTCACGGAAGGTATCATGCATCTGGTGGCTGGTTTTACCGTTGGCCAGCAGCGGCAGTAATGCATCAGCCAGTGCCTGCGGCTGGCATTCATCCTGCAAGAGCTCTTTCACCAGTTCGCGACCCGCAAGCAGGTTTGGCAGGGATACGTAATCTGTTTTTACCAGACGTTTTGCCAGCCAGAAGGTAAACGGCTTCATGCGATAACCGACCACCATTGGGCATTTTGCCAGCATACACTCCAGAGCAGCCGTGCCGGAAGCCAGCAGTGCGGCATCACTCGCAAACATGGCTTGCCGCCCTTTTCCGTCCAGCAGGCGGACGTGAAGATCCGGGGCGACGTCGGCTTTGATACGCTCAAACTGCTCGCGGCGTTTGGCATTCACCAGCGGCACGACCACTTCAAGATCGGGATAAGTCTTGCGAAGAATTTGCGCCGTTTTCAGGAAATCGGCACTGAGCATTTCAACTTCCGCACCCCGGCTCCCTGGCAGCAGCGCCAGACAGTGCACATCATGCGGGATGCCCAGTTCGTCACGCGCCGCGTTTTTATCCGGATCCAGCGGCATGGCATCCGCCATGGTATGACCGATAAAACGGCACGGGACATTAAATCTGTCGTAAAACGCTTTTTCGAAAGGCAGAAAAGCCAGCACCAGATTAGTGGATCGTCCGATTTTGAAAACGCGTTTCTGTCGCCACGCCCACACGGACGGACTGACGTAATGGATAGTTTTGATCCCCTGCTTTTTCAGGTTCCCTTCAAGGGTAATATTGAAATCAGGCGCATCAATGCCGACAAATACATCGGGCTTAAGGTCGGTAAAGCGGCGGGTAAGGTCTGCGCGAATATGCAGCAGGCGACGCAAGCGCCCCAGCACCTCGACGATGCCCATCACAGCCAGCTCTTCCATTTCATACCAGGCTTCACAGCCTTCGGCCTGCATCAGCGGCCCAGCCACGCCCACAAAGCGAGCATTGGGTACACGGGCTTTAAGCGCGCGGATAAGACCTGCACCAAGAATATCGCCGGAGGTTTCTCCGGCGACCAGGGCGATGGTAAGCGGACGACTGTCGACCATTAACGAATCAGACCACGGGTTGAACGTTCAAAGAATTCCATGAACGTTTTCACTTCAGGGTGCTTATTCGCCAGCTCGGCAATTTCCGGCTTAGCCTCTTCCAGCGTTTTACCGCTACGGTACAGCAGTTTGTACGCGTTGCGGATGGCAGTAATCGCTTCGCGACTAAAACCACGACGCTTGAGACCTTCGATGTTCACGCCAAACGGCGTGGCATGGTTGCCCTGCGCAATCACAAACGGTGGGACATCCTGCGCCACACCGGAGCATCCGCCGACCATCACGTGTGCACCAATGATGCAGAACTGATGGACTGCGGTCATGCCGCCAATAATGGCGAAATCATCAACCGATACGTGTCCCGCCAGCGTTGCGTTGTTGGCGAGAATACAGCGGCTACCCACGGTACAGTCGTGCGCAATATGCGCATTAACCATAAACAGGTTGTCGCTGCCCACCTTCGTCAATCCACCGCCTTGCGTTGTACCACGATGAATGGTGACGCTTTCGCGAATGCGGTTACGATCGCCGATTTCCACGCGGGTCGGTTCGCCAGCATACTTGAGATCCTGGTTAACTTCGCCGATGGAGGCGAACTGATAGATCTCATTGTTGCAGCCAATGGTGGTATGACCATTCACGACAACGTGAGATTTCAGTACTGTACCCTCACCAATTTCGACATGGGGTCCAACAATACAAAACGGGCCAATGTGGACGTTGGCACCAATGATGGCACCCGTTTCCACAATGGCGGTAGGATGAATAAAGGCGGATTTATCAATCACGTATCAGGCCTCCCGGCTACGCGCACACATCATTGTCGCTTCGCAAACAACTTTGCCGTCAACCATAGCTACGCCTTTGAAGCGAGTCAGGCCGCGACGCGTTTTTTCAAAAGTGACTTCCATGATCATTTGATCACCAGGCACGACCGGACGCTTGAAGCGCGCTTCATCGATACCCGCGAAGTAATAGAGTTCACCCGGTTCCAGTTTACCTACGCTTTTAAACGCCAGAATACCGGTAGCCTGTGCCATCGCTTCCAGGATCAATACACCCGGGAAGATAGGCTTACCAGGGAAGTGCCCCTGGAAGAACGGCTCGTTAACGGAGACATTTTTCACTGCGCGCAGAAAACGACCTTCTTCAAAATCCAGCACACGGTCTACCAGTAAAAACGGATAGCGGTGCGGCAGAAGTTCTAAAATCTCTTCAATATGCAGAGTATGAGTGTCAGTAGTCAAAATACTCTTCCTGTCAAATGTACTAAGTAGCAATAATAACACGGCCTGCCGGTTTATAAACAAAGCCGACAGGCCGGGAAATTTAGCGTTAAACGGATGAACGCTTAGTCTTGTTGATCGATTTTGCGCTCAATCGCTTTGAGTCGCTTGCTCATATCATCAATATTCATCACCAGTGCAGCTGTTTTACGCCAGACCTTGTTCGGTTGCAGCGGAATACCTGAGGAATAAACGCCAGGCTCAGTGATTGGACGCATCACCATACCCATCCCCGTCACCGTGACTTTGTCGCATATTTCCATATGGCCATTGATCACGCTGGCACCGCCAATCATGCAGTAACGGCCAATTTTCAGGCTGCCTGCCATGATAACACCACCCGCAACTGCGGTATTGTCGCCAATCACAACGTTATGTGCAATCTGGCACTGGTTGTCTATGATAACACCGTTACCAATAATGGTGTCGTCAAGCGCACCGCGGTCGATAGTTGTACAAGCGCCGATCTCCACACGATCGCCGATAATCACGCGACCCAGCTGAGGGATCTTAACCCAGTTACCCCGATCGTTGGCGTAACCAAATCCGTCAGAACCAATCACCGTGCTGGACTGAACGAGACAATTCTCGCCAATCTCAACCTCATGGTAGACAGAGACATTAGCCCACAGACGAGACCCTGCGCCAATTTTCGTGTTTTTTCCAACAAAGCAGCCAGGGCCAATCACCACGTTATCACCCAAAACAACGCCGGATTCGATAACGGCGTTTGCGCCGACTGATACGTTGTTACCCAGCTGAGCCGTCGGATCAATCGCAGCACTGGCTGCAATGTTCTGTGCCGGCTGCGGCGTGGTATCAAGAATTTGGGCCATGCGCGCATAGGTCAGGTAGGGATTTTTCACTACCAGTGCAGCGCTAGTGGCAAACGGAAGATCGTCCTGCGTCAGCACAACGGCAGACGCCTGGCACTGGGCCAGGTGTTCACGGTACTTAGGGCTTACCATGAAGGTAATAGTGCCTGCTTTAGCAGATTGCATGGACGCAACAGCGGTGATGACGATATCGCCATCACCGTGTAATTCTGCATCCAACTGCTGAGCTAAATCAGCCAGTCGAATTGAAGGCATTACTTATTTAACCTGTTTCAGAACATCAGCGGTGATGTCTTTAACATCGCTGCTGTTGAATGCAACGGCGTTCGCATCAACAACCAGATCGATGCTCTGATCGGCTGCTACTGCTTTAACGGCAGACTGAATACGCGTCACCAGTTTGCCACGCTCTTCGTTAGAACGACGCTGACGATCCTGCTCGAAAGCCTGTGCTTTCTGAGAGAAGGTCTGGCGCTGAGACATGACGTCTTTTTCCAGTTTGCTGCGCTCGCTCGCTTTCATGGTAGAACCATCACGCTGAAGACGCTGCATCTTGGACTGAAGATCACCTTCCATACGTTGCAGTTCGCTCGCACGGCCTTTGAATTCGTTTTCCAGCGTTGCAGAAACACCGGTTTTCTGCGCAACCTGCTGGAACAAATTACCCATGTTGACGATTGCAATTTTATCCGCTGCCTGAGCAGAAGTTGCCATCGCTAAACCGAGACCTGCAGCTAATAACCACTTTTTCACAATTAACTCCTTACCATCCCATTGGCACCCGAGGGGTACCGTTCTTTGCGTGGCAAGGCGACCGTGTTACCGATCGCCGGTTGTCAGCGCTACACTGCCAACGCATTCCATTGCAGCGGATTATTACCAGGTTTTACCAATGTTAAACTGGAACTGCTCCGCTTTGTCTCCATCGTATTTCTTAAACGGCTGGGCGTAAGAGAAGACCAACGGCCCCAGCGGTGACATCCATTGTAATGCGATACCTGCGGACATGCGAATGTTGCTCGGATCGCTGTAGTCCGGAACCCCCGCCGCACGCATCTGGGCGGTGTTCTCCCAGTTGGTGTCCCACACCGTACCTGCATCCATAAAGAAGGAGGTACGCACGGAGTTCGCATACTTATCACTGATAAACGGCGTAGGCGTGATGAACTCGAGGCTCGCCACGGCCATAGCGTTACCACCTACTGCGTCATCAGAGCTACATACTTGCTTAGGATCACGGCTTGCGCAGTTATCTTCGTCATTACCGCCGTAATAAACCGCTTTCGGACCAATGTTATTGGACTGGAAGCCACGCACGGTGCTTGAACCACCGGCGTAGAAGTTTTCATAGAACGGCAGTTCTTTGCTTCCAATACCGTCACCATAACCCCAACGGGTACGACCCAGAACAACCCATTTGTGATCTTCATCAATTGGGAAGTAGGACGCCGTATCCAGCGTGACCTTGTAGAACTCGTTATCCGAGCCCGGGATAGTCACTTTACCGTTCAGGTTGACGCGTGAACCTTCCGTCGGGAAGTAGCCACGGTCAAGACGGTTGTAGGTCCAACCGTAGTTGAAGGTGAAGTCATCCGCGGCGAAACCGTTATCATCGCTGGACGTACTCGCCGACTGACCGATGGAGTCCAGGTAACGCCACATCGCCACCTGCGGTTGCATGTTGGACAGGTCGTTATGCACGTACCCTAAACCTGCGCGCAAGGTGTTGTATTCGTTAACCGGGAAGCCAAGCGTACCATCCAGACCGTAACTCTTGTTGGTATACGAGGAGAGGTCCGCATCGTCCGCTTTAAAGTCGTTATAGAAGATACGACCGCCCAGGCTTACACCGTCAACGGTGAAGTATGGGTTGGTAACGGAGAACTCAGAGTAGGTCTGGTAGTCGTTTTTCGTCCCGTTGATACCGACAGAGTAGCCCGTACCCAGCCAGTTATCCTGCTGAACACCGACCTGGAAGCTCACGCCACTTTCAGTACCGTAACCAATACCGAAGTTGAAGCTACCGGTATTACGTTCTTTAACTTTATAAACAACATCAACCTGATCCGGACGACCTGGTACACGCTGAGTATCGGTATCGACCGTTTCAAAGTAGCCCAGACGGTTCAGACGCTCTTTACCCTGATCTACCAGATCGCTTCCCAGCCATGCCCCTTCCATCTGGCGCATTTCACGGCGCAGAACGGAGTCTTTAGAGGTATCGTTACCTTCGAAGCGGATCTTACGCACGTAGAAGCGGTTGCCCGCATCAACGTTAACGTGCAGCTTAACGGTTTTATCCGTGTCGTTAATTTCCGGCTGCGTTTGCACACGCGGATACGCATAACCATAACGGCCGAGCAGCTTCTTAATGCTGTCTTCCATTTTGGTGACTTTAGATCCGCTGTACAGATCGCCCGGCTGAATTTTGGTCAGAGATTCAATTTCAGCTGAATGTCCTGCCAGGTTGCCGCTGACTTCAACACCCGAAAGCGTGTACTTATCGCCTTCTGTGATGTTAACGGTAATGTAGATACCTTTCTTGTCCGGAGTCAGACTCACCTGAGTTGAATCGATGTTGAAACGGGCGTAACCGCGATCCAGATAGTAGCTGCGCAGGGTTTCAAGGTCACCCGCCAGTTTCTGTTTCTGGTATTTACGATCGCCTACCACGTTCCACCACGGCACTTCGTCACGCAGCTGGAAGTTGGAGATCAGTTCGTCGGTGCTGAACGCGTGGTTACCCACGATGTTGATCTGCTGGATCTTCGCAGAAACACCTTCCTGGAAGACCAGTTTCAGGTCAACACGGTTACGTGGCAGCGGTGTAACAACCGCTTTAACGCTCGCGCTGTATTTACCGACGCTGTAGTAGAAATCTTCCAGACCTTTTTCAATGTCTGCAAGGGTTGTGCGGTCCAGAGATTCCCCCACACGAACACCCGATGCCTCAAGGTTCTGCTTGAGCATGTCGTCTTTCACCGATTTGTTACCGGAGAAAGTGATGCTGGCAATCGTTGGACGTTCTTTTACCTGAACCACCAGCGTATCACCATCGCGCAGGACGCGGACATCCTCAAAGTTGCCAGTGGCAAACAGAGCACGGATGGTGTTACTGATATCTTCATCATTAACCGTATCGCCGGGGCGCACAGGCATACTGAGGAGGGCCGCACCAACGGCGACACGCTGAAGGCCTTCGAAATGAATATCTTTCACTACGAACCCGTCAGCACCGTATACGGTCGCGCTGCTAAACAGCAGCGACGCTATGAGCAACTTTTTCATCGCCATCGTTATTATGCGTTCTTCCTAACTAACTCTCTTACAACCGAGAGAAATCATTGAAAAGTGCAAGCCCCATTAACAGCACCAGCAAAATCGAGCCAATGCGATAACTAAAGTCTTGAACTCGCTCGGATACCGGTCCGCCTTTTAGCTTTTCAATCGCTAAAAACAGCAGATGGCCCCCATCTAATACGGGAAGCGGGAACAGGTTGATTATCCCCAGGTTCACGCTAATCAGCGCAAGGAACATGAGATAGTAAATCACCCCGAACTCCGCTGACATCCCAGCCCCCTGAGCAATCGAAATTGGCCCACTGAGGTTGTTCAGTTTCACATCACCGGTTATCAATTTCCCCAACATGTTGACCGTAAGCTTCATCAGCTGCCATGTTTTATCCGTGGCCTCAACGATGGCGCTAAACGGCCCATACTGGCGTATTGTCTTGTACTCATCTGGCAGTGGGATCACTTTCGGCACAACGCCTGCAAACCCTTCCGCCTTACCGCCGCCCGATTTGGTATCCGGGGTGAGAGTCAGTGAGAGCGAACTCCCCTGCCTTTCAACTTCCAGCGCGAGCGGCTTGCCTGGATTATCGCGCACCAGAGTAACAAAGGTCATCCATTGTGTTAATGGCTGACCATCGACTTTAACGATCCTGTCACCCGCTTGTAAACCTGCTTTACTCGCTGCCGATTTGGCCTGTACTTCGGCTAATACCGGCTCGATCTGCGCGCCGCGCGGTCGAATCCCGAGTGCGGCGACAGGGTCCTCTTTGTCTGGCTCAAAGCGCCAGTGGCGTAAATCCAGCACTTTTTCCTGCCGCTGGTCGGAACCAAATGGCGATACGCTGACGGTTGTCTGCTCATCACCAATTTTGGCAACCAATTGTAACCTCACGGCATCCCAATCAGGGGTTTCGATACCATCAATCGCTTTAAGTTCCATTCCCGGTGTAATTTGCGCCGTTGCCGCAATAGAACCCGTAGTGATTTCGCCCACGACCGGGCGCACGCCAGGCACGCCGATGATAAACACCAGCCAGTAAGCGAAGATAGCGAAGATGAAATTGGCTACCGGGCCGGCAGCGATGATGGCAGCACGTTGTCCAACAGTTTTATTGTTAAACGCGCTATGGCGAAGTTCCGGGGCGACAGGCTCAACGCGTTCGTCGAGCATTTTGACATAGCCGCCCAGGGGAATCAGAGCAATGACAAACTCGGTGCCATGCTTATCGGTGCGCTTCCAGAGCGATTTACCAAAGCCAATCGAGAATCGCTCCACCCGCACACCACAGCGCCGGGCAACCCAGAAATGGCCAAATTCATGCACGGTAATCAGTACACCCAGTGCAACAATGAACGCCGCCAGATTCCAGAGAATGCTCAGCATAAAACCTTCCGTTATATCGTCCCAAACACCAGTAAAAGCAGGCAAGCAAATACGGGAACAGCCGCGGTAAGGCTGTCAATGCGATCCAGTATTCCGCCATGTCCTGGAATCAGGTGACCACTGTCCTTAATCCCTGCTTCACGCTTAAACATACTCTCGGTTAAATCACCCAGCACCGATGCCAGCGCCGCGAAAATCGAACATACCAGCAGCGTCGAGGGGGCAACCTCAAGATTCGCCCAGACGCCATAGCCCCAGGAGATAATCGCTGCCGTAAACAGGCCGCCGATGAAGCCTTGCCAGGTTTTGCCCGGAGAAACCTTTGGCGCCAGTTTATGTTTGCCGAACAGTTTACCAAACATATAGGCCCCGGAGTCAGCCCCCCAGACGAGAATCATCACATAAAGCAGCCATATCGCGCCGCTGTAGTGGTTTTCGTCATAGTGCCAGGCGCGCAACGCAACCATCCCCCAGAAAAACGGAACAATCGTGAGCAGACCAAAAATAAGGCGCAACACTTTAGAGTTACGCCAGATCGCTGCAGAGCCCGGATAGAAAAGCACTAAAACAAGCGCAGCAATCCACCAGGCCAGCGATATCCATAAGGATCCGGCAACCAGCGGCTGGTGAACATCATGATGATATTCAGGCAAGGTATACAGCATCAGGGCCAGTAAAAAACCACAGAGTACCGCCAGCCATACCCGCTGAGTGCGCGAGGTAAAGCCGCTAAGCTGCCCCCATTCCCACGCGGCGAGCATACACACCACCAGCGTAACAATAGCGAATCCCACCGGAGGCAGTAAAAACAGCGCTGCGATGACGACGGGTATTAATACAAAAGCGGAAATCAGGCGATACTTCAGCAAAAGCTACCCCCATCAGGCGTTATCGCCACCAGGCTCGGTGCCGCCGAAACGACGCTCTCGATTGGCAAAGGCATGCAGCGCACCTTCAAAGTCTTGTTCATCAAAATCTGGCCAAAGAACATCCGTAAAGTAAAGTTCGGCGTAGGCAATTTGCCACAGCAAAAAGTTACTTATGCGATGTTCCCCCCCTGTCCTTATAACCAAATCCACGGGTGCCAGTTCATTCATGCAGATTTGCTGACTCAGCGCCTCTTCATCAATCTGGTCGGGTCTTAACAGCCCTTCCCGAACCTGCTCAGCCAAATGCCGAACCCCCTGGATAATATCCCAGCGTCCGCCGTAATTCGCCGCGATATTGAGCGTCAGGCCGGTATTATTTTCCGTCAGCGCTTCTGCTTTGCGAATCCGTTCCTGCAAACGTGAGTTAAAACGACTGGTTTCGCCAATAATACGCAAGCGGACGTTGTGGCGGTGCAGGCTTTTTACTTCACTATCGAGCGCCCACACGAACAGTTCCATCAACGCAGTCACTTCCTGCGCAGGTCGATTCCAGTTCTCACTGCTAAAAGCATAGAGCGTTAACGCATCAATGCCGTTATTGGCGGCAAAAGAGACGGCGCGGCGAACAGATTTCGCCCCAGCTTTATGCCCAAAGGCTCGTATCTTCCCTTGTCTTTTCGCCCAGCGGCCATTGCCATCCATGATGATTGCAACATGGCGACAGCCATGTGCTGGCAAGTTTTCGCTTATTGGTTGATTCGCAGACAACATAACGCGTTTTTAGTCCCTGAAAGGATTTAACGGTACACAGGAATACTGAAGCCTATACATAAAAAAGCCGTGTCAAACCACGGCTTACCTGACCACTTAAAGCCAAATACCTGCGATCAGGTGGCGCAGACTATATCACTGAAGCCCAACGCTAACAAATAGCACGACGACTAGTGCTTGCTTTATCACCAGCTTGCGAGACGTGTCACCTGTTTACGCGCAACAATGCGTGCCTGTTCATCCACGGCCAGCACCTCTTCCACGCTCTGCGGCTCACGCAAATCCATTATCTCCAGCACGGATAAATTCAACGCGGCGATGTCAGTAAAGCGGATCTGCTGATTCAGGAATGCTTCAACGGTCACTTCATTGGCTGCATTAAGCGCCGTTGTCGCCGCCTGCCCCTGATCGAAGGCCGTCATCGCCAGTTTCAGACAGGGATAACGGTCGTAATCAGGCTCGCTAAACGTCAGTGAACTCAGCTTACAAAAATCGAGAGGCTTAACGCCCGATTTTACGCGGTTTGGCCACGCCATCGTATGAGCAATAGGCGTACGCATATCCGGTTCGCCCAGCTGGGCCAGCACGCTGCCGTCCTGATAGCGCACCATCGAGTGAATCACCGACTGCGGGTGGATCAGCACTTCCATCTGTTTCGCCGACGCATTGAACAGCCAGCGAGCTTCAATGTATTCCAGACCTTTGTTCATCATGGTGGCCGAATCGACGGAGATCTTACGCCCCATTGACCAGTTCGGATGACGACACGCCTGATCCGGCGTCATTGCGCTCAATTCAGACAGTGGCGTTTCACGGAACGGGCCACCAGACCCGGTAAGCAGAATCGACACAACGCCATTCTGCTCCAGGTCAGCGTACCCCAGGTTTTGTTGAAAAGGTTGAGGCAAACTCTGAAAAATCGCGTTGTGTTCGCTATCGACCGGCAAAAGACGCGCCCCACGCTGTTTTACCGCTTCCATAAAGAGGCGTCCGCAGGTGACCAGCGACTCTTTGTTCGCAAGCAGGACATCTTTACCCGCATCAATAGCGACAAGCGTCGGCAGAAGACCCGCCGCCCCGACGATTGCCGCCATGACCTGATCAACTTCATCAAGCGCGGCCATATCGCACGCCGCCTGTTGCCCGCTGAGTACCTCGGTACGGCAGCCCTTCTCCTGCAACAGCGCTTTCACCTGGCGGGCGCTCTCTTCGTCATCCATCACCGCAAAACGGGGGGTAAACTCCAGGCACTGTTCGACCATTCGCTGCACGTTTTTTCCGGCCACAAGCGCGGCCACGGTGTAGCTGTCAGGATTATGACGTACAACGTCGAGAGTGCTGCAACCGATAGAGCCGGTCGAGCCGAGGAGAGTGAGATGCTTCATGAGATGCCCAAAAGTTAGACCAGATAAAAGCAAAACGCCGCCAGCAAGACTCAATGTCCTTCTGAACGGCGTTTATCAGTGTACAGCGAAAATCAGAACTGCATCAGTTCCGCTTCTTTTTCTGCCAGCGCCGCATCAATTTTCTTGATGGCCGCGTCGGTCATTTTCTGAATGTCGTCCTGAGAACGACGATCGTCGTCTTCGCTGATCTCTTTTTCTTTCAGCAGGGCTTTCACTTTATCGTTCGCATCGCGACGCACGTTACGTACGGAAACACGACCCTGCTCAGCTTCACCACGAACTACTTTGATCAGGTCTTTACGACGCTCTTCCGTCAGCGGAGGCAGTGGAACGCGAATATCCGCGCCGGCTGAGCTTGGGTTCAGACCCAGGTCAGATGCCATGATCGCTTTTTCAACGGCCGGGCTCATTGAGCGGTCGAACACGTTGATTTTCAGGGTACGGGTATCTTCTACCGTCACGCTCGCCAGCTGACGCAGAGGCGTTGGCGTACCGTAATATTCTACGATGATGCCATCCAGCAGGCTTGGGGAAGCACGGCCAGTACGGATTTTGCTGATTTGGTTTTTGAACGCTTCTACGCATTTTTCCATGCGTACTTCAGCATCTTTTCTGATGTCGTTAATCACGTTACGGATCCTTGAAAACTTGTCTCAGGCAGACTATCCGCCAGCACAGCGCTACAGGTGTGCTAAGTATAGTCGCGTTTAATTCATGACAACGCCAAAGGCGCGCCCGGGTAAGATACCACGTCGAAATAAAGCGGAATCTTACCTGTATTTATCGCCGACGGAAATTATTCCGTGATCAAAGTGCCTTCTTTTTCGCCCATAACAACGCGACGCAGCGCGCCAGGCTTGTTCATGTTGAAGACACGGATCGGTAGTTTGTGGTCACGAGCCAGCGTAAAGGCGGCAAGATCCATCACTTTCAGCTCTTTTTCCAGCACTTCGCTGTAGGTCAGCTGATCGTACATGGTCGCTGAAGGATCTTTTGCCGGGTCGGCAGTAAACACGCCATCTACTTTGGTCGCTTTCAGCACCACATCGGCTTCGATTTCGATACCGCGCAGGCAGGCTGCGGAATCGGTGGTAAAGAACGGGTTACCCGTACCGGCGGAGAGGATCACCACGCGGTTGTTGCGCAGCAGGCTGATGGCCTCTGCCCAGCTGTAGTTATCGCATACGCCATTCAAAGGAATAGCGGACATCAGGCGAGCGTTCACATAGGCGCGATGAAGCGCATCACGCATCGCCAGGCCATTCATCACGGTTGCCAGCATACCCATGTGGTCGCCCACTACGCGGTTCATCCCCGCTTTCGCCAGACCAGCACCACGGAAAAGGTTGCCACCGCCAATGACCACGCCAACCTGAATACCCAGTTCGACCAGTTCTTTGATTTCCTGTGCCATGCGATCAAGGATGCTTGCGTCAATACCGAAGCCTTCCGATCCTTGCAGCGCTTCGCCACTCAGCTTAAGCAGAATGCGTTTGTACACGGGTTTTGCATTGGTAGCCATGTTTCTTTCCTGAGACTGTCAACGATTAAGATGGGGTTAATTCTGGCGACATGATATGTCGCAAATCAGCACAGCGATACTGGAGCCTGTCTGATTTCGTGAGACGGGTGACAAAAAGAAGCCGCCCTCAGGCGGCTCCTTTTCAATCATTAAGACTGCTTGGACATTGCAGCAACTTCTGCTGCGAAGTCAGTCTCAACTTTCTCGATGCCTTCGCCCACTTCGAAGCGGATGAAGCCAGTTACATCAGCGTTGTGCTCTTTCAGCAGCTGAGCAACAGACTTGCTTGGATCCATTACGAAAGGCTGGCCAGTCAGAGAAACTTCGCCGGTGAATTTCTTCATGCGGCCTTCAACCATTTTCTCTGCGATTTCTTTTGGCTTACCAGACTGCATCGCGATGTCCAGCTGAACCTGGTACTCTTTCTCTACCACTTCAGCAGACACGTCTTCTGGCTTAACGAATTCTGGTTTGCTTGCAGCGATGTGCATTGCCAGCTGTTTAACCAGCTCTTCGTCAGCGCCTTTAGCCGCAACCAGAACACCGATACGCGCGCCGTGCTGGTAAGAGCCCAGAACATCGCCTTCCAGGGAAGAAACGCGACGGATGTTGATGTTCTCACCGATTTTAGCAACCAGCGCTACACGCTCTTCTTCGAACTGTGCTTTCAGAACTTCAACGTCAGTGATTTTGCCTGCAACCGCTGCGTCCAGAACTTTGTTAGCAAATGCCTGGAAACCAGCATCTTTAGCAACGAAGTCAGTCTGGCAGTTAACTTCCAGGATGATGCCGTAGTTGCCGTCGATTTTGGTGATGATCACGCCGTCAGCAGCAACGTTGCCTGCTTTCTTAGCTGCTTTGATCGCACCGGATTTACGCATGTTTTCGATTGCCAGCTCGATGTCGCCGTTCGCTTCGGTCAGCGCTTTTTTGCAATCCATCATGCCTGCGCCAGTACGCTCACGCAGCTCTTTTACCAGGGATGCGGTAATTTCAGCCATTCTTAAATCCTCGGGAGATGTGAACTGCCCGGCCGGGAGCCAAACAGTATAAATTGAAAAAAGGGGCCGATAATGGGCCCCTATTCATACACGGTACTAATAAGGGGTAAAACCTTATTATTCAGCTTCTACGAAGCTTTCTTCCGCCTGAGAAGCCAGATCCTGGGAACGGCCTTCACGAACGGTAGCAGCTACAGCGCTCAGGTACAGGCTAACAGCACGGATTGCGTCGTCGTTACCCGGGATAACGAAGTCAACACCGTCCGGATCGGAGTTGGTATCAACGATAGCGAATACCGGGATACCCAGGTTGTTAGCTTCTTTGATTGCGATGTGCTCGTGGTCTGCATCGATTACGAACAGCGCGTCTGGCAGGCCGCCCATATCTTTGATACCGCCCAGGCTGTTTTCCAGCTTGTCCAGTTCACGAGTACGCATCAGCGCTTCTTTCTTAGTCAGCTTATCGAAAGTACCGTCCTGAGACTGGGTTTCCAGATCTTTCAGGCGCTTGATGGACTGACGAACAGTTTTCCAGTTGGTCAGCATGCCGCCCAACCAGCGATGGTTCACGAAGAACTGGTCGCAGCTGTTAGCAGCATCTTTCACAGCTTCGCTTGCAGCGCGCTTAGTACCAACGAACAGAATCTTACCTTTACGGGAAGAGATCTTGTTCAGCTCAGCCAGGGCTTCGTTGAACATTGGTACAGTCTTCTCAAGGTTGATGATGTGAACTTTGTTACGTGCGCCGAAGATGAAAGGCTTCATTTTCGGGTTCCAGTAACGGGTCTGGTGACCGAAGTGAACACCAGCCTTGAGCATGTCGCGCATGGAAACAGTTGCCATGTTTAAAACCTCTATATTGAAAGTTGGGGTTATGCCTCCACGTATCCCATATTACCGACCCCGAAGGGCACCCCGGAATATGTGCCGATACGTGTGTGTTGTTACACAAAGTGAGATTTGTCGCTCCCGTCCAGCCTGTGTATCTGAGATGGATCGGAAGTCCGGCGCGCTTTATATCACAAAACACGGCCAGAAACCAATAATTGTTGGCGGAGTGTGCTGTTAATGATTCTCAATTTGGCACGGGGTGCGCCTGACTGATACCATTGACAACACTTACACTAGTATTGTCGAAAAAATCGACACCGATGGACAGATTACATGGCTATCTCTATTAAGACACCTGAAGAAATTGAAAAGATGCGCGTCGCCGGTCGTCTGGCCGCGGACGTGCTGGAAATGATCGAGCCGTTTGTGAAACCGGGCGTCAGCACTGGCGAACTGGATCGCATCTGTAACGACTATATCGTCAACGAGCAGCACGCGGTCTCCGCCTGCCTTGGCTATCACGGTTTCCCGAAATCCGTCTGCATCTCTATTAATGAAGTGGTTTGCCACGGCATTCCGGATGACGAGAAGCTGCTGAAAGATGGCGACATCGTCAACATCGACGTGACCGTGATTAAAGACGAGTACCACGGCGACACTTCTAAGATGTTCATCGTTGGCAAGCCAACGATTCTGGGCGAGCGTCTGTGCAAAGTGACGCAAGAGAGCCTCTACCTGGCGCTGAAAATGGTGAAGCCGGGCATCCGCCTGCGCACCATCGGCGCCGCAATCCAGAAATTTGTGGAAGCGGAAGGTTTCTCCGTGGTGCGCGAATATTGCGGTCACGGTATTGGTCGTGTGTTCCATGAAGAACCGCAGGTTCTGCACTACGATGCAGACGACGGCGGCGTAGTGCTGCAAAAGGGCATGACCTTCACTATCGAACCAATGGTCAACGCGGGTGATTACCGCATCCGTACCATGAAAGATGGCTGGACGGTAAAAACCAAAGACAGAAGCTTGTCTGCCCAGTACGAGCATACTATTGTGGTTACAGACAACGGCTGCGAAATTATGACGTTGCGCAAGGATGACACCATCCCGGCGATACTGACGAACATTGAGTGATAAGAAGCCGGCGAATGCCGGCTTTTTTAATGGCGATAGCTTTTTCTTATGGGTGGCGCACGATGAGTAATCTCTTACCCGAACAGTATGCTAATACAGCACTTCCCACCCTCCCCGACCAGCCTGATAACCCGGGCGTCTGGCCACCACATGAGCTGACCTGCGCGCATATCAAAGCCCACATGGAGGTTTTCCATCGCTGGCTGGGTAACGCATTTGACGCAGGCGTTTCAGCCGAGCAGCTCATTGAAGCGCGCACCGAATTTATCGACCAGCTCCTGCAACGTCTGTGGATCGACTACGGTTTCGGACAGGTGAGCGACGTCGCGCTGGTTGCGGTCGGCGGCTATGGCCGGGGTGAACTGCATCCGCTCTCTGATATCGACCTGCTGATCTTAAGCCGTAAAAAACTGCCGGACGATCGGGCGCAGAAAATCGGTGAACTGTTGACCCTGCTCTGGGACGTAAAGCTGGAAGTGGGCCACAGCGTACGCACGCTGGAAGAGTGTCTGCTGGAAGGGTTATCTGACCTGACCGTCGCCACCAACCTGATTGAAACCCGCCTGCTGATTGGCGACGTGGCGCTGTTCCTCGAACTGCAAAAGCACATCTTTAGCGACGGCTTCTGGCCTTCGGAAAAATTCTTCGCCGCGAAAGTCGAAGAACAAAACCAGCGCCACCAGCGCTATCACGGTACCAGCTATAATCTCGAACCGGATATTAAAAGCAGCCCCGGTGGCCTGCGCGATATCCACACGCTGCAATGGGTCGCCCGTCGCCATTTTGGGGCAACATCGCTGGACGAAATGGTCGGGTTTGGTTTTCTGACCGAAGCCGAACGTAACGAACTCAATGAGTGTCTGCATCTGCTGTGGCGCATCCGTTTTGCCCTGCACCTGGAAGTCACCCGCTACGATAACCGCCTGCTGTTTGACCGACAGCTCAGCGTGGCGCAGCGCCTGAATTACCAGGGCGAGGGCAACGAGCCGGTCGAGCAAATGATGAAGGATTTCTTCCGCGTCACCCGCCGCGTCTCTGAGCTAAACCAGATGCTGTTACAGCTGTTCGATGAGGCGATCCTCGCGCTGACGGCAGACGAAAAACCGCGTCCGATTGATGACGAATTTCAGCTGCGCGGCACGCTTATCGATCTGCGCGACGAAACGTTGTTCATTCGCGAACCGGAAGCGATCCTGCGAATGTTCTACACCATGGTGCGCAACAGCACGATCACCGGGATCTACTCCACCACCCTGCGTCATCTGCGCCATGCACGACGTCATCTGAAGCAGCCGCTGTGTTACATCCCGGAGGCGCGCTCGCTGTTCCTGAGCATGCTTCGTCATCCGGGCGCCGTCAGCCGCGGTCTGCTGCCGATGCACCGTCACAGCGTATTGTGGGCCTATATGCCCCAGTGGTCGCATATTGTCGGGCAGATGCAGTTCGACCTGTTTCACGCCTATACGGTAGATGAGCACACAATCCGCGTCATGCTGAAGCTGGAAAGCTTCGCTAAAGAAGAGACGCGCTCCCGCCATCCGCTGTGCGTTGAGCTGTGGCCACGTCTGGCGCACCCGGAGCTGATCCTGATCGCCGCCCTGTTCCATGATATCGCCAAAGGTCGCGGCGGCGACCACTCCGTGCTCGGTGCCCAGGACGTGCTGAAATTTGCCGAGCTGCACGGCCTGAACTCGCGTGAAACGCAGCTTATCGCCTGGCTGGTTCGCCATCATCTGCTGATGTCAGTTACCGCTCAGCGTCGTGATATTCAGGATCCGGAAGTGATCAAGCAGTTCGCCGAGGAAGTGCAAACGGAGAACCGCCTGCGCTACCTGGTCTGCCTGACGGTAGCCGATATCTGCGCCACCAACGAAACCCTGTGGAACAGCTGGAAGCAGAGCCTGCTGCGCGAACTCTACTTCGCCACCGAAAAACAGCTGCGTCGCGGGATGCAGAACACCCCCGACATGCGTGAGCGTGTGCGCCACCATCAGTTGCAGGCGCTGGCTCTGCTGCGCATGGATAACATCAACGAAGAGGCGCTGCATCAGATTTGGGCGCGCTGTCGCGCCAACTACTTTGTGCGCCACAGCCCAAACCAGCTTGCCTGGCACGCCCGGCATCTGCTGAAGCACGACCTGACAAAACCGATGATTCTGCTCAGCCCGCAGGCCACGCGCGGCGGGACGGAAATTTTCATCTGGAGCCCGGACCGGCCTTATTTGTTTGCAGCGGTCTGTGCCGAGCTGGACAGGCGTAACCTGAGCGTGCACGACGCGCAGATTTTTACCACCCGCGACGGCATGGCGATGGACACCTTTATTGTGCTGGAGCCGGACGGCAGCCCGCTGTCGTCGGACAGGCATGAGGGGATACGCTTTGGCCTCGAGCAGGCGATTACGCAGCGCAGCTGGCAACCTCCGCAGCCGCGTCGTCAGGCGGCAAAACTGCGCCACTTTACCGTCGATACCGAGGTCAATTTCCTGCCGACCCATACCGACCGTAAATCGTTCCTTGAGCTGATTGCGCTCGACCAGCCAGGGCTGCTCGCCCGCGTCGGTCAGGTTTTTGCCGATCTGGGAATTTCGCTTCACGGCGCCCGAATTACAACCATTGGCGAACGAGTAGAAGATTTATTTATAATCGCGACGGCCGACCGGCGTGCCCTTAATAATGACCTGCAACTTGAAGTGCAACAACGGTTGACAGCAGCCCTCAATCCAAACGATAAAGGGTGACGTGTTTTTTAGTGAAATGGAAAGAGTAAACAATGCAGCAGTTACAGAACGTTATTGAGTCCGCTTTTGAGCGTCGCGCCGACATCACTCCGGCAAATGTGGATACCGTGACCCGTGAAGCGGTAAACCAGGTTATTTCCCTGCTGGATTCCGGCGCGCTGCGCGTGGCAGAAAAAATCGACGGTCAGTGGGTTACTCATCAATGGCTGAAGAAAGCTGTGCTGCTCTCTTTCCGCATCAACGATAACCAGGTTATCGACGGAGCAGAAAGCCGCTACTTCGATAAAGTGCCAATGAAATTTGCGGATTACGACGAAGCGCGCTTCCAGAAAGAGGGCTTCCGCGTAGTACCACCGGCGGCCGTTCGTCAGGGTGCCTTCATCGCACGCAACACCGTGCTGATGCCATCCTACGTGAACATCGGCGCCTACGTTGACGAAGGCACCATGGTAGACACCTGGGCTACCGTCGGCTCCTGCGCGCAGATCGGTAAAAACGTTCACCTGTCCGGCGGTGTGGGCATCGGTGGCGTTCTGGAGCCACTTCAGGCTAACCCAACCATCATCGAAGACAACTGCTTCATCGGCGCACGTTCCGAAGTGGTGGAAGGCGTGATCGTCGAAGAAGGTTCTGTGATCTCCATGGGCGTTTATATTGGCCAGAGCACCCGTATTTACGATCGCGAAACCGGTGAAATTCACTACGGCCGCGTTCCAGCCGGTTCCGTTGTGGTTTCCGGCAACCTGCCGTCTAAAGATGGCAAATACAGCCTGTATTGCGCGGTCATCGTGAAAAAAGTGGACGCGAAAACGCGCGGTAAAGTAGGCATCAATGAACTGCTGCGCACCATCGATTAATCGGGTATAACAAAAAGCGGGGGCAACCCCGCTTTTTTTATATCCGAAGGTGGCGAAAATAGATTTTTTCGTTAATTATTCATAGGTTATGTTGAGATCAAGGGTACCGCTATGTACGATAATCTGAAAAGTCTGGGCATTACCAATCCTGATGAAATTGATCGTTATAGTCTCCGCCAGGAAGCCAATAACGATATTTTGAAAATCTATTTTCACAAGGACAAAGGAGAGTTCTTCGCCAAAAGCGTGAAGTTTAAATACCCTCGCCAGCGTAAGACCGTTGTCGCTGACGGTATCGGTCAGGGATATAAAGAAGTACAGGAAATCAGCCCTAACCTGCGCTACGTGATCGACGAACTCGATCAAATCTGCCAGCGCGATCGCAGCGAAGTCGATCTGAAACGTAAGATCCTTGACGACCTGCGTCACCTGGAAAGCGTAGTCACCAATAAGATCAGCGAGATTGAAGCGGATCTTGAGAAATTGACGCGTAACAAATGAGCCGTTTTATTGCCCGGTGGCGCTTCGCTTACCGGGCCTATGAACGCATGTAGGCCGGGTAAGGCGAAGCCGCCACCCGGCAAACAGCATCATCTCTGTTCATCCAGCTGCAACGCCACATACAGCAGTAGCCGGTCGTCAAAGTTCCCTAAATCCAGCCCCGTCAGTTCCGAGATCCGGTTTAGCCGATACTCCAGCGTATTACGGTGAATAAACAGCGCTTTTGACGTTGCCAGCGGCTGCACGTTATGCCTGAACCATGCCTGCAACGTGCGGCGCAGCAGCCCGTTGTTGTCCATCGCTTTCAGACGCACAAGCGGACGCGCCAGCTCGTTGGCCTGCCAGCCACCGCGCAGGCTGTCGAGCAGGACTGGCAGCATCAGATCCTGATAGAAATAACTGCGGCTCTCCGGCATGCGCTGTTTACCCACCATCATGGTGGTGCGCGCCGTTCGCCATGAACGAGCGATACTTCCCGGCCCGGTAAAGTAATTTCCCAGTGCGACGCGAAAACGGAGCTGTCCGTTCTCCTTCATGCGCTCGATGAGCAGCTCAACGCGGCGACGATGATCTTCCGCGTCCCAGCGGCCAAACTGATTAAGCGCAGGCTTGAGCACCACCATTTCCGTCAAAGAGACAATCGCCACCAGGTTGTTACGCTCCGGCGTCGCCAGCATGTTTTGCAGCTGCTGTAGCTCCACCATGGCGCTGTCCACACCAAGCTGGCCGCTATCCACCTCAATAACGGCGACCACGCGCGGCTGATTCAGGTCGATACCCAGACGCTGCGCCCATTCGCTCAGGGCAGGCGTGTGCTCCTCCGCCTGAATCAAATTCATCACCAGCTCTTCACGCAGGCGGCTGTCCTGGGCGAGCAGATGCATCAGACGCGACTGCTCCAGCATCATCTCCGCCGTCATGCAGACCAGCTCACCGTATTTACGCAGCGATTCAGGATCGCCGGTCAGACCGATAACGCCAACAATTTCTCCTTCCAGACGCAGCGGCAGGTTGATCCCCTGACGGACCCCGTGGAGATGTTTCGCCACGGCGTCATCGATGTCGACCACGCGCCCCTGAGAGAGCACCAGCAACGCCCCTTCGTGCAATTCCCCAATACGCTCACGATCGCCACTGCCGATAATGCGCCCACGGGCATCCATTACGTTGATATTGGTATCGATGATGCGCATGGTTCGCGCCACGATATCCTGCGCCATTTTGGTATCAAGATGCCAGCCAGCCATATAACCCTCCCGTGAGCAGAGCTCAAGCATAGAGAAGTTCAGATAAGGCTGCATTGTGCAGATGCACAAAGGCAGAGAGAGATGTATGGAGTTGTGGGAAAGGTCACAGAAAAGAGAAAGCCCCTGCGAACAGGGGCTTAAGAGGATTATTGCATCAGGAGATAAATAGAGGTATCACCACGCTGAATATTCAGTGCCAGCACGGACGGCTTGCTGTCGAGAATTTTGCGCAGTTCAGCGATGTTTTTCACCGGCTGCTGGTTAGCGCCCATGATCACATCACCTTTTTTCAGGCCGATACGGGCAGCAGGTGAGTTCGCTTTCACGTTGTTCACCACCACGCCTTTATCTGCCCCTTTGTTGCTCATTTCAGCACCTTCAATACCGCTGAAGATGGTGCTGGAATCCACCTGATTCTGACTGCTCTGTTGCAGTTCCAGGCTCACGTTAACCGGCTTACCTTCACGCAGCAGGCCGAGGGTCACTTTACTGCCGATTGGCATAGAACCCACTTCCGCACGCAGGGCGGCAAAGCTGCTGATCGGCTTACCGTTCAGAGAGGTGATCACGTCACCCGCTTTAATGCCGGCTTTCGCCGCCGAAGAGTTCGGCATGACCTGGCTTACGAATGCGCCGCGCTGAGCGTCCACTTTCATCGCTTTCGCCAGCTCGGAGTTCAGTTCGGTACCCATGATCCCCAGCTCACCGCGTTTCACCTGTCCATATTGCACCATCTGCGCAGTCAGGTTTTTCACCATGTTGCTCGGGATAGCAAAGCCGATACCGATGTTGCCACCGTCCGGTGCCAGGATAGCGGTGTTGATACCGATCAGCTCACCGTTCAGGTTAACCAGCGCACCGCCGGAGTTACCGCGGTTAATGGCCGCATCCGTCTGAATGAAGTTTTCATAGTTTTCCGCATTCAGGCCGCTACGTCCCAGCGCAGAGACGATACCCGAGGTCACGGTTTCGCCCAGACCAAATGGGTTACCGATGGCGACGGTGTAGTCACCCACGCGCAGCGCGTCAGAGTCGGCAAGCTTAATCGCCGTCAGGTTCTTCGGATCCTGAATCTGAATCAGCGCGATATCAGAGCGCGGATCTTTACCGACCACTTTGGCATCGAATTTACGGCCATCGCTCATCTGCACCTTAATGGTGTTAGCATTATCTACCACGTGGTTATTGGTCACCACGTAGCCTTTCGCTGCATCAATAATAACGCCCGAGCCGAGTGCCATGAATTTCTGCTGCTGGCCGCCGCCCTGACCGTCATCCCCTGCGCCGCCGCCCTGACAGAACGGAGAACTCTGGAATGGCGAGCCGTCCTGGCAGAATGGCGAATTATCGCCGAAGAACTGCTGGAAATTACGCGGCATACGCGGCGTATTGACGGTCGTGCTGCCCTCAACGTTAATACTCACCACCGATGGCATCACTTTTTCGAGCATCGGGGCCAGGCTTGGCATCTGCTGCGCAGTCGCTGCCGAGGAAGCTGTCTCGGCCGCCATCGCCAGAGGGGACAGCGCTAAACCTAAACTCAGAGCCAGTGCACTCATTGCTAATGTGGTTTTTTTCATGTTTCTCAATCTCGATTTACCAGATAACGCAAAATTGCTGTGTAGCTCAGATTCGTTTTATACCGCTTAGTTCCGGGATTAAGTTTATGGAAAAAGTAAAAATTTATTGGTCGTCTTTACAAAACTCATGGCTTATTCAACGGCCATAAGCTTGCGGTATTCATCCCAGGCATACAAATCTGTCATCCCGCTGATATAGTCCTGGATAAGACGACAGCGATAATAATATTCCATGACTGGCCATTGGGAAGAATGGCGATCTATTTTACTAACGGCTTCAATGTATGCCAGCCGGTGGCGAGTTGAAAGCTTCTGATAGAGACGAGATTCAATCGGCAGGCGGCGAACACGTTCATTTTCGACCAGCTCACTGAACTCATCGACCGTCAGCTGGAGCAGCGGGCCATAAATTTCCAGCAACCCGCTGATAACCCGGTATCCTTGCAGCTCCAGCTGTTCGACATCCGGGTGGCTGAAAACATGGCGAACAGCCACGTTTTTATATAATTCAAGAAGCTGACTAAAACTGCTCTCATCTTCCAGCAGGGCGTGATTAAATTCCCCGCTAAATATCATCGGCAAATTATCAATGAAACGGGCGGCCGCATACGGCACCAGTTTATTCAGTGTGTTCACCCGCAAATACATAAAGAACTGATCTTCGGTACTGCGGCTCAGCGAATTTGAACGCGATTTATCCCAGGCATTCTCGACGACCTGCGCAAACAGAGAACCTTTTTCATGCTCTCCCCAGGCATCATGAAGATGCTGATACAACTCCTCGACGCTGAATATTCTTTTTTCCACCGCGTCTTCCAGATCGGCCACGCAATAAGAAATGTCATCAGCCGCTTCCATAATCCATGTCAATGGAAAACGGCCGTTAGGGGTCAGAGACAGTTCTTTACGCAACCGCACGATGTATGCTTCTTCCGATAAGTAATAGCCCGGTTTTTTCATCAGGTAGCTATGCGTGGCGGGCGTTTCTCCGGTCCACCATGCGGGACGCGTGTATTTAAGAATACAGCCCACCTGGGCCCAGGTCAGATTCATCCGCATCAGGGAGTGCACCAGACGGATCCCCTGCGCGTTACCTTCGAAATGACACAGATCCTGGCGCACCTTACGGCGCAGATCGTTCAGGCTATCTTCGCCTTCACGCAGGCGTAAATCGCGTACCACACAGCGGTCATCGCTGAGCGGCTGGCTTATGGCGTCAGAGGGAAAAAGCCGCTGTTTAAACCAGTCATTGATGGCGGCCTCGCCGAAATGACCAAAGGGAGGATTGCCGATATCGTGCATCAGGCAGGCCATCTCAACGATGCTTTCGAACGGCCCGGTCAGTTCATCCAGTCCGTAGGTTTCCAGCAGACGTTGCTCTTTAAGGCGGCTGAGGATCTCTTTCGCAATGTAGCGCCCCACCTGCTGCACTTCCATGGAGTGCGTTAACCGCGTACGCACCGCAGCGTTACGCTCCAGCGGGAACACCTGGGTTTTTTGCTGTAACCGACGGATGGCGGGCGAGTTGATGATGCGTCCGCGATCGCTTTCGAAAATGCGCAGGATCTCATGTTCGCTCTTATCGCCCTGTGGCGAACGGAAACGTCGGTGCCAGTTAATTTTGGTGCGAAAATCGATTGGTGCCATGTGCTCCCCCGCGTGAGAATGCGTTTCCCCTTAACCGCATGATAGACTATGCATCTTAACAAGGCACATCGCGAGTAAATCTATGAAAATCGGCATTATTGGTGCAATGGAAGAAGAAGTTACGCTGCTGCGTGACAAAATTGAGAACCGTCAGACCCTCTCCCTCGGTGGCTGTGAGATCTACACCGGCCAGCTGAACGGTGTTGACGTGGCTCTGCTGAAATCAGGCATCGGTAAAGTTGCAGCGGCACTGGGCGCGACCCTGCTGCTTGAGCGCTGCAAGCCTGACGTTATCATTAATACGGGTTCTGCGGGCGGTCTGGCGCCGACGCTGAAAGTGGGCGATATCGTGGTTTCCGACGAAGCGCGTTACCACGATGCAGATGTCACCGCATTCGGCTACGAATATGGTCAGCTTCCGGGCTGCCCGGCCGGGTTTAAAGCGGATGATAAGCTGATTGCCGCCGCTGAAAGCTGCATTAACGAGCTGAACCTCAATGCGGTGCGTGGCCTGATCGTCAGCGGCGATGCCTTTATCAACGGCTCTGTCGGTCTGGCGAAAATCCGTCATAACTTCCCGCAGGCTGTGGCCGTTGAGATGGAAGCCACGGCCATCGCGCACGTATGCCATAACTTCAGCGTGCCGTTCGTGGTCGTTCGCGCTATCTCTGACGTGGCGGACCAGCAGTCCCACATCAGCTTCGACGAATTCCTGGCCGTTGCGGCGAAACAGTCCACCGTGATGGTGGAAACCCTGGTGCAGAAACTGGCGCGTGGGTAAGGTGTCATTCAGGGCGCTGGTCGCCCTGCTTCTGCTCGCTCCGGCCTGGCTCATCGCCGCGCCGCGGGTGATCACTCTCTCTCCTGCCAATACGGAACTGGCGTTTGCCGCCGGGATCACGCCCGTTGCGGTGAGCAGCTTTTCCGATTATCCACCGCAGGCCGCCCATATCGAACAGGTTGCCACCTGGCAGGGAATGAACCTGGAACGCATCGTGGCGCTAAAGCCCGATCTGGTCCTCGCCTGGCGCGGCGGTAATGCCGAACGGCAGGTGAACCAGCTCTCTTCGCTGGGAATAACGGTGAAATGGGTGGACGCGGTGAGCATCGAACAGGTGGCGCAAACCCTCCGTGACCTCGCGCCTTTCAGCCCTACCCCCCAACGCGCCGGGCAGGCTGCACAGCAGATGCTCAACGACTATGCCGCGCTAAAAGCCCGATACGGCACGCAACCGAAACAACGCGTTTTTCTGCAATTTGGCAGCCAGCCGCTGTTCACTACCGGGAAAGGCTCGATCCAGAACCAGGTGCTTGAAACCTGTGGAGGTGAAAATATCTTTGCCGAAAGCCGGGTTCCCTGGCCCCAGGTCAGTCGTGAGCAGGTTCTTGCGCGACAACCGCAGGCCATTGTGGTGGTCGGAAATGCGAGCGAGATTCCTAAAATAGAACAATTCTGGCATCGGCAGCTTAAAATTCCGGTCATCGCACTCAACAGCGACTGGTTTGAACGCGCCAGCCCGCGTATTATCCTCGCCGCAAAACAACTCTGCGCCGAACTGGCAGAGAGTCACTCAAACAGATAAATACCCCCTTCGAGGATTTAACGATGCTCGTGTATTGGCTGGATATTCTTGGCACAGCCGTTTTTGCTATCTCCGGCGTTTTGCTTGCCGGAAAACTGCGCATGGACCCTTTTGGCGTACTGGTACTCGGCGTTGTTACGGCGGTGGGAGGCGGAACGATCCGCGATATGGCGCTGGCAAATGGCCCGGTATTTTGGGTAAAAGATCCCACGGATCTGGTGGTGGCGATGGTCACCTGCCTGTTAACCATCGTGCTGGTTCGTCAGCCTCGCAGACTGCCAAAATGGATATTGCCGGTGCTGGATGCCGTCGGTCTGGCGGTCTTTGTGGGAATAGGCGTGAATAAAGCCTTTATTGCCGGGACTGGCCCGCTGGTGGCGATCTGTATGGGCGTGTTAACCGGCGTGGGCGGAGGGATTATTCGCGACATACTGGCGCGAGAAGTCCCGATGATCCTGCGAACGGAAATCTACGCGACGGCCTGTATCATCGGGGGGATTGTTCACGCCACGGCGTATTACACCTTTGCTGTCCCGCTGGAGAATGCGGCGATGCTGGGGATGGTGGTCACGCTGGTGATCCGTTTAGCGGCGATACGCTGGCACCTGAAGCTGCCGACGTTTGCGCTGGATGAAAATTCAAGATAGGCGTCGTTTATAAGCCCGGTAGCGCTTCGCTTACCGGGCCTACAATCTGCGTTCAGGCTTAAATACTGAACGAAGAACCACACCCGCAGGTGCTGGTCGCATTCGGGTTAGTCACCACAAAGCGCGAACCTTCCAGACCTTCAGTGTAGTCCACTGAACCGCCCACCAGATATTGCAGGCTCATCGGGTCAACCACCAGCGCGACGCCCTGTTTCTCGATAGTCATATCACCATCGTTAACCTGATCGTCAAAGGTAAAACCATACTGGAAGCCACTACAGCCGCCGCCGGTAATATAAACACGCAGTTTCAGATCCGGATTGTCCTCGTCGGCAATCAGGGTTTTCACTTTTTTCGCTGCTGCTTCGGTAAATTCCAGCGGCAACGCTACGTCATCACTCATCTTATGCTCCCATGAATACTGCGACTGCTATTGGGCAAAAATCACCCAATTCTTTTTGTCATTATCTAATACCCTGGTAATTCATTCAAGTATTCTGCTTCAGGGCCTGTTCAGCTTCCTGTTTCGCCAGGGTACGGGCAAGAATGGTGGAGTATAGCGGTTTTCCACCCAGGAATTGGGCTAATAGTGTCGCGCCGAGACAGGTAATGATCATTGGCAAAATGAGCTGGTAATTGTCGGTCATTTCCAGCACCAGTACGATCCCGGTCAGCGGCGCGCGCAGGGAGGCCGCCAGCAGCGCCCCCATTCCCGCAACCGCAAACGTCCCCGCATCCAGATGGTAGGCCGGGAAACCTGCCGCCGCCGCCATCCCGAACGCCGTACCCAGCAGCGTTCCCAGTGCCAGCATCGGAGCGAAAATGCCGCCCGGTGCGCCGGAGGAGAAGCACAATACCGTAGTGATGACGCGAGAAATAAACATAAACAGCAGCAGGCCTACGCTGAAATTCCCCGCCGCGGCAATGGGAATCAGGCCGAAACCGCCGCCCGCCGCATTCGGTTCGATGAAACCGAGGATCCCGCACACGCCGCCAAGCAGGCCTCCCACCAGCACCCATTTCGTGGTATTTCCGCCATGGATGCGCTGAAACATATCCTGCGCCCGTAAAATCAGGGTGTTAAAAAGCGGGCCGACGACGCCAAAAATCATCCCAAGAACCAGATACAGCCATAAAGTATTGACCGGCGCATTGGTCAGCTTGCCAACTTCAATCACCGCTCCTTCGCCGTTAAAGACGCGAAAGACAATGCTCGACATAATCACGCCGGTAAACACCGCTTTAATGGAGATCAGGTTGTAGCGGAACTGGGCGCGCATCTCTTCAATGATAAACAGGATACCCGCCAGCGGCGCGTTAAACGCCGCAGACAGCCCCGCTGCGGCCCCCGTCGCCAGCAGTGTATGTCGTGCTTCGGCGCTGCGCATACGGAACAGATCGCCGACCATGCGCCCGACGTTACCGCCCAGCTGTACCGTTGGCCCTTCCCGACCGAGCACCATGCCCGCCCCGAGGGTTCCCATCCCGCCGATAAATTTCACAGGAAGCACCCGCCACCAGCGAACCGGGCGTAGTTCCTCCAGCGCCCCCTCAATTTCAGGGATCCCCGAGCCACCTGCTTCAGGTGCGAATTTACGCACCAGAAAATACCCCACCATGGCAAACAGCGCCGAAAGGCCAAAGGCCCACACCCAGACCAGCCATTCCCGATCGGCAAAGCTGGCGACGGTACCTATGCGCCAGTTGAGCACCGCGTTGACCGCTTTCTCGAATGCGACCCCCACCAGCCCGGCCAGCGTACCGACCACGGCGGCTGCCAGCAGAATGGCTAACGGGGTTTTGTCACGGTTGAGCAGCCGCCGGATACTGACCCGGTGCTTCGCGCGCGTAAACTGTTGTTGTTCAAAAGAAGGTGTGTTCTCGTTCATTACCTGTTCTGTTTCGTCATACAAAAGGCCGCAGGGATTCTACCAGAGACAATCCCCTCGTCCCCTGAAAAATACTTAACAATTGTTAAGCCTTCTGAGGGGCAAAAATTTTATAACCTCTTCCGAATCACTTAGAATAGTTGCCTTAACTTATTTCTACGAACCAGGAACGACGCCATGAGCAAGTCTGAAAACCTCTACAGCGCAGCCCGCGAGCTTATCCCAGGCGGCGTGAATTCACCCGTGCGCGCCTTTACCGGCGTGGGTGGCACCCCGCTGTTTATCGAACGTGCGGATGGGGCATATCTGTATGATGTGGATGGTAAAGCCTATGTCGATTACGTCGGCTCCTGGGGCCCGATGGTACTGGGGCACAACCACCCGGCGATCCGCAACGCGGTGATTGAAGCCGCTCAGCGCGGCCTGAGCTTCGGCGCGCCAACCGAGATGGAAGTCAAAATGGCGGAGTTGGTCACCGAGCTGGTGCCAACGATGGACATGGTGCGTATGGTGAACTCCGGTACCGAAGCGACCATGAGCGCTATCCGTCTGGCGCGCGGTTTTACCGGTCGTGACAAGATCATCAAGTTCGAAGGTTGTTATCACGGCCACGCCGACTGCCTGCTGGTAAAAGCCGGTTCCGGCGCGCTGACGCTCGGTCAACCGAACTCCCCGGGGGTGCCGGCTGATTTCGCGAAACACACGCTGACCTGCACCTATAACGATCTGAACACCGTTCGCGCCGCGTTCGAGCAGTATCCGCAGGAGATCGCCTGCATCATCGTTGAACCGGTGGCGGGCAACATGAACTGTATTCCACCGCAGCCGGATTTCCTGCCGGGCCTGCGCGCGCTGTGCGATGAGTTCGGCGCGCTGCTGATCATCGACGAAGTGATGACCGGTTTCCGCGTCGCGCTGGCGGGGGCGCAGTCATACTACGGCGTTGAGCCGGATCTGACCTGCCTCGGCAAAATCATTGGCGGCGGCATGCCTGTCGGCGCGTTTGGCGGCCGTAAGGACGTGATGGACGCGCTGGCGCCAACCGGTCCGGTTTACCAGGCGGGTACGCTCTCCGGTAACCCGATTGCGATGGCGGCGGGCTTTGCCTGTCTGACCGAAGTGGCGCAGCCGGGTATCCACGAAACCCTGACGGACCGGACGACGCAGCTGGCAAACGGCCTGCTGGAAGCCGCAGAAGACGCGGGTATTCCGCTGGTGGTAAACCACGTCGGCGGGATGTTCGGGATTTTCTTCACCGATGCGAAAACCGTGACCTGCTATCAGGACGTGGTGAAATGCGACGTGGAACGCTTCAAACGCTTCTTCCATCTGATGCTGGAAGAAGGCGTGTATCTTGCGCCGTCAGCGTTTGAAGCGGGCTTTATGTCCGTGGCGCACAGCGAAGAAGATATCAATAACACCATCGACGCAGCGCGTAAGGTGTTTGCGAAGCTCTAAGGGCATTGCCGGGTGGCGCTAACGCTTACCCGGCCTACGATGTTCTCCATCTTCCCTTGGGAGAGGGAGCAAACACGAAAACGGCAATCTAAGGATTGCCGTTTACTTTTATTACCGACTCTGCTTTCTCAACAGATATATAAAGTACGGCGCGCCGATAAAGGTCGACAGCAGGCCCGCCGGGATCTGATACGGGAACAGCACCATCCTTCCGCACCAGTCAGCAAAAACCAGGATCGCTCCGCCCGTCAGCGCAGAGATCACGATATGCGGCAAAGTCCTGCGGAAGCCCATCATACGGGCGATATGCGGCGCCATTAATCCGACAAAACTGAGCGGGCCGATAGTCATGGTGGCCGTCGCCGTCAGGCACGCGGCCAGCAGCAACAGGGCGATACGCGTTGGCGTCAGCGCCACCCCGACCGCGCGGGCGGTATCCCCACCCAGCGGCAGAATGGTCATCCAGCGACGGCACAGCGGCACAATCGCCAGCAGTACGATCATCACAATCCCGGTATGCACCACCTGACTGCCGGTAGCGTTGTACGTTGAACCGGAAATCCAGGTCAGGATCTGCGCCATGCGCGGATCGCCGCTCGCCTGCAACATCATCAGCAGCATAGTAAACGCGGTGCTGAGCGCCATCCCGGCCAGCAGCATGCGGTGAGGTGAGAACCCCCCTCGCCCGGAGGCGATCAGGATAATCATCAGCGTGACTGCCGCGCCGATACTCCCGGCAGGCATCAGCCAGCCGAACGCATTTCCCGGCACGAGGAACAACATCAACACTACGCCAAACGCGGCCCCGGAGCTGATCCCTAATACTTCCGGGCTTGCCATCGGGTTGCCGGTGAGACGCTGGATAATACAGCCCGCCACCGCCAGCATGACGCCCGCAATCAGCGCGGAGAAGATCCGCGGCCAGCGCCACTGCATGAGTTCATGCAGCAAATCCCCCGTCGCCCAGTGCCAGCCCGTGGCGTCACGTCCCAGCGAGAGTGCGGCAAACGAGGCGATAACCAGCACCGCCAGCCCGGCAAGGCTGAACCACACCACCGACTGACGTTCGGCATGTACTTTATCGCCGGCATCCATTGCCGGGGCGCTAATGCTGCGCAGGCGCGGCAACAGCCACAGCAGCAGCGGCGCGCCGATCAGGGCCGTCACCGAGCCCGTGGAAACTTCCATCCAGACGCGCGCCAGCCAGAGAATGAGTTGGTCGGAAAGCCAGAGGATCAGCGCGCCAATCAGCGGAGCCAGCATCAGCCGCGCCAGCAGACGGCGTGCGCCGAGCATTTTTGCCAGCAACGGCGCAAACAGGCCGATAAAACCGATGATGCCGACGGCGTTAACCAGTAACGCACTCAGCACAATCGCCAGGGTCAGGGCCGCCAGACGCGCCAGCGACAGCGCCAGCCCCAGATTGCGCGCCACGCCGTCATCGAGGCCCATCAACGTCAGCGGACGCAGCAGCAGCAGCGTCAGCACCACGCCGCCGAACAGCTGCGGCCACAGGCGCTGGACGATACTCCAGTCGGTCTGGGTGAGCGTGCCGGTACTCCACATAAACATGCTTTGCAGCTGGTCGTGGTGAAACAGCACCAGCAGCTGGTTGATCGCCCCACAGTAGAGGCTGACGACCAGCCCCGCGAGGATCAGCGTGACCGGCGAGAGACGTTTTCCCCAGGCCACGCCAAAGACCAGCGCACCGACCACACATGCGCCTGCCAGCGCGGCAAACTGCGAGGTTAACGCTCCCGGCAGGGTCCAGAGAGTGGTGATGGTGATCCCCAGCTGAGCCCCCGTCGCCACGCCCAGCGTGGTCGGCTCTGCCAGCGGGTTACGCAGCACCTGCTGAAACAGTACGCCCACCAGTCCCAGTCCCGCCCCGACCAGCAGGGAGATAGCCAGACGCGGCAGCAGGCTGTAGTGGAACAGCATTTGCTGAATATTATCGATATCCGGTGCGGCAAACGCGGCTGCCCATTGATCGCGCGGTAACGCCGTGCTCAGGTTAAAGCCGGTTAACATCAGGGCAGCCAGAAAAATGAGCGCTAACAGCAACATTGGGAAACGAGCCATACGCGTGCTCATGCCTTGCCTCCCAGTGCATTGTCCAGCACGCGGGCAAAATGCATTGCCGACAGCGTCGCGCCGTAGAACCATACCGCTGGCGCGCGCAGGAAGCGCTGCTCGCGGACGAACGGCATTGCCTGCCAGAGCGGGGTCGCCATCAGGGTTTGCATCTCGCGCTCGTTCCCGTGATCGAAGCACAGCACGTCCACATCACGAAACGCCGCCAGACGGTCAATACCCACGGCGGTACTGCCCCAGAATGTCATCTCGCCTTCCCAGGCATTGCGAATGCCAAAGCTGTCGAGCACTTCCTGGAACAGACAGTTATTTCCAAAGACCAGCATATGGCGGGCATCCAGCAGGGTTACCATCAGCAAAGGCCGATCGCCACGGTGGGCAAAGCGCGGCTTGAGGGAATCAATCAGCGCATCAAATTCATCGAGATGTTTTTTCGCCTGAGCCTCACGGTTGAGAAACTGCGCCATCTCGTGGATGGAATTTTTTGCCATGGTCAGCGGCTTTTTGCCGTCGCTAAAGGAAAAGCCCCGCCCTGGCGCAATCTTCGCCATGGTCTCTTCCGACGGGCCATACCCCGCAGACCAGAATAAATAAGACGGTTTCATCTGGGTGAGAAGCTCAAGATTCGGCTCCGTACGCAGGCCAATGTCGATGACGGAGTCCGGCAGTTTTGGCTCATTCACCCACAGGGTGTAGTTGGGAATATCGGCCACGCCGTAAGGCGTCACGCCAAGCGCCATCATCAGTTCGACGGGCAACCACTCCAGCGCCACGATGCGGTGCGGATCGATAGCGGCAGCGCGGGCCGGGCCCATCTTTAACAGCAGCGGTGAGAGCGCCATGGCCGTCAGCAGGCGACGGCGGCTAATGAATGTTGAATCCAGCATCAGTAGACAAAGCTCACGGGTGCAGCACCGGCTGGGTGAGACAGGATGCCCATAGGAATACCGTAGATATGTTCCAGCGTTTCGCTGCGCATCAGTTCGGCAGGCGTACCCTGAGCGATCATTTCACCGCCGCGCAGCGCTACCAGGTAGTCGCAATAGCGTGCCGCCATGTTGATATCATGCAGAACGGCAATCACCGTCAGGCCGCGCTGCTGACTTAAGCGATGCACCAGCGCCAGGACGTCAACCTGATGCGCAATGTCCAGCGCCGACGTGGGTTCGTCGAGCAGCAGGCAGCGGCTGTCCTGCGCCACCAGCATCGCGATCCATGCGCGCTGACGCTCGCCACCGGACAGGCTATCCACCAGACGATGCGCCAGCGGTTTTAACCCAACCAGCGCGATCGCCTCTTCCACTTTCTCTCTGTCAGCGAGGCCAAAACGCCCGAGCGCACCGTGCCACGGATAACGTCCAATCGCCACCAGCTCGCGCACCGTCATCCCCTCCGCCTGCGGCAACTGCTGCGGCAGATAGGCCACCTTGCGGGCAAAGGCCTTACTGCTCCAGCTCGCCAGCGGCTGGTCATCCAGCAATATGTCGCCCTCGGACGGCGGCTGATGACGACCCAGCATCTTCAGCAGCGTCGATTTACCGGAACCATTGTGCCCGATTAAACCGGTCACTTTACCTGCGGGAAACGTCAAAGAGAGCGGATGCAGCAAGGTGCGCCCGGGTACGCGAAAGGAGAGATTGTTGAGCGTGAAGGTGGAGTCGGATTGCGTTTTATTATCCTGCATGTCAGCCAACTTAAATAAAAAGGGCACGGCGAACCGTGCCCATAAAGAGGTTAGAAGCGGAAGGTCGCGGTGGCAACAACCTGGCGTCCTGCTCCCCAGTAGCATGCATACTCGCTGTAGCAGCTGGAGACGTATTCACGGTCAAAGATGTTGTTCACGTTGACGCCGACGGAAGATCCCGGCAGACCGAAGCGCGCCAGATCGTATTTCACGGTCGCATCCGCCAGGGCATAACCCGCGACGTTAAAGGACTCATAGGCTTTAGGCGACGCTGAGGAGTAGTACGTCACCGTGTTACCGATGTAACGCGCGCCCGCACCGACGGTCAGGCCACTCAGCGCCGTCTCGTGGAAGGTGTAATCCGCCCACAGGGATGCCATGTTGCGCGGTACTTCTGCCGGACGACGACCTTCATACCAGGTATCGTGGGTATATTCCGCATCTGTGTAGCTGTAGGCCGCCGTTACGTTCACGTTAGCCGACACCGCCGCTTTCGCTTCCAGCTCAAAGCCACGGGAGCGAATTTCACCGCCCTGCACGCTAAAGCCGCTGGTCGGGTTCGCCGGATCGGCGGTCAGGTTGTTGTTCTTGGTCAGCTGGTATACCGCGGCCGTCACCACAACAGGCAGATCTTTCGGAACATACTTCACGCCCGCTTCATACTGCTTGCCGCGCGCCGGATCGAACGGTTTGCCGCCCTGGGTGGTGCCAGAGAGCGGTTCAAAGGATTCACTGTAGCTGAAGTATGGGGTAATCCCGTTGTCGAACAGGTAGTTAATCCCCCCGCGCCAGGTAAATGCCTGATCGTTAATTTCCGCGGTGGTCCCGTTATTACGGTTAAAGGCAGACGTTTTTGCAAAGTCATAGCGGCCACCCATGGTGAGTACCCACTTATCCCATTCCGCCTGATCCTGCGCATAGAGCCCGGTCTGCTCCTGGCGATTGAGCATGGCATACGGGAAGTTCACATTGACGTTCGCATTGCCGTGCTGCGGATTGTTCATGCTGATCGGATCGGCGGTACCGTAGTCAGCATCAATATCATTGCGCATACGAAGGTAATCCACCCCCGTCAGCAGCGTATGGTCAACGGCACCGGTCGCGAATTTCGACTGGAGCTGTGTATCAACCGTGAACGAGTTGAGGTCTTCATCTGAGCGCACGTACGCACGGCTGATCTGGGCCGGAGCGATATAGCCGTTACCGTAAACTGAACGGTAAAGCGTATTGATTTTGGTATAACGCAGATTCTGACGCACGGTGAAGGTGTCGTTGAATTCATGCGCGAAGCTGTAACCCACCATTTTCTGACGACGGGAGATCTTATTGTCTTCATCGCCTTCGTTGAAATCGGTCGGCAGTTTGTGCGCCTTTCCGTTAGCATCATAGTAAGGCACAACGGTACCTTCACGCGGCAGCCAGCCGTAGTAACCCGCATCCGGATCGCTCTGGAAGTTGCTCAGGAAAGTGAAATCGGTTTTATCATCAGGACGCCAGCTGAAAGACGGCGCAATCGCGTAACGAGTAGACTTCACCATCTCCTGCTGCGCATTTTCACTGCGTCCCAGGCCGGTCAGACGGTAGGACCACACGCCGTTATCATCAATCGCGTCGCTGAAGTCAAACCCAGTCTGCCACAGGTTATCCGTCCCCATTTTGAACTGAATTTCTTTTAACGGTTCCGTGGTTGGACGCTTGCTGACCATACTCACTACGCCGCCAGGGTGGCTTTTTCCATACAGTACGGACGTCGGGCCTCGCAGCAGCTCTACGCGCTCCAGGAAGTATGGGTCCATCGACGCTTCAGAGTAGTTATCCCCTTGCAGCTTCATACCGTCCAGATACTGGTTGGTGTTCACTGTACTGGAGGTCGTAAAACCACGAATAGAAACCACGTCATAGGTCGTGGAGGCGCCGCGCGTTGCGAAAACGCTCGGCGTGTAGGCCAGCGCCTGTTTAACCGTCCCCGGCTGTTTCATGTCCATCTCTTCACGTGTGACCACGGAAATGGACTGCGGGGTTTTCTCGATCGGTGTATCGGTTTTCGTCGCCGTTGCAGTGCGCTTTGCTGCAATCGTCGGTGCAGGCCCCCAGGCACTCTCCTGCGCAGCCGGTGCGGCAGTAACAGTAATGGTTTCTTCTTTTTTCGGGGTTTCGGCGGCATGAGCATAAGCAGACATGCCGGCAACCGCTGTGGCTACGACGACCGCGATTTTACGCAGCGACGTGTTAATTGGCTGAGCAGTATTGGAAAGCGCCATGATGGATCTCTGATGGAAAAAGTGAATGATAACGTAAACGAGAATTATTATTATGACCGCAGAATAATATGCGAAACGTTGGCTGCATAGCAAGCAGTATGCGGCCCTACAAGATTTAAGGGTTTAAGAATTAACCAGATGAAAATAGAGGGTTAATGAAGTTAGCGAAATGATCGCTAAAGCCTGCCGAAACGGGCCGGAGGGCTTAACGATAGAAGAGTTCGAAAGTCGCGACGGCGTCGACTTTCCCGGCTTTAACCTCTCCCGTTTTGATGTAACGGGCTTTGAGTGGGATCTCAACCGGGACGTTGTCCTGGGTACGGGTTATTGCCGTGTAGCTCTGGTCGAACTGTAACACCGCATCGTTCTTGTCGAGGATTTGAATGCCTACGCCGCTTGCAGCGTTGTCTCCGGTAGCAATATTGAGGATATTGCCATCCGTTACGCCAGTCGACCCTGCACTGGTGAACTGATAATCAATTTTTGTCCCGGCGGCGCAGTCCGTAATATCAATCCTGAAACGACTGTCGGTCAGGATGTCAGAATACTGACCGTTAAAATCGTGCGCATTGACCGTTTCCAGCGGCACGTAGATGTTTTTATCCGCCAGGTTACAGGTGTTTGTCGTAATGTGCACACTGGTTGGTGAAAAGCGAATTTCGCCTATCACGTCGTTATCGTAAGTCTCATGTGAGGTTAACAGGGACGTATTAAGATCGCCCTCTTCGACCTCACCGATAACGATCAACTGAGCGGTAGCCCGGAAGTTGTAATTCGTTGAAAAGCTTCTTATCGTGCCAAGATAAGTTTCCGGCCTGATAATGTCTTCTTCGGTATAGCTGGGGAACTGGGTTGTAGACGCTGCAACGCGAACCCCAATTCCGGTCAAGTTGGTTTTGTACACTCCGGGTAAAACATCTTCACGCGCATCAGCACCACTCAATGAGAGATAGCCTCTACGTACCCGAACGGAATCATCATCACAGCTTTGCGAGATCTCACCTGATTCCACGCTGGCGTCATAAATAATCGTACCGACCTGGACATCTGGCTCAAGCTGTATGACAGCGGGAATATTGAAGGTAACAATTCCCCCGCTACTCCCGCCTCCCGTAAATGTACAAGTTGCGAAGGCCGGAGCTGAAAACAGCATGATTAGGCCAGCCATTGCGCTGATGAATAGTTCTTTGCTACGCCTCATTGGCAATCTACCGTCATTTTCAAAATAGTTGCTGAGCGCCCGGGAGGGAGATCCCCCGCCCACGCACACCGTTGATCGCGCCCGTCACCCCACTGCACATTCAGGGAAACCGCTTCATGCAGACCGGTAAGCCAGACTTCTCCTTCATCACCGACGATAGCCGTTGCACTTTCCTGCGTGACAATGGCGCCGAAAGGTACCGGCTTGCCGTGGAAAAGCAGCGTGATAAGCGCACGCTTCCCCACTCGTGCATCAAAATTCGCTGAGATGGCCGCACCTTTTGTTGGGACAACATCCTGGGTAGCGGCGGCAATTTCAATATCTTCACGATCCTGGGTGTTGACCGTAATACCGTTTTTCCGGTAAGCCGTCAGGGAAGGGACAATCGCGTTACCAAAGCGATCGGTGGAGATCCCTCGCCCGTTCTGTACTTTGACGTTATCGCCATCTTTGATATGGACAATGGCAAAGGCGTCGCGGACGGATTGCCCCAGGGTTACTCCATGTTCATGCGCAACAATTGAACCCTGCGCGCTGTAGTTCCACTGTCGGTTATCGCCCCCGTAGTTATACCCCAGCCCGACATCACCGGCAGATCCCCGGTAGCGCCCGGATACACTGCCGCCATAGCCAGTATCTTGACTGGCATAGGTCTGCTGGAGGTTATAGCTGAGGTTATTGTTCTCAAGTGCCGTGCCGCCGATCCCTACCTGATGCGAAACGAATCCACCGCTGGCAGTGTTGGCGCTGTAAGTTGACCAGGCGTTCGCTAGCCAGCGTGAAAGAGGTACGTTGACCATCAACGCCATTTGCCGATTGGTATTGGCGTCCGGCGTACGCGTCAGGCTGTAGCTTACCGACCAGGTTATACCGCGCCAGCCGGAGCTTAGCCCCGCACTGACGCTGCGCTCGTGTCCTGCCATGTTCCAGTAATCCTGCTGATAGCCATTAAGGTAAGCCGATCCCCAGTCCGAAACGCGTTGGGAAAGATTAACCTGCATGCGGCTGCGCCGATTATTGGTTCGCCGATAGGTATAAATCCCATCGTCAATCTCGCTGTCACGCTGGTCGACAGCTTCCTGAAAGGTATAAAACCCTGAGGTGGAATAACGGTAGCTGGCAAGCGTCACGGTGGTGTCTGTATCCGGAATATCCCTGGAATACTGCGCACGCCATGACATCCCGCGGGCATCATCTCGTCCATCATCAAAAGCCGTACGGGCGGCGGTCACATCCACGGATGCCGATCCGAAACGGCCAAGATCGGCCCCTGTTCCCGCCAGCATAGCCTGATACGACGATGCAACGAGCGCGCCGGCGTATGTTGTTACGCCATAAGGCAGGCCGTAAATGACCGTCCCTTGCAGAAAAGGGGGCTCGTCCTCACCTTCATTACCGCGATAACGCCCTGCCGCCAGCGAATATTTAAATGCCCCTTCCCGCTGTAGCACCGGTACCGATGCGCTGGCCTGGATGAAGCTGTGTTCGCTGCCGTCGGCCTCTTCCACCGTCACCTCCAGATCCGCGCCGGATGTGACCTGGCTTAAATCGCGGATCTCAAATGGCCCCGGAGAGACGTTGCTTTGATAAATGGTGTAGCCGTTTTGCCTGATGGTGACTTTTGCATCGCTATTTGCGATACCACGCACCACGGGGGCAAACCCCTGCTGGCTGGTGGGCAGCATGGAAGTATCCGTTTCCAGCTTCACGCCGGTCATTTGGACGCTGTCGAAAAGCTCGCCGTTAGTGTACGTCTGGCCTATCTCAAGCTGGCTTTGCAGGGTTTTGATATCACGTTGCAGCGTACTGGCGATTGCATCCCAACCGGCGTTGTCACTCCAGGTGCTGTTGTTACGCAACCGCCACGCCCCGAGGTTGATCCCCGACTCCAGACCAAGCCATGCAGATGACGTTTCACCAGAACGATAGTGCTGCTGAGAGCCGCTAAACTGGTAGCTTGTCCAGGCGGCGGGAGCACCGTCATCCCAGAATTTAGGCTCGATAGCCCCGGCCGCAGCCTGATCGCGGTATTTTTGCGGGATCACCAGCTTGAGGGTCTGATTATCCTGGTCGTAATCGTAGCGGGCATTATCAATAAAATGGGAGATGTCATCGATTATCGCCGCATCATCCAGATCTTTCATATCCGGGATCGTGTCGACTTTTACCCCTAATGCACGCAGATCCGCTTTGGTCAGCTCCGGTAACAGGCGCTGCTTATCGTCAGACAAGATCCAACTCACCGTGCGTTTATCCAGAACATCCCGATCCCACATAATGGTCGTCAGAAAGTTTCCCGGCAGTAAGCCATTATCATTGATAAAATTTTTTAGCGTTGAGGTGTTTTCCAGCGGAGTGTCCATCTCAAGGATCCGCAGGTTAAATTCGTCATCTGCACTCACAGGCTGGATCATCGCGAGCAGCGCTAACGCGATTCCCTTCAGAACCTGTTTGTAGAGTGGAGATGACGACATAGGGTACCAGCATTGTGTGTTTAAAGAGCCTGCTTGCGCTGGGAGGTTTGCGCGCCGAAATCGCTAATAGCAGTCCACGTCACGGGCCCGTTTGCAGATTGAGGCACAGAAAAATATTGCTCGCTGAAAGGTGCGACCAGCATTGAAATCGCCCCCGGCGTGGTTTTTGTGTCAGTCACAGGGACACTTTTCCCGCCCACGGCCAGCTCGCCAAAGGAGACGTAAAACGGCGTTGGGTTTTTCGCAATGAGCCTGTTACCCTGGCGGAGGAACGTGATTTTTTCATAGGCCTGTAGGGCATCGGCTTCTTTCAAATCAGCAGGGCGCCAGAACAGTTTCAGACGCGTTTTCATCGCGAATTGCAGCGTATTCTTGTCTTTTAAGTCAGGTGATAACGCCGAGACGGATTTCACATTCGCCAGAAATAAAGATTCGCGATCTGCGGGCAGATTTTTTTTATCGCCGGTAAAAATGATGTGCAAAAGGGTCTGACGATTTTCCTGTAATTTATAGACAGGCGGCGTAATGATGAAAGGTGCTTTTGCATCGTTGGGGTAACTCACCCAGCTTTGCACCAGATATCGAGTATGAGGGTCTTTATTTTTGAGTGCTATTTGTACTTCGGATTTATTCGATGGATAAATAATTCGCGTGCCACCGAGAACCACACTTGCCTGTACTGAACAGCAAGAGATAATCAAACATCCACCTAACAATTTTAATAAATAATTCATACTACGTTCCAGAAGGCAGCCCTTTCAGGCTGCCAAAATAGATTTAGCGATAAACAACCTCGAACGTTGCAGATGAGGAGTAGTGACCTGCTGTTGGTTTGTTATCACCAACCTGAATAACTTTCGCGGTGTAATTAAAGACAGATGCTGTGGCGCCAGTGGCATCGTTCGCAACATCGGTACCGGTTTCCGGTTCGGATCCGTTGAAAACCACGTCGCCCTTAGTCCCATTTTCATTACTGACAATGATGCCAACGTTGGTCGCATTGCCAGCGCCGGAAAGATCGTTCTTCAGGCGCTTGTATTCCGCATCCGTTGTGGTGCCGCTGAACTTGAGGTTCAGTTTGGCAACCAGCGGATCACATTTTTTCACTTCAATCTTAAAGGCCTTCGACGTCCCGACCTGACCGTCAGTACCAAAATCAGAAGGATAAGTATCTGCAAATGTGACGGTGGAAGTATTGGACCCCGAGCCATCAACATCAATTTCACAGGTATCCGCCACAATTTTTCCGGCGAAATTTACCGTACCAGAATCATTCGCTGCAAATACCGGCAGAGAGAGTGCAGCCATAAGCGTGCTGGCCAACACCGTTGAAACAACATATTTACTCATAACAATATCCTTATATGTGATGATGAAGACATCCATTCTTGATATATACAAAAATGTTGAGAAGTCCTCTAAGGAATATCCTGAGAGGTCAGTAAATTTCTGGGGAGGATTTAATCAGGTTATTCTTCATCACGTCTAGATCACAAAATGATAATGCCCGAATAATCGGACACAACTTTCTGTTTTAGATGAAAAAAAGCAAAAATTAATAATTCTACATTTTAAATTTAATAATTTTAAATATAAATGAATGTAAATATAAAAAAAGGCCGCTTAATCATTAAGCGGCCTTTTATTCAGGAAACTAATTAGTTTCCGCCAAACATGTCCTTGATCCAGCCGGCGACACCGTCGCTGTCTTTCTTCTCATTCTGCTGCTGCGGCTGTTGCTGCTGCGGCTGCTGGGGTTGAGAAGACTGATCGAACGGGTTACCTGTCGGTTCTTCTGGCTGACTTTGCTGACACAGCGCATCCGGGTTAGTCGTCCAGACCGGCAGCGTACGCATCCCGCCACCGCAGATAAAGTTGCCCGATGCGTCCACGCCCATATCAACGATATCTTCCGGGGCAACCAGGTTCAGCGGCACCGGAGACTGGTTGGCCAGGTAGCGCTGGTAAATCGACATCGCACCGCTCGCGCCATACAGTTTGGTCGGCTGGTTGTTATCGCGCCCCACCCAGGTGATGACCACTTCACGACCATCAATACCGGCGAACCAGGTATCGACGTTGTTGTTGGTGGTCCCGGTTTTACCCGCCAGATGCAGGCCCGGATACTTCGCTCCCAGCTGACGGCCGGTACCGCGCTGGACAACCTGCTGCATGGTCCACAGCGTCATATAGGCCGCCTGCGCCGGAACTGCACGTTCTGCCTGCGGGAAGCTCTGATACAGCACGGAGCCATCTTCGGCAATCACCGAACGCAGAGCGGAAAGCGGAGCACGGTTACCGCCGCTGGCGATGGTCTGGAACGCCTGCGCCACTTCGATTGGCGTCAGGTTAAGCGCCCCCAGAATCATCGCTGGCACCGGGTGCAGCTGATCTTTCGGTACCCCCAGCTTCTGCCAGGTGTCGGTAATGGCCGGCAGGCCCAGCGCCATTCCGAGGTTAACCGTTGGCACGTTCATTGAGCGGGTTAACGCATCCACCAGCATGACCTGGCCGCTGAACTGTCTGTCATCGTTCTGCGGTGACCAAACCTGGCCGTTAGGCTGGCGCAGGGAAATTGGCGCATCGGCAATCCAGGTATTCAGGCGATAAAGATTCGGCTGGCTCAGCGCGGTCAGATAGGTCGCCGGTTTTGCCAGTGAACCAATTGAACGACGCGCCTGCATGGCACGGTTATAGCCCGCAAACTGCGGCTCAGCACCGCCCACCATGGCACGAACTTCGCCGGTGTTACGGTCAACCACTACCATCGCGGTTTCCAGATCGCTCAGCTTACGCTGCTTTTTCAGCGCCGGAATACCTTCTACCGCCGCTTTTTCTGCGGCGTCCTGTGCCACGGAGTCAAAGGTGGTAAAGATCTTCACGCCGGAGAGATCTTTCACTTTATCCCCGAGCTTAGACTGCAACTCCTGCCGCACCATCTGCATAAAGGCAGGCTGCGGAGAGATCACCCCACCACGCGGCTGAACGCCCAGCGGACGCGCGCTCAGCATGTCGTACAGCTCCTGGTCAATCACCTGCTGTTGTTGCAGCAGACGCAGCACCAGGTTACGACGCTCCAGCGCCAGTTTCGGGTTACGCCACGGGTTGTAGATCGACGCGCCTTTCACCATGCCCACCAGCAGCGCCTGCTGGTCAAGGCTCAGCTCTTCTACCGGACGACCAAAGTAGTACAGGCTCGCCAGCGGGAAGCCGCGGATCTCGTTGTCACCGCTCTGACCGAGGTACACCTCGTTCATGTACAGCTCAAGAATACGATCCTTGCTGTAGCGCGCATCCATCAGCACGGCCATGTACGCTTCGTTGGCTTTACGCCAGTAAGAGCGCTCGCTGGAGAGGAACAGGTTTTTCACCAGCTGCTGGGTCAGGGTACTTGCCCCCTGCACCGTACGCCCGGCAGTCAGGTTCGCCAGTACCGCACGACCAATGGAGTAAAGGCTAATACCGTCGTGCTCGTAGAAGTGGCGGTCTTCGGTTGCCAGCAGGGTATCTACCAGCAGATCCGGGAAGCCGTTACGCGCCACGAACAGGCGCTGTTCGCCGTTTGCGGACGACAGCATGGTGATGAGACGCGGATCGAGACGGAAGAAACCGAACTGGCGATCGTTATCCATGTTCTCAATGGTTTCCAGACGATCGCCGTCAAAGGTCAGACGCGCGCGCACCTGCCCTTCTTTACTGTCCGGGAAGTCGAACGGACGGCGGATCATCTCAATGCTTTTCGCCTGGACGGTAAATTCACCCGGACGGGTCATTTTCGTGACCTGACGATACTGCGTGGCTTGCAGCAGCTTCACCATCTCGTTCTTGCTGATGGACATGTCCGGCTCAAGGTTCACCATGCGGCCGTACACTGCCGCAGGCAATTGCCAGACTTTCCCGTCGATACGGCTGCGGATCTTCTGATCCAGATAAACGCCGTAAATCGCGATCAGGACAACAAAAACAATGAACAGCTTCAGCAGCAACCAGAACCAGCCGCGCTTACCACGAGGCTTACGCCCTTTGCCTTTCCCTTTACGTGGCATCGGTTCTTCATCCTCATAATCGTCTTCATAGTCATCGTCATACTCCTCATCTCTGAGGCGACGACGGCTTACCTTTTCTTTCGCCGGACGCGTCGGCTTTCCCTTACGTCCTATTGGCTCGCGGTCATTCCCCGCCATGCTTTTTCTCCGCAACATTCAGGCGCAAAGGCCAGATTTTCTTATCTTGCACAGGTCAGTGAAAGAAGAAATCTCTCAAAGTTTGTTTATCCCTTTCCCCGTGGGAGAGGGCCGGGGTGAGGGCATCAGGCCGCACTCCCCTTTTCGATCCATTACGAATATTTCTTCGTGCGCCGTGTCGGCGCGGTATTCGCCGGATCGTCCGGCCAGACGTGTTTGGGATATCGCCCTTTCATCTCTTTCTGCACTTCACGATAGCTCCCCGCCCAGAACGCCCCCAGATCGCGGGTGATCTGCAAGGGACGATGCGCAGGCGAAAGCAGCTCAAGCACTAACGGCACGCGCCCTTCAGCGATGGACGGCGTGGTGGCCTCACCAAACATCTCCTGCATCCGAACCGCCAGCGCCGGCGGATTATCCTCATGATAACGAATGGCAATCCGGCTCCCGGTTGGCACAGTGTAATGCCCAGGCAGTTCACTATCCAGACGTTGACGTAACGACCAGTCCAGTAAATTCTGTAACGCTGCCTTAACATCAAGCGCCTTCAGGGCGCGCAGCGAGTGTACGCCGTTCATCTGCGGCAACAGCCACTGTTCAAGCGTCGCGAGCAGCGTCTCATCATCCACCGCTGGCCACCCCTGTTCCGGCAGCCACTTCGCGGCGCAATGCAGGCGAATGCGATACTGTTCGGCCTCCGGCGTCCAGTTCAGTACGCTCAGCCCTTTTTCCCGAATGCCGTTCAGCATCGCCTGGTGTAACTCTTCCTCCGACGGCTTCGCCAGCGGTTTCGTCCCGAGCGTCAGTTTGCCAATCTGGCTACGACGGAACGCCTTCAGCGTGCCCTGGGCATCATCCCATTCCACGATGTCAGATTGCTGAAGCAGCTGCGGGCAGGCACGCGTCAGCGCGTCAATATCCACGGCAACCGCCTGTAAAATACGCGCGTCCGGGGAGTGGCTGCCCTGGAGCAAGAGCGGCGCGATCAGCCATTCGTGACGCGTCAGGGCGTCATCGCTGTCCAGCATCGCGCCCATCCCATTTGCCAGCTGATAGCGACCATCCAGCCCGCGACGGCGAGCGATCCTGTCCGGGAAGGCCTGGGCCAGCAGAGGGATAACTTTATCGCTGTCAGGCGAACCGCCCCGGCAATTCAGGCGTTTACACAGCTGCTGCGCGCGTTGTTGCCAGTTTCCCTGATGGCGAGAAAAGGCCTGTCCCAGATCGCTGCTGCCACCGCGCGGCGGCTCCTCAAGAATAGCCGCCAGTTTTGCCGCCGTGGCAATTTCATCGTCGCCCTGTGCTGCCACCAGCATTGCCGCCAGACGCGGATCGTTGCCCAGCGCCGCCATTTTCTGACCGCGCGCCGTCAGTCGCTCGCCTTCCAGCGCGCCAAGCTGGGTCAGCAGGCTGCGCGCGGCGGAAAGGTTCACGACAGGCGGAGGATTAAGCCAGGTGAGCTGGTCAGGGTCCGGGCAGCCCCACTGCATCAGATCCATCACCAGCCCGGAGAGATCGCTTTGTAAAATCTCAGGCGTGCTCTGCAATGCCGCACGCTCCGCCTGCTCGGCGCTGGTTAAATGCAGGCAAATACCCGGCTCAAGACGCCCTGCTCGCCCTGCGCGCTGCACCATCGAGGCCTGGCTGATGCGCTGAGTCAGTAGCCTCGTCAGCCCGGTACGCGGATCAAAACTGGCCACCCTCTCCTGCGTACTGTCCACCACCAGGCGAATGCCTTCGATGGTCAAACTGGTTTCCGCGATATTGGTTGCCAGCACCACTTTGCGCTGCCCCGCCGGTGCGGGAAGGATCGCCTTGCGCTGGTCAGCCAACGGCAGCGCGCCGTAGAGCGGGCACAGCATAACGTCACCGTTCACCCGGGATGCCAGCTGCTCCTGTACGCGCTGGATTTCGCCTACGCCGGGTAAAAACAGCAGCAGCGAGCCGGGTTCCTGACGGAGCAATTCGGCGGTGGCGATGGCAACCGCTTCGTCAAAACGCTGATGGGCAGGCAGCGGCTGATAGCGGCGCTCGACCGGGAACGCACGCCCTTCAGAGGAGATCATCGGCGCGTCAGGGAGCGTCTGCCGGAGCCGCTCGTTATCCAGCGTCGCCGACATAATCAGCAGCCGAAGGTCGTCGCGCAGCCCCTGCTGAACGTCGAGCAGCAGCGCAAGGGCCAGATCGGCCTGGAGGCTGCGCTCGTGAAATTCATCAAGGATCACCAGCCCGACGCCGTTCAGCTCCGGATCGTTTTGCAGCATACGGGTGAGAATACCCTCGGTGACCACCTCCAGCCGCGTGGACGGTCCAACGCAGGTTTCGGCGCGCATCCGGTACCCTACCGTCTCGCCCGGTTTTTCATTCAGCAGTTCCGCCAGGCGCTGCGCCACATTGCGCGCCGCCAGCCTGCGCGGCTCCAGCAGGATAATTTTCCCGCTGATGCTCCCTTCGCGCAGAATTTGCAGGGGCAGCCAGGTGGATTTACCCGCTCCGGTGGGCGCGCTGAGCAAAACCTGTGGCGCATGTTCTAAGGCTGCGAGAAGCTCAGGAAGGACGACGGCGACGGGCAAAGAGGACACTTACGGCTCCAGAGGGTTAACATTAATCGGCGTACATTGTAGCATCGGCGCATATCATTACCGAGTCTTGCGCATGTCTGAGTCAAAACGGCTATTCTTCGCCATTGAATTACCCACCACGCTTCAACGGCAGATTGTTCGCTGGCGCGCCAGCCACTTCCCCGCGGAAGCGGGCCGCCCCGTCGTCGCCGCCAATATGCACCTGACGTTAGCCTTTCTTGGTGAAGTAAGCGCTGAAAAGCAGCGCGCGTTAAGCGCAATGGCCGGACGCATTTCGCAGCCGGGGTTTACGCTGCATCTTGACGATGCCGGGCAATGGCTGCGCTCTCGGGTGGTCTGGCTGGGGACGCGGCAGCCCCCTCGCGGACTGCTACAGCTCGCCAACATGCTGCGGGCGCAGGCCGCGCGCAGCGGCTGTTATCAGAGCCCGCAGCCGTTTCATCCCCACATTACCCTGCTGCGCGATGCGGGTCAGGCCGTTGCCATCCCGCCACCGGGCTTTCACTGGTCCTTTCAGGTGAATGAATTTGCGCTGTACGAATCTGCCTTTGTACAAGGACGCACCCGCTATACTCCGCTTCAGCGCTGGACGCTGGGCGACACGTTAAGGAATCCTGATGAAGTTTAGCCCTGCACTCCAGCCCGCCACGCTGATCCAGCGTTACAAACGCTTTCTCGCTGACGTGATCACCCCTGAGGGCGAAACGCTCACGCTGCACTGCCCTAACACCGGCGCCATGACCGGTTGCGCCACGCCGGGTGACACGGTCTGGTATTCCACATCAGAAAATACTAAACGCAAATATCCTCATACCTGGGAAATGACCGAGACGCAAAGCGGGGCATTTATTTGCGTGAATACCCTGCGCGCAAATCAGCTGGTTAAGGAAGCCCTGACAAATGGAATGCTTCCTGAACTGGTGGGTTACGGCACGCAAAAAAGCGAAGTGAAATATGGCGATGAAGGCAGCAGAATTGATTTTATGTTACAGGCGGAAGACCGCCCTGAGTGCTATATTGAAGTGAAATCAGTGACGTTAGCGGAACAGGAAAACGGCTTCTTTCCGGATGCGGTAACGCTACGTGGCCAGAAGCATCTGCGAGAGCTAATGAGTGTAGCGGCGGCGGGCAAGCGCGCCGTGTTGCTGTTTGCGGTTCTGCATTCAGCCATTGAACGGTTTTCCCCGGCCCGTCATATTGATCCTAAATACGCGCAATTGTTGAATGAGGCACAAAAGCAGGGGGTAGAGATTTTCGCTTATAAAGCGGAACTTTCTGCCGATAATATGACTCTGAGATCCTCTCTTCCCATTGTCTTATAAGGGATTAGACGATTGACTAATAAGTGTTCTGGCCGCGTGCGCAAATACGCTTTTCCTCACAGGGTTGTCAAGTGTTACGTTTAGATAATTGCCATACGGAAAAGCATCTGCTATTTATAGCGACCTGATTTTTCCCCCAACACGGGGATCGATAGTGCGTGTTAAGGAGAAGCAACATGCAAGAAGGGCAAAACCGTAAAACATCGTCCCTGAGTATTCTCGCCATCGCTGGGGTGGAGCCGTATCAAGAGAAGCCGGGCGAAGAGTATATGAACGAAGCCCAGCTGTCGCACTTCAAGCGTATTCTTGAAGCATGGCGTAATCAACTCAGGGATGAAGTCGATCGCACCGTTACACATATGCAGGATGAAGCAGCTAACTTCCCGGACCCGGTCGACCGTGCCGCTCAGGAAGAAGAGTTCAGCCTCGAACTGCGTAACCGTGACCGCGAGCGCAAACTGATCAAAAAGATCGAAAAAACGCTGAAGAAGGTCGAGGACGAAGATTTTGGCTACTGCGAATCCTGCGGTGTTGAAATCGGTATTCGTCGCCTGGAAGCGCGTCCAACAGCCGATCTGTGCATCGACTGTAAAACGCTGGCAGAAATCCGCGAAAAACAGATGGCCGGCTAACGCCTGCCCTCTCACTACTCAGCTAAGGCGGGAGTCTCTCCCGCCTTGTTACCGTTGATATGTCTGAATCTCACTATATCGGGCGCTTTGCGCCATCTCCCTCCGGTGAATTACACTTCGGCTCATTAATTGCCGCGCTCGGCAGCTACCTACAGGCTCGCGCCCGCCAGGGTCAATGGCTGGTCCGCATTGAAGATATCGATCCTCCACGTGAAGTTCCCGGTGCAGCAGAAACTATTCTGCGTCAGCTGGAACATTACGGTCTTCACTGGGACGGCGACGTACTCTGGCAGTCTCAACGCCATGATGCCTACCGTGAACGTCTGGCGTGGCTTGCTGAACAGGGCCTTTCCTATAACTGCACCTGCACGCGGGCGCGTATTCAGAGCGTAGGTGGCGTTTATGACGGCCACTGCCGTACGCGGCACAACGGTCCTGAGAATGCCGCCGTACGGCTGATACAGCGTTCTCCGGTGACGCAGTTTACCGACGTACTCTCAGGAACAATTCAGGCGGATGAACGCCTGGCGCGTGAAGATTTTATTATTCACCGTCGTGATGGTTTGTTTGCCTATAACCTGGCGGTGGTTATCGATGACCATTTCCAGGGCGTTACGGAAATCGTGCGCGGGGCGGATCTGGTTGAGCCTACCGTGCGGCAAATATCGCTTTACCAGCAGTTTGGCTGGGCGGTGCCGGATTACATCCATCTGCCGCTGGCAGTCAATGAACAGGGAAATAAGCTATCGAAACAGAATCATGCCCCGGAGCTGCCTGACGGCGATCCGCGCCCGGTTTTGATCGACGCGCTGCGATTTCTCAACCAGAATGTAACGCAGGAATGGCAGGATCTGAGTCTGGATGAATTGCTGAAAACGGCCATTGCTGACTGGACGCTTATGGCCGTGCCAAAAATCCAGCATTCTCAAATGCGTTGCGCTGAGCTATGATTAGCCGCTTTTTTGATAACAAAACACACTACGAGGTGTACTATTTTTACCCGAGTCGCTAATTTTTGCCGTAAAGTGCTGAGCCGCGAAGAGAGCATGGCGAACGACGCTATTGCACAGCCACACATGTCGGTCATTCCGCGTGAGCAGCACAATATTTCCCGCAAAGATATCAGTGAAAATGCCCTCAAGGTGCTCTATCGTCTGAATAAAGCAGGCTACGAGGCCTATCTCGTCGGCGGCGGGGTGCGCGATTTACTGCTGGGCAAAAAACCAAAAGATTTCGACGTGACGACCAGCGCCACGCCTGAGCAGGTGCGTAAATTATTCCGCAACTGCCGTCTGGTTGGCCGCCGTTTCCGTCTGGCGCACGTGATGTTTGGACCGGAAATTATTGAAGTGGCGACCTTCCGCGGTCACCACGAAGCGGGCGTTAACGATCGCACGACTTCCCAGCGCGGCCAAAACGGCATGCTGCTGCGTGACAACATCTTCGGCTCTATTGAAGAAGATGCTCAGCGTCGCGATTTCACCATCAACAGCCTTTACTATAGCGTGGCGGATTTTACCGTGCGCGATTACGTCGGCGGTATGCAGGATCTGAAAGACGGTCTGATTCGCCTGATCGGCACGCCGGAAACACGCTATCGCGAAGATCCGGTCCGAATGCTGCGCGCCGTGCGTTTCGCCGCCAAGCTGAACATGCGTATCAGCCCGGAAACCGCAGAGCCGATCCCGCGCCTGGCGACGCTGATCAACGACGTGCCCCCTGCCCGTCTGTTTGAGGAGTCGTTAAAGCTGCTCCAGGCAGGCTACGGGTTTGAAACCTACAACCTGCTGCGTGAGTACAACCTGTTCCAGCCGCTGTTCCCGACCATTACCCGCTACTTCACCGAAAACGGTGACAGCGCAATGGAGCGGATAATTGCGCAGGTGTTGAAGAACACCGATACCCGTATTCATAACGATATGCGCGTGAATCCGGCGTTCCTGTTCGCGGCCATGTTCTGGTATCCGCTGCTGGAAACGGCGCAGCGCATTACCCAGGAGAGCGGTCTCGCCTATTATGATGCGTTCGCGCTGGCGGCAAACGACGTGCTGGACGAAGGCTGTCGCACGCTGGCGATCCCGAAACGTATTACCACGCTGGTGCGTGATATCTGGCAGCTTCAGCTGCGTATGTCCCGCCGTCAGGGTAAACGCGCCTGGAAGCTGATGGAGCATCCTAAGTTCCGCGCCGCGTTCGATCTGCTCTCTCTGCGTGCTGAAGTTGAAAGGAACCCGGAACTACAGCGCCTGGCGCAGTGGTGGGGCGAGTTTCAGGTTTCTGCGCCACCGGAGCAAAAAGATATGCTTACGGATCTGGATGATGAACCGGCACCGCGCCGTCGTCACCGTCGCCCGCGCAAACGCGCACCGCGTCGTGAAGGTACGGCATGACCCTTGCGTATATCGCCATCGGCAGCAATCTGGCCTCTCCGCTGGAGCAGGTTAACGCTGCCGTGCAGGCCCTGGGAGAGATCCCCCAAAGCCGCATTGTCGCGCTGTCCTCATTTTACCGTACGCCGCCGCTCGGCCCGCAGGATCAACCTGATTATCTGAACGCCGCCGTAGTGCTGGAAACGACCCTTGACGCAGAAACGCTGCTGGATAATACCCAGCGTATTGAGCTACAGCAGGGTCGTGTCCGCAAAGCCGAACGCTGGGGACCGCGCAAGCTCGATCTCGATATTATGCTTTTCGGTCACGAGGTGATTAACACCGAACGCCTCACCGTTCCGCATTACGACATGAAAAACCGCGGGTTTATGCTCTGGCCGCTGTTTGAAGTCGCGCCCGATCTCACCTTCCCTGACGGCTCCTCGCTGCAAGCCGTTCTGCAAAATCTCAACGCGGATAAACCGGCCCGCTGGTAATCCCGCCTCCGCATCGATTAACCATTCCTTATTTGCGGTTAATCGATTGCCTAAAATCATTGTTCCCTCAAATGTTACTGTTAGAATGCGCAAAGATTCGCTTTTGGGCCATCAGGAAACAGTATGAAACCAACCACCATCTCCTTATTGCAGAAATGCAAACAGGAAAAAAAACGCTTCGCCACTATCACCGCGTATGACTACAGCTTCGCAAAACTGTTTGCCGAAGAAGGGATCAACGTCATGCTGGTCGGAGACTCGTTAGGGATGACGGTACAAGGACATGATTCCACTCTGCCGGTCACGGTCGAGGATATTGCTTACCATACCCGCGCCGTGCGCCGGGGTGCCCCCGCCTGCCTGCTGCTTTCCGATCTGCCGTTTATGGCGTATGCCACCCCGGAGCAGGCCTTCGAAAATGCGGCGACCGTGATGCGCGCCGGCGCCAATATGGTCAAAATCGAAGGCGGCGCCTGGCTGGTCGATACGGTGAAAATGCTCACCGACCGCGCCGTGCCGGTTTGTGGTCATTTGGGGCTGACGCCGCAGTCGGTCAACATCTTTGGCGGATATAAGGTGCAGGGCCGAGGCGATGCGGCGCAGACGCTGTTTGATGATGCCGTGGCGCTGGAAGCCGCGGGCGCGCAGCTGCTGGTGCTGGAGTGTGTGCCGGTTGAGCTGGCTAAGCGTATCACTGAGGCGCTGTCGATTCCGGTGATCGGCATCGGCGCGGGTAACGTCACCGATGGCCAGATTCTGGTCATGCACGACGCCTTTGGGATCACCGGTGGCCATATTCCAAAATTTGCTAAAAATTTCCTGTCAGAAGCAGGCGACATGCGTGCTGCTGTGCGGCAGTATATTGCCGAGGTTGAGTCCGGCGTTTATCCGGGCGAAGAACACAGTTTCCATTAAGGAGTCCAGGTGTGCTAATCATAGAAACCCTGCCGCTGCTGCGTCAGCATATTCGTCGGGCGCGTCAGGAAGGTAAACGTATCGCCCTTGTTCCAACCATGGGCAACCTGCACGACGGCCATATGAAGCTGGTCGATGAAGCGAGAGCCCGGGCAGATATCGTGGTGGTCAGTATCTTCGTTAACCCGATGCAGTTCGATCGCGAAGACGATCTGGCGCGCTACCCACGTACCTTGCAGGAAGATTGCGAGAAGCTCAAAAAACGTCATGCGGATATCGTCTTCGCACCGGCACCCGCAGATGTGTATCCCCAGGGTACCACTGAATCGACCTACGTCGACGTGCCGGGTATTTCGACCATGCTGGAGGGCGCCAGCCGCCCGGGCCATTTCCGTGGCGTCTCCACCATCGTCAGCAAGCTGTTTAACCTTGTGCAGCCGGACATCGCCTGCTTTGGCGAGAAAGATTTCCAGCAGTTGGCGCTGATCCGCAAAATGGTTGCCGACATGGGCTACGACATCGAGATCGTCGGCGTGCCGATTGTACGCGCGAAAGATGGCCTGGCGCTCAGTTCCCGTAACGGCTATCTGACCGCCGAACAGCGTAAAATTGCGCCGGGCTTAAGCAAAGTCATGAATACAATGGCAGAGCAACTGCTGGCAAAAGAGTTAACAGCAGAAGAGATTATCGCCCTGGCTGAACAGGCGCTGAACGAGAAAGGTCTTCGTGCTGACGACGTTCAAATTCGGGATGCCGATACGCTTCTGGCACTTACAGAGACCAGCAAACGTGCGGTAATTCTGGTGGCGGCATGGCTCGGCCAGGCCCGCCTTATCGATAACAAAGTGGTTGAGCTGGCGTAGTTTTTCTACCCGGAAGATGAAAGGTAAACGTAATGATTCGCAAAATGCTGCAAGGTAAACTTCACCGTGTGAAAGTCACTCAGGCCGACCTGCATTATGAAGGCTCCTGCGCGATCGACCAGGATTTTCTCGACGCGGCGGGTATTCTCGAAAACGAAGCCATTGATATCTGGAACGTAAATAACGGCAAACGCTTCTCTACCTACGCCATTGCCGCTGAGCGCGGGTCCAAAATCATCTCCGTCAACGGGGCGGCGGCGCACTGCGCGGACGTAGGCGATATCGTGATTATCGCCAGCTTTGTCATGATGTCTGACGACGAAGCACGCCGCTGGCAGCCAAAAGTAGCCTACTTTGAAGGCGACAATGAGATGAAACGTACCGCCAAGGCGATTCCGGTGCAGGTTGCCTGAACCGATAATAAAATTATTAATTACCCGAACAATATGTCGGGTAATTAATACATAGACCAAGCAAATAAATTTAACTTATATATATACTAACTATTGTTTTAGATTTCCCGTCCGACAAGCGCCCACCCAAAATTATAAATCATCATTATCAATCACCTACAAATAAACATTATATCTAAAAAAATATTTAAGAATTTCTAACGCCTGAAAGCTTCTCACAGACATTATTCATCCCTTAGAATCCTTTTCCCGAAACATTAGTTCGGAACAAACATAGGCTTTGCGTATGTTTAATTTCTAGCATTTAATATGGATATAAAAAATGTCTTTTAATAAATTAGGTCTGGCAACTGTAGTAGCAATGGTTCTGAGCGCCGGTTCTGCAATGGCGGCTGATCCAATTCCTTCAGATACAGGTACCATTACTTTCCACGGTATGGTTTCTAACAACACCTGTAAAGTATCCCTGGATCAGAAAATTGACCAGGACGGTAACGATTTCGACGTTAACCTGGATACCGTGTTTGTAAAAGATTTCGCTACTGCACTGAGCACCGACAGCACCCTGGGCGAGAAGAAATTCTCCCTGACGCTGACTGGCTGCGATTCTGCTACCGTTTCTCAGGCATCTGCTCAGTTCGATTCATGGGCGGGTTCTTCTTCCACTTCCGGCGGCCTGCTGGTTCCACCAACAAACACCCAGGGTGCTGCGAAAAACGTCAACCTGGTTCTGTCAAACGATGGCAACTCCGCTACCGATCAGATCAAACTTGATCAGACCAACAATACCCAGAAAGCCACTATTGATAGCAATGGCGCAGGCGCACTTTACTACCGTGTAGCTTACACCCAGGGTCAGGGCTGGGACGCAAACAGCAACCCAGTAACTGCGGGTGTTGTTCAGGCTCAAGCTGCTTTCACAATGATCTACGAATAATTCATAAAACGTAGTTCAAGAGTACTATTCATCCCCTGACATTCGTCGGGGGATTATTTGATATCATTCCAACAGGAAGTGGAAAAATGTTAAGTACATCATTTTATAAGGGATTAAAAGTAGCCTGCCTTGCTGCTGCTGTTTTTGCATCATTTCAGGCAAGTGCAGATATCGTTATTTCAGGTACGCGTATTGTTTATCAGCAATCGCAGAAAGATGTGATTGTTTCTTTAGATAACCGTGGTAAAAAACCGTTATTGGTACAGTCATGGCTCGATGATGGCCGCGATGATACTAACCCACAAGAATTAAAACTACCGTTTATTATCACTCCACCTGTATCCAGAATTGATCCACAAAAAGGTCAATCCGTTCGTATTTCTTATCTGGGCGGTTCATTGCCTAAAGATCGAGAATCCTTATTCTGGTTCAATGTGCTTGAAATCCCACCAAAATCAAAAGTAAAAGACGGTGAAAGCCCAAACCAGCTTCAGTTAGCATTCCGCACTCGTATTAAACTCCTTTTCCGTCCTGACGGCCTGAAAGGTACGCCAGGAGACGCCGCAGCCAAAGTAACATGGTCGCAGCAAAAACAAGGCAGTACGGTTAACCTGGTCGCCCACAATGATTCACCTTATAACGTTTCAATTTCGAACGTCACATTGAAATCCGCAGGCAAAGTATACCAGGTTGTTCATAAATCAATTTTACCTTTTAGCATTCAAGCCATGCAGATAAAAGGCCTCAGCAATACGACTGCCGGTACTGTTGCTTACGACACGATTAACGACAATGGCGGCTCTGATAATTTCGAAGCCAAAGTCAATTAATCAATACAACACCGCCACATTATAAAAATAAAACGTTTGAATGTTGTGAAGCATTCGAACGGCGACTTGTCTGGATGAAGCATGCTATTTCAACGTTCACTTTTATGCCTCGCTATCTGTGCAGCACTACCGCTGCACGCCAGCGAGAATGGAAAAAATAATGTAGACACCGCTTCCGAATCAGAATCGGCCATTGAATTTAATGACCAGTTCCTTATCGCTAATGGTGGAAGTATCAACGTTGAGCGTTACGCTTACGGCAACCCGGTATTGCCGGGCACCTACCGTGTAAAAGTGAATTTGAATGGCAATTCAAAATCCACGGTTGAGATGACATTCATTGATAATAAAACTCCTCGCGCCTCAGCATGTCTGACAAAACTCATCTTGTCTCAATCAGGTATAGATACCAGCAAATTAGGTGATGACATCAAGAAGGATGAAGCAGCCTGTGTGGATATAAAGAAATATTATCCCGGCGCATCTGAGAGTTTTGATAGTAGTAAGCAGGAAATGGATCTCAACTTCCCGCAGATCTATGTGCTTAAACTCCCGGCAGGGTATGTCGATCCCTCTTTATGGGATGACGGCGTTACCGCTGGATTGCTCTCATACGATCTCAATACCTGGCACAGCGAATCTAACGGAACAAACTCGGATACTGCATATGCAGGGCTGCGCTATGGCCTGAACATGGGTGCGTGGCGTTTACGTTCTCGCGGCAGCATGAACTGGGACAGCGATAACGGTTCGCACTATTCAAGCCAGGATATCTATCTTCAGCGAGACATTACACCGCTTAACGCACAGATGGTTTTGGGTGATTCCTATACCCGCGGCGATATCTTTGACTCGGTGAGCCTGCGTGGTACGCGTATGTTTAACGATGACCGCATGCTCCCACAAGGCGCTACTGGTTATGCGCCCGTGATTCGTGGCGTGGCAAACAGCAACGCTAAAGTTAGCGTAATGCAAAGCGGTAACAAGATTTATGAAACGACCGTTCCACCGGGTGCTTTTGAGATCAATGACCTTAGTACGACAGGCTATGGCAATGATTTGATTGTTACCGTAGAAGAAGCTGATGGAAGTAAACGGACGTTTACCGTTCCGTTCTCCTCGGTAACGCAAATGCTCCGCCCGGGTTCCAGCCGGTGGGATGTCGGTTTAGGCGAGCTGAATGATGATTCACTGCATGACAAACCCAAAGTCGGTTATGCGACCTATGCGTATGGCCTGAGTAATACCTTTACCGGCTACGTTGGCGCGCAATATACAGATATGGATTTCTATGCCGGCCTGCTTGGCCTGGCAATGAACACCCGTATTGGTGCATTTGCATTCGACGTGACGCAGTCTTATGCCGACATCGATGGGCTCGACACGCTTAAAGGACAAAGTTACCGGCTGACCTACAGCAAAATGTTGGAAGCGACTAACACCTCCCTGAACGTGGCAGCCTATCGCTTCTCAACCGAGGATTACCTTAGCCTGAATGATGCCGCCTCTTTGCAGGACAGTATCCATCATCAGGAATACGGTAACCGTTCCTATGAAAGCAATGCGCAACTGTATGCTGACTATCAGCGTACAAAAAACCAGGTTCAGGTCAGTCTTAACCAGCCGTTAAATGTAAGCGGTGAGGAATACGGTTCTCTCTATATTAGCGGCACCTGGGAGGATTACTGGAACGATAGCAGTTCAACTTCTGACTACAGCCTGGGCTACAACAATAGTTTCGCGTACGGCAGCTATAGCGTTTCACTCCAGCGTACCTATAACGAATCGGGTGAGAAGGATGACAGCGTATACGTCAACCTCAGCGTCCCGTTCAGCGTTTTTGATAAAGACCATACGCAGTCAGGCGGGTTTAACAACGTCAACATGAGCCTGCGCTCAGATTTGAAAGGCGGTACCAGCTTCAACTCTACGGCGAGCGGTAACACCAAAAACAGTGACGTCAGTTACTCCGTTAGCGCCTCTTCAAGTGGTGGAAATTACGGCAATCTCAACCAGATCAGCGGTTTTAGCTCATGGAACAGTCCTTACGGCCCGCTCGGTGTCTCGGCGTCCTTTGGTGATGACAACAGTAAGCAATATTCTGCGAGTTACAACGGTGGGATGGTTGTTCACTCAGGTGGCGTTGTATTTACGCCAGGCAGTATCGGCGAAACGGATTCACTGGCGCTGGTGAAAGCGAGTGGCGCGACGGGGGCTCGCCTGGGTTATGGCCAGAGCCGTATTGATAGCTCCGGGTACGGCATTATGCCGTATATGTCCGCCTACAGAGAAAACCGGGTTTCAATTGATATCAGCACTCTCGAAGCGGATGTCGAAATTAAAAACACAAGTGCAGTTGCTGTGCCGCGTAATGGCTCCGTTGTATTAGTAAATTTTGAAACAGATGAAGGCCGTTCGCTTGTTCTGGAATTACAACGTTCTGATAAGGGCTTTATTCCGCTGGGCGCAGATGTGCTGAACGAGAAGAATGAACCAATTGGAACAGTAGGACAAGCTGGGCAAGCGTATGTACGCGGAGTGGAAGATAAAGGTGTCTTGCGAGTGGTATGGGGCAGCGATAGCACCAGTTCTTGCACCGTACATTATCAGATCCCAGCGAATGCGAAAAAAGCGGGTCTCACAACCCTTCTGAGTAATCAGCAGTGCCTAATGTAATGATATTTACAACAGGGAATTACACCCATGGGAAATAATATGAAGAAACAACGTTGCGGTTATTCATTAATCGCATTAGCAATGTTAGCAATGACAGGACATGCTGCGGCAACCGATCTGAATGTTAATTTCACGGCCAATATTCGCGAAACCACCTGCGATATGAAGCTGGTTGGCGGTGAAGGTTCAGATACGCAGCAAACGCTGACTCTCGGTACTAACGGTCAGGTGCGTTTGGATGATGTCAAAGCCGGAACGGCGAATGCCGCTTTCAAAATCGTGATGGTTGAATGCCCGGCGTCGCTGACCTCATTAAAAACAACCGTAAAAGGAACTAAATCAGGTTATTTGGCGAGCGGCCTTGTTAACCAGATAGCAAAAACTAACGGCGGCGCTGATTTTTCTGCTGCCGAAATTGCCAGAGCGGATGCTCCGGATGCGCCTTTTATCGTTAACTCTACCCTGGATGCAGAACGCCTGGTCTGGAGCCCATCAGAAATCCAGAATAAGGAAGTTAATCTGGTAGCCACATTACGTGAAACCAAAGAAAACAGCATGACTATTGGCGATTTTCAATCCGTAGCAACCTTTGAATTCAGCTACGAGTGATTGGTGCAGGAAAACGGAGCAACATTATGAAAATGAAATCAACTTTTATCGCCCTGTCCGTTTCTGCCCTTCTGTTCTCTGGAATGGCAAGTGCAGCAATTACAGGTACCAGCAGCGTCGAACTGACGATTAAAACAAAAGTCGTATCGGGCACGTGTACAGCAAAAGTGCTTAACGGTGCAGGGACTGCATCCAGTGAGATTGCCTTTGGCGACGTATATAAGTCCGATCTGGTGAATAAAACCCGTGTCGAGCCGTTAAAAATTGCCTTTACAAACTGTTCTGGGGTAAGCAAGGCGACGGTATCCGCGGCGAGTGGTATTACTGGTGCTGGTAACGGATGCTCGGGTCCGAATACGGACGGAGATTCTTATGCCGCAGGGTTATCAACTGGCTTCGAAATTTGGTCAGGGTCTGTCGATACGGGCGTAATGCTGAGCTGCAAAAGACCTCCGGCGGCACAGGAAGTCACTATTGCTGACGGTGCAGGGGAATTCCCGATGAATTCACGCATTGTGATTGCGAAAGACAAAAAGATTGCTGATGTTGGCGCAGGTGCCGTTACCGCACCGGTAACCTTCACTATCACCTACCCATAATTCCAGGAACCATCATGCAACAATCACCGTTTACTTTATACCAGCCCGGTCTTGTGTTGCTAATGGGCCTGGCTGGTAACATCCTGCCGGGCGTAAGCCAGGCAGGCTCTGGGCTCGACGTCAATCTTACGGCCAATATTGTTAATAGCACCTGTAAGTTAAGCGTTGAGAATGGCGGAGAGATCTATCTCCCCAACGTGATGCGGAATTGGTTTTATAACGCTGATGGTAGCGATCGCTATACGGCTACCGATGATGCAGGCGGCACCCCTTTTAAGATCCATGTTGATGATTGCTACGGAGACAGCAGCACCGCTAAAAAGCTGAATTTTAGCTTCTCGCCACAATCAGGATTCTGGCCGGGGCAAAACCAGGTATTCAGAAGTGAAGAGACAGCAGCTGGGGCAGCCAAAAATGTTGGCGTCGTCCTTTTCTCTGAGAAATATAGAACGAATGTGTTAAACAAAGACGGTACGTCAAAAGTCATTTATGACGTGAGCGACCAGGGTACTGCATTTTTAACGGATTATCAGTTCTATGCCCGCTATCAGAACACTGGCGTAGTGGCTGGCGGTATCGTCACCAGTAAAGTACGGGTTGACGTCACTTACGAATAATAACCAGAACAGGAAAAGGATGAGAATGTTCAACGCTTTCAGAAAGGGTTTAACTTTTAAAGGCCCAATGGCGTTTGCCATGGCGAGCTTGTTGTTATCCCTTAGCCAGACAGGCTGGGCAAGGGAGTGCCGAATGAACGATGGGAATGGCGGCACCACTACCCTGATCAACCCCGAGTATTCGGGCGGCCCCATCCGCCTTCCACCACCGGGAAACTACATCAGCGCCCTTTTTAACGTTAACCTCACGCCGGGCATTCAGGCCGACTGTGGTCCAGGAAACGATGGCTATAACCTCATGTCGCAAACAGACCCGTCCGTGTTCGTGGGGAGCCATTATGGCGAGGCCATGTTTGAAACGAATATTCCCGGTATTCATTATTCCGTGAGGGTTCACACTGCCGAAAGCGATGGTGGCATGGGGGCCTATTTCGGAACGAATACCACCGGCTGGGCCATGGTTTCTCATTCCGATAATGCTGACCCCTGGGATGGAAAATGGATTAATACCTCAGTTCATATTTTTATTGATGATGGCTATCAAGGTAACCCGAATAAAGAAACCTTCATCAAACCCAAACCAGGGACTTTGGGAAAAATGTCGATTGGCGATCCAAATGACACTAACAACCGGCCATGGACATTTATGGTCAATGAGAACTCATTCCAGATCCCTATCGTTCTTCCTACCTGCGACATTGCCATGCTTTCGGATGGGACTAACGATGTTGACCTGGGAGAATATTATGTCTCAGATATCAAAAACAATCGGATCAAGGATGTCCCTTTTTCCATAAGGCTGGATAACTGCACCAGCGTGGCAAACTTCACAACCAAACTGACCACGACAAAATTGACCGGAACTAATAATGACCTTCTTGGTAACACATTGTCGTCCGGAGCTGAGGGGGCAGGTGTGAGAATAATGTATAACGGGACGTCCCAGCTTATGCCGAATAATCCTAACTCAACCTATGTCGTAACGGACTATTACACGCCGGGTTCAAAGCAAATTGATTATGTTGCCCAGCTGGTAGCTAATGGAAGCACGGTGAGGCCGGGCTCGTTTAAAGCCACTGGCGTGTTCACCCTTTCTTACGATTGACCCCTACCTGCGGCTGATTGCTGATCAGCCGCGACATCGTCTCCAGCGAATCCGTTCTCAGAATATACAGCCGCTTCAGTAAGAACGGATTATCCCCCGGCTTCACCTTCCCTTTCACCGTTGTCACCGCCAGATGAAAACCGGCATCATTCGCGGCTTTAATCGCTTTATTGTCATACCCGCCAAACGGGTACGAAACATACAGCACGCGCGGGTTGAACTGCGCCAGTGCACGCCGTGAGCGTTCAAAATCGAACAGGATCACGTGATAGCTGCGGCTCAATAAGATGGGGTGTTTATACCCATCAACGCGATGCAGGAAGTGGGTATGAGACTGAATGTCGAACACATCCTGGATGCCCTTGATTTCCTGAACGCTCATAAACTGTAGCGATCGGGGATCCCACTTCTGCGGGTGACCTTTGATTCGGGATGAAATAATAAACGCCGTCGCGTTGAAGCCATACTCTTTCAGCACCGGATACGCGTAGCGGCTCACCGATTTCAGGCCATCATCAAAAGTGATCACCACCGCTTTCGCGGGGAGGTTCATCTTGTTACGCACGTACCCTTCAAGCTGGTACATTGTCAGCGTGGTATAGCCTTGATCGCGTAACCAGGCCATCTGATTATTAAACGCACGTACGCTGGTTGTCGTGGAGGTATGTCGAAAACGGGTGTTCTCTTCATCACGCAGGATATGGTGGTAGGTCAGAATCGGCAGTCCGTTATCTTCCTGTGCATCCAGGCTGCTGATCCACGCCAGACGATTGCCGATGCGGATCTGAAACCAGGTCTGGTTCAGGCGATCTTTCAGCTTATTCAGAATCGGATAGCGAAGATTGGCGCTTAAGGTGCCAAAGGGCGCGCTTCCGCTGCTGGGGGCATTATACACTGGCGTGTCTTTCCAGGTGATGAGGTTTTGATTGCTGAGCGGCTTGTTCAGATCGCCCAGACTATCCTCAACGCGTTGCTTACCCTGCACTTTTTCCAGGTGCTCTTTATCAATAAACCCCGTACCGAATCCGAAACGAAATTCATAGTAATCCGCCGCGGCCGGAAAGACGGCGAGGATCTGCCCGGCGCGGACATTGCCCACGTTCACGACGGCATTTCCCACCTGCGCCCAGATGGCCGCATCTTCGGTGGTTTGCATATATTGGGCAGGAAGGCCTTGCTGACTGGTCAGGCTGGCAGACGCACCACCGGAGACCAGTAGCAGAAGGATAAAGATAACGCGCATGAGCATGGGATATAAATCGATACGGAAAATCAGTCGCCATTGTAGCAAAAGCGACATCAATACCAATGTTTAATGCTTATACAGATCGTGAAGCAGAACGAAAGGCGGATTCTTCTGCTGCTGGTGCCACAGGCTGCTCACGCCCGGCGGGCCTTGCGCCACAATGGCGTGACGAAACTCAGCGCTGCTCAACGTTGCGCGCAGCGGATACATCGCTTCGAGTAAAGGCAGGCTGATACCGGAGATCACTTCACAGTTATCATGCTTATGGCTCATTAACGCCGCTGAACGGTAAGGCGCCGCGCCCGATCTGTCGGTGAGAAAAATCACGCCATCACCGGTGTCGGTTTCATGCAGCGCGTCGCACATCATCCGGCTTAGCATATTGGTGCTCAGCCCTCGCCAGTAATTTACCGCACGACATTGCGCCAGAGGGCCAAATCGCGCCTCCAGCTTCAGGAGCATTTCCTGTGCCTCTTCATCGTGGCAGGTGATAACCCATCCCAGCATAACGTCTCTCCTTAGCAGGCGAGTAGTTTATCCAGGTGAAGGTTAGTTTACGGTGATAACTGTCAAAGAAAGTGCCCGGCAAACAGAACGTCGCCGGGCAGAAGATTAGCTACGCAGCCCACGTCCACGCTGGATCAGATACCAGCACAGCAGATAGAACGCCACGATAAATACCGCCAGCACCACAACGGTGGTGAACAGCGGGACATCGGTAATGCCGAGGAAACCAAAGCGGAAGCCGCTGATCATATAGACAATCGGGTTCAGGTGCGACAGCGCCTGCCAGAACGGCGGCAGCAGCGTCAGGGAGTAGAACACCCCGCCCAGATAGGTTAGCGGCGTCAGCACAAAGGTCGGGATCAGGCTGATGTCATCGAACGTTTTGGCGAACACGGCGTTCAGCAAGCCAGCCAGTGAGAACAGGATCGCAGTAAGCAATAACGTGAGCGCGACGAATAGCCACGAGTGCACCTGGAACGGCACGAAGAACAGCGAAATCGCCGTCACCAGAATACCCACGCACAGCCCGCGCGCCACGCCACCGCCCACGTAACCGGCGATAATGACGTGCGTCGGCACTGGCGCCACCAGCAGCTCTTCAATGTTGCGCTGGAACTTGGCGCTGAAGAATGAGGATGCCACGTTCGCGTAAGCGTTGGTGATCACTGCCATCATGATCAGGCCCGGCACGATAAACTGCATATAGGTAAAGCCGTGCATCTCACCAATGCGGGAGCCAATCAGGTTGCCGAAAATGATGAAGTAGAGCGTCATGGTGATCACCGGCGGCACCAGGGTTTGCACCCAGATGCGCATAAAGCGGTTAATCTCTTTCGCCCAGATGCTTTTCAGCGCGACCCAGTAAAGATGCGTCATGCCTTGTCTCCTTGTTTATCGTGCACCAGAGAGACAAACAGCTCTTCCAGTCGGTTCGCTTTGTTACGCATGCTTAATACCTGAACGCCCTGCGCGCTCAACTGGGAGAACACGCTGTTGATTCCCTGCTCGCGCAGCACCTCTACCTCCAGCGTCGAGGTATCGACCAGGCGATAGTTATACCCCTCCAGCTTCGGCAGGGCGCTTTTCGCCGCCAGATCGAGGATAAAGGTCTCTGATTTTAGCTTGGAGAGCAGGTTCTTCATCGAGGTGTTTTCCACCAGCTCGCCGTGCTGAATGATGCCGATGTTGCGGCACAGCATCTCTGCCTCTTCAAGGTAGTGCGTGGTCAGAATGATGGTGGTGCCTTTGTCGTTCAGATCCTTCAGGAAGCCCCACATGGAACGACGCAGTTCAATATCCACGCCAGCGGTCGGTTCATCAAGAATGAGCAGCTTTGGCTCGTGCATCAGCGCGCGAGCAATCATCAGGCGGCGCTTCATCCCCCCGGACAACATCCGCGCGCGCTCGTTACGCTTCTCCCACAGGTCAAGCTGTTTGAGATACTTTTCGCTGCGCTCCAGCGCTTCTTTGCGCTCAACGCCATAGTAACCCGCCTGGTTAACAACAATCTGCTGTACCGTCTCAAACGGATTGAAGTTGAACTCCTGCGGCACCAGCCCCAGTTGGCGCTTGGCGTTGACCACGTCTTTTTGCAGGTCGTAGCCAAACACGCTAACGCGGCCAGACGTTTTATTGACCAGCGAGCTGATAATCCCGATGGTGGTCGATTTTCCCGCCCCGTTCGGCCCCAGAAGCGCGTAGAAATCTCCCGCTTCGACTTTAAGATCTATCCCGCGCAGCGCCTGGACGCCCCCCGGGTAGGTTTTTTTGAGCTGTTCAAGCTCCAGTGCAATCGCCATGAATTCAACTTACCTTAAGTTCTGACACACGTTGTGTGGTTTCATTAAAAGTCGGGTTACCCTATAGTAGCGCAACGCAATCACTTGGTTACAGGTCGCTAACCTCCATGAACGACATAGATACACTCATCAGCAACAATGCACTATGGTCAAAAATGCTGGTGGAGGAAGACCCCGGATTTTTTGGAAAACTGGCACAGGCGCAGAACCCGCGCTTTCTCTGGATTGGATGTTCCGACAGCCGCGTCCCCGCCGAACGTCTGACCGGTCTTGAACCGGGCGAACTGTTTGTTCACCGCAATGTTGCTAACCTCGTTATTCATACCGATCTCAACTGCCTTTCAGTTGTTCAGTATGCCGTTGACGTTCTGGAGGTTGAGCACATCATTATTTGTGGCCACTACGGCTGCGGCGGCGTACAGGCGGCGGTCGAAAATACAGAGCTGGGGTTAATCGATAACTGGCTGCTGCACATCCGTGATATCTGGTTCAAACATAGCTCACTGCTGGGCGAAATGCCGCAGGAGCGCCGTCTCGACACGCTGTGTGAGCTGAACGTGATGGAGCAGGTCTATAACCTGGGCCACTCGACGATTATGCAGTCTGCCTGGAAACGCGGACAGAAGGTCTCCATCCACGGCTGGGCGTACGGTATTCACGACGGCCTGCTACGCAATCTGGAAGTGACCGCCACCAACCGCGAAACGCTGGAACAGCGTTACCGCTCGGGAATTGCCAACCTCAAGCTTAAGCACGTTAACCATAAATAACAAAGCCGGGGGTTTTCACCCTCTCCCTGTGGGAGAGGGCTGGGGTGAGGGCATCAGCCCGCAATTATTCGTCCAGAATCACTACTTTCCCAACATACGGCAGATGGCGATAACGCTGCGCGTAATCAATGCCGTAACCCACCACGAATTCGTCCGGGATGGAGAAACCAACGAACTCCACCGGCACCTGCACTTCACGGCGCTCAGGCTTATCCAGCAGAGTACAAATCGCCAGTGATTTTGGTTCACGCAGGCTCAGGATCTCACGCACTTTAGAGAGCGTGTTGCCGGAGTCGATGATGTCCTCAACAATCAACACATCTTTGCCACGAATATCTTCATCCAGATCTTTCAGGATTTTCACATCACGGGTTGTGGACATGCCGCTGCCGTAGCTGGAGGCGGTCATAAAATCGACCTCGTGCGGCACCTGCACTTCACGGCACAGGTCTGCCATGAACATGAAAGAGCCACGCAACAGACCGACCAGCACCATTTCGCTGCCGCTGTCCTTGTAATGTTCGGTGATTTGACGACCCAGTTCGGCGATACGCGCTTTGATCTCGGCTTCCGGGATCATCACTTCAACAGTATGTTTCATATTACTAACCAAATGATTTTAGTGAAAATCTCTCAATGCGGATGACTCTCGCTCCGGCATCGATACGCAAGCCAGCCATTATACCAGTAAATGGATAAGCCTGGCGTATGAGTTATAAAAAGCAATATTTGTGATTCCGATCACAGTTGTTAATACCTATAATTAATTGCTAGCAAATAATTAACAAAACTGACGAGTACTTTTCTATGGCTGAAACAAAAACTAAACAGCCGCGTCTACTGGTGACATTAACAGCCGCGTTTGCCGCATTCTGCGCGCTGTATTTGTTAATCGGTGGCGTATGGCTGGTCGCGATTGGCGGCTCCTGGTACTACCCGATTGCGGGTCTGGTTATGGTTGGCGTAACCGTCCTGCTTTTACGCAGAAAACAATCTGCTCTGTGGCTGTACGCAGCGTTACTGCTCGCAACCATGATCTGGGGCGTCTGGGAAGTCGGGTTCGACTTCTGGGCGTTGACGCCGCGCAGCGACATTCTGGTCTTCTTCGGTATCTGGCTGATCCTGCCGTTTGTCTGGCGTCGTCTGATCGTCCCTTCCAGTGGCGCCGTGGCCGGTCTGGTCGTTGCCCTGCTGATTAGTGGCGGCATCCTGACCTGGGCCGGTTTTAACGACCCGCAGGAGATCAACGGTACGCTGAACGCGGAATCCACGCCGGCTGCGGCTATTTCGCAGGTGGCGGACGGTGACTGGCCTGCTTATGGTCGTAACCAGGAAGGTCAACGCTACTCCCCGCTGAAGCAGATCAACGCGGACAACGTGAAAAACCTGAAGGAAGCCTGGGTATTCCGTACCGGCGACCTGAAGATGCCAAACGATCCGGGTGAGCTGACCAACGAAGTGACCCCGATTAAAGTGGGCAACATGCTCTACCTGTGTACGGCGCACCAGCGTCTGTTCGCGCTCGACGCGGCTACCGGTAAAGAGAAATGGCACTTTGATCCACAGCTGAACTCCAACCCGTCGTTCCAGCACATTACCTGCCGCGGCGTCTCTTACCACGAAGCGCGCGCCGATAATGCCAGCCCGGAAGTCATTGCCGACTGTCCTCGCCGCATTATGCTGCCGGTGAACGATGGCCGCCTGTTTGCCATTAACGCTGAGACCGGCAAGCTGTGCGAAACCTTCGCCAATAAAGGCATTCTGAATCTTCAGACCAACATGCCGGACACCACGCCGGGCCTGTATGAGCCGACTTCCCCGCCAATCATCACCGATAAAACCATCGTGATTGCCGGTTCGGTAACGGATAACTTCTCTACCCGTGAAACCTCCGGCGTTATCCGTGGTTTCGACGTGAACACCGGTAAACTGCTGTGGGCCTTCGACCCGGGCGCGAAAGATCCTAACGCGATCCCATCGGATGAACACACCTTTACCTTTAACTCACCGAACTCCTGGGCACCGGCAGCGTATGACGCGAAGCTGGACCTGGTCTACCTGCCGATGGGCGTGACCACGCCGGATATCTGGGGCGGTAACCGTACGCCGGAGCAGGAACGTTACGCCAGCTCCATCGTGGCGCTGAACGCAACGACCGGTAAACTGGCATGGAGCTACCAGACCGTTCACCACGATCTGTGGGATATGGATATGCCGTCCCAGCCGACGCTGGCGGACATTACCGTTAACGGTAAAACCGTACCGGTGATTTACGCCCCGGCGAAAACCGGTAACATCTTCGTGCTTGATCGTAGCAACGGTAAGCTGGTTGTTCCTGCGCCGGAAAAACCGGTTCCGCAGGGTGCGGCCAAAGGCGACTACGTCACCAAAACGCAGCCGTTCTCTGACCTGAGCTTCCGTCCGAAGAAAGATCTCAGCGGTGCAGACATGTGGGGTGCCACCATGTTTGACCAGCTGGTATGCCGCGTGATGTTCCACCAGCTGCGCTACGAAGGGATTTTCACCCCGCCGTCAGAGCAGGGTACGCTGGTCTTCCCGGGTAACCTGGGGATGTTCGAATGGGGTGGGATCTCCGTTGACCCTAACCGTCAGGTCGCCATCGCTAACCCAATGGCGCTGCCGTTCGTTTCCCGCCTGATCCCTCGTGGTCCGGGTAACCCAATGGAGCAGCCGAAAGATGCGAAAGGCAGCGGTACCGAAGCCGGTATCCAGCCGCAGTATGGCGTTCCTTATGGTGTGACCCTGAATCCGTTCCTTTCTCCGTTCGGTCTGCCGTGTAAACAGCCTGCCTGGGGTTACATCTCCGGTCTGGATCTGAAGACCAACAAGATCGTCTGGAAGAAACGTATTGGTACGCCACAGGACAGCATGCCGTTCCCGATGCCTGTTCCAGTGCCTTTCAATATGGGTATGCCAATGCTGGGTGGCCCAATCTCCACCGCCGGTAACGTGCTGTTCATCGCGGCAACCGCAGATAACTACCTGCGCGCGTACAACATGACCAACGGTGAGAAACTGTGGCAAGGCCGTCTGCCAGCCGGTGGACAGGCAACGCCGATGACCTATGAAGTGAATGGCAAGCAGTACGTTGTCATCTCTGCGGGTGGTCACGGTTCGTTTGGCACGAAGATGGGCGACTATATTGTCGCGTATGCACTGCCTGACGACGCTAAGTAACGAAAAAGCCTGGTGGCGCTAACGCCTACCGGGCCTACGGGTGCCCTATGTAGGCCGGGTAAGGCGAAGCCGCCACCCGGCTTTTTTTTATACGGTAAAACCGAGCATCATCCCCGTATCTTCATGCTCCAGCAGATGACAGTGGGCCATATAGGCAAACTCTTTCGGCGCCTCGTGGTCGAACTTCACCAGCACCTCGCTGACGCCGCCTTCCACCCTCACCGTATCTTTCCAGCCCGCACGATGCGCCTCCGGCGCTTTAACATTTTCAGACAGAATACGGAACTGCGTGCCGTGGATATGGAACGGGTGCAGCATCATGTCGCCTTCGCCTGAAATCACCCAGCGTTCAAACTGCCCTTTCGTGGCGGCGAACATGGGCGTGTTCATATCGAACGCTTTGCCGTTGATGCGGTTGGCGTTGTGGAAATCGAAACCATGGCCGCCGTGATCCATGCCGCCCATTTTACCGTGGTCCATATTCATATGGCCCATCATCTGGCCGTGATGCATTCCCGCCATGGCCTGGTTGCCGTACTTCTTCATCAGCGCCTGCATGCCCATCATGTCTAGCATCGGATCCATAGAAAGCTGAAGTTTACGCTGCGTAAGCCCGTCCAGCGACGGGAGTGCTGGCAGCGTGGTGAGGGTCTCCGGCAGCGTACCGGAGGCGGTGATCGGTAGCGGCTGAATGCGCAGGACCGGATGCGGCTTATCAAACGGCGCAACGGCCATCCCCATCTGGCTGACCGGCAGGGTCACCAGGTCAAACGCTTTGCCATCGCTGATATCCACCAGCACCTCGAAGCGCTCCCCCATCAGCATCGGCAGCTCGCTCACCTTCACCGGCTCCGGCAGCAGGCCGCCGTCGCTTGCCACCACGTAAAGCGGGCGTTTATCGCTGGTGGCGAAGTTCAGCGAGCGGGCGTTACAGCCGTTAAGCAGACGTAAGCGCAGCCAGCCTTTTGGCGCGGCATGCTGCGGGTAGATCGCGCCGTTGGTCAGGAGTGTATCGCCAAACCAGCCTACCGCCGCGCTCATTACGTCCAGCTGATAGTCAATTTGCCCGTCAGCGTTGAATTTTTTGTCCTGCACAATCACCGGGACATCGTCGATTCCCCACTGTTTTGGCAGGCGCAGCAGGCGGCTTTCATCGTCTTCAATCAGCACCAGGCCGGCCAGCCCCATCGCCACCTGATGGCCCGTTTTGCCATGCTGATGCGGGTGGAACCAGCAGGTCGCCGCGCGTTGTTCCGGAGTAAAGGTTACGCTGCGTTTACCACCAGGCCTGATAATGCCCTGAGGCCCTCCATCCACTTCGCCCGGGACTTCCAGCCCGTGCCAGTGCAGCGTGGTCTCTTCCGCAAGCGTGTTATGAATGTCTACCGTCACCGCCTTCCCTTTGCGTAACTGCAACGCCGGGCCGAGCAGATTGCCGTTATAGCCCCACGTCGTGGCGGCGTGCTGACCGAACGTGGTTTTACCGGCCTGCACCACAAGCTGAATGCGGCTGCGGGCATCTGCGGCGAGTAATTCAGGAATGGGTAAAGCCGGTCTGTCGGCGGCAAAAACGGCGCGGCTCCAGAGAGGTAACGCGCTGGCAACCCCCAGCGCGGCAGAAAATTTTAAAAAATCACGACGTTGCATGTGCATTTCCTTATTTCCAGCAGGCGATCTTTTGAGCATAAACCCTCCCCTTACCGGAAGGTCAAGCACGGCGGCAATAATAAAGATCGTCGGCCTGGCATCAAGTATGCTAACGTTAATTTTCCGTGATGCAGTGGTAAAGGCAATGAAGACGTTTTTCAGAACAATTTTGTTCGCCAGCCTGATGGCGATGTGTGCGAACAGTTACGCGCTAAGTGAAAACGAAGCGGAAGATATGGCCGATCTGACGGCAGTTTTTGTTTTTCTGAAAAACGATTGTGGTTACCAGAATTTACCCAATGGGCAAATTCGTCGCGCACTGGTCTTTTTTGCCCAGCAGAACCAATGGGACCTCAGCAACTACGACAGCTTCGACATGAAGGCGCTCGGTGAAGACAGCTACCGTGATTTAAGCGGTATTGGCATTCCCACTGCTAAAAAATGCAAAGCGCTGGCTCGCGATTCACTCAGCCTGCTCGCCTACGTGAAGTAACCTTCCCGACGCCCCTTGTTGACCCGTTAACCGCCTCACGGCGGTGTTGTGTTGCGCCCATCTGCCGGATGTAATGGATGTTAACGAAGGAGGTGCTCCCCATGACCGAAAAAACGGTATGGCAAGAAACGCTGCATGACCAGTTTGGTCAGTATTTTGCCGTGGATAACGTGCTCTATCATGAGAAAACCGATCATCAGGATTTGATAATCTTCGAAAACGCCGCCTTTGGCCGCGTGATGGCGCTGGACGGCGTGGTGCAAACCACCGAGCGCGACGAGTTTATCTATCACGAAATGATGACCCACGTCCCGCTGCTGGCCCACGGCCACGCGAAGGACGTGCTGATTATCGGCGGCGGCGACGGCGCGATGCTGCGTGAAGTCTCTCGCCATCAGAATGTCGAAACCATCACCATGGTGGAAATCGACGCCGGTGTGGTGTCGTTCTGCCGCCAGTATCTGCCCAACCATAATGCCGGCAGCTATGACGATCCGCGGTTTAATCTGGTTATCGATGATGGCGTCAATTTTGTTAACCAGACTACGCAAACGTTTGATGTCATTATCTCTGACTGTACCGACCCTATCGGTCCGGGCGCGTCGCTGTTTACCTCGTCGTTTTACGAAGGCTGCAAGCGCTGCCTGAAGCCTGGCGGAATTTTTGTGGCGCAAAACGGCGTTTGCTTCCTGCAACAGGATGAAGCGCTTGATAGCCACCGTAAGCTGAGCACCTATTTTGCTGACGTCAGCTTCTACCAGGCGGCGATCCCCACTTACTACGGCGGGATCATGACCTTTGCCTGGGCGACGGATAACGACGTTCTGCGCCATCTCTCTACCGAGATCGTGCAGGCCCGCTTCCACCAGGCCGGACTCCAGTGCCGCTACTACAACCCGGCGATCCACACCGCAGCCTTTGCGTTGCCTCAATATCTGCAAGACGCGCTGTCCTCAAAGGAGGTGAACTAATTGAAAAAGCTTAAACTGCATGGCTTTAACAATCTGACCAAAAGCCTGAGTTTTTGTATTTACGATATCTGCTACGCCAAAACAGCAGAAGAGCGCGATGGTTACATCGCCTATATCGATGAACTCTACAACGCCAACCGTCTGACCGAGATCCTGACAGAGACCTGCTCGATTATCGGCGCGAACATCCTGAATATCGCGCGCCAGGATTATGAGCCTCAGGGTGCGAGCGTCACCATTCTGGTGAGTGAAGAGCCGGTTGACCCGAAGCTTATCGACAAAACCGAGCACCCCGGCCCGCTGCCGGAAGTGGTAGTCGCCCACCTGGATAAAAGCCACATCTGCGTGCACACCTACCCGGAAAGCCACCCGGAAGGCGGGCTGTGTACCTTCCGCGCGGATATTGAAGTGTCGACCTGCGGCGTGATTTCACCGCTGAATGCGTTGAATTATTTAATCCACCAGCTGGAATCCGATATCGTCACTATTGATTATCGCGTGCGCGGTTTTACCCGTGATATCAACGGCATGAAGCACTTCATTGATCATGAGATCAACTCCATTCAGAACTTCATGTCCGAGGACATGAAGTCGCTGTACGACATGATGGATGTGAACGTCTATCAGGAGAATATCTTCCATACCAAGATGATGCTTAAAGAGTTCGATCTTAAGCACTATATGTTCCATACCAGGCCGGAAGATTTAAGTGACGAAGAGCGTAAGGTCATTACCGACCTGCTCTGGAAAGAGATGCGCGAAATTTACTACGGCCGTAACATTCCGACCGTGTAAACGTGATCCGGAGCAGGGACGCTTCGGGGAATTACTTCTGTTTCATAAAATCGCGGTAGGCGTTCAACACGCTCAGGAAGTCTTCCACGCCGCACAGCGACAGGCTCTCTTCGTCGTAGTAACTCATTCCCTCTTCCATCTCATCACCCGAGAACTCAAGTTGGTTGGCGCGCACCATCACCTCTTCGCCATCCATCCAGAGCGTGTATTCGTGCCCGGCGCGTTGCCAGGAGCGTTCACTGCCTTTCACCGTTTCCGCCGCCTGTTCGACTTCATCCAGCAGCGCGAGGTTCTCTTTCACCTCTTCGTTAAACCAGTGTCCAACGGCTTCGTGCCCCATCGACATTCGCACTTTCACCACGCCGGTGATGTCGCGCAAAAATTCGTAATCCATAGCGTTTTCCTCTGCAAAGCCATTAGGGTAATTATCGCAGCAGAGAGGAAGAAAAAAAGCGGGAGAGGTGGGAGGAATGAAAATAAAAAACCCACCGACGTTGCGATGGGTTTTGTAGGCCCGGTAAGCGTAGCGCCACCGGGCAATGGGTCAGGTGCGGAGCGGTCTGGTGCCCTCACCCCCAGCCCCTCTCCCACGGGAGAGGGTAGCATTTATACTGCGGTCTGGAAGATCACCCCGTCAGCCTTCTCGGTGTACTGAGAGAGCTGGTCGAAGTTCAGATAACGATAAGTATCCACCGCCGTCTTATCTACCTGAGCCACAAAGGTCTGGTACTCTTCCGGCGTTGGCAGTTTGCCAATCAGCGCCGCAACCGCCGCCAGCTCCGCAGAGGCCAGGTAAACGTTCGCCCCGGTTCCTAAACGGTTAGGGAAGTTACGGGTTGAGGTGGAAACCACCGTCGCACCGTCGGCCACGCGCGCCTGGTTGCCCATACACAGGGAACAGCCAGGGATTTCGATACGCGCCCCGCTCTTACCAAACACGCTGTAGTAGCCCTCTTCGGTCAGCTGCGCCGCATCCATACGGGTTGGCGGCGCCACCCACAGACGGGTCGGCAGCTGGCCTTTGTGGGTATCCAGCAGTTTACCGGCAGCACGGAAGTGGCCGATGTTGGTCATACAGGAGCCGATGAACACTTCGTCGATCTTATCGCCCTGCACGTCAGAGAGCAGACGCGCATCATCCGGATCGTTAGGCGCACACAGGATTGGCTCTTTGATATCCGCCAGATCGATCTCAATCACCGCCGCGTACTCTGCGTCAGCGTCGGCTTCCAGCAGTTGCGGATCCGCCAGCCATTTTTCCATACCCTGAATACGACGCTCCAGCGTACGACGGTCGCCGTAGCCTTCCGCTATCATCCACTTCAGCAGCACGATGTTGGAGGTCAGATACTCAATAATCGGCTCTTTGTTCAGCTTGATGGTACAGCCCGCCGCAGAACGCTCGGCAGAGGCATCGGTCAGCTCGAACGCCTGCTCCACTTTCAGATCCGGCAGACCTTCAATTTCCAGAATGCGGCCAGAGAAGATGTTTTTCTTGCCTTTCTTCTCGACGGTCAGCAGACCCTGTTTAATGGCATACAGCGGGATCGCGTGCACCAGATCGCGCAGGGTAATGCCCGGCTGCATTTTACCTTTGAAGCGCACCAGCACCGATTCCGGCATATCCAGCGGCATCACGCCGGTCGCTGCGGCAAACGCCACCAGACCGGAACCCGCCGGGAAGGAGATCCCGATTGGGAAACGGGTATGGGAGTCACCGCCGGTACCGACGGTATCCGGCAGCAGCATGCGGTTCAGCCAGGAGTGGATAACGCCGTCGCCCGGACGCAGGGAGACACCGCCACGGTTCATAATGAAGTCAGGCAGCGTGTGGTGCGTGGTTACGTCAACCGGCTTCGGATACGCCGCGGTGTGGCAGAAGGATTGCATCACCAGATCGGAAGAGAAGCCCAGGCACGCCAGGTCTTTCAGTTCATCACGGGTCATTGGGCCAGTGGTGTCCTGAGACCCCACGGAGGTCATTTTCGGTTCGCAGTACGCGCCAGGACGGATACCAGTGACGCCGCAGGCGCGACCCACCATTTTCTGCGCCAGAGAGTAACCGCGGTTGCTCTCGGCCACGTCTTTCGCCTGACGGAATACGTCACTGTGCGGCAGACCCAGCGCTTCACGCGCTTTGGTGGTCAGGCCACGGCCGATGATCAGCGGAATACGGCCACCGGCACGCACTTCGTCGATCAGCACGTCGGTTTTCAGTTCGAAGCTGGCCAGCAGTTCGTTGGTTTCGTGGTTGCGCACTTCGCCTTTATACGGGTAAACGTCAATCACGTCGCCCATGTTCAGGTTGCTCACGTCCACTTCAATTGGCAGCGCGCCCGCATCTTCCATGGTGTTGAAGAAGATTGGCGCAATTTTGCCGCCGAGGCACAGGCCGCCGCCGCGCTTGTTCGGCACGTGCGGAATGTCGTCGCCCATGAACCACAGCACGGAGTTGGTGGCGGATTTACGGGAAGAACCGGTACCAACCACGTCACCGACGTAAGCCAGCGGGAAACCTTTTTGTTGCAGGGCTTCGATCTGTTTGATCGGGCCAACCACGCCTGGCTGATCCGGCTCAATGCCTTCACGGGCGTTTTTCAGCATCGCCAGGGCGTGCAGTGGGATATCCGGGCGAGACCATGCATCCGGCGCCGGAGAAAGGTCATCGGTGTTGGTTTCACCGGTCACTTTAAAGACGGTAACGGTAATTTTTTCAGCAAGCTGAGGGCGGTTAAGGAACCATTCGGCATCGGCCCAGGACTGCATCACCTGCTTCGAGTAAACGTTGCCTGCTTTGGCTTTTTCTTCCACATCGTAGAAGTTATCGAACATCAGCAGCGTTGAAGAGAGCGCTTTGGCAGCAATTGGCGCCAGCTTGTCGTTATCCAGCGCGTCAATCAGCGGATGAATGTTATAGCCGCCCTGCATGGTGCCGAGCAGTTCAATCGCTTTTTCAGGAGTAACCAGTGGGGAGGTGGCTTCGCCTTTGGCAACGGCGGCAAGGAATCCGGCTTTTACGTAGGCAGCTTCATCTACGCCAGGCGGTACACGGTTGATCAGCAGATCTAACAGGAATTCTTCTTCGCCCTCAGGCGGGTTCTTCAGCAGCTCGACGAGCGCGGCCATTTGGGTTGCATCTAACGGTTTGGGTACAATTCCCTCGGCGGCACGTTCTGCTACGTGCTTACGGTATTCTTCTAGCACGACGGTTCTCCTCGCTCTCATTGTCATATGCGGCGGGCGTTCTCTTCACGCTCCTGTGAGACAGCAGTTTGTAGGGTAAATGCCCGATACCGCGTCGGGCAGCATAGCAGGATTTCTGCACAGTGTTAATCTGTTTACAAAAAAGCAACATTAAAAAATTTGCTGAATCGTTAAGCATGGTGTAGCACCCCGTGACCGGGCCCGAAAGCAGTTCCGTAAGTTTGTCGCCACCCCAGCAGCTAGCTGCTGGCCGCTCGCAAGAGCGGCCTTCTGAATGTCCGTCGCCTGCTCAGCCATCCGATATAATTGCGTAATAAATACTCACACTCTTTATCCGGATGCTTCGGAGGTTTTCCCAACAAAAGTCAAAACTGTAAAACACGGGTGAATGATACTCGCGGCAACAGCAACGCCTCACGGCACTGCACTCGTCTCGTTGGAGTCAATCTATGAAGTTGCCTTTTAAACCACATCTTCTTGTTCTGCTTTGCAGTGCGGGGCTGTTTGCCACCTCGGGCGTCATGTTCGTTAAAAGCCGCGCAACGGAACCCGCTCCCGCACTTGCGCCGGTAGCCCCGCAGCTCCCCGCCCCGACAGCACAACCTGCCCCGGTGGCGACTCCGGCCTATACCGCCGCGCAGATCGATCAGTGGACAGCGCCCATTGCGCTCTATCCCGACGCGCTGCTGTCGCAAATTCTGATGGCCTCAACCTATCCGGCGAGCGTGATTCAGGCCGCCCAGTGGTCAAAGGACAACCCTAAAATTCAGGGCGATACCGCCATTCAGGCGGTCAGCGGGCAGCCATGGGATGCCAGCGTGAAATCGCTGGTCGCCTTTCCGCAGTTAATGTCGTTGATGGGAGAAAACCCGTCGTGGGTACAGAGCCTCGGCGACGCCTTTCTGGCCCAGCCAAAGGATGTGATGGATTCCGTGCAGCGTCTGCGCCTGCTCGCGCAGCAGACAGGCACGTTGCAATCCACCCCGCAGCAGACCGTCACCACCGTGAAAAAATCTGCGCCAGCCTCCACCAGTACAGCCGCGACGTCAACGTCGGCTAGTCCGACGGTGATTAAAATTGAGCCAGCCGATCCACAGGTGGTTTATGTCCCTACCTACAACCCTTCCACCGTTTACGGTACGTGGCCAAACGCCAGCTATCCGCCGGTGTATCTGCCCCCGTCTCCCGGCCAGCAGTTTACCAATAGTTTTGTCAGAGGCTTCGGCTATAGCCTCGGCGTAGCCACTACCTATGCGCTGTTCAGTAACATCGACTGGGACGATGACGACGATCACCATCACGATCATGATGACGATCACCACGGCGGTTATTCGCATAACGGCGATAACATTAATATTAATGTTAATAACTTCAATAAGATCACCGGCGAGCACCTTACCGATAATCATCAGGTCTGGCAGCATAATCCGGCCTACCGCAACGGCGTGCCCTACGCCAATAGCCAGCTTGCCAGCCGCTATCATCAGACTTCAGTGCCGGGCGGGTTGAGCGCTACCCGGCAGCAGCCGGTCAACCGCGATAGCCAGCGGCAGGCTGCGATGGCGCAGGTACAGCAGTCGACGGGCAAAACCCTCACACAGCTACAGCATGGCGACGCGCATTTCCCGCAACATTCAGCGTCCGCGCAGCAGCTGAAGCAGCTCTCTCAGCGCAGCAACTATCGCGGCTACGACAGCGCGCGGCCACACGCACAACAGATGAATAATACTCTTGCGCAAACCAGACGCCCGACGCAGGTTCAGCATCAGCCGCTGCGGGCAAACGCCCTGAGCGGCAACGACAGCCGTTCGGCCAGCTGGCAGGCCCAGCACCAGCGCGGGCTGCAAAGCCGCCAGCACGCGTCGCTGAACAGTGAGCAGCGTGCCAGCTTCCGCCAGCAGCTGTCCGAACACCATACCGAACACCGTGAATTCCACCGTCGTTAAGGGAGCCGCTATGAACATGAAACCGATCGGTGGAATGCTGTTGTTGATGGTATCCACCTTCGCCTGCGCCCTGCAATCCTTCTCCACGCCTGAGCAGGCAGCCAATGCCCTGACGAAGGCCATCAGCGAGCAGAATGAGCGCGCGATGGCCGACCTGCTGGGGGATAACTGGCGCGACTATCTGCCACCTGAAGGAGTTGATCCGGAGGCGGTAGCTCGATTCCTGCGTGACTGGAAGATTAACCATCGTACCGAAATCAGCGGCGATATTGCCCATCTGTCAGTTGGCGATAACGGCTGGCAACTCCCCATACCGGTAGTGAAGAAAAAAGAGGGCTGGCAATTTGATATGCAGAAAGCGGCGGATGAGATCCTGACCCGCGAAATCGGCCGCAACGAACTCGCGGCTATCGAAGCGCTGCACGCCTACGTCGACGCACAGCACAGCTACTACGCCATGAACCACCGCTATGCGCAGAAGATTGTCAGCACGCCAGGGCTAAAAGACGGCCTGTACTGGCCCATCTCGCCGGGCGAAGCGCCAAGCCCGCTGGGTCCCGCCTTCAGCCCGCCGGAGCCGGGTATGGGCTATCACGGCTATCGGTTCCGCATTCTGCCTGATAAAAATGGCTTTGCGATGGTTGCCTGGCCCGTGAGCTATGGTCAGACGGGGGTAATGAGCTTTGTTGTTAACCAGGATGACAAGGTGCATCAGGCAAATCTCGGCAACGATTCGGCACAAAAAGCGCAGGCGCTCGCTGCATACCACCCGGATAAAACCTGGCAGCCTGTCACCCCCTGAACGCGGCGCATAAAAAAAGCGGCCTCAGGCCGCTTTTTTCATCTGAAGAAACTTATTTCTTCTTCGCTTTCGCGTTTGGCAGGTCGGTGATGCTACCTTCAAACACTTCTGCCGCCAGGCCCACGGACTCGTGCAGAGTCGGGTGAGCGTGGATGGTCAGCGCGATGTCTTCCGCGTCACAGCCCATTTCGATAGCCAGACCGATTTCACCCAGCAGCTCGCCGCCGTTGGTACCGACAATCGCACCACCGATCACGCGGTGAGTCTCTTTGTCGAAGATCAGTTTGGTCATACCGTCTGCGCAGTCGGACGCGATAGCACGGCCAGAAGCAGCCCACGGGAAGGTGGCGGTTTCATAGCTAATGCCTTTCTCTTTCGCTTCTTTCTCAGTCAGACCGACCCATGCAACTTCTGGCTCGGTGTACGCGATAGATGGGATCACTTTCGGATCGAAGTAGTGCTTCATGCCGGCGATAACTTCAGCGGCAACGTGACCTTCGTGAACACCTTTGTGCGCCAGCATTGGCTGACCGACGATATCGCCGATAGCAAAGATGTGCGGCACGTTGGTGCGCAGCTGTTTGTCAACGCGGATGAAGCCACGGTCGTCCACTTCCACGCCAGCTTTGCCCGCGTCGAGGTTTTTACCGTTCGGCACACGACCGATAGCCACCAGCACGGCGTCGTAACGCTGTGGTTCGGAAGGGGCTTTTTTGCCTTCCATGGAAACGTAAATACCGTCTTCTTTCGCTTCAACGGCAGTCACTTTGGTTTCCAGCATCAGGTTGAATTTCTTGCTGATGCGTTTGGTGAAGACTTTAACGATGTCTTTGTCGGCAGCCGGGATAACCTGGTCGAACATTTCAACCACGTCGATCTCTGAACCCAGCGCATGGTACACGGTACCCATTTCCAGACCGATGATACCGCCGCCCATAACCAGCAGGCGCTTAGGAACGGTTTTCAGCTCCAGCGCATCGGTGGAATCCCACACGCGTGGATCTTCATGTGGAATGAATGGCAGTTCGATTGGGCGAGAGCCTGCCGCGATGATCGCGTTGTCGAAGTTAATCACGGTCTTGCCGTTTTCGCCTTCCACTTCCAGGGTGTTCGCACCGGTGAATTTACCCAGACCGTTTACCACTTTCACTTTACGGCCTTTGGCCATACCCGCCAGACCGCCGGTCAGCTGAGTGATAACTTTCTCTTTCCAGGTACGAATTTTGTCGATGTCGGTTTTCGGCTCGCCGAAGACGATACCGTGTTCAGCCAGCGCTTTGGCTTCTTCGATAACTTTCGCTACGTGCAGCAGCGCTTTAGAAGGGATACAGCCGACGTTCAGACAAACACCGCCGAGGGTGCTGTAACGTTCTACGATGACGGTTTCCAGACCTAAATCCGCTGCGCGGAATGCTGCGGAGTAACCTGCCGGGCCTGCCCCAAGTACTACGACCTGAGTTTTGATTTCTGTGCTCATCATGACCTCTTAATGTATACCCGTCGTCCACCGGGTCGTTCTATCCGCCCGTATTTTACAAAATTGTTAACAATTTTGAAACAACAAACGGCTCACGAATTATCGCTTTCACCAATAACCTCAAAAACCCCATGAGATTATCAGAAAAAAGCCGGCCGACTGGCCGGCTTTTCGATTACATCACCAGGCGGCGAATGTCGCTCAGCATGTTGTTGATGATGGTGATGAAACGCGCACCATCAGCCCCGTCGATCACGCGGTGGTCGAAGGACAGAGAGATTGGCATCATCAGACGCGGCACGAACTCTTTGCCATTCCACACCGGCTCCATCGCGGACTTGGACACACCGAGGATAGCCACTTCCGGCGCGTTCACAATCGGTGCGAAGTGGGTGGTACCCAGGCCGCCGATGCTGGAGATAGTGAAGCAGCCGCCCTGCATTTCGCCGGCAGTCAGCTTACCATCACGCGCTTTTTTGGAGATGGTGGTCAGTTCACGGGACAGCTCAGTGACGCTCTTCTTGTTCACGTCTTTGAAGACCGGAACAACCAGACCATTTGGCGTATCAACCGCAACACCGATGTTGATGTACTTCTTCAGCGTCAGCTTCTGGCCGTCTTCGGACAGGGAGCTGTTGAAGCGAGGCATCTGCTCAAGGGCAGCGGCAACCGCTTTCATGATGAAGACCACTGGAGTGAACTTCACGTCCAGCTTACGCTTCTCAGCTTCGGCGTTCTGCTGTTTACGGAACGCTTCCAGATCGGTGATATCGGTCTTATCGAAGTGGGTAACGTGCGGGATCATTACCCAGTTACGGCTCAGGTTAGCACCCGAGATTTTCTGGATACGGCCCAGTTCCACTTCTTCGATTTCACCGAACTTGCTGAAGTCCACTTTCGGCCATGGCAGCATGCCCGGGATACCGCCACCGGCAGCAGCAGGTGCAGCTTCGGCGCGTTTCACCGCATCTTTCACGTAAGCCTGAACGTCTTCGCGCAGGATACGGCCTTTACGACCAGTGCCCTTCACTTTCGCCAGGTTCACACCGAATTCGCGCGCCAGGCGACGAATCAGCGGAGTCGCGTGGACGTAAGCGTCGTTTTCAGCGAACTCAGATTTTTCTGCTTTAGCAGCAGGGGCAGCAGCCGGTTTAGCAGCCTGAGCCGGTGCAGCAGCCGGTGCCGGAGCAGCCGCGGCAGCTGGAGCGGCGGCAGGTGCTGCGCCTTCCACTTCGAAGACCATGATCAGAGAGCCGGTAGATACTTTGTCGCCGGTGTTGATTTTGATCTCTTTAACGGTACCGGCGAACGGCGCAGGCACTTCCATAGAAGCTTTGTCGCCTTCAACGGTGATCAGTGACTGTTCAGCGGCAACTTTGTCGCCCACTTTTACCATCACTTCGGTCACTTCAACTTCGTCACCGCCGATGTCCGGTACGTTAACGTCTTTCACGCCGCCAGCAGCCGCTGGTGCAGCAGCCGGAGCCGGAGCAGCTTCCGCTTTCGCTGGAGCCGCAGCACCTTCAGCGCCCGCCACTTCGAAAATCATGATCAGGGAACCCGTAGAAACTTTGTCGCCGGTGTTGATCTTGATCTCTTTAACGGTACCCGCGAACGGTGCCGGCACTTCCATAGAGGCTTTGTCGCCTTCTACGGTGATCAGTGACTGCTCGGCCGCAACGGTATCGCCCACTTTCACCAGGATTTCAGTGACTTCAACTTCGTCACCGCCGATGTCAGGCACGTTCACTTCTTTCGCTGCCGCGGCCGCTGCTGGAGCAGCAGCAGGAGCGGCTTCTTTCTTCTCTTCCTGCGCAGGTGCAGCAGCTGCTGCACCGTCGGCGGAATCGAAAATCATGATCAGTTTACCGGTCTCGGTTTTATCGCCAACAGAGACTTTGATCTCTTTAACGATGCCAGCCTGAGGAGACGGGACTTCCATAGAAGCTTTGTCGCCTTCTACGGTGATCAGCGACTGTTCAGCTTCAACTTTGTCGCCCACTTTGACCAGGATCTCAGTGATTTCAACTTCATCAGCCCCGATGTCCGGTACATTGATTTCGATAGCCATTATTCTTTTACCTCTTACGCCAGACGCGGGTTAACTTTATCTGCATCGATGTTGAATTTGGTGATTGCGTCTGCAACCACTTTCTTATCGATTTCGCCACGTTTAGCCAGTTCGCCCAGTGCTGCTACCACCACGTAGGAAGCATCAACTTCGAAGTGGTGACGCAGGTTTTCGCGGCTGTCAGAACGACCGAAGCCGTCAGTACCCAGTACGCGATAATCATCAGCTGGAACGTAAGTACGAACCTGCTCAGCGAACAGTTTCATATAGTCAGTAGACGCCACCGCTGGCGCGTCGTTCATCACCTGAGCGATGTACGGAACTCGTGGGGTTTCCATTGGGTGCAGCATGTTCCAGCGCTCACAATCCTGGCCATCACGCGCCAGTTCAGTGAAGGAGGTAACAGAGTACACATCGGAACCCACACCGTAGTCTTTCGCCAGGATCTGCGCTGCTTCACGAACGTGACGCAGGATAGAACCGGAGCCCAGCAGCTGAACTTTACCTTTGCTACCTTCGATGGTTTCGAGTTTGTAGATACCTTTACGGATACCTTCCTCGGCACCTGCTGGCATTGCCGGCATGTGGTAGTTTTCGTTCAGGGTGGTGATGTAGTAGTAAATATTCTCTTGCGCTTCACCGTACATGCGCTGCAAGCCGTCATGCATGATGACTGCCACTTCGTACGCGTAAGACGGGTCGTAAGAGATACAGTTAGGGATAGTCAGAGACTGAATGTGGCTGTGACCATCTTCGTGCTGTAGACCTTCACCGTTCAGGGTCGTACGACCAGAAGTACCACCGATCAGGAAGCCGCGAGCCTGCTGGTCGCCTGCCTGCCAGCACAGGTCACCGATACGCTGGAACCCGAACATGGAGTAGTAGATGTAGAACGGGATCATCGGCAGGTTGTTGGTGCTGTAAGAAGTCGCAGCAGCCAGCCAGGATGCGCCTGCACCCAGTTCGTTGATACCTTCCTGAAGGATCTGACCTTTCTCGTCTTCTTTGTAGTATGCAACCTGCTCACGGTCCTGCGGGGTGTACTGCTGACCGTTCGGGCTGTAGATACCGATCTGACGGAACAGACCTTCCATACCGAAAGTACGCGCTTCGTCGGCGATGATTGGAACCAGACGATCTTTGATCGACTTGTTCTTCAGCATCACGTTCAGGGCACGAACGAAAGCGATAGTGGTAGAGATCTCTTTGTTCTGCTCTTCCAGCAGCTGAGAGAAATCTTCCAGCGCTGGCAGTTCCAGCTTCTCGGTGAAGTTAGGCTGACGAGCAGGCAGGTAGCCTTTCAGCGCCTGACGACGTTCGTGCAGGTACTTGTGCTCTTCAGAACCTTCCGGGAAGGTGATGTAAGACAGTTTTTCTACCTGCTCATCGGTCACTGGAACGTTGAAACGGTCGCGGATATAACGCACGCCGTCCATGTTCATTTTCTTAACCTGGTGAGCGATGTTTTTACCTTCTGCGGTATCACCCATGCCGTAACCTTTGATGGTGTGGGCCAGGATCACAGTCGCTTTACCTTTGGTTTCACGCGCTTTTTTCAGTGCAGCGTAAACTTTCTTCGGATCGTGACCACCGCGGTTCAGCGCCCAGATCTGCTCGTCAGTCCAGTCTGCAACCAGGGCTGCGGTTTCAGGATATTTGCCGAAGAAGTGCTCACGAACGTAGGCACCGTCTTTGGATTTGAAGGTCTGGTAGTCGCCGTCAACGGTTTCGTTCATCAGCTGGATCAGTTTACCGCTGGTGTCTTTACGCAGCAGCTCATCCCAACGACCGCCCCACATCACTTTGATCACGTTCCAGCCAGCACCTGCGAAGATGCCTTCCAGTTCGTTGATGATCTTGCCGTTACCGGTTACCGGACCATCCAGACGTTGCAGGTTACAGTTGATGATGAAGCACAGGTTGTCCAGCTTCTCACGGGTCGCGATGGTGATCGCGCCTTTAGATTCTGGCTCATCCATTTCACCGTCGCCCAGGAAGGCGTAAACGGTCTGCTCAGAGGTGTCTTTCAGACCACGGTGTTCCAGGTACTTCAGGAATTTAGCCTGATAGATCGCACCGATTGGACCCAGACCCATAGATACGGTCGGGAACTGCCAGAACTCAGGCATCAGTTTAGGGTGCGGGTAAGAAGACAGACCCTTACCGTGAACTTCCTGACGGAAGTTGTTCATCTGCTCTTCAGTCAGACGACCTTCCAGGAAGGCACGTGCATAGATGCCCGGAGAGATGTGGCCCTGGAAGTACACCAGATCGCCGCCATCTTTCTCGTTAGCTGCACGGAAGAAGTGGTTGAAGCACACTTCGTAAATGGTCGCAGAAGACTGGAAGGACGCCATGTGGCCACCCAGCTCCAGGTCTTTCTTGGATGCGCGCAGAACGGTCATGATGGCGTTCCAGCGGATAGCAGAACGGATACGGCGTTCCAGATCCAGATTGCCCGGGTATTCCGGTTCGTCTTCGACGGCAATCGTGTTTACGTAGTTGCTAGCCCCTGCACCTGAAGCCACTTTCACGCCGCCTTTGCGTGCTTCTGAAAGCAGCTGATCAATCAGATACTGAGCGCGCTCAACACCTTCTTCACGGATGACCGATTCGATCGCCTGTAGCCAGTCGCGAGTTTCGATCGGATCCACGTCATTTTGGAGACGTTCTGACATGGGGGTATTCCTTATCTATCTAATACGTTGATTTGTCTGGAACCTGTCCCATTGTATTTTCGCCAGAAAACACAATAAGACAGGTTCTGCGTTTAGTTGCCGCGCTCTAAAAGTACCTGGCGCTTAATCCTTTCGTTGCTGTATGCGGCGTAATGAACGTTCGCGACGCGATTGTTCACGGCTGCGGTCCAGCAAGATTTCCTCAATGAAAGCCAGATGGCGGTGCGACGCTTCGCGCGCCTGCTCCGGTTCCCCGGCCATTATCGCCTCGAATACTCGGGTGCGATGGTTGCTTACCAGCGGGAGCATCTCCCGACGGGCATACAACAATTCAAAATTCTGACGAACGTTCTGGGCCAGCATCGGCTCCATGCAGCGTAGCAGATGGAGGAGCACCACGTTGTGCGCCGCTTCGGTGACGGCAATTTGATACTGGACGACGGCATTGGACTCGGCGTCTAAATCGCCGGACTGCTGTGCCCGTTCAATGGCCTGATGCAGCTCGCGAATACGTACGCGGTCTTCATCAGTGCTGCGAAGGGCGGCGTAATAAGCCGCGATACCTTCCAGCGCGTGACGGGTCTCAAGCAGATCAAACTGGGATTCTGGGTGGTCAGAGAGAAGTTCTACCAGCGGGTCGCTGAAGCTCTGCCACAGGCTGTTTTGCACAAAGGTTCCGCCACCCTGGCGACGGAGCAACAGGCCCTTTGCTTCGAGACGTTGAATCGCCTCACGCAGAGAGGGGCGTGAAACGTCGAACTGTTTTGCCAGCTCGCGTTCTGGCGGGAGTTTCTCGCCCGGGCGCAGTGTCCCTTCGAGAATCAAAAACTCCAGCTGCTGCTCAATCACATCGGAAAGTTTTGGTTGGCGAATTTTGCTGTAGGCCATATTCCCTGTCTTACGCCTTTTTGCCCGGAGTCAATTGGTCTTACCAATTTCATGTTCGTATCGCTAAAGTAACAAAGTATTCACCTTCTGTCCATATTGGTTTTGATTGAAATCAGTAAACCCGGCACATTTTAACAACCTTACAGAACTAACGTTTCAGGAATGTAACTTTGCACAAATGAAATGGTTACTACCAAAGAGGCAGTTTTAACCATAATGAAACGAGGGTTTTTGCAATCTGAAGCGATTCAACAAGGCAAAAAATGAAAATTCGCCCTCTTCTGACGCATTTCTATTCTATAGGTTGGGGTATGAGGGGTTAACGTACCGATTTACAATTGGTTTCTTTTTATTCAAGTCGTCTTCATCCCTTCATAAAGCAGGTGCATTCGCTGGCGCTTACCACTATTCTTGCGCTAACGGAAGCCATCTCCGCTTTTTTCGGTATAGTTAACCGTAAAGAAATAAATACAGAATATGGACTTTCATAATTACACACGCACAGCGTGAACATAACAACCACACACGAGGTTTCAAATGGAAGCTCAACAGCATGGCGATCAGCTAAAGCGCGGCCTTAAAAACCGCCATATTCAGCTCATCGCCCTGGGCGGTGCTATTGGTACTGGCCTGTTTCTGGGCAGTGCATCGGTTATCCAGTCGGCCGGTCCGGGCATTATTCTGGGGTACGCGATTGCGGGTTTTATTGCATTTCTGATTATGCGCCAGTTAGGTGAAATGGTTGTTGAGGAGCCGGTCGCAGGCTCATTCAGCCACTTCGCCTATAAATACTGGGGCAGCTTCGCAGGTTTCGCCTCGGGGTGGAACTACTGGGTTCTGTACGTTCTGGTTGCCATGGCCGAGCTGACCGCCGTTGGGAAATACATTCAGTTCTGGTACCCGGAGATCCCCACCTGGGCGTCTGCGGCGGCCTTCTTCGTCATTATCAATGCCATTAACCTGACCAACGTAAAAGTGTTTGGTGAGATGGAGTTCTGGTTTGCCATCATCAAAGTGATTGCCGTTGTAGCGATGATCATCTTCGGCGGCTGGCTGCTGTTCAGCGGCAACGGCGGTCCACAGGCCACCGTGCGCAACCTTTGGGAGCAAGGCGGGTTCCTGCCGCACGGCATGACCGGTCTGGTGATGATGATGGCAATTATCATGTTCTCCTTCGGCGGTCTGGAGCTGGTGGGCATCACCGCCGCGGAAGCCGACAACCCGGAGCAGAGCATCCCGAAAGCCACTAACCAGGTTATCTACCGTATTCTGATCTTCTATGTGGGCTCCCTGGCGGTCCTGCTCTCCCTGCTGCCATGGACGCGCGTGACGGCGGATACCAGCCCGTTTGTGCTCATCTTCCACGAGCTGGGCGACACCTTCGTGGCGAACGCGCTCAACGTCGTGGTGCTGACCGCCGCGCTCTCCGTTTATAACAGCTGCGTTTACTGCAACAGCCGTATGCTGTTCGGCCTGGCGCAACAGGGCAACGCACCGAAAGCGCTGCTTACCGTTGATAAGCGTGGCGTACCGGTTAATACCATCATCGTGTCGGCGGTCGTGACGGCGCTGTGCGTTCTGATTAACTACCTGGCACCGGAATCTGCCTTCGGTCTGCTGATGGCGCTGGTGGTTTCCGCGCTGGTGATTAACTGGGCGATGATTAGCCTCGCGCACATCAAGTTCCGCCGCGCCAAGCACCAGCAGGGCGTAACCACGCGCTTCCCTGCCCTGCTCTATCCGCTGGGGAACTGGGTTTGCCTGCTGTTCATGGCAGCTGTGCTGATCATCATGCTCATCACCCCAGGCATGGCGATTTCCGTCTACCTGATCCCGGTCTGGATTGCGATCCTCGGCGTGGGTTATATGGTGAAACAGAAAAATGCCAAAACGGTGAAAGCGCACTAAGTGTTTTCTCGCTGTACTCGCGGTTGCGGGTACAGCGTCTTGTTACCTTCCTCACAAATTCGCGCCTACAGCAAAATCCTCCATATCACCGCCTTTATATTGCAACGCATATATTCGTTTGCCAGCGAATAATTCTCTCCATACCGAAACCCGGAGAGCTGTCGATGAATAACAACAAACTGTCAGTAAAAGAAAAGATCGGCTATGGCATGGGTGACGCCGGATGCAACATTATCTTTGGCGCCATCATGTTATTTGTTAACTACTTTTATACGGATATTTTTGGTCTGGCTCCTGCACTGGTTGGCGTTTTACTCCTGTCCGTACGCGTCATTGATGCCATCACGGACCCAATTATGGGCGCGATTGCCGACCGTACCCGCAGCAAATATGGCCGGTTTCGTCCATGGCTGCTGTGGATTGCCTTCCCCTATGCGCTGTTCAGCATTCTGATGTTCACCACGCCGGAGTGGAGCTATAACAGCAAAGTTATCTATGCCTTTGTCACCTACTTCCTGCTGTCGCTGACCTATACGGCTATCAACATTCCCTACTGCTCGCTGGGCGGAGTGATCACCAACGACCCGAAAGAGCGCGTTGCCTGCCAGTCCTACCGTTTTGTTATGGTTGGTATCGCCACTCTGCTGCTGTCGCTAACGCTCCTGCCGATGGCCGACTGGTTCGGTGGGGATAACAAAGCCAAAGGCTACCAGATGGCGATGACCGTGCTGGCGCTGATTGGTACCTGCATGTTCCTGTTCTGCTTCGCCACGGTGCGCGAGCGCGTGCGTCCGGCGGTGCAAACCCATGACGAACTGAAAAACGACCTGAAAGACGTGTGGAAGAACGACCAGTGGGTGCGGATCCTGCTGTTAACCCTGTGCAACGTCTGCCCTGGCTTTATCCGCATGGCGGCCACCATGTATTACGTTACCTGGGTCATGGGGCAAAGCACCCATTTCGCCACGCTGTTTATCAGCCTGGGCGTGGTCGGCATGATGTTCGGCAGTATGCTGGCGAAAGTGCTGACCGACCGCTGGTGTAAGCTGAAGGTCTTCTTCTGGACCAACATCGTGCTGGCGATTTTCTCCTGCGCCTTCTACTTCTTCGACCCGAAAGCGACGACAACCATTGTCGTGCTCTACGTCCTGCTGAACATCCTGCACCAGATCCCATCCCCGCTGCACTGGTCCCTGATGGCCGACGTGGACGACTACGGTGAATGGAAAACCGGGAAACGCATCACCGGGATCAGCTTCTCCGGCAACATCTTCTTCCTGAAACTGGGTCTGGCGATTGCCGGGGCAATGGTCGGCTTCCTGCTCTCCTGGTACGGCTACGACGCGGGCGCAAAAGCGCAGAGCGCGGATGCCATTAACGGCATCGTGCTGCTGTTTACCGTCATTCCCGGCATTGGATACTTAATTACCGCGGGCGTAGTACGTCTGCTGAAAGTGGACCGTGAGACCATGAAGCAGATCCAGTCCGATCTGGAAAAGCGTCGCACCAACTATCGCGAGCTGAACGATTATCAGGAACTCAAAGCCGCTGAGACTAAATAAGGAAAGCCGAATGCAAACCTGGCCAAACCCGTTTATTGAACAACGCGCCGACCCGTATATCCTGCGTCACGATGGGCAATATTACTTTATCGCCTCCGTGCCGGAATACGATCGGCTGGCGATCCGCCGCGCGCACTCGCTGGAAGGTTTACGCGATGCCGAAGAGGTGGTTGTCTGGCGCAAGCCCGACACCGGCCCGATGAGCCAGCTGATCTGGGCACCGGAACTGCATCATATCGACGGCAGGTGGTACATCTATTTTGCCGCCACGCATACCCAGGCGCTCGATCAGCTCGGGATGTTCCAGCATCGCATGTTTGCCATTGAATGCGCAGATCGCGATCCGCTCACCGGTACGTGGGTGGAAAAAGGGCAAATCAAAACCCCGTTTGACACCTTCGCGCTGGATGCCACCACCTTTGTTCATCAGGGTAAACGCTGGTATCTGTGGGCGCAAAAAGCTCCGGATATTTCCGGTAACTCCAATCTTTACCTCTGTGAAATGGAAAATCCGTGGACGCTGAAAGGCGAGCCGGTGATGCTCAGTAAACCGGAATATGACTGGGAGTGCCGCGGGTTCTGGGTCAACGAAGGCCCGGCGGTGCTGTTCCATGGCGATAAGCTGTTTATCAGCTATTCCGCCAGCGCCACCGACGAGAACTACTGCATGGGATTACTGTGGGCAGACCTGAATGCCGATCCGCAAAACCCGGCTAACTGGCATAAATCCCCGCGCCCGGTGTTCGTCACCAGCTATGAAAACCGTCAGTATGGGCCAGGCCATAACAGCTTTACGCAGACGCCGGAAGGCGAAGATGTGCTGGTCTACCACGCGCGAAACTACACTGAAATTGAAGGCGATCCGCTTTACGATCCCAATCGCCATACTCGCCTGAAACTCGTCCGCTGGAACGAAAACGGGATGCCTGACTTCGGCATCCCGCCTGCGGACAACATTTAATTGTTTACACACCCGAAGTTATAAAATTGGCTTCGGGTATTAAAACTCGTTAATTCTTGAAAATGCTTTTTTCAAACTTCTAGAACGTTCTTGAGCTCGAAGAGAACTCCATGAAGTTCTGATAAAATCCCCTAGTATTGTATTATATCCTACACCTTGAATAGCTAACGCCCCTTTTTTTGCAATCATGGCATCTTTGATTTCTCTCCGGGAACCACTAACCAATTTCAGTAAAGCAGCTTTTGGATCAAGAAGAGAATCAGGGTCTGGTGGTAATTTAGCCTGGCTTATGCCAAAATATTCAGAAAATGCTTTGTGATCGGCTAATACCCATGATTCTATTTCTCTTACAACGACACGAAATAAAAGCCCTTGAGGTCTTTCTATATTTTTAAACCAAGAATCAATTAATATTTTAGGGCACTCACAACTATCCAAATCAGTGAAAATAATCACTGGTTGGGTTTTAGAAAGTCCGCAAAGGTTTGGCAATTTACTTTTCAAATACCCAAACCCTCCCTTCCTTAACCTTAAGGTAACATTTAAAGATGTATTAGCGTCTTTGATTAACTTTTCTCCCAAAAATTCACTTAACTCATCCTCCGTGGCTAATACAATATTTCTCATTCCCATAACCCCAACTGTTCAGCCTTTTCAGGGCGGGTTTTAGGCAACACTACCTCAGCGATTGATAGCCCGCATTCTATTGCATTCTTCTCTTCACTATTAATTTGTCTAACTTTCGTACCTTCTACACCTGGTTCGAGAACTAAAATTCCACGGGCATCGATACCCAAATTGCTCAGCAGAACTTCACTATGAGTGCTAATAATTAATTGACGTTTTCTTTTTTTATCTTTCTGGATTTTCTGCAAAATAACTGGAATTTCTTTAACAATGGCATCATTTAACGATAGCTCAGGTTCTTCTAAAAGCAATAAAGAATTGCCATCAAGTAATGACCAAAAAAGGCCTAACAGCCTTAACGTTCCATCAGAAAAATGTTCCTCGCGTTGCCAACCTGCATTTGGGCGATGATGAGTATACAGAGCCTCTAAGTGTGGTCTCCCTGTTATCTCATCTTTAACGAAACGTAACTGTTTGAATTGGGGAACGGCTAAAGTAAGCGCCATTTCTATCTTTCTCAAACGCGAATCACGAACTCTAATTGGAGTTTTAGCTAACCGTTCCAGAAAACCCTGACCAAATGGATCATCATCCAGTAAACGTCCACCAATGATATCACCATATTTTAACAACTGGGGTACAAGATGCAGATAAGTTGTTTCACTAAAAAACTCTGGAATCTCGCGAAAATCTGCATTTAATTGAATTTGCTCCAAAAGTGTTTGAGTAAGCCTGATTTTATCTTTCTCATCTTCTTTTGTCGGCCGCTGCTTTATTACTTTTCCTCGTAGCCAAATTTCTTCAGATTTAATCAGCGTTCTTTGTGCCCCTTTACCTTCAGGCATGAATGAAAGAATATATTTCCATTTTGGTTCTTGATCATCCGCATTATCTGAAAGATGTACCTCTATACGTACTTCAGGGGGGCGACGAGCGTGTAAACAACGTAGTTTAGGGATACCACCTCTATCAGAAATTGCTTTTTGCAACCCTCCCCCCTGAGGCTTACAGACGTCCCTAAGGAAACGAAAAACATCAAAAAGATTCGATTTACCAGAAGCATTCGGGCCAATCAGATACGTACACTCGTGCAACGGGGCATCGAAATCTCTAAAATTTCTCCAATTCTTTAATTTGAGTCGGGTAATATACATTATCAAAATCCTTCTAGATGCAATTTGAATAATTCTATATCAACGTCTTAGCTCAGACCAGCGTGCCGTAAATCGTTAGCAGCGCCACAATCACCACCACCACAAAGGATGTTTTCTTCGCCATCGAGACGGCAGCTTTTGGCGTTGCGACTTTATCCGTGTGCGGCTCACGCGCCAGCGAGAACTGTGCCAGTCGGGTTAAAACCTGATACTGCGAGGTATGGCGGTCTGCAAGGGAGACAAACCACGCGGGCAGCGCCTTTTCACCGTGACCGATGAGGGCATAGACCACGCCTACCAGACGCACCGGAAGCCAGTCGAGCACGTGCAGGATGGCATCAATGCCGGACTGTAGACGTTCATGCGGCGTAAGATAGCGGGCAAGCCAGGTCTGCCAGGCGCGCAGGAACGCATAACCCATCAGCAGTACCGGCCCCCAGGGTCCACCCACCACGAACCAGAACAGCGGCGCCAGGTAGTAACGGAAGTTGATCCACAGCAGCGCGTTTTGCAGCTCCCGCAGAAACTCGCGTTCATCGCAGTCCGGCGGTACGCCGTGGATCATCGTCAGCTCGCTCGCCATCGCGCCGCGCGCGTGGGCATCATCCCGGGAAGCGGCTTTCAGATACGCGTGATAGTGCAAACGCACCTTGCCCGCGCCAATACACAGCACGCCGAGCAGGATCCACACCACCAGCAGCGGCACGTTGAAAAAGAGGCCGTAAAGCGAGCGCAGCAACAGGAACGTAATCGCCATCACGCCTGCCGCCATCAGCAGCGTGCGCAGCATGGAAAAATGCCTGATGCGGCGGAATAACACCTCCAGCCGATGATCCAGATGCCAGTGCTCGCCGAGCTTAAACAGGCGTTCAGCGATCATAACCAGCAGCATGGTAAACAACGTCATGTTATCTCCTTATCTGACGACGTGGTAAGCATGGCGTGAAACCGGGACCAGTCAAACGCCGGGCCGGGGTCGGTTTTTCTTTCGGGGGCGATGTCGCTGTGCCCTGTAATATTGTCTGCAATGGCGGGATAGCGCCCGATTAACGTTTGCGTTACAGCAACCAGTTTCTCATATTGCGCATCGGTGTAAGGCGTGGTGTCCGTTCCTTCCAGTTCAATTCCAATAGAGAAATCATTGCACCGCTCGCGCCCCTGATACATCGACACGCCAGCATGCCAGGCTCGCTTATCAAAAGGAACATACTGAACCACTTCGCCATCACGACGGATCAGACAGTGCGCCGATACGCGCAGATGCGCAATCTCAGCAAAGAAGGGGTGGGCATCGGGATCTATCGTTCCAGTGAATAACGCATCGATCCACGGACCGCCAAACTCACCCGGCGGGAGACTAATATTGTGAACCACCAGCAGTGTGGGCTTTTCATCCTCCGGGCGGCAGTCGTGGTGCGGCGACGGTACATGCCGCGCGTCCACCAGCCATCCGTTTTCTAACAACATGCTGGAACTCCTTATCTATGGTGCTGTTACTCGGTTCAGAGTAGCATGTTTCAATATTATGATTCGTTACCAATTTGGAGTTTTATCATGCCGCCTCGCCGCTATAACCCCGACCACCGACGTGACGCGCTTCTGGAACGTATTAATAGTGATATCCCGGCAAGCGTTGCCCATGCCCTGAAAGAAGATCTCGGCGGCGACGTCAGCGCCGATAACGATATTACCGCCCAATTGTTGCCAAAAGAGACACGCTCGCATGCGGTGATCATCACCCGCGAAGCGGGGGTTTTCTGCGGCAAACGCTGGGTTGAGGAGGTCTTTACCCAGCTGGCAGGCGACGAGGTGCAGGTAACATGGCACGTTGAAGACGGTGATGCGGTCACGGCGAATCAGCCACTGTTCGAGCTGGACGGCCCGTCCCGCGTCTTGCTGACCGGTGAACGCACCGCGCTCAATTTTGTGCAAACGCTCTCTGGCGTTGCCAGTGAAGTACGCCGCTACGTTGACCTGCTGGCAGGCACCCGCACGCAGCTGCTGGATACCCGTAAAACCCTGCCGGGCCTGCGGACCGCGCTGAAATACGCGGTACTCTGCGGTGGCGGCGCCAACCATCGTCTGGGGCTATCCGATGCCTTCCTGATTAAAGAGAACCACATTATTGCCTCTGGCTCGGTGCGTCAGGCCGTGGAAAAAGCCTTCTGGCTACATCCGGATGTGCCGGTCGAAGTGGAAGTGGAAACGCTGGAGGAGCTGGACGAGGCCATTAAAGCGGGGGCTGACATCATCATGCTCGATAACTTCGACACGGAGCAGATGCGTGAAGCGGTCAAACGCACAAACGGCCAGGCGCAGCTTGAGGTGTCCGGCAACGTGACGTTCGACACCATCCGCGAATTTGCTGAAACCGGCGTCGATTACATCTCCGTTGGCGCCCTGACCAAGCACGTCCGCGCCCTCGACCTCTCGATGCGCTTCAAATAAATTAGCCTCCCCTCTCCGCCCGGAGAGGGGAAATACGAAACCGCTCGCAATTACGCTGTCCTTCTCTGCAACACTGAATCATTTCCCTGAAAGCCCCTTCACGTTCACGCTTTTGTCCCTCGTTTCTGCATGCTGGCACTGCCACAGTAGCGCCACTTAACGTAAGGAGCAGACATGAACAGACAACAAGGATTTACCCTGATTGAGCTAATGGTGGTCATTGGCATTATTGCCATCCTGAGCGCCATTGGCGTTCCGGCCTATCAGAACTACCTGCGAAAAGCGGCGCTCACCGATATGCTGCAAACGTTCATCCCCTACCGCACCGCCATTGAGCTTTGCGCCCTGGATCGTGGTGGTGTGGATCGCTGCGACGCAGGCACCAATGGCATCCCCTCCCCGACAACCACACGTTACGTTTCAGCGATGAGCGTGGCGAAGGGGGTCGTATCGTTAACAGGGCAGGAAAGCCTTAACGGACTTGAAGTGCTCATGACACCGATCTGGAGCGACGGTAACGGAATGACGGGCTGGACGCGTGACTGCAAAATTGCGTCCGACACGGCGCTCAGACAAGCCTGTGAAGATGTTTTCCGCTTCGATAACAACTGACAGGAGTGGACAATGAATACTGAACAGCTTATGACGCTCTGTCAGCGCCATCACGCACTGCTACTCGCAAGCGACACCGACATGATCAGCATTGCGGTAGTGGGTAATCCTGCCTCTGAGCTGATGGAAGCGTTACGCTTCGCCACGCAGAAGCGTATTGATATTGAGTGCTGGACGGCCGAACGGATGGAAAAACGGCTTCAGTCCCTCTCATCATCACACCTGCCGGGCATAGCGCCAAACTCAGCCGCTGACGTGCTCAGTACAACCTTGCAGCAGGCAGTAAACCAGCGGGCTTCTGACATCCATATTGAACCGACGGAGCACGGCTACCAAATCCGTTTGCGAATCGACGGTGTTCTCTACCCGCAACTGCCGATCTCTGCCACCCTCGGGACGACGCTTGCCGCACGCCTGAAGGTACTGGGTCAACTGGATATTGCGGAGCGCCGGCTGCCGCAGGACGGCCAGTTTACGGTGGAGCTGGCAAGCGTCCCCGTCTCTTTTCGTATCGCAACCCTTCCCTGTAGCGGTGGAGAAAAAATCGTGCTTCGTCTGCTTCACCAGGTACAGCAGGCACTGGAGCTTGAACAGCTGGGGATGAGCGCAGACCAGCAGGCCCGTTTTGCCGGGGCGCTTAACAGCCCTCAGGGGTTGATTCTGGTCACCGGCCCGACCGGTAGCGGGAAAACAGTGACGCTGTACAGCGCGTTACAGGTGCGAAATACCCCTGACGTCAATATTTGCAGCGTGGAAGATCCCGTTGAAATCCCGCTTGCAGGCTTAAACCAGACGCAGATTAATCCGCGCGCGGGGCTGACCTTCCAGAGCGTGCTGCGTGCCCTGCTCAGGCAGGATCCTGACATCATTATGGTGGGTGAAATTCGTGACGGCGAAACGGCAGAAATTGCCATTAAGGCGGCGCAAACCGGGCATCTGGTGCTGTCCACCCTCCATACTAATTCGACGACTGAAACGCTGGTACGGCTGCAACAGATGGGCGTCGCGCGCTGGATGATCTCTTCGGCGCTCTCGATGGTGATTGCCCAGCGACTGGTGCGCCGTTTATGTCCGTACTGCCGACAGGAAGCCAGCCGCCACACCGAATTACCCCGCACGCTGTGGCCCCGGCCGCTTCCTCGCTGGCAACCCACCGGCTGCGATCGCTGCTACCACGGTTTTTATGGTCGCGTAGCCATTTTTGAAGTGCTCGTCATCGACGACACGCTGCGGCAGGCCATCGCCAGCGGAGCAAGCACGGAGGTGATTGGGTCCAGCGCTCGTCAGGCGGGAATGACCTCTTTGTTTGAGCATGGCTGCATGGCCGTAGAACAAGGGCTGACCACGCTCGAAGAGCTGTTGCGCGTCCTGGGAATGCCCGATGGCTGCTAATTCGCTCTGGCGCTGGCGTGCCCTGAACACCGAGGGGGAGGTGCAAACCGGCACCCTCTGGGCCATCGACCGTGGCGCAGCTTACACGGCTCTGGTGCTTAAACAACTGCACCCGCTGGCGCTAAAACGCTGTCAGCAGCGCCACCGATGGCAGGTGCAGCACTGCTACGATATTTTTCGCCAGCTCGCCACGCTGCTACAGGCTGGACTCACGCTATCCCAAAGCCTGCACATGCTTGCGGAACAGCATCCTTTGCAGCACTGGCAGGCGCTGCTGCACAGTCTTGCTGATGACCTGAGCGAAGGTTGCGCCCTGTCAGAGGCCATGAAGAAATGGCCAGAGGTGTTTAGCCCTCTTTATGTCTCAATGGTGAAGACGGGTGAGCTGACGGGTAAGCTCGAAGCCTGCTGCCGTCAGCTTGCGCAGCAACAAAAATCCCAGCAGCAGCTCAGTGCGAAGGTAAAGAAAGCGCTGCGCTATCCGCTGATCATCCTGACGCTGGCCGTTTTCGTGGTGCTGGCGATGGTCACGCTGGTTTTGCCTGAGTTTGCTGCAATCTACAAAACGTTCAACACCCCGCTCCCTTTGCTCACGCAGGCAGTCATGGGGCTGGCGGCCTTGGTTCAGGCGCATATCCTCACCCTTTTGACCCTGCTCGTGGCAATGGTTGTCATCGCCTGTAAGCTGCGGCGGCATCCACGCTGGCAGTATGTCTTGTTACACGTACCGGTGATGGGCACGCTGACGCGCGGGCAAAAACTGGGGCAGATTTTTACCGTGCTGTCATTAACCCAGCAGGCCGGAATTGCCTTTTTACAAGGACTGGAGAGTGTGGAGGAGACCGTTGAGAGGGGCTACTGGCAGGAGAAACTCCGTGAGATACGCAGCGATATCGAACAGGGGATGCCCGTGTGGTCCTCCTTCCATAAGGCCTCTGTTTTTACGCCACTGTGTATTCAGCTCATTCGCACCGGAGAAGTGTCGGGTTCACTGGATGTGATGCTGATGAATCTGGCCCGCCACCATACGGAACAGACATTTCAGCAGGCAGACAATCTGGCAGCGCTTCTTGAGCCTTTGCTACTGGTCGTGACGGGTCTGATTATTGGCACGCTGGTGGTGGCAATGTATTTGCCGATTTTCCATCTGGGGGATGCAATGAGCGCGGGGTAATGCTGGCGCACGGACGCGCGCCAGCCGTAGCCGTCAGAGGCTATTGAATACGCGGTTTTCCTGCTCCTGAACGCGGATAAACGTCGTGCGTTTCGTCAGCTCTTTCAGGCGGGAAGCACCAACGTAGGTGCAGGCAGAACGCAGACCGCCGAGGATATCGCGCGCCGTGTTTTCGACCGGACCACGCAGTGGCAGCTTAACGGTTTTGCCTTCCGCCGCACGGTATTTCGCGACACCGCCCACGTGACGGGTCATCGCGGATTCAGAGCTCATTCCGTAGAACAGCATGAATTTCTCGCCGTTCTCTTCCACCACGGTACCGCCGCTCTCTTCGTGGCCTGCCAGCATGCCGCCGAGCATCACGAAATCCGCGCCGCCGCCGAAGGCTTTCGCGACATCGCCTGGCATGGTGCAGCCACCGTCGCTGATGATCTGGCCGCCCAGACCGTGCGCAGCGTCAGCGCATTCAATTACCGCAGACAGCTGCGGATAACCCACACCGGTTTTCACGCGCGTGGTGCAAACGGACCCCGGGCCAATGCCAACTTTTACAATGTCGGCCCCGGAGAGGATCAGTTCTTCACACATTTCACCGGTCACCACGTTGCCCGCGATGATGGTTTTGGTTGGCCAGGCCTCACGTGCCTTGCTGACGAACTGAACGAAATGCTCGGAATAACCATTTGCCACGTCAATGCAGACAAAATTCAGCGCCGGATTGGCGTTCAGGATCTGTTTGGTTTTCTCGAAATCTGCATCAGAGGTACCGGTCGAGACCATCACATGCTTCACCACGTCAGCCGAGGCGGAGGCGACAAACGCATCCCACTCTTCAGCGCTGTAGTGTTTGTGTACCGCAGTAAGGATGTCGAATTGCGCCAGTGCGGTCGCCATCTCGAAGGTCCCGACGGTATCCATGTTGGCCGCGATAATCGGCACGCCAGACCACGTCTGACCGGAATGCTTAAAGGTGAATTGACGTTCGAGTTCAACGTCTGAGCGACTTTTCAGTGTAGAGCGTTTAGGGCGGATAAGAACGTCTTTGAAACCTAACTTCAGATCTTCTTCGATACGCATGTGCGGATTCCTGGGGTTAGAGGCAAATATATTAAAAGCACAACTCCAGTGACGCTATCATACGCACTAATACCTGCTCCGCAAGACTGCGAAATTCTCTTTTTTTACGCTACAATCCTATAAATTTACCTGGTAAAAAGCGGGTAAAGAGAGCTAAACATTGGCTGTTGTAAGTTTGAATTTTAAGCAACTGATTTTAAAACTGAATAATTCCCAGGATCTGATTTAATGGGGTATATCGTCGCATTAACCGGCGGCATCGGTAGTGGTAAAAGCACCGTTGCGCACGCGTTTGCTCGTCTCGGCATCACGATTATCGACGCCGATATCATTGCCCGTCAGGTGGTAGAACCCAATACACCCGCCTTAAACGCCATCGAAGCGCATTTTGGTCGCCCCGTGATACAGGCTGACGGCACCCTGAATCGTCGGCAGCTGCGTGAGTGCATATTTTCCGATCCAGCGGAAAAAGCCTGGCTTAATGCCCTGCTCCACCCCATTATCCACCAGGAAACTCAGCGTCAGATTGCCGCAGCCAGTTCGCCCTATGTGTTATGGGTGGTCCCGTTACTGGTGGAAAATCAGCTTCAAAATAAAGCAGACAGAACGCTGGTGATTGACGTTTCCCGCGAAACGCAAATCCAGAGAACCATGGCGCGTGACCATGTTTCACGCGAGCATGCTGAACAAATTCTTGCCGCACAGGCCACGCGCGAAGCGCGCCTCGCCATTGCGGATGATGTTATTGATAATAACGGCGCACCAGATGCCATTGCATCGGATGTTGCTCGTCTGCACGCGCAGTATCTGACCTTCGCCGCGCAGGCCGTTGCACAGGAAAAACCATAATGTCGACTCATATCCTTTTTGAGCATCCGCTTAACGAAAAAATGCGTACCTGGCTACGCATAGAATTTCTTATTCAACAGCTTTCACAACATCTGCCTGTCAACGATCACGCCACCGCGCTGCATTTTTTCCGCAACGTGGGCGATCTGCTGGATGTGATTGAACGCGGCGACGTCCGCACTGAGCTGTTGAAAGAGCTGGAGCGCCAGCAGCGTAAATTACAGGCCTGGGCCGAAGTACCGGGCGTGGATCAAAGTCGAATTGACGCTTTACGCCAGCAGCTAAAAAACAGCAGCACGACCTTGATGGCCGCGCCGCGCGTTGGCCAGTTTTTACGAGAGGATCGTCTGATTGCGCTGGTGCGCCAGCGCCTGAGCATACCGGGCGGATGCTGTAGCTTTGACCTGCCAACGCTGCATATGTGGCTGCACATGCCGCAGGAACAGCGCGATCGCCAGGTGAACAGCTGGCTGGGCAGCCTGGAGCCGATGAATCAGACGTTATCCCTGATCCTCGATCTTGTGCGTAACTCTGCCCCGTTCCGCAAACAAACCAGTCTCAACGGTTTCTATCAGGATAACGGCGACGACGCCGATCTTCTGCGCCTGAACCTGTCTCTTGGCGAGCAGCTTTACCCGCAAATTTCCGGGCATAAAAGCCGTTTCGCGATCCGCTTTATGCCGCTGGACAGTGAACATGGCACCGTGCCGGAACGCCTCGATTTTGAACTGGCCTGTTGTTAAGGAGTGCCAATGTCTGACGTAACCACCGTAAACTGCCCAACCTGTGGGAAAACTGTCGTCTGGGGAGAAGTGAGTCCATTTCGCCCATTCTGCTGCAAGCGCTGTCAGCTTATAGACCTGGGCGAATGGGCGGCGGAAGAGAAACGCATTCCGAGCGAAGGCGATCTCTCGGATAGCGATGACTGGAGCGAAAACCAGCAGTAACGTTCAAAGCCTGCTGGCGCGTCGCTTAGCAGGCCTACGGTTGTGCGGCCAGCCGGAGGATCACAGGCTCATTGGCAGGCGGAAATTTTTCCGCATCGCTGGCCTGAAGCTCAATCCAGTTACCCGGCTGCCCCTCTTTTCCCCACGGCTCACCTTCCCAGTTTTCAACCAGCCAGAACCACAGCGTGATGTGACGATCCGGAAACTGGTACTCCAGCTTATCGAACAGCGTTGCGCCAAGCGGGGTGATCCCCACCTCTTCCTGAAGCTCACGCACCAGCGCCTGCTCCGGCGTTTCACCTGATTCGATTTTTCCGCCGGGGAATTCCCATTTGTTGGCCATGTGCGCATCGGCGGCACGTTGGGTAATGAAGATCTGATTTTGCGGGTTGCGAATGATCCCGACAGCAATTTGCAGTGTTTTCATCATGTCACTTCCATAAAAAAGGCGCAGATATCTGCGCCTTTTCAGTTTGTTATGTTCTTAGCTCAGACGGCCGTGGCACGCCTTGTATTTTTTGCCGGAACCGCATGGGCACGGATCGTTACGACCGACTTTACGATCGCCCGTCTGCGCTGCGATTGCCGCTGCGGCTTCGCTCTCATCGGTCTGATGGCTCAGCTGCTGCATCTGTGCCAGACGCTCAGCTTCTTCACGACGCTGCTGCTCCATCGCTTCCACTTCTTCCGGCATACGCACCTGAACTTTGCTCAGGGTGCTGATGACTTCATACTTCAGCGACTCCAGCATGGCAGCAAACATGGAGAAGGATTCACGCTTGTACTCCTGCTTCGGATCTTTCTGCGCATAACCACGCAGGTGGATACCCTGACGCAGGTAGTCCATTGCCGCCAGATGCTCTTTCCACAGGGAGTCCAGGGTCTGCAACATTACGCCTTTCTCGAAGTGACGCATCATCTCTGCGCCAACCACTTCTTCCTTACGCTTGTAGACGTCCAGCGCGGTTTCGTAGATACGCTCGCGCAGGGTCTCTTCGTGCAGCTCAGGCTCTTTGTCCAGCCACTCTTTGATTGGCAGTTCGAGATCGAAGTCGTTTTTCAGACGTTCCTGCAAACCTTCGATATCCCACATCTCTTCCAGAGACTGCGGCGGAATGTGCGCGTCGATAGTGGCTTTGAACACATCTTCGCGAATGCTGTTGATGGTTTCGCTCACGTCGGACACATCCAGCAGTTCGTTACGCTGGGTGTAGATCGCACGACGCTGGTCGTTGGCAACGTCATCATATTCCAGCAGCTGCTTACGAATATCGAAGTTGCGGCTTTCTACTTTACGCTGGGCGTTGGCAATCGCTTTGGTAACCCACGGGTGCTCGATCGCTTCGCCAGGTTTCATGCCCAGTTTACGCATCATGCCGGACACACGGTCAGAGGCGAAAATACGCATCAGCGCATCTTCCATAGACAGATAGAAGCGGGAAGAACCGGCATCACCCTGACGACCTGCACGACCGCGCAGCTGGTTATCGATACGACGAGATTCATGACGCTCGGTACCAATGATGTGCAGACCACCGGATGCCAGCACCGCGTCGTGACGCACCTGCCAGTCGGCTTTGATCTGCGCGATTTGCTCTGGGGTTGGGTTTTCCAGCTCCGCCACTTCGGCCTGCCAGCTACCGCCGAGCATAATATCGGTACCACGACCCGCCATGTTGGTGGCGATGGTTACGGCAGCCGGGTAACCGGCCTGCGCAACGATATCTGCTTCTTTAGCGTGGAACTTGGCGTTCAGAACGTTGTGTTTGATGCCTGCTTTGGTCAGCTCGTTAGATACCACTTCGGATTTCTCGATGGAGATGGTCCCCACCAGTACCGGCTGGCCCTTCGCGGTACGTTCGCGAATATCTTCAATGATCGCCTGAATTTTTTCCGCTTCAGTCATGTATACCAGGTCCGGCATATCCTTACGGATCATCGGACGGTTGGTAGGTACTACCACGGTATCCAGCTTATAGATGGAGCTGAACTCAAACGCTTCGGTATCTGCGGTACCGGTCATCCCCGCCAGCTTCTCGTACAGACGGAAGTAGTTCTGGAAGGTGATGGATGCCAGCGTCTGGTTTTCGTTTTGAATATCCACGCCTTCTTTCGCTTCCACGGCCTGGTGCAGGCCATCGGACCAGCGACGTCCCTGCATGGTACGGCCGGTGTGTTCATCGACGATGATGACTTCGCCGTCTTTAACGATGTAGTCAACGTCGCGGGTGAACAGGGCGTGCGCGCGCAGTGCGGCCGTTACGTGGTGCATCAGCATGATGTTGCTCGGGGAGTACAGAGACTCGCCCTCTTCCATAATGCCTTCAGCCACCAGCAGCTCTTCGATTTTCACCAGGCCGCGTTCGGTCAGGTTGACCTGACGCGCTTTTTCATCCACGGAGAAGTGACCTTCACCCTGGAAGGTATCGGAGTCTTCTTTCTCCTGACGCAGCAGGTGAGGAATGATTTTGTCGACTTTACGGTACATCTCGGAGCTGTCTTCGGCCGGGCCGGAGATGATCAGCGGGGTACGCGCTTCATCGATCAGAATGGAGTCAACCTCATCCACCAGCGCATAGTGCAGTTTACGCTGGACGCGCTCTTCCGGGCTGAACGCCATGTTGTCACGCAGGTAGTCGAAGCCGTATTCGTTGTTGGTGCCGTAGGTGATATCCGCGTTATACGCTTCACGCTTGGCAGGTGCCGGCAGGCCGGACATGTTAATGCCCACGGTCATGCCGAGGAATTCGAACAGTGGACGGTTGTTTTCGGCGTCGCGCTGCGCCAGATAGTCGTTGACGGTAACAACGTGAACGCCCTTACCCGTCAGCGCATTCAGGTAAGCCGGCAGCGTTGCCGTCAGGGTTTTACCTTCACCGGTACGCATTTCCGCGATGCAGCGCTCGTTGAGCACCATCCCGCCCAGCAGCTGCACGTCGAAGTGACGCATGCCGAACACGCGTTTACTGGCCTCACGTACAACGGCGAAGGCTTCCGGGATCAGGCTTTCTAAGGTTTCACCTTTCTCCAGACGCGCACGGAACTCCGCAGTTTTCGCTTTCAGCTCATCATCAGTGAGCTTCTCCATCGCCGGTTCCATACCGTTGATGACGTTCACAGCTTTGCGCATGCGGCGCAGGGTACGATCGTTACGACTACCAAAAACTTTGGTTAACAATTTGATTAGCATAATAAATTCTCAAACGCCCCAGTCGGGCAGATAAATTAAGGTATTGAAAAAGGTTAATTTAGCTGAGGCGTTGAGGCCCGGCACGGATGCCGTGAACCTGGCTAATCCATGTCGAAACAGAGAAGGATGCAGGGGAAACAAAATCCGTTTGCGCCGTCTGATTTACGGTCACTGGCGGCTGGTTGTCCTGCGTCAGAAGCGCATTAAGCGTATCGAGCAGGGCAAGATGCTGAGCCTGAACCGGCAGCGTTTCTTCCGCAACAGGCATCGTCTGCGGCGCCATCGCGAACGACAGATGGCGGATAACCGTGCGAATCGCGTGCTGCTGCCAGTAATCAACGGAGAAATTGGGACGGCGGCTGGCTTCAAGCCATGCGAGATTAGTGAAGTTAACCCGTGTGGTGAGATCGTGTTTGGTCGTCGTGGAACGTGCTGGCGTCGCCGCGTCTGCGCTGTTGCTGAGCACAGGCAAGCCGAAACTCGCCGCGACCATCCCCAATAAGAGATGCGGCCAGAAGTAACGTCTGCCAAATTGTCGCCAGCGCGTCAGTATTCCGCTCACTTGCTCCACCACGTTCGCCCGCCAGTGCAGGCTGAGTTCAGTTATTCTTTTTTAGCGCCCAGATATTACCACTAAAGCCAATACACGGCAGCAGGAATGACACCTTGCAGCAGGTAAAAACGGTCAATAATGCAGCAAACACACTGTTATTCGGCACCCGACACAGGCCAGGGGTGAGAGGGACAAATTAAAGAAGGGCAGAAATAAAAACGACTGGCTTCCCTGGTCGGAGAGAGTACCAGGTGAACCAGTCGCTTTTCTTACGAAACGGCTTTAACCGTTACGCCAGGACCATAGTCGGGGCTTTGAACGCCAGCGGCAGTTCAGCTTCGTCTTCGAAGGTCACATATTCCCAGGCTTCCTGTTTTGCCAGGACGGCCTGCAACAGTTTGTTGTTCAGTGCATGACCGGATTTAAACGCGGTAAATGCACCAATGATGTTGTGACCACACATGAAGAGGTCGCCGATCGCGTCCAGCATTTTGTGACGAACAAATTCATCTTCAAAACGCAGGCCGTCTTCGTTCAGTACGCGATAATCGTCAACAACGATGGCACAATCGAAGCTGCCGCCCAGGCACAGGCCGCGGGATTGCAGATATTCGATATCACGCATAAAGCCGAAGGTACGTGCTCGGCTGATCTGACGCATGAACGCATCCGCAGAGAAGTTCATCGCATAGCGCTGGGTGCTGGAGTCAATCGCCGGATGGTTAAAATCGATGGTGAAGTCCAACGAGAAACCATTGTACGGTTTGAATTCAGCCCATTTGTCGCCATCTTCGACGCGAACGGTCTCTTTAATGCGAACAAATTTCTTCGCGCAGTTCAGTTCTTCGATGCCGGCATCCAGCAACAAATAAACGAACGGAGCAGCACTCCCGTCCATGATCGGGATTTCTGGCGCATCGACTTCAACCATAATGTTGTCGATACCCAGACCCGCCAGGGCGGCGTTCAGGTGCTCTACGGTAGAAATCCGCACGTCATGCTCGTTCACCAGACAAGTACAGAGCATAGTATCACGCACAGATTTGGCATCGGCCGGAAAATCTACCGGTGGATTCAAGTCGGTGCGACGATAGATGACCCCGGTATTGGCCGGCGCAGGGCGTAACGTCAGTGTGACTTTCTTGCCGGTATGTAAACCGACACCCGTCGCCTGAACGATACGTTTAAGTGTCCTTTGTTTGATCATCGTATAATCTCGCCAAATTAACTATCCAACCGAGAGTGTATATCACTAACGGTGGGCCAGTTTAGCACAAAGAGCGCAAATCCCCAAATTCCAGCCAATTCTTAGTCAGCTTGCTTACGCAGGAACGCCGGGATATCCAGATAATCTGGCTCTTTTGCCGTTTGTGGAGTCGGGTCGTTCACCACTTTCGCAGCGGGTTTTTGCTCCTGAGTCAGAGGCGCCATACCGTGCTGCTGGTAACGATCCATAACCGGCTGCTGAGTCTGTTTGTTGGTCACCAGGGTGATCTCAGGACGCTTGTCCATACCGATACCGGTGGCCACAACGGTCACACGCAGTTCGTCGTTCATTTCCGGATCAAGGGACGTACCGATAACGACGGTCGCGTTGTCAGAGGCGAACGCACGGATGGTGTTACCCACGGTTTCGAACTCATCCAGACGCAGGTCAAAGCCAGCGGTAATGTTGACCAGCACGCCGCGCGCACCAGACAGATCGATATCTTCCAGCAGTGGAGAAGAGATCGCCATTTCAGCGGCTTCTTCCGCACGGTCTTCGCCGCTCGCCACGCCAGAGCCCATCATCGCGTAGCCCATCTCGGACATCACGGTGCGAACGTCTGCAAAGTCAACGTTCATCAGACCAGGACGGGTAATCAGTTCAGCAATACCCTGAACCGCGCCTTTCAGCACGTCGTTTGCCGCGCCAAAGGCGTCCAGCAGAGAGATACCGCGACCCAGCACTTTCAGCAGCTTGTCGTTCGGGATGGTAATCAGAGAGTCCACGTGCTTGGACAGCTCGGTGATACCCTGCTCCGCGAAAGCCATACGCTTCTTACCTTCAAAGTTGAAAGGCTTGGTCACGACAGCAACGGTCAGAATACCTAAATCTTTAGCGACTTCCGCCACAACGGGTGCTGCACCGGTACCTGTACCGCCGCCCATACCCGCTGCGATGAAGACCATGTCTGCACCGTCCAGTGCAGCGCGCAGCGCTTCACGATCTTCTTCAGCCGCGTTGCGGCCCACTTCCGGGTTAGCCCCTGCTCCCAGACCTTTGGTGATGCCACCACCGATCTGAATCGTCTGGCCAACAGCCGTTTTACGCAGCGCCTGCGCATCGGTGTTCACCGCGAAGAATTCAACACCTTCGATGCGCTCGCGCACCATGTGCTCTACGGCGTTACCGCCGCCGCCACCGACGCCGATGACTTTAATCACCGCGTCGTTGGTTAATTCCATAGGTTCAAACATAATCTCTCTCTCCGTTGTGCCTGTCGCCCGAGACCGCTAATTCTCTCCGGTCTCTTAAAAAAATTAAAACTCTTTTCGCAACCAGGTGTTAAGTCGTTTGACCCAAGACCCCACCGAGACGCGTTTTTCCACTTCTGCTTCACCACTCAAATGGGATTCTTTCCCGTAGTGCAGCAGGCCCACGGCCGTTGAGTAATACGGCTCCTGAGCGTAATCCGTTAAACCGGTAATATTCAGCGGCGCACCAATACGCACCTGCGTATGGAACACGCGCTGAGCGCAGGCCGCAAGACCTTCAATTTGCGCTGCCCCGCCGGTTAATACAATCCCCGCCGCGAGATGATGTTTCACACCCTGCTGGCGAAGCTGTTCCTGTAACTGCAAAATCTCTTCGTTGACCAGGTTGAGCAGCTCGGTATAACGCGGCTCAATCACCTCTGCCAGCGTCTGGCGTTGCAGGCTGCGCGGCGGTCGCCCGCCTACGCTCGGCACTTCAACGCTCTCGTCTTTGCCGACGATAGAGCCCAGCGCGCAACCATGGCGCACTTTAATCGCCTCTGCATCGCTCGGTGGCGTACCAAAGGCGTAAGCGATATCGCTGGTCACCACATTCCCGGCGTACGGGATCACTTTGGTGTGGCGTAACGCACCGCCGGTATAGACGGCCATGTCCATTGTACCACCACCAATATCGACCACACAGACGCCCAGTTCACGTTCGTCTTCGGTCAGCACGGAATAGCTCGCGGCAAGACCGGCGAAAATGAGTTGGTCAACTTTCAGGCCACAACGTTCAACGGCTTTTACAATGTTCTTCGCCATATCGTTGTGACATGTGATCAGGTGCACTTTTGCCTGCATACGCACGCCCGACAGACCGACCGGATTCTTGATGCCTTCCTGGTAGTCGATCGCGTATTCCTGCGGGATCACATGCAGCACACGGTGCTCGTCGCGAACACGCACGGATTTCGCCGTGTGGACAACGTTCTCAACGTCTTCCTGCGTCACCTCTTCTTCAGAAATCGGCACCATACCGATTTCATTCTGGCAGCTGATGTGCTTACCAGACAGGGCCAGATAGACAGAGGAAATCTGGCAATCTGCCATCAATTCAGCCTGGTCGATGGCGCGCTGAACGCATTTCACCACCGACTCAAGGTCGTTTACCCCACCTTTATCCATACCACGGGAGGGGCAGCTGCCCACGCCAATGATATTGACCATACCGTCGGGCAGAACTTCCCCTACCAAAGCGGCAACCTTCGCGGTGCCAATCTCCAGTCCTACTACCAATTTTCTGTCCGTCGACTTGATCATTGTTGTTCTGCCTGTACCTGTGCCTGATTTTGTTGCTGATTAGGTTCCTCGACCGGAGCCGGCTCCCAACCGACTGCTGCGCCTGAGTCATAGCGCAAATCAACGTAGCTTATCCGTTTGCCATCCGTCTGCGCCTGCTGCTGTAAAACCGGGTAAAGTTCTACAAAACGCGCCAGACGTTTCATTGTGTCGCCGCGGCCAAGATTGAGCTTAATGCCATTCGTTAGGGTCAACTGCCAGGAACGGCGCGCCGTCATCGCAGCATCTTTTAACGTAAAGCGATCCTTAGCCAGCACCTGCCCCATCTCACGAAAACCCTGCAATACTTCGTTTTCGCTGCCTTCCGGGCCATACAACATCGGTAAATTCTGCTTGTTGACACGATCGCTCGGGACGCTGAACGAATTTCCGTCTACGTCAACCATATGCTGATCATTCCAACGCGCAATCGGCACATATTCAACCAGATGAATCTTCAATTCATCTGGCCATTGTTTTCTGACACTCGCCTGTTTTATCCACGGCAGACGTTCAATCTGACTCTGGATAATGTTGACGTCCTGCGTCATAAAGGTGCCAGGCGACCCAAGCGCCAGAATCGACTGGCGAATGTCATCGTTACGCGTGTAGTGTCGCTCCCCGGTCACCACCAGCTTCGACAGCGGCAACCGCTGCGCGTCTTCCATCCAGCCCAGCACCATCCAGCCGCTGATAAACACGGTGCACAGCACCCCGAGCAGGAAGATGATCCCTGCAAGACGCGTTCCATTACTCCGGCGCGAAGAGGAATATTCTTCTTCGTCATCGCGGTTGCGCGTGTTCAATGCAGCCTGAGACATATCAGCCCGCCTGGTCCAGAATACGTACGACTAACTGCGAGAAGCTCATTCCCGCCTGACGCGCCGCCATCGGCACAAGGCTATGGCTGGTCATACCCGGAGACGTGTTTGCTTCCAGCAGATAAAATTGCCCGTCACCGTCAAGCATCACGTCAATGCGTCCCCAGCCACGACATCCCAGCACATTCCAGGCTTTAAGCACCAGAGACTGTAATTCGGCCTCACGCTCTGCTTCAAGACCCGCTGGGCAGAAATATTGCGTCTCATCAGAGAGATACTTCGCCTCATAATCATAGAAGACTCCGGCGGGTTGGATGCGAATTGACGGTAAAATTTCTTCGCCAAGCATCGCGACGGTAAATTCCGGCCCGCTAAGCCATTTTTCAATCAGAACTTCTTCATCATGTTGAAATGCCAGTGCTAAAGCGTCAGCCAAATCTACAGCTTTATCGACTTTGGACATTCCCACGCTCGACCCTTCACGGCTCGGCTTCACAATAACCGGTAAGCCCAGTGCCGCAATGCGTGTATTAACGCTGTCCGACAGACCCATTTCATATTCACGACGCGTCAGTGCAACCCATGGCGCAACGGGCAGGTCCGCCCCCTGCCACAGCAGTTTGCTGCGCAGTTTATCCATGGAGATGGCGGATGCCATCACGCCGCTGCCGGTGTACGGCATCCCGATCAGCTCCAGCAGCCCCTGCAACGTGCCGTCTTCACCGCCGCGACCGTGCAACGCGATAAAGGCTTTATCGAAGCCCATCGCTTTCAGCTGCGTGACGTCCACCTCTTTCGGATCAACCGGATGCGCGTCCACACCACCTTCACGCAGGCCCGCCAGCACGGCAGCGCCCGAATTCAGAGAAACCTCGCGTTCGGCGGAAGTGCCGCCAAACAGGACAGCAATCTTATCAGCCATGACGCTCGTCCTCCTGAGTTTGCGGCTTCAGTTTGATTTCAGCTAAGGTACGGGCGATTTTGCCGATATTTCCCGCGCCCTGAATCAGGATCAGATCGTTACCCGTCAGGACCGGGGCAAGCATTTCAGCCACCTGAGCCGGGTCGGGAACCAGAATAGGATCCACTTTACCGCGTCCACGGATGGTACGACATAAAGAACGACTGTCCGCACCCGGAATCGGAGTTTCACCCGCTGCATAAACATCCAGCATCAGCAGGGTATCGACCTGCGAAAGGACGTTGGCAAAATCGTCATACAGATCGCGAGTACGCGTGTAACGGTGCGGCTGGAAGATCATGACCAGATTCTTTTCCGGCCAACCCGCGCGTGCCGCTTTGATGGTTGCGTCCACTTCCGTCGGATGGTGACCGTAGTCGTCTACCAGCATCGCAGAACCTGGCTTACCGTTTACCGGCTCCAGCGGGAATTCACCGAGGAAGTCGAAGCGACGGCCCGTCCCCTGGAAGCTTTCCAGTGCGCGCAGGATCGCTTCATCGTCAATGCCTTCTTCTGTCGCAACAGCCACCGCCGCTGCCGCATTCAGGGCGTTGTGACGTCCCGGAGCGTTCAGGGTGACATGCAGCAGGTCTTTATCCTGACGCGCGAGGGTGAAATGCCCCTGCGCACCGATCTGCTTGTAATCTTCTACGCGTACATCCGCGTCTTCGCTGAAGCCGTAGGTCGTAATTTGACGCCCGACGCGCGGCAGCAGCTCGCGAATAACCGGATCGTCCACGCACATCACCGCACGGCCATAGAACGGCAGGTTGTGCAGGAAGTTAATAAAGGTCTGCTTTAAGTTCTCGAAGTCGCCCTGGTAAGTGTCCATATGGTCAGCTTCGATGTTGGTGACGATCGCCACCATCGGCTGTAGATGCAGGAACGACGCATCGCTCTCATCCGCTTCCGCAATCAGATAACGGCTGTGGCCCAGACGCGCATGCACGCCAGCGGCTTTCACCAGACCACCGTTAACGAACGTCGGGTCGAGACCCGCTTCCGCATAAATGCTGGAGACCATCGCTGTTGTGGTGGTTTTACCGTGCGTACCGGCCACCGCAATGCCGTGACGGAAACGCATCAGTTCCGCCAGCATTTCCGCGCGACGGATCACCGGGATGCGCGCCTCATGCGCCGCAACGATTTCCGGGTTATCCGCGGAGATAGCGCTGGACACCACAACCACGCTCGCATCGCTCACGTTTTCCGGGCGATGATTGAAATAGATAGTCGCCCCCAGCGACGCCAGCTGCTGCGTAACAGGGTTTGGCGCCAGGTCAGACCCGCTGATCTGATAGCCTTCGTTAGCTAACACTTCGGCAATACCGCCCATGCCAGCACCACCGATGCCGACAAAGTGAATGTGCCGGACGCGACGCATCTCGGGCACGATAGAACGCAGTTTTGCCAGTTGTTGTGTATTCATTCTCTAAACGCCATCGACTACTTCAAAAAAATCGTGCAGCGCAACACGCACTGCGAGAATTATGCCTGGGCTGCCAGGCTCACTTCTTTTGCCACCCGTTCCGTTGCATCCGGGATAGCGGTCGCGCGTGCGCGTTGCGCCATCTCCAGTAATACATCCCGGTTCCAGCCCGCCAGGGTAGTGGCGACCGCATCAGCGGTAAATTGTGGCTGCTCAAAAATCTTCGCTGCGCCCGCTTTCTCAAGCGGCAGCGCATTCCAGTACTGCTGTCGGTCTTTGTGCTGGAACGGCACAAACAGCGCCGGTAAACCGGCGGCGGCGATTTCGCTCACCGTCAGCGCGCCCGAGCGACAGACCACAACATCGGCCCAGGCATAGGCTGCGGCCATATCATCAATAAATTCAGTCACTTTATGCTGCGACTGACCTTCCTGCACGTAGGCCTGCTCAACGGTCTGCTGAGCGCCCTTCCCGCTCTGGTGCCAGATGGTCACCGCATCACCCAGTTTTGCCGCAACCTGCGGCATCGTCTGGTTTAAAATACGTGCGCCCTGGGAACCGCCGACGACCAGCACGCGCACCGGCCCTTCGCGACCCGCCAGACGCGTATCTGGCAGCGGCAGCGCCAGCACGTCCACACGTACCGGATTCCCTACGACATCCGCTTTCGGGAATGCCCCGGGGAAGGCCTGCATAACTTTGGTGGCGATTTTTGCCAGCCATTTGTTGGTCAACCCGGCAATACCGTTCTGCTCATGCAGAACAACGGGGATGCCCAGTGACCACGCCGCCAGTCCGCCCGGACCGGAAACGTAACCGCCCATGCCCAGAACGACGTCAGGCTTAAAACGCTTCATAATGGCGCGCGCCTGACGCCAGGCATTGAAAATGCGCACCGGCGCCAGCAGCTGCGCCTTGATCCCTTTGCCACGAAGGCCAGAAATACGAATAAAGTCGATCTCGATACCGTGTTTAGGTACCAGATCGGCTTCCATGCGGTCTGCGGTTCCCAGCCAGCGTACCTGCCAGCCCTGTTCCATTAAATGGTGCGCAACCGCCAGTCCCGGGAACACGTGTCCACCGGTACCGCCTGCCATCACCATTAACCGCTTCGGTTGATTCATCGTGAACCTCGTGTAAACGCCTGAGCTTTCTCCAGACGCGTTTCATAATCTATGCGTAACAAAAACATGATGGCCGTCGACATGATCAACAGACTCGAACCACCATAACTGATCAACGGCAACGTCAGACCTTTGGTCGGCAGCATACCCGCTGCCGCCCCAACGTTTACCAGCGCCTGGAAGCTAAACCAGATACCAATTGAGCAGGCCAGGAAACCGGAGAAGCGGTGATCGATCTCCAGCGCTTTCCGGCCAATCGACATGGCGCGGAAAGCGACGAAGAATACCATTAATAGCGCCAATACCACACCGATATAACCCAGTTCTTCCCCAATAATGGAGAAGATGAAGTCGGTGTGCGCCTCCGGTAAATACTCCAGTTTTTGTACCGAGTTGCCCAGGCCTTGACCCCAGACTTCGCCGCGGCCAAACGCCATCAGCGACTGCGTCAGCTGGTAACCGCTGCCGAACGGATCTTCCCATGGGTTCCAGAACGAGGTCACACGGCGGATACGGTAGGGCTCGGCGAGGATCAGCAGCACCACCGCCGAAATCCCCATCCCGATGATGGCAATGAACTGCCACAGTTTTGCGCCCGCCAGGAACAGCATCGCCAGCGTAGTGACAAACAGTACGACTACCGTACCGAGGTCGGGCTGCGCCAGCAGCAGGATCGCGAGGACCAGAATCACGCCCATCGGTTTTAAGAAGCCACGAAGGTTGTTACGAACTTCGTCAACTTTACGCACCAGGTAGTTAGCCAGGTAGCAGAACAACGACAGTTTGGTGAACTCCGCGGGCTGAATACGCAGTGGCCCAAAGGCAATCCAGCGTGATGCCCCGTTAACGGAGCTCCCGACAACCAGAACGATCAACAGCATGATGATTGAGGCGATGAGCATGGCTGTACTGTGCCGCTGCCAGAACGACATCGGCAGGCGTAAGGTGATCATTGCCAGGCAGAACGCGAGAATGATGTACAGCCCGTCACGCTTGGCAAACAGGAACGGGTCGTTTGCCAGACGCTGTCCGACAGGCATTGACGCCGAGGTGACCATAATAAAGCCGATCGCCGCCAGCCCCAGCGTGAGCCAGAACAGCGTGCGGTCGTACATGATCAGGCTGTCGGAATCTTTATCCCGGGAAGCCATCACCCAGCCTTTCAGCGCCGTAAACAGCCATACCAGGATACCAAATCCTGGCAGGCGCGGCATTTTCAGGCGAGGGAGAGATAAACGCATCAGCCTAACTCCTTCGCCAGGCGGGTAAAGACATCACCCCGCTGTTCGAAACTCTTGAATTGATCGAGGCTGGCACAGGCTGGTGAGAGCAGTACCATATCGCCGGGCTTCACGCGAGGGGCGATGAGGCGCATCGCCTGCTCCATGGTCTCGGTTTGCTCGGCGACTTCAGGACGCAACGCTGCCAGCTCGCTGCCATCGCGGCCAAAGCAATACAGGCGCACGTTATCACCGTTGAGATACTGCTTCAGCGAGGAGAAGTCAGCCGATTTACCGTCGCCGCCCAGCAGCAGGTATAGCGTGCCATCAACGTGCAAACCGTTCAGTGCCGCCTCGGTGCTACCCACGTTGGTCGCTTTGGAATCATTAATCCAGCGTACGCCGTTGTGCTCCAGCGCCAGCTGGAAGCGGTGCGCCAGGCCGGTAAAGGTGGTGAGCGCCTTCAGGCTTGAAGATCGCGGCAGGCCAACGGCATCCGCCAGCGCCAGCGCCGCCAGAGCATTGGTGTAGTTATGCTGGCCGGAGAGCATCATCTCTTTCACGTTCAGCACTTTCTCACCTTTCACGCGTAGCCAGGTTTCGCCCTGCTGACGATTAAGGTGATAGTCACCCATGTTAATACCGAAGCTAATGCAGCGTTCGTCTGCGCCGCGCACCGGCATGGTGAGTGCATCATCGGCATTCACTACGCAAACTTTGGCATTTTCATAAACGCGCAGTTTGGCCGCACGGTACTGCTGCAAGCCGAACGGGTATCTGTCCATATGATCTTCGGTGACGTTTAGGATCGTCGCCGCCGCCGCATGCAGGCTTGAAGTGGTTTCCAGCTGGAAGCTGGAAAGCTCAAGGACGAACAGCTCACACCCTTTATCAAGCAGCATCAGAGCGGGCAGACCAATGTTACCGCCCACGCCGACATTTTTGCCCGCCGCCTTCGCCATTTCCCCCACCAGCGTGGTGACGGTGCTTTTACCGTTTGAACCGGTAATGGCGACGATCGGGGCCTGCGCCTCCCGGCAGAACAGTTCGATATCGCCGACAATCTCAACGCCCGCATCCGCGGCGGCGCTCAGGGAAGGATGCGCCAGCGCCATACCGGGGCTGGCAACAATCAGATCGGCGGCCAGCAGCCACTCATCATTCAGACCACCCAGGTGGCGTTCAACCTGCTCCGGCAGCTTGTCCAGACCCGACGGAGAGACGCGCGTATCCATCACGCGCGGCGTCACGCCACGCGCAAGGAAAAAGTCCACGCAGGAGAGGCCGGTGAGGCCTAACCCGATGATAACGACTTTTTTGCCCTGGTAATCTGCCATGATTAACGTACCTTCAGCGTTGCCAGGCCAATCAGCACCAGCATCAGCGAAATAATCCAGAAGCGCACAATGACGCGCGGCTCCGGCCAGCCTTTCAGTTCATAGTGGTGGTGAATCGGTGCCATACGGAAGATGCGCTGACCGCGCAGCTTGAAGGAACCGACCTGCAAAATCACCGACAGCGTCTCAACCACAAACACACCGCCCATGATCACCAGCAGGAACTCCTGACGCAGCAGCACGGCGATAATGCCCAGCGCGCCGCCCAGCGCCAGTGAACCGACGTCGCCCATAAAGACCTGCGCCGGATAGGTGTTAAACCACAGGAAGCCCAGCCCCGCCCCGACAATCGCCGTACAGACGATCACCAGCTCACCCGCATGTCGCAGGTACGGGATGTGCAGGTAGTTTGCAAAGTTCATGTTACCGGTCGCCCACGCCACCAGCGCGAAACCGCCCGCGACAAACACGGTTGGCATGATGGCCAGGCCGTCCAGACCATCGGTCAGGTTGACGGCATTGCCGGTGCCGACGATCACAAAGTAAGCCAGCAGAATGTAGAACAGCCCCAATTGCGGCATCACGTCTTTGAAGAACGGCACCACCAGCTCGGTGGCCGGGGTGTCTTTTCCTGCCAGATAAAGCGCGAAGGCCACGCCCAGCGCAATCACCGACATCCAGAAATACTTCCAGCGGGCGATCAAACCTTTGGTGTCTTTGCGCACGACTTTGCGGTAGTCATCAACAAAACCGATGATCCCGTAGCCAACCAGCACGGTCAGCACGCACCAGACATAGGGGTTAGACGGATAGGCCCACAGCAGAACGGACACCACAATCGCGGTCAGGATCATGATCCCGCCCATGGTCGGCGTACCGCGCTTGCTGAAGTGCGATTCCGGACCATCGTTGCGTACAACCTGGCCGAAAGAGAGTTTTTGCAGACGGGCAATCATGCGCGGGCCCATCCACAGCGAGATGAACAGCGCAGTCAGCAGGCTGACGATGGCGCGAAACGTCAGATAGGAAAAGACGTTAAAGCCTGAGTAATATTTGACCAAATGTTCGGCCAGCCAAACTAACATGTCCCGTTCTCCTGTAATGCGTGCACAACCTCTTCCATGGCGGCACTACGTGAACCTTTAACTAAAACAGTCACAATCTGTTTTTCTGTAATCAATGCCTTCAGGCGTTCGATCAGTGCAGATTTATCGGCAAAATGTTCGCCAACTTCACTGGCATCGGAAATGGCCTTGCTCAGCGTGCCTGCGCTCAATACGCGGTCAAGCCCGGCGGCTTTCGCCGCTTCACCCACCTGAACATGGCAGGCTTCGCTTTCATCACCCAGCTCGGCCATATCGCCCACAACCATCACGCGATAGCCCGGCATCTCAGACAAGACCTGCACGGCCGCCGTCATGGAGCCGACGTTAGCGTTGTAGGAGTCATCCAGCAGAAGTTTGTTTTCAGCCAGCTGGATCGGGAAAAGACGCCCCGGCACGGCTTTTAAATTTGCCAGACCTGCTTTGATCGCCGCGTGTGAGGCACCTACCGCCATTGAGAGCGCTGCCGCAGCAAGCGCATTGGCGATGTTATGACGACCGGGCAGGGGCAGCAGCACCTCGATGTCGCCCGTTGGGGTCGTGAGGGTGAACTCGGTGCCGTGTGACGTCACATGAATGTTGGTCGCCGAAAAATCACTGTTTGCCGCATTCGGTGAGAAGCGCCAGGTTTTGCGTGAACCAATGATGCTCTGCCAGTTCAGCCAGTCGTTGTTATCGGCGTTCATAATGGCGATGCCTTCATCCGGCAGTCCGGTATAAATTTCACCTTTCGCTTTCGCCACACCGGCCAGCGAACCAAAACCTTCAAGATGTGCCGCCGCCAGGTTATTCACCAGCGCAGCTTCCGGACGCGTCAGGCTCACGGTCCAGGCGATTTCGCCCTGATGGTTAGCCCCTAACTCAATCACCGCATATTCATGCTCGTGGGTCAGGCGCAGCAGCGTCATCGGTACACCGATGTCATTATTAAGGTTGCCCGCCGTATAAAGCGTGTTACCGCACTGGCTAAGGATCGCCGCCGTCATCTCTTTAACGGAGGTTTTACCCGACGAGCCCGTCAGCGCCACGACGCGTGTTGGCACCTGCTGGCGAACCCATGCCGCCAGCTCGCCAAACGCCAGGCGCGTATCTTTCACCACAATCTGCGGCAAATCGATATCGAGCTTACGGCTGACCAGCAGCGCGCCCGCGCCGTTATCTTTAGCCTGTTGCGCAAAATCGTGGGCGTCAAAACGCTCGCCCTTCAGCGCCACAAACAGGCAGCCCGCCGTCACCTTACGGGTGTCGGTGGTCACAGCCTCAATGGTTAGATCCTGACCATGCAGCATCCCCTGCAATACCGCAGCGGCCTGGCTTAACGTAATGCTAATCATGCCACCACTCCCAGCAGACGCGCTGCCGTCACGCGGTCGGAGTAATCCAGACGACGATTGCCGACGATCTGATAATCTTCATGACCTTTACCGGCCAGCAGAACCACATCGTTCTCCTGCGCCTGCATAATGGCGTTAGTCACGGCCTCCGCACGGCCTTCGACCACGCGCGCACGACCCGCATCCAGCATGCCCGCCAGAATGTCATTGATAATGGCCCGCGGCTCTTCGGTACGCGGGTTGTCATCGGTTACCACGGGAATATCCGCGAACTGCTCAGCTATGGCGCCCATCAGCGGACGTTTGCCCTTGTCGCGATCGCCACCGCAGCCAAACACGCACCAGAGCTTGCCTGCGCAGTGCAGACGCGCCGCTTCCAGCGCTTTTTCCAGCGCATCCGGCGTGTGTGCGTAATCCACGACCACCGTCGGCTTGCCCGGCGCGCTGAACACTTCCATGCGGCCACAGACCGGTTGCAAACGCTCAGACGTTTTCAGCAGATCCGCCATCGGGTAGCCCAGCGCCAGCAGCGTCGCCAGCGCCAGCAGCAGGTTACTGACGTTAAAGGCCCCCATCAGGCGGCTTTCAATTTCACCTTCGCCCCAGGTGGAAGCGAAGCGGATCGTCGCCCCACTATCGTGGTAGTTCACCTCGACCGCCTTCAGCCAGCGGCCGCGGCAGTTCGGATTAATGCGATCTTCCATCGACACCGCCACCGCATCCGGCAGTTTTTCCAGCCAGCGGCGACCGACTTCGTCGTCGGCGTTAATGATCGCCTGCCCGTGGTGGTGAGTGGAATAAAGCAGCCATTTCGCCGCTTCGTAGTGCTCCATATCACCATGATAATCAAGGTGATCGCGGCTCAGGTTAGTAAAGACAGAGGCAGCAAATTTCAGGGCCGCCACGCGATGTTGTACCAGACCATGGGAAGAGACTTCCATCGCAGCGAAGGTCGCCCCCTGCTCAGCGAGGCCCGCCAGCACACGCTGCACGTCAACCGCCGAGCCTGTAGTGTTTTCCGTCGGGCTTACTTTGCCCAGAAGACCGTTCCCCACCGTGCCCATGACGGCACCGGCTTCGCCCAGCAGCTGCGCCCACTGCGCCATCAGCTGAGTGGTGGTGGTTTTTCCGTTGGTTCCTGTCACGCCAACCAGCTTTAACTGGTCGGAAGGTTCGTTGTAAAAACGTCCTGCCAGCGCGGAGAGACGCTCATTCAGCTGGCTGAGATAGATGACCGGCACGCCGTGCATTTCACGGATCTCACCGTCTGTTGCCTCATCTTTGGCCTCAGCAATAATGGCAGCAACACCTTGCGCAATCGCCTGCGGGATATAACGACGCCCGTCCGCCTGATGACCCACTACTGCCACAAAAAGATCGCCAGAAGCCGCTACGCGGCTGTCCAGTACCATCTCTCGCAGTGCTCGCGCAGGTAGCATAGGCACCCACGGAGCAAGAAGGTCGCGCAAATTACGATCTGCCACCTGTTCCCTCGCCTTGATTAATTACAAATTCACTTTTTTCGCCCGTCGCCAGCGCATCCGGTTCAATGTTCATGGTGCGCAACACGCCGCCCATAATAGCCCCGAACACAGGCGCGGAGACGGCGCCGCCGTAGTATTTACCCGCCTGCGGATCGTTGATGACGACCACCAGCGCAAAACGCGGATTGCTTGCAGGCGCTACGCCTGCGGTATAGGCAATGTATTTGTTGATATAGCGGCCGTCCGGCCCCACTTTTTTCGCTGTACCGGTTTTAATGGCGATACGATAGCCCTTAATTACGGCCTTCACGCCGCCACCGCCAGGTAACGCGACGCTTTCCATCATATGCACGACGGTACGAACGATAGATTCCGGGAAAACACGTTCCCCCGGAACCGGTGGATCAACTTTGGTGATCGACAGCGGACGATAAATGCCATAGCTGCCAATCGTTGCGTAGACTCGCGCTAACTGTAAGGGAGTTACCATTAGCCCGTAACCGAAAGAGAAGGTGGCCCTCTCTATGTCAGACCACCGTTGTTTTTGAGGATATAAGCCACTGCGTTCTCCGACCAACCCCAAATTGGTCGCCTTTCCCAGCCCAAAACGTGAGTAAGTATCTACTAACGCTGAGGACGGCATCGCTAACGCCAGTTTTGACACACCGACGTTACTCGACTTCTGTAAGACCCCGGTCAGGGTCAGTTCGCTGTAACGTGCCACGTCTTTGATTTCGTGACCGTTAATTCGATAAGGGATCGTATTCAGAACGGTATTTTCGTTGACGATGCCTCGCTGTAGAGCCGTCATCACCACCATAGGTTTTACGGTTGAGCCGGGTTCAAACACATCGGTGATGGAGCGGTTACGCATTGCATCTTTTGCTGTACCGGCAAAATTATTCGGGTTGTATGAGGGGCTACTGGCCATCGCCAGCACTTCACCTGTCGCCACATCCACCAGCACGGCGCTGCCCGATTCCGCCTTGTTAAACGCGACGGCGTTGTTCAGCTCACGATAGACCAGCGCCTGCAAGCGTTCATCAATACTCAGGGCCAGGTTGTGCGCGGCCTGGCTGTCTGTCGAGGAAATGTCTTCAATGACGCGACCATAGCGGTCTTTACGCACGATTCGCTCGCCAGGCTGGCCGGTAAGCCACTTGTCGAAGCTTTTTTCAACGCCCTCAATCCCCTGGCTATCCACGTTGGTAAAGCCAATCAGGTGCGCGGTGACTTCGCCCGAAGGATAGTAACGGCGGGATTCTTCCCGCAGATGAATGCCCGGCAGCTTCAGTTTCTTAATGTAGTCAGCCATGTCAGGGTTCACCTGACGGGCAAGATAGATAAAGCGCCCTTTCGGGTTGGCGTTAACGCGCGACGCCAGCTGATCCAGCGGCATTTTCAACGCGTCTGACAGCGCCTTCCAGCGGTTATCAAGGGTGATCCCGCCTGCATCGTGTAACTCTTTCGGATCGGCCCAGATCGCCTTCACCGGCACGCTCACCGCCAGCGGACGGCCGGAACGATCGGTGATCATCCCACGAGAGGTAGAAACTTCCTGCACGCGCAGAGAACGCATATCACCCTGACGTACCAGCATGTCAGGCGCGATGATTTGTAGCCACGCCACGCGTCCCAGCAGGAAACCCAGCGCCAGTAAAATGCAGCCGCAAAGCAACGCAAAACGCCAACTGACAAAGTTGGCCTGTTCTTCCTGGCGTTTTGGTTTTAGCGTTTTTGCCGCTGCTTTCATGCGTCGCGTTTTCCCTTATTTTTGTACTACGATATTTTCCTGCGAAGGATCAACATGCTGTAATTGCAGTTTTTCCGTTGCGATCCGCTCAACCCGGCTGTGATCGCCGAGCGCGTTTTCTTCAAGGATCAGATTTCGCCATTCAATATCCAGCGCATCGCGTTCCAGTACCATCTGTTCGCGCTGCGCAGTCAATAAACGGGTATGGTGAGCGGTGGTGACCACCATGACTGCCGTCACAATGATGCAAATGAACAAGCAGAGTGGCAGCTTCCCAAACCGCAAAAGATCGTCGCCGATCACGCCAGGCAAAGCATGGCGCTCGTTGCTTCCTAACGATCCCTTAACTTTGCTTAGGGTTTCTGTCACTCTGCTGATCATGCGTTCGTCCTCTCTGCAATACGCAGCACTGAACTACGGGCACGTGGATTCTCTGCCACCTCTTCTTCGCCCGGCATCAACTTGCCTAATGCTCGCAACTGACGGCCTCCCAGCTTTCTGAGTTGTTCTTCCGTCATCGGCAGCCCAGCTGGAACCTGCGGACCGCGGCTCTGTTCACGCATAAAGCGTTTTACGATGCGATCTTCCAGCGAATGGAAGCTGATGATGGATAACCGCCCACCCGGGGCCAGCACGTCGAGCGAGCTTTTTAGCGCCAGCTCTATTTCCTCCAGTTCACTGTTTACCCAGATACGAACCGCCTGGAAGGTACGGGTCGCAGGATGTTTGTGCTTGTCCTTCACCGGCGTTGCCGCCGCGATGACTTCTGCCAGCTCTTTGGTACGGGTCATTGGCTCAACGCGGTTGCGCTCCACGATGGCGCGCGCAATACGTTTGCCAAAGCGTTCTTCACCGAAGGTTTTGATTACCCAGGCAATATCCGCTTCGTCAGCAGTTTGTAACCATTCAGCGGCAGACTGGCCACGAGTGGGGTCCATACGCATATCCAGCGGCCCATCACGCATAAAGGAGAAGCCGCGTTCTGCATCATCAAGCTGTGGTGAAGAGACGCCAAGATCGAGGAGAATCCCGTCGATCTTGCCGGTCAGGCCGCGCTCAGCGACATAATCCGCAAGCGCAGAGAAAGGTCCATGCACGATGGAAAAGCGAGGATCATCGATGGTTTGCGCAACGGCAATCGCCTGCGGATCGCGGTCAATTGCCAGCAGGCGTCCTTCCGCTCCAAGCTGGGAGAGGATCAAACGCGAGTGACCACCGCGACCAAAAGTGCCATCAATATAGATGCCGTCTGGACGAATATTCAGGCCGTTAACGGCCTCATCCAGCAGCACCGTTGTATGTTTATAATTTTCCATCATATTTATAGAGACAAGTCCCGCAGCCGTTCCGATAATGTTGCGGAATCAGACTGCTCAGCGTCGATATCTTCCTTGACCTGTTGATACCAGGTCGTTTCGTCCCACAGTTCAAACTTGTTGAACTGCCCGACCAGCATCACTTCTTTAGTCAGACCGGCATGTTGTCGCAACACAGGCGCAATCAATAATCGCCCGGCGCTATCCATCTGACATTCACTGGCATGTCCCAATAACAACCGCTGCACGCGGCGTTCTTGCGGGTTCATGCTCGACAGTCGCGACAGCTTTTGCTCAATGATTTCCCATTCAGGCAAAGGGTAAAGCAGCAGGCAGGGGGAGTTGATGTCAATGGTGCAAACCAGTTGACCCGAAGCGTTCTCAATCAGCTGGTCGCGGTATCGGGTTGGTACCGATAAACGACCTTTGCTGTCGAGATTGACTAACGTTGCTCCACGGAACATGCCAGCCTCACCCCTCCTCACCACTTTAACCCACAAATTCCCACCTGAAGGAGTTTACGGAGCGAGGGAAAAGCTTGTCAAGCCAGGACTCTCTCTATACCGGCGCGAAAGCACCGTATTTACAGAGCAAGAGTGACCTGGCTAATAACTACACAACTGGCGAGGCAAAATTAACGTTATGAATATTTGTAAGAAAAAAACCGAATATGCACACGAGCGTTAAGACTCACTCAATATCATCGCAGGGAAATATAAAGTGTCAGTTTGCGACGCGGGCAGCATTTTAAGGCATATCGCCGGGGGATAACAGCACCAGATTAAGCGCAAGGCAATATGGATTCGTTCGTGTACATTGAGGGCTAAAGGGGAGAGTAAAAATGGCTGAATATTCATCGGCTGGCGGCTGTTTGTAACAAAACAATACAAAAGAATGCCCGTTAAAAAATATAATTGCGCTTTTTAACGCCAAAACGGATTCAGAAAAATAGCCGGCTACGAATCTTAGAGATAAATCCTAATTTTTATCCGGGAATTATTTCCCGCAATAAATGCGCCGCAAAAGGGGCAGTTTTACCGCCCCTGTGGAAATATTAATGGCGGCTCAAAATCCCGCGCCGATAGAGATTACGTTTGATACGCGTAAGCCCGGGTTTCGGTTTGCGAGGTTCATCCAGGCTTGCCAGAACAATCTCAAGCACGCGCTCGGCGACGTCGCGGTGACGCTGAGCCACGGCCAGCACCGGACATTGCAGGAAGTCGAGCAGTTCGTTATCGCCGAAGGTCGCAATCGCCAGATCGGATGGCAGCTTGCCATCGCGACGTAACGTCACGTCCATCACCCCCTGCAACAGGGCAAACGAGGTGGTAAACAACGCCTGCGGCATCGGGTGCGTTTCCAGCCATTTCTCGAACAGCTGAGCAGCCGCTTCGCGCTCATAGCTGTTGGCATACAGATAATGAACGTCACGCGGATCGTCTTTCCACGCCGTACGGAACCCTTGTTCACGCAGGAAGCTCACGGATAGTTCAGGCAAAGCGCCAAGATAGAGCACCGTTTCCGCCGGGAAGGTACGCAGCTCGGCAGCCAGCATTTCTGCATCGTCCTGATCGGCACCTACGACGCTGGTGAAATGTTCACGATCCAAAGCACGATCCAGCGCCACAATCGGGAATGGATCGTTCGCCCAGCGCTGATAGAAAGGATGCTCGGGTGGTAAAGAGGTCGACACGATGATGGCGTCAACCTGACGTTGCAGCAGATGCTCAATGCAGCGCATCTCGTTGTCGGGCTGATCCTCGGAGCAGGCAATCAACAGCTGATAGCCCCGCTGACGAGCCTGACGTTCAAGATAGTTGGCGATGCGGGTATAGCTGGTGTTTTCCAGATCCGGGATCACCAGGCCAATCGAGCGGGTGCGTCCGGCACGTAAACCTGCGGCGACAGCATTCGGATGGTAATTATGCTCACGAACGACTGCCATCACTTTCTCAACGGTCTTATCGCTGACACGATACTGCTTTGCTTTACCGTTAATCACATAGCTGGCCGTGGTTCTCGACACGCCGGCGAGCCGGGCGATTTCATCCAGTTTCACAATTGCCCCTCAAAAAAAGAAAAAAGTCCATGGCCCTGTCAAGGTTATGGTTAAATATTTTAACATCTAAACGCAGAATAGCTTTCACGGCAACCGCTTTTGTCCGCGTTGTCGGCGGATTACGCAAAAAAAAGCCCGGCTTTGGCTACCGGGCTGAAAGAGGCGAACCTTTTGCGCAACTAACGCATGATTTTATCGCCGCGCGAGAGGCCAACAACGCCAGAGCGCGCAACTTCAACAATTTTTGCCACATCCCTGACGGAGGCCAGGAACGCATCCAGCTTATCGCTCGTTCCGGCAAGCTGCACAGTATATATAGAAGGCGTGACGTCAATGATCTGCCCACGGAAAATATCCGTGTTACGCTTGACCTCTTCACGGCCATAACCGCTGGCCTGAATTTTCACCAGCATCACTTCACGTTCGACGTAAGCCCCCTGCCCCAGCTCGCTGACGCGCAACACGTCCACCAGCTTGTGCAATTGCTTTTCGATCTGCTCAAGCACTTTCGCATCGCCGACAGTCTGGATCGTCATGCGGGAGAGCGTTGGATCATCGGTCGGCGCAACGGTCAGGCTTTCAATGTTGTATCCGCGCTGCGCAAAAAGCCCAATGACGCGTGACAGTGCGCCCGACTCATTTTCCAGTAATACAGATAATATCCGGCGCATATCAGGTTCTCTCCGTTTTGCTTAACCACATTTCATCCATACCACCGCCACGGATATGCATCGGATAAACGTGCTCTGTGCCGTCGACGATGACGTCCATGAAGACGAGGCGATTGTTTTTAACGTGCTCAAGCGCTTCGCCGAGCTTCGCTTCCAGCTCTGACGGATCGGTTACCCGCATGCCAATATGACCATAGGCTTCAGCCAGACGGACAAAGTCCGGAAGTGACTTCATATAAGACTGAGAGTGACGGCCGGAATAAATCATATCCTGCCACTGCTTCACCATACCGAGGTAACCGTTATTCAGGTTAAGCACCAGCACTGGCAACTCATATTGCAGCGCAGTAGAAAGCTCCTGAATATTCATCTGTATACTGCCATCACCCGTTACGCAGATAACCGTTTCGTTCGGCAACGCCAGCTTCACCCCCAGCGCGGCGGGCAGACCAAAGCCCATCGTGCCAAGCCCGCCTGAGTTGATCCAGCGACGCGGTTTATCAAACGGGTAATACAACGCAGCGAACATCTGATGCTGGCCTACGTCAGAAGTGACATACGCCTCGCCTTTGGTCAGATGCCAGATCGTCTCGATCACCGCCTGCGGCTTGATGTTTTCACTCTGCGTGTCGTATTTAAGGCACTGACGGCCGCGCCATTGTTCGATTTGCTGCCACCAGTCACGGATCTCATCCAGCGGTTGAGAGGCGGTCTCCTGCGCCAGCAGTTCCAACATTTGATCCAGCACCTGTCGTGCGTCCCCCACGATGGGCACATCCGCCGGCACCGTTTTAGAGATAGAAGTAGGATCGATATCAATGTGTAGCACCGTCGCATTCGGACAGTATTTCGCCAGGTTATTGGTGGTGCGATCGTCAAAACGTACGCCGACGGCAAAAATCACATCAGAATGGTGCATCGTCATATTGGCTTCATAGGTGCCATGCATACCCAGCATGCCCAGCGCCTGACGGTGGGTAGCCGGGAATGCCCCCAGCCCCATCAGCGATGACGCGACAGGAAGATTCAGCTTCTCAATCAGTTCGCGTAGTTGCGTTTCACAGGCTGCATTGACGGCGCCGCCCCCCACATAGACTACGGGCTTTTTCGCAGCCAGCAGCGTTTGCAGCGCACGCTTAATCTGGCCTTTGTGCCCTTGCGTCGTCGGATTATACGAACGCATGCTCACCGACTCAGGCCACAGGTAAGGCAGTTTATTCGCGGGATTGAGAATATCTTTTGGCAGATCGACAACCACTGGCCCAGGACGACCGCTGGCGGCCAGCCAGAAGGCTTTTTTCAGCACGCCCGGGATATCTTCCGTTTGCTTAACCAGAAAGCTGTGCTTCACCACGGGGCGTGAGATCCCCACCATGTCGCATTCCTGAAACGCATCATAGCCAATCAGTGACGTCGCCACCTGTCCGGAGAGAATGACCAGTGGAATAGAGTCCATATACGCAGTCGCAATGCCGGTGATGGCATTGGTCGCTCCCGGCCCCGAAGTGACCAGCACTACACCCACTTCTCCCGTGGCGCGGGCCAGGCCGTCAGCCATATGCACAGCAGCCTGTTCATGACGAACCAGAACATGATCAATACCGCCTACCGTGTGCAGCGCGTCATAAATATCGAGAACCGCGCCTCCGGGATAGCCAAACACTTGTTTCACGCCCTGATCGATAAGCGATCGGACGACCATTTCCGCGCCAGACAACATCTCCATGCTTTGCCTCCAGGCTTTTGTTATAGACGGTCAACAGAATTCATTTCCGCGCCGTCTTCTGACAGGGTAAACCCATCTTATAATGTGCAGAGTGAGGGATACCTTAACCGCTCGTTATGAGGCAGGCAATTAGCAAACGGAATGCGGGAATGGGCAATAAAAGCAGAAAAAATAGCTGTCAGACACGAATATGGTGAATTCGTCTGGTATGAGGGGAGACGCTAATAATTCATCTCTTAAAAAGAGGATGGATCAGGAAATCATCTATTTTTAAGCCGCCCTGAGCGTCTGAAAAAATGCGCACAGAACAAAATATTGCCTGCATAAAAAATCACAGAATAAACCGCATGTCACCATGCGGTTTATTCACCCTGACTTATCGACGACAAATATTGATCAGCAACTCTTCCATCCACTGGTGCCCTTTATCCCGCCCCGCCGCTTCATGCCAGGAAAGATAACAGGTACGGCTATTCAGCTTGAGCGGCAGAGGTAAAATTTGCAGGCTCAGCGAATCGGAGAACTCTTCAGCAAGCCAGCGCGGTGCAATAGCGACTAGCTGCGTCTGAGAAACGACATTTAAAACGCTGACCATCGCCATCCCCTGATAGGCCACGCTGGCTTGTTTATCGGCAGTGTCATACCACGGCTGACTGAACGAAGCATATCTGTCCAGAGCAACAACGGCATGCTGCTCGCTGTAAACATCGCTTTCACGCAGCGGCGAATTCATGCGTGGATGTTTTTTGCTGGCGACTAACACCATTTCATCTTTAAACAACGGAACACAGGCAAACTCTGGACGGCGAAACTCTTCGTAGCCCAGAACGAACTCCGTTTCCTGATAACGAAGCTGGTGCTCAGTGTTTTGATTTAAAGATGATTTAAAAACGAGATGAATATTAGGAGCAATCTGTTCAACTTTATTATATATAACAGACGTCAAATAATTGTCTAACGGACTGCAAACACAGAGATGGAAAACCCGCTCACTGCTTAAAGGTTCAAACCCTGAGCCGGGAAGCTCATTTTGAACCAGCTGTAGCGCCTGACGAATCGAACCGAATAGCTGGAATGCACGCGCCGTGGGCTGGATACCTCTTCCATACCGGACGAATAACTCGTCGTTAAACATCACCTTAAGTCTGGCTACGGCATTACTCACGGCAGGTTGAGACATTCCCAGAGATTGCGCTGCTCGCGTAATATTCTGCTCCTGCATAACTGCATCAAATACAGTTAACAGGTTGAGATCCACTGTGCGTAACTGAGGCTTAACCCCATCATAAGGCTGTGGTTGGTTAATATTATTTTCTGGCATTTCTGACTCCACTGTCACGCTAAATTCCCTTTGCCAAAGTACAGTAATAACTTCGAAAAATATGATTTACCATGCATATACAACAAGCGAAAGGAAATTATTTAAAATTCAGAATATATAAAGAACCCTCATTCAAGAGATGGCATTAAGCATTCCCTGAATGAAGAGCTAAAAATCGTTCAAATGATATCTAAAACTTTAATGCAGGCATGAAACCATAAAGCAGGCAAATACACAATCACCGCCTTAGTTAATAATAACTTAAGTATTATTAAACTATGAAGAGCATACACCACGATTTCATTAACAAAATGATATCAATATTGATAACTTTCCCGCCCGCGATTCATTCATAGAACTTATAACTCAATGAAATAAAACACATTCCATTTCACAGCACATCGGTAAAAATACTGTGTTCAATTGCTACCAATTATATTCAAATTATTCCAGAGATGAATCTCAAGTCCAATAATAGACAATTAAATCGGTTAACAGCGTAAAAACCAGCACAATTAGCTAATGTGTTTATCCTGCGCTGAGTGGCCGTTTTGCCTGAGAGGGGTTGACATGAGTCGGCGTATCCAGTACCACTAAAAGCATATCGCATTCATCTGGAGCACGATTCATGATTCGCACCCTTCGTTTCACCGGTCTACTACTACTAAACGCATCCACTGTGCGCGGTAGACTGGCGGGCGAAATTCAGCGTTGAATCGTCTTCAGTAAAACAAAAAACCCGCGCCACTGCGCGGGTTTTTTTATGCTCGTAGCAAGGCGCCCTAAGACTGACAAGGACCTAACCCATGAGCCAGCAAGTCGTTATTTTCGATACTACTTTACGTGACGGTGAACAGGCATTACAGGCGAGCCTGAGTGTTAAAGAAAAACTGCAAATTGCGCTGGCCCTCGAACGCATGGGTGTAGACGTAATGGAAGTCGGCTTTCCCGTCTCCTCGCCGGGTGATTTCGAGTCAGTACAGACCATCGCCCGCACCATCAAAAACAGCCGCGTGTGCGGTCTGGCTCGCTGCGTTGAGAAAGATATTGATGTGGCCGCGGAATCCCTGAAAGTTGCAGAAGCCTTCCGTATCCATACATTCATTGCCACCTCCCCCATGCACATTGCCACCAAGCTGCGCAGCACGCTGGATGAAGTGATCGAACGTGCGGTGTATATGGTTAAACGCGCGCGTAACTACACTGATGACGTCGAATTCTCCTGTGAAGATGCAGGCCGCACGCCGATTGACGATTTGGCCCGTGTAGTGGAAGCCGCGATTAATGCCGGAGCCAGAACCATCAACATCCCGGATACCGTCGGCTACACCATGCCGTTTGAGTTCTCTAACATCATCACCGGCCTGTACGACCGCGTACCTAATATTGATAAAGCCATCATCTCTGTTCACACCCACGATGATTTGGGTCTGGCTGTGGGCAATGCCATCGCTGCCGTCCACGCCGGCGCGCGTCAGGTAGAAGGGGCAATGAACGGCATTGGTGAACGCGCCGGCAACTGCTCGCTGGAAGAAGTGATCATGGCGATCAAGGTGCGCAAAGACATTATGAACGTACACACTCGCATCAATCACAACGAAATCTGGCGCACCAGCCAGACCGTGAGCCAGATTTGCAATATGCCGATCCCGGCGAACAAGGCGATTGTTGGTACTGGCGCGTTCGCTCACTCCTCCGGTATTCACCAGGATGGCGTGCTGAAGAACCGTGAAAACTACGAAATCATGACTCCGGAATCCATCGGTCTGAACCAGGTTCAGCTGAACCTGACCTCGCGCTCTGGCCGCGCGGCGGTGAAACACCGTATGGAAGAGATGGGGTATAAGGACAGCGATTACAACATGGATCAGCTGTACGACGCATTCCTGAAACTGGCTGACAAGAAAGGCCAGGTCTTCGATTACGACCTGGAAGCGTTGGCATTCATCAACAAACAGCAGGAAGAGCCAGAACACTTCCGTCTGGACTACTTCACCGTTCAGTCAGGCTCAAGTGATATCGCTACCGCCTCCGTCAAGCTGGCCTGCGGCGATGAAATTAAAGCGGAAGCCGCCAACGGTAACGGCCCTGTGGATGCCATTTACCAGGCGATTAACCGCGTCACTGAGTACGACGTAGAGCTGGTGAAATACGACCTGACGGCAAAAGGGCACGGTAAAGACGCCCTGGGCCAGGTTGATATCGTCGTCAACTATAACGGTCGCCGCTTCCACGGTGTGGGTCTGGCGACAGATATCGTTGAATCCTCCGCGAAAGCGATGGTGCATGTCCTGAACAACATCTGGCGCGCCGCCGAAGTCGAAAAAGAGTTGCAACGCAAAGCTCAGAATAAAGAGAACAACAAGGAAACCGTGTGATGTCGAAGAATTACCATATTGCTGTGTTGCCGGGTGACGGTATTGGCCCGGAAGTGATGACACAGGCGCTGAAAGTACTGGAAGCCGTACGTTCGCGTTTTGCGATGAAAATTACCACCAGCCACTACGACGTGGGCGGTATTGCCATTGATAACCACGGTACTCCCCTGCCGAAAGGGACTGTAGAAGGCTGCGAGAATGCCGATGCCGTTCTGTTTGGCTCCGTGGGTGGCCCTAAGTGGGAACATTTGCCTCCAGCAGAGCAGCCAGAGCGCGGCGCGCTGCTGCCGCTGCGTAAACACTTCAAACTGTTCAGCAACCTGCGTCCGGCGAAGCTGTACCCGGGGCTGGAAGAGTTTTGCCCGCTGCGCGCGGATATTGCGGCCAACGGTTTCGACATCCTGTGCGTGCGTGAGCTGACCGGCGGGATCTACTTCGGTCAGCCAAAAGGCCGCGAAGGCAGCGGTCAGCATGAGAAAGCGTTTGATACCGAGGTCTATCACCGTTTTGAAATTGAACGTATCGCTCATATCGCGTTTGAGTCAGCGCGCAAACGCCGCCGTAAAGTGACCTCTATTGATAAAGCGAACGTGCTCCAGTCGTCTATTTTGTGGCGCGAAATCGTCAGTGAAGTTGCCAGGCAGTACCCGGACGTTGAGCTGTCACATATGTATATCGACAACGCAACGATGCAGCTGATCAAAGATCCGTCCCAGTTTGACGTGCTGCTGTGCTCCAACCTGTTCGGCGATATTCTCTCGGATGAATGCGCGATGATCACCGGCTCCATGGGCATGCTGCCATCCGCCAGCCTGAACGAAGAAGGCTTTGGTCTGTATGAACCTGCGGGCGGCTCCGCGCCGGATATCGCAGGCAAGAACATCGCCAACCCGATTGCGCAGATCCTCTCCCTGGCTCTGCTGCTGCGCTACAGCCTGGATGCAGGCGAAGCAGCAACCGCAATTGAAAACGCCATTAACCGGGCGTTAGAAGAAGGCGTCCGTACCGGTGATTTAGCACGCGGCACGGCGGCAGTCAGTACCGATGAAATGGGCGACATCATTGCCCGCTATGTCGCTGAAGGGGTGTAATCATGGCTAAGACGTTATATGAGAAGTTGTTTGATGCGCACGTTGTCTACGAAGCACCAAACGAAACCCCACTGTTGTACATCGACCGTCATCTGGTACATGAAGTGACCTCTCCTCAGGCATTTGACGGCCTGCGCGCGCATAAGCGCCCGGTGCGTCAGCCGGGTAAAACCTTTGCCACGATGGATCACAACGTTTCCACCCAGACCAAAGACATCAATGCATCTGGCGAGATGGCGCGTATCCAGATGCAGGAGCTGATTAAGAACTGTAACGAGTTTGGCGTGGAGCTGTACGATCTGAACCACCCCTATCAGGGCATCGTCCACGTAATGGGGCCTGAGCAGGGGATTACCCTGCCGGGCATGACCATCGTCTGCGGCGACTCCCATACAGCGACGCACGGCGCGTTTGGCGCCCTGGCGTTCGGGATTGGCACCTCTGAGGTTGAACACGTTCTGGCGACACAGACCCTGAAGCAGGGCCGCGCAAAAACCATGAAGATTGAAGTGAAGGGGAAAGCCGCGCCGGGTATCACCGCGAAAGATATCGTGCTGGCGATTATCGGCAAAACCGGCAGCGCAGGCGGCACCGGTCACGTCGTTGAGTTCTGCGGTGACGCTATCCAGGCGCTTAGCATGGAAGGTCGTATGACCCTGTGCAACATGGCCATAGAGATGGGCGCCAAAGCAGGCCTGGTTGCTCCAGACGAAACCACCTTCAACTATGTGAAGGGGCGTCTGCATGCACCGAAAGGACAGGATTTTGACGACGCGGTAGCGTACTGGAAAACCCTGAAAACGGACGAGGGGGCAATTTTTGATACCGTTGTGACATTACAGGCGGAAGAGATCGCCCCGCAGGTCACCTGGGGCACCAACCCGGGTCAGGTGATTTCCATCAACGTCGCCATTCCCGATCCGGCTTCCTTCGCCGATCCGGTCGAGCGTGCCAGTGCGGAAAAAGCGCTGGCTTACATGGGGCTGAAACCCGGCGTACCGCTGACCGACGTGAGCATTGATAAAGTATTCATCGGCTCCTGTACCAACTCCCGTATTGAAGATTTACGCGCTGCGGCAGAAATCGCTAAAGGCCGCAAAGTGGCGCCGGGCGTGCAGGCGCTGGTTGTGCCGGGCTCCGGTCCGGTGAAAGCCCAGGCGGAAGCCGAGGGTCTGGATAAGATCTTTATCGACGCAGGCTTCGAGTGGCGCCTGCCGGGTTGTTCCATGTGTCTGGCGATGAACAACGACCGCCTGAATCCGGGTGAGCGCTGTGCTTCCACCAGCAACCGTAACTTTGAAGGCCGTCAGGGCCGCGGTGGGCGCACCCACCTGGTCAGCCCGGCAATGGCCGCCGCTGCGGCAGTCACCGGTCATTTCGCCGATATTCGCAGCCTGAAATAAGGAGACAATCATGGCAGAGAAATTTACCCAACATACGGGCCGGGTTGTCCCGCTGGACGCCGCTAACGTCGATACCGACGCGATCATTCCTAAGCAGTTTTTGCAGAAAGTGACGCGCACGGGTTTTGGTGCGCATCTGTTCAACGACTGGCGTTTCCTCGACGATAAAGGCGAAGTGCCGAACCCGGAATTCGTCCTGAACTTTCCGGAATACAAAGGCGCCTCCATTTTGCTGGCGCGGGAAAACTTTGGCTGCGGATCGTCGCGTGAACATGCGCCATGGGCATTGACCGACTACGGCTTTAAGGTGGTTATCGCCCCAAGCTTCGCGGATATCTTCTACGGCAACAGCTTCAACAACCAGCTGCTGCCGGTGACGCTGAGTGACGAACAGGTCGATGAACTGTTTGCGCTGGTGCAGGCGAATCCGGGGATTTCATTTGAGGTGGATCTGGAAGCGGAAGTGGTGAAAGCCGGTGACAAGTCCTACCGCTTCAGCATTGATGCGTTCCGTCGCCACTGCATGCTGAACGGTCTGGACAGCATTGGCCTGACGCTGCAACACGAAGAGGCTATCTCCGCCTACGAGAAAAAACAGCCTGCGTTTATGGGCTAAAGGCAATGGCCCGCAGGGCGCGGGCCATTGATAAGGGTGCGTTGAGGCTCAACCACTCTGGAGAGGCGGGGGAACCCCCCCCGCCAATACCGCTAACGTTTTGCTTCGTAAGCCAACACTGCCGCCAGCTCTGTTTTCTCCTGTCTGAAGTGCAGCTCACACAGCGAGTCGCGCACCATCCAGGTGAAGATCAACAGCGTCGTACAGATCAGAAACAAACCTAACAGCAGAGTACGTTTTGGCATTCCAGCCTCCTTATTGCTTTTCGGCAATGAAGAGACTAACCTCGCAATGATCGTTGTGAAGTTTGTCTCCCCATCAGTTTTTTGATGTGGGACTCTCCACTGTTTGCCTCTTGCGAAAGCCTGAGGCAAACAGCCTCAAGCACCCGTCACGCACTCTATGCGCCTTCTCGGCGCCTGTCAGAAAGTCGTTTCATTTCGTGAAGCCGCCTTCCAGAATCAAACGTCTTTAACCCGGCACGTCAGCATCAGCGTGACAATCGAAATCGCTGCGATCACCCAGTACACGGATGCATGCCCATAGCTTTGCGACAGCGCCCCCTGAATTACCCCTGCCAGAATCACGCCGGTAGAGATACTGTTGGTAAACAGCGTGGTCGCGGAGCCTGCGCGCCCCGGCATTAAATCCTGGAACCAGAGCATGCCTATCCCGGCAACGATGCCGATAAATACCGCGTTAAACAGCTGTAACGCCAGCAAGGCTTCACGCGAATGGAACAGGATCAGCCCCGCGTAGAACACCACCCCAGCCGCCACGGCGACGACCATCATCCGACGCTTTCCGAAACGTTTTACGTAGTAACCCGCCAGAATCATCGCCGGGATCTCCAGCCCGGCAGCGGTGCCCATCAGGATCCCCGCGAGCTTGTCGGGCAGTCCCAGATCGCTGCTGATCCACAGCGGCATATCGATGATATACATGGTGTTGCAGGTCCACATCAGCGTGGAGGCGATAAACAACATGCGAACGTTTTTATCCTGCCAGCCGCTCACCTGGGTGATGGGCTTGTCCGTCACCTGCTCTACGCGCGCCACCGATGGCAGCGCAAAGGCTATCAGCGCCAGGCTGATGACAAAAATCCCCGCCGCGATGGAAAACATGGTGGTGAAGCCGTAGTTCAGCGCCAGCATAAACGCCAGCGGGGGGCCGATGACCCACGCGAGAGAGAGCTGCGCACGCATCACCGAGCTGAACATCACCACTTCCCTCGCCGAGCTGTCGGCGTACTCCCGGGCCAGGGCGAACAGTTGCGGCATGGCGGTGTTCGCCAGAGAGGCCAGCAGCACGCCGCAGGTAATGAGCGTCAGGTAATGGCGGTTGAAGGCAAACAATAACGCGTTGCCCACGGCCATGGCGCAACAAAAGAGGATCAGCTTGCGGCGATCGCCCTGGCTGTCGGATCGTTTCGCCAGCCACAGGCTGACGAGGATCCCGGCAATGGCGTTGACGGTGTAGAACAGGCCCACCCAAAACGGCTGCGCCCCCACCTCGCGGCTGAGAAACAGGCTCAGCGTCGGCGCCTGAAGCGCGCCGGCCACGCCCATCATGAAGGCCACCAGCATAAAAGCGGCGTACACGCCATTCAGGCGTCGCCCCATCGTCATCAACCAGAGCATGCGCAAGTCCTTATGAAAGCGAATCGAAATTGGGTGGAATAGTAAACGAAAAAAGCCAGCAAAAAACATTTTGCTGGCGGGTGATTAGCACCAATACTCAGTCACACATGATCGAGGCGAGTTAGCGAGAAGAGGTCGATTTCGTAACGTCCCACTGCATCAGATCTTCCAGTATTCTCAGCCGCTGCTCTGCGCACTGGCGGGCCAGCCAGGACCCTCCCTTTGTCGCTGAAAAATAGTGCTGATAAAACTGACGTGCGGTAGACCTCTTCATAATTTACCTCCTCGCTTCATCGATAAGGATTATTGGCTTAATATAGGGATTAATAAATTGCTGATTTTTTGTCAGGAGTTCCCCTTTTATGCCTTCCGGTCGTCTGCAACAACAATTTATCCGCCTCTGGCAGTGCTGCGAGGGGCAATCGCAGGAGACCACGCTGAACGAGCTGGCTGAGCTCCTCAACTGCTCCCGGCGTCATATGCGCACGCTTCTTAATACCATGCAGCAGCAGGGCTGGCTAAACTGGGAGGCCGAAGCCGGACGCGGCAAGCGTTCGCGCCTGACTTTCCTTTATACCGGCCTGGCGCTACAGCAACAGCGGGCGGAGGATCTGCTGGAGCAGGACCGCATCGATCAGCTGGTCCAGCTGGTGGGCGACAAAGCCGCCGTGCGCCAGATGCTGGTCTCGCATCTGGGACGCAGCTTTCGTCAGGGACGTCACATTCTGCGGGTGCTTTATTACCGCCCAATGAAAAATCTGTTGCCCGGCACGGCCTTACGCCGCTCTGAAACCCACATGGCCCGGCAGATTTTTAGCGGCCTGACGCGGATAAATGAGGAAAACGGGGAACTGGAAGCGGATATTGCCCATCACTGGCAACAGGTGTCTCCACTGCACTGGCGCTTCTTTTTACGCCCCGGCATTCATTTCCACCATGGACGCGAGCTGGAGATGCGCGACGTTATCGATTCTTTAGAGCGCGCCCGCACGCTGCCGCTCTATTCGCATATCGCGCGGATCCACTCCCCAACGGCCTGGACGCTGGATATTGAGCTATCGCAGCCGGACAAATGGCTTCCGTGGCTTCTGGGCTACGTCCCCTCAATGATCCTGCCTGCCGAGTGGCGATCCCTGAACAATTTTTCCAGCCAGCCGATTGGTACGGGCCCCTACTCCGTTACACGAAATAACAGTAATCAACTGAAGATCCGCGCCTTTGATGATTACTTTGGCTATAGGGCGTTGATCGACGAAGTGAACGTCTGGGTGTTACCGGATCTCAACGAAGAGCTGAGCGCAGGTCTGACCCTGGAAGGGCCAACAGCCGGTGAAAAGGCGTTCGAAAGCCGCCTGGAGGAGGGCTGCTACTACCTGCTCTTTGATAGCCGCAGCCATCGCGGCGCAAACCACGACGTCCGCAGGTGGATAAGCCATATTCTGGCGCCCGCTAACCTGATTTATCACGCAGAGGAGCAATACCAGACCTGGTGGTTCCCGGCCTATGGCCTGCTCCCACGCTGGCACCATGCGCAGCCCGTCCGCAGCGAAAAGCCTGCCGGACTGGAGACCATCACCCTCAGCTACTATCGCGACCACATTGAGCACCGTTTTCTGGCGAGGATCATGAGCACGCTGCTGGCAGCCGAAGGCGTGACGCTGGCGATACAGGAAGTCGATTATGATGAATGGCATCGCGGAGAGGTCATCAGTGATATCTGGCTCAACAGCGCGAATTTTACGCTGCCGCTTGATTTCTCGCTCTTTTCTCACCTGTACGAGGTGCCCCTGATTCAGCACTGTATCAACCGGGACTGGCAGCAGGACGCCGCGCGGTGGCGGGCGGGAGAAATGGATCTGGCCGCCTGGTGTCAGGAATTACTGACCGGGCAGACGATCGTACCGCTGATTCACCACTGGCTGCTGATCCAGGGGCAGCGCAGCATGCGCGGTCTGCGGATGAATACCCTCGGCTGGTTTGATTTTAAATCCGCCTGGTTTGCGCCGCCGGAGCCATAACGCTTTCGTAATATTCACCAAATCATTACAATAGTGCCGTTCTCAACGGGGTGCTGCATCACTGATGTGCGCTGAGATAATACCCGTCGAACCTGATCCGGATAACGCCGGCGAAGGGATTTGAGGCTGTCTCTCAAAATCCTTTGCCACTCAACCCTGAGGTGCAAAGTGTTAAAAAACGTTCTTCCTCTGCTGGCGCTGTTTGCGCTGCCTGTTTTTGCTAAGCCCGTTCTGACGGTCTACACCTACGACTCCTTCTCCGCCGACTGGGGCCCCGGCCCGGTGGTAAAAAAAGCCTTTGAAGCCGACTGCAACTGCGAGCTGAAATTCGTGGCGCTGGAAGATGGCGTCTCGCTGCTCAACCGTCTGCGCATGGAAGGCAAAAACAGCAAAGCCGACGTGGTGCTCGGGCTGGATAACAACCTGCTGGAAGCCGCCACCCAAACCAGACTGTTCGCCAAAAGCGGTGTGGCGTCAGATGCCGTCAACGTACCGGGCGGCTGGAAAAACGACACCTTCGTTCCCTTTGATTACGGCTACTTTGCGTTTGTCTACGATAAAAACAAGCTGAAGAATCCGCCCAAAAGCCTGAAAGAGCTGGTCGAAAGTGACCAGAAATGGCGCGTAATTTATGAAGATCCGCGTACCAGCACGCCGGGTCTGGGGCTGCTATTGTGGATGCAGAAAGTCTACGGGGATAAAACGCCGGAAGCGTGGCAGAAGCTGGCCGCGAAAACCGTTACCGTCACCAAAGGCTGGAGCGAAGCCTACGGCCTGTTCCTGAAAGGCGAAAGCGATCTGGTGCTGAGCTACACTACCTCTCCGGCCTACCACATTATCGCCGAGAAGAAGGATAACTACGCCGCCGCGAACTTTGCTGAAGGGCATTATTTGCAGGTGGAAGTGGCCGCCCGCACCGCCGCGAGCAAACAGCCGGAGCTTGCCGAAAAATTCCTGAAATTTATGGTCTCCCCGGCATTCCAGAATGCTATTCCGACAGGAAACTGGATGTACCCGGTCACTGACGTTGCGCTGCCGGCAGGCTTTGAGCAGCTAAACAAGCCGCAAACCTCACTGGAATTTACGCCGCAGCAGGTTGCCGCCCAGCGCGCCGCATGGATTAGTGAATGGCAACGCGCCGTCAGCCGCTGATCCCCGGCTGGTTAGTTCCCGGGCTGCTCGCCGCCATACTGATGGTGGTCGTCAGTCTGGGTGCATTCCTTGCGCTGTGGTTTAACGCGCCAGAGAGCGATCTGCTCGCCCTCTGGCACGACAGCTATCTCTGGCACGTCATCCGTTTCTCCTTCTGGCAGGCGTTTCTCTCCGCGCTGCTGTCGACGATCCCGGCCATTTTCCTTGCACGCGCCCTCTATCGCAGACGTTTCCCCGGCAGGCTTGCCCTGCTGCGGCTGTGCGCGATGACGCTGATCCTGCCCGTGCTGGTGGCGGTGTTCGGTATTCTGAGCGTCTACGGTCGGCAGGGCTGGCTGGCATCCCTCTTCAACCTGCTTGGTCTGGAATGGACCTTCTCCCCTTACGGCCTGAAAGGCATTCTGCTGGCGCATATTTTTTTCAATATGCCGATGGCGACGCGCCTCTTTTTACAGGCGCTGGAAAACATTCCCGGGGAGCAGCGTCAGATTGCCGCCCAGCTTGGCATGCGCGGCTGGTCGTTCTTCCGCTTTGTCGAATGGCCGTGGCTGCGACGCCAGATTGCCCCGGTGGCCGCGCTAATCTTTATGCTCTGCTTCGCCAGCTTCGCGACCGTGCTTTCTCTCGGCGGCGGGCCGCAGGCCACCACCATTGAGCTGGCGATCTATCAGGCCTTAAGTTACGACTACGATCCGGGCCGCGCCGCGCTGCTGGCGATGGTGCAGATGGTCTGCTGCCTGGCGCTGGTGTTACTCAGCCAGCGGCTGAGTAAAGCGATCCCCACAGGCAGCAATCACTTGACAGGCTGGCGCGATCCGCAGGACAGCCTGCACAGCCGCGTCGCGGATTTTATGCTGATCGCGCTGGCCCTCCTGCTTCTGCTGCCCCCGCTGCTGGCCGTTATCGTTGATGGCCTGAATCGCAATGTGTTGTCGGTACTGCAACAGCCTGTCCTGTGGCAGGCGACGTGGACCTCATTGCGCATCGCGCTGGCAGCCGGGCTGCTGTGCGTGATCCTGACCATGATGCTGCTCTGGAGCAGCCGCGAGCTGTACGCGCGTCATGCCCGTAAAGCCGGACACGCGCTGGAACTGACGGGTATGCTGATCCTGGCGATGCCGGGTATTGTGCTGGCGACCGGATTCTTTTTACTGTTCAACAGCACCATCGGCCTGCCGGAAAGCGCCGACGGCATCGTCATTTTTACCAACGCACTGATGGCCATCCCTTACGCGCTCAAGGTGCTGGAAAACCCGATGCGCGACGTCAACAGCCGCTACAGTTTGCTGTGTCAGTCGCTGGGCATGCAAGGCTGGCAGCGTCTGAAGGTGGTCGAACTGCGCGCGCTAAAGCGTCCGCTGGCCCAGGCGCTGGCGTTTGCCTGCGTGCTGTCGATTGGCGATTTTGGCGTTGTGGCCCTCTTCGGCAACGAGGATTTCCGCACGCTGCCGTTCTGGCTTTATCAGCAAATTGGCTCCTATCGTAGCCAGGACGGCGCCGTCACGGCACTTTTACTGCTGGTGCTGTGCTTTGCGTTATTTACCGTTATCGAAAAACTTCCGGGGCGTGATGTTAAAACTGACTGATGTAACCTGGCTTTATGAGCACCTGCCAATGCGTTTTACCCTCTCCGTTCGTCAGGGAGAGCGAATCGCAGTGCTTGGCCCCAGCGGGGCCGGAAAAAGTACCCTGCTCAATCTGATTGCCGGTTTTTTGCAGCCTGCCAGCGGGTCGATCGTCATTGATAATGGCGAATATACCTACGCTCCGCCGGCTAAGCGCCCGGTGTCGATGCTGTTCCAGGAAAACAATCTGTTCAATCATCTTACGGTGTGGCAGAACATCGCGCTGGGTATGGATCCGGGGTTAAAACTCAGTGTTGCGCAGCGTCAGACGCTGGAGGCGATCGCCGAACAAATGGGCCTGGCTGCGTTTATCAACAGACTACCGGGTGAGCTTTCCGGCGGCCAGCGCCAGCGCGTGGCGCTGGCACGCTGTCTGGTGCGCAAGCAGCCGCTGCTGCTGCTCGACGAACCCTTTTCGGCCCTCGACCCGGCCCTGCGTCAGGAGATGCTCTCGCTGGTTGAGGAGGTTTGCGAGCGCGAGCAACTGACGATGCTGATGGTTTCGCATAGCATCGAAGATGCCGCACGCATCGCGCCGCGATCGGTAGTGATCGCGGAGGGACGTATTTTGTGGGATGGAACAACCGACGCCTTAATGAGCGGGAAAGAAAGCGCGTCAGGATTACTGGGTATAAGACCGTAGGCCGGGCAAACGCAGTGCCGCCCGGCGTTTAACGGCTCACCACCTTCAACAGGATCTCACCGTACACCGGCATCAGCGGGTGGCGAATCAGCGCCACCAGCGCCACGACAGCCACCCCCAGCGTCAGCGGGGCCAGCCAGAGCAGGCGAGAGCGCGGAAGATAGCGCGTCAGGCGATCAACACTGGCTTTCGCGCTGCGCCACAGGCGCCAGCAGAACCAGACCGCCAGCCACAGCAGGACCGCCGTTCCCAGCAGCAGCCACTTGAACTCGCCGCTTTGCATACCGTCAGGAATATCGATGGCCGCGCCCGCCAGGATCCCCGGCAGGAAGTAGAACGGCGGCCAGAAGACGCAGCCGATGATGTTCGGCACCACAAACTTCGCGACGGGCAGATCCAGCATCCCGGCCACCATCGGCACCAGCGGGCGCGTTGGGCCAACGAAGCGCCCCACGAGGATGGTGAACATGCTGTGCTGGTGCAGCGCGTGCTCGGTTTTATCCAGCAGCGCTTTGTTTTTTTTCATGAACGACCAGCGGTGCAGCGGCTTCTTAAAGCGCCAGCCCAGCCAGAAGGAGATCCAGTCCCCCAGCAAACAACCGATGATACCGGCCATCCACGCCTGCCAGAAATTGACCTCGCCGCTGCCGATAAGCGCCCCAAGCCCTGCCATCATCACGGTGCCGGGCAGGATCAGCCCGACCAGCGCCAGCGACTCCAGAAACGCCACCAGCGCCACGGCGATGAGCGAATACATAACGGACTGGGTAATAAAATGTTCCAGCAATGCCTGCATAACTATTCCGGTCAGAAAACGAATCAGCGATTCTGCTTAGCGCCCTGCACCGCGTCAAGGCATCAATTGTCTGAATAGTTTACAAGATGCGCCTGAAGTTCACCTGAATGTTTACCGATTATTCACATCCCGCACGGAATTCGCTCGGGCTGGCACCGGTGCACTTCTTAAACACGCGAGAGAAATAGAGCTGATCTTCAAAGCCGACGTTACGCCCGACGGTGGCGATAGGCATTCGGGTGGTGCTGAGCAGCAGTTTCGCCTGGCTGATGCGCTGATCCTCACGCCAGCTGAGTACACTCACGCCAAGCTGCTGGCGGAACAGATGAGAGAGCCGTGACGGCGACAGACACACATGCTGGGCGACGCTGGCAATATCAAACTGGCTGTCGGCAAGGTGGTCGCTGATGTACTGGCAGGCGTCGCGGACGCGGTTGTCCAGCGGCGGATTAAGCGACTCGTTGATGGCCTCCATGCGGCGCAGCAGCACCTGTTCAAGCAGGTTGATGGCCAGCAGTTCGGCGTAGCGCCCGCCCGCCTGCCCTGCCTCAATAATCTGTGCGAACAGCTCACGGAACTGCGCCAGATGCGCCTCATCCGGGCGATATAAACCGGTATGGGCGAAAATGGCCGGCCACGAGAGCCACTCCTGCCAGTAGGCGCGCGGACGGAAATAGACCCACTGGTGATACCACTCTTTGGCATCCGGATGGCGCCCGTAGTGGTGGATCTCCCCCGGCGGGAACAGCAGCATATCACCGGGGCGGCAGATAAACTGCTGATCCCCGTTTTTGACGACCCCTTCTCCGCGTACGGTCAGGTTGAGGATATATCCCTTCATGCCAAGAGGGCGATCGACGTAAAAATCGAGATATCCCTCGGCCTCAATTGGCGTCAGCCCCGCCACCAGATGGGCGTTAAATGAGTAGCCCGGCAGTAAGGGATCGTTTTGCGGTTCGGCCATAGATTCAGTTCTCCCAAGGGTCCTGAAGGAAACCAATTGTCCATATCGATAAAAGCAGTATAAAAATGGCCCGCGGAAAGATCCAAAAAGCATCACGCCTCTTTTACGTCCGCCATGTTTCAGCCTTTCCCCCTGATTTGTCCGCCAGTACGGGCAGATAAGCAGTAACAAAAGTGTCTATAAGTGCGGCAGAAATGTCCACATAGAATATTTGCACGGCGTCACACTTTGCGTGGCTACAGCAATTTAGTCCATAAGATTAGCGGATCCTGCCTGACGATTTTTGTCCCCAGTCTCTAATGTTCTTCCATACCTGTTTTTTGGATGGAGCAACACCATGGCAATTGCAATTGGCCTCGATTTTGGCAGCGACTCAGTTCGCGCGCTGGCAGTGGACTGTACGACTGGCCTGGAGATAGCAACCAGCGTTGAGTGGTATCCGCGCTGGCAAGAGGGGCGCTACTGCGATGCGCCGAACAACCAGTTCCGCCACCACCCGCGTGATTACATTGAATCAATGGAAGCGGCGATCAAAACCGTGCTGGCGGAGTTGACGGACGCCCAGCGGGCCGATGTCGTGGGGATTGGCGTTGACAGCACCGGCTCAACGCCAGCTCCTGTCGATGCCGAAGGCCGCGTACTGGCGCTGCGACCGGAGTTTGCCGACAACCCGAACGCCATGTTTGTGCTGTGGAAAGACCATACCGCCGTGGAAGAGGCGGAAGCCATCACCCGCTTATGCCATCAGCCGGGCAAAACTGACTACTCCCGCTACATCGGCGGGATTTACTCCAGCGAGTGGTTCTGGGCCAAGATCCTGCACGTTACCCGCGCGGACGCGTCGGTCGCACAGGCAGCGGCATCATGGATTGAGCTATGCGACTGGGTTCCCGCCCTGCTCTCCGGCACCACTCGCCCGCAGGATATCCGCCGCGGCCGTTGCAGCGCCGGGCATAAATCGCTGTGGCATGAAAGCTGGGGGGGGCTGCCTCCGGCAGCGTTCTTCGATGAACTCGATCCGATCATCAACAAAAACCTGACATACCCGCTGTTTACCGACACCTTCACCGCCGATATTCCGGTCGGCACGCTCTGCGAAGAGTGGGCGAAACGCCTCGGTCTGCCGCAAAACGTGACCATTTCCGGCGGCGCGTTCGACTGCCATATGGGTGCCGTGGGCGCGGGTGCGCAGCCCAACACGCTGGTGAAAGTTATCGGCACCTCCACCTGTGACATTCTGACGGCAGATAAAGCCAGCGTCGGCGACCGCGCGGTGAAAGGCATTTGCGGTCAGGTTGACGGCAGCGTGGTACCCGATTTTATCGGCCTCGAAGCGGGTCAGTCCGCCTTCGGCGATATCTACGCCTGGTTTGGCCGTGTGCTCGGCTGGCCGCTGGATCAGCTGGCTGCCGCGCGTCCTGAACTGAAAACGCAGATTGCCGACAGCAAAAAACAGCTCCTGCCGCAGCTCACCGAAGCCTGGGCAAAAAATCCGTCTCTCGACCACCTGCCGGTGGTGCTGGACTGGTTCAACGGGCGTCGTACGCCGTTTGCCAACCAGCGTCTGAAAGGGGTGATTACCGATCTCAACCTCGCGACCGACGCGCCCGCGCTGTTTGGCGGCCTGATCGCCGCCACCGCATTCGGCGCGCGCGCCATTATGGAGTGCTTCACCGGGCAGGGCATTGACGTGAACAACGTGATGGCGCTGGGCGGCATCGCCCGTAAAAACCCGGTGATCATGCAGGCCTGCTGCGACGTGCTGAACCGGCCGCTGCAAATTGTGGCCTCCGATCAGTGCTGTGCGCTGGGCGCGGCGATTTTCGCTGCCGTGGCCGCAGGCGTACATGCGGATATCCCGACCGCGCAACAGCATATGGCGAGCGCCGTCGAAAGTACGCTCCAGCCGCAGACTCAGCAGGCACAACGCTTTGAACAGCTTTATCAGCGCTACCAGCAATGGGCAAAAAGCGCCGAACTTCACTATCTCCCTGTCGCCGCCCCGGCCAAAAGCACCGCGGATACTACGGCAACCCTGACACATTAAGGACACGATAATGACCATTTTTAATAATTATGAAGTGTGGTTTGTGATTGGCAGCCAGCATTTGTACGGACCGGAAGCGTTGCAGCAGGTGACGAAACACGCGGAGCACGTTGTGAACGCGCTGAACGCGGAAGCCAAACTGCCGTGCAAACTGGTGCTGAAGCCGCTGGGTACCACCCCGGACGAAATCACCAACATTTGCCGCGATGCCAATTACGATGACAAATGCGCTGGCCTGGTGGTGTGGCTGCACACCTTCTCGCCAGCCAAAATGTGGATCAACGGCCTGGCTATCCTCAACAAACCGCTGCTGCAATTCCACACGCAGTTCAACGCCTCCCTGCCGTGGGACAGCATCGACATGGACTTCATGAACCTGAACCAGACCGCGCACGGCGGCCGCGAGTTCGGCTTCATCGGCGCGCGCATGCGTCAACAGCATGCCGTGGTGACCGGGCACTGGCAGGACGGTCAGGCACAAAAACGTATTGGCTCCTGGATGCGTCAGGCGGTATCTAAGCAGGATACCCGCCACCTGAAAGTGGTGCGTTTCGGCGACAACATGCGCGAAGTGGCGGTCACCGACGGTGATAAAGTGGCCGCGCAGATTAAATTTGGCTTCTCCGTCAACACCTGGGCGGTGGGCGACCTGGTGCAGGTGGTGAATGACATCAGCGATGGCGACGTTAACGCGCTGGTGGACGAGTACGAAAGCAGCTATCGCCTGACGCCTGCGGCACAGGTCAACGGTGACAAGCGCCAGAACGTGCTGGATGCCGCACGTATTGAGCTGGGCATGAAGCGTTTTCTGGAACAGGGCGGCTTCCATGCCTTCACCACCACCTTTGAAGATCTCCACGGCCTGAAACAGCTCCCGGGTCTGGCGGTACAACGTCTGATGCAGCAGGGCTACGGCTTTGCGGGCGAAGGCGACTGGAAAACTGCCGCTCTGCTTCGCATCATGAAGGTGATGTCGACCGGTCTACAGGGCGGCACCTCTTTTATGGAGGACTACACCTACCACTTCGAGAACGGCAACGATCTGGTGCTCGGCTCGCACATGCTGGAAGTGTGTCCATCCATCGCGGTTGAAGAGAAACCGATCCTCGACGTGCAGTACCTCGGCATTGGCGGCAAAGCGGATCCGGCCCGTCTGATCTTCGACACCCGTACCGGCCCGGCCATTAACGCCAGCCTGATTGACCTCGGCGATCGTTTCCGCCTGCTGGTGAACTGCGTCGATGCGGTTGAAACCCCGCATTCTCTGCCGAAGCTGCCGGTCGCCAACGCTTTGTGGAAAGCGCAGCCTGACCTGCCAACCGCCTCGGAAGCCTGGATCCTGGCCGGCGGCGCGCACCACACCGTATTCAGCCACGCGCTGGACCTGAACGATATGCGTCAGTTTGCCGAGCTGCACGACATCGAACTGACCGTAATTGATAACGACACCCGTCTGCCAGCCTTTAAAGACGCGCTGCGCTGGAACGAAGTCTATTACGGTTCAAAACGCTAAGTACGGAGTGCCCGGTGGCACTTCGTTTACCGGGCCTACGGTTCTGTAGGCCGGATAAGCGTAGCGCCATCCGGCAGGAGACGACAATGTTAGAAGATCTCAAACGTCAGGTACTCGAAGCCAACCTGGCGCTGCCAAAACATAACCTCGTAACCCTGACATGGGGCAACGTCAGCGCCGTTGACCGGGAAAAAGGGGTGTTCGTGATCAAGCCTTCCGGCGTGGATTACACGGTAATGACCGCAGAAGACATGGTGGTGGTCAGCATCGAAACGGGTGAAGTGGTTGAAGGCAATAAAAAGCCCTCCTCCGATACGCCCACTCATCGCCTGCTGTATCAGGCCTTCCCGACCATCGGCGGGATTGTGCATACCCATTCGCGTCACGCGACCATCTGGGCGCAGGCGGGCCAGCCTATTCCGGCCACCGGCACCACCCACGCGGACTACTTTTACGGCACCATTCCCTGCACGCGTCTGATGACCGATGCGGAGATCGGCGGTGAGTACGAATGGGAAACGGGGAACGTGATTGTCGAAACCTTCGAAAAACAGGGAATCGACGCGGCGCAAATGCCCGGCGTGCTGGTGCACTCCCACGGCCCGTTTGCCTGGGGTAAAAACGCGGAGGACGCGGTGCACAACGCGATCGTGCTGGAGGAAGTCGCCTATATGGGGATCTTCTGCCGCCAGCTGGCACCGCAGCTGCCGGATATGCAGCAAACCCTGCTGGATAAGCATTACCTGCGTAAGCACGGTGCGAAAGCCTACTACGGGCAGTAAACCCCTGCCCGGTGACGCTGCGCTTACCGGGCCTGCGGAACCTGTAGGCCGGATAAGCGCAGCGCCATCCGGCGGAACGGGCACTGTATAAAACCCCAGCAAACACCCCTCAACCAGGCTATAATCAGGCCTGGTTTTGTTTTATGGGATAACGCCGTGACGCAGGCGCAAGAAGGCTTTTTACTGACCAGACACTGGCGGGATACCCCTCAGGGTACTGAGGTTGAATTCTGGCTGGCAACGGACAACGGCCCACGAAACGTTACGCTCCCGCCGCAGGAGTCCGTGGCCTTTATTCCTGAAGCTCACGTCGAGAAAGTGAAACAACTGCTACGCGGCGAAAACAACTGGCGCCTTACGCCGCTTCAGCTGAAAGATTTCCACCGCCAGCCGGTTTACGGCCTCTACTGCCGCGCCCATCGCCAGTTGATGCGCTATGAAAAGCTGCTTCGTGAAGCAGGCGTGACGCTTTACGAGGCCGACATTCGCCCGCCTGAACGCTTTCTGATGGAGCGGTTTATCACCGCCCCCGTCTGGGTAGATGGCACCGCGCAAAACGGCAGGATCGTTAACGCGCGCCTGAAGCCTAATCCGCACTATCGCCCGCCGCTAAAGTGGGTGTCGCTGGATATTGAAACCACCCGCCACGGCGAACTGTACTGCATTGGCCTGGAAGGCTGTGGGCAGCGGGTTGTCTATATGCTCGGGCCGCCGAACGGCGATGCGTCCGCGCTGGATTTTAATCTGGAGTACGTCAACAGCCGCCCGCAACTGCTGGAGAAGCTTAACCAGTGGTTTGCCGAGCACGATCCGGATGTTCTGATCGGCTGGAACGTAGTGCAGTTTGACCTGCGCGTGCTGCAAAAACATGCCGAGCGTTACCGTATCCCGCTGATTCTGGGGCGCGGCAACAGTGAGCTGGAGTGGCGTGAGCACGGTTTTAAGAACGGTGTTTTCTTCGCGCAGGCTAACGGTCGCCTGATTATCGACGGCATCGAGGCGCTGAAATCCGCCTTCTGGAACTTCTCTTCCTTCTCGCTGGAAGCGGTCGCCCAGGAACTGCTCGGCGAAGGTAAATCCATCGACAATCCCTGGGACCGAATGGACGAGATCGACCGGCGCTTTAATGAAGATAAGCCGGCGCTCGCTACCTATAACCTGAAAGATTGCGAGCTGGTGACGCAGGTCTTCCACAAAACCGAGATCATGCCGTTCCTGCTGGAACGCGCAACGGTGAACGGTCTCGCGGTCGACAGGCACGGCGGCTCGGTAGCGGCCTTCAGCCACCTCTATTTCCCGCGGATGCACCGGGCGGGCTATGTCGCCCCTAATCTCGGCGACGTGCCGCCGCAGGCCAGCCCCGGCGGTTACGTGATGGATTCACGGCCCGGACTGTATGACTCGGTGCTGGTGCTGGATTATAAAAGCCTGTACCCGTCAATTATCCGCACGTTTCTGATTGATCCGGTGGGGCTGGTGGAGGGGATGGCCCAGCCAGACGATGCGCACAGCACCGAAGGGTTTCTTGGAGCTCGCTTCTCGCGGAAAAAACACTGCCTGCCCGAAATTGTGGGAAACATCTGGCACGGCCGCGACGAGGCGAAACGCCACGGCAACAAGCCGCTCTCACAGGCGCTGAAAATCATTATGAACGCCTTTTACGGCGTGCTGGGTACCAGCGCCTGCCGCTTCTTTGATCCCCGGCTGGCGTCTTCCATCACCATGCGCGGGCACGACATTATGCGCCAGACCAAAGCGCTGATTGAATCCCGGGGCTATGACGTTATTTATGGCGATACCGACTCCACCTTTGTCTGGCTGAAAGCGGCCCATTCAGAAGACGACGCCGCGCGAATCGGCAAAGAACTGGTCGCCTACGTGAACGACTGGTGGCGCGAAAATTTGCAAAAAGAGCGGTTAACCAGCGCGTTAGAGCTGGAGTTTGAAACCCATTTTGCCCGCTTTTTAATGCCGACCATTCGCGGAACCGACCAGGGCAGCAAGAAGCGCTACGCCGGGCTGATTCAGGAAGGTGACACGCAGCGGATGGTCTTTAAAGGGCTGGAGACGGTGCGCACCGACTGGACGCCACTGGCGCAGCAGTTCCAGCAGACGCTCTACCTGCGGGTGTTTCGCAACGAGCCCTATCAGGACTACGTGCGCGACACCATCGCCAGCCTGATGGCGGGTGAGCTGGATGACCAGCTGGTGTATCGCAAGCGCCTGCGCCGCCCGCTGGCCGAATATCAACGTAACGTTCCTCCCCACGTACGCGCCGCGCGGCTGGCGGATGAAGAGAATGTTCGCCGGGGCCGTGCGCCGCAGTATCAGAACCGGGGTACGATCAAATACGTCTGGACAACTAACGGCCCGGAACCCGTTGATTACCAGCAGTCTCCGCTCGATTACGATCACTACCTGACCCGCCAGCTTCAGCCGGTTGCGGAGGGAATTTTACCGTTCATCAATGACGACTTTGCTACACTAGTGACAGGACAACTTGGGCTATTTTGACGCGTGACGAAACCGTTGCCATCCAGTACCATAGCGCCCTTTCCATTCCCGGACCCATTTTTCGATGACCGTCTTTTTTGACGGGGTCGAACTATTGCCTGCAATTAAAGATTAGAGCCGAACAACTATGCCTTTTACACTTGGTCAACGCTGGATCAGCGATACAGAAAGCGAACTTGGATTAGGAACCGTCGTTGCCGTCGATGCGCGCATGGTTACCCTCCTTTTCCCTGCTACCGGTGAAAACCGCCTGTACGCTCGCAATGACTCCCCTGTTACCCGCGTAATGTTCAATCCGGGCGACACCGTGACCAGCCACGAAGGCTGGCAGCTGAAGGTTGAAGACGTAAAAGAAGAGAATGGACTGCTCGCCTACATTGGAACGCGTCTTGATACCGACGAGACGAATGTTATCCTGCGTGAAGTGCTGCTCGACAGCAAACTGGTTTTCAGCAAGCCGCAGGACCGTCTGTTTGCCGGGCAAATCGACCGAATGGATCGCTTCTCCCTGCGCTACCGCGCGCGTAAGTTCCAGAGTGAACAGTACCGCATGCCGTGGAGCGGCCTGCGCGGCCAGCGTACCAGCCTTATTCCCCATCAGCTGAATATCGCCCATGACGTGGGCCGTCGCCATGCGCCTCGCGTGCTGCTGGCTGACGAAGTGGGCCTGGGTAAAACCATCGAAGCAGGCATGATCCTGCACCAGCAGCTGCTCTCTGGCGCTGCCGAGCGCGTGCTGATTGTGGTGCCGGAAACGCTGCAACACCAGTGGCTGGTCGAGATGCTGCGCCGCTTTAACCTGCGCTTCTCCCTGTTCGACGACGAGCGCTATGCCGAAGCCCAGCACGACGCGGACAACCCGTTTGAAACCGAACAGCTGGTCATTTGTTCCCTGGACTTCGTGCGCCGCAGCAAGCAGCGCCTGGAGCACCTGTGCGACGCAGAATGGGATCTGATGGTCGTCGACGAAGCGCACCACCTCGTCTGGAGCGAAGATGCGCCAAGCCGTGAATACATGGCGATTGAGCAGCTTGCCGAGCGCGTACCGGGCGTTCTGCTTCTGACCGCCACCCCGGAGCAGCTGGGTCTTGAGAGCCACTTCGCCCGTCTGCGCCTGCTCGATCCGAACCGATTCCACGATTTTGAGCAGTTTGTTGAAGAGCAGAAAAACTACCGTCCGGTGGCGGACGCCGTCGCGCTGCTGCTGGCCGGTAATCGTCTCTCTAATGATGAACTTAACACCCTCAGCGATCTGATCGGCGAGCAGGATATTGAGCCGCTGCTTCAGGCCGCGAACAGCGACAGCGATAATGCGGGATCTGCGCGTAAAGAGCTGATCGACATGCTGATGGACCGTCACGGCACCAGCCGCGTGCTGTTCCGCAACACCCGTAACGGCGTGAAAGGCTTCCCGAAACGCGAGCTGCACACCATCAAACTGCCGCTGCCGACCCAGTACCAGACGGCGATTAAAGTCTCCGGCATTATGGGCACCCGTAAATCAGCGGAAGATCGCGCGCGCGATATGCTCTACCCGGAGCAAATTTATCAGGAATTTGAAGGCGACACCGGCACCTGGTGGAACTTCGATCCGCGCGTGGAGTGGTTAATGGGTTATCTGACCGCGCACCGTTCCCGGAAGGTGCTGGTGATCTGCGCCAAGGCAGCCACCGCCCTGCAACTTGAACAAGTGCTGCGCGAGCGCGAAGGTATTCGCGCCGCCGTGTTCCATGAAGGCATGTCTATTATCGAGCGCGACCGCGCTGCGGCGTGGTTTAGTGAAGAGGACAGCGGCGCGCAGGTTCTGCTGTGCTCCGAAATCGGTTCTGAAGGCCGTAACTTCCAGTTCGCCAGCAATCTGGTGATGTTCGATCTGCCGTTTAACCCGGATCTGCTGGAGCAGCGTATCGGCCGTCTGGATCGTATCGGTCAGGCGCACGATATTCAGATCCACGTTCCGTATCTGGAGAAAACCGCCCAGTCCGTTCTGGTTCGCTGGTACCACGAAGGCCTGGATGCGTTTGAACATACCTGCCCGACCGGCCGCACCATTTACGATCAGGTGCATGCAGACCTGATCGGTTACCTCGCGGCTCCGGAAAACACCGAGGGCTTTGATGAGCTGATCAAATCCTGTCGAGAGAAGCACGACGCGTTGAAAGCTCAGCTGGAGCAGGGTCGCGATCGCCTGCTGGAGATCCACTCCAACGGCGGTGAAAAAGCGCAGCAGCTGGCCGAAAGTATCGAAGAACAGGACGATGACACCAGCCTGATCAGCTTCTCCATGAACCTGTTCGACATCGTCGGCATTAACCAGGACGATCGCGGCGAGAATATGATCGTGCTGACCCCGTCCGATCATATGCTGGTGCCGGATTTCCCGGGCCTGCCGGAAGACGGCTGCACCATCACCTTTGAGCGTGATGTGGCGCTTTCCCGCGAAGATGCACAGTTCATCACCTGGGAGCACCCGCTGATCCGCAACGGTCTGGATCTGATCCTCTCCGGCGATACCGGCAGCAGCACCATCTCCCTGTTGAAGAACAAAGCCTTGCCTGTGGGCACGCTGCTGGTGGAGCTGATCTACGTTGTGGAAGCGCAGGCGCCGAAACAGCTTCAGCTTAACCGCTTCCTGCCGCCAACTCCGGTGCGTCTGCTGCTGGATAAAAACGGTACGAACCTAGCCGGCCAGGTGGAGTTTGAAAGCTTCAACCGTCAGCTGAGCGCGGTGAACCGCCATACCGGCAGTAAGCTGGTGAATGCGGTGCAGCAGGACGTGCATGCCATTCTGCAACTGGGTGAAGCCCAGGCCGAAAAAGCGGCCAGAGTGCTGATCGATGCGGCGCGTAGCGAAGCCGATGAGAAGCTTTCTGCCGAGCTGTCGCGTCTGGAAGCGTTGAAAGCAGTGAACCCTAACATTCGTGACGATGAGCTGGCCGCCATTGAGAGCAACCGCCAGCAGGTGCTGGAAAGCCTGAATCAGGCGGGATGGCGTCTCGACGCCCTGCGTCTTATCGTTGTGACGCATCAGTAAGCGGAGCGCAAGATGGTAATGGAGCCCTACAATCCCCCGATGGATCCGTGGCTGGTCATTCTGTATCAGGACGAGCACATTATGGTGGTTAACAAGCCGAGCGGCTTGTTATCCGTGCCGGGGCGTCTGGAAGAGCATAAAGACAGCGTGATGACGCGTATCCAGCGTGATTATCCCCAGGCCGAGTCTGTCCATCGTCTGGATATGGCGACCAGCGGCGTGATTGTGGTGGCTCTGAATAAAGCGGCAGAACGCGAGCTGAAGCGTCAGTTCCGCGAGCGCGAGCCGAAGAAACAGTATGTCGCGCGCGTCTGGGGCCATCCGGCGCAGGCGGAAGGGCTGGTGGATTTACCGCTGATTTGCGACTGGCCGAACCGGCCAAAGCAGAAGGTGTGTTACGAAACCGGCAAGGCCGCGCAAACCGAGTATGAAGTGCTGGAGTACGCGCCGGATAACACCGCGCGCGTCCTGCTGAAGCCGATTACCGGGCGCTCCCACCAGCTGCGTGTGCATATGCTTGCGATGGGTCACCCCATTCTGGGGGACAGATTCTATGCGCCGCCGGAAGCGCTGGCGTTAGCGCCGCGCCTGCAACTGCATGCGCAGACGCTCACCATCACCCACCCTGCTTTCGGCAACGCCATGACGTTCAAAGCCCCGGTGGACTTCTGAAAAAATGGCCCGGCACTGTCGGGCCATTTTTTTATTTAAAACCTTTCTGCTCTTTAATTAGCTCGTAGGCTTTCTGGATTTCCTGCGCTTTCTGTTTCGCCATCTCCATCATCTCTGGCGGCAGGCCTTTCGCCACCAGCTTATCCGGATGGTGCTCGCTCATCAGCTTACGATAGGCGCGTTTGATGGTCGTGACATCGTCAGACGGCTTCACGCCGAGGACGTTACAGGCATCTTCAAGCGTAGGGCCACGCTGCGCCTGCTGCCAGCCGCCGCCGGACGATTGCTGCTGATAACCGCCGCCAAAGTGCGCGCCGCCCTGCATCATGCGCAGGAACTGATCGAACTGCATGCGGGAAATGCCCAACTCTTCAGCAATCACATACAGGACGTCCCGTTCATTGGGATGCAGAGAGCCATCCGCGAAGGCGGCCTGGATTTGAATTTCCAGAAACATCCGAATTAAATCAAAACGCCCGAAACAGATGCTACGGAACTGCCGCATTTTTTCACGCAGCGGGTAGTGATCTGATTTACCAATCCGAAACGCATTCTGCGCCGCGATGCGGGATTCGCCGTGCAGATTCATGCGATCCATAAAGACGCTGGCCACCTGAATATCGGCTTCCGTTACGCGTCCTTTTGATTTGGTTAAGTGCCCCATCACCTCGAAGGTGGTGGAGAAAAAGAGTGACTGGCGCTCGCGCTGGTTGGCAAACCAGGCCATTTTGCGGCTGCGTGCTTTATCAAACATATGGCCGATAATGAGGCCAAGAACGACACCCCAGAATCCGGCACCCATAATAATTGCGAACGCAACGCCGATTATTTTACCCCAATACTGCATATACTCCCCGAATGGTCATGTTCCTGGCCGACGCAACGCCATCATTACAGTGGTCGCGCCACGGTCAATTGAGGGACATCGCCTATAATTTGCATTATCATACTCGTCATTCGATAGCGAGCCTAACACTCTGGCGCGCAAACGGGCAGGATTAACGCTGGTACTGCGCTGATGAGTAAGATAGTCTCTGAGCGTTTGTAAGCCGTAGCCACTGATGACGGAACAATAAAATACAACGTATGAAAAAACGTATCCCCACCCTTCTGGCCACAATGATTGGCACCGCCCTGTATAGCCAACAGGGGCTCGCAGCCGATCTCGCCTCGCAGTGTATGCTTGGCGTCCCAAGTTACAATCGCCCACTGGTGAAAGGCGATACGAATGACTTACCCGTCACCATTAATGCCGACAGCGCAAAAGGTAATTATCCTGACAATGCGACCTTTACGGGCAATGTCGATATTAACCAGGGAAACAGTCGCCTGCTTGCTGACGAAGTGCAATTGCACCAGAAGCAACCGGAAGGTGCTCAGGCGCCTGTCCGTACGGTGGATGCGCTGGGTAATGTGCACTATGACGACAATCAGGTCATCCTGAAAGGTCCGAAAGCCTGGTCGAATCTGAATACCAAAGACACCAACGTCTGGGAAGGTGATTACCAGATGGTCGGTCGTCAGGGGCGCGGTACCGCGGACCTGATGAAGCAGCGCGGCGAAAACCGCTACACCATTCTCGAAAACGGCACGTTTACCTCCTGTTTGCCAGGGTCAAATACCTGGAGCGTTGTGGGCAGTGAAGTGATCCACGACCGTGAAGAACAGGTTGCAGAGATCTGGAACGCCCGTTTTAAACTCGGCCCGGTGCCCATTTTCTATAGCCCTTACCTGCAACTGCCTGTGGGTGACAAACGTCGTTCAGGTTTCCTGATCCCGAACGCCAAGTACAGCACGTCGAACTACTTTGAGTTCTACCTGCCGTACTACTGGAACATTGCGCCCAACATGGACGCCACGATCACGCCGCACTATATCCATAAGCGCGGTAACATCATGTGGGAGAACGAATTCCGCTATCTGACCAAGGCGGGCGCGGGTCTGATGGAATTTGATTATCTGCCATCAGATAAGGTGTTCCAGGACGAGCATCCGAGCGAAGGTGATAAGCACCGCTGGATGTACTACTGGAAGCACGCCGGGGTATTGGATCAGGTGTGGCGCTTCAACATCGACTACACCAAAGTCAGCGATCCGTATTACTTCAACGACTTTGATTCTAAATACGGCTCCAGTACCGACGGTTACGCCACGCAGAAATTCAGCGTGGGCTACGCCATTGAGAACTTTGACGCGACGGTGTCGACCAAACAGTTCCAGGTATTTGATACACAATCGCGTAGTACCTATGGTGCCGAGCCGCAGCTGGACGTGAACTGGTATCAGAACGATGTGGGTCCTTTCGACACGCGCGTTTATGCTCAGGCGGTCCATTTCGTCAACACCAACTCGGATATGCCGGAATCAACGCGTCTGCATATCGAGCCGACGATCAATCTGCCGTGGTCAAACGACTGGGCGAGCCTGAATACCGAAGCTAAGCTGATGGCCACCCACTACCAGCAGAAAAATCTGGACTGGTATAACAAACGCTATGGCACCGATCTTGAAGAGTCGGTAAACCGTACGCTTCCGCAATTCAAAATGGACGGGAAGCTGATCTTCGAACGTGATATGGGCCTTCTCGCCGATGGATACACCCAGACGCTTGAGCCGCGTATGCAGTATCTGTATGTGCCTTATCGCGATCAGAGCAAAATTCAAAACTACGACTCTTCCTTCCTGCAATCAGACTACAGCGGCCTGTTCCGTGACCGTACCTACGGCGGGCTTGACCGTATTGCGTCTGCTAACCAGTTAACGACTGGCGTCACAACGCGCGTATATGATGATGCTGCCGTTGAACGTTTTAACGTTTCTGTTGGTCAAATCTACTATTTCACCGAGTCTCGTACCGGTGATGACGACATTAACTGGGAGAAAGACAACAAAACGGGCTCACTGGTATGGGCGGGCGACACCTACTGGCGCATGACGGATCGTTGGGGTCTGCGCGGTGGTGTTCAGTACGATACACGACTGGACAATATCGCGACGGGCAGCGCAGCCATCGAATACCGTCGTGATGAAGACCGCATGTTGCAGTTGACGTACCGTTACGCCAGCCCGGAGTATATCCAGGCGACGCTGCCAAACTATGCGAATACAGACCAATACAAAGACGGTATTTCACAGGTGGGTACCGCCGCGAGCTGGCCGATCGCCGATCGTTGGTCAGTCGTCGGGGCCTACTACTATGACACGAATGCCCAAAAACCTGCTGACCAGATGCTGGGTCTGCAATACAACTCCTGCTGTTACGCAATACGTGTCGGTTACGAACGCAAACTTAACGGCTGGGATACGCAAAACAGTCAGGGCAAATATGATAACGTGATCGGCTTTAATATCGAGTTGCGCGGCCTGAGTTCTAACTACGGTCTGGGCACGCAGCAGATGCTGCGCTCGAACATTCTGCCGTATCGTAGTTCATTGTAATGTGCTTGATTTACAACGTAATCCGCTTTGCGGTTAATTGAAATGGAAAAAGTATGAAGAACTGGAAAACGCTGCTACTCGGTGTCGCTATGGTTGCGAATACCAGCTTCGCGGCCCCACAGGTTGTCGATAAAGTCGCGGCTGTGGTTAACAACGGCGTCGTGCTTGAAAGTGACGTTGACGGTTTGATGAAATCTGTAAAGCTCAACTCGGGCGAAGCAGGTCAACAGCTTCCGGATGACGCTACGCTGCGCCACCAGATCCTGGAGCGTCTGATCATGGATCAGATTGTTCTTCAGATGGGCCAGAAAATGGGCGTGACGATCTCTGACGAGCAGCTCGATCAGGCGATCGCCAACATTGCAAAGCAGAACAACATTACCCCGGATCAGATGCGTAGCCGCCTGGCCTATGACGGCATCAGCTATGCCACCTACCGTAATCAGATCCGTAAAGAGATGCTGATTTCAGAAGTGCGTAACAATGAAGTCCGTCGCCGCGTCACCATCCTGCCTCAGGAAGTGGATGCCCTGGCAAAACAGGTAGGGAATCAGAATGATGCCAGCACCGAGCTTAACCTGAGCCACATCCTGATCCCACTGCCGGAAAACCCAACCTCCGATCAGGCGGCTGAGGCGGAAAGCCAGGCGCGCGCTATCGTTGAGCAGGCGCGTAATGGCGATGACTTCGGCAAGCTGGCGATCACCTATTCCGCTGACCAGCAGGCGCTGAAAGGCGGCCAGATGGGCTGGGGGCGTATTCAGGAGCTGCCATCCCTGTTTGCCCAGGCGCTGAGCACGGCGAAGAAAGGCGACATCGTCGGTCCAATCCGTTCCGGTGTGGGCTTCCACATTCTGAAAGTGAACGACCTGCGCGGCCAGAGCCAGAACATTTCGGTTACCGAAGTGCATGCGCGTCATATCCTGCTTAAGCCGTCTCCGATCATGACTGACGATCAGGCTCGTGCGAAGCTGGAACAGATCGCGGCAGACATCAAGAGCGGTAAAACCACCTTCGATAAAGCGGCAAAAGAGTTCTCTCAGGATCCTGGCTCTGCAAACCAGGGCGGTGACCTGGGTTGGGCGGCAGCGGATATTTACGATCCGGCTTTCCGCGATGCGTTAATGAAGCTGAATAAAGGCCAGATGAGCGCGCCGGTGCACTCCTCCTTCGGCTGGCATCTGATCCAGCTGATGGACACGCGCAACGTGGATAAAACCGACGCGGCGCAGAAAGACCGTGCGTATCGCATGCTGTTTAACCGTAAGTTCTCTGAAGAAGCCGCAACCTGGATGCAGGAACAACGCGCCAGCGCTTACGTGAAAGTGTTGAGCAACTGATGATACCGCATCGTGTTGTGATCACCCCCGGCGAACCCGCTGGGATTGGGCCTGACCTTGTGGTTCAGCTCGCCCAGCGCAGCTGGCCGGTAGAGTTGGTTGTCTGCGCAGATGCAACACTGTTACAAGACCGGGCAGCTTTGCTCGGTCTGCCTTTAACGCTCCTCCCTTACGTTGAAGGCCAACAGCCCGCACCGCAGCAGGCGGGGACTCTCACCCTGCTTTCTGTTCCGCTCCGTGCGCCTGTTGTCCCCGGTGAGTTACACACCGAAAACGGCCACTACGTTGTCGAGACGCTGGCGCGCGCCTGTGACGGTTGCCTTCAGGGCGAATTTGCCGCCCTGATCACCGGTCCGGTGCATAAAGGCGTGATCAATGACGCGGGCATTCCGTTTACCGGGCATACCGAATTTTTCGAAGAGCGTTCGCACAGCCCGAAAGTGGTGATGATGCTGGCAACCGAAGCAATGCGCGTTGCGCTGGTAACAACGCACCTGCCGATCAAAGCCATTCCGGATGCCATTACGCCTGAACTCTTGCGTGAGATCATTGGCATTTTGCATCACGATCTGCAAACCAAATTCGGCATTCCGCAGCCGCATGTGCTGGTTTGCGGCCTGAATCCGCACGCGGGTGAGGGCGGACATATGGGCACCGAAGAGATCGACACCATCATTCCGGTGCTTGAGGAGATGCGGGCGAAGGGGATGAACCTCAGCGGGCCTCTGCCTGCCGACACCCTTTTCCAGCCCAAATACTTGGATAATGCCGACGCCGTACTCGCGATGTACCACGATCAGGGTCTGCCCGTGCTAAAATACCAGGGCTTTGGCCGCGGGGTGAATATCACCCTCGGTTTACCCTTTATTCGAACGTCCGTTGACCACGGTACTGCGCTGGATCTGGCAGGCCAGGGAAAAGCGGATGTCGGCAGTTTTATTACGGCGCTTAATCTCGCCATCAAAATGATTGTTAATACTCAATGACTAATCGAGTCCATCAGGGCCACTTAGCCCGTAAACGCTTCGGGCAAAACTTCCTCAACGATCAGTTTGTGATCGACAGTATCGTTTCTGCCATTAATCCGCAGAAAGGTCAGGCCATGGTCGAAATCGGCCCGGGTCTTGCCGCGCTGACCGAGCCGGTAGGCGAACGCCTCGACGAACTGACCGTTATCGAACTCGACCGCGATCTGGCCGCGCGTCTGCAAACGCACCCGTTCCTCGGGCCGAAGCTGACGATTTATCAGCAGGATGCGATGACCATGAACTTTGGCGAACTGTCAGAAAAAATGGGACAGCCGCTGCGCGTGTTCGGTAACCTGCCGTACAACATCTCCACCCCGCTGATGTTCCATCTGTTTAGCTATACTGATGCCATTGCCGACATGCACTTCATGTTGCAAAAAGAGGTCGTTAACCGTCTGGTTGCAGGGCCGAACAGTAAAGCGTATGGTCGTTTAAGCGTGATGGCGCAATATTACTGCAACGTGATCCCGGTATTAGAAGTACCGCCTTCCGCATTCACGCCACCGCCAAAGGTAGATTCTGCGGTTGTGCGCCTGGTGCCACATAAAACGATGCCGTACCCGGTCAAAGACCTGCGCGTGCTGAGCCGTATCACGACAGAAGCCTTTAACCAGCGCCGTAAAACGATTCGTAACAGCCTTGGCAATCTGTTTACCGTTGACGTATTAGCTGAGCTGGGCATCGACCCGGCAATGCGTGCGGAAAATATTTCCGTAGAGCAGTACTGCAAGCTGGCTAATTACATCAGCGACAATGCGCCGCCGAAGGAGAGCTAAGCCATGATTGATTCGCCCCGCGTCTGTGTTCAGGTTCAAAGCGTCTACATTGAGTCCCAATCCACACCGGATGAAGAACGTTTTGTCTTTGCTTATACCGTAACCATTCGCAATCTGGGGCGGATGCCTGTGCAACTGCTCGGGCGCTACTGGCTTATCACCAACGGCAATGGCCGTGAAATTGAAGTCCAGGGCGAAGGCGTGGTCGGTGAACAACCCCATATCGCCCCTGGCGAAGAGTATCAGTACACCAGCGGCGCGGTAATTGAAACGCCGCTGGGTACCATGCAAGGCCATTATGAAATGGTCGATGCCGACGGCAATGCTTTCCGCATTGCTATTCCCGTATTCCGTCTCGCCGTACCTACACTTATTCATTAATCTAATGTCTACATATCTGATTGGCGACGTTCACGGTTGCTACGATGAACTGATCGCATTATTAAAACAGGTCGACTTCACCCCCGGGCAGGACACGCTCTGGCTGACGGGCGACTTAGTGGCGCGCGGTCCCGGTTCCCTGGACGTCCTCCGCTATGTCAAATCGCTGGGTGACAGCGTGCGCATGGTGCTGGGCAACCACGATCTGCATCTGCTGGCCGTATACGCCGGGATCAGCCGTAATAAGCCGAAAGATCGCATTACCCCCCTGCTGGAAGCACCGGATGCCGATGAGTTGCTCAACTGGCTGCGTCGCCAGCCGCTGCTACAGATTGACGAAGAGAAAAAACTGGTGATGGCGCATGCCGGCATCACGCCTCAGTGGGATCTTGAGACGGCAAAAACCTGCGCGCGCGACGCCGAAGCGGTGCTGGCGAGCGACTCCTACCCGTTCTTCCTTGATGCGATGTACGGCGACATGCCAAATAACTGGAGTGATGACCTCAGCGGCCTGGCACGACTGCGTTTTATCACCAATGCTTTTACGCGGATGCGCTACTGCTTCCCGAACGGGCAACTGGATATGTATTGCAAAGATACGCCTGAAAATGCCCCTGCGCCGCTTAAGCCATGGTTTGCGATTCCGGGCCCCGTGACAAACGAATACAGTGTGGTATTTGGACACTGGGCATCGCTGGAAGGAAAAGGCACCCCGGAAAATATCTATGCGCTGGATACCGGATGCTGCTGGGGCGGGGATTTAACCTGCTTACGCTGGGAAGATAAAACTTACTTTGTGCAGCCATCCAACCGACAGCTGGACTTAGGCGAGGGTGAGGCAGTCGCCTCCTGAAGATGTTTATCCTCTCCCTTCGGGGAGAGGATAAAACCGTTAACGACGTTCCAGAATTTCGAAGCAGTAGCTGTGTGAGTTCTGCGCATCCGCATCGTGAAACTCACTGAATACGGACTCCCACTCGTCCGGATCGTAATCCGGGAAATGGGTATCCCCTTCCACTTCCGCATCAATGTGCGTCAGATACAGTTTCTGCGCTTTAGGCAGGAACTGCTCATACACACGCCCCCCGCCGATCACCATGATCTCTTCGGCATCGCCGCAGGCGGCAATTGCTTCATCAACGGACTTAACCCACTGAACGCGATCGTCAGTGCCCGGCTGGCTACTGATCACAATATTCTTACGACCCGGCAGTGGACGACCAATCGACTCCCAGGTCAGGCGGCCCATCACTACCGGCTTGTTTAACGTAGTACGTTTAAACCATGCGAGATCGGCAGGCAGGTTCCACGGCATGGCGTTTTCCATGCCGATAACGCGGTCTACCGCCAGCGCTGCAATCAGACTGATCATTGAAAATTTCCCGGATGCAAAAAATTGCCGCCACTATACGGAAAGCTTAATCTTTCGTCGACTGGCGGCAGGGTAAAGAATTAGAAATTTTTTAATATTGCTGGCAACTCCACTTCACGCAGAGGGTTTACTCTCCGGTTCATCCGCAGGATCACCAGTATGCTTGCCCTCTTCCGTTCCTTGCCAGCCGTGGCGCTGAACCAGCGACAGATGATTACGATCCTCGTTGATGATCTCCGTCAGCATGGTGCTGGTGCGTTTAAACACCGCAGCGCGTTCGGTTGCCGTACTGCTCGCCATCGCCACCATCTCTTCCACCATCTCATGATTAAAACGGCGGAACAGATCGGCACGCTCACGTGCCTCATACGCGCCAAGCCCCAGGCTTTCCAGCGCCATGCGGCCAGATTTGAGCGCCCCTTCGAAGGTTTCACGTTCAGGGGCTGCCACACCCGCCTGACGCAGCTGGATGTAGTGATCCACATCGCGCGCACGGGAGATAATGGTCAGATGCGGAAAATGCTCTTTAACCAGCTCAACCATCTGCATACTGGTCTCTGGATCGTCAATGGCATTAATCAACACCTCGGCTTTCGCCGCCCCGGCGGATTCCAGCAGATCAACTCGGGTCGCATCACCGTAAAACACTTTCATATCGAATTTACGCAGCGTATCGACATGGTCAGGATCGTGATCGAGGATAACCATTTTGACTCCGCTGGAGAGCAGTAAACGGCCAGTAATCTGCCCGAATCGGCCAAATCCGGCGATGATCACCCGCGGCTGCTCTTCGTCGATCTCATCGGCTTCTCGCTCCTGTTCGCTTCCCGTTTTCTCCAGACGCGTCAGCAGCACCAGCAGGATCGGCGTTGCGGCCATCGACAGCGCAACCGCCAGCGTCAGCGCTTTTGCCCATTCCGGATCAAGTACATTTGCCATCTGCGCTGCGCCAAAGACAACGAAAGCAAACTCACTCCCCTGCCCCAGCAGCACGGCAAACCAGCGGCGTTGCGGTTTTGGCACATTTAACGGGCGGGCAATCAGCCACAGCATCGCCATTTTAATGACCAGGAAACCCACCAGCAGAATGATGATGCGCAGCGGATGGGTTACCAGCGTCCCGAAGTCGATAGACATCCCGACGCCGATGAAAAACAGCCCCAGCAGCAATCCTTTAAACGGCTCGATATCGCTTTCCAGCGCGTGACGGTATTCGGAGCTTGCCAGTAAGACCCCCGCGAGGAAGGCGCCCATTGCCATCGACAGCCCGGCCTCTTCCAGCAGCAATCCAAAACCAAACACCAGGAATAACGCAACGGCGCTGAATACTTCGCGCAGGCCAGAGCGAGCAACAAAGCGCAGCAGCGGACGCGTTACGTAGCGACCAAGCAGAACAACCAGCGCCAGCGCACCGGCAACCTTCAGCGCTGATAAGGCAAATGCCCCCAGCGTCGTTGATGCGCCGCTGGTTGCCAGCAGCGGGATCATCGCCACCAGCGGGATGGCGGCAATATCCTGGAACAACAGTACGGAGAAGGTGCTGCGCCCCATTTGCGACACCGTCAGATTACGCTCGTTCATTGCCTGCATGGCAATCGCCGTCGAGGAGAGCGCCAGCGTCATGCCGATCAGCTCTGCGACTTTCCACTCCATCCCCAGCAGAATGCAGAACCCGCCCAACAGCAGACCGCAGGCCAGCATTTGCAGGGCGCCTCCGCCAAACACCGAGGCGCGCAGTTTCCACAGCCGCTGCGGATCCAGCTCCAGACCAATCACAAACAGCATCAGCACCACGCCGATCTCCGCAAAATGCAGGATCGACTCGGCATCCGTCACCAGCCGAAAGCCCCAGGGGCCAATCACACATCCGGCAATCAGATAGCCGAGCACCGAGCCCAGCCCCAGACGAACCGCCACGGGCACAATTAATGCCGCCGCGCCGAGGTAAATCAGCGCCTGTATCAGCGTATGGCTATCCATTGTGCGTCTCCTGCCACTCAAGTAAACGTTGTTTGTAGTGACGAGCCTGCGCCTGCAAGGTTTCATCGTCGCAGACAAAGGTACAGTGCATCGCAAAAGGCGGAAGCCAGTTCAGACCGCAGTAAAGGGCAGTAGCCTGGAGCGGCTGCGCCAGCACGTCAAATCCGGGGAAGGCGCCAATCTCAAAGTGGCTTTCCCCCCCGCCGGTGGTAACAGCCCACATCAGGCTTTTGCCCTGAAGCGCGTTGCCGTTGTGCCCATATGCCCAACCGTGGGAGAAAACTTTGTCGATCCACAATTTCAGCAGCGGAGGCGTGCTGTACCACTGCATCGGATGCTGCCAGACGATCAGATCGGCACGGGAGAGCGCCTCCTGTTCGGCGGCGACATCGATATTGAAATCAGGATAGAGTTGATAGAGGGAACGTATCTCTACGTTTTCAAGCGTCCTTGCCTGCTCAAGCATCCGCTTATTCGCATGCGAGTGCTGCGGATAGGGGTGCGCATAAATTATCAGAATCATGTATATGCCCGTCTTTTACTTTTCTTGTGCAATGAGTGTAGACAGTTACCACCCCGACTTAAAGAGGCCATCTTACGCTTCAAAGTAAAACGCAAGTATTGGCAATCATCACCACCTTAACAGCGATTACGGCGCTAAAGAAAGAAAACGACGCGTACGACAAATTCATACCGCAAAATAATAATAACAATTCATATTGCCAACACATATTTTTAGAGAACCTTAAGTCATTCTTTAATAAAACAGTCTGTACATAACCCATTGAAAAAATAATAATTTTACGCTCTTTGTTTTGAGCTCATTATTTAGGCGGTCGATATACGTTTTACACACGTGTCGAATATTCCTTCTCACTCAAATGGATGTGTACATGAGCAACAAACCCTCCCAATTAAATAATACAACCAAAACTCTGGGAAAGATATTTCCTGCCTTGTTGATATGCACCCCTGCGGTTGCGTTTTCTGCAACGATTGACCAATCAACTTCTGTTCCTCAAGATTTCTCAGCCGATGCTGAATATGTTATTAATAAAGACGTGACGATATCTTCCGCAGATAGTGAAGCGGCGGTATCTGTCACTGGGTTTACTATCAATAATATCACTAACGAAGGGAATATTTCCGGTAGGGAAACTGGCCTGGATATAAATACTGCCGCGCAACGTGTTGTGGTGAATAACGAGGAAGGTGCCGCCATCACATCGAAATCGGCTACAGCTATTAGTATTGAATCAATGCAAGGTGAAATTAGCAACCGTGGGAATATAACCGCTTTTGAGGATGGTATATTCGTTAGTGAAAACTCATCGGCTGTAAGTATTTCAAATAGCACAACCGGAGTTATTAAAGGTAAAACTGGCCTGAACGCACTTGCAGGCGTTGCCATTAATAATGCGGGTACGATCACTGGTACAGCGAATGATGGAATCGCTCTGAGCGAGGGTAACACTAAGGTCATAAATACTGGTAACGTGCAGGGTGCGCAATACGGTTTTAATGTAACGAATAATGCAAAAGTAGATATCACGAATAGCGGAAAGATTAGTGGTGATACAGCCGCTGTTATGTTTGCCAGCAATAAAAATAACACCCTGGTGCTTGATACGGGTTCCACTCTTATCGGTGACGTTATTTCCACCAATTCCACGGGAAACACTCTCACCCTGATCGGCACCGGTACGGAAGACAGTAACTTTGTGGGTCTGAACGAAGGCGACGGTTTTGCCAGTATAAAAATGATGGGCGAAAATTGGGCGCTGTCGGGCGATCTCGATATTATTGGCTCTGGCGATTCCTTGCTGATAGACACGGGCGCGTTAACCCTGTCAGGCGCGGTATCGAATACCGGTAATACACGGGTGGCCAAAGATGCTTCGTTGCAACTGGGCGATGGCGAAAAAACCGCGACCCTCAGCGGTGGGCTCACCAACAACGGTACCGTCATTTTTAACCAGGGAAGCGATTTCACTTTCGCCACCGACATGACCGGTAGCGGTAACGTCGAAAAAGTCGATTCCAACACCCTGACCCTGACGGGCAAAAATAGCTATACAGGGGATACGGTTCTGCACGGCGGTACCACGCTGGTCTCCACCGACGCAACGCTCGGCGTCAAGGGCAGTAACGCCACCGTTACCGTTGAAAATGGCGCGACCTTTGCCACCGCAGGCGAAGTGAACAACAACATCGCGGTTCTTAGCGGCGGTACGCTGGCGGCATGGAATGCAGTCCAGGGTAACTCCACGCTCAGCGCTTCCGGCGTCGATACCATCAACGGCAACGTAACTAATGGCGGCACGCTGTTACTCAGTGCGGCTGATAATAGCGTTGGCAATAATTTTACGATTAATGGCGACTACACCGGCTCTGACGGTAGCCAGATCGTGATGAACAGCACCCTGGGTGAAGATAATTCACCAACTGATCACCTCACTATTACGGGTAGCAGCTTCGGTCAGTCTGGCATCAGCATCACCAACATTGGCGGCGCAGGCGCGCAAACCATTAACGGTATGGAAATTGTCAGCATCGGCGGCAGTTCCGAAGCCCAACTGACGCTGGCAAAACCGGTCGTCGCAGGCGCCTGGGAATATAACCTCTACCAGCACAGTGACGGCAACTGGTATCTGGAATCAAAGGCAACGCCTTCTGATGAGCCTTCCGACGACACCGATGACGGTGGCAATACTGATGATGGCGATAACACCGACAACGGCGGCAACACCGATGATGGTGGCAACACCGACAATGGCGGTAACACCGATAACGGTGGCAACACCGATGATGGTGGCAACACCGACAACGGCGGCAACACCGATAACGGCGGCAGCACCGATAACGGCGGCAACACCGATAACGGCGGCAGCACCGATAACGGCGGCAACACTGACAACGGCGGTAACAATGCTCCGGAAGTCATGGCACCTGAAGTGGGTGCTTACTTAGGTAACTACCTTGCCGCACAGGGCATGTTCCTGCATAAGCGTGACGATCGCGACCAGATCACCTTCCGCAATGAAGACGACCTGAACACCTGGATGTACGTTAAGGGTCGCTATCACGAGAACGATGCGGGTGGCGATAAAGTCAGCTACGACACCACCACCACCGTACTGCAAGTCGGCAGCGATTTCATGAGCAAGCCAATGGATAACGGTATCCTGCGTGCTGGCGGGATGTTCGGTGCAGGCCAGGCGAAGACCCACTCTGATGCGAAGCACAACGTACGTGACGCACAGGGTAAGGTTGATGGCTTCAATGTTGGGCTGTACGCCACCTGGCAGGAAGATCAGAAATTACGTCTGGGCAGCTACGTTGATACCTGGGCCGCTTACAGCTGGTACAACAACAACGTCACCAGCAATCGCAACGATGAAGACTACGATAGTGAAGGTTTCGCCGCGTCTGTTGAAGTCGGCCACGCGTGGATAATCCAGTCTGAAAATGAACGCACCTGGAAGATCGAGCCGCAGGCGCAGGTGATTTACAGCTATCTCGATCAGGAAAATCATACCGATCGCGACGGCGTACGCGTCACTACCCTGGACAATGACAGCGTCTTTGGTCGTCTCGGCGTTAAAGCAAGCTACTTCCAGCAGAAGGACGTCAAGGCCTGGCAGCCGTACGTTGCGGTTAACTGGTTGAAAGGTGCTGGTCAAAACGATCTGGCATTCAACGACGAGACCGTCAGCAACGATACGCCGGAAGATCGTGGTCAGTTAGAGTTGGGCTTAACCGGCAACCTGAACGAAACCACGACGATCTCCCTTCGTGCCAGCGGCGAGTGGGGTGAAAACAGCTATGCCGCCTACGGCGGTCATATTTTGTTAAACCATCGCTGGTAATCGATCATCCTGAAGCAAAAAAGCAGTGGCATGTGCCACTGCTTTTTTTTAGTTATCCAGCTCGCCCATTGATTTAACCTGGTCACGGTTAATCTGTTCAGTTTGACCGGTTTCGGCGTTTTTGTACGATACCAGACCGGTATCGTCATCCACCTGCGGTTTCCCGTCAGTAACAATCGTTTTGCCATCGGTGGTTTTTACGGCCTGATTGGACGAACAGCCCGCCACGGTGAACATTGCGGTGGCAGCCAGAACGGAAGCGATCAGTAGTTTATTTTGCATGGTGTATTCCCCTGCTCTCAGTTGAATTTTCGTTATCGACCTAACTATTTTAGGCTAACTGACTGAAAGCGGATGAAAAACCAGAAGGTTCTTAAGATGGGAAAATTGCCCGGTAACCGGATGGCACCGGGCAATGTGTGTTACTTGCTAATCTGAGCGTGCATTTCCTGCACCGAAATCACCTTCTCGGTGGCATCCGCATTCAGCGCCATGGCCGTCGCGAAACCGCCGTTCAGGGTGGTGTCGTAATGCACTTTGTACTGGAGCGCGCTGCGGCGAATCAGTTTGGAGTCTTCAATCGCCTGGCGACCTGCGGTGGTGTTAATGATGTAGGTGTACTCGCCATTCTTAATGCGGTCCTGAATGTGCGGACGACCTTCATGCACTTTGTTCACCAGACGCGGGTTGATACCCGCTTCACCCAACACAATCGCCGTACCGTGAGTGGCGTCCAGCTCGAAGCCCTGTTTCAGCAGCTTGGCAGCCAGGTCAACCACGCGCTCTTTATCGCCTTCGCGAACGGAGAGCAGCGCACGGCCAGATTTTCTCATGGTGGAGCTACTGCCCAGCTGCGCTTTCGCAAACGCTTCTGCGAAGGTACGGCCAACGCCCATCACTTCCCCGGTAGAGCGCATCTCTGGCCCTAACAGCGGGTCAACGCCCGGGAATTTGTTGAACGGCAGTACCACCTCTTTCACCGAGTAGTAAGGCGGGATAATTTCTTTCGTGACGCCCTGCTGAGCCAGCGTCTGGCCAGCCATCACGCGCGCCGCCACTTTCGCCAGCGGAATACCGGTCGCTTTGGAGACGAACGGTACGGTACGCGCCGCACGCGGGTTGACTTCAATCAGATAGACTTCGTTGTCTTTTACCGCGAACTGAACGTTCATCAGGCCGCGAACCTGAAGCTCGAAGGCCAGCTTCTGCACCTGCTGGCGCATTACGTCCTGAATCTCCTGGCTCAGGGTGTACGCTGGCAGAGAACAGGCGGAGTCACCGGAGTGCACGCCCGCCTGCTCGATGTGCTCCATGATGCCGCCAATCAGCACCCTTTCGCCGTCGCAGATGGCATCCACGTCGACTTCAACCGCGTCGTCGAGGAAGCGGTCGAGCAGCACTGGCGCATCGTTGGAAACGCTCACCGCCGTCTGGAAGTAGCGACGCAGGTCCGCTTCGTCGTAGACGATTTCCATCGCGCGGCCGCCCAGTACGTAGGATGGACGCACCACCAGCGGGTAGCCGATCTCTTTCGCTTTCTCAACGGCCATTTCAATTGCGGTCACGGTGGCGTTCGCCGGCTGTTTCAGTTTGAGACGGTCAACCGCCTGCTGGAAACGCTCGCGGTCTTCCGCACGGTCAATCGCATCCGGGCTGGTGCCGATAACCGGCACACCTGCTGCTTCCAGCGCGCGCGCCAGCTTCAGCGGAGTCTGGCCGCCGTACTGCACGATCACGCCTTTTGGCTTCTCGATGCGCACGATTTCCAGCACGTCTTCCAGGGTCACCGGCTCGAAGTAGAGGCGGTCGGAAGTGTCGTAGTCGGTCGAGACGGTTTCCGGGTTACAGTTGACCATAATGGTCTCGTAACCGTCTTCGCGCAGCGCCAGTGAGGCGTGTACGCAGCAGTAGTCAAACTCGATGCCCTGGCCGATACGGTTTGGACCGCCGCCCAGCACCATAATCTTGTCGCGGTCGACGGACGGGTTCGCTTCGCACTCCTCTTCATAGGTGGAGTACATGTATGCGGTATCGGTCGAGAATTCAGCCGCACAGGTGTCCACGCGCTTGTAGACCGGGTGCAGGTCGTACTGGTCGCGCAGCTTGCGGATTTCCGCTTCACGCACGCCCGCCAGCTTAGCCAGACGCGCATCGGCGAAGCCTTTACGCTTCAACATGCGCAGGAAGTCTGCGTCCAGGCCGTTGATGCCCAGCTCCGCCACTTTCTCTTCCAGGCGCACCAGCTCTTCAATTTGCACCAGGAACCAGCGGTCGATGTTAGTCAGGTTAAATACGCCGTCGACGGACAGGCCCGCGCGGAAGGCATCGGCGATGTACCAGATACGCTCTGCGCCCGCGTCTTTCAGCTCGCGGCGGATTTTGGTCAGCGCTTCCGGGTCGTCCAGGCTGACTTTCGGGTCAAAGCCGGTCGCGCCCACTTCCAGGCCGCGCAGTGCTTTTTGCAGGGATTCCTGCTGCGTGCGGCCAATCGCCATGACTTCACCAACGGATTTCATCTGGGTAGTCAGACGGTCGTTGGCACCGGCGAATTTCTCGAAGTTAAAGCGTGGAATTTTAGTCACAACGTAGTCGATGGACGGTTCGAAGGACGCTGGCGTGCGGCCACCGGTGATATCGTTCATCAGCTCGTCAAGGGTGTAACCCACCGCCAGTTTCGCCGCCACTTTCGCAATCGGGAAGCCGGTGGCTTTGGAGGCCAGTGCGGAGGAACGGGACACGCGCGGGTTCATTTCGATAACAATCAGACGGCCGGTTTTCGGGTTCACCGAGAACTGCACGTTAGAGCCGCCGGTTTCCACGCCGATTTCACGTAGTACCGCCATCGAGGCGTTACGCATGATTTGGTACTCTTTGTCGGTCAGCGTCTGAGCTGGCGCAACGGTGATGGAGTCGCCGGTGTGGATCCCCATCGCGTCGAAGTTTTCGATGGAGCAGACGATGATGCAGTTGTCGTTTTTATCACGCACCACTTCCATCTCGTACTCTTTCCAGCCAATCAGCGATTCATCAATCAGCAGCTCTTTGGTTGGGGAGAGATCCAGGCCGCGCTCGCAAATTTCTTCAAACTCTTCGCGGTTGTAGGCAATACCGCCGCCGGTGCCGCCCATGGTGAAGGAAGGACGGATGATGCACGGATAACCCACTTCAGCCGCAACGGCCAGCGCTTCTTCCATATTGTGCGCGATACCGGAACGTGCGGTATCAAGGCCAATTTTTTTCATTGCCACGTCGAAGCGGCGACGGTCTTCTGCTTTATCAATCGCGTCGGCGGTCGCACCGATCATGGTCACGCCGAACTCTTCCAGCACGCCCTGACGCTCCAGCTCCAGCGCACAGTTCAGCGCCGTCTGGCCGCCCATGGTCGGCAGCACCGCGTCCGGACGCTCTTTCTCGATAATTTTGCGTACCACTTCCCAGTGAATCGGCTCGATGTAGGTCGCATCCGCCATTTCCGGGTCGGTCATGATGGTGGCCGGGTTAGAGTTTACCAGGATGACACGGTAACCCTCTTCACGCAGGGCTTTACACGCCTGCGCGCCGGAGTAGTCGAATTCGCAGGCCTGGCCGATGACAATCGGGCCAGCGCCAAGGATCAGGATGCTTTTTATGTCTGTACGTTTTGGCATGGTCTTCTCAGCTCCTGATTATTTAGCGGTCTTACGGTATTGCTCGATAAGTTCGATGAAGTGATCGAACAGCGGCGCGGCATCGTGTGGGCCCGGGCTGGCTTCAGGGTGGCCCTGGAAGCTGAACGCAGGCTTATCGGTGCGATGGATACCCTGCAAGGTACCATCGAACAGTGACTTATGCGTCACGCGCAGGTTAGCTGGCATCGTCGCTTCATCCACAGCGAAGCCGTGGTTCTGCGCGGTGATCATCACCGTGTTGTTGTCGATATCTTTCACCGGGTGGTTACCACCGTGGTGGCCAAACTTCATCTTGACGGTGTTCGCTCCGCTCGCCAGCGCCAGCAGCTGATGGCCGAGACAGATGCCGAATACCGGGATGTCGGTTTCAAGGAAGGACTTGATGGCGTCGATAGCGTAGTCGCACGGCGCCGGGTCGCCAGGACCGTTAGAGAGGAAGATGCCGTCCGGGTTCATCTTCAGAACATCTTCAGCAGAGGTTTTCGCCGGAACCACCGTCAGGCGGCAGCCACGGTCAACCAGCATACGCAGGATGTTGCGCTTGGCGCCAAAATCGTAGGCCACCACGTGGAACGGCAGCTCGCTTTCCGGTTTCGCTTCCGGCAGGTCGCCTTCCAGCGTCCAGCTTCCCTGCGTCCAGCTGTAGGCTTCAGCGGTGGTCACTTCTTTCGCCAGGTCCATACCGTTCAGTCCCGGGAAGGCTTTCGCTTTTTCCAGCGCCAGCGTCGCATCGAGGTTATCCCCTGCGATGATACAACCGTTTTGTGCACCCTTCTCGCGCAGCAGACGCGTCAGCTTACGGGTATCGATATCGGCAATCGCCACAATGTTGTGGCGCTTCAGGTAAGAAGAGAGGTCTTCGGTGTTGCGGAAGTTGCTGGCAATCAGCGGCAGGTCGCGAATGACCAGGCCTTGCGCATGTACCTGAGAGGATTCTTCGTCAGCCGCATTGGTGCCGACATTGCCGATATGAGGATAAGTAAGAGTAACGATTTGGCGAGAATAGGAAGGATCAGTGAGGATTTCTTGATAACCGGTCATTGAAGTATTGAAAACGACTTCCCCAACCGCCGAACCCGTTGCCCCTATGGCCCGACCGATAAACTGGGTTCCGTCTTCCAGAACCAATAGCGCTGACTTAATCAAAACACCCTCCAGAGAATATTCACTCACTTTATTTGCATATTAATTCATAACCATGTCATGAATCAATGCAAATGTGTTGCCAGCGGATTTTTGGCAAACGGCGGCATTCTGGGGATTTGCCATGTAAAAGTCAACTTAAAACGGGAGTTTTGTATATTCTTTTGCAAGCCTGGCGGTCTGAAATCAGATTAAGCGGCAAAAAGATCAACTAAATCACTGTGGAAACCGCTTGCGCATGCAGTTTAATAGAAAGGAACGTCTTGCAGGAATAAAAAGTGGACCAAATGGTCAAAATTTACAGTTCAGCAACAGAAATTATCGAGAAAACACTTACTTTAAATCAGTTAGACACAATAAATACCCCAAACAGACAAAATAAAAGGGCAATAAAATATTGCCCTATGCAATCAAGTAATTACGACTGCAATAACCACATCACGAAGGGTAATAATGCTTACAAATTGTTGAGTTCGAGGACATCTCGCATATCAAAAAGACCATTACGCTTACCTTTCAACCACAATGCCGAACGTACCGCCCCGTTTGCAAATGTCATGCGACTGGATGCTTTATGAGTGATTTCGATCCTTTCGCCAATATCGGCGAACATAGCGGTATGTTCACCGACGATATCACCCGCGCGAACGGTGGCAAACCCAATGGTGCCAGGCACGCGCTCGCCAGTGTGGCCTTCGCGAGAATAGACCGCGATGTCTTTCAAATCTTTATCCATTGCACACGCAATCGCTTCGCCCATCGCCAGCGCCGTGCCTGACGGAGCATCGACTTTGTGGCGATGGTGCGCTTCGACGATTTCAATGTCGGTGTAGTCGCCCATCACCTTCGCCGCCTTCTCCAGCAGTTTCAGCATGACGTTTACCCCCACGCTAAAGTTTGCCGCAAAGACAATCGCAATCTCAGTGGACGCATCCTGAATGGCTTGCTTACCGGCCTCGTCAAAACCGGTGGTGCCAATCACCATCCCTTTACCGTGCTGACGGCAAAACGCCAGGTGAGCCAACGTGCCTTCAGGGCGGGTAAAATCGATAAACACGTCAAAGTCTTCTTTCACCGCCTCAAGGCTGCTCTGCACGGTAACGCCCGTCTGACCTGCGCCTGCCAGCTCGCCTGCATCGGCTCCCAAAAGCGATGAACCTTCACGCTCCAACGCCGCGCCAAGCGCCACGCCATCCATCTGTAGTGCCGCCTGAATCAGCTGACGGCCCATACGTCCACCCGCGCCCGCAATGGCGACGCGGATCTGTGCATCATGCATAGTTATTCTCTTACGTTAAAATGATGTAAATCGTTTTCAGATTAACCAGCCTTTGCACAGGCTGCCACAGAAAACGCCGATAATTAGAATTTAATGATAAACAGGGTGAGATATCAGTGAAAGACATGATCGTCAGCGAAAATCACATGATTCCCGCACCACCAGCGCAGGCGGCAGAATGATTCGTTTGGCGGGTTCGTCGTTGCCCTGTATGCGGCTGTAAAGTAACTCCCCTGCCTTACGACCAATCTCTTTCGCCGCCACCGATACGGTGGTCAATGCGGGCTGCACCAGAGCCGCTTCGGTAATATCATCGAAACCAACCAGCGCAAAATCACGTCCCGGCTCACGGCCCATCTTGCGTAAGCTTTGCATCACCCCCAGCGCCACAACATCCTGATAGCAAATCGCCGCACTGATGTGTGGATGCTCGAGAAGTAACGCCTCTGCCACGCGCGCGCCGTCGCTTTGGCTGGCGTGTGAGGTTCTGATCCAGGCAGGATTCGGCGTCACGCCGTACTCCAGCAGCTTGCTGGTAAAGCCCCCGATACGCTGCGCCCGAGAGCCCGAATTCTGGCTCCCTCCAATGAACGCAATGTGCCGATGGCCCATTCTGAGCAGATGCTCCGTCGCCATCTGCGTGCCTAAGAAGTTATCCGTTCCGACAAAATCAAAATCCGGATCGTTCAGCGGTCGCACAACCATGATAGCCGGAATATTGCGCCGCTTCAGACCCTCAAAAAAGGCCTGGGGCGTTTCCCGAGCCGCACACAGCACCATACCGCCGACGTTATTACGCATCAGTGAATCAACAAATTTTTGCTGTCGCTCTGCCGATTCCTCGCTATTCGCCAGAAAAAGCATCAGCTCGTGGCGCTCCATTTCATGACTTAGCCCTGCCGTCATCTCGCTGTAAAAAGGGTTGGTGATATCGTGCAAGAGCAGCCCGACCTGGTTACTGCTGCGGTTACGTAAATTGGCTGCCGTCTGGTTATAGACATAGCCGGATTCATCCAGCGCCTTAAGCACACGTTCGCGCGTGCTTTGCGAAATGCGGCCTTTGTTGCAGAGCACCATCGAGACCGTCGCCGTTGACACGCCGGCGCGTTTCGCGACATCGGCCAGTGTAATTCCCGTCATGTTGTCTCCTTCATCATCACTACAGGTTAATCGAATAACCTGTTTTTTGCATTTTTCCCTGTGAGACTCTTCACATTACCGCTGTTGTTCTGGATTCGATTCGCATTTATGGCGGGTTAATCGCGTTAACCACTCTTCTCAAATACGGTTAATCGAATAACCTTAAATAACGATTATGGAGGATACAATGACAACCTACGACAAATTCCCCACGGTGGCGATACAGGGTTTTGATGACAGCGCCTGGCAAGGCTGGGAAGCAATAACCCGCGTTCTTGAGTCAAAAACCCAACAGCGCAGCCGCACGGTGCTGGTGATTGACTGCTATCCGGGCGTGCGCATGACCGAGCTTGAAGAGAACGTGCTGCCGCGTCTACGCCCGACGCTGGCGATCAATGCTGAACAGGCGCGACGGGATGAGTGTGCCATTCATGAGATGCTGGCACGCAACCTCACAGACGATCGCGTCTTTGGCGTTCTCTCCTGCCACCAGCTTGGAGAGTTTTTCGATCCCGCGCGTCTGGAGGCGTTGCAGGTTCGGGTGAGCCAGTGTTCCGGGGGGCTGATTGTGATCTACGGTCCCGGTGCGACGCTTGTCCATCCGGGTGATGTGCTGGTGTATGCCGATCTGCCGCGCTGGGAGATCCAGCAGCGTATGCGCCGGGGTGAGACTGGGAACTGGGGCGCAGATAATCAGCAGGAAGATATGCTTCGTCGCTACAAGCGCGCCTTTTTTGTCGAATGGCGCGTCTTCGATCGCCACAAAACGCCGCTGCTCAGGCGCACCGATTTTTTACTGGATACAACCCAGACGAACCAGCCCGCGATGGTCAGCGGCGAGGCCCTGCGAGCCGGGCTGAAGCAAACTACCACCCAGCCTTTCCGCGTGGCGCCCTTTTTCGATCCTGGCGTCTGGGGCGGCCAGTGGATGAAACAGCAATTCGATCTCGATCCCTCTGCACCCAATTACGCGTGGTGTTTTGACTGCGTGCCCGAGGAGAACAGCCTGTTACTGCGTTTTGGCGCAGTGCGGATCGAGATCCCCTCTCAGGATCTGGTTTTGCTTGAGCCCCGTGCTCTGCTGGGCGAGAAAGTTCACGCACGTTTCGGCGCGGAATTCCCGATCCGTTTTGACTTCCTCGACACCATGGGTGGCCAGAATCTGAGCTTCCAGGTCCACCCCATTACCGAGTACATCCAGCAGCAGTTTGGGATGCACTATACCCAGGATGAGAGTTATTACATTCTGGAAGCGGAGCCGGGTGCCGTCGTCTATCTGGGGACCAAAACCGGCACAGACCCTGAGGCCATGATGGACGATCTCAGGCGCGCGGGTCGCGGTGAAAAACCGTTTGATGACGACCGCTTCGTTAATCAGATCCCGGCAAAAAAGCACGATCATTTCCTGATCCCGGCTGGGACGGTGCACTGCTCCGGCGCGGGAACCATGGTGCTGGAGATCAGCGCTACGCCGTATATTTTCACCTTCAAACTGTGGGACTGGGGCCGCCTGGGCCTGGACGGGCTGCCGCGCCCGGTACACCTGGAGCACGGTGAAAAGGTGATCGACTGGCAGCGCGACGCGCAGTGGGTTCATCAGCATCTGGTGAATCAGTTCGAACCTGTCGCGGAAGGAAACGGCTGGCGTGAAGAGCGTACTGGCCTGCACGAGCGTGAATTTATCGAAACCCGCCGCCACTGGTTTAGCGAACCCGTTTTGCACCACACCGGCGGCGGCGTGAACGTGCTGAATCTGGTAGAGGGCGACGAAGCAATTGTCGACAGCCCAACCGGTGCATTTGAGCCGTTTACCGTCCATTACGCCGAAACCTTCATCATTCCGGCAAGCGTAGGTGACTATCGCATTTCACCTTCAGCCCGTGCTTCCGGACACCCCCTCGCGACTATCAAAGCCTGGGTAAGGAGCTAACGATGATTCATTTTATTGTCGCCACTCATGGGCCGTTAGCCGCCGCGCTGCTGGAGAGCGGCCGGATGGTATACGGCGAGCTCCCCGGCATACACGCCATTTGTCTGACCGAACAGGCGGGAATAGAGGGCTTCCGGCAGGATTTCATCTCCACACTGGAAGCGGCAAGCGTCAACGCTGACGGCGTGCTGGTGCTGTGCGACATGCAAAGCGGCACGCCGTGGAACGTGGCCTGTGAGGCCGCGTTTAACCCATATACGCAGCCGCCGGTCGCCGTGGTGGCTGGAGTCAACTTCCCGATGCTGCTGCAAACCGATGAGGTGATGATGGCTCGCGATGTTCATCAGGCTGCCGGGCAGCTTATCGAAATTACTCTGCCGACGCTGGTACAGGCGAAACCGGCAGATACTGCACAGACAGACGATTTTTAAGGAGCCGCATATGAGTATTTCTTTTGTACGCATTGACGATCGCGTGATTCACGGGCAGCTCATTACACGCTGGGCCAGGGAGCTGCCCTGCGACGGCATCGTTGCCATTGACGATGCCGTTGCGGCCGATCCGCTGTTATCGTCGGTCATGAAAGGAGCCGTATCAGATACTAAAGTGTGGCTGTTCGATACGGCAACCGCGATCGAAAAACTGCCAAAAGTGATTGCCAGCGAAAAGCGCTATTTCGTGATTGGCAAATCTCCACTCACGCTACAGCGCATTGAGCAGGCGGGCATTAGCCTGAAAAACAGCAACGGAAAAATTAACGTGGGCCCGATGAGCGCCCGGGCTAACACGATCACCATCGGCCCGAATCAATCGGTAACCCAGGATGAAGCGGCGGCGTTCGAGTGGCTGACCGGGCAGGGACACGCGATTGAATTCCGCCTGGTTCCTGATGCCAGTTTTTATACCTGGCAGGATGCCAGACAAAAGCTGAAATAAGGAGCAGATCATGATTATCGAAGCGGCTTTAATTGGCCTGCTGTGTTATCTGGGCGCACTCAGTAGTCCGTGGCTTTTAGGGCTGACGGGCGGCTGGTATCTCATCTCCCGACCGCTCATTTCCGGGATGCTGGTTGGCCTGATCCTGGGCGATATCAAAACCGGGATTATGATTGGCGTAGCGGTGCAGGCGGTTTATATCGCAATGGTGACACCCGGCGGCTCGATGCCAGCAGATTTAAACTTTGTGGCTTATCCGGCCATTGCGCTGGGAATACTTTCCGGCAAAGGACCTGAGGTTGCCGTCGCGCTGGCGGCGACTATTGGGATCGCCGGAACCATTCTCTTCAATGCGATGATGGTGCTGAACTCCTTCTGGAACCATCGTGCGGATGTGGCGCTGGAGAACGGCGACGAGCGCGGGATCTACCTCAACAGCGCCATCTGGCCGCAGGCGATGAATTTTGTGCTGCGCTTTGTGCCTACCTTTATCGCCGTCTTTTTTGGCGCACAGTACATTAGCGGGTTTATGGACAGCCTGCCGCACATCGTCCTCTCCACCATGAATGTGCTGGGCGGCATCTTGCCCGCCGTCGGTATTGCCATCCTGCTTAAGCAGATCATCAAAAGCTATACCATGCTCATCTACTTTCTGGTGGGCTTCGTTTGCATCGTTTTCCTGAAACTCAATATGGTCGCGCTGGTGATCGTGGGCGCCCTGCTGGCACTGATTCATTACAACTATAAACCCGAGGCACCGCAGGCCGTGGCTTCAGCACCTGTCCCTGACGACGAGGATGAATTCTGATGGAAGAACGTAAACTCACCCGCAAGGATCTGCGCCGCTGCTGGCGAGCGTGGATGATGCACAACCTCTCCTCAATGAGCTTTGAACGCCTTGAATCCTTCGGCTTTTGCCTGAGCATGCTGCCGGTCGCAAAAAAGCTCTATCCCGACCCGGTACAACGTACCGAGATGCTGCGCCGTCACGCGTCGTTCTACAACACGGAGCCACAGATTGGCGCGATCGTTAACGGTATGGCGCTGGGGCTGGAGGAGAAAAAAGCCAACGGCGAGCCGATTGACGGTGAAACCATAAATACCCTGAAGGTAGGCCTGATGGGGCCAATTGCCGGGATCGGCGATTCGATGATCCCCGGCATGCTGATCCCGATCCTGCTTAGCATTGGGATGGCGCTGGCGGCAGGCGGAAATATCCTCGGTCCACTGTTTTATACCGTTGCCTGGCTGGCCATCATTATCCCTGGCTCCTGGTTCCTGTTTCTCAAAGGCTACCAGATGGGATCAGGCTCCGTGGAGATGCTGGTCAGCAGCAAATCTACCCGGCTACGGGAAGCTCTCTCGCTACTGGGCGTATTTGTCATGGGCGGCGTGGCGGCCAGCTACGTGAAGCTCGGCACCGGGCTGGAGTTCATCACCCGGGACGGGGTTAACATTCACGTTCAGCAGATGCTGGACGGTATTTTCCCGCAGCTGCTTCCGCTGGCGGTGGTGCTGGGGACCTGGTATCTGATGGCAAAACGCGGCGTGTCGCCGGTAAAAGCCATGATATTGCTGCTTATACTGGCAGCGCTTGGCGTGGCGTCCGGTTTGTTTGCAGGATAAGAAAACCGGGGCAATGCCCCGGCTTCTTTATGGATGGAAGTTATTCCACAGTTCTGCGACTTTATCCGGACGCGAAATAAACTGGAACCGTGCGGGGTCATCAATAAACTGCTGATAAACAGGCGCATCAGTAATGCCAAATTCCGGATAACTTCTCGGCGTAATCATCTGCAAGCGCCCTGGTCTGTAGTGATTGTTATGCTGCCAGACAATATGATTACCCTGAACTAAGGGATACCAGGCCAGACCTTTTCGTGCACGAACGGCCTCATACTCAAAGCCATATTCCCGATCGCACCACGCACCAAACGTCAGCGGCTCATTGGGCGAGGCCGAAATCGTCGCATGGCCCCATCCGGGAGGGACCAGTACCTTTTCACCCGGCCCCGCGAGTACCGCAAAACAACGTCCCGGATCGTCGTCCACATACTCCTGCATGTAGATAATCGCTTTACCCTGCCAGATTTCGTACAGCTCAGGGGGCGACCATCCGCTGTGCTGGCTAATACGGTGAACATGTCCCTGGCTGCGGACCGGCTCATCGCCAAGCGTGCCTGCCGCGTAGGTGACCACACCAAAAAGCAGCATGCGTTTTTCGAGCTCCGGCCTGTCCGCCAGACGCGCCACGTCCATCGCGATGGCATATACCTGTTCAGGCCCTTCGCAGTCCGGATTGCGCAGCGACGGGCGGATCTGATCCAGCGTTCTGATCTCCGGCATCGGCCCGGTAACATCCTCTCCGTAGCAAAAACCGAGCGGCTGACGGGTGATGGTCATATCAAGGCCATAGTTAGCCATGGCGCACCTCGTAACCTTCCCCAGAGGCAAAGATCCGCAGGGTGAAGCCCTCTGCCAGCGCCGCATAGTCGTGTCCCGCAATGCTCGGCCAGACGGCAAGGGAGGATAGCGTCTCGTTGCCAGTGTTAATCAAACGATGCGCTGTAAAAGGAGGAATAATATGCACGGAGCCAGCCGTCACCTGCTCAAGCCGCGCGTCGCCCGCCTCCGTTTGCAGCAGCAACAAGCCACATCCGCGCAGGCCAAAATAGACCTCGCCCTGTTCGCGGCGCTGATGAAAATGACCGCGAGTCATAAAGAACTCATCGCCCACGTTACCCGCACGCAGGTGAGTTACCCCAACGAAGAGTGCCCCTTCCCCTACGGGCGAGCCCAGTACGTCTACGTCATACACACTTTTTTGAGGATTGCCGCACTTCCACGCCTCGCCGTCTGCGAAGATCCCAGGAAGATCCGCAAGACGAGTCGTTTTGCGGATAAGCGGCCCGCCGGCTAGCGCGCCGGTAGCCCACGTCAACTGAGGTGGCAAAAAGATGTCTGAATTCATATCGCTCTCCGGCCCGAGGAGAACAGCAATATCATGATGGCAGATTAAACGATTAACCTAGTGATAAAAGCGTCAATATTGATGGTGAATCACAGTTAACCAGAAACAAAAATGCCGGAGGCTTTCGCCACCGGCATTTTGAAGATTGAGAGGACATTATTCCACTTCGCGGGCGTCGATTCGCAGCTCTTTCGGCACTTCGAAGACAATGTTCTCTTCACGGCCTTCCAGCGGCACCGCTTCGCCACCGCCCAGCTCTTGCAGGCGGGCAATGACGTTTTGCACCAGGATATCCGGCGCTGAAGCGCCTGCGGTAACACCGACGCAGGCCGCGTTTTTCACCCACGATTCCTGAATGTCCGTTGCGTCGTCGATCAGGAACGCCGCTTTCCCCATACGCTGCGCCAGTTCGGCCAGTCGGTTGGAGTTAGAGGAGTTTTTCGAGCCGACCACCAGCACCACATCCGCCTGTTCAGCCAGGGCGCGTACGGCTTCCTGACGGTTGGTGGTTGCATAGCAGATATCATCTTTGCGCGGCCCGACAATTTTCGGGAAGCGCTGGCGCAGGGCGTCAATCACGTCTGAGGTGTCGTCTACGGAAAGCGTCGTCTGGGTCATAAACGACAGACGGGCTTCGTTTTTCACGTCCAGCGTAAAGACATCTTCCGGTGACTCAACCAGATACATGCCCCCTTCCGGGTTGCTGTACTGGCCCATGGTGCCTTCAACTTCCGGGTGACCGGCGTGACCAATCAGAATTGACTCTTCACCACGACGGCTGGCGCGCGCCACTTCCATATGCACTTTTGTCACTAACGGACAGGTGGCATCGAATACGGTCAGATCGCGGCTTTTCGCCTCGTTGCGTACCGCCTGAGAGACGCCGTGCGCGGAGAAGATGAGGATTGCGCCGTCCGGCACTTCGCTGATCTGCTCGATAAAAATCGCACCGCGCTCGCGCAGGCTGTCGACCACGTAACGGTTGTGCACCACTTCGTGACGCACGTAAATCGGCGCGCCGTAAATCTCCAGCGCGTTTTCAACAATGCTGATAGCGCGGTCTACACCGGCGCAGAAGCCGCGCGGGTTAGCCAACAGGATCTGCATTTTACTCCTCCAGTGCCGGATCGATCTCCAGCACTTCGACATCAAAATGAACGGTACGCCCGGCAAGCGGATGGTTGAAATCGACGGTGATAGAATCGCCGTTGATTTCTCGGATCACGCCAGGCATTTCGCTGCCGTCCATAGCGGTAAAGAGCATAATCGCCCCGATTTCTGGTTCACCCGCATCCATAAACTCACGACGCGAGAAATACTGGATCAGGTCCGGGCTTGGCACGCCAAATGCCGCATCCGGCTCCAGCGAAAACGCTTTTTTCTCGCCCTCTTTCAGACCCAGAAGCTGCTGCTCAAGGCCTTCAGACAGGGAGGTGTCACCCAGACGAAACAGCGCCGGTTTGCCATTGTTGCGGGTGGATTCGGCCGTGGAGCCGTCATCCAGCTTCAGCGTGAAATGAACGAGAACCGCGCTGTTGCTCTGTACGGATTTAGACATGCAAATTGCTCGCTTGTTTTGGGTCACCTGTTGCCCGGTGGCGCTACGCTTACCGGGCCTACGGGGGCCACAAATTCTGTAGGCCGGGATCGCTACGCGTCACCCGGCTGGTTTTGTTACGCCTGCTCTTTCGCGGCCGGTTTAGGCAAGAAGCCTTCCAGCACGATTAACGCCGCACCAACGCATATTGCGCTATCGGCGAGGTTAAAGGTCGCGAAGTGCCAGTCGCCGACGTAGAAATCGATCATATCGACCACAAAGCCGTGCCACAGACGGTCAAACAGGTTACCCAGCGCGCCGCCAATGATCAGCGCGTAGGCGATGTTATTCAGCTTTTGCGTGGCCTTTGAGCGGTACATCAGCACCGCCAGCACGACGCAGATACCGATAGCGATACCCGCGAAGAACCAGCGCTGCCAGCCACCGCTGTCGGCAAGGAAACTAAACGCCGCACCGTAGTTGCGGGCGTAGTGCAGGTTAAGCGACGGGAACAGCGGGACCGTATCCCCCAGAGCGAAATTCTGGAGGATCAGGAACTTGCTGCCCAAATCAATAATCAGCACCACCACCACCAGCCACAGCCAGCGCAGTCCTGTTGAACAGAGAGTTTTACTCATCAGGCAAACTTACGTTTTTCGCCGTCACCGGCGACGTTGCTTACACAGCGTCCGCAGATGTCTGCGTGTTCCGCCACCTGACCGACATCAGTGGTGTAATGCCAGCAACGCGGGCATTTTTCACCGTCGGCTTTGCTCAGCGCGACCTTCAGTCCTTTGAGCAGTTCACTCTGCTGAGCATCAGCAGTAGCTTCGGCATAATCCGCAACTTTCGCACCAGAGGTCAACAGGACAAATCGTAATTCATCGCCCAGCGCGGTCAGCTTCGCGGCCAGCTCAGGCTCTGCGTACAGGGTCACCGTCGCTTCCAGAGAGCCACCGACTTTCTTGTCAGCGCGCGCCTGCTCGATAACCTTGTTCACTTCGCCACGCACTTTCAGCAGCTCGTCCCAGTAGGCATCGTTCATTGCTTCAGTGCTGGAGAGGTCGAACAGACCTTCGTACCACTCGCCGGTGAAGACATACTTCTCGCGGTCGCCCGGCAGGTAACCCCAGATTTCATCCGCGGTGAAGGACATGATCGGCGCCATCCAGCGTACCAGCGCCTCTGCGATGTGGAACAGCGCAGTCTGGCAGCTACGACGCGCCACGCTGTCCGCTTTCGCGGTGTACTGGCGGTCTTTGATGATGTCGAGGTAGAACGAGCCCATCTCGATGGAGCAGAAGCGCATCAGGCGCTGCACCACTTCGTGGAAGTCGTAAGACTCATAGGCTTTAAGAATATCTTCCTGCGCCGCTTTCGCGCAGCCTACCGCCCAGCGATCGAGCACAACCATCTCTTCCGGCTTCACCATGTCTTTCACCGGATCGAACCCGTTCAGGTTCGCCAGCAGGAAGCGCGCGGTGTTACGAATACGACGATAGCTGTCAGCAGCACGTTTCAGGATCTCATCAGAGACCGCCATTTCGCCGGTGTAGTCGGTAGAGGCCACCCACAGACGCAGAATGTCCGCGCCCAGTTTGTTCATCACGTCCTGCGGAGAAACGGTGTTACCGATAGATTTGGACATCTTACGGCCCTGACCATCCACGGTGAAGCCGTGGGTCAATACCTGGCGGTAAGGTGCTTTACCCTTCATGGCGGTGGAGATCATCAGCGATGACATGAACCAGCCGCGGTGTTGGTCAGACCCTTCCAGATACATATCGGCAGCGTGACCAGCAAACTCCGGACGCACGTCAACCACGGAGGAGTGGGTAGACCCGGAGTCGAACCACACGTCCAGGGTATCCGGCACTTTCTCGTAGCTGTCTGCGTCAGCGCCCAGGATGTCGCGGGCGTCGAGATCCCACCACGCCTGAATGCCGTCAACTTCGACGCGCTTCGCCACTTCTTCCATCAGTTCCAGAGTGTTCGGGTGCAGCTCCTGCGTCTCTTTATGTACGAACAGAGACATCGGCACGCCCCAGGTGCGCTGACGGGAGATACACCAGTCAGGACGGTTAGCCACCATGGATTCGATCCGCGCCTGGCCCCAGTCAGGGATCCACTGCACGCCTTTGATCTCTTTCAGAGACTGCGCGCGCAGGCCTTTCTGGTCCATGCTGATAAACCACTGCGGGGTTGCACGGAAGATGATCGGGGTCTTGTGACGCCAGCAGCACGGATAGCTGTGCTGCATTTTCTCAACGTGCAGCAGCGCGCCGCTGGTGCGCAGCATATCAACGATGATGTCGTTAGCTTTAAAGACGTTGATGCCGTCCAGCGCCGGGTACGTGCCTGGCAGGTAAGAGCCGTCCGGACCAACCGGGTTAGCGATTTCCAGACCATATTTCAGGCTGATGTTGTAGTCGTCAGGACCGTGGCCACCGGCGGTATGCACCGCACCGGTACCCGCGTCCAGCGTGACGTGGTCGCCCAGAATCGCCGGAACGTCGAAGTCAAGGAACGGGTGTTTGAAGCGCATCAGTTCCAGCGCGTCGCCTTTTACGGTGCCCAGCACGGTGTAATCGGTGATGTTCGCGCGTTTCAGCACGCTTTCGACCAGGTCTTTCGCCAGGATAACCGCACGGCCATCAATCTGCACCAGCGCATACTCAAACTCGCCAGAGAGGGAGATCGCGCGGTTAGCAGGCAGCGTCCACGGGGTGGTGGTCCAGATCACCAGAGAGATCGGGCCGCTTACGCCAGGCAGACCAAATTTAGCTTTGATCGCATCCTGATCGACCGCTTCGAAGGCCACGTCGATAGAAGGCGAGGTTTTGTCGTAATACTCCACTTCCGCTTCTGCCAGCGCAGAGCGGCAGTCGACGCACCAGTGCACCGGCTTCGCGCCTTTGTGCAGGTGACCGTTGCCGATGATTTTACCCAGCGCTCGGATGATGTTGGCTTCGGTTTTGAAGTCCATGGTCAGGTACGGATGCGACCAGTCACCCAGCACGCCCAGACGGATGAAGTCAGCGCGCTGACCGTCAACCTGGGTGGCAGCGTATTCGCGGCATTTCGCGCGGAATTCTGCGGCGGTGAACTTCTCACCCGGCTTACCGTACTCTTGCTCAACTTTCAGCTCGATTGGCAGACCATGGCAGTCCCAGCCCGGAACGTAAGGCGAGTCATATCCCGCGAGTCCTTTGGACTTCACGATAATGTCTTTCAGAATCTTGTTTACAGAGTGACCAATATGAATGCTGCCATTCGCATATGGAGGGCCATCATGCAGAATGAAGGTTTTTTTGCCTTTTTTGGCTGCACGAATGATGCCGTACAGGTCATCATCGGTCCAACGCGCCAGCATTCCCGGTTCACGCTTGGCGAGATCGCCGCGCATCGGGAACCCTGTTTCCGGCAAATTCAGGGTTGATTTATAGTCACTCATCAGATTCTCGGTTCCGTATTTATCACGTAGGCAGTTAAGCCGGTTCTAAAGCCCAAAAAACTCGCGGGCCGTTAATTCATCTCGCGCGATTTGCGCTTTAAGTTCATCCAGCGAAGCGAATCGCTGTTCATTGCGTATTTTTTTACGCAGTATCACATCTATATGGCGACCATACAGGTCCATTACAACGTCCAGCAGGTGTACTTCTAACTGTTGACGCACACCGGCAACCGTTGGACGTGTGCCAATGTTGGCGACGCCGTAGAAAGGCTTCTCGCCCAGTCCTGCCACTTCCACCGCATAGACCCCTTTAACCGGGGAGACCTGACGACGCAGCGGTATATTCGCCGTCGGGAAACCTATCGTGCGGCCCAGCGCATCGCCATGGACCACGCGACCTGAAATTGTGAACGGGTGACCCAGCAGCGTTTCTGCCGTGTCCAGTTCATCGTTCGCCAGCGCCTGACGTACCGCCGTGCTGCTGACGCGCACGCCGCCCTCACAGAAGGTCATCGTGCTGGTGACGTCAAACCCGTACTCCAGGCCAGCCTTCTGTAATAACAAGAAATCGCCCTGACGACCAGCGCCAAAGCGGAAATCATCGCCCACGGCGAGAAACTGCACGCCAAGCTGCCTGACCAACAGGTCGCTGACAAAATTTTGTGCGGTCAGCGCGGCAAAACGACGGTCGAACCGTACGCACAGGACGTAGTCCACCCCTGACTCCGCCAGGTAGCGTAACTTCTCACGCAGACGCGTCAGCCGCGCGGGGGATTTCTCGCCTGCAAACAGCTCCAGCGGCTGAGGCTCGAAAATCATCACCACGACGGGCAGGCCTCGCGCCTCGCCTTCTTTACGCAATCCCTGCAACAGCGCCTGATGCCCACGATGCACGCCGTCGAAATTACCAATGGTCAGCACGCACCCGTGCGGGGCTTGACTGAGATTATGTATGCCGCGTATCAGCTTCATGACTGGCTCAAAACAGTGAAAATCGCCAAAGTATACCTTGTACAGCGGTTAAGGTTAACCGGCGATTGTTCACGCTAAACAGAAAGCCGTATGATTTCATCACGCTGACCTTTCGCAGCAAAAAAATCTGTCCGCGAACTGCGATTTTTACGCCGAAAAGCTGTATTCACGAACGACAAGCTGGTAGAATCCTGCGCCATCACTACGTAACGTAGCGTCGCCACATTAACGGCGCTTATTTGCACAAATCCATTGACAAAAGAAGGTATAGAGGGCATATTCCTCGGCCTTTGAATTGTCCACATAGATCATATTTGGGAGTTGGACCTTGGCTAATATCAAATCAGCTAAGAAACGTGCCGTTCAGTCTGAAAAGGCTCGTAAGCACAATGCAAGCCGTCGCTCTATGATGCGTACTTTCATCAAGAAAGTATACGCAGCTATCGAAGCTGGCGACAAAGCTGCAGCGCAGAACGCATTTAACGAAATGCAACCAATCGTGGATCGTCAGGCTGCTAAAGGTCTGATCCACAAAAACAAAGCAGCGCGTCATAAAGCAAACCTGACCGCGCAGATCAACAAACTGGCTTAATCGCCACTTGTTGTTGCTTGTTTGAAAGAACCCGCTTAACGCGGGTTTTTTTATGTCTTCAGATTGCCGGCGGCGTAAAAAGCGCCGAATAGTCGCGATTGCAGATTCGCTGTACCGCCGGGTGCTGAATCATCCTTTCGGCGAATATGGCGTGATACTCTTCCATCACGTTATCCACCCTGCCGATCTCGGTTATTTTGTCGTCTGAATAGAGATCGTGCGCGTACAGCGTCGGAGCAACGAAGATAGCGTTATGCGCTTCGCCAAAGGCTTTCATCAGCGCCGCATCGTCGAACTCACCGAGAATTTCTACGTTCAGCCCCTGCGAGTTAAACCAGTTCAGCAGCTTCCGTCCGAGCATGGACCTCCGACCCGGCACCAGCAAGCGGCGCTCTTCCAGGCAGGCAGGAAACGGTTTTTCCGGTGGCGGATTGATGCACCAGAAACTGACGCCGCATTCGCCAATTTTCACCGAGAACAAGCCTTCCTGCTGCGTGGAATCGATAGGGCAATCCGAAATAATCATATCCAGCTTATGCTGGCTCAGCTGTTCCAGCAGCATCTCGTGAGTGGACTCAAAGCAGCGTAAATGGATCTGTTCATCTTCCACCACCGCCGCATCCAGCACGCCACTCACCAGCCGTTTGGACAGCGCATCCGCCACCCCCACGTCAAAAAGCAGGTTCGACTCTTTGCGGTAGTTGACGATGTCCAGCATCTCCTGACTCAGGGTGAACATTTTATCCGCATAGCGGAACACCAGCTCGCCCAGCTCACTGGGCTCAATCCCACGGCCCTTGCGCTTGAACAACTTGCCCTGTAACCGCTCTTCCAGGGCTTTGATTTGCCCGGTAATGGTTTGTGGCGTCAGGTAAAGCGCTTCTGCCGCCCCCACGACCGAGCCCTGTTTATAAACGTGCCAGAAGTAATAAAGATGGTTGTAATTCAAATGAGACATCGCGTGTTCTCTCCCTGAGTGTGTATCGGGAGAAGGAGCCCCCTCCTCCCGGTTTTCCGTTATGCCTGGACAGCCTGTCCGGACAATTTCACCTTCAACAAGGTATAACCAATGACTGCGGCCAGTAATGACCCGATGAGAATGCCGAGTTTTGCCCAGACGATAAGCTCAGGCGCGTTTGCGCCAAACGCCAGCGTCGAGATAAAGATCGACATGGTGAATCCAATACCGCACAGCACGCCGACGGCCATAATCTGGCTAAAGGTGGTCCCGTTTGGCAATGACGCCAGCTTCAGCTTCAGCGCCAGCCAGCAGAACAGGCTGATACCCAGCGGCTTACCGATAAACAGACCGGCGATGATACCCAGCGGCAGCACGGAGGTGAGTCCGTCCAGGGTAACCCCGGCCAGGGAAACTCCCGCGTTGGCAAACGCAAACAGCGGCAGGATCATAAAGCCCACCCACGGATGAAGCACATGCTCCAGCTGTCTGGCTGGCGATTTGCCGTCCTGCTCCTTCAGCGGAATAAAGAAGCCAACGATGACGCCCGCCAGCGTGGCATGCACGCCAGACTTCAGCACCGCCGTCCACAGCACCATGCCCACCAGAATATAAATACCCGTACGTCGGACGTTGAAGACGTTCAGCAAGGCCAGCACCACAATAGCCACGGCCGCCACGCTCAGCGACAGAACCGACAGATCGCTGGTGTAGAACAGCGCGATAATCACGATAGCGCCCAGGTCATCGATAATCGCCAGCGCCATCAGGAAAATTTTCAGTGCTACCGGGACGCGGCTACCGAGCAAGGCTAAGACCCCGAGCGCAAACGCGATATCCGTTGCAGCCGGGATCGCCCAGCCGTCACGCGCAACCGGATCCTGCCACGCAAACGCGAGAAAGAGCAACGCCGGAACGATCATCCCGCCAATCGCCGCGATCACCGGAAACGCCGCGCGCTGACGGCTGGCAAGCGAACCGATCACCAGCTCACGTTTAACCTCCAGACCCACCAGCAGGAAGAACACCGCCATCAGCGCATCGTTGATCCACAGCAGCATGTTCTTGTTAATTTCCAGCGCCCCGACTTTCAGCTCGACGGGCGTTTCCAGAAATGCGTGATAGAGATCGCGCGTCATGCCCATATTGGCGAGCAGCATGGCGGCCGCAGCAGCAATAATCAGGATGACGCCGCCGGATGCCTCACTGCTAAAGAAACGGTGTAGTAATTTCACGTTTAAACTCTCTTTTACAACAATACCTCGGTAAAACCATAATATCAGCGCAAACAGATCGGTAAAAACAGATTAATATTGTGTATATATTCAGTTTAACCGAGGAATAACGCTATAAACAAAAAGCCCGGAATCGCTTCCGGGCTTTAAAGGATAGTAACCAGCTGGCGGGTTAGCGGGTTAAATCGTCGAAGAATTTTTTGACGCCATCGAAGAAGCTTTTGGAGCGCGGACTGTTTTTCTCACCCGTCGGACCACCAAAACTCTCCTGAAGCTCTTTCAGCAGCTGTTTCTGCTTATCGTTCAGGCCGACCGGCGTTTCCACGACCACGCGGCATAACAGGTCACCCTGCGCGCCACCGCGAACGGATTTAACGCCTTTGCCGCGCATGCGGAACAGCTTCCCGGTCTGGGTTTCGCCGGGGATTTTCAGGTTAACGCGACCGTCCAGCGTCGGCACTTCGATTTCGCCACCCAGCGCCGCCATCGCAAAGTTGATCGGCACTTCACAGTACAGGTTGTTACCTTCACGCTCGAAGATGGCGTGCTGCTTCACCTGAACCTGAACGTACAGATCGCCTGCCGGTGCGCCGTGCTCGCCGGCTTCACCCTCACCTGCCAGACGGATGCGGTCGCCCGTATCCACGCCTGCCGGGATCTTAACGGACAGCGTTTTGGTTTTCTCCACGCGACCGTGACCGTGGCATTTGGTGCACGGATCTTTAATCAGCGTACCGCGACCATGACAGTGCGGACAGGCCTGCTGCACCGCGAAGAAGCCCTGGCGCATCTGCACCTGACCGGAACCGTGACAGGTTGGGCAGGTCTGTGGCTGAGTCCCCGCTTTCGCGCCGCTGCCGTGGCAAACGTCACACTCTTCCAGCGTCGGAATACGGATCTCTTTGGTGACGCCGCGAACCGCTTCTTCAAGCGTCAGCTCCATGTTGTAGCGCAGGTCTGCGCCGCGCGCCGCGCGCTGACGACCACGTCCGCCGCCGAAGATATCGCCAAATACATCACCAAAGATATCGCTGAAATCAGCGCCGCCGCCGAAGCCGCCGCCACCAAATCCACCGCCGCCCATGCCGCCTTGTTCAAAGGCCGCGTGACCGTACTGATCATAGGCCGCACGTTTTTGTGCATCGGTCAGGACTTCGTAGGCTTCTTTAATCTCTTTAAATTTGGCTTCAGCCTCTTTGTCACCCTGATTACGGTCAGGGTGGAATTTCATGGCCAGGCGCTTATACGCCTTTTTGATTTCACGCTCTTCCGCAGTTTTCGGAACGCCTAAAATCTCGTAATAGTCTTGCTTTGCCATTGGTTTTTTTAAGCCCCTTAACATGCGAGCACGGGCGTGGAGAATTCTCCTACGCCCGTGCCGATTACTTACCCTGCATCAGGGCGATTATTTTTTGTCTTTCACTTCTTCGAACTCAGCGTCGACAACATCGTCGTCTTTCGCGTTGTTCTGGGAAGCATCAGCGCCCGCCTGCTGCTGTGCGTGCTGCTGCTGAGCGATTTCCATCAGCTTCTGAGAAACCTGTGCCAGCTCCTGCATCTTCGCTTCGATGTCCGCTTTGTCTTCGCCTTTCAGAGACGTTTCCAGCGCGCTCAGTGCAGTTTCGATCGCAGTTTTGTCTTCCGCTGGCAGTTTATCGCCCGCTTCTTCAACCTGCTTACGGGTGCTGTGCAGCAGATGGTCACCCTGGTTACGGGTCTGAACCAGCTCTTCGAACTTACGGTCGGATTCCGCGTTAGCTTCGGCATCACGAACCATTTTTTCGATTTCCGCTTCGTTCAGGCCAGAAGATGCCTTGATGGTAATCTTCTGCTCTTTACCGCTATTTTTGTCTTTCGCAGACACATGCAGGATACCGTCAGCATCGATGTCGAAGGTGACTTCGATCTGTGGCATGCCGCGTGGTGCCGGGTTAATACCGTCCAGGTTGAACTGACCCAGAGATTTGTTATCCGCCGCGCGCTTACGCTCACCCTGAATCACATGGATGGTTACCGCAGACTGGTTGTCTTCAGCGGTAGAGAACACCTGGCTGTGTTTCGTCGGGATAGTGGTGTTTTTGTTGATGAGCGGAGTCATCACGCCACCCATGGTTTCGATACCCAGAGACAGCGGGGTAACGTCCAGCAGCAGTACGTCTTTTACTTCACCCGTCAGAACACCACCCTGAACCGCAGCACCGATAGCAACCGCTTCGTCCGGGTTCACGTCTTTACGTGGCTCTTTACCAAAGAACTCAGCCACTTTCTTCTGAACCATTGGCATACGAGTCTGACCACCTACCAGGATAACGTCCTGAATGTCAGACACGGACAGGCCAGCGTCCTGCAATGCAACTTTCAGTGGCTCGATAGAACGGTTCACCAGGTCTTCTACCAGGCTTTCCAGTTTCGCACGGGTCACTTTGATGTTCATGTGTTTTGGACCGGTCGCGTCTGCGGTGATGTACGGCAGGTTCACGTCGGTCTGCTGAGCGGAAGACAGCTCGATCTTCGCTTTCTCAGCGGCTTCTTTCAGTCGCTGCATGGCCAGCGGGTCGTTACGCAGGTCAATGCCCTGATCTTTCTTGAACTCGTCAACGAGGTAGTTGATCAGACGGGTATCGAAGTCTTCACCACCCAGGTGGGTATCACCATTGGTTGCCAGAACTTCGAAGGTTTTTTCGCCGTCAACGTCGTCGATTTCGATAATAGAGATATCGAAGGTACCACCACCCAGGTCGTAAACCGCGATAGTACGGTTGCCAACTTCTTTATCCAGACCGTAAGCCAGTGCTGCTGCGGTTGGTTCGTTGATGATACGTTTTACTTCCAGACCTGCGATACGGCCAGCATCTTTGGTTGCCTGACGCTGAGCATCGTTGAAGTAAGCAGGTACGGTGATAACAGCTTCAGTTACCGGTTCACCCAGGTAATCTTCCGCGGTTTTCTTCATTTTCTTCAGCACTTCAGCAGAGATCTGCGGAGGTGCCGTTTTGGTGCCTTTCACATCAAGCCATGCATCGCCGTTATCGGCTGCGATGATTTTGTAAGGCATGATGGAAACGTCACGCTGAACTTCTTCGTCCTGGAAGCGGCGGCCAATCAGGCGTTTGATCGCAAACAGGGTGTTTTGCGGGTTTGTCACGGCCTGACGTTTAGCCGGCTGACCAACCAGAGTTTCACCATCCTGGGTATAAGCAATGATAGAAGGCGTGGTGCGATCGCCCTCGGCGTTCTCCAGCACACGTGCAGTAGTGCCATCCATAATCGCTACACAAGAGTTGGTAGTACCCAGGTCGATACCAATAATTTTACCCATCTAAACGTCTCCACTAAAAATTCAGTCAACATGTGGTTGTGTACCTGTAATAAGGGCAGAACGTGCTTTTTCAACTGCCCAGATTTGATTTTTTTCAGGTCCACACACTGCGGTTGCTTACAAGATGGGGTCACAACAGCATCCATCAAGGGGGAAGGATAAAAAATTTTTTAATTTCACCCCGGTGAGATCATAGACGGCGTCGATGCCGCCCATTATGATGCCGCGCCCCGTCAGGTAGAACAGGCGCGGGTTTAACCATTTCACCATATTAATGATGATTTTTTTGAGGACTTATGGGCAACACTAAGTTGGCTAATCCGGCTCCGCTGGGCCTGATGGGTTTTGGCATGACCACCATTCTGCTGAACCTGCACAATATCGGGATGTTCCCGATGGACGGCATTATCCTGGCGATGGGCATTTTTTACGGCGGTATCGCACAGATCTTTGCGGGCCTGCTGGAATATAAGAAAGGCAACACCTTCGGCTTAACCGCCTTTACCTCTTACGGTTCCTTCTGGCTGACTCTGGTCGCAATTCTGCTGATGCCTAAAATGGGCCTGGCAGAGGCGGCAAACGCCCATTTCCTGGGCGTGTACCTGGGACTGTGGGGCGTGTTCACCCTGTTCATGTTCTTCGGTACCCTTAAGGCGAACCGCGCACTGCAATTCGTCTTCCTGAGCCTGACCGTACTGTTCGCTCTGCTGGCCATCGGTCACCTGGCGGATAACGAAGGCATCGTTCACGTTGCCGGCTGGGTAGGTCTGGTTTGCGGCGCAAGCGCAATCTACCTGGCCATGGGTGAAGTGCTGAACGAGCAGTTCGACCGCACCATTCTACCGATTGGTGAAAAACACTGATCCCTCTGTCGTGCCCGCGTCGCGGGCACGACGTCCCTCTGACTGGCGAAGCCACACCCCCAAAACCAGTCCCATCAGCGATAACGCCAGCACGTACCACGCAGGTGCAAGGGGTGACACCCCCATCAACACCGTCACCACAATCGGGGTCAGCCCACCGAAAATGGCATACGAGACATTATAAGAGAAAGAGATCCCAGTGAAGCGTACCTCCGGCGGGAAGGCGCGGACCATTACGTACGGTACGGCGCCAACGACGCCCACGCACAGCCCGACGACACCGTACAGCAGGAACAGCTGTTCAGGATGGGTGCCCGCAAGATGATAAAATGCCCAGCTCGACGCGGCCAGAAGCAAACTGCCGACAATAAAGGTCGCGCTTGCGCCGAAACGATCCGCCGCCAGCCCGGCGGCCAGACAACCAAAGCAGAGCATAATTGTCGCGATACTGTTCGCCTGTAACGTCACGGCAGGCGCAAAACCGTACTGTTTTTGCAGCCAGACCGGCGACATCAAAATGACCACCACGATCCCCGCAGACAGCAGCCAGGTCAGAAGCATCGACACCACTACCGCTTTTTTATGCCGCACTACTACGGTTTTCACCGGCAGTTCTTGCGCCAGCGCCTTCCGCTGCTGCATTTCCAGAAATATTGGCGTCTCCTGCAACCAGCGTCGCAGGTACATTGCCACCAGCCCAAACGCCCCGCCCAGCAGGAACGGTATACGCCAGCCCCAGTCGTGAACGGCCTGTTGCGTCATGCTGGTATTGATGATGGTTGCAACCACGGAGCCAAGCAGGATCCCGATCGTCAGCCCTGCGGTCAGCGTTCCGCACGCAATGCCGATGCGGCGCACCGGGACGTGCTCAGCGACAAACACCCAGGCGCCCGGCACTTCCCCGCCGATGGCCGCGCCCTGGAGAATACGCATCAGCAGCAGCAATAACGGGGCGATAATGCCCATCGACTCATAGGTAGGCAAAAGCCCAATCGCCAGCGTCGGCACGGCCATAAGCAGGATGCTGAGGGTAAACATCTTCTTGCGCCCGACCAGATCGCCAAAGTGCGCCATGACAATGCCGCCCAGCGGACGCGCCAGATAGCCGGCAGCGAAAATGCCGAAGGTTTGTACCTGACGCAGCCATTCCGGAATATCCGCCGGGAAAAACAGCGCCCCCACAACGGCAGCGAAGAAGACAAAGATGATGAAGTCGTAAAACTCCAGCGCGCCGCCCAGGGCAGCGAGCGTGAGGGTTTTGTAGTCCTGTCGATTCAGAGGTCGGGTGTTATGTGACATAGCGAACCATTGTGCATGTGTTGTGGATTATTTTTTACAGCAATCGTAAAGAAAAAATTACTATATCGTAAATCCATTTACACGCTACCGCGGCTGGCGCTAATGTCACATTTTAAAGAATTTCAGGAGATTGTTTCGCGGCGAGCGCTTTTAGGGCGAAATGCTGCTACCACGTTGCCGTCAGTTTCCACATACGGACCGTCAAGCAGTTGTATACAATACGGTACACTTGCAAAGATACCGTGGACGATAACGCTGCCGTCCTCGGCTTTTACCCCTTCCAACGTCTCTTTTATCGACTTCGGCTGCCCCGGCAGGTTCAGGATCAGCGCCTGTTTGCGGATCACCCCGACCTGACGGGAAAGAATGGCCGTCGGGACAAAGTGTAGACTGATCTGGCGCATCTGCTCACCGAAGCCCGGCATTTCACGATCGGCGATAGCCAGCGTCGCGTCCGGCGTTACATCGCGGCGCGCGGGGCCGGTTCCGCCCGTCGTCAGCACCAGGTGGCAGCTCATCTCATCCACCAGTTCACACAGGGTTTGCTCGATGATCGGCTGCTCGTCCGGGATCAGGCGAGTCTGGATCTCAAACGGGGTAGTGAGCGCGCTGCCCAGCCACGCTTCCAGAGCAGGGATGCCTTTATCCTGATAAACACCGCTGGAGGCGCGGTCAGAAATCGACACTAAGCCGATGCGTAAGGTATTCATATCCATTCCATTCAAAAAGTACTGATTAAAGGGAATGATACACGCAGAGAGAAAATTCAGACAGAGGCGGGGGAAAGACGCGTGACCGGGAACCCGGTCACGCAGAATGATTACAGCAGGTCGCCGATCATTTTTTCCAGTTTTTCCTGGTCGATAGCAAACTTACGGATACCGTCCGCCAGTTTATCTACGGCCATTGGATCCTGGTTGTGCTGCCACAGGAACTCGGACTCGGTGATGCGCTCAGGGCGTGCTTTCACTTCGCCGGTGTAGGACAGTTTACGCTCAATAGCACCTTCGCTTTCTGCCAGCTCTTTCAGCAGCGCAGGAGCGATGGTCAGGCGGTCACAGCCAGCCAGCTCGATGATTTCGCCGACGTTACGGAAGCTTGCGCCCATAACAACGGTCTCATAGCCGTGCTGTTTGTAGTATTCGTAGATTTCAGTCACTGAAATCACGCCTGGATCTTCAGACGCCGCGTACTCTTTCTTGTCGGTGTTGGCTTTGTACCAGTCCAGAATACGGCCCACGAACGGAGAAATCAGGTATACGCCAGCTTCGGCACATGCACGCGCCTGCGCGAAGGAGAACAGCAGAGTCAGGTTACAGTTGATGCCTTCTTTTTCCAGCTGCTCAGCAGCGCGGATGCCCTGCCAGGTAGACGCCAGTTTGATCAGGATACGGTCATTGCTGATGCCCGCATCGTTGTACAGTTTGATCAGGCGTTTTGCTTTTGCGATAGACGCTTCGGTGTCGTAGGACAGGCGAGCATCAACTTCGGTAGAGATACGGCCAGGAACGAGCTTCAGGATTTCCAGACCGATGTTCACTGCCAGTTTGTCAGTAGCATCCACAACCTGCTGCGCGCGGTCATTGCTCTGTGCTTTTGCCCAGGTCACCGCCTCGTCGATCAGTTTGCGATACTCAGGGATCTGCGCGGCGTTAAGGATCAGAGAAGGGTTGGTTGTGGCATCCTGCGGCTGGTACAGCTTCATTGCCGCGATATCTCCGGTGTCAGCGACGACAGTGGTGAACTGACGAAGGGAGGTCAATTTATCCGTCATGATAGTGTTTCTCTTTTAACGTGCCCTGGATAATTCACACTACCGACAGCTTGCCAGCAGCGGAAAAATGACAGGTTTACTTGTTAGGGGGATGTAACCGGTCTGCCCTGATGATAACACGAGTGAGAGGCAGCGCAACCGCAGACAGTGCGCTTAGGCAGAGTATGATAAACTCAGAATATTAACAGGCTGCTAAGTAACAGCATGCACAATCAGTGGTAGCGCTTACATATTCACTTTGGCATCAACAAGAGGGACGTTAGTGCCTGATTTCTTTTTCTTTATCAACGAAGTCCTCTGGGGTTCGATCATGATATACCTGCTTTCAGGAGCAGGTATCTGGTTTACGTGGCGCAGCGGTCTGATTCAGTTTCGCTATATCCGCAAATTTGGCAGAAGTCTGAAAAACAGCGTCACCCCACAGCCGGGCGGCCTGACCTCGTTTCAGGCGCTCTGTACCAGCCTGGCCGCGCGCGTCGGCAGCGGTAACCTGGCCGGTGTCGCGCTGGCGATCGGCGCGGGCGGTCCGGGCGCGGTATTCTGGATGTGGGTGACGGCGATTATCGGTATGGCCACCTCCTTTGCTGAATGCTCGCTTGCGCAACTCTACAAAGAAAAAGACGGCAAAGGTCAGTTTCGCGGCGGTCCCGCCTGGTATATGGCTCGCGGGCTGGGAATGCGCTGGATGGGCGTTCTGTTCTCGATCTTTTTGCTGATTGCCTATGGCCTTATTTTCAATACCGTTCAGGCAAATTCCGTCGCCCACGCGCTGCGCTTTGCCTTCAATTGTCCGGAGTGGCTGACGGGCGGCGCGCTTGCCCTTCTCACCCTGCTGACCATTGTGACCGGGCTCAAAGGGGTTGCCCGCCTGATGCAGTGGCTGGTTCCGCTGATGGCGCTGCTGTGGGTGTCCACCAGCCTGATGGTATGCGCGATACATATCGACGAGGTGCCGAACGTCATCGTCACCATTTTCCAAAGCGCGTTCGGCTGGCGCGAAGCGGCTTCCGGCGCGCTGGGTTACACCCTTAGCCAGGCACTCACTGCGGGTTTTCAGCGGGGTATGTTCTCCAACGAAGCGGGAATGGGCTCCACGCCGAATGCCGCCGCAGCGGCCGCATCCTGGCCCCCACATCCCGCCGCGCAGGGCATTGTACAGATGATTGGCGTCTTCACAGACACCATTGTTATCTGCTCCGCCAGCGCGATGATAATGCTGCTGGCCGGTGCCGCTGAACAACCGTCCGGTAGTACGGCAGGCATTCATTGGGTACAACAGGCGCTGGTCTCCCTCGTCGGCAGCTGGGGCGCGGGCCTTGTCGCACTTGTCGTGGGACTTTTTGCCTTTAGTTCCATTGCGGTGAACTATATCTATGCCGAAAACAACCTTATCTTCCTGAAAGTTGACTCGCGTCTGGCCCGCAACATCCTTCGCGCGGGCGTGCTGGCGATGGTGTTTGTAGGTTGCCTGCTCAGCATGCCGATGATCTGGCAAATAGCGGACGTCATTATGGCGCTGATGGCCATCACGAACCTGACGGCCATTTTGCTGCTTTCACCGGTTGTGGCGCTGATCGCGCGCGATTATCTGCGTCAGCGCAAGCTCGGCGTACCGCCCGTCTTTGACGCCTCACGCTATCCCGAAATCGAGTCACAAATTGCCCCTGGCACCTGGGATGATTTGCCGCGGCAATAACAGCTATCGATCAATTCAGGGCGATTTTTTGTTAAAGTCGCTCTAAATTTCCTGCAAGGACTGGATATGCTGATTCTGATTTCACCTGCCAAAACGCTCGACTACCAGAGCCCGCTCGCCACTGAGCGTTATACCCAGCCGGAATTGCTGGACTACTCACAACAGCTGATCCACGAGGCGCGTAAGCTTTCGGCTCCGCAAATCGCTTCGCTGATGAGCATCAGCGATAAACTCGCCGACCTGAATGCCACCCGTTTTCATGAGTGGCAGCCTGACTTCACGCCCGCCAACGCCCGCCAGGCGCTGTTGGCCTTCAAAGGTGACGTCTACACTGGCCTGCAAGCAGAAACGTTTAGCGAAGCCGATTTCGATTTTGCCCAGCTGCATCTGCGCATGTTATCCGGCCTGTACGGGGTGCTGCGACCGCTGGATCTGATGCAGCCGTATCGTCTGGAGATGGGTATCCGCCTGGAAAACGCTAAAGGTAAAGATCTGTACCAGTTCTGGGGCGATGTCATTACCGACAAGCTTAACGCGGCGCTGCAAGCCCAGGGGGACAACGTGGTGATCAACCTGGCCTCCGATGAGTACTTCAAATCGGTGAAGCCGAAGAAGCTGGATGCGGACATTATCAAGCCGATATTCCTCGACGAGAAAAACGGCAAATTTAAAGTGATCAGCTTCTACGCCAAAAAAGCGCGCGGTCTGATGAGCCGCTTCATCATTCAAAACCGTCTGACGAAGCCAGAGCAGCTCACTGGCTTTAACAGTGAAGGGTATTTTTTCGACGAGGCATCGTCAGGAAAAAACGAGCTGGTGTTTAAGCGTCACGAGCAATAAAAAGACAACCCCGCCAGCTGGCGGGGTTTGTGTTAATGGTGCTTCCGGTCCGGGCCCGGGCGACGATCGTCATGACGGTGGTGATCGTCACGATCGCGATGTTCATCGTGCGGACGCCAGTGGTTATCGCGCCAGTCATAGTGCGCTTTCCACCAGTCATGGTCGCGCCAGCGGCCGCCATCCCAGTAGTGCCCGTTATTATCCCGATCGCCAATTTGCAGTTTTACCGCTGGCACGAGGGTGATCTCAGCTGCCTGCACCGCCATGGGAGCGACCAGCATCAGTGAAAGCGCGATAAGTGCAGGTTTCAGTGTAGACATAGGTGACTCCTTATTCTTCTTGCCCAACGTGGGCCGATGTAAGGAGAGTACGTGATGGGGACGGGGGATGTTATTCTCTGCAATCCTAAACGCTAAGTGACCGCATTTATTGGGAATTTCTGCTTTTTTCCTGCTGTTTTTCTCCTTAATTTCTTCACAAAAAAGCCGGGTGGCGCTGCGCTTACCCGGCCTACGATGAGTTCGCCGTTGTAGGCCCGGTAAGGCGAAGCCGCCACCGGGCAGCACAATCACGCTCGGGTCATCATCAGCTTACGCAGCGCGGCAAAGTCTGCGGGCAGCTCATGAGACAGCAGCGGCAGGTCGGCGCGATCGGCCAGCTCTTTTGGTAGCGGCAGCGTTTCCCCCAGGATCGCTTCCACGCTCTCTTTGAACTTGGCCGGATGGGCGGTGCCGAGGAACAGACCATACTCACCCGGTTGAAGCTGATCGCGCAGGGCACGATAGGCAATCGCCGCGTGCGGCTCAGAGGTATAGCCCACCGCTTTCAGCTCGCGCATGGTGGCTTTAGTGGTTTCGTCCGTCACCGCTGCGTAACCCAGATCGCCCAGACGCCAGACCTTACGGCGGAACAGCTCTTCCACACGCGGCCAGTTGTTAGGCTGTGACACATCCATCGCATTGGAGAGCGTGGCCTGAGTCGCGTTCGGCGCCCATTTTCCGTCCTTCAGGAAACGCGGCACGGTGTCGTTGGCGTTGGTGGCGGCGATAAAGCGCTTCACCGGCAGGCCGAGTGATTTCGCCAGCAGGCCTGCCGTCAGGTCGCCGAAGTTCCCACTTGGCACGGAAACCACCAGCTGATTGCGCGCGTCCTGCGGCAGCTGCGCCACCGCTTCGAAGTAGTAGCAGATCTGCGCCAGCAGACGGCTGATGTTGATGGAGTTGGCAGAGTTCAGCCCCAGCGCCGCCTTCAGCTCTTCGTCATCGAAGGCCTGCTTCACTAGCGCCTGACAGGCATCGAAATCGCCGTCGATCGCCACGGTTTCAATGTTGCCCCCAAGGGTGCAGAACAGTTTTTCCTGAAGCGGGCTGATTTTGCCTTTCGGATAGAGGATCACCACGCGGACGTTTTTCAGGCCGTAGAACGCATGGGCCACCGCCGCTCCGGTATCGCCTGAAGTCGCGGTAAGAATGGTCACCGGTTTGTCGCCGCTGATGTGGGTCAGCATCTGCGCCATAAAGCGACCGCCGAAATCTTTGAACGCCAGCGTCGGACCGTGGAACAGCTCCAGACAACCAACGTCAGGCTCCACCTGCTTCACCGGCGCCGGGAAAGCAAACGCCGCACGCACGCGTTCTTCGAGCAGCTCCTGCGGGATTTCGTCGCCGATAAAGGCAGACAGAATTTTGGTGCTGCGGGTGACAAAGTCCTGCTTCAGCAGCTCATCGATTTCGGTCAGCTGAAATTCCGGCAGGTCGTGGGGGAAGAAAAGCCCCTGATTTTTGCCAAGCCCCTGCGTTACCGCCTGCGCGAAGCTGACCTGCTCGTTATGATCTTTAAGATTGTAGAGTTTCATTCGTTATCCCAGTACTCGTGCGCCAGCCGTGTCCAGACGGCAAATATGAACAAAGCCTTCCTGATTTTGCAGGTAGTGTTTAGAGAGCCAGTCCGCCACGCGCTGCGCGGTGTCTGGCTTGTCGCATAAGGCGAACAGCGTCGGGCCGGAGCCGGAGATGCCGCACGCCTGTGCGCCGATATCCATGGATGCCTGTCGCGCTTCGTTAAAGCCCGGCAGCAGCTTCGTGCGATATGGCTCGGCAATGACGTCTTTCATCAGTTTCGCCGCCAGCTGCGGCTGACGGGTGTAGCAGGCGTGAATAAAGCCCGCCAGATGCCGCCCGTGGGCGATACAGTCCTGACGACGATACTGCGCCGGCAGGATCGCACGCGCTTCGGCGGTAGACACTTTAATGCCCGGATAGGCCAGCACCCACAGCCACTCATCAAACCCTGGCACCTGCTGGCTGATGATGCCATTTTCTTCAATCATCAGCTGCATGCCGCCAAGGAAGCACGGCGCCACGTTATCATAATGAATGCTGCCGGAGATGCGCCCTTCCAGCTCGCCCATCAGCGCCAGCAGACGGCTGTTGTTCAGCGGCTTGCCGCAATGCTCATTCATCGCCACCAGCGCAGCGACCACCGAGCAGGCGCTCGAGCCCAGCCCCGAACCAATCGGCATGCTCTTTTCCAGCGTCATGGCGACCGGCACGTTTTTGCCGATCTCCTGACAGAAGCGTTCCCAGCACTGATAAACGATATTCTCGCGCGGTTCAGACGGCAGCTTACTGGCGAAGCGGCCGATGTTATTCAGGCTGAAGCGCTCTGCCGCCTCAACCGTAACCGTATCGCCCAGCAGCGAACCGTCCACCGGCGTGACCGCCGCGCCCAGCACGTCAAATCCGACGCTCATATTGGCGCTGGAAGCCGGGGCATATACTTTAACCATCTTAAACTCCTAACTTCCATGACAGGGTACGCAGCAGATCGGCAAACACGCCCGCCGCCGTCACATCATTCCCTGCGCCATAGCCGCGAAGCACCAGCGGCAGTGGCTGATAATAATGGCTGTAGAACGCCAGGGCGTTCTCGCCGTTTTTCACCTTGTACAGCGGATCGTTGCCATCCACTTCGGCAATCTTCACCCGGCAGACGCCGTCTTCTTCAATGTTGCCAACATAGCGCAATACCTTACCTTCATCACGGGCTTTCGCAACGCGTGCGGCAAAGGCGTCGTCAAGCTGCGGCAACCTGGCCATAAAGGCGCTGACGTCACCGCTGTCATCAAATTCTGCTGGCAGCACCGGCTCAATCACGATATCCGAAAGCTCCAGCTCGCGGCCAGTTTCGCGCGCCAGGATCAGCAGCTTACGCGCCACGTCCATGCCGGAGAGGTCGTCGCGCGGATCCGGCTCGGTGTAGCCCAGCTCGCGCGCGGCGCGGGTGGCTTCCGACAAGCTCATCCCTTCGTCCAGCTTGCCGAAGATAAACGACAGGGAGCCGGAGAGGATGCCGGAGAAACGCTGTAGTTCGTCGCCCGCGTTCAGCAGGTTTTGCAGGTTCTCGATGACCGGCAGGCCTGCGCCCACGTTGGTGTCATACAGAAACTTACGGCGCGACTTACTCGCCGCCAGCCGCAGCTGGTGATAGTAATCCATCGACGAGGTGTTGGCCTTTTTGTTTGGCGTCACCACGTGGAACCCTTCGCGCAGGAAGTCGGCGTACTGATCGGCCACCGCCTGGCTGGAGGTACAGTCAACGATCACCGGGTTAAGCAGGTGATATTCTTTCACCAGGCGGATCAGGCGGCCCAGGTTAAATGGCTCTTTCGCCTCTTCCAGCTCCGCCTGCCAGTTTTCCAGATTCAGACCGTGGACGTTAGTCAGCAACGCTTTCGAGTTCGCAATGCCGCAAACGCGCAAATCGATATGTTTCTTCTTAAGCCACTCCTGCTGGCGCTTCACCTGCTCCAGCAGCGCGCCACCGACACCACCGACGCCCACCAGGAACAGCTCAATCACCTGGTCGGTGTTGAACAGCATCTGATGCACCACGCGCACGCCGGTAGTGGCGTCATCGTTATCCACGACAACGGAAATGGAACGCTCTGATGAGCCCTGGGCAATCGCCACGATATTGATATTAGCCCGGGCCAGCGCGGCAAAGAATTTGGCGGAGATACCGCGCAGGGTGCGCATGCCGTCGCCGACCACAGAGATAATCGCCAGACGTTCCTGAATCGAGAGCGGCTCCAGCAGCTCTTCTTTCAGCTCCAGATAGAACTCTTCTTCCAGCGCGCGACGGGCACGCAGGCAATCACCCTGCGGAACGCAGAAGCTGATGCTGTATTCGGAAGAAGACTGCGTGATCAGCACCACGGAGATCCCGTTGCGGGACATAGCGGCAAAAACGCGTGCCGCCATGCCGACCATGCCCTTCATCCCCGGGCCGGAGACGCTGAACATCGCCATGTTATTGAGGTTAGAAATGCCTTTCACTGGCAGGTCATCTTCATCCGCGCTGGCGCCAATCAGCGTGCCCGGCGCCTGAGGGTTACCGGTATTCTTAATCAGGCAAGGGATTTGGAACTGGGCAATCGGGGAGATGGTACGCGGGTGAAGAACTTTAGCGCCGAAGTAGGAAAGCTCCATCGCTTCCTGGTACGACATCGACTTCAGCAGCCTGGCGTCCGGTACCTGGCGCGGATCGCAGGTATAAACGCCGTCGACGTCAGTCCAGATCTCACAGCAGTCTGCGCGTAAACAGGCGGCCAGCACGGCGGCGGAGTAGTCAGAGCCGTTACGCCCCAGCACCACCAGTTCGCCCTTCTCGTTACCGGCGGTAAAGCCTGCCATCAGGATCATATGGTCAGACGGGATTTTGCTCGCCGCAATACGACGTGTCGACTCGGCAATGTCGACGGTGGATTCAAGGTAGTGGCCCACAGCCAGCAGTTTTTCAACCGGATCGATGACCGTCACGTGGTGACCGCGCGCTTCCAGGACGCCAGCCATGATGGCGATAGAGAGTTTTTCACCCCGGCAAATCAGCGCCGCGTTGATGCTGTCCGGGCACTGACCAAGCAGGCTGATACCGTGAAGAACGTGTTTAATCTGGGCAAATTCAAGTTCAACGGTGCTTTTCAGCTGCGCCAGCGGGAAACCAGGCTGGGCGTCGGCCAGCCCCTGAAGCAGATCGGCAAAGATACGCTCGGCGTCGCTGATGTTCGGTAGTGCATCCTGACCACCGATGGTTTTTTCAATCATCGCCACCAGGTGGTTCGTAATTTTGGCCGGGGCAGAGAGCACGGTGGCAACCTGCCCCTGCCTGGCGTTGCTTTCCAGGATATCGGCAACACGCAGAAAACGTTCTGCATTTGCCACTGACGTACCGCCGAACTTCAACACTCGCATGGTTCTACCTCATTTCCTTTAGCCGAAAAAAAAGCCCGCACTGTTCAGGTGCGGGCTTTTTTCTGTTTTTCCTGTACGCGTCAGCCCGCATCGTTACCTGTGGTAATGATGATGGTTGTAGTAATGGTGGTGATGCTGATGCGTTTCATGGATGTTGTGTACTCTGTCATTATTATCTGTCTGTGCTCTATTCTTTTAGGGTTAAAGGATCGAGCCCCTTAAGTCAATGAATTTTTAATTCGATCACAATTCGGGACATTCTCACGTCCCGCTGCGGGCAGATTTATTTTCATCGGAATAACCCAGATGCAACCCCAGACATCAGCAGGATCGGCCATAATAAAAACCTATGACACTATTTTACTCGGCTAATTTTTTTTCAATATCATGAAGCAATCGGTGCAGCATTGCCGTATCGCGCTGCTCAAGACGCCCCAGGCGCTGCTGTAACCAGTCCACCATTTTCTGATCGTCAGCGACGCCCAACTGCTCAAGAAGGTTATTTGCACGAACACGCAGTGCCGCCAGCTGGTTTTCATCCGAAACTGTCACCGGTGGCTGAGAAATTTGTATTAAGGATGCTAATTGATAACAATAGACCATCACCGCCTGCCCCAGATTGAGTGACGGATAATCCGCCACCATCGGCGCGCCCGTCAGCACGTCAGCCAGCTCCAGCTCTTCGTTAGTCAGCCCGGAATCTTCTCGCCCAAACACCAGCGCGGCTTTCTCCAGCCACTGGCTTTTCTCTTCCAGCATCGGCACCAGTTCAGCAGGCGTGGCGTAATAGTGAAACTTCGCCCGGCTGCGCGCGGTCGTCGCGACGGTAAACGAAATATCGTGGAGTGCGTCGGCGAGCGTAGCGTAAGTGGTTATATTATCGAGAATATCACCCGAACCGTGCGCCACCCAGCGCGCAGCAGGCTCCAGATGCGCCGTGCTGTCCACAATACGCAAATCGGTAAACCCCATAGTCTTCATGGCACGCGCCGCAGCGCCAATATTTTCAGCTCTTGCTGGTGCCACCAGCACAATCGACAGATGCATTTACGCTCTCTTTTTAATCAGTTAGTAGGTAAAAATGTGATTCAGTTCAACATATTACGCAGCACGAATTTACAATTTTGCAACACAAATCACCGAAATAGCGTTTCATAACAATTAAAAAAAGCTAAACTATTTTGTGGCTGAACAATCAGTTAGAATGTTAACAGAAGTCCATTATCCTTATGTTTTGTAATGATAATGACCATATGAATACTCTTTTCTGATTGGATTCGTACCGTTTATCAATCAATGTCCGCAACTAGTTGGTTTATTGAAAAATTGTGACAAAGGCTAGCATTCAGCTACGATGATTTCATCAAACTGTTAACGTGCTACAATTGAACTTGATATATGTCAACGAAGCGTAGTTTTATTGGGTGTCCGGTGTCACTTAGCCTGTTATGTTGCTGTTAAAATGGTTAGGATGACAGCCGTTTTTGACACTGTCGGGTCCAAAGGGAAAGTACCCACGACCAAGCTAATGATGTTGTTGACGTTGATGGAAAGTGCATCAAGAACGCAATTACGTACTTTAGTCACGTTAAGCCGATCATGTTAATTTGCGACATGCATCAGGCAGGTCAGGGACTTTTGTACTTCCTGTTTCGATTTAGTTGGCAATTTAGGTAGCAAACATGCAGACCCCGCACATTCTTATCGTTGAAGACGAGTTGGTAACACGCAACACGTTAAAGAGCATTTTCGAAGCAGAAGGCTACGATGTCTTTGAAGCGACCGATGGCGCAGAGATGCATCAGATCCTTTCTGAAAATGATATCAACCTGGTGATTATGGATATCAACCTGCCGGGCAAAAACGGGCTTCTTCTGGCGCGCGAACTGCGTGAACAGGCGAACGTCGCGTTGATGTTCCTGACGGGCCGTGACAACGAGGTTGATAAAATTCTTGGTCTGGAAATCGGCGCGGATGACTACATCACCAAGCCGTTCAACCCTCGCGAGTTAACCATTCGTGCACGCAACCTGCTGTCCCGCACCATGAATCTGGGTACGGTAAGTGAAGAGCGTCGTAGCGTCGACAGCTACAAATTCAACGGCTGGGAACTTGATATCAATAGCCGTTCGCTGATTAGCCCGAACGGTGAGCAGTACAAACTGCCGCGCAGTGAATTCCGCGCGATGCTGCACTTCTGCGAGAACCCGGGCAAGATTCAGTCCCGTGCAGAACTGCTGAAGAAAATGACCGGTCGTGAGTTGAAGCCACACGATCGTACCGTTGACGTAACCATCCGTCGTATTCGTAAGCACTTCGAATCTACGCCGGATACGCCGGAAATCATCGCCACGATCCATGGTGAAGGCTATCGTTTCTGCGGTGACCTCCAGGAGTAATTCTCCCGTCACGCAGTAAAAAACGGCGCATTTGCGCCGTTTTTTTTATCAATGCCACGGCATAATCGGTACCGCGCTTATCGCGTTTTTCGGTGAGCCGTCCACGACTTTGTCGGAATAAGCCAGATAAGCCAGGGTGTTACGCTTCGCGTCATAAAAACGGACCACCTGTAACTTTTTGAACACCAGCGAGGTCCGTTTCTGGAATACGACGTCGCCCTGCGCTTTGCCGTTTTTGATTTTATCACTCAATTCCACCGGGCCAACCTGCTGGCAGGAGATGGCCGCGTCAGACGTGTCTTCAGCCAGCCCCAGGCCGCCTTTAATCCCGCCGGTCTTTGCCCGGCTGACATAGCAGGTGACGTTTTTAACGTCCGGATCGTCAAAGGCTTCCACCACAATTTTGTGGTCCGGCCCAAACATTTTAAACACAGTATCCACGGAGCCAATTTGCTCCGCCTGTGCCACGCGCCCTGCCATCAGCGCCAGTGCTGCAAAGACTAAAACCTTGTATTTCATATTGTTACCATTCATAAAAATTACGCTGAGCGATTATTCAACAGGTTAGATAAAAATGTAGCAAGATCACAGGATTAGAATATATCCGCACATAAATCACTACAAAAAGCATTTATGCGCAAAAAAAACACTGAATGCTAAAACGTCAAAAAATGCTATTATCCGCTAACCTGTAAACAGGCACCTGCGGCAGTTTTAAGGATGAGGATAGTATATGGATCAGGCTGGAATTATTCGCGACCTGCTCACCTGGCTGGAAGGTCATCTCGACCAGCCTTTGTCACTGGATAATGTGGCGGCAAAAGCAGGCTATTCCAAGTGGCATCTGCAAAGGATGTTCAAGGATGTCACCGGTCATGCTATCGGTGCCTATATTCGCGCACGTCGTTTATCAAAGTCTGCTGTCGCGTTGCGCCTGACCGCGCGACCAATCCTGGATATTGCCCTGCAATATCGCTTCGATTCACAGCAAACCTTCACCCGCGCCTTTAAAAAACAGTTCTCGTTAACGCCAGCGCTTTATCGCCGCTCGCCGGACTGGAGCTCCTTTGGTATGCGTCCGCCGCTGCGTCTGGGCGAGTTTGCGATGCCAAAATATGAAATCATCACCCTGCCGGAAACGCACCTGGTCGGCACCACGCAGAGCTACTCCTGTTCCCTGGAGCAGATCTCCGAGTTCCGCCATCAGATGCGCGTTCAGTTCTGGCGCGAATTTTTAAGCCATGCTCCGGCGCTCCCGCCGATTCTGTATGGCCTGAACGAAACGCATCCCAGCCAGGAAAAAGACGACGAGCAGGAGGTGTTCTATACCACGGCGCTGACGCCTGACATGGCGAACGGTTACATTCATGGCTCGAAGCCTGTCGTGCTGGAAGGCGGCGAGTATGTGATGTTCTCATACGAAGGTTTAGGAACGGGCGTTCAGGAGTTCATCCTGACCGTTTACGGGACCTGCATGCCGATGCTGAATCTGAATCGCCGTAAAGGTCAGGACATTGAGCGCTACTATCCGGCGCAAGATGCTAAACCGGAAGAAGGCCCTATCAATCTGCGTATGGAATTCCTGATTCCGGTACGTCGTTAACGCTGCAATTCGTCCAGAGCAGGGGCATCAAGATGCGAAATGTCCCCTGCCATCTCAACTACCCACCCCGATGCCAGCCAGGCACTTTCCTGATAGTCGATACGGGAAATGGAACAGTTGCGCAGCCGCAAACGGCGTTCGGCGTAAGCCGGCAGTCCCAGAATGGTGCTCACCAGGCAACCCAGCGCGATACCGTGGCTCACCAGCAGCGGTCGGCTACCTGCCGGGAGTTTCAGGCACTCGGCCAGCGCGGCATGCATGCGCACGCTCAGCTCCTGCATGGATTCCCCTTCAGGGATGCGACCATCTTCAGTGCCGTTCACCAGCGTGCGGCGCCAGCCTTCTTCGGTTTCCGTCAGCGTATCGATAGGACGTTTTTCCAGCACGCCCATATTCAGCTCGCGCAGACGCGGTTCGAGGGTCACGTCGCAGCCACAGGCATCGGCGATGATGCGTGCCGTCTGCTGCGTGCGGCCTAAATCACTGGAGATGACGTGAGTGATACCCAGCGTTCTGGCGCGCTCCGCCACCTGCCACGCTTGCTGCACACCTTTGTCGGTGAGAGGACTGTCTGACTGGCCTTGAATACGTCGCTCGGCGTTCCACTGCGTTTCACCGTGGCGAACAAGGTATACCTGTAACATGCTTTTTTTCCGTTATACTGCGATGAATTTTTTAAATCGAGCTTAATTATGCACCATGTTGTCTCTGCTACCACCAATCCTGCCAAAATTCAGGCAATTCTAAGGGCATTTGAAGAGATCTTCGGCGAAGGATCCTGCCATATTGACGCCGTCGGCGTCGAGAGCGGTGTGCCGGAACAGCCGTTTGGCAGCGAGGAAACACGCGCTGGCGCACGAAATCGCGTGGCTAATGCAAAAGCCGCCGCGCCAGACGCTGACTTCTGGGTCGCGATTGAAGCAGGCATCGCCGAAGGGGCGACCTTCAGCTGGGTTGTCATCGAAAGCCGTGAGCAGCGCGGCGAAGCGCGTTCTGCCACGCTGCCGCTGCCGGAAGTCATACTGGAGAAAGTCCGCGCGGGTGAGGCGCTGGGGCCGGTAATGTCGCACTACACCGGCATTGATGAAATTGGTCGTAAAGAGGGGGCGATTGGCGTCTTTACGGGTGGCAAGCTTACGCGTTCAGGCGTTTACCACCAGGCCGTTATTCTGGCGTTAAGTCCGTTTCATAACGCGATTTATCGTTAAGTTTGCAGGCCGGATAAGCCGAAGCCGTCATCCGGCGTTTTTCAGCAATACGGCTTCCAGCCACTGACGCAGTTCAACCGGCGCCGACTTCAGGCTGTTTGAACCCCGGGTGATGGTCGCGATACCCGCGCCCAGCTCGTTTTTCAGCTCGCGCTGGCTCATTTCGCCGCGCAGCAGTTCCTCAATAATGCGTACCCGCGTGCCCAGCGCTTCGCGTTCATCGGGCGTCATCATCAGCTGTAGCAACGGTAAATGCAGATCTTTGTCGTAAGACTGGCGGAGCAACTCCACAAAACGAAGCCACTCCTGATGACGCTGTTCGGCCATGGCCGAGGAATACGGGGAATGCTGGGTCATGTTATGCTGCCTCTTGTACTCATTAGCGAGTACAGCATAACACAACCCGCGCCGATCAGTAACGTCTCTGCCACTCGGCATCGCTCATCAGGGTATCTTTCTGCCCCATGAAGTAGCGATAGTAGGCGTCATAAGCCAGCACATTCTTCACATAGCCGCGCGTTTCCGAGAACGGAATGCTCTCGACAAACGCCACGGCGTCGATGCGCCCTGCGCTGTTGCCAAGCCATGTCCGCACGCGGCCAGGCCCGGCGTTGTACGCCGCTGACGCGAAGATACGGTTATTACCGAACTGCTGATAGACGTACTGCAAGTAGCTGGTACCGATGTTGATGTTAGTCTCCGGATCCAGCAGCTGGGACGGGCTGCTGTAGCCTGGAATATTAAACATCTTCACCGTGTGCGTCGCGGTACCCGGCATAATCTGCATCAGGCCGCTGGCACCCACCGGAGAACGCACTTTCGGGTTCCAGGCGCTCTCCTGACGGGCAATGGCCATCGCGTAGCTTTGCGGAATATCTTTGCCGCTGGTGTAGCGATCGAACAGATCCTTATAAGCCAGCGGGAAACGCTCTTCGAGATGATCCCACAGTTTGCCGGCGATCGTCGCCTGCACGCTCAGATCCCACCAGCGATTATCAAATGCATAGCGGGCAAGCTGCGCTTTCTCATCGGTGGTACGGCTGGTGACCAGATTCGCCCACTCGCTGCGCGCGGTATTATCCAGATTCCAGTACATCAGCTCGCGCACGCGCGCCATCTCCGGCCCCTGCGTCAGCGCCGGGTTCGCGTTGGCGGGCGCTTTGTCGATCTTAAGCGTGTACTCCTCGCCCAGCCGCTGCGCCGCCGCCATCGGGTAGAATCCGCGCTGTTGCATCAGGGAGTGGAGGATCTCTTTGGCTTCATCTTCACGACCACGTTCCAGCAGCATGTCCGCCTGCCAGTAACGCCATTCATCTTTCTCTTTGGCATCCATCGGCAGACGCGCCAGCCAGGTATTGAGGCCACGACGATCGCCCGTTCCCAGCGCCATGCGCACGCGACGCTCCACCAGCGAGACAGAGTTTGAACGCATCACCGCATCATCACGCCAGCGCGCCTGTTCGTCGGTGACATCTGTCCCCATCAGTCGCCATGCCACGATATCGCGCAGCTCCTGAGTTTGATCGTCATTAAGCTGCTGGGCCTGCACCAGCTGCGGGATCATCAGCCGGGCGTTTTCCACATCATCACGCGCCACGCTGGCAAAGGCCACCGCCGCCATCTGGCGGGTAAAATCGGTCGCGCCGGTAGTACGCGCAAACGTCAGCACGGTATTGGGATCGTTTGCAAGACTGATAACGGCAGACGCAATGGTCTGATAATCTGCGGGCATCTGGCCCGCCAGCACGGTGACCAGCCGGGTGTTTCCGGCCTTCATCGCCAGGCGAATACGTTCCAGGTAAGAGAGCGGATCCTGCTTGCCCGAGGCGCGCCAGGCGCTGAACAGCGGGTCACAGGCGTTTGGCTGGCTTTTGCCCGTCAACCACAGCTCTTTCGCGCCGGTCCAGGCTTCCTCCTGCTGACCGGTCGCCCATTTCGCATAATAATAATTACACTGCGCTTCCGTCGCGCCCGGTTTATCCGGGCTGAAAGCCAGCAGGCCGCGCCAGTCTTCGCGGCGGGCCAGCTCGTTCACAAACCGGGACTTCAGGGTGCGCGCAGGCGGCAGGGTCGGGTTCGCCTGAATGAAGTTATTCACGGTGACGGTCGGTTGATTCATGAGATCGTCCGTGATCTGGCGATACTCAAGATACGGATACAGCGGATAATCCTTCAGCGTCGGCATCAGCGCCTGCACGGTATCCATCTGCTTGTTGTCCCATGCCTGTTTAATCTGGGCATAGCGGTTACGTTGTTCATCCAGTGAATCGGCATGCACCGCCTGGCTTACCGCCATTACGCATACGCTGGCAGCCAGCAGACGCCAGACCACCCGTTTGGCTTTTTCCACAAGCTCTTCCTCATTGTTTTTCGTCAGTTGCAGCGTCTTGCCACGTCAAAGTTACATCAACTTATGCTAACCAGGCATCCCACAACGCGCCACGTCATGGACACTTTTTTACCTTTCTTGCGCGTTTTAACACTCCCGACGTTCCTGGCTGGGATTAGGGCGTGAAAAAGGCTACACTTCGAGGCTGAAATTCATTCTCATCACGATAAAAGAGGCGAAGTCCAACGTGGCTCAATTCGTTTATACCATGCATCGTGTCGGCAAAGTTGTCCCGCCGAAACGTCATATTCTTAAAAATATCTCGCTGAGCTTCTTCCCGGGCGCAAAAATCGGTGTTCTGGGTCTCAACGGTGCCGGTAAGTCCACCCTGCTGCGCATCATGGCCGGCATCGATACAGACATCGAAGGTGAAGCCCGTCCGCAGCCTGGCATTAAGATCGGCTACCTGCCGCAGGAACCCCAGCTGAACCCGGAACACACCGTGCGTGAATCCGTTGAAGAAGCGGTATCCGAGGTGGTTAACGCCCTGAAAGGTCTGGATGAAGTGTATGCCAAATACGCCGAGCCGGATGCGGACTTCGACAAACTGGCCGCTCAGCAGGGCAAATATGAGGAAATTATCCAGGCGCACGACGGTCACAACCTGAACGTGCAGCTGGAGCGCGCGGCTGATGCCCTGCGTCTGCCAGACTGGGATGCGAAAATCGCTAACCTGTCCGGTGGTGAACGCCGCCGCGTGGCGCTGTGCCGCCTGCTGCTGGAAAAACCAGACATGCTGCTGCTCGACGAACCTACCAACCACCTGGATGCGGAATCCGTGGCGTGGCTGGAGCGCTTCCTGCACGACTTCGAAGGCACCGTGGTGGCGATTACCCACGACCGTTACTTCCTCGACAACGTTGCGGGCTGGATCCTGGAGCTGGACCGCGGCGAAGGTATTCCGTGGGAAGGCAACTACTCCTCCTGGCTGGAGCAGAAAGATCAGCGTCTGGCGCAGGAAGCCTCTCAGGAAGCGGCCCGCCGCAAGTCTATTGAGAAAGAGCTGGAGTGGGTGCGTCAGGGCGCGAAAGGCCGTCAGTCTAAGGGCAAAGCCCGTCTGGCACGCTTCGAAGAGCTGAACAACACTGAATACCAGAAACGTAACGAAACCAACGAACTGTTTATTCCACCTGGCGCACGTCTGGGGGATAAAGTGGTTGAAGTGACCAACCTGCGTAAGTCCTACGGCGACCGTCTGCTGATCGACGACCTGAGCTTCTCCGTGCCGAAAGGCGCTATCGTTGGCATCATCGGTCCGAACGGCGCAGGTAAATCGACCCTGTTCCGCATGATGTCCGGTCAGGAACAGCCTGACAGCGGCTCTATCACCCTGGGTGAAACCGTGAAGCTGGCTTCCGTGGACCAGTTCCGCGACGCAATGGATAACAGCAAAACCGTGTGGGAAGAGGTTTCCGGCGGTCTGGATATCATGCGTATCGGCAACACCGAGATGCCAAGCCGCGCTTACGTTGGCCGCTTTAACTTTAAGGGCACTGACCAGGGCAAACGCGTGGGCGAGCTGTCCGGCGGTGAGCGCGGTCGTCTGCACCTGGCGAAGCTGCTCCAGGTTGGCGGCAACGTTCTGCTGCTTGATGAACCTACCAACGACCTGGACATCGAAACCCTGCGCGCGCTGGAAAACGCCCTGCTGGAGTTCCCGGGCTGCGCGATGGTTATCTCGCACGACCGCTGGTTCCTGGACCGTATCGCAACCCACATCCTGGACTACCAGGACGAAGGTAAAGTGGAGTTCTTCGAAGGTAACTTCACCGAATACGAAGAGTACAAGAAACGCACGCTGGGCGCAGACGCGCTGGAGCCGAAGCGTATTAAGTACAAGCGTATTGCGAAATAAAAGCAAAACGGCAACTTCGGTTGCCGTTTTTTATGTTTGTACCCTCTCCCCGTGGGAGAGGGCCAGGGTGAGGGCATCAGGCCGCACAGTGTGTAGGCCGGGTAAGGCGAAGCCGCCACCCGGCTTTTTTATTTGCCCACGTAATACCGCTTCACCTCATCAAACTGCATCGCAAAGTCGATATAGCTCATCAGCGCAGGCGAATTGAGCTTACGGCTCGGGTAGGCCAGCCACAGATCGTTTCCCTCAACGCTCCACGCCGACAGCACCTTCACCAGCGCGCCCTTTTCGATCTTATCTTCCAGCAGGAATGCGGGTAACAGCGTGATCCCCGCCCCGGCAATGGCGCATTCCCGGGCGTACACCAGGTTATCCGTCATGTGGGCGTTATCCGGCAGGTAGCGGTAATCCTCATTCTCGCTTCGCAAAAGCCACTCCGACCATGCCCGGTGCGTAATGCAGCGGTGCTCCACCAGCTGTCGGGGATGGATTAACGGCGCCCGACGCGCCAGGTAGTGGGGCGAGGCCAGCATGTAGCGCGGACAGTGCCCAATCATGCGGCCAATCAGGGAAGAATCCTGCGGTTTGCCGGTGCGCAGCGCCACGTCAAAGCCAGACTCGACCAGATCCACCACGTCGTCTGAGATCGACACATCCAGCGACACGTCCGGATAGCGAAGCTGGAACTCGGCATTCATATGCGCCAGCAGCGTCGCGCCAATTCCCGCCGGACAGGTGATCCGCAGCCGCCCGCTGGGGTTTTCGCGCAGCCGCTGAATGGCATACTCCGCGCGCTCGCTGGCCGCCAGCATCTCGCGACAGTGTACCAGATAGTGCTCGCCTGCAAACGTCAGGCTGATCCTGCGCGTGGTGCGATTCAACAGACGGATCCCCACCTGCTGCTCCAGCTGGCTAATCCGCTGGCTGACGCTGGATTTCGGCAGTTCCGCCTTCTGCGCCGCCGCGGTAAAGCTGCCCATCTCGGCCACCAGCGCAAACAGCGCCATATCCTGAAGCTGTTTAAACATTTGTTCACCCTGTACGAACGCTGAGTTCTGGATTGTCCATCTTATCATGCAGCTGACCACTTAATAGACTAGCCTCAACAAAACGCATGCCATTGAGGAGCACACCATGTCAGTGAAAGCCATTGCCGTTAACCCGGAAAATCCGTCCACCTTCGTTGAAATCACTCCGCCGATGCCGCAGCCCGGTGAACACGATCTGCTGGTGGAGGTAAAAGCCGTCTCCGTAAACCCGGTGGACACCAAGGTACATGCAGGCATTGCCAAAAGCGGACTGAAGGAGCCGCGCATTCTCGGGTGGGATGCCAGCGGTATCGTACAAGCCGTTGGGGCTGGCGTCACCGGATTCAAACCGGGTGACGAAGTGTGGTACGCGGGGGATATCACCCGTCCGGGCAGTAATACCACGCACCAGCTGATCGATGCGCGCATTGTCGGGCACAAGCCTGCAAGCCTTGACTGGGCCGCCGCGGCTGCATTGCCGCTGACGGCGCTCACCGCGTGGGAAGGCCTGTTTGAACGGCTGAAGATTCAGGATGCCGACGCAGATAAAACGCTGCTGATAATTGGCGGCGCGGGTGGAGTCGGATCGCTGGCGATCCCGTTTGCGAAGCACAACAGCAAGGTGAAGATCGTCGCAACCGCTTCACGAGAAGATTCCGCCAGGTGGTGTCGCGATCGCGGGGCTGACATTGTTGTAAATTACCACGACCTGAAGGGAGAACTGGCGAAACAGGGGCTCACCTTTGTGGATTACATTTTTATCCTCAACGATACCGACGGGCACTGGGATGCGGTCAGCGATCTGATTGCCCCTCAGGGAGACATTTGTTCCATCGTTGAAAACGCGCATCCGCTGAACCAGGACAAGCTGAAGTCCAAATCTGCCGCCCTGCACTGGGAATTTATGTACACCCGTAGCATGTACCAGACCACGGATATGGCGCGTCAGGGTGAGATTTTAGATGAGGTGGCGAAGCTGGTGGATAACGGCGTGGTGGAAAGCTCGCTCAGCGAAACGCTGCACGGGCTAAGCGTGGAAAGCATTACCGAAGCGCACCGCAGGGTGCTGGAGGGGCATATGCGTGGGAAGGTGGTGGTTGAGTATTGAGTGTGGACTGATTCCCTCACCCCGGCCCTCTCCCAAAGGGAGAGGGCGATTAAAGCCCCCTCTCCTGGTGGGAGAGGGGAAGTTATTAACCCTGCTCCCCCATCATCTCCTTCACCAGCTCGACGCAGCGCAGGAAGCGGGAGTCGTAGTCCGACTCTTCCACATGTACAAACTCAACGTTGTTCTCGTTAAGCATCTCTACCAGCATGGTCTGGAACTCCCGCCTGTCCACCGAGCTGCCCAGGCTGCGCATGCCGTCGGCCACCCACGGGGTATTGTTTTCCAGCAGGATCACCAGGTCAAAGCGGTATTCGTCAATCAGCGCCTGCACAAACGGGTGCTCGCGCCCTTCGTACTTTTTGCAGAACGCCTGCGTGGTGACGAAATCGGTATCAATAAAGGCGACTTTATTGGCGTATTTCACCGCAAAATCAATGTACTGGGCATGACCGAGCGCGATTTTATCGTAGTCGGAATACTGCAACGCCATCTCGTCGCCGCCAAGGTGTGAGAAGACGTAATCGCGGCCATACTCCCACGCACTGGTGGTATTGAAGATGTTAGCCAGCTTATTTACCAGCGTCGATTTCCCGCTCGACTCGCCGCCGAGGATCGCCACCGTACGCACGAAGAACGGCTTCACCTCGGTCGGGATGTAGTCCCAGTAACGGAACGGGTTCTCGCGGATCTGCGCCCCGCTGATGTTCATGAAGGTGCGTTTAGGATCGATCAGCACCGTCTCGATGCCCAGATGCTCGCGGAACTGCGGCGCGTCGGACTCTTCAGAGGTGTAGATCCAGTTAGGCGCAATGCCCTTCTCTTCCATAAACGCTTTGATGCCGTTGCTCCACACGTCCCAGCCGTGCGGATACGGCTCCATGCCCTCTTCGTTAAAGGCATGAATACGAATATTTTTCTGATATTTAAAGGTCTGAAGCAGCCAGCGCAGGCGGTCCGGCACGGTGGGCTGCTGCGACATGGCGCTGTCTTCAAACAGCTGGCGATCGCGGGTTTCATCATAACCCATGATGATATGCAGTTCGTCGACCTGGCTACAGGCGCGCTGGATCAGATAGATATGCCCGGTATGCAGCGGGTAGAACTTACCGAACACCACGCCAATGTTCTTTTGCATCCGCGGAAATTCAAGCCCCAGAAAACGGTGCAGCGCTTCCAGCTTCTGCGCGCTGGGGCTTTTGATTTTGGCGTTCAGCAGTTGGCTCAGGTAGCCCTTGGTCATGCCGCTGGCGTCCGCCACCTGCTGCAACGTGCAGCCCTTCTGGCGGATAGCGGTCTTGATGTAGTCAAATGATGACATAAATTACGGTGCCTCCTGCAAAATCGAATACGTAATTATAAGTCGTCAAAGACATTTAACGCATCTGCAAGTTTTTTAACGCCAAAAACCTGCATCCCTTCCGGAATTTTTTTCGGCACGTTGGCGGCCGGAACAATCGCGCGGCGGAAGCCATGTTTTGCCGCTTCGGAGATACGCTCCTGACCGCTCGGCACCGGGCGGATCTCGCCGGCCAGCCCTACCTCACCAAATACCACCAGATCCTGCGGCAACGGTCTGTCGCGCAGGCTGGAGACCATTGCCAGCAGCAGCGCCAGGTCCGCGCTGGTTTCCGTAACCTTCACCCCACCAACCACGTTGACGAACACATCCTGATCCGCCATTTGCAGACCGCCGTGACGGTGCAGCACCGCCAGCAGGATCGCCAGGCGGTTCTGTTCCAGACCGACCGCCACGCGCCGCGGGTTGCCCATCATCGATTGATCCACCAGCGCCTGAATTTCAACCAGCAGCGGACGCGTCCCCTCCCACAGCACCATCACCGAACTACCGGACGTGATCTCGTCGCCACGGCTCAGGAAGATGGCCGACGGGTTGCTGACTTCGCGAAGCCCCTGCTCGGTCATGGCAAACACGCCCAGCTCATTCACCGCGCCAAAGCGGTTTTTATGGCTGCGCAGGGTACGAAAACGGGAATCCGCATCGCCATCGAGCATCACCGAGCAGTCGATACAGTGTTCAAGCACTTTCGGTCCCGCCAGCGAGCCGTCTTTGGTCACATGACCAACCATTACAATCGCCACGCCGCGCGTTTTGGCAAAGCGCGTCAGGTAGGCCGCGGTTTCACGCACCTGCGCCACGCTTCCCGGTGACGACTGAATGTCAGCCATATGCATCACCTGAATGGAGTCAATCACCATCAGCTTCGGCTGCTCTTCTTCGGCGATCATGCAGATCTGCTCGATGCTGGTTTCCGAAAGCATATTCAGATTGCCGGTCGGCAGGCCGAGGCGGTGCGCGCGCATCGCCACCTGCTGAAGTGATTCTTCCCCCGTGACGTACAGGGTTTTCATCTGTTCGGCTAGCTTGCAGAGCGTTTGCAGCAGCAGGGTCGATTTACCCGCGCCCGGGTTACCGCCGATCAGAATGGCGCTGCCCGGCACTACGCCACCGCCGAGCACGCGGTCAAATTCTTTGAATCCGGTGGAAAAGCGCGGCAGCGCTTCCAGGCTGATATCCGAAAGTTTTTGTACCTTCGACACGCCTGCATTGCCCGCATAGCCGCTCAGCCGTTCATTGCGGGCCACGCTCGGCGAAGCCGCCACACCACGCACTTCGGTGATGGTGTTCCAGGCATGACAGGCGCTGCATTGCCCCTGCCAGCGCGGATAATCCGCACCACATTCATTACAGACAAATGCGCGTTTTGGAGCTTTCGCCACGGTTTACCTCGTTATTTCTGTGCGGTCTGCGCGCCGGGTGGCGCTGACGCTTACCCGGCCTACAAAAGCAGGCCGCTATTTTTGATTAATGCTGCCGGAGAGAATGCAGAACACCCCCATCAGATCAGCATGACGGATAGTGACTTCCGTCTTTTCATTCACTTTCGGCTTGGCATGGTAGGCAATACCCAGCCCGGCAACTTTGATCATCGGCAGATCGTTCGCGCCATCGCCGATGGCGGCGGTCTGCTCGACCGGAATGGCATATTTCTCCGCCAGACGCGTCAGCGTATTGGCTTTGTACTGCGCGTCCACGATGTCGCCGATGACCTGTCCGGTGAGTTTGCCGTCCATGATCTCCAGCTCGTTTGCCACCACGGTGGTCAGACGCAGCTTGTCACGCAGGTAGTCGGCAAAGAAGGTGAACCCGCCGGAGGCAATCGCCACTTTCCAGCCGAGCGTCTCCAGCTTGAGCACCAGCTGCGTCAGCCCAGGCATCAGGGGCAGTTCATCGCGCACCTGACGCAAAATGTTAGCATCGGCCCCCTTCAGGGTCGCCACGCGCTGTCTCAGGCTGGCGGTGAAATCCAGCTCGCCGCGCATCGCGCGCTCGGTGACTTCCGCCACCAGCTCGCCGCTGCCCGCCAGTTTAGCAATCTCGTCAATACATTCGATCTGAATGGCGGTGGAGTCCATGTCCATTACCAGCAGGCCGGGCGTTTTCAGGTGCGGAATTTTGCCGAGGGGGGCAACGTCCAGCCCGGCGTCGTGCGCCAGACGCGTGGCGCGCTGCGTCAGGGAACCCGCCAGGCGAATAACCTGATAATCTTCCACGCACCAGGCCGCAACGATGACCATCGCTGCGCCCAGTTTGGTTTGATACTGGGTGAGGCGTTGCTTATCCAGGCCGCGTCCGTACAGCAGCCAGCCGCTACGGCCAGCGTGGTAATCGAGAGGCATCACCTCATCGCCACTTAAAGAGAGCGGCAATCCTGGCCATAAAGAGACATCCGTTGGCAGGTCGCACCAGGTAATGTTCGGCATTGAAGCTCCTGTAATTTCGTTCGCGCCGGAAGGTTCCAGAGGGAAAATAACGCATGAGGCTACCCTGTAACCATCACTTCTGGCAACATTAAGCCGTAAATTTTAAGCAGGTGGAATATGGCTCGCGCAAAACTGAAATTCCGGCTTCATCGCGCCGTGATTGTCCTGATCTGTCTCGCACTATTAGTGGCGCTGATGCAGGGGGCATCCTGGTTTAGCCAGAATCACCAACGACAGCGTAACCCGCAGTTTGAGGAACTGGCCCGGACGCTTGCGCGCCAGGTGACGCTCAACGTTGCGCCGTCTATGCGCACCGAAACGCCGGATGATAAGCGAATAGCCCAGGTATTGCGCCAGCTTACGGAAAACAGCCGCATTCTGGATGCAGGCGTGTACGATGAACAGGGCGACCTGATTGCCCGCGCGGGTGAGCATGTCGACGTGCGTGACAGGCTGGCGCTGGATGGCAAAAAAGCCGGTGGTTATTTCAACCAACAAATCGTCGAACCCATTCAGGGCAAGAATGGTCCGCTCGGCTATTTACGTCTGACACTCGACACCCACACCCTGCCAACCGAAGCCAAACAGGTGGATAACACCACCAATATTTTGCGCCTGATGCTGCTGCTCTCGCTGGCGATTGGCGTGGTACTGGCGCGCACGCTGCTCCAGGGCAAACGCACCCGCTGGCAGCAGTCGCCGTTCCTGTTAACCGCCAGCAAGTCGGTTCCCGAAGAGGAAGAGAGCGAGAAGAAAGAATAGTGATAAAGTAGGCGGATGATTCGGAAAAGGAACTCTGCCATGTCGACGTTACGCCTGCTAATCTCTGACTCTTACGATCCCTGGTTTAACCTGGCGGTGGAAGAGTGCATCTTCCGCCAGATGCCTGCCACCCAGCGCGTCCTGTTTCTCTGGCGCAACGCCGATACGGTCGTTATTGGTCGCGCGCAAAATCCGTGGAAAGAGTGTAACACCCGCCGTATGGAAGAGGACAACGTCCGCCTGGCGCGCCGCAGCAGCGGCGGCGGTGCGGTGTTTCACGATCTGGGCAACACCTGCTTTACCTTTATGGCGGGCAAGCCGGAATACGACAAAACCATCTCGACTTCCATTGTGCTTAACGCGCTCAATTCGCTCGGCGTGACGGCTGAAGCCTCGGGACGTAACGATCTGGTCGTGAAAACGCCTGAAGGCGACCGGAAAGTGTCAGGCTCAGCCTACCGCGAAACGATGGATCGCGGATTCCACCACGGCACATTATTGCTGAATGCCGATCTGAGCCGTCTGGCAAACTATCTGAATCCAGACAAGAAAAAGCTCCAGGCCAAAGGCATTACCTCCGTGCGCGGTCGCGTGGCGAATCTGGTGGAGCTCCTGCCGGGGATTACCCATGAACGCATTTGCGATGCGATCCGCGAGGCCTTTTTCAGGCATTACGGTGAACGCGTAGAAGCCGAGGTGATTTCTCCGGATAAAACCCCGGATCTGCCAAACTTCGCGGAAACCTTCGCCCGCCAGAGCAGCTGGGAGTGGAATTTCGGTCAGGCACCGGCGTTTTCACACCTGCTGGATGAGCGATTTACCTGGGGCGGCGTTGAGCTGCACTTTGACGTCGAGAAAGGCCATATTTCTCGTACCCAGGTATTTACGGATAGTCTTAATCCGGCACCGTTAGAAGCGCTGGCTGCACGTTTGCAGGGCTGTCTCTATCGGGCAGATATGCTGCAACAGGAGTGTGACGCGTTACGTGTTGATTTTCCGGAACAGGAACAAGAGTTGCGGGAGTTATCGGCGTGGATTGCGCAGGCAGTACGCTAATAAAAAAGCCCGCTGGCGCTCTGCTTAGCGGGCCTGGAAAACCGCAGGCCGGGTCGAGCGAAGCCGCCACCCGGCACAACAGGTATTACTCTTTATCGCCCAGCAGAACGGATTCCAGCGCGATTTTGATCATGTCGTTGAAGGTGGTCTGACGCTCGGCAGCGGTAGTCTGCTCGTGGGTACGGATGTGGTCAGACACGGTGCAGATGGTCAGCGCTTTCGCACCGAATTCAGCCGCCACGCCGTAGATACCGGCCGCTTCCATTTCCACGCCCAGAATGCCGTATTTTTCCATCACGTCGAACATGTCACCTTCTGGTGAGTAGAACAGATCGGCAGAGAACAGGTTGCCCACGCGCGCGTCAACGCCCAGCGCTTTTGCCGCGTCAACCGCGTTACGCACCATGTCAAAGTCAGCGATGGCTGCAAAATCATGATCTTTAAAGCGAATGCGGTTGACTTTAGAGTCGGTGCACGCGCCCATGCCGATCACCACGTCACGCAGCTTAACGTCCATGCGCACTGCGCCGCAGGAGCCGACACGGATGATTTTCTTCACGCCGAAATCGGTGATCAGCTCTTTGGTGTAGATGGAGCAGGATGGGATACCCATGCCGTGACCCATCACGGAGATTTTGCGGCCTTTATAGGTGCCGGTGAAGCCCAGCATGCCGCGCACGTTGTTCACTTCACGCACGTCTTCGAGGAAGGTTTCTGCAATGTGCTTCGCGCGCAGCGGGTCGCCCGGCATCAATACGACGTCAGCGAAATCACCCATTTCTGCATTAATGTGAGGAGTTGCCATCTTCAGTTCCTTTTACATTGTTGTTTTTGCCGGGTGGCGGCTACGCCTTACCCGGCCTACATTCTGTTTCTCCCTCTCCCGGTGGGAGAGGGCCGGGGTGAGGGCATCAGGCCGCACCCAATCCGTTTAGAACATAGCCTTGCCATATTCCATGTCAGACGTACCAAAGTATTTCGCAATCGTCTGGCCGATGTCCGCGAAGGTCTCACGGTGCCCCAGCGAGCCCGGTTTGACTTTCGGGCCGTACACCAGCACCGGAATGTGCTCACGGGTGTGGTCGGTACCGGTCCAGGTCGGGTCACAGCCATGGTCAGCGGTCAGGATCAGAATGTCATCTTCCCCCACCAGCTCCATCAGCTCTGGCAGACGGCGGTCAAACAGCTCCAGACCCGCAGCATACCCGGCGACATCGCGACGGTGGCCCCAGGAGGAGTCGAAGTCCACGAAGTTGGTGAAGACAATGGTCTTATCGCCCGCTTCTTTCATCTCTTTGATGGTGGCGTCAAACAGCGCATCCAGACCGGTCGCTTTGACCTTTTTGGTAATGCCGCAGTTGGCGTAAATGTCCGCGATTTTACCCACGGAAACCACGTGGCCGTCTTTCTCGTCGACGAGTTTTTGCAGCACGGTCGGCGCCGGTGGCTCCACGGCCAGATCGTGACGGTTGCCGGTACGCTGGAAGTTACCCGCTTTGTCGCCGATAAACGGACGCGCGATAACGCGGCCAATGTTGTAGCCGCCTTCGGTCAGCTCTTCACGGGCGATCTCGCACAGCTCGTACAGTTTATCCAGGCCAAACGTCTCTTCATGGCAGGCGATCTGGAACACGGAGTCAGCAGAGGTATAGAAAATCGGCTTGCCGGTTTTCATATGCTCTTCGCCGAGCTGATCCAGAATCACGGTACCGGAAGAGTGGCAGTTGCCGAGGTAGCCCGGCAGGTTGGCGCGCTTCACCAGCTTATCGAGCAGCTCCTGCGGGAAGCTGTTCTCGTGATCGGAGAAGTAGCCCCAGTCAAACAGCACCGGCACGCCGGCGATTTCCCAGTGGCCGGACGGAGTATCTTTCCCGGAAGAGAGCTCGTGCGCCCACGCGTAGGCGCCCACCACTTCCGCGTTACCGTCCATACCGGCTGCGATCTTACCGGTAGAGCCTTCATGCGCTTTTACCAGCCCCAGACGGGTCAGGTTTGGCAGGTTCAGAGGGCCTTTACGACCGTTGTCCGCTTCGCCTTTTGCACAGGCTTCCGCGATGTGACCCAGGGTATCGGAACCCACGTCACCAAATCGTTCTGCATCTTCGGTTGCGCCGATGCCGAATGAGTCCAGCACCATAATAAATGCACGTTTCATAATTGTTCTCCGTACTTAGTGCTTCATAAAAATGCGATCAGATCAGTATACCGCTATTCAGTGATACGACGATAGACCGTCGGTGTGGTTTCCGGTGCTTTATCGTCAAGAGATATTGCCGCCTTCACCGCTTTCGCCGCGTCCTGCCAGCTGGCTTCATCTTTCGCGTGGATCACCGCCAGCGGACGTTGGCCGTCAACGCTGTCGCCCAGACAGGCCATATCGGTAAAGCCGACGCTGTAATCAATGGTGTCCGATGCCTGACGACGACCGCCGCCCATAGACACAACAGCCATGCCGAGCGCGCGGGTATCCATAGCCGAGACAAAGCCTTCGCTGTCCGCATAGACCGCTTTGCTGAGCATCGCGGTGGGCAGGTATTTCGCGTAGTTTTCCACGAAGTCGGTCGGGCCTTTCTGCGCCGCCACCATCCGACCAAAGATCTCCGCCGCTTTGCCGTTGTCCAGCACCGCCTGAAGCTTCGCGCGGGCTTCCGCGTCGTCTTTGGCCAACTTGCCGGAGATTAACATCTCAACGCACAGCGCCATGGTGACATCGAACAGGCGCGGGTTACGGTATTCGCCTGTGAGGAACTGCACGGCCTCACGGACTTCAACCGCGTTACCGGCGCTGGAGGCCAGCACCTGGTTCATGTCCGTCAGCAGTGCAGTGGTGCGCACGCCCGCGCCGTTGGAGACGCCAACGATCGCTTCGGCCAGCGCCTCAGAGAGTTCATAGGTTGGCATAAACGCGCCGCTGCCCACTTTCACATCCATCACCAGCGCATCCAGACCTTCCGCCAGTTTTTTGGCAAGGATAGAGGCGGTGATCAGCGGGATGGAGTCTACGGTCGCGGTAATGTCACGCGTCGCGTAGAAACGCTTGTCAGCCGGAGCAAGAGAGCTGGTCTGGCCGATAATCGCCACGCCAACGTCTTTAATAATGTCGCGGAAGCGGTTGTCATCCGGGAAGATATCGAAGCCCGGAATGGCTTCCAGTTTGTCGAGCGTACCGCCGGTATGACCCAGGCCGCGCCCGGAAATCATCGGGATGTAACCGCCACAGGCTGCCACCATCGGGCCAAGCATCAGGGAAGTCACGTCGCCCACGCCGCCGGTGGAGTGTTTGTCCACAATCGGGCCGTTGAGGTTGAGGCTTTTCCAGTCCAGAACGGTTCCTGAATCTCGCATCGCCATGGTCAGCGACACGCGCTCAGGCATCGACATATCGTGGAAGAAAATGGTCATCGCCAGAGCCGCAATCTGCCCTTCAGAGATGGTGTTATCACGAATGCCGTTGATAAAAAAGCGGATTTCTTCGTCGCTTAATGCATGACCATCACGTTTTTTACGAATAATTTCTTGTGCGAGAAACACGGTAACCTCCATGCGGAATCGGGTGAATGGCGGCGGATATGTTGACCCGCCCTACGATCCTGTAGGCCGGGTTAGCGTAGCGCCACCCGGCAATTCAACTTAGTAGCTGCTTGCGCTCTTACCGTCACCGTGACCCAGCGCTTTCAGCAGGCTGGCCAGCAGGCTGGACGCGCCGAAGCGGTAGTGGCGGGAATCAGCCCAGTCGGCGCCGAACAGCTCGTCGGCAATCGCCAGGAACTGCTGCGCGTCTTCCGCGGTACGCACGCCGCCCGCCGGTTTGAAGCCAACGGTTTTGGACACGCCCATATCACGGATGACTTCCATCATGATGCGTGCGCTTTCCGGAGTAGCGTTGACCGGCACTTTACCGGTAGAGGTTTTAATGAAATCCGCGCCCGCTTTGATGGAGATTTCAGACGCCTTACGAATCAACGCCTCTTCTTTCAGCTCGCCGGTTTCGATGATCACTTTAAGCAGCACGTTTGCCGCCGCACACGCGTCTTTACAGGCTTTCACCAGGTCAAAACCGACCTGCTCGTTGCCGGCGATCAGCGCGCGGTAAGGGAATACCACGTCAACTTCGTCCGCGCCGTACGCAATCGCCGCGCGGGTTTCTGCCAGCGCGATCTCGATATCGTCATTGCCGTGCGGGAAGTTAGTTACGGTGGCAATGCGCACGTCCGGCGTGCCCTGCTCTTTCAGCGTTTTGCGGGCAATCGGGATAAAGCGCGGGTAGATACAGACGGCGGCGGTGTTACCCACTGGCGTTTTCGCCTGATGGCACAGGGCGATGACTTTTTCATTGGTGTCGTCATCGTTCAGGGTGGTCAGGTCCATCAGTTTCAACGCGCGCAGGCTGCTTGCAGTTAAATCGGTCATAACATTCTCCAACGGCAGTGCCGTATAAATTTTACCTTGCGGGTCTGTGAGTATTCTAACATTCACCCGCATCCACACTTCGACATTCATCACAGTTAATGAAAACTGTGTGCAAATTTGCATTACTGTAATGAGATCTTCTTCAAATTTTAGTGCGTTAATTGCTGACTAAATCGGCGATATCCCCTGTCTGATCAAAAGCGCCACCAGGCTGGCTTCCTACAATTCGTTCACCATCCGCAGAACAACCAAGGAAGTGAACATGCCCGACGCCCTGCAACAACGTTGCCAGCACATTGTGACCAGCCCGGTGTTAACCCCGGAACAAAAACGTCATTTTCTGGCGCTGGAAGCAGAGAACAATCTGCCCTATCCCGCTCTGCCAGAGGCGGCCCGGGCCGCGCTGGACGAGGGATTCATCTGCGACATGTTCGAAGGCCATGCGCCTTACAAACCGCGCTACGTGCTGCCGGACTACGCTAAATTTCTGGCTAACGGCTCAGAATGGCTGGAGCTGGAAGGGGCTAAAGATCTGGATGATGCCCTCTCGCTGCTCACTATCCTTTATCACCATGTTCCGTCCGTCACATCAATGCCGGTCTATCTGGGCCAGCTCGATGAGATACTCAGCCCCTATGTTAAAATTCTAACACAGGATGAAATCGATAGCCGAATAAAACGTTTCTGGCGTTACCTGGACAGAACCCTGCCCGATGCGTTTATGCATGCCAATATCGGCCCGGCGGATACGCTTGTCACCCGAGCCATCCTTCGCGCGGATGCCGAACTGAAGCAGGTTGCGCCGAACCTGACCTTTATCTACGACCCGGATGTAACCCCCGGCGATCTGCTGCTGAGCGTGGCGGAAAACATTTGTGAATGTAGTAAACCGCATATTTCTAATGGCCCGGTGAATGATAAAATTTTCACAAAAGGTCGCTATGGCGTGGTGAGCTGTTACAACTCCCTGCCGCTGGCGGGCGGCGGCAGCACGCTGGTGCGCCTTAACCTGAAAGCGATCGCGGAACACAGCCGCTCACCGGAAGACTTTTTCACCCGTACCCTTCCCCACTACTGCCAACAACAAATCGCGATCATCAATGCGCGCTGCGATTTTCTATATGAACAATCCGGTTTCTTTGAGAATAGCTTCCTGGTGAAAGAGGGGCTGATTGATGCCGATCGCTTTGTGCCGATGTTTGGCATGTACGGTCTGGCCGAAGCGGTGAATGTGCTGTGCGAGAAAGCAGGCATTACGGGACGTTACGGTAAGAACGAACAGGCCAATGCGCTGGGCTACCGCATCAGTGAACAGCTTGCGGCGTTTGTTGAAAACACGCCGGTGAAACACGGCTGGCAGCACCGCGCGATGCTGCATGCCCAGTCTGGGATCAGTTCCGATTCTGACACCACGCCGGGCGCACGTCTGCCGTACGGCGACGAACCGGACCCTGTCAGCCACCTGCTGGCCGTGGCGCCGCATCATAAACACTATCATTCGGGGATCAGCGATATTCTCACCCTGGAGGAAACGGTTAAACGCAATCCTCAGGCTGTGGTGCAGCTGTGCCTGGGGGCGTTCAACGCCGGTATGCGTGAGTTCACCGCGAATGTAGCCGGAAACGACCTGGTGCGCGTCACCGGGTATATGGTGCGGCTCTCCGATCTGGAGAAATACCGGGAGGCCGGCTCGCGCACCAACACCACCTGGCTCGGCGAGGAGGCCGCGCGCAATACCCGTATTCTGGAACGTCAGCCGCGCGTGATAAGCCATGAACAGCAGATGCGCTTTAGTTAGTCAGGTCATACCCTTCTCCTGCGTGGACGGGCCGGGCAGCCGCCTGGCGTTGTTCCTCCAGGGCTGTAACCTGCGCTGCAAAACCTGCCACAACCCGTGGACGATAGGGCGCTGCAACGACTGCGGCGACTGTGTTCCCCACTGTCCTCATGATGCGCTGGCAATTCAGGCCGGGCGCGTCTGGTGGCAGGAGAGTCACTGTCAGCAGTGCGACACCTGTCTGCACCTGTGTCAGCAGCAGGCGACGCCGATGGCGCAGCGCTATAGCGTCGAGGAGATCCTCTCCCGGGTTCGCACGTCCGCGCCGTTTATTGAGGGCGTGACCGTCAGCGGGGGTGAGGCCACCACGCAGCTGCCGTTTTTGGTTGCGCTGTTCACCGCGATCAAAGCCGATCCGTCCCTGCGCCATCTGACGTGCCTGGTGGACAGCAACGGCCTGTTAAGCGAAACCGGCTGGCAAAAGCTGTTACCGGTGTTTGACGGCGCGATGGTGGATCTGAAAGCCTGGGGCAATGAACATCACCGTTTTCTGACCGGGCGCGAAAACACGCAGATCAAGCAGAGCATCCGCTGGCTGGCCGATCGTCATCGCCTGACGGAGCTGCGCCTGATGGTGATCCCCGCTCGGTGTGATTATCTGCACCATCTGCCATCGCTGACCGCTTTTATCCACGCGTTGGGGAACGTTCCTGTGCGGATCAACGCGTTTCATGCTCATGGGGTTTACGGGGAGGCGGCGCGATGGCGGAGCGCCACGCCGCAGGACATCGAGCCGCTGGCGCAGGCCCTGGAACGGCAGCAGATCACGGTGATCCGCCCGGCCCTTTATTTATAGCGTGATGCCGAAGACCGCGCGGGTGTTTTCCAGCAGCGCGCTGGCAATCACATCTTCAGGCTCCTGACGCAGCTCACACAGCACATCAAAAACGCGTGCCGCCTGCTCCGGGCGGTTGGGCTGGCCCTGAAAACCATTCAGCGGCATGTCAGGCGCATCCGTTTCCAGCAGGAGCGAGGTCAGCGGGAGCTGCGCCATCACATCACGGGTTTTGCTGGCACGCGGATAGGTAATGGTGCCACCGACGCCAATCTTATAGCCCAGCTCAATAAAACGCTGCGCCTGCTGAAGGCTTCCAGCGAAACCATGGACCACGCCCCTGCGCGGCACGTCGATACGCTTCAGGTGCATCGCCAGTTTGTCATGGGTACGTCTGGAGTGGAGGATCACCGGCAGATCGTGGCGCTTTGCCAGCCGGAGCTGCGCATCCAGGATCGTCTGCTGGCGCTCAAACTGCGGATCTTCACGATAGAGATCGAGGCCGATCTCACCGATGGCAACCAGCTTCGTATCCGCATTTTGCAGCGTGGCATCCAGCCTGTCGAGATGGTCATCAAGATGGTGCTCAATAACGATCGGATGCAGACCCAGCGCGGCATACAGCGCATCGTGCTCCCGGGCAAGCGCCAGAACTTTGTCGAATCTCGCCGCTTCAATAGCGGGCACAATAATGGCTCTCACACCGGCCTCAGCCGCGCGCGCAATACTTGATGTTTCCTCCCCGCTAAACGGCGGGAAATCAAAGTGGCAATGGGTATCGATAAAGCAGTGCGTCACGCCAGATCCTCGTTATCGAGTAAGCCATCGTTGGCCTGCGGCGCGTCCACCAGCGGCATCGCCAACGCGTCATTGGCCACAACGGCAGGCGGCAAAATGATGCTTTTATGCCGATGAAGAGGCGGTTGCTCCGCCAGCATTTTCCCGACTGTCGCCAGGAAGTAACGCCCGCACAGCCGCCCCGTTTTGTAATCCATACGCAACGCAGGCAGCCGACTGCCCAGCGCCATGCTCAACAGCGGCTTAGGCGGATAAATTTCAAAGATGCGCAGCTTGCCCGGTGGTTTTTCAATAAAACGCTGCATCGCGCCGTAGGTGGTTTCATGCTGCTTCGCGATATTCACCAGCGGTTGCAGGCTGCTGTCGCCCAGCCAGCGTTCCATCCGCTTAAACCACTGTGGGGTGTAATACATCTGCGAAGGCACCGTGCGGATCACCACAATGGTTTTTGCCCCGCGCCGCGCCGCCTCCTGTACCGGCACCGCGTCGCTGATACCGCCGTCAAGATAGCTTATCCCCTCCAGCAGGGCGCCGGTGCGGTAGAATCCCGGGATCGCGCTGGACGCGCGGATGATATCCAGCCAGTTCTCTTTCTGCGGCGAAAAGTAACCCGGCGAATAGTCATCGCCACGGCTGGCGCACATCCAGAACTCTTTGCCGGTATCGAACAGACGTGACGCGGTATCCATGGCCAGCGGCATCTGGCTGGAGGTAGCATCCAGTAACCAGTCGAGATCGATCAGGTTCCCGCCGCGTACGAAGCGTACCGGATTGAAGAATTCTTTGGAGGTGGTGTAGCGCATAATCACTTTGCGCGCATAGCCGGGCTGGTTGCAGACATAGGCGGAGAGGTTCTGCGCCCCGGCAGAGGTGCCGAAATAGAGATCGAACGGGTTGAATTGTGCGCGCATAAATTCGTCAAGCACGCCGGCGGTAAAGATACCGCGCTGCCCTCCCCCTTCACAGACCAGCGCAAGCTGGCCTGCATGAAACGGTTTTAACGTCAGCGGCGCAATATTGCCGAGCGTAACGGGAATTCGTTGCCCCACCTCTGCCTTCCTGTTTTCATTATTTTGATGAGACACAGTAACGCACTTCCCCGGTGGTTCTCAAACGAGAAAAAGCCAGTCACGAGGACTGGCTTGAGTTTGTTTAGTAAATATTGCGTTTGCTACGGGCGACGTCGACCCGTAAACAGGCTGACCAGGAACAGAATAATACCGACGACGAAGACAATTTTCGCTGCCCATGCCGCGGTACCCGCCAGTCCACCAAAGCCCAATGCGGCGGCAATTAACGCGATAACCAGAAATATAATGCCCCAACGAAACATAAGCCTCTCCTTTACCATAGTTAATGTCGGCCGCTAAACGTGAGCGCTCAGGTCACTCACCGGCTTTTCCAGAATCGTTTTTATTTCGCCCGCGGTTTTCAGCCAGACGGGCGAATGGTACTGCTTTACTTCGTTTTCAGATCGTTTTTGACGCTTTTCACACCATCAATAGCTTTCGCAATTGACTCGGCACGATCGCTTTGTGCCTGATTCTCAACCGTACCGGACAGCTGGACCACACCATCGGTGGTTTCAACTTTCACCATACGGGATGGCACGATGTCGTCAGCTAACAGTTTAGCTTTGATTTCGCTGGTAGTTGCTGCATCTCCGGCATAGCCCTTCACCGACGATTCTTTGCTGTCACGTACGTGCAATTTGTCGCTGACGGAGCTTACGCCCTCAACGCCTTTCGCCACTTTAACGGCTTCTTCGGCCTGGGTCTGGCTTTCAACGAAACCGCTCAGGGTGACAACCTTGTTGTCGGTTTTAACAGAAATATCGGTGCTCTTGATGGATTCGTGATCCACCAGTGCGGCTTTCACTTTTGCTGTGATGGAGCTGTCATCCATGAAATTACCGACTTTATTCATAGAGCTATCGATTTTTTCCCCTGCGGTATTGGCGGAATTTTGCGCTTTATCCATGGTGCTGGTTTCCGCCAGAGCAGAACCGCTTACCAGGACACTACCCAACGTTACGGCCAGCAGAGTTTTAGAAATCTTCAGTCTTGTCATATTCATCGATTTATTCCTGTGTTTTGCCCATTATTTGGGCGACATACTTCCCTAATCTTGGTTTTATATATTGCGAATTAACACCGGGGCAAAATGGAGAACCAATGGACATGCATTGAACAGTTAATTCATCCACGCCCGGTGCTAAACACTGAGTTAAATATAGATCACAATCAGGGGGGTGCATTCAGAATTGGGGAAAAAACGAACGAATAGCGAAAAATTGCGGTGAATTAAGAACATTCCGCAAGGGTTTAATAAGACAGGAATTAAAGAAGAGCACGGCGGCTGCCGTGCTCTGAAAGGAAATTAATGCTCGCGCGTTTTGCGGAACTGAACATCAGGATAACGTTCCTGCGTCAGGTTCAGGTTTACCATGGTTGGGGCGATATAGGTCAGGTTATCGCCACCGTCCAGCGCCAGCTGAACTTCGTTCTTACGTTTAAATTCTTCGAATTTCTTCACGTCAGAACACTCAACCCAGCGCGCCGTCGCCACGTTCACCGATTCGTAAATCGCTTCCACGTTGTACTCGCTCTTAAGACGGGCAACCACCACGTCGAACTGGAGCACACCCACCGCGCCCACGATCAGATCGTTGTTGGCGATTGGGCGGAACACCTGTACCGCGCCCTCTTCGGAAAGCTGGACCAGGCCTTTCAGCAGCTGCTTCTGCTTCAGCGGATCGCGCAGGCGAATGCGGCGGAACAGTTCTGGCGCGAAGTTAGGGATACCGGTGAATTTCATCATTTCGCCTTGCGTGAAGGTATCGCCAATCTGAATGGTACCGTGGTTGTGTAAACCAATGATGTCACCCGGATAGGCTTCTTCTACATGCGAACGGTCGCCCGCCATGAAGGTCAGCGCGTCGGATATCACTACGTCTTTACCGATACGGACCTGACGCAGCTTCATGCCCTTTTCGTACTTACCGGAAACCACGCGCATAAAGGCGACGCGGTCGCGGTGTTTCGGGTCCATGTTGGCCTGAATTTTAAAGACGAAGCCGGAGAACTTCTCTTCCTTCGCTTCTACTTCGCGGGTGTCGGTTTTACGCGGCATCGGCTGCGGGGCCCACTCAACCAGACCGTCGAGCATATGGTCAACGCCGAAGTTGCCGAGTGCGGTACCGAAGAAGACCGGGGTAATTTCACCGCTCAGGAACAGCTCTCTGTCGAACTCATGCGACGCGCCTTTAACCAGCTCCAGCTCATCGCGCAGCTGGGCGGCCAGCTCTTCACCGACAGCGGCGTCCAGCTCCGGGTTGTCCAGACCTTTCACAATGCGGACTTCCTGAATGGTGTGGCCCTTACCGGTCTGGTACAGGTAGGTTTCGTCTTTATAGAGGTGGTAAACCCCTTTGAACAGCTTGCCGCAGCCAATCGGCCAGGTGATTGGCGCGCAGGCAATCTTCAGCTCGTTTTCCACTTCATCCATCAGCTCCATCGGGTCACGGATGTCACGGTCGAGTTTGTTCATAAAGGTGAGGATCGGCGTATCGCGCAGACGGGTGACTTCCATCAGCTTGCGGGTACGATCTTCAACACCTTTCGCGGCGTCGATCACCATCAGGCAGCAGTCCACCGCCGTCAGGGTACGGTAGGTATCTTCGGAGAAGTCTTCGTGCCCCGGGGTGTCCAGCAGGTTCACCAGGCAGTCGTGATACGGGAACTGCATTACGGAGGTGGTAATCGAAATACCACGCTGCTTTTCCATCTCCATCCAATCGGATTTAGCATGCTGGCTGGAGCCACGGCCTTTAACGGTACCCGCGGTCTGGATCGCCTGTCCGAACAGCAACACCTTCTCGGTGATGGTCGTTTTACCGGCATCCGGGTGCGAGATAATGGCAAAAGTGCGGCGTTTGGCCACCTCTTGCAGATAAGGAGACAACGTCATAATCAATTCTTCTTAGGTAAGCGCGGCAGCAGGCCGCGCATCATGGAATACGAAAAATGCGGCTATTTTACCCATCAACAGGGGGCAGGCAATCATTGTTTACACAGGAGCTGCTCCAGTTCGTTCAATGACGTAACGGTCCAGGTCGGCTCGATGCCTTCCGGCAGCGTGCGACCATGCGCATTCAGCCAGACGGTCGACAGGCCCGATCTCATACCTCCCAGAATATCAGATTCTGCCGTATCCCCCACCATCAGCACGCGATCGCGGTCAGGATTGCCCGCTTGCGCCAGCGCATAATCGAAAATACGCGGATCCGGCTTCGGTACGCCCACCTCTTCGGAGATCACCAGCGCGTCGAAATGATCGCGCAGGCCGGTGCGTTCAAGGCGGATCTGCTGAAGCGCGGTAAAGCCGTTGGTAATGATCCCAAGCTTCACCTTCCCTTTCAGCGAATCCAGCAGAGAAACGGCGCCGGGCAGCGGCGCGCAGATATCCGCCATCGCATTCAGGAAGGCCTCGTTCAGCGCCCCAGGACTGACGTTTAACCGTTCAGCCCACACGTCAAAACGCTGATGCTGAAGCTGTAACGCGGTGATGGCTCCGTTCTGGTAATCCACCCACAGCGGTTTGTTCACCGCCTGATAGTCCTGAAAATCTTCCGCGGTGAACGTCACGCTATAGTCGAGAAACATCCGCTGTAGGCCGCCGAACGAGTCAAACGTAAACAGCGTTTCGTCGGCATCAAAGAAAATCCAGTCCCATTTCATCGTTACAACCTTATTTTCTTATCCAATCGGCAGAGCCATGATAATGGCGTCTTCACGTCCCTCTGCGGTGGGGTAGTAGTTACGGCGGATAGTCGCCTCGTTGAAGCCTAAGCTTTCATAGAGCGCGATGGCGGCGACATTGGACGCGCGCACCTCCAGCCACAGGGTGAAAACGTCACGGGTTTCCAGCTCACGAATGAGGTGCTCAAGCAGTTCCCTGCCCAGCCCGCGGCGCTGGTAAGCGGGATCGACCGCAATATTAAACAGCGTCGCCTCGTCCAGAACGACCTGCGTGATGGCGAACGCAGCCATCGCACCGTCAACGTCCAGGCGGAGATTTAAATAGCGTTCGCCCTGATTGCTGGCAAACGTCTTTTCGCTCCACGGAAAGGCATGGGCGCGGGTTTCAATCGCGAACGCGGTGGTCAGGTCAACCGTCGTGAGGGAAGAAATCGTGTTCATATTCGCAAATTTGTTGCCATAGCGCGCTACGCGCTTTTGGGTTGGCTTTCAGTTCGTCCAGCGCTGGCGAACTGATCTGGCTTCCTTCAAGAGGTAGCTCGTCCACCGCCCCGATTCGCCAGCTGTTACAGCGGCTGTCAGGGGGAAGCATCGCGACGCTTTCGGGCGCCAGCTGTAATACCTGATCGCGGGTCACCTTCAGGGTGCGAAGGACATCCTCAATCAGGGGTTCGTTCAGGGCAGGCGGCGCTTCTGCCACCATCACCAGGCGGACATGCGCAGGGATGGAGATGGCTATTTCGCCCCGCAACGCCGTCGGGCGACGCAAAGCCCACTGGGTAATGCCCAGCTGCTGCAACTGCCAGTCTCGTCGGGATGTCATAGCGAAAACTCCTGTCTCTCAGGCGCGCAAATATAGCAAATGTGTCGAAACTGCGCCATCTACCTACTATAATCCCCGCCTGAGTTTATTGAGGAACAATTCATGTCTGCATTTACCCCGGCAAGTGAAGTCTTGCTGCGTCACAGTGATGATTTCGAAGAAAGCCGTATTCTGTTTGCCGGAGATATGCAGGATGACCTGCCCGCGCGTTTCGACTGTGCTGAAAGCCGTGCCCACACCCAGTACTATCACCACTGGCAGGTGCTGAGCCGCCAGATGGGCGAGCGCGCGCGCTTTAGCCTGGCGGCGGAGCAGAGCGATATTGCTGACTGCGATACGCTCATTTACTACTGGCCGAAAAACAAGCCGGAAGCCCAGTTCCAGCTGATGAACCTGCTTTCTCTGCTGCCGGTCGGCTGCGATATTTTTGTTGTCGGTGAGAACCGCAGCGGGGTGCGTAGCGCAGAGCAGATGCTCGAAGCCTGGGCGCCGCTGACGAAAATCGACAGCGCCCGTCGCTGCGGACTGTACCATGGTCGTCTGGAAAAACAGACCACCTTCGATGCCGACGCCTTCTGGGACGAGTACCAGCTTGACGGCCTGACCATTAAAACCCTGCCGGGCGTGTTCAGTCGTGATGCGCTCGATACGGGCAGCAAGCTGCTGCTGTCCACCCTGACGCCTCACACCAAGGGCAAGGTGCTGGACGTCGGCTGTGGCGCGGGCGTGCTGTCAACGGTTCTCGCCAGCCACTCACCAAAAGTGCGTTTAACCCTGTGTGACGTGAGCGCCCCGGCAGTAGAAGCCAGCCGCGCCACGCTTGCTGCGAATGGCATAGAAGGTGACGTGTTTGCCAGCAACGTCTTCTCCGACGTGACCGGTCGCTTTGACATGATCATCTCTAACCCGCCGTTCCACGACGGAATGGAGACCAGCCTTGAAGCGGCGCAAACGCTGATCCGTGGCGCAACCCGTCACCTCAACAGCGGCGGTGAGCTGCGTATCGTAGCGAACGCCTTCCTCGCGTACCCGAAAGTGCTGGATGAAACCTTTGGCTTCCACGAAGTTATCGCCCAGACGGGCCGCTTTAAGGTCTATCGCACCGTGATGACGCGCCAGGCGAAAAAGTAAACCCCCGGTCCGGCGATGGCCGACGCTGCCATCGCCCATTTTTGCAGCAATCAAAACAACGTGCGCAATTTTCTGTTGACGTAAAGCTGAAAACATCTAGAATGCGCCTCCGTGGTTACGATACTTTTACAGTGTCGATGGTATGCGAAGGTGGCGGAATTGGTAGACGCGCTAGCTTCAGGTGTTAGTGTCCTTACGGACGTGGGGGTTCAAGTCCCCCCCCTCGCACCAATTATCTTACATCCCCTCAGCAGTGCCTCCTGTTTTTCCCTTTTATTTCAAACTCATCAGAATCACCAGCAGTCCACTGATTAGCGCAACGCATGATGGCAGCAGCACGTAATGCCGTAACTGTTTGTGCCAGATCATCGCGGATGTCACCAGCAAGCCTGAAACAATCATTGCTTTCCAGACATCAATGGGGAGATCGGCAAACATTAGCCCACCGATAATGGAACCAGGCAGTAATATTCCCCACCCACTTCCCAGCGCTTTGCTCAACATGGTTTCACCTCTCGCACTGATAATGATAACCAGTATCATATGATAGTAATTATCACTTGTCAGCATACGGCGTAAGAAATTGCGCCAGCAATTGCTTTCCCATAATGACAGAGAATGTGTAAGGTGATAAATTGCCCACCTGTTAACTTCCGATAAAGTTTTTCTGATAATAAAAATTCAATTTTGTAGCGCCCAATATTACACAACAACACCTTGCTCATTGTTTTAATTGAGTTTTAATAAAAACGCACGCATATGACATCACAATCCTGGCTGTCTTTAGTCAACAAGAAATATCAGCTATCTTTACGTTTGTTTTTATTTCTGAACGCCGCGTCAGCATTGTTCTCGGTAACAAACCCTCTCTATTCCGTGCGTGTGTTATCAGTCCCGCTCTTTGCCGTACTGACTATCAGCACAGGCTTACTTATCTGGCACTGGAAAAACAGCACGCGAAAAATAAATATCCCTGTTGTTTCAGCTATTTTTGGTCTTTTATGGGCCTGGCAGATCATCTCTAAATTTCTGTTAATCACGCACGATCACGCGACCTATTTAATGATGGCGCTATTAACAGTGCTTTTTATAGGGTCTCTGGCGTTCGCAAGTAATATTAAAGCCTTTACGTTACATTCATTTCCCGCTTTTATATCCTGCCTGTGGCTTAGTCCGTCCGAAAACTGGCTGAGAATGGCCTATTTTTTCGCGCTGCCGGTGGTCGCCATTGGTATCCATCATGTTCTTCAGCGGCGCAATGACCGTTTCGCCCAGGAGCTGCTTTCCGAACTGCTGGAGGAGCGCGAAACCCTTACCGATCTCAGCATGATGGACCCGCTCACCGGCCTATATAACCGTCGCGGGCTGCAAAGCCGGCTGGAGAATCTTCCCAGGCCTGACGCTGGCGAGCACTTCGTGCTGCTGATGGATATCGACCACTTCAAAGCCTACAACGACCATTATGGCCATATGATGGGCGATCAGGCCTTGATCAGGGTCTCGGCTGCGATACGCGACGCCGTGCGCTCACGCGATGTTGTCGCCCGGTTTGGCGGGGAAGAATTTATGGTGCTGTTGAGTAACATCCCGCTGGAGCAAGCGCGACAGACGGCTGAACGCATACGTCAGAAGGTTTACGATCTTAAAATCCCCCATATGTTTAACGAAAGCGTCGCCACTAACGTGACCATCAGCATCGGCATCGCCATGTTCGAGGGTGAAGACGTTGAAGGCGCGCTGGCGAAAGCCGATAAAGCCCTCTATGAAGCCAAGCATATGGGACGTAACAGCATTCTGCTGAGCGAAGAGCTTCATACCGCCTGAAACCGCCTTCACAGCGCCAGGATAAAACGCTTGCGCTCGGTTTTATCTATAGTTAGGATTGGCAATCATTATCATTTAGATTTGTAATCCACACTATGGCGACTCGTACCGCAAACATCGTTGAGCCCCTGCTCTGGCGAGCTCCACTCTCCGCCGGGGAAACGACGCTTGCGGATGCCATTCGGGAAAAAATTGCCGTAACGCGCGCCCATCTGCTGGATTTCATCAAACTGGATGAAGCACCGCCGCATCATGCTCTGACGCTGACTGAGTGGCAACGTCCTGCGCAGCTGCGGTCACTGCTGGCAACCTATTCCGACCATATTTATCGTAACCAACCTACCCTGACGCGGGAAAACAAACCGCTGTTATCCCTCTGGGCACAGTGGTATATCGGGCTGATGGTGCCGCCTGTCATGCTGGCCCTGTTGACCCAGGAAACGATGCTCGATCTCTCGTCGGAACATTTCCATGTTGAGTTTCATGAAACCGGGCGCGCTGCCTGTTTCTGGATTGATGTACACGAAGATCCGAGCGCGAGACACCTGTCAGCGCAGGCGCGTATGGAACGGCTGATTACAAGAGCGCTGGTTCCGGTCATTGATGCGCTGGAAGCGACGGGAGAGATTAACGGCAAACTGATCTGGAGTAATACCGGGTATCTTATCCACTGGTATTTAACGGAGATGAAGCCGCTGCTCGGCGACGAGAAAGTGGATGCACTGCGTCAGAGCTGTTTCTTTGCCAGACAGCTGTCGGATGGACGGGATAACCCTCTTTACCGCACCGTGGTTCCGCGTGAGGGACTTCTGGTACGTCGTACCTGCTGTCAGCGCTACCGTTTGCCGGACGTCCAGCAGTGTGGCGATTGCACGCTTAAGTAGTCTGGCCCGGCCTGAAACCCGCAGAGAGAGGGAACAAACATTAAAAACGGCAACCTGCGTTGCCGTTTTGCTTTTACCTAAGCGACCTGCTGATTTTCCTCTTCTCCATTACGCTGTGCTTCTTCCGCTTCCTGCTGAAGCAACTGTTTCTCGTACACCTTGAAGAACGGGAAATAGATAATGGCGGAAACGCAGGCCAAAACCAGCACCAGAATGGCTGCACGGAAATCCCAGCCCAGCGCCCAGGCGGCACCAACCGGAGCCGGTGCCGTCCACGGCACAACGGAAATCACGCGGCCAATCAGATCAAACTTCATCGCTGCCCATGCCAGCACGGCATTAACCATCGGCGCCAGCAGGAAAGGAATAAAGAACACCGGGTTCATCACAATCGGCGTACCGAAAATCACCGGTTCATTGATATTGAAAATGCTTGGTACCACGCTCAGACGTCCAATGGAGCGCAGGTGCGCGGAGCGGCTACGCAGATAGCAGAACACCAGCCCCATCGTCGCCCCCGATCCGCCGATAACGATAAAGAACGTCCAGAAGGCTTCCATAAAAATGTGTGGCAAAGGCTGGCTCGCCGCCAGCGCGGTCTGGTTCGCCCCCAGGTTTGTCAGCCAGAACATTTGCAGCATCCCGGAGACAATCGCCGCGCCGTGGATCCCGGCAAACCACAGCAGGTGGCCAATCAGCACCGCCAGCAGGATCGCAGGCAGCGAGTCAGCCGCAGAGACCAGCGGTTTGAATATCGACATGATGGCCTGTGGGATCAGCATACCGAACTGCGACTGGATCAGCAGGCTCAGCGGGTATAGCGTGAGCACCACCACCAGCACCGGGATCAGCAGGTCAAACGAGTTTTTGATCATCGGTGGAACCTGGTCTGGCAGGCGGATCCCGATATTGTGTGCTTTCAGGAAACGCATCATCTCAACGCAATAGATCGCCACCAGAATCGCGGTGAAAATACCGGTCCCTCCCAGGCTATCCACCGGTAAAGCGCCTTTGGTTTTAGGGGCGGCGACCAGCAGGAACGCCATCAGCGACAGCATCGCGCACATGAACGGATCCAGCTGATGGGTTTTAACGTAATGTTTGCCCAGGTTGTAGGCGATAGCCGCACAGATATAAAGGGACATCACCCCCATTGTCATATCAAACGGCGTCAGAATTTGACCTTCAAACTGCTTCGCCATATCCAGCCAGGCGCGAGCAAAACCCCAGGTGGTATCAGGCGAAAAAGGCGGGTAAGCGAATACTAATAAAAACGAGCCTACAATCATAAACGGCATCGCTGAGATAAACCCGTCACGAATAGCCATAACGTGACGCTGGGAAGAGATGCGCCCGGCAATAGGGCTGACATAATTTTCAACGAAGCGGAAAATCAGATTAAATGCAGCGTGGTTGGCAGACATAGCAGATCTCCTGTCAGACGTTCGTTTTGGACGCTCTCACGTCACACGTTGTTCCATACATCAGCGTCACAACCTTGCCGGATCGTGTACCTGCGGTACTGCTCAAACGGAATGGTTTCATAATTAGCTCTTATTATTAGATACAGGGGAAGTTACACACTTAGTATTAATCTCTGCATCACGCTCTGCAACCGGTTACTGTAACCGGTTTCTGTGAATGTGAAGGCGATCCAGAAATCGCCCCTGACGGATATTTGTTACTTAAGGGATATTTACAGCGACTAAATTCTTATGACAGATTACGCAGGATATTTGTCAGGAGGAATCAATGAGTTTGCAGTCTGTACAACAGTTTTTTGCCGAACACGCTCCGGATATAGAGATCATTGAGCTTAACCAAAGCACAGCGACTGTTGCCCTTGCTGCTGCCGCGCACAACGTTGAACCCGGCCAAATTGCCAAAACGCTGTCACTGAAAATTAAAAATGACGTGATTCTGGTGGTTGCAAAAGGCGATGCGCGTCTGGATAACAAAAAGCTTAAAGAGACATTCGGCGCAAAAGCCCGCATGCTCAGCAGCGATGAGGTAGTCACCCTGACGGGTCATCCTGTTGGCGGCGTCTGCCCTTTCGGACTGGAAAATCCGCTCTCTGTTTACTGTGACATCACATTAAAACAGTACGCGGAAGTGTTACCCGCAGCGGGTGCCATCCACAGTGCGGTGCGTATATCGCCCGACAGAATGGCGGAGCTGACCGCAGCAAAATGGGTCGATGTCTGCATTTAAACGTTGCGCCAGAAGAACTCTGGCGCACCACTTAACGCTGAGAGAATGAAGGAACGGTGAGAGCTGAACGACGCACTTCCCGGGCAGGGAGATGCGCCAGGATATCCGCCGCATCCAGTAATCCCACGTCAGAATTGACGCCCAGCTTTACCATTGCGTTAAACTTATGCGCCCGGATGGTTTTAATATTGCGTTCAAGCTGCGCCGCAATTTCAGGGATTGAAAATCCCGATGACATATAACGCAGTATTGCCCTTTCGGTTGGGCTTAACATACGATTCTGGCTAACACACCAGTGATTGTACATGTTGTCATTCACCTGATGCGTTTCGCTGAGTAATGTCTCCAGCCCCTCCATTAACTGCTTTAGCGGAACCGATTTACTGATTATCCCATGCAGGCGAGAAGGCGAAAGATGGCTGACCAGCCTCGCCTCCATTTCGTCAGAGGCCAGCACGATACGCTGGACGTCGCTGTGGGTGAAGGTGAGATCCCGTAAACAGGCCAGACAGTTTCTCCGCTCTTCACGCTCATCAGACAGTGAATAGATAACCGCATAGAATGAGATATCCGAGAGCGCCGCTTTAAAGCTGGCGAATCTGCTAAACAGATGCACCTGATAATGGCTCAGGGCGGGCATCGCAAAGAGATGCTTCAGCCCTACAGCGCTCATTGAGCAGCTTTCGATGACGGCGATATGTCTTGTTGCAGTGGTCTTTTCCATTCCTCAAACTCTCCATAAGCCGACATTAAACTGAGTTCTCGCATTCCCTGGGTACTGCTTATCCACGCGTACATATCGGCATTACTGCGAAGTGATAAGCGGCGCATTGCACTGTTTTTCTGTGCACTGATCGTTTTATTACTTTTATTCAGCAGCGTGGCTATTTGGTTGATTCCCCAACCTTTACCTAATAAACGCAACACCTTGCGTTCAGAGTGGGTGAGTGCAATCATTTGCTCACTCTCTTCTTCAATATCGGACGTTTCCGGTATTAATAACGTCTGGCTTATTCGCTCGGCACGTTCACTGCCCGCGCGAATAGCGTTAATAACGCCTTCGATCGGTTCCATATCCGAAAGCAGCGTGCTTTCCGGACGCATAAGAAGCTCTACTGCAAGTGGATAAAGGGGACGCGAGACAAGGAATATCCAGTGAATGTCCCGATACTGATTCATTAATCCATAATACTGCTCAAGCGTGCCGCGAGGATTACGATACTCACCTGAAATATCGGCAATAACGACCCCAGCGCGACGCAATTGTAGTAGCGTCAACTCCTGCATCGAACGGCAGTACGTTATTTCAAAATCAGGAAAATGACGCGTCATGACGCCACCTAGCCCATTTTGCATAACCGGCACTCTACTAATCACCACTCCGTGTTTACCATTCAATGGCAACATAGACCCTCCCTGTCATAAATTCATTATTTAAGAACGAACTAACCCTACGAGTTTAAACACGCTTGCATCCCTCAGTACAAAACGGCTTAATACTCGCAAATCAGAAGAAATGTCACATGGGTTAAGAAACGCCCAATACTGGCTTAATATCGCATAAAGACCACAAAACTTTAATTAAGATTGCGTGAAAAGATTGAAAATATGAAATTAGAAATACTTAATATATTGTCTTTATAAATCTCTATTTTTATATTCATTAAATAAATAGAAAGTGCGGTTTTCTCCCCCTGCTCACGCGACTGATTGCACAAATGTTGATCTGGCCCAGCGCAAAGGGCCCGGCCCTTTGTGTTAAAAGTAAGCAATCTCTCTTCTCTTCAGGGCGTTTCATGCAGGCAGATCGGTCTACGCAACGTGCTACCACGCGGCTATGTATTCAGTGCGGGCTTTTTCTCTTACAACACGGGGCAGAAAGCGCCCTCGTGGAAGAACTTTCCACACGCCTTGGGCTGGCGCTGGGGATGGACAGCGTTGAGAGCTCCATCTCGTCAAATGCCATTGTGCTGACCACCATTAAAGACGGACAGTGCCTGACCTCCACCCGTAAAAATCATGACCGCGGTATTAACATGCACGTCGTGACGGAAGTGCAGCACATCGTGATCCTTGCTGAACACAAGCTGCTCGATCTGAGGGAGATAGAGAAACGCTTCAACCAGATCAAACCTCTCCGGTATCCACGCTGGCTGGTTGTGCTGATGGTGGGACTCTCCTGCGCCTGCTTCTGCAAGCTCAACGCGGGCGGCTGGGACGGCGCTGTCGTGACCTTCTTTGCCAGCAGCATCGCGATGTATGTCCGCCAGTTGTTGACGCACAGGCAACTGCATCCGCAAATTAACTTCTGCATCACGGCGTTCGTGGCGACAACCGTATCCGGCCTGCTTTTGCGCCAGCCTTACTTCGCCAGCACGCCTACTGTTGCGATGGCCGCCAGCGTATTGCTGCTGGTGCCGGGTTTTCCCTTAATCAACGCCGTCGCTGATATGTTCAAAGGCCACATCAACACCGGTCTGGCGCGCTGGGCGATAGCCAGCCTGCTGACGCTGGCGACCTGTATCGGGGTGGTAATGGCCATGACACTCTGGGGGTTACGCGGATGGGCGTGATGGATTTTCTGCTCGCACTGGCGCAGGACATGCTCCTGGCAGCCCTTCCCGCCGTTGGCTTTGCGATGGTGTTTAACGTCCCACAGCGTGCATTACCCTGGTGTGCGCTGCTGGGTGCCATTGGCCACGGCTCACGTATGATTATGATGACCTCGGGCTTTAATATCGAATGGTCGACGTTTATCGCCTCCATGCTGGTCGGCAGCATCGGTATTCAGTGGTCCCGCTGGTATCTGGCGCACCCGAAAGTGTTCACCGTGGCGGCAGTCATTCCTATGTTCCCGGGCATTTCAGCCTATACGGCGATGATCTCCGCCGTCAAAATCAGCCACTTTGGCTACAGCGAACCGCAGATGATCCTGCTTCTGAGCAATTTCCTTAAAGCCTCGTCGATTGTGGGCGCGCTCTCCATCGGCCTGTCGATCCCCGGATTATGGCTTTACCGCAAACGTCCACGCGTATAATAAAATCGCTTGCAATTGTATCGTGCGCTATCTATATTCATTTCATGGACGCAAAAACGAACGACACTACCAACGCGCTTCTGCTGGATAACCAGCTCTGTTTTGCCCTCTATTCGGCAAATCTGGCGCTTAACAAGCTGTACCGGCAACTGCTGGCGCCGCTTAACCTGACCTACCCGCAATACCTTGTGATGCTGGTGCTGTGGGAGCAGGATGATATCACGGTGTCAGACATTGGCGAGCGGCTGTTCCTGGATTCCGCCACGCTGACTCCCCTGCTGAAACGCCTGGAAAGCGCAGGATTAATCTTCCGCCAGCGTTCCCGTCAGGATGAGCGTCAGGTCGCCGTCACCCTGAGCGACGCGGGTCGGGCGCTGCAACAGCAGGCCGTGACGATACCCCACGCCGTGGGCTGTGCAGCGCAGTGTGATACCGACACCATGCTGGCGCTCAAGCAACAGCTCGAACTTTTGCGCCAACAGCTTCATCGCGCGTAAGGCTATACTTTACGCGTCTGATTCTAACCTAATACATCGCGCGCTATTTAATAGTGCATATAAACGTAAGATGAGGAACCTGCCATGTCTTTAGAAAAAGTTGTCTACACTGCCAAAGCCAAAGCAACCGGAGGCCGTGATGGCCGCGCAACGTCTTCCGATGGCGTTCTGGATGTCAAACTGGGTGTGCCAAAAGAGATGGGCGGCATGGGGGGTGAAGTAACCAACCCTGAACAGCTGTTCGCTGCGGGCTACTCCGCCTGCTTCCTGGGCGCAATGAAGTTCGTTGCGGCACGCGACAAATTCGCTCTGCCAAAAGACGCCTTTATTGAAGGCGAAGTGGGGATTGGCCCGCTGCCAACCGGTTTTGGTATCGAAGCGAAGCTGAACATCCACGTTGAAGGGATGGACGCAGCGGAAGCCAAAAAACTGGTGGAGGCAGCGCATATCGTCTGTCCGTACTCTAACGCGACGCGCGGCAATATCGACGTGACGCTGAACATCATCGCGTAAACTGCCGCCTGTGATTTTAGCCCCGGTAAGCGTAACGCCGCCGGGGAAATCCTCTCCTTTCCTCCCCCTCTCTCTGTGCTACCATAACCCTCAATCACGTCCGTAGTAATCAGTTGAGAAAGTGTTATGTCCTCCAGAATCCTGACCACCAGCATTGCTGGCATTGATGCCTTTATGCGCGATCCTCGCGGTGTGTTGACGCACGCCGAAGGCGGCACGCTCGCGGTATTTGCCGACAACGCCCCGGCGTTTTATGCGGTCACGCCGGAACGTCTGGCGCAGCTTCTGGAAATTGAAGCGAAGCTGTCGCGTCCGGCGAGCGATGTCATGCTGGATAATCAGTTTTTTGACGAACCCGCCAGCGCCCCGGTGGCCGTTCCAATGGGGAAATTTCCCATGTACGCCGGTTGGCAGCCGGACGCCGATTTTCAGCGGCAGGCGGCCTTATGGGGAATAGCCCTCGCGCAGCCCGCGACGCCAGAAGAGCTGGCGGCCTTTACCGCTTACTGGCAGGCTGAAGGAAAAGTCTTCCACCATGTTCAGTGGCAGCAAAAGTTCGCGCGCAGTCTGCAAATCAACCGCGCCAGCAACAATGGCCAGCCAAAACGTGATATCAATGCCTTTTCAGAACCGGACAAAAAAATCCCTGATGGATTCCGAGGTGCGAAATGAAAAACGTCGGCGACCTGATGAAACGTTTGCAGAAGATGATGCCCGCCAACGTGAAGCCCGCATTCACCACCGGTGAAGAGCTGCTGGCATGGCAAAAAGAGCAGGGTAAAATTCGCGCGGCTGCCCTCGCCCGCGAAAACCGCGCGATGAAAATGCAGCGCACCTTTAACCGCTCGGGCATTCGCCCTCTGCACCAGAACTGCTCCTTCGAGAATTATAAGGTCGAGTCACAGGGGCAGATGAACGCCCTCAACCAGGCGCGCCAGTACGTGGATGAATTTGACGGCAACATTGCCAGCTTCATCTTTAGCGGAAAACCCGGCACGGGGAAAAATCACCTTGCGGCCGCAATCTGCAACGAGCTGCTGCTGCGCGGGAAGTCAGTGCTGATTATCACCGTGGCCGATATTATGTCCGCCATGAAGGACACCTTCAGTAACCGCGAAACCAGCGAAGAACAGCTGCTGAATGATTTGAGTAACGTGGATTTGCTGGTCATCGACGAGATCGGCGTCCAGACGGAGTCCCGCTACGAAAAAGTGATCATCAATCAGATTGTCGATCGCCGTTCGTCGTCAAAACGCCCAACCGGTATGCTGACGAACCACAATATCGACGAGATGACCCGACTTCTTGGCGAGCGGGTGATGGATCGCATGAAGCTGGGTAACAGCCTGTACGTCATCTTCGACTGGGACAGCTATCGCAGCCGCGTCACCGGCAAAGAGTATTAAGATATTTCCAGGGAGCACCGGAAGAGCAGAGGTATATACTGAACCCACTTTTGGCCCAAAACGGACCTTGTTGAGTAAATCATTATGAAAAAACAGTTCCTTATCAGCATCCTTACTGGCGCCCTGCTGGTGACTGGCGCAGCGCAGGCCGCATCATGGCAGGAGTCGCTCTCCAGCGCAGCAAGTGAGTTAACCAAAGAGAGCGGCACTTCCCAGGGCGGGCTGTCAGCCTCGTCCCTCACCGGCCTGCTGAGTAACAGCTCCCAAAGCCTGAGCGCCGGAACGATGAACAACGCGGCGGGCATTCTGGAATACTGCGCGAAGCAGAAACTGGCTTCCGTTACCGATACCGAAAACATCAAAAACCAGGTGCTGGGTAAACTGGGTCTGGACACCCAGGAGCAGAAAGCGGACACCAACTATATGGACGGTATTCAGGGTCTGCTGAACGCGCAAAATGGCCAGCAGCTGAACCTCAGCACCCTTGGAAATTCATCTCTGGCGAAACAGGTGAAAACGAAAGCCTGCGATCTGGTGCTGAAACAAGGCGTTAATTTCCTGTCCTGATCGCCTCCCATTTTCTGCCACAACACGCCCGGTTTATTACGTTAGTCTTACACCGCGGCGTGAAGTGCGTTTTTTTACCCCCTGCCACCACCTCAGCCTCCGTGTGCCACGATGCGACTGTATTCAAAAATCCGATTTTATAAACCAAATCCTAACAACAGCACACTTTCGTGACACTAAAATTGCAGCTAAGCGACATCGCAATTACATTGTATTACCCAAAAAATAAGCAATTAGCCGGCTAAGCGTCCGGCATGATGAGGATCTGCTGTTGTCAGAGTTAATGTCCCTTGTCCTTTTCCTGGCTTCCATCGGCGTTTATGCCTGGAAAGCTGGTCGTCACACCTGGTGGTTTGTGGCCACCCTGGTGGTGCTCGGCATTTTTATTGTTTTAAACATTACGTTATATGCCAGCGATTACTTTACCGGCGACGGTATTAACGACGCGGTGCTCTACACGTTGACCAACAGCCTGACCGGCGCTGGTGTAGGTAAGTACATCCTTCCGGGCCTGGGGCTGGTGGTCGCCCTGGTGGGCATCTTCGCCGCGCTGGCCTGGGTTCTGCGCCGTCGCCGTCACCGTCCGCATCATCATGGCTACAGCCTGCTGGCGCTGTGCCTGGCGCTGGCCTCCGTGGATGCCAGCCCGGCATTCCATCAAATTACCGAGCTGGTAAAATCCCAGTCGCGCGATGGCGATCCGGACTTTGCGGCCTATTACAAAGAACCCTCGAAGAAGATCGACAATCCCAGACTCAACCTGGTCTATATCTACGGCGAAAGTCTGGAACGCACCTATTTTGATAACGATGCTTTCCCGAACCTGACGCCAGAGCTTGGCGCGCTGAAAAACCAGGGCCTCGACTTCAGCCACACCATGCAGCTCCCTGGCACGGATTACACCATCGCAGGGATGGTGGCCTCCCAGTGCGGCATTCCGCTGTTTGCCCCGTTTGAAGGCAACGCCTCCGCCTCGATGTCGAGCTTCTTCCCGCAGAACATTTGCCTCGGCGATATCCTGAAAAACTCGGGCTATGAAAACTACTTTATGCAGGGCGCTAACCTGCGCTTTGCCGGGAAAGATGTGTTCCTGAAATCCCACGGTTTCGATCACCTGTATGGTTCCGAAGAGCTGAAAACCACGGTGGCCGATCCGGCCTACCGCAACGACTGGGGCTTTTACGACGATACCGTTCTGGATGAAACCTGGAAGAAATTCGAGGAGCTTTCCCGCGCCGGTAAACGCTTCTCGCTGTTTGCGTTGACCGTTGACACGCATCATCCGGATGGTTTCGTCTCACGCACCTGTAAACGTCAGGGCTACGACATTGACGGTAAAAACAACAAGTCGTTCAGCGCCGTGACCTGTAGCCAGGAGCATATCGCGGCGTTAATCGAGAAAATCAAAGCGTCGCCGTATTTCAAAAATACGGTCATCGTCGTCTCATCTGACCATCTGGCGATGAAAAACAGCGCCTGGGATGAGCTGAATAAGCTGGATCGCAGCAACCTGTTCTTTGTGCTGCGCGGCGATAAACCGCAGCAGGAGATCATTGCCGCTAAACGTAACTCGATGGATAACGGCGCTACCGTGCTGGATATTCTGGGTGGCGATAACTTCATTGGCCTGGGCCGCAGTACGCTGTCGGGCCAGTCCCTGTCGGAAATCTTCCTCAACATGAAGGAAAAAATCCTCGCCTGGAAGCCGGATATCATTCGTCTGTGGAACTTCCCGAAAGAGATAAAAGACTTCACCATCGATCAGGATAAAAAAATGATCGCGTTCTCCGGCAGCCATTTCCGCCTGCCGCTGCTGCTGCGCGTGTCGGATAACCGCGTCGAGCCGCTGCCGGAAAGCGAATACTCCGCGCCACTGCGCTTCCAGCTGGCGGAATTTGCCCCGCGCGATAATTTCGTCTGGGTCGACAAATGCTACAAAATGGGCCAGCTCTGGTCGCAACAGCTGTCGCTGTCCACCGACTGGTGCGTCTCTCAGGGGCAACTCGGCGGCGAGCAGACCGTGCAACACGTTGACAAACCGCAGTGGCAGGGAAAAACCGCGTTTAAAGATACGGTTATTGATACCGCACGCTATCAGCGCAACGTAGACCTGCTGAAAATCGTCGACAACGACATTCGTTATAAAGCAGACAGCTTCATCTTTAATGTTGCCGGCGCGCCGGAAGAGGTGAAGCAGTTCAGCGGTATTTCACGGCCGGAATCCTGGGGGCGCTGGTCTAACGCGCAGTTGGGCGATGAGGTGAAAATTGAGTATACCCATCCTCTGCCGGAGAAATTCGATCTGGTGATCACCGCCAGGGCATTTGGTCCCAACGCAAACCGTCCTATACCGGTGCGCGTCGGTGATAAAGAACAGACGCTGACGCTGAGCAATGACGTCACCACCAGCACGCTGCACTTCGATAACCCAACGCGCAGCAATACGCTGGTCATTGTGCCACCCGATCCGCAGTCCACTAACGAAGGGAATATTCTCGGTCACGCTCCGCGCAAGCTGGGGATCGGCATGGTGGAGATTAAAATTGTGAGCAGCGCTGGCTGATGACGGCGTTAACTCTTCGCCCGACGCGCATCGACGACGTCGCTGCCCTGCCCGCCATTGAACGCGCGGCGGGGCAGCGGTTTCGCGACGTTCCTGAGCTGGCCTGGCTGGCAGACAATGAGGTTATTTCTGTTGAAGATCACCTCGGTTACGCCGGACGCGGATTAAGCTGGCTGGCGCTGGCTGACGACAGGCCCGTGGGTTTTATTCTCGCCGAAGCTCATCCATCGTCGCTGTTTATTGTGGAACTGTCGGTTCACCTGGACTGGCAGGGACGAGGTCTTGGACGCCAGTTAATCGCCCGTGCCGCCGCGCATGCCCGCAGTCTGGGGCTGAACTCGCTGACGTTAACGACGTTTCGTGATGTCCCATGGAATGCGCCCTTCTACAGGCGATTAGGGTTTGAAATGATGACGACGCTGACGCCGGAACTGCGCCAGAAACGCGAGGAAGAGACGGCGCACGGTTTAGCGTATGGTTCCCGCTGCGCCATGCGCCTGCCTCTGTAAGATCGCCCGGTGGCGCTGCGCTTACCGGGCCTACAAAACCCAATTCCGCAGCCGCCACCCGGCAAAACGCACAATCCGTAGGCCGGGTAAGGCGCAGCCGCCACCCGGCAAAACGCACAATCCGTAGGCCGGGTCAGGCGCAGCCGCCACCCGGCAAAACGCACAATCCGCAGGCCGGGTAAGGCGTAGCCGCCACCCGGCGAAACGCACAGCGTCAGAACGTTTCCCAGTTATCGCCCGCGTCTGCGGTCGCCGGTTTACGCGCCACTACCGGTGCGGCAACGCTTTTCGCCGAGGCGAACTCGCGCGCCTTCATCTGTTCCTGCTGAATACGGAACACCGCAACGGCCTGCGTCAGACGGCTCGCCTGCTCTTCCAGTGCCGCGGCCGCCGCCGCAGACTCTTCCACCAGCGAGGCGTTCTGCTGGGTCACGCGATCCATCTCAGCCACCGCCAGCCCAACCTGGTCGATACCGCGGCTCTGCTCGTCAGACGCAGACGCGATTTCGCCCATGATATCCGTCACGCGCGTTACCGCATTCACGATCTCACCCATGGTTTCACCCGCGCTTTCAACAAGCGTTGAACCAATTTCCACGCGCCCCACGGAGTCTTCAATCAGGCTCTTGATCTCGCGAGCCGCCTGGGCGCTGCGCTGCGCCAGGTTTCGGACTTCACCTGCAACCACCGCAAAACCACGCCCCTGCTCGCCCGCACGCGCCGCTTCTACCGCCGCGTTCAGCGCCAGAATATTGGTCTGGAAGGCAATCCCGTCGATCACGCTGATGATATCGGCGATTTTCTGCGAACTGCCGGCGATGTCACGCATGGTCTGCACCACGTTATCCACCACCTTGCCGCCTTTCTGCGCGGTTTCAGACGCGCTCAGCGCCAGGTTGCTCGCCTGACGGGCGTTCTCGGCGTTCTGCTTCACGGTGGCAGTCAGCTGTTCCATGCTGGCGGCGGTCTCTTCCAGAGAGGCAGCCTGCTGTTCGGTACGGGATGAGAGATCGTTATTGCCCATCGAGATTTCGCTCGCACCGCTGTAAATAGCGTTGGCGCCGTTACGCACGTCACCCACGGTACGCACCAGCTCGCCCTGCATATGGCGCAGGGAGTCAGCCAGTACCCCCATCTCGTTGGAGCCTTCCACGTCGATGCGCTTCACCAGGTCGCCGCTGGCGATATGACGAATGCTGTCAATCAGACGGTTCAGCGGCGAAATCAGCGCCTGACGAATACCCAGCCAGACGGCAACAATCACCACCAGCACCGCAGCCAGCACGCTAATCAGCACCCAGATAGCCTGGCGGTAAGAGCTGTTGCTGTCTTCAACCGCGGTCTGATACAGCGCGTCGTTCTGTTGCAGGTAGTTGACGTACTGCTTCTCAAAGCCATCCTGATAGCTCTGGGTCGGCTGGTCGAAGAACTCATTGATTTTGCCCGCCCCCAGCAGCTGGATCAGCTCAGCCAGCGCGCCATGGTAGATATCGTAATTACGTTTGATTTCCAGTGCCGCAGCGTCGCTCTGACGCGGGTCGCGCGGCAGCGCTTCGTAATCCGCCCAGTTTTTTTCCGCCTGTTTCAGAGACGCAGAGGCAATCTGCATCAGCTCGGCGACGGTTGAGCCGCTGCCGATATTGTTCTGATCCATCATATAGCGGATACCCGCGCGGTTCAGGGTGTTACGGGTTTGCAGCAGCGCCACCCAGCTACCGTTCAGGGTGGATTGTTGCTGGCGAATGGTTTGCAGGATGGTGAAATTCTCTTTGTCATGCTTCAGGGCATTGAAGAAAAGACCACCAGACGTGAGTTGTAAAAGGCCAAATATCGCTAAAACCAGCAGTAAGCTGGTGACAATCTTGATTCGGTTTAACATGTTTTCTCTTTCCTCAGGCAGATACAGAATATTCGGCCTGGCATGAGAAAACTTTACGAAAATCATCCTGGAATTTAGGGTTTTTACGCTTCGTCCCTCGCGGCGATATGTCGGTTTCCAAGTTCAATAAACTCTTCCAGCAGCGCCGTGAGCTGCTTCATCTTCTCAGGCGTATATTCCGCCTCTATCTGCTGGTACGCCTCTTCCACCTGAGCCTGAGCACGCTGGTACAGCGCGTTGCCTTCTTTCGTCAGCGACACGTACAGCTTGCGCTGGTCAGTCACCGGTTTTAAGCGCAGCACCAGACCGTCGCGCTCCATCCGCGTCAGAATGCCGGTCAGGCTTGGGCGCAAAATACAGGTGCGGAACGCCAGATCGTGAAAATCCATGGAGGGATGCTCGGCCAGCACGCGGACGATACGCCACTGCTGCTCGGTCAGATTATGCCGCTTCACTATCGGGCGGAAGTAGCCCATCGCCGCTTCACGCGCCTGCAACAGCGCGATGGTTAATGAGTCATGCATCATCTACCCCTTACATCATTAACAAATAAACAATTAAAAACAGATGCTTTTATAGACAACACGTTTTAACCCAAAAAGTCTAACAGAAACAAAGCTATTTTTTTAACTTATTGATTTAAATATCAATCCACCCTTTTATGTAAATTTATTGTTATTTGCATCACAAATTATTCACTTCTGATTGCGAAACGAACAGCAAAAGCATAAAACCAGATCATTAACATATTAATGAAATCAAAACCGGACAGCCGGTTTGAGGAGTATGGGAATGAAAGGTACTGTTTTTGCCGTAGCGCTAAACCACCAAAGCCAGCGTGTGGCCTGGGCTGAGGCGTTTGAAAAAGCCCCCTATAACGCGCCGCCAAAAACGGCGGTGTGGTTTATCAAGCCACATAACACTGTTATCCGCGCAGGCGAACCGATTCCCTTCCCGCAGGGAGAAACCGTGTTAAGCGGCGCGACGGTGGCGCTGGTGGTGGGCAAAACCGCCAGCAAAGTACGCGTTGAAGAGGCGGCGGCGTACATCGCCGGCTACGCGCTGGCTAACGAAATCAGCCTGCCGGAAGAGAGCTTCTACCGTCCGGCGATCAAGGCCAAATGCCAGGATGGATTTTGCCCGCTCGGCGAACCTGTCGCCGTTAATAACGTTGATAATCTGACCATCATCACCGAGATCAACGGCCGCGAAGCGGACCACTGGAACACGGCCGATCTGCACCGCAACGCCGCCGAACTGCTGAGCGCCCTGAGCGAATTTGCCACCCTGAACCCCGGCGATGCGATATTGCTCGGCACTCCGCAAAGCCGCGTCGAAGTTCGCCCGGGCGATCGGGTACGTATTCTGGCAGAAGGATTTCCGCCGCTGGAAAACCCGGTGGTGGAGGAACGCGACGTTGCCATCGCTTCGCGCACGCCGCCGCACGCCACGCTGTTCGCCCTCGGCCTGAACTACGCCGATCACGCCAGCGAGCTGGACTTCAAACCGCCCACCGAGCCGCTGGTGTTTATCAAAGCGCCAAACACCTTTAACGGCGACAACCAGACCTCGGTGCGCCCAAACAACATTGAATACATGCATTACGAAGCCGAGCTGGTGGTGGTCATCGGCAAAACCGCGCGCAAGGTCAGTGAAGCCGAGGCGATGGAGTATGTTGCGGGCTACACGGTGTGCAACGATTACGCCATCCGCGATTATCTCGAAAACTACTATCGCCCGAACCTGCGGGTGAAAAGCCGCGACGGGCTGACCCCCATCAGCCCGAACGTAGTGCCAAAAGAAGCCATTCCTGACCCGCACAACCTTCGTCTTCGCACCTACGTCAACGGTGAACTGCGTCAGGAAGGCACCACGGCAGACCTGATCTTCAGCATCCCCTACCTGATTGCGTATCTGAGTGATTTCATGACCCTGCAACCGGGCGACATGATTGCCACCGGCACGCCGAAGGGGCTGTCCGACGTGGTGCCGGGCGATGAGGTGGTGGTGGAAGTGGAAGGCGTAGGCCGTCTGGTAAACCGAATTGTCAGTGAGGAGACTGCAAAATGAAAAAGATTAACCACTGGATCAACGGTAAAAACGTCGCCGGAAGTGAGTACTTCCACACCACCAACCCGGCCTCCGGCGAGGTGCTGGCAGAGGTGGCCTCCGGCGGCGAAGCCGAAATCCATCAGGCCGTTGCCGCCGCCAAAGAGGCGTTTCCGAAATGGGCCAACCTGCCGATGAAGGAGCGCGCGCGCCTGATGCGTCGCCTGGGGGATCTGATTGACCAGAACGTGCCGGACATTGCCGCGATGGAAACCGCCGACACCGGCCTGCCGATCCACCAGACCAAAAACGTGCTCATTCCGCGCGCCTCGCACAACTTCGAGTTCTTCGCCGAGGTGTGCCAGCAGATGAACGGCAAAACCTACCCGGTCGACGACAAGATGCTTAACTACACCCTCGTGCAGCCGGTAAGCGTTTGCGCGCTGGTGTCGCCGTGGAACGTGCCGTTTATGACCGCCACCTGGAAGGTCGCGCCGTGCCTGGCCTTAGGGAATACCGCGGTGCTGAAGATGTCTGAACTCTCCCCGCTGACCGCCGACCGTCTGGGCGAGCTGGCCCTCGAAGCGGGCATTCCGGCGGGCGTGCTCAACGTGGTGCAGGGCTATGGCGCCACGGCGGGCGACGCGCTGGTGCGTCATCATGACGTGCGCGCCGTCTCCTTCACCGGCGGTACCGCCACCGGGCGCAACATCATGAAAAACGCCGGGCTGAAGAAGTATTCCATGGAGCTGGGCGGCAAATCGCCGGTGCTGATTTTTGAAGACGCAGACATCGAGCGCGCGCTGGACGCCGCCCTGTTCACCATCTTCTCCATCAACGGCGAACGCTGCACCGCCGGCTCGCGCATCTTCATCCAGCAGAGCATCTACCCGGAGTTCGTCAAACGCTTTGCCGAGCGCGCCAACCGCCTGCGCGTGGGCGACCCGACCGATCCGAACACCCAGATTGGCGCGCTCATCAGCCAGCAGCACTGGGAAAAAGTCTCCGGCTATATCCGCCTCGGCATTGAAGAGGGGGCAACCCTGCTGGCGGGCGGCCCGGACAAACCGACCGATCTGCCTGCGCACCTGAAAGGCGGCAACTTCCTGCGCCCGACCGTGCTGGCGGATGTCGATAACCGCATGCGCGTGGCGCAGGAGGAGATCTTCGGGCCAGTGGCCTGCCTGCTGCCGTTTAAGGATGAAGCGGAAGGCCTGCGCCTGGCGAACGACGTGGAGTACGGCCTGGCGTCGTACATCTGGACCCAGGACGTCAGCAAAGTGCTGCGTCTGGCGCGCAGCATCGAAGCGGGCATGGTGTTCGTCAACACCCAGAACGTGCGCGACCTGCGCCAGCCGTTTGGCGGCGTGAAGGCCTCCGGCACCGGGCGTGAGGGCGGCGAGTACAGCTTCGAGGTCTTCGCGGAGATGAAGAACGTCTGTATCTCCATGGGCGACCATCCGATTCCAAAGTGGGGGATCTGATCATGGGAAAATTAGCCTTAGCAGCAAAAATCACACACGTTCCGTCAATGTATCTCTCCGAACTGCCGGGCAAAAACCACGGCTGCCGCCAGTCGGCCATCGACGGGCATAAAGAGATCAGCAAGCGCTGCCGCGAGCTGGGCGTGGACACCATCATCGTGTTCGACACCCACTGGCTGGTGAACAGCGCCTACCACATCAACTGTGCGGACCATTTTGCGGGCGTCTACACCAGCAACGAGCTGCCGCACTTTATCCGCGACATGACCTACGACTACGACGGCAACCCGGAACTCGGCCAGCTGATTGCCGACGAAGCGGTGAAGCTTGGCGTTCGCGCCAAGGCGCACAACATCCCGAGCCTGAAGCTGGAGTACGGCACGCTGGTGCCGATGCGCTACATGAATGCGGATAAGCACTTCAAAGTGATCTCCATCTCGGCGTTCTGCACGGTTCACGACTTCGCCGACAGCCGCAGGCTTGGCGAGGCCATCATCAGTGCCATCGAAAAATACGACGGCACCGTGGCGGTGCTTGCCAGCGGCTCGCTCTCGCACCGCTTTATCGACGACCAGCGCGCGGAGGAAGGGATGAACAGCTACACCCGCGAGTTTGACCGTCAGATGGACGAGCGCGTGGTGAAGCTGTGGCGCGAGGGTCAGTTCAAGGAGTTTTGCAGCATGCTGCCGGAGTACGCCGACTACTGCTACGGCGAGGGCAATATGCACGACACGGTGATGCTGCTGGGGATGCTCGGCTGGGACAAATACGACGGTAAGGTGGAGTTTCTCACCGAGCTGTTCGCCAGCTCCGGCACCGGCCAGGTCAACGCCGTTTTCCCGCTGCCCGCGTAAGGAGCCACCATGCCGCACTTTATTGCTGAATGTACCGACAACATCCGCGAGCAGGCCGACCTGCCAGGGCTGTTCGCCAAAGTGAACGAGGCGCTCGCCGCCACGGGCATCTTCCCCATCGGCGGCATCCGCAGCCGCGCCCACTGGCTGGACACCTGGCAGATGGCAGACGGTAAGCACGATTACGCCTTTGTGCATATGACGCTGAAGATTGGCGCGGGGCGTAGCCTGGAAAGCCGGGAAGAGGTCGGTGAAATACTGTTTGCGCTGATCAAAACGCATTTTGCAGAGCTGATGGCCGCCCGCTATCTGGCGCTGTCGTTCGAGCTCGACGAGCTGCACCCGACGCTTAATTACAAGCAGAACAACGTGCACGCGTTGTTTAAGTAGCCGTTTGCTCGCCCGGTGGCGCTGCGCTTACCGGGCCTACAACGGCCCCAAACCGTAGGCCGGGTAAGCGCAGCGCCACCCGGCAACAGCAGCACCGAACCGTAGGCCGGGTAAGCGAAGCGCCACCCGGCAACAGCCGCACAAAGGATACGCCATGCTCGACAAACACACCCATACCCTGATCGCCCACCGCCTGCATCAGGCGGAACAATCCCGGGAGCAGATCCGCGCGATCTCGCTGGAGTACCCGGAGATCACCATTGAAGACGCCTACGCCGTCCAGCGCGAATGGGTGAGCCTGAAAATCGCCGAAGGCCGCGTGCTGAAAGGCCACAAGATCGGCCTCACCTCCAAAGCGATGCAGGCCAGCTCGCAGATCAGCGAGCCGGACTACGGCGCGCTGCTGGACGATATGTTCTTCCACGACGGCAGCGACATCCCCGTGGATCGCTTTATCGTCCCGCGCATCGAAGTGGAGCTGGCCTTTGTGCTGGCAAAACCGCTGCGCGGCCCGAACTGCACGATCTTCGACGTCTACAACGCCACGGATTACGTCATCCCCGCCCTGGAGCTGATCGACGCCCGCTGCCATAACGTTGACCCGGAAACCCAGCGCCCGCGCAAGGTGTTCGACACCATCTCCGATAACGCCGCCAACGCGGGCGTGATCCTCGGCGGCCGCCCGATTAAACCCGACGAGCTGGATCTGCGCTGGATCTCCGCCCTGCTCTACCGCAACGGCGTGATCGAAGAGACCGGGGTCGCCGCAGGCGTGCTTAACCACCCGGCGAACGGCGTGGCGTGGCTGGCGAACAAACTCGCGCCATACGACGTGCAGCTTGAGCCAGGCCAGATCATCCTCGGCGGCTCGTTTACCCGCCCGGTTGCCGCCAGCAGAGGCGACACCTTCCACGTCGACTACGGCAACATGGGCTCCATCAGTTGCCGCTTTGTGTAGGAGTGCACCATGGAAAACGCATTTAAGACCGCGCTGAAAGCCGGAAAGCCGCAAATCGGCCTGTGGCTGGGGCTGACCAGCAGCTACAGCGCTGAGCTACTGGCCGGGGCCGGTTTTGACTGGTTGCTGATCGACGGAGAGCACGCGCCGAACAGCGTGCAAACCATCCTGACTCAGCTACAGGCCATCGCCCCTTATCCCAGCCAGCCGGTGGTGCGCCCGTCGTGGAACGATCCGGTGCAGATCAAGCAGTTGCTGGACGTGGGGGCGCAAACCCTGCTGGTGCCGATGGTGCAAAACGCCGACGAAGCCCGTCTGGCGGTCAGCGCCACCCGCTATCCGCCTGCCGGCATTCGCGGCGTCGGCAGCGCGCTGGCGCGGGCGTCGCGCTGGAACCGCATCCCGGAGTATCTGCATCAGGCTAACGACGCCATGTGCGTGCTGGTGCAAATCGAAACTCGCGAGGCGCTGAAAAACCTGCCGCAGATCCTGGACGTGAAAGGGGTGGACGGCGTGTTTATCGGCCCGGCGGATCTGAGCGCCGACATGGGCTTCGCCGGTAATCCGCAGCACCCGGAGGTGCAGGCCGCCATTGAACAGGCGATCGCGCAGATCCTCAGCGCGGGCAAAGCGCCCGGCATCCTGATGGCGAATGAACAGCTGGCAAAACGCTATCTCAGCCTCGGCGCGTTGTTTGTCGCGGTCGGCGTGGATACCACCCTGCTCGCCCGCAGCGCCGAAGCGCTGGCGGCCCGCTTTACCGACGTCACCACAGCAGTTGATAACAATAAATCCGTCTACTAAACGTACGATGTGGAGCGCAACATGACGACCTCAACCCTGCATAATAAAGCTGTTGAACATCGCGTTATTAATAAGCTGTTCCGTCGTTTGATCGTGTTTCTTTTTATCCTGTTTGTTTTCTCGTTTCTCGATCGCATCAACATCGGCTTTGCCGGGCTGACGATGGGCAAAGATCTGGGCCTCACGTCAACCATGTTTGGCCTGGCCGCGACGCTGTTTTACGTGACCTACGTGCTGTGCGGTATCCCCAGCAACATCATGCTGGCGAAGGTCGGCGCCCGCCGCTGGATCGCCGGGATCATGGTGGTGTGGGGCATCGCCTCTACCTGCACCATGTTCGCCACCAGCCCCGAAACGCTCTACGTCCTGCGCATGCTGGTGGGCATTGCCGAAGCCGGTTTCCTGCCGGGCATTCTGGTCTATCTCACCTGGTGGTTCCCGGCGTATCACCGCGCCCGCGCCAACGCGCTGTTTATGATCGCCATGCCGGTGACCATGATGCTCGGCTCGATCCTCTCCGGGTACATTCTGGCGATGGACGGGCTGTGGAACCTGAAGGGCTGGCAGTGGCTGTTCCTGCTGGAGGGGCTGCCATCGGTGGTGCTCGGCGTGGTGACCTGGTTCTACCTTAACGACACCCCGGCACAGGCCACCTGGCTGGATGATGACGAAAAGCAGGCACTCAAAACGATGATCGCCCGCGAACAGGAGCTGGCCATTGCGCACGCCGCCACGCCGCGCTCGACGCTGCGCGAGGTGCTGACGCCCGCCGTGCTGCTCTACACGCTGGCCTACTTCTGCCTGACGAATACGCTGAGCGCGATCAACATCTGGACGCCGCAGATCCTGCAAAGCTTCAACACCGGCAGCAGCAATATCGTGATTGGCCTGCTGGCGGCGATCCCGCAGTTTTGCACCATCCTCGGGATGATCTGGTGGAGCCGCCGCTCCGACAGGCTGAAAGAGCGAAAAAAGCACACCATCCTGCCGTATCTGTTTGCAGCGGCGGGATGGATGCTGGCCTCGGCGACCGATCACAGCCTGATCCAGCTGCTTGGCATCATCATGGCCTCAACCGGATCGTTTACCGCCATGGCGATATTCTGGACCACGCCGGATCAGGTTATTAGCCTGCAATCCCGCGCGGTGGCGCTGGCGGTGATCAACGCCATCGGCAACGTCGGGTCTGCCGTCAGCCCATTGCTGATAGGTATTCTGCGCGACGCGACCGGCAGCTTCAGCTCGGGACTGTGGTTCGTGGCGGGTCTGCTGGTGGTGGGCGCGCTGGTGCTGACGCGCATTCCGATGACGCAGCGGGATCAACAGAGGAACGATCATGTGCCAGAGCCCCATCGCCAACATTGATATCAGCAAGGATTACGACGAAAGTCTGGGCACCGACGATGTGCACTACCAGTCGTTTGCCCGCATGGCGGCCTTTTTTGGCCGCGACATGCAGGCGCACCGCCACGACCAGTATTTTCAGATGCATTTTCTCGACACCGGGCAGATTGAGCTCCAGCTCGACGACCACCGTTACTCGGTGCAGGCGCCGCTGTTCGTGCTAACGCCACCGTCGGTGCCGCACGCGTTTATTACCGAATCCGACAGCGACGGCCACGTGCTGACGGTGCGCGAGGATCTCATCTGGCCGCTGTTAGAAGTGCTCTACCCCGGTACGCGGGAAGCGTTCGGCCTGCCGGGGATCTGCCTGTCGCTTGCCGACAGGCCTGACGAGCTGGCGGCGCTGAAGCACTACTGGCAGCTGATTGCCCGGGAATCCACGGAACAACTGCCCGGTCGCGAGCATACGCTGGTCCTGCTGGCGCAGGCCGTTTTTACCCTGCTGCTGCGCAACGCGAAGCTCGACGACCACGCGTCAGGCGGCATGCGCGGTGAGCTGAAGCTTTTTCAGCGCTTTAACCAGCTGACAGATGCTCATTACCACGAGCACTGGACGGTGCCGGAGTATGCAAGCGAATTGCATCTCACCGAATCTCGCCTGACCGATATCTGTCGCCGCTTCGCCAACCGCTCGCCGAAACGGCTGATCTTCGACCGCCAGCTGCGGGAAGCCAGGCGTTTGCTGCTGTTTTCCGACAGCACAGTGAGCGAAATTGCCTGGCAGCTGGGGTTTAAAGATCCGGCCTATTTCGCCCGTTTTTTTAACCGACTGACGGGGTGCTCACCCAGCGCATACCGGGCGCAGAAAGTACCGGTTTCCTGAACGTATAACGGTTCGTAGGGCGGGTAAGCGCAGCGCAACCCGCCGAAAAGCCGCACAGATCACAAATCCACCTCTCACCCGAAAAGTACCTGCCGTTGTCCCAATCGTCCCTTCACGTTCCGCCCCTCTCACGCTTCAATTAAACAACAAAAACAAAACATAAATTTAACAACCATCTTCCGATACGAGGTCCCTATGAAGCCTGAAGATTTCCGCGCTGATGCCAAACGTCCGTTAACCGGTGAAGAGTATTTAAAAAGCCTGCAAGATGGCCGTGAGATTTATATCTACGGCGAGCGCGTTAAGGACGTCACTACCCACCCGGCATTTCGAAATGCGGCGGCGTCCATCGCCCAGATGTACGATGCCCTGCACAAGCCAGACATGCAGGATACCCTCTGCTGGGGTACCGATACCGGCAGCGGCGGCTACACCCATAAATTCTTCCGCGTGGCGAAAAGTGCCGACGATCTGCGCCAGCAGCGTGACGCCATCGCCGAGTGGTCGCGCCTGAGCTACGGCTGGATGGGGCGTACGCCGGACTACAAAGCCGCGTTCGGCTGCGCGCTCGGCGCTAACCCTGCCTTCTACGGTCAGTTCGAGCAGAACGCCCGCAACTGGTACACCCGTATTCAGGAAACCGGCCTGTACTTTAACCACGCCATCGTCAACCCGCCGATCGATCGCCATAAACCGGCGGACGAGGTGAAAGACGTTTACATCAAGCTGGAGAAAGAGACCGACGCCGGGATCATCGTCAGCGGCGCGAAAGTGGTGGCCACCAACTCGGCATTAACCCACTACAACATGATCGGTTTTGGTTCTGCGCAGGTGATGGGCGAAAACCCGGACTTCGCGCTGATGTTCGTCGCGCCGATGGATGCCGAAGGGGTGAAGCTGATCTCCCGCGCCTCATACGAGATGGTGGCAGGGGCGACAGGCTCTCCGTACGACTACCCGCTCTCCAGCCGCTTTGACGAGAACGACGCCATTCTGGTAATGGATCATGTGCTGATCCCATGGGAAAACGTGCTGATCTACCGCGATTTCGACCGCTGCCGTCGCTGGACGATGGAAGGTGGCTTCGCCCGCATGTACCCGCTTCAGGCCTGCGTGCGTCTGGCAGTGAAGCTCGACTTCATCACCGCTCTGCTGAAGAAGTCGCTGGAGTGTACCGGCACCCTCGAGTTCCGCGGCGTGCAGGCGGATCTCGGCGAAGTGGTGGCGTGGCGCAACATGTTCTGGGCGCTGAGCGACTCCATGTGCTCCGAAGCCATTCCGTGGGTAAACGGCGCGTATCTGCCTGACCACGCGGCGTTACAGACTTACCGCGTGATGGCACCCATGGCCTATGCGAAGATCAAGAACATCATCGAACGTAACGTGACCTCCGGGCTGATCTACCTGCCGTCCAGCGCGCGGGACCTGAACAACCCGCAGATCGACCAGTACCTGGCGAAGTACGTGCGCGGCTCCAACGGGATGGATCATGTCGAACGCATCAAGATTCTGAAACTGATGTGGGATGCCATCGGCAGCGAGTTTGGCGGACGTCACGAGCTGTACGAAATCAACTACTCCGGTAGCCAGGATGAGATCCGCCTGCAATGCCTGCGTCAGGCGCAAAGCTCCGGCAACATGGACAAGATGATGGCGATGGTTGACCGCTGCATGTCCGAGTACGACCAGCACGGCTGGACCGTACCGCACCTGCACAACAACACTGATATCAATATGCTGGATAAGCTGCTGAAATAACGCAGCGGGAGGTTTCAATGCAATCTGAAGAACGCCTGCGTTTTCGCGACGCGATGGCCAGCCTGTCGGCGGCGGTGAATGTGGTCACTACCGAGGGCGATGCGGGTCGCTGCGGCATTACCGCCACCGCCGTCTGTTCGGTCACGGACACCCCGCCCTCGGTCATGGTCTGCATCAACGCCAACAGCGCCATGAACCCGGTCTTCCAGGGCAACGGCAAACTGTGCGTCAACGTGCTGAACCACGAGCAGGAGATCATGGCCCGCCACTTTGCCGGGATGACCGGCATGGCAATGGAGGAGCGCTTTGCTCTCTCCTGCTGGCAGAAAGGACCGCTGGCGCAGCCGGTGCTGAAAGGCGCTCTGGCAAGCCTGGAAGGTGAGATAACCCAGGTGCAAACCATCGGCACCCATCTGGTCTACCTTGTAGAGATTAAGAACATCATCCTTAGCAGCGAGGGGCACGGCCTGATCTACTTCAAACGCCGTTTCCACCCGGTGATGATGGAGATGGAAGCCGCGATTTGATCCCGTTGCACAAAAAAACGCTAAGGTTTCCGCAAAGGTGCGCCGTTAACTATCCATAAGATAAATTTTCCGGGGCGGCTGGCAACGTCGTCAGCCGCCCCCTTAACGCTGGAAAGTCTTATGGCCCCTTCACCCCGAAGCCGCTCGGCTGAACGTCTGGTTGAAATCATTATTGCCCTGCACCGCAACGGAAGCGTTAATCGCCGCGATCTGATGCAAAAATTTGGCATTACCGAACGCACGGTGTACCGCGATTTACAGGCGCTTTCCCCGATTATTGAACACGACGGCAAAGGGCGCTATCAGCTGCTGCCCGCGTATCAGCCCTGCCGCTGCGTACACTACCCTGAAGCGAACGACAAAAGTCCACAGGGCTAGATTATTCTCAGTGATCTCAATCACATATTTTCTCCCACCGGGGGTGAGCCTTAACCACTCACCCTCGCTTTTGACCGCTCACGCATCGCTTTCAACCACTCACCCATTTACCGTGCTTTACACGCGCGAGGATCTGGCACGATCGCTCCAGCATTAATCAATACCTCCTCACAACGAACCCTGACCCTTTTTTCTTTACATAAAAAACCAGGTCTTATTATGGATACTAAAAAACTACTTAAGCACGTGCCCTGGGCCATCCTCGGGATCATCGGTGCTTTCTGTCTGGCGGTTGTCGCATTACGCCGGGGCGAGCACGTCAGCGCCCTGTGGATCGTGGTCGCGTCGGTTTCCGTCTACCTTGTGGCTTATCGCTACTACAGCTTGTACATCGCGCAGAAGGTTATGAAGCTCGACCCGACGCGCGCCACCCCGGCGGTTATTAACAACGACGGCCTGAACTACGTGCCAACCAACCGTTACGTGCTGTTTGGTCACCACTTCGCCGCCATTGCAGGCGCGGGTCCGCTGGTCGGTCCGGTGCTGGCTGCGCAGATGGGCTACCTGCCGGGTACGCTCTGGCTGCTGGCGGGCGTGGTGCTGGCGGGAGCGGTGCAGGACTTTATGGTGCTGTTTATCTCCTCGCGCCGTAACGGTTCGTCGCTGGGCGAGATGATCAAAGAGGAGATGGGCCGCGTGCCAGGCACGATCGCTCTGTTCGGCTGCTTCCTGATCATGATCATCATCCTGGCGGTGCTGGCCCTGATCGTGGTGAAAGCGCTGGCCGAAAGTCCGTGGGGCGTCTTCACCGTCTGCTCTACCGTACCGATTGCGCTGTTCATGGGCATCTACATGCGCTTCCTGCGCCCTGGCCGCGTTGGCGAGGTGTCGATCATCGGTATCGTGCTGCTGGTCGCCTCCATCTACTTCGGCGGCGTGATTGCGCACGACCCGTACTGGGGTCCGGCGCTGACCTTTAAAGACACCACCATCACCTTCGCGCTGATCGGCTACGCATTCATCTCAGCGCTGCTGCCGGTGTGGCTGATTCTGGCTCCGCGTGACTACCTGGCAACCTTCCTGAAAATCGGCGTTATCGTCGGGCTGGCCATTGGTATTGTGATCATCAACCCGGAGCTGAAAATGCCGGCGGTGACGCAGTACATTGACGGTACCGGTCCGCTGTGGAAAGGCGCCCTGTTCCCGTTCCTGTTTATCACCATTGCCTGCGGTGCCGTGTCTGGCTTCCACGCGCTGATCGCCTCCGGCACCACGCCGAAGCTGATGGCCAACGAAACCGACGCGCGCTTCATCGGTTACGGCGCGATGCTGATGGAATCCTTCGTGGCGATCATGGCGCTGGTTGCGGCGTCGATTATCGAGCCTGGCCTGTACTTTGCGATGAACACCCCGCCGGCGGGTCTCGGCATTACCATGCCAAACCTGCATGAGATGGGCGGCGAAAATACCGCGCTGATCCTGGCGCAGCTGAAAGACGCCAGCGCGCACGCGGCGGCGACCGTCAGCTCCTGGGGCTTCGTGATTTCGCCTGAGCAGATCATGCAGACCGCGAAAGACATCGGCGAACCGTCCGTGCTGAACCGCGCAGGTGGTGCGCCAACGCTGGCGGTGGGTATCGCACACGTGTTCCACAAAGTGCTGCCGTGGGCGGACATGGGCTTCTGGTACCACTTCGGTATTCTGTTTGAAGCGCTGTTCATCCTCACCGCGCTGGATGCCGGTACGCGTGCAGGCCGCTTCATGTTGCAGGATCTGCTGGGTAACTTCGTGCCATTCCTGAAGAAAACCGACTCTCTGGTGGCCGGCGTTCTGGGCACTGCGGGCTGCGTAGGCCTGTGGGGTTATCTGCTGTATCAGGGCGTTGTTGACCCGTTGGGCGGCGTGAAGAGCCTGTGGCCGCTGTTCGGTATCTCTAACCAGATGCTGGCGGCTGTGGCCCTGGTGCTGGGTACCGTTGTCCTCGTGAAGATGAAACGCACCAAATACATCTGGGTCACCGTGGTGCCTGCGCTGTGGCTGCTGCTCTGCACTACCTGGGCGCTGGGTCTGAAACTGTTCAGCACCAACCCGCAGCTGGAAGGCTTCTTCTTCATGGCTAACCAGTACAAAGAGAAGATTGCCGCAGGCGGCGCGGATCTGACCGCGCAGCAGATTGCCAACATGAACCATATCGTGGTGAACAACTACACCAACGCGGGTCTGAGCATTTTGTTCCTGGTGGTGGTGTACAGCATTATCTTCTACGGCATCAAAACCTGGATGAAAGTGCGTAACGTTGAGGGCCGTACGGACAAAGAGACCCCGTACGTACCGGTGCCGGAAGGCGGCGTGAAGACCTCCTCACACCATTAATTAAGCATGTTAATGTAGGCCCGGTAAGCGTAGCGCCACCGGGCTTCTTCTATCTGGAACCCTCAATGTTTGGTAACTTAGGCGAAGCAAAAAAATACCTCGGTCAGGCGGCGAAAATGTTGATTGGCATTCCGGACTATGACAACTACGTTGAGCATATGAAGACCAACCATCCGGATAAGCCGTACATGACCTACACTGAATTCTTCCGCGAGCGTCAGGAAGCGCGCTACGGCGGAAGTGGAGAAGGCGGCGTCCGCTGCTGCTAAAGGAGAAACCATGACCCCGATTGCCGTTACCCTGCTGACCGGTTTCCTCGGCGCCGGTAAAACCACCCTGCTGCGCCACATTCTTAACGAGCAGCACGGCTTCAAAATCGCCGTCATCGAAAACGAATTTGGCGAAGTCTCCGTTGACGATCAGCTGATTGGCGACCGCGCCACCCAGATCAAAACCCTGACCAACGGCTGCATCTGCTGCACCCGCTCTAACGAATTAGAAGACGCCCTGCTGGACCTGCTCGACAGCCGCGATCGCGGTGACATCGACTTCGACCGACTGGTGATCGAGTGCACCGGCATGGCCGACCCCGGCCCGATTATTCAGACTTTTTTCTCTCATGAGATCATTTGCCAGCGCTACCTGCTGGACGGCGTCATCGCTCTGGTGGATGCGGTCCATGCCGACGAGCAGATGAACCAGTTCACCATCGCCCAGTCCCAGGTTGGCTACGCCGACCGCATCCTGCTGACCAAAACCGACGTGGCGGGTGAAAGTGAAAAACTGCGCGAGCGCCTGACGCGCATCAACTCGCGTGCGCCAGTTTACACGGTGACGCATGGCGATATCGATCTCGCTCAGTTGTTCAACACCAACGGCTTTATGCTGGAAGAGAACGTCACCGCGAAACCGCGCTTCCACTTTATGTCCGACAAGCAAAACGACGTGGCGTCGATTGTGGTGGAGCTGGACTACCCGGTGGACATCAGCGAGGTCTCCCGCGTGATGGAGAACCTGCTGCTGTCATTTGCCGACAAGCTGCTGCGCTATAAAGGGATGCTGTGGATCGACGGCGAGCCGAACCGCCTGCTGTTCCAGGGCGTGCAGCGCCTGTACAGCGCCGACTGGGATCGCCCGTGGGACGATGAAGCGCCGCACAGCGTGATGGTGTTTATTGGAATACAGCTGCCGGAAGAGGAAATTCGGGCAGCGTTTGCGGGGCTGAAGAAATAACCGCACCGATTATCCCCTCTCCCCCGCGGGGAGAGGGTTAGGGTGAGGGGGAAACTTATTTCAACGCCTCCGGCAGCGTCACAATCCACAGCTCGCTGTCGGACTCCGGTTTCTTCAACGGCTTCACGCTGAGGGTGGTTTCAACCGGTTTGTCATCCAGCGTCAGCGCCCCCTGCGCGTTCACCCTATAATCCTTGAGCTTCTTGCCTTCGACTGGCTTCTGCATCGCCACCTTCACGCCAAAGTCATTATCGTTCGCCACTGCCAGCGTTTTGCTGTCAATCAGCGCCAGCCCTTCGGCCTTTTCCTGCTGCCAGCCCAGCGCACGCAGATCGACCACCTGCGTTTTTTCCGCAAGCGTGATGCCGCGCTGCGCCAGCGTTTTCTCATCATCAAACTCCGGGTATTCGCCCGGCTTGTCGAAGGCGGCCAGATCGCTCGCCTTGCTCAGATTAACCCTGTAGATGAGGTTACGCATTGCGTCATTTTTATCCTCGCCCTGTTCAATCAGCAGGATGGTGTGGTTATCCAGCGCCACTATGTCGCCGATTTTGGCGTCGCTGTTTTTGCTGTAGGCCGCGCTGTCGACAGGGTAGCCATACATCGCGGTTTTCCCGGTCGCCGGATCGAAGCTCACCAGACGCGTAAACAGCGCCTGTTTTTTGCTCTTCCCGTCGATATCCAGCGTGCTTTGCACGGCGGCGATAATGCGTCCGTCCGGCATGCGGGTCAGCCCTTCAAAGCCCCGGTTTGCCTGACGCCATTTGATAACGTTTGGCAGACCACCCGCGATGGCTTTCTCCCCTTCCGTCGCCTGCGGACCGTGGATCGCGAGGATTTTCCCTTTACTGTCGACGTTAATCAGGAACGGGCCATACTCATCGCACAGCCAGTAACCGCCCTTCCCGTCCGGCGTGATGCCTTCCGTATCCAGCCCGCGGTTATCGCCTTTCAGCACTTTTAGGGTGTCGCTTAGCGCGACTTCATTGGTAGATCCAATCACGCCGCTTTGCAGCGGCAGGCCGTTGATCTCGCCTTTATCATCATGCAGCGGTCGCGCGTCCACGGCCTCCGCTTTGCCGTTTAGCACACGGATCGTCATCAGCATCGGGGCGAAATCCGGGGTAACAAAGATTTTGGCATCGTTTTTCCCCATTTTTGGCGAATCCGCGTTAGGACCGCGATCGGTCACGGTCGCAAACGTCAGCGCATCGCCCTGCTTGCCCGTGAATAACAAACCCGAACCAATCCCCACCGGGAGCCCGTTCGGGAATGCGCTGGCAAACGCACCGCTGTATTTGACATGCGCGCCTTCGGGAAAGCTGACGACGTAGCGCTCCGCGGTTGGCTGTGCCGCCAGGCCAGAGAAAGAGAGCGCACAACCGGTTAGCACAGGAATAATTTTTCTTTTCATATTGTTAGCATCCAGTAAGTGAAGCCAACAACGTAATGAAGAAACGTGTCAGAAAAATGACATGTAATGGCAACGAAGCGGCGCGTACGGACGTATATCAATCACCAGAAATGTAAACCTCTGTCTTTATCTGTGTCAGCTGAAATACTTTTGGAAATTATTAGAAACCCAATTAATTCATGGCGAAGGACTATTTGCGCCTCGTTCATTTTACGTTTAGCCAGGAATGTAAACTGTCCCTAAACGCGAATGTATTGGACATTGACGATTTGCCATATAAACAATTCATCAACATTTACCATTCAAAAACCCAACACAAACAGCATATAAATGCGAGACCTATCACATTTGCAGTCATAAACATCGCTTGTTAAGGTGCCCTCAGATTAATTTAATGACGAGGAAACACTCATGAAAAAACTTAACATCCTGATCCTTTCTGCTCTGACCGCCGTATCGGGCTCCGCACTGGCCATGGGTGGCAGCATTGAGCAGGGTAAAAACTTTACTAACCTCAATCTGGAAATGGGGAAATCCTCATCCGGCCTGTATGCGGAGAGCAACTGGCTGAAAAACACCGATGACGGCACCCAGACCGGCGGCGTTGGGGCAGGCTACAACCTGGAAGTGGGTCCGGTGATGCTGAACGCTGGCGCGAAAGCCATCTACATCGGCCCGAAAAAAGGCGATAACGGCGTAGCATTCCCGATTGGCGGCGGCGTTAACGTTGCGCTTACGGACAGCATTCACGTGTTTGGTGAAGGTTATGTGGCGCCAGACGGCCTGAACAACAGCGTGAAGAACTATGTTGAAGCTAACGGCGGCGTAAGCTGGACGCCAGTCAAACCTGTCACGCTGAAAGTGGGCTATCGCCACGTGAGCGTAGACGGTAAAGACGGTCGTCCAAACCACACGCTGATCGATGGTGCATATGTAGGCGGTGGAGTGTCCTTCTAAGCCTGTTTGCGCGTTTCGCCCGGCGGCGCTACGCTTGCACGGGCCTACAATGAAGGGTGCAATGTATTAAAATTATTGCACATTGTAGGCCGGGTAAGCGCAGCGCCACCCGGCAAGAAAGGCGATGCGACCGTTAATAAAAAACCTGCCGGATGGCAGGTTTTTTTTATTACCGCATTACTTGCGAACGACCACCAGCTTCTGGTTCACAAACTCTTTGATCCCCAGGTCCGACAGCTCGCGTCCGTAACCCGAACGTTTTACGCCGCCGAACGGCAGCTCTGCCGCAGTGTCGGTGAGCCAGTTGATGTACACCATCCCGGTCTCAATGCGCGACGCCATTTTCTTCGCGCGCTCGATGTTCTGGCTGAACACCGCGCCGCCCAGACCGTAGTGGGAATCGTTAGCCAGTGCGACCGCTTCGTCGTCGCTTTTCACCACGTAAACCTGCGCTACCGGACCGAAGAACTCCTCGAAGTACGCCGGATTATCGCGCGAGATATGCGTCAGGATGGTCGGCTCAAAGAAGCTTCCGTCACGCTGAACCGGCTTGCCGCCATGGTGCAGCTTCGCGCCATTTTTCACCGCCTCGTTAACCTGTTTAGTTAGCGTCTCCAGCGCGTCTTTGGATGACAAAGGCCCCAGCGTGGTGCTTTCGTCCAGCGGATCGCCAATTTTCACCTGCTTAAACGCCTCGGTGAATTTGCTCAGGAAGGCGTCTGCAATCTTTTCATGCAGGATAAAGCGCTTCGCCGCGGTACAGACCTGCCCGGCATTGTTCAGCCGCGCGTTAACGCCGATCTTCACGGCTTTATCCAGGTCGGCATCGTCCAGCACCACGAACACGTCGTTCCCGCCCAGTTCCAGGGTCGATTTTTTGAGGTGCTTCGCAGCCTGTGCCGCAACCACGCTACCCGCTTTTTCTGAACCGGTCAGCGCCGCCCCCTGTACGCGATCGTCGGCGATGATGTTCGCCACCTGTTCGGACGAGATAAACAGGTTGGTCCACGCCCCTTCCGGCGCGCCCGCTTCACGTACCAGCTGTGCAAAGGTCTCTGCACAGTGCGGCACGATGCTGGCGTGCTTGGCGATCACCGGGTTGCCCGCTGCCAGGTTTGGCGCCAGAACGCGCATCAGCTGATAGTACGGGAAGTTCCATGGCTCGACGGCCATCAGCACGCCGATGGGGTGATGTTCAACCCATGCTTCCCCGAGTTCAGAGTCATACTTCACCGGGGCCAGGAACTGCTTCGCGTTGTCCGCATAGTAGCGGGCGATTTGCGCGCACAGCTTCACTTCGCCGCGGCTTTGTTCGATGAGCTTACCCATCTCCTGACTGGCGATTTTCGCCAGATCCTCCACGCGTTCGTCGATCAGGTCCGCCAGCTTATGCAGCACTGGCAGGCGCTGGCTTATGTCGCCTTTCGCCCAGTCGGAATGATAGAGCGCATCGGCTGCCTTCAGCGCCGCTTCAACGTCTGCGTCAGTGTGAGAGGGATATTCTTTGATGAGCTGGTTCGTGGCAGGATTTACTGTCTGGTAAGCCATATCGAATCTCCTTGTTTTACCGCTTAGGGTATTAAGGGTAGTCAATCTGACTGGCTTTGAAGGTAAAGTTGGGTATATACGGAGGGTTCTTATACGTTTTCCCCCTTTCGTTTACGGACAGGGGGAACTGTGATTTTAATTATTTCACCCAATGAGGGATATTTTCTGTCGATACATTTTTTACAGTATATCCTTTCCCCTCTTGCGAGTTTTTAACACAAGTTATTTCATCGAACCCCCACTTTCCGTTACGATTGAAAAAGTAAGCTGTGTACTTATCAGTATTATAACCGAAATATCTCTCATTAGGGCGTGATATTTTTTCATTCTCACATGTAAAATCACTCCGCCATTCACTGCCAGTAGAATATTTTAAAACATAATATGCTACTACATCCGGCCTACTTGAGACAAATAATACAATTAAACTCGTTAGCATTAAAGCGCCCAAAATAGTAAAAAGTCTATATCCTTTTGCATGATCAGCAGTCACGATGAATATTACGTAAGTAGTCAACTGTAATATAAAAAATATCAATACAAAAAATGAACTGAGCTTCCATGTAAACTCCAACCATGGACTGGATGATAAATCCATATTACTCAACTGAAGAAATAAACTTGCCGAGAACGCACTAGATGCAACATAACAAATTGATATAAATGAAAATAACATAACCCGTATATTTTTTACTTTCTCATGGCCATTTTTCTCGAGAACAAAGATTGTTAAAACGCTGCTAATAACAATAAAAATGGAGAACATCACTAACAGTACTTTTGCAAGAAAACCAAACTGTATATTTATTGCAAAAGGAAAAAGAAGAAACGCCCCCCAAGCAAGGAGCGACGCCCATCCGGCCAACTTATTTACAACACCGCCACTTTCGAACCGAATAAAATGAATAATAATTTCCCGGGCTCGCTTCCTTTTTAAATACAGTATTACTAAAAGGCCAATAAATAATGCATATGACAAATAAACCCGAACTGGATCTTTTATTTTCAACAAAACAAAACAACCTACAAAGAAAAGTAACAAATATAAATCCAAGGATTTATTTTTTATTTCATTTATAAAACGATACAGTAAATTCATTTTATATACCCCAGAAAGTAGATTATTATTAGCTATGAAAAACGAATACTCCGAACCAGAAAGAGAATGCAACAAATCTTCTGATCTGTCAGTTAAAAGAGGAATTTTAATTCTTCACCAGATAGCACATTTTGCATTTTACCTCCATCACCCTCTATCCTTAACCCATGGAAAAACATACCGAACTCAAACGCGCCAAGCTTCTCGCGCTGTCGCTGCTGCTGATTGCCGTCGCAGCGTTTATCACCACTCTGTTCCTGCCGCAAACCTTCTGGGTGCGCGGCGTAAAGGCCATTGCCGAAGCGGCGATGGTCGGCGCGCTGGCGGACTGGTTTGCCGTTGTCGCGCTGTTCCGCCGGGTGCCAATTCCCTTTATCTCGCGCCATACGGCGATTATCCCGCGCAATAAAGACCGCATCGGCGACAATCTCGGCCAGTTCGTGCAGGAAAAGTTTCTCGATACGCAATCCCTTGTCGATCTTATCCGTCGCTACGAGCCCGCACAGATGATTGGGACCTGGTTCAGCCAGCCCGATAACGCCCGGCGCGTGGGGCAGCATCTGGTGCAGGTGATGAGCGGTTTTCTGGAACTTACCGACGATGGACGCATTCAGCGCCTGCTCAAACGCGCCGTGCACAAGGCTATCGACAAAGTCGATCTAACCGAGACCAGCGCCGTCATGCTGGAAAGCATGACCAAAAACAACCGTCACCAGGTGCTGCTGGACGCCATCATCAACCGCCTGATTACCCTGATTCAGCGGGAAAGCACGCGGGAATTTATTGCCGACCAGATCGTCCACTGGCTTAAGACCGAGCATCCGCGCAAGGCGATGGTGCTGCCCACCGAGTGGCTGGGCGATCAAAGCGCGGAGATGGTGTCGAACGCGGTGAACACGCTGCTGGACGATATCAGCCACGACCGCACGCACCAGATCCGTCAGGCGTTTGACCGCGCCACGATCAAGTTCATCGACAATCTGAAAAACGATCCGGAGATGACGGCAAAAGCCGAGAATATCAAACACTACCTGAAGAATGACGAAGCCTTTAACCGCTATCTGGGGGAAATGTGGGCTGACCTGCGCCAGTGGCTGAAAAATGACATGCAGAGCGATGATTCCCGCGTGAAGCAGCGTATCGCCAACGCCGGGCTGTGGTTTGGCGAAACGCTGACCAACGACGCCAGCCTGCGGGCGTCGCTGAATGAGCATCTGGAGCAGGCCGCGCACCGCGTGGCGCCGGATTTCGCCGCGTTCCTGACGCGCCATATCAGCGACACGGTGAAAAGCTGGGATGCCAAAGACATGTCACGCCAGATAGAACTCAATATCGGTAAAGATCTTCAGTTCATTCGCGTTAACGGTACCCTGGTGGGCGGAACAATTGGCCTGATCCTGTTTCTGCTCTCGCAGTTGCCTGCCGTGCTGGGGCATTAATCTGCTTTTGGCGGCGCGATAACGTAGCGCGTCGCCTCGAAGCGATTCAGGATCAGGTGCACCAGAAAGACCATCGTCAGCGTGACCACCAGCGCGAAGGTGACGGAGGTGATGCGGTACAGATCGCTGAACACCAGGTCGCTGTCCGGGTGCATGTTCTGCCCGAACATAATGCCGATGGTGGTGATACTGGCGAAGCCTACCCCGGCGCCGACCTTCTCCATTACGTGCAGACGCGCGCCAAACGCCAGTCCAAGGCCAATCAGCGGCATCATCAGCAGCATATGGCTGCTGTGATCGTAGAGGATAAGCTGGACGACAAGGATATAGAGACACCCCAGCACCACGCCGACTACGCGCCAGATGGAGCTGATAACCGAGCCGCGATAGTGCATCGGGAACAGGATCAGAATGCCCGCCATCAGCGCCGAAAGCGAATCGCTTAAGTCGCTCATCTGGAACACCACGAAAATCAGCGTCGCCACGGTGCCCGAGAGCAGAGACTCGTGGCGCACGCGGGCGTCATCTTTCTCGATCAGCGGCGGCGGCTTACGCGGCTCCACGTCCGGCAGCAGGTAGTTCATCAGCGCGCTCAGGCACACCGCCATTACGCTCGCTTCGATGTTAGAGAATAAAAGCGTGTGCCAGTTGGTGGTGGGGTAGCTCATAAAGTTGAGCATCACGCTCTGGCAAACCACGCCCATCGAGCCGAACAGGAACAGCGGCCCCTTACTCATAAAGCGAAAACGCATCACGTACAGGGCAAACACCACCAGCGTCATAATGACCGGCCACTGGGACAGATAGCCGATGATAAACACCATTTCGATGCAGTTCAGCGAGGCGCTGAAGATAAACTGCTTCGCCACGTGGCGGTTAAACACCGGCACCAGCGAGAGCAGCATGATCGGATAGACCACAAAAAACACGCCGTAGCTGGTGTTGTAGAAACTCGAAATACTGAGCGCAATCATCCCGGCAAAGACGATACGCAGGGTCTGGCGAAAGTCGTTTGCCGTATAGACGATGTTGCCGTGCGGGGTAAATACCCGCGCCAGGGTGCTAATAGACATAGTGAAGCAGGCTCACCAGATGGATTTGCATCCCGGAGAAGAATCGCGCAAACGGCCCTTCGCTATTGTAGAGCTGCACGGTGGCGCGCGCGCCGGTCGGCAGCGACTTCGGTAAGGCTTCGTCCAGCGCCACGTGAATACGCATACGCTGGGCATCACGCACCCAGCGATTGGAGGTTTCCGGTTCAGAAAGTTGACCGTTTACGGCCTCCTGTCCGGCGAGGATCCCCGCGTCGCTGCTGGTGACGTGGGCACGGAAAACTTGCCCCGGGAAGGCGTCGAACACCACGGCGGCGTCGGTCCCCTGGTGGGTATGCCGCAGGCTCTTCTCGCGGAAATCCGCCACGATATCGATCCGGGTGTTCACCAGCGCCAGCGCAGCCGAACCGGACGAGGCGTAAAAACCGGGGCTTAATTGCAGGTTACTGACCGTGCCGTCCGCCTCGGCGTAGACCTTCGTCCAGCCAAGATTCAGCTCCGCTTCATCCAGCGCGTTACGGTATTTTTGCAGCGTCACGTTGTGGTGCTCGTCCCGCTCGCCGCGCTGAATGCGCAGGTTATGAATATTCGCCTGAATCGAGCTGACGGACTGCTCGCTGCTCTGCCAGGTGGTACGGACCTTATCCAGATCCGCCTGCGACACGCTCTGCAAGGTACTCAGTTTCTGGTAGCGGTCGAAGGTAACTTTGTCATTACGCGCCGTCAGCACCGCGGTTTTCAGGCTGGCCTGCGCCGCGGCAATCTGCGCGTCCAGCTGATCGTTAGACAGACGCGCCTGTTCCAGCGCAATCTGCGCCGCTTCGACCTTATTGCGAAACGGCGTGGCGTCGAGCTCAAACAGCAGATCGCCTCTCTTAACCTGGCTATTGTTGTGGACATGTACCGCCGCCACATACCCGGAGACGCGGGCAGACACCGGGGTCACCACGCGCATCACGGTGGAGTCCGGCGTCAGCGGGATCCAGATATCCGCGACGATAAAGTAGACAAACATCAGCAGGAAAGAGGCAATACTCACCCTTACCCAGCGGGCAAACTTTTGTTCAGGAGTCATTATTTTTCGGTCTTATTATCTTCTTCGCGGATTGTCCGCAAATTGCAGGCGATTTGATTGAGTGTGGCGCTGAAAATATTGATATGTTCCGGCGCGATGTTTTGCGATACGCGCGCCTGATACGTCTCAATCACCTGAGAGAGCCTTTCAAGAATGGCTTTTCCCTCAGGCGTCAGCGTCAGCAGCCGGATACGCTTGTCATACGGCGAGACGGTGCGCAGCAGGTAGCCCTGCTTTTCCAGCTGTGTCAGCGTACGCATTAGCGGAGGCAGTTCAATCCCCTGCACTTCCGCCAGCTCGCTGACCGAGACGTTATCCCCGAGTTGATGAAGCTGCATCATCACCGTCCAGCTCGACTGGGTTAACCCGGTGTCGAGAATGGCGTCGTCGATGACTGCGCGCCACTGACGCACGATCATCGCCATCCGCATGCCCATCGGCCTGCGGCTAAACAGATCTTCTTCACTCATGGGGAATCCTCTCGTAGTACGCCATTACGATAATAGTTATCAGGGTAAGTATCAAGAAACGAGAAGTTAAAGCGCAGGAATTGCGAAACGATGTTCTCCCTCTCCCTGTGGGAGAGGGTCGGGGTGAGGGCATCAGCCCGCAACGGCGTTTAGCGGCTAAAATGCTTCCTGACGGCACTTTTCCCCGACTCCGCCACCACCACCTCCCGATAACCCGCCACCCGCTGGATCCAGCCTTTGCTTTCCATGTGGATGAGCAGCGCCGCGCCAGCCTCTCCCCCCAGATGAAACCGCCGCTCGCTCCAGTCCAGGCAGGCGCAGCAGGCCTTCCGACGCGGATGAGCGCTTAACGGAATACCGAGCGCCAGGAACTGCTCCCGACCATACAGGGTCAATGCGGAACCGTCTGCCTCAAGCCAGCCTTCCGCCTGCATGAATTCATAGATATGCACCGCCACCGTTCCGGCAAGATGGTCGTAGCAGGTTCGTGCTTCGCGCAGGGCTTTTGGCGCGGAGGTTTCCGGCGGCGTGATGCGGCTCCACGAAAGCCCCATCATCTGTTCCACCAGCGCCGCCACGTCGTGCCCGGCAAGACGATAATAACGATGCCGCCCTTGCGACAGGCAGGTAATTAGCTGCCCTTCAACCAGCCGGGCAAGATGCCCGCTGGCGGTCGACGGCGCAACGTCTGCCGCCACACTCAGTTCAGTGGCCGTCCACGCCCGCCCGTCCATTAGCGCACAGAGCATCTTCACGCGCGACGGATCGGCCATTGCAGCCGCTACAGCGGCAATGGCCTTTTCCAGCGCCGCACTGTTATCAGGGGGTAAGCTCGTCTTTAACATTCGTCGCCCAGGGTTCGGTGATCTCTGCGGCCAGCTTATCATCATCCGTCAGCAGAATAAGGTGATTCGCATGGTCGCTGTACTGAGTCAGGATAGACACGCCGCGTGCCGCCAGCGCCGCCGCAATTTCACCCAGCTCGCCAGGACGCTCCTGCTTAAGCTTTCTGATCACCGGCTTTCGCAGCGCCTGCACGGTAAACCCGGCGTCGAGCAGCACACGGCGGGCTTTTTCCCCGTCCTCCACCAGGAAATGGGCATCCGTACCGAAAACGCCGCCCCCCTCCAGCCCCACGCCGTTGCGGCCTAACAGTTGTCCAAAGCTCGCCAGCTCGCCGGGCTTGTCGCTAAAAATCACGTGAACGTCATACATCCGCGTGCCCTCCCGTTTCGGAGCTGTACTCCCGCATCAGCTGCGCCACGCGAATACGGTAGAAAGAAAAAATCGACGCCCGGCCTTCGGCCTGCGCGGCCTGATGGAAGACATTCTGCTTCCAGCGGCGGACGGCCTCTTCATCCCGCCACCAGGAAAGGGACAGGATTTTGCCGTCGGTCGTCAGGCTCTGGAACCGTTCGATATCAATAAAGCCGTCGATATCGGCCAGCAAAGGCTTAAGCTCTGCGGCAAGTTGAAGATAGCGCGCCTGATGCGCCGGTGCAGCTTTAGCTTCGAAAAGGACTGCAATCATGAAGGTCTCTCCGTTGTGATGATATGGAGAGAATGCGGGACTAATGGTGTGGATGCTTCGGTATGGAGCGAAGTGTTTGCCGGATGGCGCTGCGCTTATCCGGCCTACGGTGTTTTGTAGGCCCGGTAAGCGTAGCGCCACCGGGCAGGGTTTAACCCACAATCGACCTCGGCTCCATAAACGCCCGAATCCCCCACTCGCCATCGTCACGTCCCGCCAGGCTTACGGGCGCTGGTGGCGATAATCCGCGAGCGCGGGATTACTCCAGGTTAGCCTTGTTCAGCCCATATGCCGCATCCAGCGAGCCCGGCTCCATGCGGGAGGTAATGCCCAGGCGGTTCCAGGCGTTGATCGCTACGATGGCGAAGTTCAGCTCTGAAATCTCCACGTCCGAGAAGTGCTCCGCCACGCTGCGGTACAGCGCGTCGCTCACGCCGTGAACGCCAATCTGGGTCAGAGCTTCGGTGAAGGCCAGCGCGGCTTTCTCGCGGGCGCTGAACAGCGGCGACTCGCGCCATGCCGCCAGATGGTACAGGCGCAGCTCGCGCTCGCCGGCAATTTTGGCCTCTTTCGAATGCATATCCAGGCAGAAGGTACAGCCGTTCAGCTGCGAGACGCGAATGTCGATCAGGTGCTTCAGCGCCGGATCAATGGAGGTTTTCGCCACTTCCATGCTCAGGGCGGAAAGCGCGTTGGCGAGTGCAGGTGTGGCTTTGTGGTGGTTTACGCGGGTGCTCATTGTCTTTCCTCTTTTTTGTGCGGTTTTTATCATGCGATGAGGCAAATCTACGCCGTTAATGACATAGTAAAAAGACACAAAAAACCCGAAATGAGGTAGGACATGAAGCCGGGCTATCACGACATTTATACCCGCTATCGCGATAACATCACGCGCGGCGTACTGAAGCCCGGCGACAAAGTGCCTGCCATCCGCGTGCTGGCTGAAGAGCTTAAGGTCGCGCGAAAAACCGTTGAAACAGCCTATGCCATTCTGACGGGGGAAGGATATCTGGTAAGCCAGGGCGCGCGCGGCACGCGGGTGAATCCGGATCTTCTGCTGCCCGCGCAAAACGCCCCGGCAGAACAAGCGACCGGCACGCTGCCGGCGTCGTTGATTAGCCAGCGCGAACGGGCCGGTTTTCTCCGCCCCGGCATTCCCGCGCTCGACAGCTTCCCCTATAAAAAATGGCTGCTGCTGGCAGGCCAGGCGACGCGCGCCATGCGTCAGGATGAAATGCTCAACCCGCCGGTGCTGGGCTGGTATCCGCTGCGCGAGGCAATTGCCCGCTATCTCAATATCTCGCGCGGGTTGTCCTGCACCGCAGAACAGGTGCTGATCACCAGCGGCTACAGCGGCAGCCTGCGCCTGATCCTCGACACGCTCGCCAGCCGCAGCGATAAGGTGGTATTTGAGGATCCGGGCTACTTTATGGGCCAGCAGTTGCTCAAGCGCATTGTGCCCCGCCTGCACACCGTGCCGGTCGATCGCGCAGGGATGGATACGGACTACCTGCTGCGTAATCACCACGATGCCCGCTTCGCCATCGTTACCCCGTCGCACCAGAGCCCGCTGGCGGTGACGCTCTCCCTGCCGCGCAAGCAGCAGCTGCTCGACTGGGCGTCACAAAACGAGGCGTGGATTATCGAAGATGACTATGACGGCGAATTTCACTACACCCGCAAAGTGCTGCCGTCGTTGAAAAGCCTCGACCAGCATGACAGGGTGATCTTTATGGGCACCTTCAGCAAAACCATCATGCCTTCACTGCGCATGGGCTACGTGGTGATGCCCGCCAGCACCGTCGGCGCGTTTACCGACAGCGCGGACATCCTCACCAGCGGCCAGCCGGTCCTGACGCAAAAAATCCTCACCACGTTTCTCAACGAGGGGCATTTTTTCCGTCATCTGAAAAAGATGCGCGCGCTCTATCAAACCCGCCGCGACTGGATGATTGCCGCCCTGCGTGAGGTCTATGGTGATCTGTTCTTCACCGAGCAAAACGACGGTGGAATGCATATTGTCGCGTTCCTCGCAAAGGGAAGCGCTGACCGGGAGATCGCCCGCTGCTGGCAGGAACAGCAATTGCAGGTTAATGCGCTTTCGGCGTGGTATCGCGGGTCGGGCAAACGCTACGGGCTGGTGATGGGCTATAACAACGTGCGGTCATATCAGGAGGCGGTTGAGCTGCTGGAAAGGCCAAAACGGCAGACGCTTGCGCTGTTGAGCTGAAAACCGCCGGGTGGCGGCTGCGCCTTACCCGGCCTACGGTCTCCTGTAGGCCCGGTAAGCGTAGCGCCACCGGGCAACCCTATGCTCACACATCATATCTCGATAACCCGACGTCCTTGAGCTGCTCGTCGCTCATTTGGCTCAGAATACGGCGGGTACGGTTGATGCGATACCAGTTACGCAGCGTTTTCGCTACCCAGACAAACGCGATAAACGGACGTTTTGAACGATTCTCGTAGAATTCCATGATGCTCTCCTCGCTGTGCCAGTGGGGTTATCATCATGGAAAACGGCCAGTACAATACAGATTCAAAAACTGCTTTTGTTTACCATACAGATCCGCTAAAACGGTATCTGCATGGTGGTTTACCCATCAATCTGTACTGGTTTAATGCTCTGTATGGTGAAAAAAAAGGATACAGCATGACGCGCTATCAACATCTGGCCAACCTCCTGGCGGAACGTATCGAACAAGGGCTGTATCGCAGCGGTGAACGTCTGCCGTCGGTACGCACGCTGAGCCAGGAGCACGGCGTGAGCATCAGCACCATACAGCAGGCCTACCAGATCCTCGAAAACCGCCAGTTGATTACGCCTCAGCCGCGCTCCGGCTATTTTGTCTCGAAACGCAAAGCCCAGCCGCCCGTCCCGGCGATGACGCGCCCGGTGCAGCGCCCCGTGGACGTCACCCAGTGGGACGAAGTGATGATGCTGCTGGACGCCCGCGCCGACAAAGAGATGATCTCCTTTGGCGGCGGCTCACCGGACATTAACCAACCGAGCCTGAAGCCGCTATGGCGTGAGATGAGTCGCATTGCGCAGCATAATCCGGGCGAAATGCTGAGCTATGACGTGCTCGACGGGCGCCTGGAGCTACGCGAGCAAATCGCCCGTCTGATGCTGGATGGCGGCTCCACCGTGGCGGCAAACGAGATTGTCATCACCAACGGCTGCCACGGCGCGCTGTCGATCGCTCTGCTCTCGGTGTGCAAGCCGGGTGACATCGTGGCAGTCGAGTCACCATCGTTTCACGGCACCATGCAGATGCTGCGCGGCTTTAACATCAAGGCCATTGAAATTCCCACCGATCCCGAGACCGGGATCAGCATCGAGGCGTTAGAGCTGGCGCTGGAGCAATGGCCGATCAAGGCGGTGATCCTGGTGCCGAACTGCAATAACCCGCTCGGGTTTATCATGCCGGAGTCTCGCAAGAAGCAGGTCTTAGCCCTGGCACAGCGGCACGATATCGTGATTGTTGAGGATGACATTTACGGCGAGCTGGCGGCGGAGTACCCGCGTCCGCGCACCATTCATTCTATGGACATAGATGGCCGCGTGCTCTTATGCAGCTCGTTTACCAAAACCGTGGCGCCGGGCCTGCGCGTCGGCTGGATCGTGCCGGGGCGCTATTACGACCGGGTGATGCACATGAAGTACGCCGCGGGCGGGTTTAACGTGCCGGGCACGCAGATGGCGGTGGCGGCGTTTATTCGCGACGGCCATTACCATCGCCACGTGCGCCGTATGCGTCAGATTTATCAGCAGAATATGGAAACCTATACCTGCTGGGTGCGGCAGTATTTTCCGGCAGAGATATGCGTCACCCGCCCGCAGGGAAGCTTCCTGCTGTGGGTTGAGCTGCCGGAGACGGTCGATATGGTGTGCGTCAGCAAGCAGCTGTGCCGTCTGAAGATCCAGGCTGCGGCCGGGTCGCTGTTTTCTGCCTCCGGGAAGTACCGCAACTGCCTGCGGATCAACGTGGCGTTGCCGCCGACGGAGAAGAACCGCGAAGCGCTGAGGAAGATGGGCGAGGCAATTGTGATTGCGATGGAGGAGTAGTGCGGCCTGTTGCCCTCACCCCAACCCTCTCCCAAAGGGAGAGGGTGGAAACCGCCACCGGGCAAGGGTCAACGACTCAGAACTTCCACGAAACGCTGCCAACAATGCTGCGTTCTGCACCGAAGTAGCAGTAAGAGAGCGAGTTACACGCCGCGACGTAGCTTCTGTCCGTCAGGTTATTGACGTTCAACTGCGCGCTCACGCCCGTGAGCCCCACTTTCGACAGGTCATACCCCACGGTCATATCCACCAGCGTGTACGACGGAAGCGTATGGGTGTTCTGGCGATCGCTGGCGATCCCGTTGACATAGCGCACGCCGGAGCCGACGGTCAGGCCGTCCAGAGGGCCGGTTTTGACGTCGTAACTCAGCCAGGCGCTGGCCATGTTACGCGGGGCATAAACGGCGCGCTTGCCCTCCTCTTCCGGGCAGCTCTTCTTGTAGCGAATATCCGTGTAGGTGTACGCGGCCTGCATACGCAGGCTGTCGGTCAGCTGACCAATCGCCTCCAGTTCAACGCCTTCGGATTCGATTTCACCGATGGAACGGTACGGATCGGTCGGCTCCTCTTTAGTGGCAATGTTCTTCTGGTTAATGCGGAACACCGAGGCGCTGAACTGGCTGTTCATCCTCTCCGGCTCATACTTCACACCCGCTTCCCACTGCTTGCCCTTCATCGGATCCAAAATGTTGCCCTGCTCGTCGGCAAAGCTGGTCGGCGTAAAGGCGGTAGAGTAGCTGACGTACGGCGCGACGCCGTTATCAAACAGATACAGCAGCGCCGCGCGGCTGCTGAAGTTATTTTTATCCAGATCGCTGCGGGTGTGGTTGAAGTTGTCGACGTTCGACACGCTCACCTGGTCGTAACGCCCGCCCAGCGTGAGGCGCCAGCGGTCAATGGACATCTGATCCTGTAGGTAGTAACCGGTCTGGCGCAGCTTGTGTTTTTCCCTGCTGTACTGGGTGATGTAGTCCGGCTTCGCGCCGTAAACAGGATGGAAAGCGTCAATCGGCGGGAAGCCGCCGTAGTAGCCGGTGACGTTGTTGGTGCGGTCCTGGTAGTCCATGCCGATCAGCACGCGGTGGTTTACCGCCCCGGTATCGAAGCTGCCGTCGACCTGGTTATCCAGGGTGATGGCGTTCATCTTCTCGTCGGAGCCGGAATAGCCGCGGTTCAGCTCGGTGTCATTCAGCCAGCCTGCGGCATACACCTGGTTCAGCTCGACTTTGGTGTGCAGGTAGCGCAGCTTCTGGCGCACGGACCAGCCGCTGTCAAACAGGTGCTCGATGTTATAGCCGACCATGTTTTCCCGACGATCGTACTTGTCGTAATCGTCCTCGCCCTCGAAGAAGGTGTTGGAGATTTTCTTACCGCTGTGCGGTACAACAGTGCCCTCATATGGCAGGCCGGAGTGGCTGCCGCCTTCCGGATCGCGGTGCAGGTAGGCCATCAGATCCAGACGGGTATTGTCGGTGATACGCCAGGTCAGGCTCGGCATCAGGGCGTAACGCTCTTCCTTCAGCGGATCGAACTGGGAATCGGCATAGCGGGTCATCCCGCTGAGGCGCACCGCCACGCGGTCGTTATCATCAACCGGGCCAGTGACGTCGAACATCGCCCCACGCTGGTTATTGTTACCGGCGAAGAGCTTGATCTCCCCACCAGGATCGAACGATGGCTTACGGGAGGTGAGCGCCACAATCCCGCCCGGCGATGAGCGGCCATAGAGCACGGAGGCCGGACCGCGCACGACTTCGATACTGTCCAGGAACCACGGGTCAACCACCAGCGAGCTGTGGGAGTTGGTGTCGCCCATCATCTTCAGGCCGTCGAGGTAGACGTTGTCCAGGCTGCCGTCCGAGAAACCGCGCAGCACCATGTAGTCAAAGCGGTTTGACGCCCCGATCTGGTTGCTGTAGACCCCCGGCGTGTAGCTCACGGCCTGACGCACGCTGGTTGCGCCCTGCTCTTCAAACTGCTCGCGAGTGACGATAGAGACCGACTGCGGGGTTTCAATATCCGGTGTTTCAAGCTTGGTGGCCGCAGACTGCATCTGCGAGGTCACCACCACGGTGTCAGTTTTTTGGGCATCCTGCGCCAGTAAAGGAAAAGCAACGCTACCGGTAACCCATCCCACCAGCAGTGCCAGACGCGATTTAGCAAACATAACCCTCTCCAGAGATATTTCTTATTGTTAATAAGAATTATTACCTTTTTGAGAGTGCAAACGGCTATGCGTGCCGCCAGGTTACGTATGCGCGATGCTAAACCACACGGAATGCATTCGCGCGACAGGAGAAATTACGTTAGCGGAGTTTGCGCACGTCCCCCGGTGAAATCCCGTAATGACGACGAAACGCGGTGGCAAAGTTGGTGGCATGCTGATACCCGCACATCCAAGCCGCCTGCTGCACGCTGTGGCCTTCCAGCAGATAGCGGCGCGCCAGCGCAAGGCGACAGTCGCGAAGGTAATCGAAAAGCGTGCAGCCGTAGCGCTGACGGAACTTGCTGCGCAGGCTGCTTGGGCTCATTGCGGCAAGGGCTGCCAGCTGCGCGAGAGTATGATCCCGTTCAGGAGACTGTTCCAGCAGGCTCCTCACGCGTTCAAGACGCGCATGCTCAGGCCGGCGCGGGCAAGGCTGCTGGCGCTGGTTGAGGCCATGGCCGAGCAGCTGATACATCAGCCCCTCCAGCAACAGCTTGCGTGAGAGCACGCTTCCCCCCTGCCGCTGCGCATGCAGAATACCTGACATCACAAACTCGGGAACCTGCCAGACAAACGCGGGTGCATTCAGGCTTTGCCATTCCAGAAGCAATGACTCAAGCAGGGCTTCACGTCCGGCATCGTGCGGGTAGACGCCAAACGAGAGCGTTTTCAGCGTGCTGTCGGCATCGTGACGCGCGCTCATTACCTGATCTTCACTCAGACGTGAGCTGAACGCCATGCCCGGGCGGACGGGATAATTGATACCATTGAGCGTGAGCGTCACGCACCCTTCCAGCACCACCAGCATATAGAGCGGGCTGCTGTGGCGAGAGGTGGTTTCATAGGGCTGTAATACACGTACGTCGGAGTGGGTCAGCGAAATGCCGGACGAGAGCATCATCTCTTCAACATTCCCCTGCAACACGGGACTACCGCTGACCTGCGCCTCTTTTAACTGGGGGAAACGGTAGTCGATGCCGTAGCGCTCGCCGAATACCTGAAAATCTTCAACAAAAAATATGCGTTTCGCTGATCTATTTTCACTCTGGAGCATCATTTGGGGCCTGCATCGGGGAAAGGACAGGCAAAACAGTACCATCCATTTGTAATGGCAGCAATCACCGGGCGCAGACACTATTACGCTCCGGACGAAGCCGGAGCGAAGGCATATATTTCCTTGCGAGAAATATATTTATGCTTCCTGCCACTCAGCAAAAACCTCTTTATGGTTTTTGGTCAGGACCACTTTATTATCTTCGACCTTATCAACCCAGCCGAGAGGAATAAAGTGGTGCTTGCCGCCCGATTCCGGATCGCTCTTCGCAAGCTTGATACGCTCACCATCAAGATGGTCCACAACCCCGACGTGCGTTCCGCAGCTGGCGACAACCTGAGTGTGATCCTTAATTGCGCTTTTATCTACCATAATTATTCTCCTGTTTCGGTTATTTGCCTGTTGCACGAAATTAACTGTAGCGCATAAATTCAGGCTTAAACGTCTTATTAGCATTTTGAAACATCATTGACAGAACCGAATATTAAGTCTACTTAACGCCGAAATGAAAAAATAAGAATGAGATGAATTATTACCGACTGATTATTTCCCGTTCATAATTAAATTATCGCAACCAACGAGGAGGTATTTATGACGATTCGCAATAATCGGGCAGAAATTTCACTGGCTCTTGGTGAAGCGGTTTTAGACATCGTGCAAAAAGGCCATGAAGTATCGCGAGAAAATCTCGCCCAGGCGATGAAAATCAAAGCGGAGAAAGAGCGCGACGATGAGCGGCTTCTTAACTACTGGAAGGCCTGTAATATGCTGGTCTGAACCTGGCGGCGTTTAGCCTGACTAAACGCCGCCTGCTGTTACTCGTCGAAGAACCAGTAGCCCTGATTAATCAAACCGGTCAGCTCTTCCACAAACGCCGGATTATTCAGCGCATCGCCCAGCTCAGCCTGGCCGAGCTCGGTGAAGCGGCACAGCGCATCCGCACCGTTCACATCCGCCGTTTCCAGCTGTTCGCTGTTGATAAAGACGCTGCCGTTGATGTTCAGCACGCGCAGCCCGCTCAGGCGGGAGAGCGTTTCGCCCCCTTGCAGCGCGTCGAGCACCTCTTCTGCGGAATACGGCGGCTCGGCGGCGGCAATATCCAGCTCGTGACGCGGCGTGGAGACGAAGCTGCCAAACCATTTCGTAAAATCATCTGGCTTGCTAATCATGTCGATCATCATCTGGCGAATGCGATCGAGCTCGTACTGCTCCACGCGGCCAGGGTGTTCGCGGCAGGTCAGATCCGGATCGCTGTAATGTTCGCCGCCCAGATCGTTCTCCAGCGCGTAGTCGGCAAAGCTGCTGATCAGATCGCGACCGTTCGGCCCGCGGAAACCGACAGAGTAGTTGAGCGCGGTTTCATGGGTGAAGCCGTCATGCGGGAATCCAGGCGGAATGTAGAGGATATCGCCCGGGGCCAGATCTTCGTCGATGATCGGCTCAAACGGATCGACGTGCAGCAGGGCCGGATGCGGACAGAACTGACGCATCGGCAGCTTGTCCCCCACGCGCCAGCGGCGGCTGCCCATCCCCTGGATAATAAACACATCGTACTGATCGATATGCGGCCCAACGCCGCCACCCGGGACGGAGAAGGAGATCATCAGGTCATCAAGACGCCAGTCCGGCAGGACGCGGAACGGACGCACCAGCTCTGCTGCGGGCATATGCCAGTGGTTCACCGCCTGCGCCAGCAGGGACCAGCCGGTTTCACCGAGGTTATCGAAATGCTCAAACGGGCCATTGCTCGCCTGCCACTTGCCGTTAGCATGGCTTACCAGGCGGCTATCAACTTCCGGCTCCATCGCCAGACCCGCCAGTTCATCAGGGGTAATGGGGTCGACAAAATTCGGGAAGGCATTTTTCAGCACAACGGGTTGTTTTTGCCAGTATTTTTCAAGAAATTCCGGCCAGTTCAGGTTCAGTTGATACGCCATGGGTAGCACCAGTGAGAGGGGAGACAGGCGCGATTATAGAAGAGACAGCGAGGGGGGAACTTGTCATGGGTCAATCGAGCGCGCGTAGGTCGGGTAAGGCGAAGCCGTCACCCGACGCACACGCCGGCTTAAACTTAATCCAGGTTCAGCTCGTCATAATGGGTAATCAGTTTACCCACGATGCCGTAGTCCAGCGCTTCCGCCGGTGACATCCAGAAGTTACGGTCGGTGTCTTTCTTCACTTTCTCCAGCGGCTGGCCGGTGGCGTCAGCAATCAGCTTGTTCACGCGCTCCAGCATGCGGATGATCTCGCGCGCTTCGATTTCGATATCCGTTGCCTGACCGCGCACGCCGCCCAGCGGCTGGTGGATCATAAAGCGGGTATTCGGCAGAGCGTAGCGGTGCTCTTTTTTCGCCGCCAGGAAGATGGTAATCCCGGCGCTCGCCACCCAGCCGGTGCCGATCACATGCACTTCCGGACGGATAAACTTAATGAAGTCGTGGATGGTGTCGCCCGCTTCTACATGGCCGCCCTGACTGTTGATGTACAGCTTGATCGGATCGTTGCTGACGCTTTGCAGCAGGATCATCTGAGTGATGACCTTCTGGGCCAGCTCCTGGTTAATCTCTCCGGAGATGACAATCGAACGGGATTCCAGCAGTTTTTGCTGTAGAGCGCCCGCGCCGTTTGTTCCTTCCGCTTTTTCCTTGTCGCTTTCTTTCAGTGTGTAGTGCATTGTTGTTTCCTCAGCTTGTCGCGCTCAAAACCAGAGTGTAGCCTGTTTTACCGGTGAAAGTCCTCACAGACAAATAACGAGGGATCTTATGAATATTGCACATGTCGCACTCTGGACCCGCAGCCTGGACGCGCAGGTTCAGTTCTGGGAAACGGTGTTTGGCGGCCGCAGTAATGACCGCTACGTCAGCAAAAATCGTCCGGGGTTTAAATCTCACTTTATTACCCTGGATGACGGGCCGACCATCGAGCTGATGACGCTGCCGGGCCTGCCCAGTGCACCTTCGCACCCGGAATTTGTCGGCTGGGCGCATATCGCCATCAACGTCGGCAGCAAAGCGCAGGTGGACAGTATGGCAGCGCAGGCGCAGGCAAGCGGCTCCCTGCTCAGCGCCCCGCGTATGACCGGGGACGGTTTCTATGAAGCGGTGATTGCGGACCCGGACGGCAACCGTATTGAGCTTGTCGGTGCATAAAAACAGCGTTTCGTTCCTTCATCGCCTCCGCTCCAGCTCGCTATACTTCATATGGTTATCATATTGCTAAATGATAATGATATTTAATGTGTTAAGATGAAAGTCAGCATAAACAGTCTCTTACGTAGCCATAGTGACTGTTTACATCCTCGACATTTAAATCAACACCGGGGCGGTGAATGGAACACATTGTTTATGTGGTTGATGACGATGACACAGTCAGGCAGTCCGTTGTCAGGCTGCTGGAATCTGCGGATATATATGCCCTTGGCTTTTCCTCAGCAGAAGCCTTTCTCAGCCATCCCTTTGAGGATCTGCCCTCCTGCGTGATCCTCGATATGCAAATGCCCACGATAACCGGGTTTGATGTCGCAGATGCGCTGAAAGACAGCGGGCGGGAAATACCGATCATCTTTCTCACCGGCCACGGCACCATCCCTATGTCCGTCCGGGCGATCAAAGGCGGGGCCTACGAATTTCTCACTAAGCCCGTTGAATCCAGCGCGCTCATCGGCTCCATCGAATCCGCGCTCAGGCTGGCACAGCACAACGCCGCCCGCGTCAAAGAGCACTACGCCCTGAAACAGCGCCACATGTCCCTCACGCCGCGCGAGCATGAGGTGCTTGAGCTGGCCGTCAGCGGCAAGCTCAACAAGCAGATCGCCGCCGAGCTGGGCGTCAGTGAGATTACGGTGAAAGTGCACCGCCGCCGGGTGATGGAGAAAATGCAGGTCCGCTCCGTGGCTGAACTGGTCAGGGCCGTCGAGCGCCTGACCAAACATCAGCCAGCGGAATAACCGTTACATCTCCTGTCCGGCAAGCGGCAACGCGAAGGTAAACACCGTGCCGTACGGCTCTCTGCGGCGCGCGCTCAGTTTCCCCCGGTGCCGTTCAATAATGCTGGCGCTGATGGTCAGCCCCATGCCCATTCCCTGCGCTTTGGTCGAATAGAACGAGTCAAAGATCCGCTCGGTGAGCTCCGGCTCAATGCCGCTGCCGGTATCGGCGATCTCAAAGATCACCTTCCCTTCAGCGCAGTTCGCGGTGGCGATCGTGATGCTGCACGGGCGATCCGTCACTTCCGCCATCGCTTCCATCGCATTCATCACCAGGTTAAGCAACACCTGCTGGATCTGCACGCTGTCGCCGATGATAAAGCTGTCGTCAGCGTTCAGAAGATAATCAACGCTTATGTGTCGCAGCTCAAGTTCGCTGCGGGAAAGCATAATGATGTGGTGGATCAGGAAGTGCAGATCGATTCGCGTAAACGTGGGGTCCTGTTTGCGCGTCAGAGACTGAATGCTGCGGATGATCTCCCCTGCCCGCTCGCCCTCGGCGGCGATCTCCTCCAGCCCCTCGCGCACTTTTTCCAGCCGCGCCGGATCGCGGTTGAGCCAGCGCAGGCTCGCGCCGGCGTTCGAGACAATCGACATCAGCGGCTGGTTGATCTCGTGCGCGATCGAGGAGGTCAGTTGCCCGACGGTAGTGGCTCGTGAGACCCGCGCCAGATCCGCCTGCGCCACCCGCATCGCATCCTCCGCCGCCCGCTGGCTGGTGATGTCGGTAATGATGCCGTAATACTCATTCACCTCGCTGCCCACCCCCACCGGATCGCCAATCCCGAGGATGTAACGAACGGAGCCGTCGGTGCGGATGATGCGAAACTCCGCGCGCATCGACAGCCCGTCACGCACGCTCTGATTAACGAGGGTGCTGATCCGGCCATAATCATCCTCATGCACGAAGGTCAAAAACTCCGCCATTGAGATCATCTTTTGCTGCTCCGGCAGGCCAAGGATACGGGCGTACTCTTCGGACATAAACATCAGATCCTGCACCAGCTCCCAGCGCCAGCTGCCGGTATGGCTGATCTGCTCGCCCAGCATCAGCGAGGTCTGGCTTGCGCGCAGCTCTTTCTCCACCCGCCGGCGCTGGATGTTTTCCGCCAGCAGCTCGGCGTAGAGCCGCGCCGTCTCCAGCGAAACCGCCGCCTGCGCACCCAGCAGGCTGACCACGCGCGAATGTTCGGCGGTAAACACCTCCGGCATCAGGCGGTTTTCCAGATACAGAATCCCCACCAGCCGCGCCTGTTTGAACATCGGCACGCACATCACGGCGGCGCCGGACGTCACCAGATACGGATCCTGGCTGAACGGGTGGAACTCCTCCGGTTTGCCGGTGCGGATCTCCTGCCCGGTGCGGATCACCGCGGCCAGCACCGACAGCGGCATGTCCGTCGCCATCGGTGACGCCTTCAGGATGCGCACCCGCACGCCGTCGGTACTGGTCCAGGCGCTGGCTTCAATCTCCGGGATGTGATTATCGCTGACGCGCAGCAGCAGGCCACGCTGCGCCCCGGCCCGTTCAAGCAGCAGCGTCATCAGGTTTTCGATTAAACGTTCAAGGTTGATCTCTTCGGATAAGGCGCGTGAGGCTTTGATGACGCTCTGTAAATCGCGGATCACCTCGTTCTGGGCAAACGCCGCCGTGTCATACGCGCGGCTCTGCCCGGAGGCCAGCAGATGGGGGAAATCCTGCTCCAGCTGGCGCACCTTGGCCTGCGCCCCGACGCGCCCCCAGGCGGCAATCGCGCCGCGGAAATGGGCGTCGGAGGCGGTCGGGTAGCCGCAGGCCAGCGAGAAACGCCCGGCCAGCTCGTGCGCCAGGGCATTGATCGGGTTAAACCCGCCCTCCCGCGAGAGTCGCACCGCTTTTTCATACTGCTCCAGCGCGATGCTGTTCATGCCGTCCAGACGGACGATTTCGGCATAAATCAGCGCCTCTTTATCGGCAAATGTGCCCGGATTGATCCGCGCCCAGAGGGCAATTTTGTCGTAATGGTGATGAATACTGCGGCGATAATCCGCCGAAAAGGTTTCCGGCGTGAGCTGGCGGGAGAGCGCCAGCGCGCTGTAAAAATGGTAATCCAGCAGATGAATATGACCCGGCGCGGACCACGCATACCAGCCCGCCATTTCTAAATCCGCCTGTGCGTCGGCGTATTCGCCGCAGGAAAAGTGCGCCATCCCGCGATAGAGCCAGTACCAGAAGAGCATGGTCGAGGTCTGCTCGGGCGCCTGCTCCGGCGGCGCGGGCAGCAGATCGTCAGGCAGCGCCTGGGCGGCGCTCCATGGGCCCGTCACCGGCGTGCGTAAAAACTCCACGTAGCGGCGCTGAATGTGCAGAACGGTTTCAATGTCCTGATAATCCGTTTTGCGCACAAAGGCCAGACCGCGATCGATGCTGGTCAGCACGCCATCCAGATGGTCGCCCCGGGAGAGGAAGTTAATGATCTGATGACAGGCCGCGAAGCAGGCCATCGTCATGTCGCCGTGGGTCACCGCTGAGGTAAAGCAGGCCTTGGCGCACTCGATAGTGTACGACAGCGGCTGGGTCCAGACGCTGAGCTGGTCGAGCGGCAGCAGAGTTTTGGCTTCATAGGCATCATAGCCGTGGCGGTTCACCAGCTCACGAGCCAGCGTGCCGTACTCAAACCCGAGACGGTATTCGGCGTAGCGGTGGCCAATCAGCACGCCAAACCAGGCCATCGCCGTGGTGGAAGCACCGGTTATGCCGTGATCGAGCGTGAGGTGCATCATCCGGCACAGGAGTAAAAAGTGCAGGCGCGGGCAGGTAAAGCTGGCGAAAATACTGGCGCTGTAAAGCAGGTTCATCACCGCTTCGGTCTCTGCGTTCTCCATCAGCTTAAGCTGAGAAAACGGGTTCTGCGGCGCGTCGGCGGTGCGTTGACAGAACTGCTGCCAGGCCTCGTCACATTCGGCATTTTCCGGGTAGCGGCTGATCTGGATCCCGAACACGCCCAGCCAGCATAACGACGCCTCCAGCGCCAGGCGGATCTCCGACTGGCGCATATAAACTTCCGCCAGCAGGTTGGCGGCCAGCGCTTTCTCCGTCAGCCCGCCCGGTGAACCGAGGATCGCATCGCACAGCGCACGTGTGCGCTCCAGGTGTCCGAGCGCAAACTCACAGCCCGCCTCTTCGATATCCAGCATAAAGTCCGAGACCGGGCCCGCATTCCCCAGCGCTCTGGCGGTCTGGATATAGCTTAAGGCGGAAAGGTAATCGCCGGTACGCTTCGCACGCCGCGCGGCCTGAAGGCTCAGCTCCCGGAATCGCTGCCGCTGGGGTGCAGGCTGGATGCAGTCCAGCGCGGCGCTGACGTGGTGAACCGCGCGGAACAGCAGTTCGTTGCCCGCCGTCTGCCGCGCGGCATCCGCCAGCAGGCTGGCGGTGGTCAGGTGCAGATGGCTTTTCTCGCCCTCATCCAGCAGGGCAAAGGCGGCTTCCTGCACCCGATCGTGGGTAAAAGCGTACTCTTTCTCCGTCAGCACAATCAGCTGAGCGGTCACCGCCGGATGAAGCGCGTAGCGGATTTCCGCCGCCGACCGCCCCACCACGCGGCACAGCATCTCCAGCTCGCCCGTGCAGCCGAGGCAGGCGATGCTGCCCAGCAGGCGGCGCGTCTCGTCGGGCATCTCCTTGAGCTGTTCAAGCACCAGCGTCACCACGTTCTCGGTGTAGTGCCGGGCGCGGATGGCCTGGAGATCGTAATGCCATTTCCCCTGATATTTGTTGTGCACCACCAGTCCGTCATCGACGATGCGGCGGAAAAATTCCTGCACGAACAGCGGGTTGCCGCCGGTTTTTTCATGGATCAGCGTGGCAAGATCGGCGGTACCGGTACTGCGGGCATGAAAAATCCCCCCGAGCCAGCGCGCCACGGCCTTCACCGACAGCGGCTGCGGCACGATCGTCGTGGCGTGTTGCGCCGCCTCCGGCAGGCTCGCCAGCGCGGTCTGCAAGGTGGGCTCAGAAAGCGAACTGAGATCGCGGTGCGCCACCACCACCAGCAGCGGGATGGCGCCGCAGGCGCGCAGCAGGTGATCGAGCGTTTGCAGGCTGGCGGCGTCGATCCACTGCACATTATCCAGCAGCAGCACCAGCGGCGCGCCCTGGGTGGCGAAGGTTTTCACCAGCGCCAGCACCATATGGCTGAAGCGCGCCCGCGCGTCGATGGAAAAGGTATCCGCAGAGAAACGCGGTTTGTTCTCAAGGAGTAAATTCAGCTCCGGCACCAGGCTAACGGCCAGCTCCTCGAAGCCTTCCAGCGCCCGCGACAGGCGGATTTTCCACGTCGCTACCTCCCCGGCTGGCAGCCCGAGCAGATGCAGCGTGAGCGTCCGAAACGCCGAACTCAGCACGCCGTAGGGCAGCGTGGGAGAATATTGATCGACCTTGCCCACCGCCAGCAGCACCTTGCGCTGTTGCAGCGATTTCAGCGTGGTGGCGATCACGGAAGATTTGCCGATCCCCGAAGGCCCCCCAATAGTCACCAGTTCCGGCGCACCGCTCTGGCTGACCCGCTCAAACGCGGCGATGACGTCGCTGGCCTGCGGATGCGCAGAGAAAAGCGAATCGGCAAGATGGATCGCCGGAGAGCGATCCTGCTGGCCGGGAATAAAGTCGACGATCTCACCTTCGGCGGTCAGCGTCGCCTGGCAGCGCCTGAGGTCGGCAATCAGCCCGTCGACGGTCTGATAGCGATTCTCCGGATTCTTCTCCAGCAGCTTAAGGATAATGGTCGACAGCATGCCGGGTACGTCCGGGCGCACCCGCCCCGGCGCAAGCGGCTCAGAGGCAATGTGGTAATGCGCCCAGTTGGTCTGGTCATCAGCGCTCAGTTCAAACGGCAATCGCCCGGTCAGAAGTTCATAAAGCACGATACCCAGACTGTAGAGATCGCTCCGGCTGTCGACGGCGCGCCGGGTACGCGTGGTGTGTTCCGGTGACATGTAGGCGGGCGTGCCGCCAGACGCGGCAAGCCGGGACTGGGAGAACGCGTCGGAGGTGCCGCAGGAAAGACCGAAGCTGCAAAGACGGCAGGTGGCGTCGTGATGAACGAAGAACGCCCCGGGTTTGATATCGCCGTGGATCAGGTTGTGCAGATGCATCTGGCGCAGGGGACCGCAGATGCGGATCGCCATTTCGATAAAGCGGGCGATCCCGGAAATCGCCTTACCTGCCCGGCACGCCAGCAGTTCAAAGCAGAACGGCGCGTAGACCAGCGCAAAACGTCCGCGGTACTGGGTTGAAGCGACGGGCCGGATAGCCCAGCCGTCATGAAGCCGGTCGCGCAGGGCAAACTCGTTTTTCAGCAGCCGCGTTGCCCGCTCCTCTTCTTCATCGCTGACCGCGGTGGCAATAATAAACGAACCGCCGGACTGGGGATGTCGCCCGTTCATCCAGGAGATGCCGCCCTCCTGCGCCAGCACGGTAAAAATGACATCCTCTTTCAGAACAAAAGCCCGCCCTTCATGGAGACTTCCCCGGGCGGGCCAAAATGCAGGCGACGTATGTTCGTTCATCCGCGATCCTTATTGTCGGCGGGTCAGCTCCCGCTGAATATGATCCAGCAGAATATCGATGTTAATCGGCTTACGCAAAAATGCAGCGGCGCCCAGACTGAGTGCATACCGCTGCATATTTTCATCAGCATGACCGGAGATAAACAGTATTGGCGGTGGCGGCGTGGCCAGCAACCGCAGCTTCTCAAACAGCTCGATGCCGTTCATGCCGCGTAGCTTGATGTCGGTGATCACCAGCGACGCGCCGGACAGGGCGAGAGGGTGGCTCAAAAACACCTCTGCCGAATCGAAGGTATCGGTAGCATACCCTTCCGATTGCAGCAGGTTACTGAGCCCGCTGCGAACAGAGCGTTCGTCATCAATGATGGCAATGCGCCACGGCAGCGTCATGCTGTCTTTCCTCAAACAAATCGTTACGCGTCGCGGCTTTCCTTCGCGGGCGCTGGGGGCGCGGTACCGCTGATCTTCGGTACGCATTCATGACGAAACCAGGCCAGGGTCAACGGTTCGCGGCTCACCAGACGCCGTCCGATGGGGATCAGCTGTTCACCCACCAGCATGCCGAACAGGCCAAGCAGCGCGACGACCGGCGGCGCCGGGGAATGCACGTCGAGCAGTGCGTAAAGTACCCCAGCCGCGACCCCGCACACCAGCGAAATAATCCAGGCCTTCATGATGACGCTCCGGTCAGGTGCTGAACGTGGGGAACCGTCACCTGCACGCCCGCGGGATTATCGCGGGATAAAAGATGACGCATCGCCTGTTCCCCCGCCAGCATCCCCAGCAGGCCAATCAGCGCCAGCGCGGGCGGCGCGGGGGAACGCACCTTCAGCACGGCATACATCAGGCCAATCAACACGCCTGCCGCGAGGGATATCAACCCTGTACTCATTGTGAACTCCAGAGAAAAAGGCAGCGGCGAGCCGGATGAGGGACCAGCCCGCCAGCGGGACTTAGCGTGCCGGAACCGGCGCTAAGGTGCGGTGCTCGCTCTTCTGACGAGACGGCGCTTTGTGCACCATGGTGTAGGCGTAATCCACACCCATTCCGTAGGCACCGGAGTGCTCGCGCACGATATCCATCACCGCGGTGTAGGTCTCTTTGCGCGCCCAGTCACGCTGCCACTCCAGCATCACCTGCTGCCAGGTAACCGGGATCACGCCCGCCTGGATCATGCGCTGCATCGCGAAGTCGTGGGCTTCTTTGGAGGTGCCGCCGGAGGCGTCTGCCACCATATAAATTTCGTAGTCGCCTTCCAGCATCGCGCACAGGGCAAAGCTGTTATTGCACACTTCGGTCCACAGGCCAGCGACAACCACCTTCTTCTTGCCGTTGGCCTTCAGCGCGTCGCGCACCTTCTGGTCGTCCCAGGAGTTCATGGAGGTACGCTCCAGAATGTCCTGGCCCGGGAACACGTCCAGCAGCTCCGGATAGGTATTGCCGGAGAAGCTTTCGGTCTCAACGGTGGTGATGATGGTTGGGATGTTGAACACCTTAGCCGCTTTCGCCAGCGCCACGGTGTTGTTTTTCAGCACCTGGCGGTCAATAGACTGCACGCCGAACGCCATCTGTGGCTGGTGATCGATGAAGATGATCTGACAGTTGGCAGGGGTTAAGACTTCGAGCTTAGAAGTGGTCATAAGATTATCCAGTGAGGTTAAAGGTTAAAATCGCCGCGAACAGCACGCCGATAAAATCGCGTTCATCCTATGACCCACAGCGCTGTGGTGTAATTATCTCTTCGTATAGTTAACCTTAGGTATAGTTATACTTTGGTATACCTATCCTATTGTATAACTGGATCTTTGCCGAAACCGGTTCCCATAATCCTGACCATTCCCCTCTTAGTCTGGAGCTATTATGGTTACCCTCGGTAAAGCCGATCTCATTCTGGTTAACGGCCAGTTTCACACCGTCGATCGCGAGAATCCTGTCGCGGAAGCCGTTGCCGTGCGCGACGGAAAATTTCTGGAAGTGGGTACCGTCGCCGAGGTGATGCAACACCACTGCGACGGCACTAAGGTGGTCGACTTAAAAGGCCACACCGCCATCCCCGGCCTGAACGACTCGCACCTGCACCTGATCCGCGGCGGCCTGAACTACAACCTCGAGCTGCGCTGGGAAGGCGTGCCGTCCCTGGCCGACGCCCTGCGGATGCTAAAAGAGCAGGCCCTGCGCACGCCATCGCCCCAGTGGGTGCGCGTGGTGGGCGGCTGGAGCGAGTTCCAGTTCGCCGAGCGCCGCATGCCGACCCTGGACGAAATTAACGACGCCGCGCCTGACACCCCGGTGTTTATCCTCCACCTGTACGACCGCGCCCTACTCAACCGCGCCGCGCTGAAGGTGGTCGGCTACACCAAAGACACGCCAAACCCGCCGGGCGGGGAGATCCAGCGCGACGCCAACGGCAACCCGACCGGAATGCTGATCGCCCGTCCGAACGCCATGATTTTGTACGCCACGCTGGCGAAAGGGCCGAAGCTGCCGCTGGAGCAGCAGGTCAACTCCACGCGCCAGTTCATGCGCGAGCTCAACCGCCTGGGTCTGACCAGCGCCATCGACGCGGGCGGCGGCTTCCAGAACTACCCGGAAGATTACGAGGTGATTGCCGAGCTGCACGAGAAAAAGCAGATGACCATCCGCATCGCCTACAACCTGTTTACCCAGCGTCCGGGCCACGAGCTGGAAGACTTTGAAAAATGGACCGATATGCTTACGCCGGGCCAGGGCAGCGATTTCTTCCGCCACAACGGCGCAGGCGAGATGCTGGTCTTCTCCGCCGCCGATTTTGAAGACTTCCTCGAGCCGCGCCCGGATCTCGCACCGGGCATGGAGGACGAGCTGGAGCGCGTAGTGCGCCATCTGGTGGAGCACCGCTGGCCGTTCCGCCTGCATGCCACTTACAACGAATCCATCAGCCGCATGCTGGACGTGTTCGAGAAGGTGAACCGTGACATTCCGTTCAACGGCCTGCACTGGTTCTTCGACCACGCTGAAACCGTGTCGCAGGCCAACATTGACCGCATCAAAGCACTCGGCGGCGGCATTGCCGTCCAGCACCGCATGGCCTTCCAGGGCGAGTACTTTGCCGAGCGCTACGGCATCGAAGCCACCCGCCACACGCCGCCGGTGGCGAAAATGCTCGAGACCGGCGTGCCGGTGGGCCTGGGAACGGACGCCACCCGCGTGGCGAGCTATAACCCATGGACCGCGCTCTACTGGCTGGTCTCCGGCCGCACCGTTGGCGGGATGCAGATGTACGATCACAGCGCCCGTCTGGATCGCGATACCGCCCTCATGCTCTGGACCCAGGGCAGCGCGTGGTTCTCCAGCGAACAGAACCAGAAAGGGCAGATCAAAGCGGGCCAGCTCGCGGATCTGGCGGTGCTCAGCAAAGATTACTTCCGCGTGCCGGAGGAGGAGATCAAGGGCATCGAGTCCGTCCTCACCGTGGTGAATGGCGATATCGTCTATGCCGCAGGCGCTTTTGGCCCACTCGCGCCGCCCGCCATTCCGGTCCTGCCCGAGTGGTCCCCGGTGGTGAAGGTGCCGGGCCACTACCGCAGCGCGCCGCCGCAGGCCGCACGCGTGGGTATGAGTGTGGCTCACCACTGTAGCGGCCCGTGCGGGGTTCACAACCACCAGCATGACTTTGCCCGCACGTCAGAGATGCCGGTATCCGACGATAACGCTTTCTGGGGTGCGCTGGGTTGCAGCTGCTTTGCATTCTGATGAAACAAAATGACGCTTCGCCCCGGATCGATCCGGGGCTGTTCTTTCTGCGCCTGACCGGCAGTCTGCTGCTGCTTTACGTGCACGGTCTGCCGAAGGTGCTGCACTTCAGCGAAGAGCTGACGCGCATCGAAGATCCGTTTGGTTTTGGGCCGTATGCCAGTCTGATCCCGGCGATCGTCGCCGAGGTGATCTGCCCGCTGTTTATCATTGCGGGGATTTACACCCGCCTGGCGTGCCTGCCGATTATCGCCGTGCTGCTGGTGGCGATGCTGGCGGTCCACCCGAACTGGTCGATTGCCGAGGGGCAGTTTGGCTGGCTGCTGCTGATTATCTTCACCACCCTCGCCCTTACCGGGCCGGGCCAGTGGCGAGTGCAGCGTAAAACAACGGAGAGGTTCGCATGACCCAGGTAAACGACGTTCGCGACGCACACGTCGAGACGACGCCCGCCCCCGCGGTTTCACCCTGGCAGCCGCTGAGCCAGCCGGTGTTCCGCATGCTGTGGATCGCCACGGTGGTCTCTAACGTCGGCTCATGGATGAGCGACGTCGGTATCAACTGGAGCATGCTGACGCTCAGCGCCGATCCGCTGGATATCGCGCTGGTGCAGGCGGCGAGCAGCCTGCCGATGTTCCTTTTCGCCCTGCCGTCCGGGGTGATGGCGGACATCGTTGATCGACGTAAATACCTGCTCTTCTCCCAGCTGTGGGTGTTCATTGCCGCCGCCGGGCTGACGCTGCTCTCTTTTACCGGACACGTCACCCCCACCGTTCTGCTGGCGGCGACGTTTCTGCTGAGCGTAGGTGCGGCCATGAGTTCGCCGCCGTTTCAGGCGATTGTCCCTGACCTGGTGAGCAAGCCCGAGCTGGGTTCCGCCGTGGCGCTTAACTCGCTCGGGGTCAATATCAGCCGGGCAATTGGCCCTGCGCTGGGCGGTTTTCTGCTGTCGCTTGCCGGGCCGTGGATGGTGTTTGCCCTGAACGCGCTGTCCGTGATGGGCGTGGCGTGGGTGCTGTGGCGCTGGCGTCCGGCACCGTCCGTGCAGCGTTTGCCACCGGAGCACTTCTTCTCCGCGGTGCGCTCCGGGATTCGCTACGTGCACGCCGCGCCGGTGCTGCGCAACGTGCTGGTGCGCACCGTGGCCTTTTTTGTTTTCGGCAGCGCGGGCTGGGCATTGCTGCCGCTGGTGGCGCGCCGCGAGCTGGGCTTAGGCCCGGCGGGCTACGGCGTGATGCTGGCGTGTATCGGCCTTGGCGCCATTGCCGGGGCCATCCTGCTGCCGCGTCTGCGCCAGCGGCTGAACGCCGATCGGCTGATGGTGGCCGCCAGCCTGACGTTTGCGATCACCATGCTGGCGCTGGCATTTGTACGTCACTTTTGGCTGCTAAACTTGTTTGAGTTCTTTACCGGCTTCGCGTGGATTGCGGTGCTCTCCACCCTCAACCTTGGCGCGCAGCGCAGCGCCGCACGCTGGGTAAAAGCCCGGGCGCTGGCGGTGTATCTGACGGTCTTTTTCGGTTCGATGACCGCAGGCAGCGCCGTCTGGGGCCAGATCGCCTCGCAGTTCGGCACGCCGGCTTCGCTGGTTGTCGCCACGCTGGGGATGGTGCTGGCGAGCATGACGGTGTTCCGCTGGAAGCTGGAGAAAGATCCGGATTTAAATCTCGACCTGAGCGGGCAGCCGCTGGACGGGGTGGAGATTGAACTCCCGAACGAGCGTGGCCCGGTGCTGGTCTCGCATGAGTACATCATCGACCCGCAGAACGCGAAAGCGTTTTTGCAGGCCGTGCACGAGCTACGCCGGGTGCGCCGCCGCGCCGGGGCGATGAGCTGGGCGGTGTACGAAGATATTGAACGTCCGGGTCTGTTTATCGAAACCTTCCTGATGGGTTCCTGGATCGAGCATCTGCGCCAGCAGGAGCGCCACACCATGAATGACCTCCTGTTGCAGAGCCGCGTTCTGGCTTTTCATCAGGGCACAACATCACCGGCAATTCGTTATCTGGTCGCGCCGGTCTGAACATAACAATCACCTGTAGAGGAACACACTATGGCAACGTTTAAGGCAAAAGATGGTACGCAGATTTATTACAAAGACTGCGGCGCGGGCAAACCGGTTCTTTTCAGCCACGGCTGGCCGCTGGATGGGGATATGTGGGACAGCCAGCTGAACCACCTGGCCGAGCGCGGCTACCGCACCATCGCCTTTGACCGTCGCGGGTTTGGACGTTCAGATCAGCCGTGGAACGGCTATGACTACGATACCTTTGCATCCGACATTAACGACCTGATCACCACGCTGGATCTGCGCGACGTGACGCTGGTGGGCTTCTCCATGGGCGGCGGCGACGTGACGCGCTACATCAACAACTACGGCAGCGAACGCGTGGCCGGTCTTGCCCTGCTGGGCGCGGTAACGCCCATTTTCGGCAAATCCGAAAGCTACCCGGAAGGGGTCGATCAGAGCGTGTTCAGCGGGATTCGCGACGGACTGCGTAAAGATCGCGCTCAGTTCATCAGCAATTTCACCACCCCATTCTACGGCACCAACGCCGGGCAGACCGTTTCTGCCGGTGCCCTGACGCAGACGCTGAACATCGCCCTGCTGGCGTCCCTGAAGGGCACCATCGACTGCGTAACCGCCTTCGCCGAAACCGACTTCCGCCCGGATATGGCGAAAATCGACGTGCCGACGCTGGTGATCCACGGCAGCAACGACCAGATCGTGCCGTTTGAAACGACCGGCAAGCTGGCGGCAGAGATGATCAAAAACGCCACGCTGAAAGTGTACGACAACGCGCCGCACGGCTTCGCGCTGACCCACCAGGACCAGCTCAACGAAGATCTGCTGGCGTTTGTGAAGTCGCTGTAAGTCATTACGCGAAGCCTGATGGCGCTTCGCTTATCAGGCCTACAAGGGCTGGTCCTGTAGGCCGGGTAAGGCGCAGCCGCCACCCGGCGCTTTCGCAGACGCATTCCGCTCCGCCAGCAGCCGACAAATCTCCGCATGCTTCTCCTCGGTAAAGTTAAAGCGCGACATAAAGCCCATTCGGATCAGCGAGCCTATCGCCGGTAACAAACAAATGCCGAAGAACAGCCCCGCCAGCACGCTGTCGCTCTGTGACTGCGCCTGCGGCACATAGTCGATCATCGTCAGAAACACGCCGATGAGCCCGCCGCCCACCGCCACCGACATCTTGCCGGTAAAGGTCTGCCCGGAGAAGGTGATCGCCGCGCAGCGCTTGTGGGTGTGATACTCCGCATACTCGATGGTGTCGGCAATCATCGACGAGGTGAGGATGTTGGTCATCATCACGAACAGCGTGCTCAGGCCGAGCAGGATAAACAGCAACGCCGTGTGCTGATAGCCCGTGAACCACATCACCACGCGCACCGCCACGTCCAGCCCGCAGAGGATCATAAACAGATTCCGCTTCTGCATCCGGCGCGTCAGCAGCGGGGCGACCAGGCACAGCACCGCCGCCACTATCCCCATCACGCCAATTGCCATTTGCAGGCTGCCGTCGCCCATATTGTTGATAAAGAAGTAGATATAGAGACCGCCCGCCACGTTATGGAACACGCAGAAAAAAAACGACAGCAGGACGATAAACAGCGGCTTGTTCTGGCGCAGGTTGTGGAAGGTGTCGCGCATCGTCACCTTTTCCGGGCTCGGCGGCACGCGCTCTTTGATCTGCATAAAGCCGTTGAGCATCAGCGGCAGGCCCACCAGCATCATCACCAGCGCCGCCATAAAGTAGCCTTTATCGTTGCTGTACTGGGCAAAGAACGCCGCCAGCTTCGGGAAGAAGATGTTAGCGCAGGCAATGCCCGCGTTCACCCCGAGCATCGCCGCCGTCACCGCGCGGGTGCGCTGGCCGGAGTCGTTGGTCATCACCGATGACATCGACCAGAACGGGATATCGGAGATGGCGTACAGCGTCCCCCACAGGATATACGTCACCCCGGCGTAGAGGATTTTGGTGGTCATATCCGCTTCGATTTTATAGAACGCCAGCAGGGTGACCCCGGTGATCAGCAGCGGGGCGATCAGTAAAAAGTGGCGAAACTTGCCGAACCGGCTGTTAATGGTGTCCATAATGCTGGCAAACAGCGGATCGTGAACCGCATCCCACGCACGGGCAATCAGGAAGATGGTGCTTGCCGCCAGCGCCGAGATCCCCAGCACGTCGGTGTAAAAATAGTTAATAAACGAACCCACTAAACCAAAGCTAAAACACTGACCTAAACCATAGCCAAAGTAAGACCACAACTCGCGAGACGGTATCTTCATTGTCATTGCCATAGTGCGTACCTGGTTGCCCGGCGACAGCGCGCCGGGTCATTATTATTAGCCCTGCGGATTCGGGGCGATTTTGCGCAGCTTCTTCATCAGCGCGATTTCAGCGCGTGAGAACGGGATACCGTTCTCCTCAAACACGTCGTGGAACCACAGGCGGCAGTAGTCCGTGGACTCCTTCATCACTACCGGCCACGGCAGCCAGGTCTGGGTTTTACCGCGCACCAGCCCCCACTGATACGGCGCGACCTTCGCCATGTACATCAGCGGGAGCTGCTCTTCGATGGTGCCGCCCACGTGACGCGCCAGCCATTCGGTGCAGAAGATTGGGCGGCCCAGCGCCTGAAGCTGCTGGATAATCGCCGTCATGCGCCCGGTATTGGTATAGGCGTGGTAGCTCACCACATCTGACAGCGCCAGCGCGGTCTGGTCCAGCGGGTGCTGGTAAAACGTCTCGCCCTCTTCTTCCGCCGGCAGACGCCACGCGCAGATGGTGAGCGGCTGGGTCGGGTCTTCCTCACGCACCCAGCGGAACGCCTGCTTCATCAACTCGTGCGCGCAGGTCTCCAGCTTCTCGTCGTACAACACCTCCTCCGTGCCGGTCGCGAAAATGCCGCGGTTGCCCGGCTCGTTATACAGATCCCAGAGCAATACGCGCTTATCCTCGCGGAACTGGCGCACAACGTCGCGGATATAGCGCTCAATCTGTGGCCAGCAGTCTCTATCGCACACCTTGTCGCGCCCCGGGCTCGCCGCCGCCTGGCTGTTGTGCTTGCCCGGTACGGGCGGCTTTTGCGGGCCGAGGTACGGCTCGTCGCCGGAGAACCCGCAGTCGTCCATCAGGGTCAGCATGGTGCTGAACCCATGACCGTCGGCAATCGTCAAAAAGCGGTCGATGCGCGCCATCAGCCCGTCGCGGTCATGCTCCCAGACGATAAACGGCAGGTTGATGCGCAGGGTGTTGTAGCCCGCCTCCGCCGCCCAGCCCAGCTCGCGGTCGATGGTGTCGGCATCGAAGGTCTCTTCCTGCCAGATATCGGTCCAGTTCACCGCCGTCGACGGCAGATAGTTAAACCCGCACAGCCAGCCTTTCTGCTGATACCACGCCTGTGCCTGCTCCCTGCTCCACTGCTCTTTCATTACGCATCCTCTTGCTGATAATATTTAGCTAATAAATATTAGTTGCAGAATAAATGCGCAAATCGTGGCGCTCAGAAAAGCGACGCCTCTCACAAAGTTCACGCTTCGATGGATGAGAAACGTGATCGACGGCGCTAAAGCGTGCGGTTAGGGTATGATGCGAAATCGCGAAAGGGAGAGGACGGATGAAGCGAAAAACAAAAGTGACGATGAACGATATTGCGCGGGCGGCAGGGGTGTCGCAGGCGACGGTATCGCTGGTGCTCAACCAGTCCCGCAACATCAAGCTCAGCGACGACACCCGCCAGCGGGTGATCAACGTCGCCACCGAGCTCGGCTACGACCGCCTCCCCGCCGTTCACGCCCCGCGCAACCAGGAAGAGATCGCCCTGCTGGTCAGCTCCATGCAGAGCTTCGACCCGTTTATCGACGCCATCAGCCAGGCGCGGGAAGCCGCGTGGCGCAACGAGACCCTGCTCACCGTCTACGACTACGGCGATGACATCGAGCTGGCGCTGAACATCATCCGCCAGCTGGAGAAGCGCAACTGCATCGGGATTATTCTCGCCTCTCCGGTTACCACGCTGGTGGACATGACGGCCTTCCAGGACTGCACCCGCATCCCGCTGGTGCTGCTCAACCAGCGCGACCCCGGCTCGCCGCTGCTGCCGTCGTTTATTCCGGACGACTACGCCAACGCCTTCCAGGTGACTAAACACCTCATCGCCTGCGGCGCCACGCGCATCGCCCACATCACCGGCGAGAGCTGGATGGAGGCCTCGCGCCAGCGTCTGGCGGGCTACCAGGCAGCATTACAGCAGGCCGGGCTGGCGTGCGACGACGGTCTGGTGCGCCAGACCAACTGGCAGTTCAGCGAGTCCTTTACCGCGACAGCTTCGCTGCTGGAACTGGCCGAGCGCCCGGACGCCATCTTCTGCGCCAGCGACTGGCTGGCGATCGGCTGCTACCAGGCGCTGGCGGTGAACGGCGTGCGCATTCCGCAGGATATGCTGCTGGCGGGCTACGACGACCAGAAGATTTCCGAGCAGCTCACCCCGCCGCTGACCAGCATCCAGTTGCCTTACAGCGAGCTGGGACGGCTGGCGGTGGAGTACCTGTGCAATCAGGAAGATGCCGCCACGCACGTGACGCTGGCGGGCAGGCTGAAGGTGCGCGCCTCAAGCCTCGTCTGAGGTAAACACCATGCCCGCGTAGGGCTTCTCGCGACACGCCGCCAGCCGCGCGGCGAGGCTGCCGACGTGCAGCTCCAGCTTGTGCCCGTCCGGGTCGAGAAAGTAAAACGATGCCCCCTCGCTTTTGTTCTGCTTCCAGACGGTGACGCCCGCCTGCTCAAGCCTTTGCGAGAACGGTTCAAAATCCGCTTCCGCCACGGTAAACGCGTAGTGGGTATAGTCGCTCTCCTGCGGCGGCACGTTCCCGCGCGCCTCGTCGTACGACAGGCAGACCCACAGATCGCCGCAGGTGAGATAGGCCCCGGTATTCCAGCGGGCGTGCAGCGCAAGCCCCAGCAGCTCGTGCCAGAAGGTGACGCTTTTTTGCAGGTCGCTGACCGCGAGGGTCAGGTGGTTGAGTGATTGCAGCATGACGTGCCCTTTTGTTTTTCGCGCCGGACATGGTACGGTAAAGAGATGAACATAAACCACGCCGTGCTCACCGTAAACCGCTGGTGGCTGCCTTCTTAAAGGCGGCACGGAGTAGTTTTCCTCATTTTCAGATAGCCGCCGAAAGGCGGCTTTCACTTTTCTAAGACCCTTTCGGCTACTGCACATTAAGGAGTCTTTATGAACGCACCCACCATCCTCACCGGCGATCGCCCAACCGGCCCGCTGCACCTCGGTCATTTCGTCGGATCGCTACGCCAGCGCGTGGCGCTTCAGCAGACGCATAACCAGTTTGTGCTGATTGCTGACCTTCAGGGGCTGACCGACAACGGCAGCAACCCGCAGAAGATCCGCGACAACATCCCCGAAGTGCTGGCCGACTACCTCGCCGCGGGCATCGACCCGAACCTGACCACGATCTGCCTGCAATCCGCCCTGCCCGCCCTTGCAGAGCTGACGATGCTGTATATGAACATCGTCACCGTCGCCCGCGTGGAGCGTAACCCGACGGTGAAAAACGAGATTGTGCAGAAAGGCTTCGCCCGCTCGCTGCCGGTCGGGTTTATGGCCTACCCCATCAGCCAGGCGGCGGACATCACCGCGTTCAAGGCCGAGTGCGTGCCCGTCGGCGACGACCAGCTGCCGATGATTGAGCAGACCAACGAGATTGTGCACAAGATGAACAGCCTGCTGCCCGCCCCGGTGCTGCGCCACTGCAAGGCGATGCTGAGCGACACCAGCCGCCTGCCCGGCATCGACGGCAGCGCCAAGATGTCGAAATCGCTGGGCAACACGCTGCACCTTTCGGCCAGCGAAGAGACCATTCACCGTGCGGTCAGCGCCATGTACACCGACCCGAACCACCTGAAGGTGAGCGACCCGGGGCAGATTGAGGGGAATGTGGTGTTTACGTACCTCGACGCGTTTCATCCGGACAAGGAGAAAGTGGCGGCGATGAAGGCACACTATCAGGCCGGCGGGCTTGGGGACCGGGTATGTAAGAACGAGCTGGAGGGGTGTTTGCAGGAGCTGATTGCGCCGATGCGGGAGCGGCGGGCGATGTATATGCGGGATAAGGGGGAGTTGATGGCGATGCTGAAGCGCGGGACGGAACGGGCGCAGGGGGTGACGCAGGCGACGTTGCGGGAGGTGAAGGTTGGGTTGGGAGTGCCGGTGTTTTGAAATAACGTCATGCAGCGTATATATTCAAATAATACATGCGCTGCATAATATTATTTATCGGCAATTCAGCGAATATTACATTTATAATTAACAGGAACCATTACTATCCCTTCTTTAAAAGATGACCAATATCAATCTGGATATTTATTTCGGATTTTAGCCCGACTTATTAACCACTTTATGTATTTTCGCCTTACAGGCTAAAGCCTAGCATTGCTGCATTTACTCTTCTGCCCCTACAAGGAATTGTCATGCAGCTTTATACCAATGAATTTACCGCTGAGTTGAAAGCGGAAATAGATCGTTCGCCTTTCTCCGATGAACAACTGGCCGCCATGCCCGAGGACGCGCGCGCCATTATTGCTGAACAGGAAGCCTTTCATCGACAACATCCCGTCACCGCCAACTGGCGGATCGCCACGGCTGGCAGCCAGACCCGAATGGGCGGCATGGTACTTCCCGTCGATCGTGAAGCCACAATGCTCATGGACGATGGGAGTTACACCAGCCCGATTGTCGAAGGAGACTGTGTGGCCTATCCGGATGGAACGCTCGCCACGATTATGACCTCATCAGGAACCGCTTTTACCTGGAAAGGACACGGCGTTGCCCTGGTAGGCAGCCTGCTTGATAACGATGACGAGATTATCAGCACACCGCTCGGCAGTACTTATCTGGTCACCCGCGAAGGGATTCCACCTCAAGAGGATTTCTTAACCTGGCCCGGAGAATAGGCCATGGGCTACCGTTCCACGAACTACGGCCGCGGTCAGGCGCTGCACGGCGACAGAACGACCACCGGCGCAATATGTTGTAGCACCCTGCCCAACTGCACCGAGCACGGGCGCGGCGTTATCCGCGTTGGCGATAAAACTACGGCATGCCCTAAATGCGGCAAACAGGGCGTTGTTGCAGACGGCGAACCTCGCGTTAACTGGATGGGACAAACCTCAGCCGTCGATGGTTCTGTCGTCATTTGTGGCTGCCCGCACGGAACCAACCGCGTGATCGCCACATCGGGAGAGTGGCTCGGCTCCGGTCCCTCTCCTGAACAGATCGCACAGGAAAAGCATCAGGCCATGCTCGCAGCACGCCGAAAAGAGCAAGAGGCCGAAGCGCAGCGACAAGCAGAAGAACGCGATCGCAACCGGGTCTTTGCGAAATCCTGCCTGCGCGGTGAAGGATGTAACGATGCAGGCACCGAAAGTGAGCCGCACACCAACTTCGCCGAGATGGCATTTTACCAGGCCATGCCCAACGACGCCCCTCAGCACGCCCAGGCGGCAAAGCGTAAGGCGCCCCCAAAGCCGAAGCAACGCAGCGCGCTTTATCTTTGGTGGAATGGGCATCACGAGGAGATGGACTATCAGGCTGCCGTTGCAGCCGAAGAAAGGGCCTGGACCGCGCGGAACGCGATAGCCGATGCCAGCGAACTCGTACTGGTTGGCGGGCGTACGATTACTTCCGGCATATGGGCCGTGCGCGGCGCTGCACTTGGCGAAATAGCCACGGGAGACATCGGTGCCCCTGTCGCAGGGCTGCTGATAGGGATGTATCCCGGCAAGCTGAACGACGGAGAGCAGGATTTTATCGACAGGATGCGCGCCGAACAGATGCGGGAAGCCCCTAACCGTGTTTTCACTCATGGGCTTACGCGGGTCGTGATCGCCAATGAAAATCAGCTCGTGCTCCCCACAAAACTGTTTTATCTGTTTCAGGATCGCCAATGCCTGCTTAGAAAGCGGAACCAGATGCGGTGTGCGCATTTTTGAACCGCGATGAGAATGTTTCACTCCTAGAACAGGCTCTCGTTCCGGCGGGATTGTCCACATTGACGTTTTAAAATCTATCTCTGACCAGCGAGTAAAACGCAGCTCACTGGAGCGAATAAAGATAAGCAAAGTAAGTTCTGTTGCCCAGCAGGTTAGCGGCCTGCCGGTATAGCCATCTATTTTCTCAAGTAACTCAGGGATGCGCTTTAACTCCAGTGCCGGACGATGTTGCCTGTTTCCAGAAGCAACTGCCCCAGCCATCTCCTGAGCGGGGTTATAATCAATCCACTCTGCACAGCATAACGCATGATTGCTGTGGTTCGCTGTTGAAGACGGGCAGCAACCTCAAGACGTCCAGACATCTCCACGGCTTTAATAGGTGCTAATAAATCGCGAGTCTTTAATTCCGTGATATTACGCTCCCCGAGCTCTGCGAAGAGATTATCTTCCAGGCTTTTTAGCACACGATGGGCATGATCTTCAGACCACTTTTTATTGGTGCTATGCCACTCAATCGCCACCTCTTTAAAAGTATGGGCTTTTCTCTGCTCAACCTTATCACTTTTCTTTTTGTCTCCTGGATCGACGCCATTCGCCAACAGCTTACGCGCTTCGTCGCGGCGTGATCTAGCATCCGCCAATGTGATTTCAGGATATACCCCAAGTGCCAGCATCTTTTGCTTGCCGTCAAAACGGTACTGCAAACGCCAGTACTTAGAACCATTAGGATGGACGAGAAGATGCATACCGTTGCCATCGGTCAGCTTATATTGCTTATCCATTGGCTTGGCTGTTCTGACTTTGATATCTGTTAGAGCCATGCTTATCCCCTCCCTGTTGGTACAAGCATTATCGAATCGGAAATACCATCATCTGTACCAACAGGTGTTGGTAGATGTACGTTGATGTCGGTTGACCTTGAGAGAGTTAATATAGCGGGAAAAGTGGGTAAATATCGGATTTTAGACATAAAAAAAGACCTCAGTTGAGGTCCATTTACATGCTTTTGGTGCGAAGGCCGGACTCAAATCATCATATAACACTATAAAATATAAATAAAAAATATAAAGCACACTTCAAAGTGCCCCCTTTTGTGCCCCCACCATTTATTTTGATAATTTTAAACTCAACTAATTGGTTTAACTGAAAAAAGATTACTCATCCTATCTTCGGTTTGGATCCGTTGTACGGATCCAAACCAGAACAGAAAAACTTTTTTTTGGAAAAACTGTTCACACTGTTCACTACGGTATTTTATTCAATACATTCAAATGTTTAAGTAGTGAACGGTTGGTGAACAGTGAATACTTTACTGTTCACTTTTGCCGTTTTACAGGTAAAAAAAGACCGGCTATTGCCGGTCAGGGTAGGTTATTTCGCTATAGGGTCATCACATTTTGGCAACCAGTCGGCGTTACTTTCCTCTCTGAGTGCCAGATTTGTCTGTATGCCCTGATTTTTTCGGCGCTTCTCATAACTTAGCCCGTACTCTTTCAGCATGGCCGGCAGTCCCTTACCGAACATGGTGAGGCTGAGTGTATTCTTGTAGCCGTGGGCTTCCATATACGCCAGATAGGCATGATACAGATACAGGCGCGGCTGGCGCGGAATGATGTTGGCATTGCCAATATACATACCCTCAGGCTCCGGCAGTGCTTCCAGATAGCCGCAAAAATCAAATGTCGGATCAGCATCGCGTTTAATACTGAGCGCCTCGTCGGAGTTCTGCTGTAACTGGAGCAGAGCACGGGCAGTCATCGGGTCGCTGAACTTTTGCATAAGCTGGCGCACAATTACGGCCAGCTCGCGAGCGATTTTGTTTTTTAGCTGCGGGTCGCGTTCATCCGGGGCAATCTGTTCCGGGAAATGCAGGATCACCCGGCGACGGGAAACACCGCCGCTGCGGTCGGTAAAGCGCATCGGGTTATTGTTCACGGCCAGGATCACCGCCGGAATATGGGTGGAGTATGCATCCTTGTATTTCGGGTCTACCGAGACCGCATCCCCGCCGGTGATGGCCTTTAGTCCTGCCCCGTCACCGCTCCACTTTTCCTGGTCAGGCAGGCGAATCAGCGAGAAGCCAATCAGAGCCGCACGTTCGCGGGGTGATTCCAGCGTTTCGATGGTGGCCGACGTGGCGTTATCTTCCCCGGCAAGCATCGTCGCAATTTCGGCCAGAATACTTTTTCCGCTCCCGCCGGGACCGGTGACTTCGAGAAAGAGCTGCCAGTCGTAACGGTTCGCCAGCACCATAAACAGGGCGGCAAGTATCACGTCGCGCTTTTCCGGTCTGCCACCGGCGGCACGGTCGAGCCAGCGCCAGAAATCCGGGGCGTGGGTTTCGAGTGTTTCACCTTCCACCGGGGGGGTAAAATCGACATCACAGAGCGTGCGCAGCCAGTGTGATTTATGGTGCGGGTTGAATGTGCCGGTGGCGGTATCGAGTACGCCGTTGCGAAAGCCAATCAGACGCCGTGCCGGGGCATCCTGCTGCGGAATAATCAGTTTCAGGGTCTCCACCACCGAGGCAATTTTCCCCGACGAGAACGGGGCGCGCAGACGCTGGAACAACCCGGCCACGTCGCGCGCAAAGTCAGACGGTGGAATGATTTTCCATATCCCGGCCTCATAGCGGGAGAGGAGCTGGCCGTTCGCATCCACGGCCAGCGCTTCGCCGTAATGCTCATGTACTCGCATTGCCTTTTCACTGGTGCTCATGGCGGTAAATTCCGCTTCGCTCATGGTAGTGAAAGGACTGTCAGCCGGTGGCCGGATGGCGTCATAAATCGCTTTCCGCGTTGCCTCTTCGCCGTGCTGCATAAACGCATCATTCCAGTCACCGAATACCGGCGGGAGGGCAACCACTCCCTCACAGGCCTGTGCCGCCGCTGCGGCTTTGGTCTGGCCGTTCCCGCTGAGGTCGCGGTCGGCAGCGAGGACAATCTGACAGGCCGGGTGTTTCTGGCGGACAAGGCTCGCCAGAGAAAGGAGGTTCACGGACGACAGCGCCACCATGACGGTTTCACCGGTCAGGTGATGCACGGTGAGCGCGGTCGCATAGCCCTCCGCTATCCACAGGCGTTTTCCGGCCTGTTTTTTCCCTTCGATGGTATGGCACGCTCCTTTTACCGCCCCGCCTTTCAGGGTGCGTTTGAGACCGTCAGAACTGATAAGCTGAAGGTTAACCAGTGCGCCGGTATCGTCATACAGCGGGACAACCACATCACCGGCGCGGTACGTCACGCCGCCGGTCTTGTGTGTGGTAGTCAGCGTCAGGCATTCGAGCGCCGGAAAGCCCTTGCGGGTTAGGTAGGCGTTGCCGGTGGCCGGGCGGGTTTTCTCCAGAAGCTTTACGGCAAGCGCCGCAGCGGCTTTGCGGCTGGCATCAGTTTCGGCCTCGGTGGCGGCAATAATGTCCTCAGCAACCGGCGGCAGGCTGCCGGTCAGAGCGTTCACCTTCCCGGCGGCCTCGGAGGGCGACACGCCGAACACCTTTTCGACCAGCTTAAGCCCGTCACCTGCGCCGCACTGGTTACAAAACCACGTCCCGCGCCCCTCTTTATCGTCAAAACGAAAGCGGTCAGATCCGCCGCACAACGGACACGCCTGATGCCGGTTTTTGATGACCGGTACGCCCAGCGCCGGGAGAATGCGCGGCCAGTGGCCGCACGCCTGTTTTATGGTTTCGGTTACGTTCATTTTCATCGTTATTTTCTCCCTCAGTGCACAACCGGCGTATCGATATGACGGGCGCAAAGTTCATCCATTACGGCAAGCCCGAGAAAGGACAGTGACGGAGCGGCTTTCAGTGGACCAGCTTCCATTAAATCCTCCAGCAGCGCACAGGCAATCTGGCGGCCTTTTTCCTCGCCGTGCTGGCGCAGGTAGAAGCCCTCCAGCTCGTCGGCAATGGCGCTTTCCAGCGTGTCGAGGGTGAGGTGCGGGTAGCGGCGCTGGCGTTCGCATACTGTCAGCCACGCACAGGCGACAGCGCGGCGATACAGCGCGGCGCGTAATATGGGCGGCAGTGGCTTTTTCATACGTTACCCTCCCCGGTCAGCCAGCGCTGATTGCAGTGTTCGACCACGCCGTCGAGCTGGGCGGTCATAAGGTAAATCACGGAGGTGAGCTGTAACTGCTGCGCAGGGTCACGACGAATGGCCGTGCAGTCCTGCACCTGCATCAGATCGCCGACGAGCTGGCCGACGTTGCGAAGGTGTTCAAGGCATTCAAGGTCTGCCCGGCTGATGGTGGGCTGATTTATATTTTGCGGCCGTTCTGCACTGTTAACAGGCATAATTTCGTCTCCTGAGGTCGTGCGTATCCCTGCGCAGATACGCACATTTAATATTCGTTATCGTTTTGTAATTACAGATAATGGCGGTAGCTGTTATCCGGTTTTATTTCCGTTTCCGGCCTGAAATTATTTCGCCATTTATACGCCACCGGTGCCGGGCGTTTAACCGGGGGAATATCGTCAGGATATTTATCGATATTCCGCACCCGGTATTTCTGTAATTCCGGGTCTGCGGCAAGCTCACTCAGAACAGCATGGCGGTTTTCAGGACTGCGTTTAAATACGTCGGGAGACTCGCAGGTAAATTCACGCAAAAAACGACCGAGTGGAATTTCTGCCATATCACCAGTAGCGATAATACGAATGAGGATGGTGTAGGTGCGCCGGCAGGGATTCCAGACTTGCCCCGGGCAGCGGTACGGCATATCCCATGGAATACCGTCGCCCAGAATGCCTGACACCACCACGTCAGGAAAGCCTGAACAACGGTATGTTTCACCCGGCTGAGGGAAATCAAACATGGTGCTCCCCTCCGTTCCCCGATGTCGTGGCGAGAAAGTCACGGCACAGGCCTTTGGCTTTCAGCTCTTCCAGTACGTAGCTAACGTCCTCATGGATATAACTAAAAATCTGCGGCAGGTATAGCTGGTGTAGACCGTTCAGTTCACGGTGCAGCAAATCTCCACCAATGAACTGTGAGACGGCGCTTGCGCGATTGAGTTTATGATACGCCTCTATGCTGAGGTGTTCCTGCATGGGGTTAAGGTCATCACGACGCGCTGAGACGGTCTGAGGTGTGTTTTTATTAGGCATGTGACACCTCCACAACCGGCAGACGGGCGGCAAGGGAAAGCACGTATTCGCGGACAAGGGTGCGACGGGCGGCCAGCTCGTCACCGGCAACGGTGCGGAGCATACAGATACGGGGCTTACGGTCTGCGCGACGGACGGCGGCAAACACAAAGACAAACTGCGGGTGTGACGGGGTGAGGGTCGTAGCCATAGGGGCAACCTCCTTGAAGTAGCGGTTATTGCTACCACCAGAGTTCCTACACTCATGGGTGGTAGCCCGGACGGGGGTAGGAATACCGGCCTTCAAGGAAACCGGCCAGCCCGAGGGCTGCCCCGCCCGGACCACCATTATCTGATACAGGCTGGTGTGAAACCACCACAGCCCAAAAATAAGGTGTGCCTGAGCAACGACGTAAAAAAAGACGCATGGCGCGTCTGGTGTCGCCTTGAAGTAACACGGGTTCCTACGCCCGGCTGTCGATTTTGCGACAGCGACAAAACTGTACCAGGAAACACACAACAGATGCAAGCCAGAAAAAGGAGCTTTGTGAAAACGGTTCTGATTCATGCGTTGTATTTCCGGTTACGGTGGGCGATACGTTCTTCCATCCACGCCGTGATTTCAGATTGTAGCCAAGCGACATTCTTACCCCCGAGGGAAACCTGAGCCGGGAAAGCATCACGGGCAATTAAATCGTAGAGCGTGGAGCGGGACAGGCCGCACTGATGAATTACTTCCGGAAGACGTAAAAAACGTTCCTGAGCCGGGGATGAAACCGGCATCGGGTGCGTGCCAGTGTGGGTCGATAGTGCTGATGAAACTGTATGCATAACGCTACCTCGTTAATATCCGCAGAGATCCGGACGTTTCCGTCCGGTATCAGGTAGCGCTCTATTTTGTGAATATTTTGGTCTGATGCAACAAGTGAATTTTGTATGAGGCATGGCACAGACTGTCTGAATTTTGAGCAGCAAAATTTCAAATTGCTTTAAATGACTTTAAATGGCTTCAGGCGGAAATAAGAATTTATCTTCGATTAATTACACCTATGGTTATATGTTAATTAATAGAAATTAACGTAATTATGAGGCAATGCTAAATTTCTATAGCGTGAACAGTTGGTGAACAGTTGGTGAACAGTCACAACCTCAACTGTTCACCCCTTATCTTACTGTATTAATTGTCTTTTTCTTTTCAGTGAACAGTGGTGAATAGTTATAAGTAAAAAAACAAACGATGAGTAAGGTTTTGCTGAGACCTTTCTCTGGCCAGCCGGGTTTTGAGTGCTGTTTGTGCCAGAACTGCCACAACTGCAATGAATCGAGATGTTGTGTGATGAAGGGCAGAATCATTACAGGTTGAATAAACGGAGAGCCTGAACATGAAACCCGAAACACTCATCACCGCCCTGCAAGATGTAGCCGCTCAGCAGTACGCAGAGAACAGTCCGCACATCACCGACAAGCTGAGCGCATTCACTGCTGCCAGAGACACCCACGCGGCCAGCATGCAGGCGCTGAAAGAGATTGATACGTCCATTGAACGCTGTAAGCAGGAGCGGCAGACAGCCCTCGATGAGAGCGCTGAGGCGGAGCAGGACTGGCGCAGCCGCTTTCGCACCTTGCGCGGCAGTCTCACGCCTGAAATGAAGGCTGAGCACAGCAGGCGTATCGCCAGTCGCGAGCTGGCCGACGAGTTTACCGGCCTGATTGCGGAGCTGGAGACTGACCGGACACGCGCCATGCTGAATGCCTGCTCCACCGGCAATAAATACCTTTCAGCGCATGTAGATGCCTTTACCGCTTACGCCGGTGCGGAATGGGCTCAGGCTGTCAATGCGGTTCCTGTCACCCTCATCCGCGCTTTCCTGCTGCGCATTCGTGCCCTCGAAATGAAGGGAGAAAGCGCCCCGCAGTCCGTGGCCATCAGTGAGCTGCGCGATGCGCTGAGCCGTCAGGGCAGCCTATATCACTTCGATATGACGCAGGAGCCGGTGTTGTCCGTGACGGGCATGCACCGACCGCAGATTACAGGCGTGGATACGGAGCTGTTACGCAGCCCTGCGAAGAGAATGATGCTCGCCAGAAAGCTGGCTGAAAATGGCGAGACAGAAGCGGAGGGGTAAGCATGTTTCACTGCCCGTTCTGCAAAACCAGCGCGCATTCCCGCACCAGTCGCTATCTGTCCGATAACGTCAAACAGCGCTATCACCAGTGCATGAACATCGAATGCTCGGCCACATTCCGTACGCTTGAATCCATCGACGGGGTTATTCGTTCACCGGTGACAGAGCCGGTTATCCCTGTACCCGCACCGGAGCCCACCATTAACCGTGCCGGTGCGTGAGCACGGCCAGACATCAGGAGAAACATACGTGTCCACACTGACGCTACAGAAAGCCTTTGAGGCCTGTCAGGCAAACAAATCCGCATGGCTGCAACGCCGGGATGAACTGAAGCAGGCCGAACAGGCATACCGCGAACAGCTTGCCGGCAGCGGCCACAGCGGCCGGAGCCTGCAAACGCTGCGTGAGTTTATCGACGTGAAAAAATGGGAAATTAATCAGGCTGCCGGTCGCTACATCCGCTCGCATGAGGAGGTGCAGCGCATCAGCATCCGCGACCGATTAAATGATTTTATGCAGGTGCACGGCGCGGAGCTGGCCGCCGCCCTTGCCCCGGAGCTGATGAATTATTCCGGGCAACACTCCGCCGTTCAGCGCTGTGCCATGCAGCACTCACTCGACTATCTGCGTGAGGCGCTACAGGTCTGGCTGGCCGCCGGTGAAAAAATTAATTATTCGGCGCAGGATAATGACATTTTAACGGCCATAGGATTCAGACCTGACGCGGCTTCGCGCGATGATAATCGTGAAAAATTCACGCCTGCACAGAACCTGAATTACACCCGCCGCCGTGCAGAACTGGCCGTGCAGTAGTCCGCTTAAAAATCCCCGAAAATCCCGCCATTTTTACCCATAAAAGCCATGCATGCATAGGTGCATGGTTTTGCATGCGTTTTAACGACACTGAATTCCCCGCCAGCGCCAGCACTGGCGCGCCCTGAGGCCGATCATGCACCTGCATTAAAAGCGCCCCCCTAAGCGGGCAGGCGAGGCGGGGAAAGCACTGCGCGCCAGCGGTAAAGTATTTATTTAATGATATTTAATTTCGCGGCCTGAGCGCGTCGCTGCGCTGCGCGGGTTCGCGGGAGTGTCGGTGGGTAGGTCGGAGATGTTTGAAGGCGTGACGAGCCTTTGAGGTTATCAGAAGACGGGGGCAGAAGTGGAGAAATGAGTTCTGAGCGCAAGATCACAAAAAATAAAATTATTATGTCCATAAGAGTGCCGGATATTCTTTTAGTCTAGCTCCTTATAAGTAGGATACCAGATGGAAAAATAATCTATTATTTTTATTTTACAGCAAAACATAGATAAAAAACCCACCTTTCTTTATTTTCCAATATTTTACATAAAAACAATAACCACCACCCTTACTAATCAACAAGTTATAATTCAATAAAATTCAACTTGTAAAAAACAATTACATGATATAAATAATTTTAACTAAGCTTACATTCGGTATTGGAGAGTCAAAATGATTACCTATAGCGATTATCAAGAAAGTGTTCGTAAGTCAGATAAACTACCTACCGACAATCCTCGTTTTATAGTATTGGGTTTAGTAGGAGAAGTCGGTGACTTAGTAAGCCTAGTAAAAAAAGAGCAAAGAGACTCATTAAAAGCAAATACAATTGAAGAGCATCTCCATGAAGAATTAGGTGATGTCTTATGGTACGTCACATCGATAATAAACAGAGAAAACTTCAGGATTGATAACATAGTAAATAATGCAATCCAGAAAATAAACTTAAAAGAAAATAACATCCAGCCATCTACACTTACAAATTTAAGTTTAATTGACTCCTTCTCGACAAACAACAACTTAAAGTTAAACACAGTAGAAATATCACTTCAACTAACTATTTCCCTTGGTAGCTTTGTTTCTCTCTATTCATCAATAAACACAAACAACCATAATGAAAAAGAAATTACAATTTCTATCTTTGTAAGTAATCTGCTACTGTTCTGCTTTTCAAAAAAAATAAGCATATCAAGAGCGATAGACTATAATTTAAAGAAAATAAACAGCAGGTGGCCTGATAAATACATATACCCAGATCCATTTGATATTAATTATGCCAATTATGAAAGATTCCCACCAAAGATGGTTTTTGTTTTCAAGGAGATTAGTGTAAGTAATAAAAAATATGTAATACAGCAATGTCAGGGGGTTAATATAGGCGATCGTCTAACAGACAATAAAAAAGATAAGGATGATTACAGATTTCATGACGTTTTTCATATATGTTATGCTGTTCACTTAGGTTGGTCACCAGTCTTAAGGGCTTTATTACACCTGAAAAGAAAAAGTATTTCGTCAACAGATGAAAATCAGGATGGTGCAAGAGCGATAATTATAGAAGAAGGGATTTCAACCTTCATTTTCAGCAGAGCAATAAAACAGTCATTATTCGAAAATGTAACACGCCTCGATTATGATATTTTAAAGTTCATTCAAGAGTTTGTTAAAGGCTATGAAGTTGATAATGCTTATTTATGGCAATGGGAAAAAGCAATATTAGATGGATACAATATATTCAGAAATTTAAAAGAAAAAAGGAATGGTAAAATCACTGCTGATTTTGAAAATCACATTGTTTTTTTTGAAGAGATTTAAAATGAGAAGAAAAAAAGAACATGTAGCCATACTTAAGTTACTATCACAACTTAGGGATTTTACTAGTGATAATGTTTTCAATCCCTATAGAGATATATGTAGTATTCATGATACTGAAGGAGCCCCTAATCTTCGACTAAGCAATCTGGAGCGCTACCTAACAGCCAGTTTAAGTCTAGGAATTGATGCGATCTGGGTTGGGCGAGATCTAGGGTACCGGGCAGGGCGTCGAACTGGGCTAGCATTAACAGATGAGTTTCATCTTGATCTTGCAGCTAAAAGTCTCAATACCGATTCATTTTACAAATCGACCAAAACTATTTGTGTCAAGGAAAGAACTGCATCCGAGGTTTGGAGTCTAATTAATCTTTTAGATAAACCTCCTTTTTTATGGAACATTTTCCCATTTCACCCCCATGAAAAAAATGATTCCATGTCAAACAGATGCCATACAAAAAAGGAGTTTCACCAAGCTTCCTTTTTTTTTCTAGAGTTGATGAAGATTTACAAATTCAATAAAGTATTTGCCCTAGGGAGAGATGCCTCAAATGAACTAAATTATTTAGGGGTGAAACATAGCATAGTCAGACACCCTAGCCATGGTGGACAAACTGAATTTAGAAAAACAATCCTTTTATCTTCTGGAATGAGTATAGAAGAGAGAACTAAAAACTATAGATTGGATATATAGAGAGGAAATATGAGTAAAGCGTGCGTTGTATATATAGCAGAAACAGAATATATGTTAGATGAAGTTGAATCTCGTCTATCAAACGAGGGTTATGACATATGTCTGGTGGAATTACAAAACTCTTGGGATAAGGAAACGAAAACACCCGAGCTATTAGAATGTCAGAGAAATGCTGATGTTTGTATTTTTTTACTCGACGAGAAATGCGAAAATTACCCATCATTTAGCGGTGCTGTGAGCGGTGCAAAGGGACAAGGTTGTAACATTATTGGTATTAGAGGTAAGTCTAATTATATCCCGAAGGAAATAGATGAAAAAGCAAATTCAGTACTTCCAATTAAGAGCCCATCGGTGTCATCCAGCCTTGGGGGAATAAGCATCTGGGAGGATTCGGAATGTAATCCAATGACAAAAAGAGATATTAATAGAGTTAAATGCCAATGAAAAGAAGAATATTCTCATACAAAATAGTTAGGGATTTTGGGTTCGCCCCAAACCCTTTCCATGATTACTGTACGCTTGCAACATGCAAGCCAAAAATAAGAAATTCTGCCCAGCCCGGCGATTTGATTTTTGGATGTGGGAGCTCTCACCTGAATCTAAAAGATAAACTCATTTATGTGATGTTAGTTGAAGAAAAAATGTCATTCCAAGAATATTGGGAAGACCAGAGATTTAAATATAAAAAACCACATTTTTATAGTAATAAGCAGAATGCTTTTGGAGACAATATTTATCATGTTGATAGCAATGGTAATTGGACTCAAGAGGACTCTCATCATAGTTTTGAAGATGGGCGGATTAACCAAGATAATATGGAAAGAGACTTAACGAGCCTCCATGTTTTGATAAGTACAAATTTTATTTACTTCGGCGATAATTTTATTGATGTACCTATTTTCCCAACAACAGGTGAGAAGATCTATCCCAACTCACGAGATTATATTACTAATTTTAGTGATGAAATGGTGAACCAAGCTTATGATTGGTTTATAAATTATCCACATAAAGGTTGTATTGGAAGCCCTATATCTTGGATATAAAATGTTTGACTTGCCATGCTTTGAAGAGAAATCTTCGTTGCATGGCATTCATATGTATTGAAAAAACCAAAGGCTATTTATTATTAGCAAAATCATAAGGGCTAATATACATTATTTTATTTGCATCTATATAATTAGCCCACCATTGAACCATCAGTCGGCGCTCATCTAAATGTTCAGATGTATGAATATACGCTGCACGTACATTATTACGCTCCGAATGGCTCAACTGCCGTTCTATCGCGTCATCGCTCCATAATCCTGACTCACCCAACGCACCACGCGCCATCGTTCTAAATCCGTGCCCGCAAACTTCGGTTTTCGTGTCATAACCCATGGCACGCAACGCACTATTCACCGTGTTTTCGCTCATGACCTTAGTTGCATCATGATCTCCGGGGAAAAGAAGCTCTTTATCACCACTGATTTTCTTAAGCTGTTCCAACAACACCATAGCCTGGCGACTAAGCGGAACGAAATGTTCCTCTTTCATTTTCATTCCACGATACGAGTAACGTACACCTTTAATTTCCTCTCGTTTTGCAGGCACACGCCACAGCGATTTATCAAAATCAAATTCTTCCCAACGAGCAAAACGCAACTCACTTGAACGCACAAAAGTTAACAAGGAAATCTCGACCGCAATCCGTGTCATTATGCGGCCACGATATGCAGCAAGACGAGCAAGAAACTCAGGGAACAGACTAGAGGGTAAAGCAGGATAGTGTCGTGCTTTGGTTGTTGATAAAGCACCAGCCATATCACTGGCCGGGTTAGAGTCGATGTAATCATTCTGCACGGCATAACGCATAATGGCCGTGACACGCTGCTGAAGACGCTGCGCGACGTCATGTTTGCCACTGGCATCAACTTTTTTAATCGGGGCTAACAGGTGGCTGGTTTTGAGCTGGCGAATGTCAGACGAACCGATATGAGGGAAGATATAAAGCTCAAGATAGCGAAGAACGCGCGATCGATGGTCTTCACTCCATCGCTTGTTACTGGCATGCCATTCGCGAGCAATGGTTTCAAAAGTATATGCTCCCGCGTTTTCGGCCTGAGCTTCTTTCTGTTCGGCTTTTGGGTCAATGCCCTGTACTAACAGCTTTTTAGCTTCGTCGCGCTTGGCTCTTGCCTGAGCAAGCGTCACGGTAGGCCAAACACCAAAAGCAAGGCGATCCTCTTTTTTGTCAGAGGGGCGTCTGTATTTCATGCGCCAGTATTTAGACCCCTTAGCCGAAACTTCGAGATACAAACCGCCGCCATCGGCCATTTTGTAGGTTTTGTCTTTGGGCTTTGCGGTCTCTACCTGCCTGGCGTTGAGCTTCATTTTGGGGGCACATTTCTAATCGAAGTTAAGATGCCCCCAATTATGCCCCCAATGACATCCGGATTTCAACGGACAACCTCGGACCACTCAGGACGTAAAAATCGCTGCAAGCATTGATTTTTAAGGGATAATTGGACTTTCTCGGATGATCTTGGAAGTACTAATGGTGCCGAAGGCCGGACTCGAACCGGCACGTATTTCTACGGTTGATTTTGAATCAACTGCGTCTACCGATTTCGCCACTTCGGCACTGAAGGGGATGCGGAAACGTTGTGGATTATACCTGTCGCGCGCCGCCATGCAAGCGACGACGCGCTAAACCCGCGCTAAGTGCCCAAAAAACCAGCGCCCTTCGTCACTCCAGCTCAGACACCGCCAGCCGAATCACCCCCGCCGCCTTCTGCTCCGGCAGCGCCAGCACCTTCGCCCACATGTCCTGCACCATGTCGCAGGAGAGCTTCTCCTTGCCCACCGCCTTCTCCGGCATCTGCAACAGCTGGATGTCCTCGCCGTGCTTATCGGCTAGTTGTTTCATAATCGGCCGGACATCCTCGACAGCTGCCTCGCGTTCGGCCTGCGTCACGGTGTGGCGGTTTTTGCCGTAGGCCGCGCGCATCATGTCGGCGTCGGCCTGCATGCGCCGCGCCATCAGGTCTTTATCCAGCATGCGCATCGGGTTGATGCCGCCCTTCACCATCGGGTAGAGGAAGCGGAAGCAGGCGTCGTCGCTCACCTTCTGGATGGCGGCGGTCTGCTCCATATTGATGGTCATGTAGTTCACCACGTTGGCGTCCGGGGCGTTTTGCAGGCGCGACATCTGCAAATGCAGGATCTGCGGCTGGATGGTGTCGATAATCTGCTGTTCCGGCTCGCCGGCCTTTTGCAGGGCGGCCATCTGGTCGAGGATGCGCTGATGCAGCGCGGGCTCCTGCTCCTTAATCACCTGCCAGGCAGGCATCGCGTTGAGGGTGGTATCAATCTGCGCTTCCGGAGCGCGTTGCCTGTCAAAGAACACCCAGAACGCCACGGCGGCGGCCGCGACAATAACAACGACCGTACTGATCCACGTTTTTTTCATCTCGCATCCTTATCCTTGAGTTGTGCCGGTTTACACCGGCACGCCGCTGTGGAAGCGAAACTCGTTGTCCGGTGTCGAGATAAGTGTGGCTTCAATTTCGCCAAAATGCTTTATGCGCGGTGAGATATCGTCGTCGCTCACCTGCTGGGCCAGCGTCAGGTAGTCCTGATAATGGCGCGCTTCCGAGCGCAGCAGCGAGAGATAGAACTTCTGCAGGTCGTCGTCGAGGAACGGGGCCAGCGCGGCGAAGCGTTCGCAGGAGCGGGCTTCGATGTAGGCGCCGCAGATGAGCTTGTCGATCAGCGTCAGCGGTTCGTGAGTGCGCACTTCTTTCAGCATCCCTTTGGCGTAGCGGCTGGCGGTGATTTTGACGTACGGAATATCGCGGGCCAGCATCGCCTCGCGCACCTGCCAGAAGTGGTGCAACTCCTCTTTAATCAGCAGCACCATGCTGTCGATGAGCGCCTGGCCCCACGGGTCGTCGGTTTTGGGCATCACGCTTTTGCCAATCTGCCTGTGCAGGGCGATGAAGTCCGGCTCCGGGCCGTCGCGAAAGGTGAACTGTTCGTAAGGTTTGAGCCAGTCGAGCAGCGCGTCGGCACCGCTTTCGTCGGCGACGTATTTGCGCACCAGCAGCAGCGCGGTCTGGGCGGCCTTGAGCTCGCACACCATGTGGTCGGTGAGCAGCAGCGGCAAGTTCGCCGGGTCGCGGGCTTTATCAATCCATGCTTGCGGGGTCGGGCACTGGAGGAAGTTAAGTACGGGGGCGAGTATCTGCGGGTAATCCATGGTTCTGCCTTGAAAAAGCGGTGGCACGCGCCACCGCCTGAAACGCTTAGTGACGCACGCCGTCGTCGTCTTCGTCGACGTAATCTTCGTCGTCGCCTTCTTCGCCGTCTTCACCGTTCGGATCTTCGAAGTAGGTTCCCCAGCCGTCGTATTCCACTTCAAACTTCTCGGCCAGGTTCATCAGCTGTTCTACCTGCGCGTCGATCAGCTCCGCCTTCAGCGCGCCTTCGCTCAGGATATCGCAGCAGATGACGGTGTCGCCCTCTTCCACTTCCAGCTCTTCCGGCTCGGTCACTTCGTAACCCAGCTTGAAGGCTTCCACGGCCATTTTTTCCAGCGCTTCAAAGTCGTCCGCAGAGAAATGGTGTTCGATGGTGTACAGCGCGTCCGGATCGCTACCGTCTTCCAGCAGTTCTTCAATAATCAGACGCGTCTCTTCGCGTTGCTCTTCCAGTAATTCCGGGTTTGCCATGGGTCAATCCTCTTTAAAGTGCGGCAGATACTTCTATTTTCACACACGGACGGGTTTGCCTCCACCTTTGTTGGAAAGATTTGTGAAACGGGGTTGCAAATGAATAATTACACATATAAAGTGAATTTTAATTCAATAAGTGGCGTTCGCCATGTGAGGATAAAATGTCTGATCTGTACAAGAAACACTTTCTGAAATTGCTCGACTTTACCCCTGCACAGTTCACTTCTCTGCTGACCCTTGCCGCACAGCTCAAAGCCGATAAAAAAAAGGGCAAGGAAGTACAGAAGCTTACCGGTAAAAACATCGCGCTCATCTTCGAAAAAGACTCGACCCGTACACGTTGCTCTTTCGAAGTTGCCGCATTTGACCAGGGCGCTCGCGTTACCTATTTAGGGCCGAGCGGCAGCCAGATTGGGCATAAAGAGTCAATTAAGGACACCGCGCGCGTGCTCGGGCGGATGTACGACGGCATTCAGTATCGCGGGCACGGCCAGGAAGTCGTCGAAACGCTGGCGCAGTATGCGGGCGTGCCGGTATGGAACGGGCTGACCAACGAGTTCCACCCGACGCAGCTGCTGGCGGACCTGCTGACCATGCAGGAGCACCTGCCGGGCAAGGCGTTTAACGAGATGACGCTGGTCTACGCGGGCGACGCGCGCAACAACATGGGCAACTCGATGCTGGAAGCGGCGGCGCTGACGGGGCTGGATCTGCGCCTGGTGGCCCCGAAGGCCTGCTGGCCGGAAGAGAGCCTGGTGGCAGAGTGCAGCGCGCTGGCGGAAAAGCACGGCGGGAAAATCACCCTGACGGAAGACGTGGCGGCGGGCGTGAAGGGCGCGGACTTTATCTATACCGACGTGTGGGTGTCGATGGGCGAAGCCAAAGAGAAGTGGGCGGAGCGGATTGCGCTGCTGCGCGGGTATCAGGTGAACGCGCAGATGATGGCGCTCACCGGCAACCCGGACGTGAAGTTCCTGCACTGTCTGCCGGCGTTCCATGACGACCAGACCACGCTCGGCAAGCAGATGGCGAAAGAGTTCGATCTGCACGGCGGGATGGAAGTGACGGACGAGGTGTTTGAGTCGCCGGCGAGCATCGTGTTCGACCAGGCGGAAAACCGGATGCATACGATTAAGGCGGTGATGGTGGCGACGCTTGGGGAGTGATTGGGTCCTCTGAGCGCTGGTGCCCTCACCCCGGCCCTCTCCCACAGGGAGAGGGAGAAAAACCTAAAAACGACAACAGCGTTATCGTCAGGCAGAAAAATTCATTTTACTGACGCTTTCTCAGATACGCATTAACCATAATAGGTATTTATTTTTTTATTAACCATTATTTACTGAGTAGATAATGGTTAATATCAGGTCATTATCAATTACAAAACACCGTATATTATCGGCGTAATATTTCCTTATTGCTGCATTTCATTAATAAGGATTTTTTATGTCATGGAATAAACATGAAGCTGTGTCATACGCCCGTAGCCACGCACTAACCCATACTGGACACTATTGCGCTCGAGCAATCGCCGCCGCCATTCGAGCCGGAGGGCTTAAAATCGAAGGGGCAAACGCTAAGGATTTCTGGCGTTCTCTTGAAAAAGCAGGATTCTCAAAAGTCTATGGCACTCCCATAGAGGGGGATATCGCGGTGATTGATGCCTTGCCCGGCCCGAATCAGTACGGGCATGTCTGTATTTACGATGGCGCTGGAACCTGGTATTCAGATTTTAAACAGAGAACACTGTACCCGGGGCCAACCTATCGCCAACTTCAGCCAGCAATAACCTTATACAGGCATTATTAATATGAATAAGCTCATCTTAATTGTGTTATTCAGCACAGCAGCATTGGGGGCCGAAGATTTTCAGATACCGATGCAGCGCGCTCTTGAATTCAATCGCTGGTACATTAAACAAGTGAACAACGATCGTTATCCCATCCAACAGGGAAATGAAATCGATAAGTTCGTTACGGCCAGCACCATAAAAAAATTACGTCATGCAGACGATCCCCGTTATGCCGACGCTGAATTTTACGAGGCTGATTTTTTTATGAAATCGCAATATATCGGCGAGGACTGGGCTGAGAATGTGGCTATTGATTCGTATGATTCAGACCCGGTCTGTGTAAACGTGAATATCACGTTTGGCAAAAAGACCCAGCACACAGTCATTGATTGCATGGTTAAAGAAGATGGGATCTGGAAAATTCAGTCTGTCGCCGCTCGGGATAATAATTGATTCCCCCGCTAACAATAATGGAGCCGCCTTTGTTGCCGGGTGGCGCTGCGCTTACCCGGCCTACAAAACCCGTAGGCCCGTGCAAGCGCAGCGCCGCCGGGCAAATCAGGCGACGATGCGGCTGATGCCCTTTCTCCCACAACCCGCTCTACTCAATTGATTTTTCACCCCGAAAAAGGTACGTTTTCGCCTTAATTCCAGCGTGGACATACCAGCATTATGCCGATTATTCAGTCTGTTGAACGTGCGTTGCAGATCCTCGACCTGTTCAACGAGCAGGCCACCGAGCTTAAGATCACCGACATCAGCAAACTGATGGGGCTGAGCAAGAGTACCCTCCACTCGCTGCTGAAAACCCTCCAGCTTCACGGCTATATCGATCAGAACCCGGAGAACGGTAAGTATCGCCTCGGCATGAAGCTGGTCGAGCGCGGGCATTTTGTCGTGGGCTCGATGGATATTCGGCAGAAGGCGAAAGGCTGGCTGACGGAGCTGTCCCAGCGGACCGGGCAGACGACCCATCTGGGGATCCTGGACGGGCGTGAAGGGGTCTATATCGAGAAGATTGAAGGCAAGCTGGCCGCCATCGCCTATTCGCGCATCGGCCGCCGCCTGCCGGTTCACGCCACCGCCATCGGCAAGGTGTTGATTGCCTGGCTGGGCGAGCCCGAGCTGAACGCCCTGCTGGAGGGCTATCAGTACACTACCTTTACGCCTTCCACCCTCGCCTCTCGTGAAGCACTAATGAGTGCCCTGGCGCAGACCCGCGAGCAGGGCTATGCCCTGGATAGCGAAGAGAACGAGCAGGGCGTGCGCTGCGTGGCGGTGCCGGTGTGGAACCACGAGTCCCGCGTCATTGCCGCCCTGAGCCTGTCGACGCTGACCTCCCGCGTGGACGACGCTGAGCTGGCTAATTTCCGCGAGCAGCTTCAGCAGGCCGGGCTCCAGCTCTCACGCGCGCTGGGCTACCCGGCCTGAGCCGTCAGACCGGCTCGTAGGTGAAGTAGTCGAAGTCAGCGTGGCAGCCGTCGCCGCTGATGTCCTCGCAGTGCAGTCCCACAAACGCGCCGGTGAAGAAGCCGCGCCCGCCGATATAGTCATCCGACAGCTTCCACGCCTCATACATCACCGGCACGGTGTGCCACGTCTCGCCGTCGAACGAGTAGCTGTAGCGGTAGACCAGCGCATCCACATCCACCCTTAGCCAGACGCTCTTCGCACTCTCCGGCACGGGAATGGGCTGCTCGTGCAGCGGCCACGACGGCACGTTGTGGTCGAGCTGAATAACCTTAATCGTTCTGCCCTGCCCCTCCTCGTAGTCCACAAAGCAGTAGCTCCAGTTTTTGCTGTTGTAGTAGCAGGTCAGCCCCGCGCTCTGCTGGAAGTGAACCGGTGAGAACTGCATCCGCGTCTCGGCCCGGAAGATGAAGTGCTGCCAGCGGCGCGCCACGGTCGACTGGGTAAAGGTCGAGTTGAGCGAGTCGTTGCCGTACAACCGTAAATAGCCGGGGCGCGCGGTGAGCGAGCCGAGGGTGTCGTCGAACGGAATGCGCAGAGTCTGCAATTCAGGGTCAAGCGTGCTGCCGTCGAAATCATCCCGCCAGCTACCCTGCACGGCGGCGAGCTGCTCCGCCACCTGCGGGCCTTTCACGGTCAGCTGCGCGTGCTTACCGCCCTCCACGTACGGCCAGCCATCGCGCCATTCAATGCGGGCGACGCCGGTCTCGCGCCCCAGCGGACAGTAGCCGCGTCCGCCAGAGGCCAGCAGCGGCACGCCGGGCAGGCGCAGCGGGCGGCTGGTAAGGTAGGCCATATACCACTCCCCGGTGTGGGTTTGCAGCAGCGAGCCGTGGCCGCTCTTTTGCAGCGGGTTCTCCGGCAGGTGCCAGCTGGTCATCATCGTCACGTCCGGGTGAAGCTCGTACGGCCCGTCGATGGTTTTTGCACGCAGCACCACGACGGCGTGCTCGTAGCTGGTGCCGCCTTCGGCAACCATCAGGTAGTACCATCCCGCGTGGCGATAAAGATGCGCCCCTTCGGTGTAGCAGAGCGGCGTGCCGGTAAACAGCGTTTTGCGCTCGGGCGAGAGGGTGCCGGTCTGCGGGTCAAACTCCTGCATCACGATGGTGTTGTGCGGGTTGCTGTGATGGCGCGGCCCCCACGGGCGGTAGAGGTAGTATTTGCGGCCATCGTCGTCGTGGAACAGGGACGGATCGAACCCGCCGTTGCCCATCGGGACCGGCTCGCTCCATGGCCCCTCAATGGACGGCGCGGTGACGAGGAAGTTGCGGCCATTTTTCCACGGCGAATCGACAATCTTCACGTCGGTATAGAGCAGCCAGAATTTGCCGTCGGCGTAGCTCAGGCACGGCGCCCAGATACCGCCGGAGTCCGGGTTGCCCTTCATGTCCAGCATCGACACACGGTCCAGCGGCGTGCTGACCAGCGACCAGTTTTTCAGGTCACGGGAGTGATAGATGCGCACGCCCGGGAACCACTCGAAGGTCGAGGTGGCGATGTAGTAGTCCTCGCCCTGGCGGCACAGGGACGGGTCCGGGTTGAAGCCGGTGAGTATCGGGTTAGTGATTTCCATGTTGCCTCCGGTTAATGGGATGCGGCTGTCGCGGCGTCGGGAATGGCCTCGCCCTGCGCCGCGCGGTGCTTGATCAGCTGCTGGCTGATGGCCTCCACGCGGGCGTCGGTGAGCTTATAAAACGACAGCATGATGAACATGCCCGCATAGAGCACCACCGGCACCACGCAGAACAGAATTTTGATGGTGGTGAGCACCTCGACCGGCTGCACGCTGCTGCTGGCGGAGTAGTTCACGTACGCCAGGATCCAGCCCACCACTGCCCCGCCAATTGCCAGGCCAATCTTCAGGCTGAACAGGTAGGTGGAGAACACCAGCCCGTCGAGGCGGCGCCCGCTGCGGCTCTCCTCGTAATCCACCACGTCAGAGGCCATCAGCCATTGCAGCGGCGTGGTGGTGTTAAAGACGAACAGGAACAGGATGTTGAGGGCGAAAATCAGGGCAATATGCTCCGCCGGCGTGAAGAAGATCAGCAGGCTAATCAGCGAGTAGGCGACGATGATCCACTTAAAGGCGGTGACGCGGTCGAAGCGGCCCAGCAGACGAGACGAGCAGAGCGAGCCGAACATGGTGGCGAGGCTGCCGTAAAGTAAAAACTGGGTCGCCATCTCCGGGTGATCCATCACGTATTTCACGAAGTAGAGCGTCGCCCCGCCGCGCACCACGTTAGAGCAGGTCGCCATCATCTTGAAGGCGCACATGATCCGCCACTGGCCGTTGCCCAGCAGCAGCTTAAGATCTTTCGCCACCGACGAGCCAGGCTGCACTTCAAAGGTGTAGCGCTCTTTGGTGGTGAAGAAGCAGACATAAAGCAGGACCACGCCGCTCAGACCCAGCACGCACATGGCGCCGAAATAGCCCACCTGCTCGTTCCCTTTGCCGATGATGCTGACCAGCGGCAGCGCGATGCCGCTGATGGCGAGCGACCCCGCGGCGGCGAGGAAGAAACGCCAGGACTGAAGGGCATGACGCTCTTTCGGGTCGGCGGTGATCACCCCCGGCATGGCGCAGTAAGGGACGTTAACGAAGGTGTAGACCAGAGTCAGCAGAATATAGGTCACGCAGGCATAGATGATTTTGCCCTGCGCGGAGAAGTCCGGCGTGTAGAAGGTCAGCATGCAGACGATGCCGAACGGGATGGCGCCCCACAGCAGGAACGGGCGGAACTGGCCGTGCCGCGTGCGGGTGCGGTCTACCAGCAGCCCCATCAGCGGATCGGTCACGGCGTCGAGCACGCGGGAAACTAAAAACAGCGTCCCCATTATGCCCGCGGAGAGACCGAACACGTCGGTGTAGAAATAGGCCAGCAGGAACATCGTGGCCTGCCAGACGAAGCCGCAGGCGGTATCACCCAGCCCGTAGCCAATTTTGTCTTTCATGGTTAATTGCGTCATCAGAATTACACCCTTATGTAGTGTGCTGAATTACAACATCGTGTTAATGGAGTGTAATGAGCTGCTCAATTAACCAGCAATGGTCATATCTTATTTCTGAATTACGTTATTTCGCTTTTGTGACGCCAACGATATATCATAAATCATTGTTTAAATTAGTAAATTAAAGACAAGCAAAAACCGCCCGCGGAATATTTTCCGCAGACGACTTTCTCTCAAAAAATAATTAAAGGCCGAGTGCTTTTTTACCGGCGTTAATTACCTCAATGATTTTATCGGTGTCATAAATACAGCCTTTCCAGGCGCCGCCGCTCACGGACTGTAATGCCGCCCACAGCCGGGTATCGTCCGGCAAACAGTCGTGAGCGTGCAGGTCCGGGTGCGTCTGCCGCCGCGCCAGCTCGCGCGCGCCCTCTTCCGGCGTCAGCGGGTTGTCCGCGGTACCGATGAAGTTCACGCTACCGGTCAGAGTCAGGCGGTCCACGGCAATCTCAATGATGTCGTTATCGCGCAGCTTACCAATCGGCCCTCCCGCCAGCGCCTCCGGCGATACGTGGCCGAAGCAGGCCCCCGTCGACACGCCCGAGAAGCGCGCATCGGTGATTAACGACACCGTCTTGCCCCACGAGATATGCTTCAGCGCGGAGGTGAGCTGGTAGGTCTCTTCCATGCCGGTGCCGGACGGGCCACCGCCGATCACCACCATGATATCGCCCTGCGCAATCTCTTCCCGCTTGATGGCCCTGATTGCCTGCGCCTCCGAGACAAACACCCGCACCCGGCCGGTGTGGCGGTAAACGCCATCTTCACCCACCACCGACGGGTCGATCGCCGTGGCCTTGATCACCGATCCTTCCGGCGCGATGTTGCCCGTCGGGAAGCAGACCGTCGAGGTCAGCCCTTTCGCTTTTGCCTTCTCCGGCGGCAGGATCACGTCATCCGGCTCCACGCCGTCCTGCTCGCGCAGGCACTGGCGGAAGCGCTTACGGCGCTCCGAGCTCTGCCACCAGTCGAGGTTCTCGCCCACTGTCTGGCCAGTGACGGTCATGGCGTCCAGATGCAACAGGCCGAGATCGCGCAGGTGGAGCATCACCTCCGGCACGCCGCCCGCGAGGAAGGCGCGCACGGTCGGGTGATAGTCCGGGCCGTTGGGCAGCACGCTCACCAGGCGCGGCACCCTGCGGTTGACGCGCGTCCAGTGCTCAACGTCCGGAATAGTGCAGCCCGCCGCGTGGGCGATGGCTGGAATGTGCAGCAGTAAATTAGTGGAGCCGCCGAACGCCGCGTGGATCACCATCGCGTTTTCGATGGCTTTGTCGGTGAGGATATCGCGCGTGGTGATGCCGCGGTTATCCAGTTCACTGACCGCGCGTGCCGACTGGCGGGCGATCTCCAGCCACACCGCCTGCCCGGACGGGGCCAGTGCAGAGTGCGGCAGCGCCAGACCCAGCGCCTCCGCCACTACCTGCGAGGTGCCCGCCGTACCGAGGAACTGACACCCGCCGCCCGGCGACGCGCAGGCGCGACAGCCCAGCTCGGCGGCCTCCTGCAAGGAGAGTTCATGGTTGGCGAAGCGCGCGCCGATGGTCTGCACTTTGCCCGCATCTTCCCCCACGGTGGGCGGCAGCGTCGCCCCGCCCGGCACCAGAATGGTCGGCAGATCGTGCATGGAAGCCAGCGCAATCATGGTGGCGGGCAGCCCTTTATCACAGGTCGCCACGCCGATCACCGCCCGGCGCGTTGGCAGGGAGCGGATCAGGCGGCGAAACACGATCGCCGCGTCGTTGCGGTACGGCAGGGAGTCGAACATGCCGTGCGTGCCCTGCGAGCGACCGTCACACGGATCGCTGACGAAGGCGGCGAACGGGATCCCGCCGTTGCGGGTGATCTCCTTCGCCGCCGCCTGCATCTGCATGCCGATCTCCCAGTGCCCGGTGTGGTAGCCCAGCGCGACCGGGCGCCCGTCTCCGGCGCGGATGCCGCCCTGGGTGCCGATGATCAGCACCTCTTTGCCGGTGAGTTTGTTGGCATCCCAGCCCATCCCGGCGTTCTGCGTCATACCGAACAGGTTGCCGCTGGGGGATTCCATCAGCATCTGCGGAGTCAGCGGCAGCGTGCCCTGCGGCCCCGCCGCGTGGGTGATCACCGCATAAAACGCATCGTCCTGTGGGGTGAAAATTTTCTCAATGGTCATCGTTATCGTCCGGCTCAGCAGAGTTTGAGCTGTTGTAACAGGGTTTTCAGCTGCGCCTTGCGCGGCTCGTCCAGCGGCGAGGCTGGCGGCAGGACGTGCGTAGAAATCGGACGACCGCAGAGCACGATCGCCTCTTTAATGACGTTCACAAACGGCGTATCCAGCTGATACATCTGCGGGATTTGCAGCAGGGTCTGATGATACTCAGCCGCTTTCGCCACGTCGTTATCCCGCCAGGCTTTCAGAAGATTTACCGACACCTGTGGGGCAAAGTTGCCGCTGGCCGAGATCGCCCCGTCGCCGCCTAGCAGCAGGGTATTAAACAGATGATCGTCGTAGCCGCACAGCACGGTGAAGTGCGGATGGGCGGCTTTGACGGTGTGGATCATGCTGCGCAGGTGGGCGACGGAATCGATGGTGTCTTTGATGCCGACGATGTTACTGCGCGAGTCGGCCAGGGTTTTCACCAGCGCCGGGGTCAGATCCTGCCCGGTCAGCGCCGGGAAGTTATAGAGCATCACCGGCAATGTGACGCTGTCGGCCACCTGTTCGAAATAGCGGATCAGGTTTGCTTCCGACACTTTCCAGTAGTAAGGGTTGATCACCACGATGCCGTCCGCGCCCGCCTGCTGCGCGTGCTGGCTCAGTTCAATGGTTTCCCGGGCGTTGGTGCCGCCGGTGCCGATCAGCACCGGCACACGACGATCGACATGATCGATCGCAAACCGGGCAATGGTTTTACGCTCTTCGGCGCTGAGCTGGGAGAACTCGCCGCCGCTGCCCAGGAAGAACAGGCCGTCGACGCCCGCAGCAATCAGATCGTCGATCAGCGCGGCGGTACCCGGTTTATCGAGCTGGCCATCGGCGGTAAAAATGGTGGAGACAGGGGGAATGATACCCGTGAACAACGCGGACTGCGGCATGAGATCTCCTTGCTGAATCATTTTGTTCTACATTATAGAACAGCGTTCATTAATTTAACGATCATACTATGACGCAGAAAAAGCGCAGGTAAATGGGAGATGAGGAGGGAGTGCGGGAAGTTTAAGCTGGATCACATTATGCGTGGGTGCGGTCTGGTTCCCTCACCCTAACCCTCTCCCAAGGGGAGAGGGAACTTTTACACCCTCTCCCCTTGGGAGAGGGCCGGGGTGAGGGGTTACTCTACCAGCATCTTCACCACAACCTTACGCACCTGCGCCGGCGCTCCCGCCGCGCACAGCGGCTTATGCACTTCGCCCGGCCAGAACACCACAAAATCCCCTTCGCTCAGCACCACGGTTTTCTCCTGCTCGCCTTCCGGCAGGAACGCGATGTCTTTGTCCGCCAGCCAGTCGGTATCCGGCGTACCGTGCGGCAGGGTACTGAAGGTCATCCCTTCCTGACCTTTTAGCACAATCTGAATATCCAGATAGCGTGCATGGTATTCAGCGCGACGCTCGGCAAACGGCTGGGTCATGTCCTCCGAAACCAGATAAAACAGGCTGTTGCCGTTGATGTCGTGCTTACCGGTCGGCGTTGCGTCGGTGACGTGGGCCTTAACGTGCTCAATGGCCTGGCGCAGCTCTTCTGGCAACCAGGACTGGAGATGATGAATATTGCCAATAATCATGATACAACCCTCAGATTAAAACATTGTTTCATTTTTATGTTTTATACGAGAATTGCCTCTTCCATACCAGCCCTTTTTTGACAAGATTTGCGTCAGCGCATGTTTATCGGGAAATGTGTTAATCCACTGTTAATTGCACACAGGCATTTATGCAGTGGTTATGCATAACCTCATTTCATGCACTTTGCACATAGGATCTAACTCACTGAATTTAAAACATAACTCACAAAACCTGTTTGTGTATCACACTTTATCACTTTGGTTATTTCCTTTAAAAATCCATAATTATTTATTGATTTCTCTTAAGTGAAAAATAGTTAACTGTCATTATTGCATAGCTATTCCCGTGACAACATTTTATCCATTAAAATCAACAATATAACTAAATATTTCAAAGCGTGTGATTCTACAAAATAATAACAACTTCAAATATTGCCACCCGTTCCTGCTTAGCTATTCATCCCTTAATAATATGAAATTAATCATTATCTGATACGAATCATGCAATTGAAAATAAACTGCTCAATATCGGTTTTCGCGTGAGCAATGTCACAATAACCATTATTTAAGCGCCTACTATAAATCACGAAATCAATTGAGCTTAGCCGCCATGAAATTAAACACATCACATGGCGCATGCCCTTTTTATTCTGAAAAAAAGTTAAAGGAATAATTATGGAAAAGCATTACGTCGGTTCTGAAATTGGTCAATTGCGTAGCGTTATGCTGCACCGTCCTAATTTAAGTCTGAAACGGTTAACCCCCTCAAACTGTCAGGAGCTGCTATTTGATGACGTGCTCTCGGTTGAACGGGCGGGTGAAGAGCATGACATCTTCGCAAACACGCTGCGCGAGCAGGGTGTGGAAGTCCTGCTGTTGACCGACCTTCTTACGCAAACGCTTGATATTGCTGAAGCAAAAGCCTGGCTTCTTGAAACACAAATCTCCGACTATCGCCTGGGACCAACCTTTGCCGCCGACGTGCGCGGCTGGCTGGCGGATATGCCGCACCGCGAACTGGCGCGCAGATTAAGCGGCGGATTAACCTACGGTGAAATTCCGGCGGCCATTAAAAATATGGTGGTCGATACCCACACGGCGAATGATTTTATTATGAAGCCGCTGCCTAACCACTTATTTACCCGCGATACCTCCTGCTGGATATATAACGGCGTCTCCATTAATCCGATGGCGAAACCCGCCCGCCAGCGTGAAACCAATAACCTGCGGGCAATATATCGCTGGCACCCCGCATTTGCCGACGGCGAGTTTATTAAGTATTTCGGCGACGAGAATATTAATTACGACCACGCCACATTAGAAGGCGGCGACGTATTAGTGATTGGTCGCGGGGCGGTACTGATCGGCATGTCCGAGCGCACGACGCCGCAGGGCGTGGAGTTCCTCGCCAACAGCCTGTTTAAACATCGCCAGGCCGAGCGCGTGATTGCCGTTGAGCTGCCAAAACACCGCTCCTGCATGCACCTCGACACCGTGATGACCCACATCGACGTAGACACCTTCTCCGTTTACCCGGAAGTGGTGCGCAAGGACGCCCAGTGCTGGACGCTCACCCCGGACGGACGCGGCGGCCTGCTGCGTACCCAGGAAACCGACCTGCTGCACGCCATCGAGAAAGCCCTCGGCATTAACCACGTCCGCCTGATCACCACCGGCGGCGACGCCTTTGAAGCCGAACGCGAGCAGTGGAACGACGCTAACAACGTCCTGACCCTCCGCCCGGGCGTGGTGATCGGCTACGAGCGCAACGTCTGGACCAACGAGAAGTACGACAAAGCAGGCATCACCGTGCTGCCGATCCCGGGCGATGAGCTGGGACGTGGTCGCGGCGGCGCGCGCTGCATGAGCTGCCCACTGGAACGCGACGGAATTTAAAGGAGCCATCATGGAACGAAAACCCACTCTGGTTGTGGCCCTGGGCGGCAACGCGCTGCTCAAGCGCGGCGAGCCGCTTGAAGCGGACATCCAGCGCCAGAACATCGAGCAGGCCGCCCGCACCATCGCCGGCTTAACGGAGCAGTGGCGCGTGGTGCTGGTGCACGGCAACGGCCCGCAGGTCGGACTGCTGGCGCTGCAAAACAGCGCCTACGACAAAGTCACTCCCTACCCGCTGGACGTTCTTGGCGCCGAAAGCCAGGGAATGATCGGCTACATGCTCCAGCAGGCGCTGAAAAACAATCTGCCCCAGCGCGAGGTCAGCGTCCTGCTCACGCAGGTGGAAGTGGACGCCGCCGACCCGGCGTTCAGCAACCCGACCAAGTACATCGGCCCGGTCTACAGCGAAGCCCAGGCCAAAGCGCTGGCCGCGGAAAAAGGCTGGGTGTTTAAGGCCGACGGCAGCTACTTCCGCCGCGTGGTGCCGTCGCCGCAGCCGAAGCGCATCGTCGAGAGTGACGCCATCACGGCGCTGATTCAGCGCGACCACCTGGTGATCTGCAACGGCGGCGGTGGCGTGCCGGTAGTGGAAAACGCCAACGGCTATCGCGGGATCGAGGCGGTGATCGACAAAGACCTCTCCGCCGCCCTGCTGGCGCGCCAGATCGAGGCCGATGCCCTGCTGATCCTCACCGATGCCGACGCGGTGTACCTCGACTGGGGCAAGCCAACCCAGCGTCCGCTGGCGCAGGTGACGCCGGAGCTGCTCAGAGGCATGCAGTTCGACGCCGGATCGATGGGGCCGAAAGTGGCCGCCTGCCGCGAGTTTGTTGAGGCCTGCGGCGGCATTGCCGGGATCGGCGCGCTGGCCGACGGCGCGGAGATCCTGGCGGGCGAGAAAGGCACGTTGATTCGTAACTGAGTCGTTTTCCCCTCACCCTAGCCCTCTCCCAAAGGGAGAGGGAATGTACGCCCCCTCTCCCTGTGGGAGAGGGCCGGGGTGAGGGCATCAGACAGCTAAATTTTAAAAAGGATTTCCCCATGACCATTAACCTGAAAAACCGCAACTTCCTGAAACTGCTGGACTACACCCCGGCGGAGATCCAGTACCTGATCGATCTCGCCATCGAGCTGAAGGCCGCCAAAAAAGCCGGACGCGAAAAACAAACCCTGGTCGGGAAAAACATCGCCCTGATCTTTGAAAAAACCTCCACCCGCACCCGCTGCGCCTTCGAAGTGGGTGCGTTCGACCAGGGCGCGCAGGTCACCTACCTCGGCCCAAGCGGTTCGCAGATTGGCCACAAAGAGTCGATGAAGGACACCGCGCGCGTGCTGGGCCGCATGTATGACGGCATCGAGTATCGCGGCTACGGCCAGGCCATCGTTGAAGAGCTGGGCGAGTACGCGGGCGTGCCGGTGTGGAACGGCCTGACCGACGAGTTCCACCCCACCCAAATTCTCGCCGACCTGATGACCATGCTGGAGCACTCTCCGGGCAAAACCCTGCCGGAGCTGAGCTTTGCTTACCTGGGCGATGCGCGGAACAACATGGGTAATTCGCTAATGGTCGGCGCGGCCAAAATGGGGATGGATATCCGCCTGGTTGCACCGAAATCCTTCTGGCCGGAGGCGGGCCTGGTTGAGCAGTGCCGCGCCATCGCCAAAGAGACCGGCGCGCGCATCACCCTCACCGACGACGTGGAGGAAGGCGTGCAGGGCACCGATTTCCTCTACACCGACGTGTGGGTTTCCATGGGTGAGCCGAAGGAGGCCTGGGCCGAGCGCGTCAGCCTGATGAAGCCATATCAGATTAACGCGGACGTGATGAAGGCCACCGGTAACCCGAACGTCAAGTTCATGCACTGCCTGCCGGCGTTCCACAACGAGCACGCCAAAGTGGGCCGCGAAATCGAAATGGCGTACGGCCTGAAGGGGCTGGAAGTGACGGAAGAGGTCTTCGAATCACCGAACTCCATCGTCTTCGACGAAGCAGAGAACCGCATGCACACCATTAAAGCGGTCATGGTGGCGACACTCGGCGACTAATCACCGCCCGGCGCGCCGCGGGGTGCGCCGGGTTCAGGAGAACATCATGGGCAAGTTCAAGTTTCCCTCCGCTTACACCATTCTCTTTTTTCTGATTGCCGTGGTTGCCGTGCTGACGTGGATTGTTCCGGCCGGGCAGTACCATATGGCAATGAACGAGGCGCTCGGTAAAGAAGTGCCGGTTGCTGGCACCTACGCGCACGTGGCAGCGCACCCGCAGGGGCTGGTTTCGGTGCTGATGGCGCCGATTGCCGGGCTGTACGATCCGGAGTCCGGCCAGGCCGGGGCCATCGACGTGGCGCTGTTTATTCTGATCATCGGGGGATTCCTAGGGATCGTCACTAAAACCGGGGCGATAGACGCCGGGATCGAGCGCGTCACCACCCGGCTGCGCGGACGCGAAGAGTGGATGATCCCGAAACTGATGGCGCTGTTTGCCGCAGGCGGCACGATTTACGGCATGGCAGAAGAGTCGCTGCCCTTCTATACCTTACTGGTGCCGGTGATGCTGGCGGCGCGGTTCGATCCGGTGGTTGCTGCGTCCACCGTGCTGCTCGGCGCGGGGATCGGCACCCTCGGCTCCACCATCAACCCGTTCGCCACGGTGATCGCCGCCAACGCCGCCGGGATCCCCTTCACCAACGGCATCATGTTGCGCATCGCGCTGCTGGTGATCGGCTGGATCATCTGCGTGGCGTGGGTAATGCGCTATGCCCGCAAGGTGCGCAAGGATCCGTCGCTGTCGATCGTGGCGGATAAGCAGGAAGAGAACCGCGCCCACTTCCTCGGCAACAAGGGCGAGCAGTCGCTGGAGTTTACCCCGGTGCGCAAACTCATCCTGGTGATCTTCGCCCTCGCCTTCGCGGTGATGATCTACGGCGTGGCGGTGCTGGGCTGGTGGATGGCGGAGATCTCGGCGGTGTTCCTCGCCAGCGCGATTATCGTCGGGCTGATCGCCCGCATGAGCGAAGAGGAGCTGACCTCAACCTTTATCAACGGCGCGCGAGATTTGCTGGGCGTCGCGCTGATTATCGGCATCGCGCGCGGTATCGTAGTGATCATGGATAAGGGCATGATTACCCACACCATTTTGCACAGCGCCGAGGGAATGGTCACCGGATTGTCGACGGTGGCGTTCATCAACGTGATGTACTGGCTGGAAGTGGTGCTGTCGTTTCTTGTGCCTTCTTCGTCCGGCCTGGCCGTTCTGACGATGCCGATCATGGCGCCCCTTGCCGATTTCGCTAACGTCAACCGCGACCTGGTGGTTACGGCTTACCAGTCGGCGTCCGGCATCGTTAACCTGATCACTCCCACCTCTGCCGTCGTGATGGGCGGGCTGGCTATCGCCCGCGTGCCCTACGTGCGCTATCTGAAATGGGTCGCGCCGCTGCTGGGGATTTTAACGGTGGTGATTATGGTGGCGTTAAGCCTGGGCGCCCTGTTGTAATTTGCCGGATGGCGCTGCGCTTATCCGGCCTACGGATCGGTGCAGTGCCACCGGTTATTTCGGGAACTGATATGGGAACTATGATGGATTACGAAGAGTACTCTCCCAAAGAGCAACTACAGCTAACGGTCTGCCAGCGTCTGATCGCGGAAAAGAGCTATCTCTCCCAGGAGGAGATCCGCCGCGACTTACAGGAGCGGGGTTTTGAGACCATCAGCCAGTCCACCGTTTCACGTCTGCTCAAGTTGCTCGGTGTCATAAAAATTCGCAATGCCAAAGGGCTAAAGATTTATTCGCTGAATCCCCAGCTGCGCCCGGCCCCCGACGCGGCGCGTACCGTCTCTGAAATGGTGGTGAGCGTGGAGCACAACAGCGAATTTATCCTTATCCATACCGTCGCCGGATATGGCCGCGCGGTGGCGCGTATTCTGGATTATCACCAGTTACCGGAAATTTTAGGCGTGGTGGCCGGAAGCAGTATCGTCTGGGTCGCCCCCCGCGTGGTGAAGCGCACCGCACTGGTGCATAAGCAAATTAATTATTTACTCAGAACGCATTAATATTCATAAAGAACCGTTTGCATTGAGTAAAGCGTGCATTAAATCGCTTGATCCCAAAAGCGAGCTGCGTATAATGCCCGACAATTTGCCGGGAGGAAGCATGGTCAAGCGTGTACGACATATCGTCTTACCGCGTCTGAAATCAGACGCTGGCCTGCCGTTTTTCTTCCCGTTGCTAAACCTATTCCCAGAGCCCCTCATTTGAGGGGCTTTTTTTTGCCCGGCGTCAGGAGATAAACATGAATCCGCTTTATCAAAAACACATCATTTCCATAAACGACCTCAGCCGCGAAGAGCTGGAACTGGTTCTGGAAACCGCGGCAAAACTGAAGGCCAATCCGCAACCGGAGCTGCTGAAGCACAAGGTGATTGCGAGCTGCTTCTTCGAGGCCTCCACCCGCACCCGCCTCTCCTTCGAAACCTCCATGCACCGCCTGGGCGCGAGCGTGGTGGGCTTCTCGGACAGCAGCAACACGTCGCTGGGCAAAAAAGGCGAGACCCTGGCGGATACCATTTCAGTCATCAGCACCTACGTGGACGCGATTGTGATGCGCCACCCGCAGGAGGGCGCGGCGCGTCTGGCGACCGAGTTTTCCGGCGGGATTCCGGTGCTGAACGCCGGTGACGGTGCCAACCAGCACCCGACGCAGACCCTGCTCGATCTCTTCACCATTCAGGAGACGCAGGGCACGCTTGAGAACCTGAACATCGCCATGGTCGGCGACCTGAAATATGGCCGCACCGTCCATTCCCTGACCCAGGCGCTGGCGAAATTTAACGGCAACCGCTTCTTCTTCATCGCGCCGGACGCGCTGGCGATGCCGCAGTACATTCTCGATATGCTGGACGAAAAAGGCATCGCGTGGAGCCTGCACGCCAGCATAGAAGAAGTGATGGGCAACGTGGATATTCTCTACATGACCCGCGTGCAGAAAGAGCGTCTTGACCCATCCGAGTACGCCAACGTGAAGGCGCAGTTCGTCCTGCGCGCCAGCGACCTCGAGGGCGCGCGCGACAACATGAAGGTGCTGCACCCGCTGCCGCGCATCGATGAGATCACCACAGACGTGGATAAAACGCCGCACGCCTGGTACTTCCAGCAGGCCGGAAACGGCATCTTCGCCCGCCAGGCGTTACTGGCACTGGTTCTGAATCGCGAATTAGCTCTGTAAGGGGAGACGACCATGACACACGATAACAAACTCCAGGTTGAAGCCATCAAGCGTGGCACCGTGATTGACCACATCCCTGCGCAGGTGGGCTTTAAGCTGCTGACGCTGTTCAAACTGACTGAAACCGACCAGCGCATCACCATCGGCCTGAACCTGCCGTCGGGCGAAATGGGCCGTAAAGACCTGATCAAGATCGAGAACACTTTCCTGACCGACGAGCAGGTTAACCAGCTTTCACTGTACGCACCGGACGCCACGGTTAACCGCATCGACGATTACGACGTGGTGGGCAAATCCCGCCCAAGCCTGCCGGATCGCATCGAAAGCGTGCTGGTCTGCCCGAACAGCAACTGCATCAGTCATGCTGAGCCGGTTTCCTCCAGTTTCGCAGTGAAAAAACGCGCCAATGACATTGCACTCAAATGCAAATACTGCGAAAAAGAGTTTTCTCATTATGTGGTGCTGGCCAACTAATTGAGGTTGGTAATGAAATCCCGGCTGTTATAATGGCCGGGAACATTCTTAACGCTGTAATTCTGGAGAAAAAATGAGCAAAGTACTCGCGACGGAAAATGCACCAGCGGCTATCGGCCCATACGTTCAGGGCGTTGATCTGGGCAGCATGATCATCACTTCTGGTCAGATCCCGGTGAACCCAAAAACCGGTGAAGTGCCAGCCGACGTAGCGGCGCAGGCGCGTCAGTCGCTGGAAAACGTGCAGGCGATCGTCGAATCTGCCGGCCTGAAAGTGGGCGATATCGTCAAAACCACCGTGTTCGTGAAAGATCTGAACGATTTCGCCACCGTTAACGCCACTTATGAAGCGTTCTTCACCGAACACAACGCCACCTTCCCGGCGCGCTCCTGTGTGGAAGTGGCGCGTCTGCCAAAAGACGTAAAAATTGAAATTGAAGCGATTGCCGTACGTCGCTAATTTATTTCAATAAAGAGAAGGCAGCTCAGGCTGCCTTTTTTATTGCGACCATTTTTACTCTCTCCAGGCAATGACGCATCCCCCACTCCATTAATAGACTGACGCTGCCTTGTTATATTCTAATTAATGGATGAAGAATGAAACTTTCTAAGATCGCGCTGGCCGTTGCCACATTAGCGGTTGCGTCTTCCGCACTTGCACACGGATATATAGAATCCCCCGCCAGCCGCGCTTATATGTGTAAGCTCGGCCAGAATATTGACTGTGGCTCTGTACAATATGAACCGCAGAGCGTAGAAAAGACCTCCGGCTTCCCGACGGGCGCAATGCCGCCTGACGGCCAGCTTGCCAGCGCCGGTATTGCCAGCTACTCCCAGCTTGATAAGCAGAGCCTGAACGCCTGGACTAAAAGCCCCATGACGGCAGGCCCGCATGAATTTGTCTGGCACCATACCGCGCCGCATAAAACCACCAACTGGCGTTATTACATTACCAAACAAAACTGGGACCCCAATAAACCGCTGACCCGTGACCAGTTCGAATTAACGCCGTTCTGTACTATTAACGGGAATGGTCAGGCACCGTCCATGACAAAATCCATGACCTGTAATGTCCCGGAACGTACGGGCTACCAGGTTATTTATGGTGTGTGGGAAATTGCGGATACCACAAACAGTTTCTATCAGGCCATTGACGTTGATTTCGGTAACGGCGGCAACGTCACGCCGGACGATACCCCAGCAGTAATATCCCAGTGGAGTAAAACCCTGAGCGGACAGATTGCCGGGAATAACCTGAACGTGGGCGATAAAGTGATTGCACGCTTCTTCGACGCCAACGGGGAAGTTGCCGCCCTGCGTACTGAAATGACCATCGGCTCTTCAGAACAAGGCGACGCTAACCAGTGGTCCTACGATCTGGCGCAGAAGATCAACACCACTCATAGCGATGTCCGCGTCGGTGTGAAAGATGAAGCCGGTGAAATCAGCCCGATTCACGGCGCCAACAGCGTATTCGTGAAAGACGGCAGCACGCTGAGATCCGTTGCCATCTCTTATGAAGAGCATAAAGCGCAGGTGAGCGAGACCATCGCCGTTTCCGATCTGCAATACAGCAAAATCGAACATGGCAATGTGATTGTGACCTTCCATGTAAACACGCAGGGTGACGTTAATTTTGAAGCGCACGTGATGAACCACCACGGTGCCGAAAAAGGTTACCTGAAGCAGGATATGAATAACGTCAATCAAAACGTGACCATGACGCTGACTGACGTCACGGCGGGCCACCATATGCTGAAATACTACGCCACCAACAAAGACGGCACCCTGTTCGCGCAGGACGTGCTAAACCTGATGCTGGAAAGCGACGCGGCGGACAGCAGCGGCCCGCATGACTTTATCTTCCCGGACAGCATTGCCTCCTACAAAGCGGGCACCGTGGTGTTACAGCCTAAAAACGGTAAGACCTACGAGTGTAAACCGTTCCCGTATAGCGGCTACTGCGTGCAGTACAGCCCAACCGCAAACCAGTTTGAGCCAGGCGTGGGCGCGCACTGGAGAGAGGCGTGGGTGCTGAAGAACTGAGTTGCCTTCACGCCCGGCGGCACTTCGTTTGCCGGGCCTACACGTCACGTAGGCCCGGTAAGCGTAGCGCCACCGGGCGCATTTGTTACTGATTCCGCGTCGCCCTAAGCAGCGTCTCCAGCGGGTACACCGCCGCAATCACCACCTCGTCCTGGATCGTCGCCGCGTTATCCAGTTCGCTCTGGATCGACGCGATCTCGTTGTCGTCCAGCGTGCCCTGACGCGCCACCAGATCCGTCAGCCTCAGGCCAATCGAGGCCAGTTTATCCACCTCCTGGATCACCGGCTTAATGGCCTTCAGCTGATAGCTGTTTTCACTCAAGGCCAGCGCATCGCTGGTGTTGTTCTGCCAGCGGTTAAAGACGTGGCGCAGCGCGTCGGCGCTTTCCGTGTCTTCCGCGTCGCTCACCAGACGGTCCGCCCATTTATTCATCTGACGCACGGTCGCACTTTCCGCGTTTAGCGCGTCAGCGAGCCGGTTGAGCGGCTCAAACTGATGATAGTTTCCGGCCTGGAACTTAAGATGCTGGCGGGTGTAATACTGCGCCGGTTCAAGCGCCTGGGCGAGAATTTGCAGCGGAAGGGTATCCGCATTGTTGGCGAGGCGCGTGAACTGCACCTGCTGCTGGGTATGCTGCTGTAGTCCAGCCGACACCGTGGACCAACTGTCCATCGCCTGGAGCCGGGTATACATGTTGTCGATGTCGTTGACGTCCTTTGCCGACCATAGCCGTTCCGCCACCGCAAAGGCGCGCGGCCACAGACGGATATCAAGCACCGGCGCGACCACGTTTTCCGCCCACAGCGCGGCTTCGCCGCCGAGCAGATTGGCCTCGTTCGCCGGGTCCGGCACCACCGGCGGTATGCCTTTTGGCACCGCGTCCAGACGCGTGCCGTCGATCGGGTAGCGGGCGTTACCCACCAGGAAATAGCCGCTGAGCTTATCGTTCTCAACGGAAACGACCGGACGCGTTTCACCCATCCAGGTATCAACGGTAAACGTTACCTGGTTGTCGTCCCGCCACTGAATGTTCTCCACCGCCCGACGCGATTTCCCGGCAAAATCAATAAATCCGCGCCACCCGGCATCGCCTTTCACCAGCGTAAAGCTGCCTTCCACCGGCTTGCCTTTCAGACGCGGCATGGAGAAAGCCCAGCTCTGGACGCTGTCGGTGTCCGCTATCACATCCACGCCGTTCAGCCCCTGCGGCACAATTTCATTGCGGTAGTGGTAGGCGGTGGATTGCGGCTGATCGAGGTAGAAACCGGTTGAGAGAATGCCCTTATAGCCGTTCTGCGCCACCTGCCCCAGCGCGTCCTGTCCCTGCCAGGACTGGATCAGAATGCTTTTCGGCAGATCGGGATGGTAGATCTCATCCCAGCCAACCATCTGCCGGTGGTGCTTCTCAAGGATCGTCTCCAGCTTGCGGTTGAAATACGCCTGCAACGCGTGGCTGTCCGCCAGTTTGTTGTCGCGCATAAACGTCTGGATCGCAGCGTTCGCTTTCCACTGGCTGTCGTCAACCTCATCGCCGCCAATATGCAGATACGGATCCGGGAAGATCGCCGCCAGTTCGCTGACCATCGCGTCGGCAAAGGTATAAGTTGCCTCTTTGGTTGGATCCAGCACCGGCTTTAGCACGCCCCAGTGGCGCTCCATGGCGTACGGCCCCGGCGCGCTCATCAGCTCCGGGTAGGCGACGGCAATCGCCGAGGCGTGGCCCGGCATATCAATTTCCGGCACCACGCGTATGCCCCGCTCGGCAGCGTAACGCACAATCTCGCGCATCTGCTCCGGGGTGTAGAACAGCCCATCGCTGGCAAGCTGGGTCAGCTTAGGGTAGCGCTTTGAGCTGAAGCGCCAGCCCTGATCGTCCGTCAAATGCCAGTGCAGGACGTTGAGTTTGGCCGCGGCCATGCCGTCGATCTGGCGTTTAATATCCGGAATCGGGAGGAAGTGGCGCGCCGAATCGAGCAGCAGCCCGCGCCACGGGAAGCGCGGCGAATCTTCAATGGTCACCCACGGGATCGAGGTGTTTTCGGCGCCGTTCTGCATCAGCTGAAGCAAGGTTTCCATGGCGCGCAGCGCGCCGAAGCGGGTGTTGGCAGAGATATTTACGCCGTTGGCGTCCACCGTGAGTTTATAGCTCTCATCGCTGTCAGGCAGCGGCTGCGGCTTCACCTTTTTGGCGATGGCGATGCGGATGGTCGGCTTGTCAGGTTTTTCGGCCTGCGGCTGTAGCGTCCAGCCGGTTTGCAGCGCAATGCGCTGGCGCAGGCGGTTGACCGCATCCCCCAGATCGTCGCCGCTGACGCTCACAGAGAGTTGATTGTTAAGCACCAGCGCGCCCTGAGTGGTCGGGCGTTCAACCTTCGCAGGCCAGGGCATTAAGGGAAGGTCGCCTGCCGGGGCGGCAAAGGCGGAGGCGCCGAGCATGAGCCCGGCGGTTAAGAGGCTGTACCGTAACATGAATGTTCCTTATCTGACGGGCCAAATACAGGCAAAACATTCTGTTAACATGCGCTCAAATTGTCGTCAAGCGAATGCGCCGACGGAGATCACAGGTTGTTGAATTTGGGAGGAAAGCTATTGCCCGGTGGCGCTGCGCTTACCGGGCCTACGTTTCGGGAGTAGGCCGGGTAAGGCGAAGCCGCCACCCGGCAAACATAATTTACTGCCACCCATACCGACGGCTATAGAACCCTTTCACCATCTGCGTCAGCACCATGTAGCCCGCGAGGATCGCCACCAGCCACGGGAAGTAGCTCAGCGGCAGCGCCTGAAGTTGCAGGTAGCTTGCCAGCGGCGAGAACGGCAGCGCGATCCCGAGCGCCATTACAATGCCCGTCATCACAATCAGCGGCCACGCGGCACGGCTCTGGATAAACGGAATGCGACGGGTGCGGATCATGTGCACAATCAGCGTCTGAGACAGCAGTCCCACCACGAACCAGCCGGACTGGAACAGCGTCTGGTGTTCTGGCGTATTCGCATGGAACACAAACCACATCAGGCAGAAGGTCAGAATGTCGAAGATAGAGCTGATCGGCCCAAAGAACAGCATAAAGCGCCCCAGATCGGCGGGGTTCCAGCGCTGCGGCTTCTGGATCTGCTCGTCGTCCACGTTATCAAACGGGATCGCCACCTGAGAGACATCGTACATCAGGTTCTGGATCAGCAGGTGCAGCGGCAGCATCGGCAGAAACGGCAGAAACGCGCTCGCTACCAGCACGCTGAAGACGTTGCCGAAGTTGGAGCTGGCGGTCATTTTGATGTATTTGAGCATATTGGCGAAGGTGCGACGCCCTTCGATGACGCCCTCTTCCAGCACCATCAGGCTCTTTTCCAGCAGAATGATATCCGCCGCTTCGCGGGCAATATCCACCGCGCCGTCCACGGAGATACCGATATCCGCCGCACGCAGGGCTGGCGCATCGTTGATGCCGTCGCCCATAAAGCCCACTACGTGCCCTTCGCGACGCAGCAGAGTGACGATGCGCTCTTTATGCATCGGCGTCAGGCGGGCAAACAGCGTGGTGCGTTGGGCAAGCTCGGCCAGCTCATCGTCGGACAGGTGCTCAATGTCGCTCCCCACGACGACGTCGCCCGCGTCCAGGCCGACTTCGTGGCACACTTTGGCCGCCACCAGCTCGCTGTCGCCGGTGAGGATTTTGACGGTGATACCGCTCGCTTTCAGCGCTTTTAGCGCCGGCGCGGTGGTCTCTTTCGGCGGATCGAGGAATGCGATGTAACCTTCGAGGATCAAATCGGATTCATCGATACGCTGGTAGTCACCTTCCCGCGCAGGCAGGAACTTGCTGGCTACTGCCACCACGCGCAGCCCCTGACGGTTCAGGTTATCGGTGACGCGTTTGATGCGGCGCAGCATGGTCTCATCCAGCGGCACGATCTCGCCGTTATGGCGCACCTGCGTGGAAACATTCAGGATCTCCTGCAATGCCCCTTTGCAGATCAGCTGATGTACGTCCGCCTGCTCGCTGACCACCACCGACATGCGGCGGCGCTCGAAGTCGAACGGGATTTCATCCACCTTCTGCCAGCGACCGGAGAGCGTGCGGGCAGACTCCTCGTCCACCCCTTCCAGCACCGCCACGTCGAGCAGGTTTTTCAGCCCGGTCTGATAGTGGCTGTTCAGCCACGCGCTGTACAGCACCCGTTCGCTGGTCTTTCCGGCGATATCGGTGTGGTTCTCCAGCACGATTTTGTCCTGCGTCAGGGTGCCGGTTTTATCGGTGCAAAGGATGTCCATCGCGCCAAAGTTCTGGATGGCGTCGAGGTGTTTAACAATCACCTTTTGTTTAGAGAGTTTGACCGCCCCGCGCGCCAGCGTGGAGGTGACAATCATCGGCAGCATTTCCGGCGTTAAGCCAACGGCCACGGAGAGCGCGAACAGCGCCGCCTCCCACCAGTCGCCTTTGGTGTAGCCGTTGATCAGCAGGACAATCGGCGTCATGACCATCATAAAGCGGATCAGCAGCATGCTGACGCGGCCAATGCCTTTCTGGAACGCATTCGGCTCGCTCTCCTGCTCGCTGACGCGTCCGGCAAGCTGTCCAAACCAGGTATTGCCGCCGGTGGCGGTGACAATCGCCTGCGCGGTGCCGCTGACCACCGTGGTGCCCATAAAGCACAGGGTGTCGCACTCCAGCGGGTTCATCTGCTGCGGATCGCGGGTCCGCGCTACCTTCTCTACGGGCAGGGATTCACCGGTGAGTGACGCCTGCGCGACGAACAGATCCCGCGCCTGGATGACGCGTAAATCCGCTGGGATCATGTCCCCCGCCGCCAGCTTCACCAGATCGCCCGGCACCAGCTGGTCAATGGGAAGCTCAATCCAGGCGTTCTCGCCGAGGTCGTTAATCACGCGCGACACGGTGGCGGTGTTGCTGACCATTGCTTTCAGGGCGTCCGCCGCTTTGGTGGAGCGCGCTTCCTGAATAAAGTTCAGCAGCGTGGAGATCCCCACCATCAGGGCAATCACGCCTGCGGCAAACAGATCTTCAGTGGCGTAAGAGATAATCCCGAGCACCGTCAGCAGCAGGTTGAACGGATTGCGGTAGCAGAGCCACAGGTGGACCCACCAGGGAGAGGGTTTCTGCGCCGGGATCTGGTTATCGCCATGTTCCGCGCGGATTTTTAACACTTCTTGCGCGTTCAGCCCTTCCGGGTGGCCGCCAAAGGCGCGCCAGACTTCGTTTTCATCCATCGCCGCCACGTTCAGGCAGCGCTCGGTCAGGGAAGCGGGGATTGCCGCTCCCGCCATGGTGTTGGCATTTGGCAGCGGATCGCGCGCAATCAGGCGATGTGGCAGGTGACGGCTCAGCAGCGCTTGCAGCTGCCGGGTGATATTTTTCAGCATAGTCATTCCCCCGCATCCGCAAAGGCGGACGCAGTTTTCCCGCAGGCGTGGCAAAGCCGTACCTGTCAGGCACTTAATTTATCAAGCAGGAACGTATGAACGTTGCTGCCTCACGCCGGTGAGACAGCAAAAGGCTGGCTTACCGGAAAGAAGGTTTTCTCCTGGTCAGGAGAGGTGTGGGATCGGGATCCATGTGGCCTCCGGTAAGTAAAAAGTTGGGTATCGGCACGCAGTATAGTGATTTATCCATACCGTTTGTGACTAATCGGGCGGTATTATAACGCCCTGCAAATAAACCGAACGTAAACCAGACTTTGCCCATAGCGAATTCGCAGGATAGCATTAGGCTCAATTGATTATTTTATCGTTGTTACAGGGAATACAGCATGCAGAACCGCCTTACGATTAAAGATATCGCGCGTTTAAGCGGCGTGGGGAAATCGACTGTCTCACGCGTGCTGAACAACGAAAGCGGTGTCAGCGAGCGCACACGCGAGCGCGTCGAGGCGGTGATGAATCAGCACGGTTTTTCCCCTTCCCGCTCCGCGCGCGCCATGCGCGGGCAGAGCGATAAAGTGGTCGCCATTATTGTCTCGCGTCTGGATTCCCTCTCCGAAAACCTCGCCGTACAGACGATGCTGCCCGCGTTCTACGAGCAGGGCTACGATCCGATCATGATGGAGAGCAAGTTCTCCGCGCAAATGGTGGAGGAGCATCTCGGCATGCTTCAGCGCCGTAATATTGATGGGGTGGTGCTGTTCGGATTTACCGGCCTAAAAGAGGACGTGCTTAAACCCTGGCAGCCGTCACTGGTGCTGCTGGCGCGCGACGCCAGCGGGTTTGCCTCTGTCTGTTACGATGACGAAGGGGCGATCGTGATCCTGATGCAGCGCCTGTATGAACAGGGCCATCGGCATATTAGCTATCTCGGCGTGCCGCATGCCGACATCACCACCGGCAAGCGTCGCCACGAAGCGTACCTGGCGTTTTGTAAAAAACACAATCTTCCCGCCGTGGCCGCGCTGCCCGGTCTGGGTATGAAACAGGGATATGAACAGGTCGCCAGCGTGCTGACGTCACAAACCACCGCCCTGGTATGCGCCACGGATACCCTTGCATTGGGTGCGAGCAAATATTTGCAGGAGCAGCGCATCGGGGAACTGCAATTAGCGAGCGTGGGAAGCACGCCGCTGATGAAGTTCTTACACCCGGAGATTATCAGCGTTGATCCGGGTTACGCCGAGTCTGGCCGGCAGGCTGCCGCGCAGCTGATCGAGCAGATTACCGGGCGTACCGAGCCCCGTCAGATCGTTATTCCAGCCCATCTCTCATAATTCTTTTGAATAGATTATTGTGATCTTCGCCCGATTTCGGGAACGTTCCCATTTTCGCCGTCACGTTGAAGGAGTAGGCTTGCGCACAGGTCATAACCCCTATCACCATCTGTCATGAGGTTTCATGATGAGTAAAGTCAAACAAACAGATATCGATCAGCTGATCGTCCTGGTCGGCGGACGCGATAACATCGCCACCGTCAGCCATTGCATTACCCGCCTGCGCTTCGTGCTGAACGATCCGGCCAAAGCCAACCCGAAGGCCATTGAAGAGCTTTCTATGGTTAAAGGCTGCTTCACCAACGCCGGGCAGTTTCAGGTGGTGATTGGTACCGAAGTGGGCGATTACTATCAGGCTCTGCTGGCGACTACCGGGCACTCTTCCGCCGATAAAGAGCAGGCGAAGAAGGCCGCGCGCCAGAATATGAAATGGCATGAGCAGCTGATTTCCCATTTTGCGGAGATCTTCTTCCCGCTGCTGCCAGCGCTGATCAGCGGGGGCTTAATTCTGGGCTTCCGTAACGTCATCGGCGATGTGCCAATGAGCGACGGCAAAACCCTGGCGCAGATGTACCCAGCGCTGCAAAGCATCTATGACTTCCTGTGGCTGATTGGCGAAGCGATCTTCTTCTATCTGCCAGTCGGGATCTGCTGGTCCGCGGTGCGCAAGATGGGCGGAACGCCAATTCTCGGTATCGTGCTCGGCGTGACGCTGGTCTCTCCGCAGTTAATGAACGCTTACTTACTTGGTCAGCAAACGCCAGAGGTGTGGAACTTCGGCCTGTTTACCATCGCCAAAGTCGGCTATCAGGCGCAGGTGATCCCGGCATTGCTGGCGGGCCTGGCGCTGGGCTTTATTGAGACGCGCCTGAAGCGCATCGTGCCGGATTACCTCTATCTAGTGGTGGTCCCGGTCTGCTCGCTGATCCTGGCGGTGTTCCTGGCGCACGCCTTTATCGGTCCGTTTGGCCGCATGATTGGCGACGGCGTGGCCTTCGCGGTCCGTCACCTGATGACCGGCAGCTTCGCGCCAATCGGTGCCGCGCTGTTTGGCTTCCTCTACGCTCCGCTGGTGATCACCGGCGTGCACCAGACCACGCTGGCGATTGATATGCAGATGATCCAGAGCCTCGGCGGTACGCCTGTCTGGCCGATCATCGCCCTGTCTAACATTGCGCAGGCCTCGGCGGTAACCGGCATCATCATCGTCAGCCGTAAGCACAACGAGCGAGAGATCTCCGTTCCGGCTGCCATCTCCGCTTACCTCGGCGTCACTGAACCGGCGATGTACGGTATCAACCTGAAATACCGCTTCCCGATGCTCTGCGCGATGATCGGCTCCGGTCTGGCGGGCTTGCTGTGCGGCCTGAACAGCGTGATGGCGAACGGGATTGGCGTCGGCGGCCTGCCGGGTATCCTCTCCATTCAGCCCGCGTTCTGGCAGGTATTTGCGCTGGCGATGGCGGTGGCGATTATCATCCCAATGGCGCTGACTACTGTGGTTTACCAGCGTAAGTTCCGTCAGGGCACGTTGCAGATTGTTTAATTCTCTCTTTCGGGGCGCAGTTGCGCCCCTTCGCATTTGCAGGAACGTACTATGAATACCCTTCCTCACTGGTGGCAGAACGGCGTCATCTATCAGATTTACCCAAAGAGTTTCCAGGACACCACCGGCAGCGGCACGGGCGATCTGCGCGGCGTGACGCAGCGCCTGGACTACCTGAAAACCCTCGGCATTGACGCCATCTGGCTGACGCCGTTTTATATCTCCCCGCAGGTGGATAACGGTTACGACGTGGCGAACTACACTGCCATCGATCCGACCTACGGCACGCTGGACGACTTTGACGAGCTGGTTGCCCGGGCGCATGAACGCGGCATCCGCATCGTGCTGGATATGGTCTTTAACCACACGTCCACGCAGCACGCCTGGTTCCGTGAGTCGCTGGATAAAGCGAGTCCGTACCGCCAGTTCTATATCTGGCGCGACGGTACGCCGGATACGCTTCCCAACAACTGGCGCTCCAAATTTGGCGGCAACGCCTGGCGCTGGCACGCCGAAAGCGAGCAGTATTATCTGCACCTGTTCGCACCGGAGCAGGCGGATCTCAACTGGGAAAACCCGGCGGTGCGCGCCGAGCTGAAAAAAGTGTGCGAGTTCTGGGCCGATCGCGGCGTGGACGGCTTGCGTCTGGACGTGATTAACCTGATTTCAAAAGATCAGGATTTCCCGGACGATACCCTCGGCGACGGTCGCCGCTTCTACACTGACGGGCCGCGCATCCACGAATATCTTCAGGAGATGAGCCGCGACGTCTTTACGCCGCGTAATCTGATGACGGTGGGCGAGATGTCCTCCACCTCGCTGGAGAACTGCCAACAGTACGCGTCTCTTGACGGCCGCGAGCTGTCGATGACCTTTAACTTCCACCACCTCAAGGTAGACTACCCCGGCGGCGAAAAATGGACGAAGGCGAAGCCGGACTTCGTGGCGCTAAAAACCCTTTTCCGCCACTGGCAGCAGGGGATGCACAACAAAGCCTGGAACGCGCTGTTCTGGTGTAACCATGACCAGCCGCGCATCGTGTCGCGCTTTGGTGACGAAGGGGAACACCGCGTGGCGGCGGCGAAAATGCTCGGCATGGTGCTGCACGGGATGCAGGGCACGCCGTATATCTACCAGGGTGAAGAACTGGGTATGACCAACCCGCATTTCAGCCGTATCACCGACTACCGCGACGTGGAAAGCCTGAACATGTTCGCCGAACAGCGGGCTAACGGTCGCGATACGGATGAACTACTGGTGATTCTGGCGAGTAAGTCACGCGATAATGGCCGCACGCCGATGCAGTGGGACGCCTCGCATAATGCGGGCTTTACCGAGGCCGAGCCGTGGATTGGCGTCTGCGACAACTACGAAACCGTGAACGCCCGCGCGGCGCTGGACGACCCCGATTCGGTGTTTTACACCTATCAGTCGCTGATTCGCCTGCGCAAAACCTTGTCGGTACTGACGTGGGGAGACTATGAAGATTTGCTTCCGGATCACCCTTCCCTGTGGTGCTACCGCCGCCAGTGGCAGGGACAAACGCTGATGGTGGTGGCGAACCTGAGCCACGCGCGCCAGCAGTGGCAGCCCGCCCCCGTAGAGGGAGCATGGCGGGTGGCACTCAGCAACTATGACGAGGTTGCCTTCCGACCCGATACGTTGCTATTGCGCCCGTTTGAAGCTATCTGGTGGGTGCAGGAATAAACCTCAGGAGATACAGCATGCTGTATCTCTTTTTTTATGTTTAGCGATACGCTAAATGTACGACGATAACTTTTACAATATGGCGCACTCAAAATAAAAATAGCCTGCCAATTAAATAACCTCGGCAGGATATTATGAAAAAGATAATTATTAAAGCAACGTGTATTAGCGCATTATTATTGAGCACACAGGGATGGTGCGGGAATACGTCCGTCGACCTTCGCTTTGGTCATAATACGCGCTCAGACGTAAATGATTCACGCATTAAGGTCATGCATCAGGCGAATAACGGTTTTTACTTCTCCGTTGAAGCCGCACAAAACCATAATGATACGTTTTTTGGTGATACCGACAGATATAATCCCGACGACAAGGGGTTAACGGAAGCGGCACAGGAAATCGAAACGCGCTGGCGTTTTGATCTGGGAAATGGTTTCGCCGTTGCGCCTGGCATGGTGACGGTTTTCACCGCCAGCAATACGCATTACCGCCCCTTCATTCAGGGCTGGAAAGCCTTCGATAACGGTCTGAATCTCTCCGCCCGTTACCGCTATAACACCGTCAATGACGCGCACAGCGATAAAGAACTCGACGGCAGCGGTTATACTCGCCGCCAGTCACACCAGTTCGACATTTGGTTCGCGTATAACATCGGCAAATTCGGTATGTCCTATAACCCGCGCTTCCGCTGGCAGGATAACGTCGATCAGGGAACCGGGGATGACACCTACTGGGAGCATACCGTCGCGTTCAACTACAAGCTCGACGATGGCTGGACGCCATACGTCGAACTGGTTTCACTGGATAAAACGTACATCAATAATGACGGCAACCATGAAAATGATTATGCCGTACGTCTGGGAATAGTGAAGCAGCTCTGACGGCCTGACTACACCGTATCGTGCTGTAGCAGCCTACAGCCGATACGGTCCACGGCGCTTAACAGTTCAAGCTGCCCTTCCCGCTGATACAGCGAAACCGCGTTAATGTCGATTGGTAACGGCCAGCATAGCGTTGAGATCGACGCCAATGTCGACCCCTGACGGGTAATCGCAATAATCTTCAACCCTTTGCGCAGCGCGTTACGCGCCATTTCAATCAGCGACTGCGTCTCCCCGGATTTACTGATCAACACCAGCGTCCCCTTCGATACGCGTGTCAACTGGTGCATGTCATTCAAAATAAGGTGCGGCAGGCTCGCCAGCGACAAAAAGCGCGACAGGTAGTTGAGGCTGGTGAGCGAGGCTCCCCGTGCGTAAAGATAGATATGGCTGGAATGCGTAAGCAACCTGGACACGTCTGTCACAATATCATCCGGCTGCGGCCCCACGTCGGGTGTAGCAGGTGCAGGTGTAAAATGGTCGCGTAAAAAACGGTACCGAAGCTCGGTATAGCTTTTATAGCCCATTTTTTTACATACACGATTAACGGATGTTGTCGTGGTAAAGGTATCACGGGCAATCTCTTTTGCCGATATATTAGAGATATTACACGCATGATGCTGAATGTATTCAAATATCAAACGTTCACTTCCCTGGAATGAATTCATCTATTACGCCCCGTTTAATCCCGAGATGATATTAACACAACAGAGAAATAGTCTCTGGAAGGCGCTTCACACATTGCATTTACGCGTATCACGATACGTAATTAGTATTAGCAAACATTAAAAACTGTTTTAGGTTCTCTTTATACTTCCCCTGTTTTCATATCCAGGGAATTATGACAATGACGAAACAAAAAGTTGTCGCGGTAACGGCCTGCCCGACAGGTATCGCACACACCTTTATGGCGGCGAATAAAATTATTGCATGGGCTAACGAGCACAATATCGAGGTAAAGGTCGAAACGCAGGGCAGCGACGGCGTTAAAAACCGCTTAACAAAACAGGATATCGCCTCCGCCACGGCCATTATTCTGGCAACCGACGTTCCCATTCAGGATGCCGAGCGTTTTGAAAACATCCCTCACCTTCAAACCCGCACACAAGAGCTGATCAAACATACCGATCGCTATCTGCGTCAGGCGCTGGCAAAGGAAAAAAACGTCACCACTGTCGCACAAGAAGACGATCTTCAGCGTTCGGCTTACCAGATTTTTATTGGCCATATTATGGCGGCCATCAGCTATATGCTGCCGGTGGTGGTGATGGGCGGGCTGATGATGGCGACGGCCAAAATAACCGGGCAGTTTATTAACATCGAACATTCGCCGTTCAGCGTGCTGGATAAAGTGGGCTTTATGACCATTAAGTTCATGTATCCCGTTTTTGCGATGTATCTGGCGTTTTCCATTGCCGGTAAACCGGCACTCATCCCCGGTCTTATTGGCGGCATCATGTCAGACGAAGTCTATAAGCGCTTCTTTGATATCGAAGGCTTTATGCCATCCGGCTTTTTCGGCGCCATTGGTATCGGCTTTTTTGTGGGCTATCTGGTGCGCTGGCTCAATGATTCGATTCACGTCCGCCAGCAGCTCACCACCATTAAAACCATGCTGCTCGTCCCGCTGATCACCGGCATTACGCTGGTGATGGTCATGGAATATTTGATTAACCCGATTTTTGGCTCGCTTAACCAGCTGATGGTGGTCTTTTTTACCTCGGCAGGTGACACCGGGCGCGGGTTCTATTCCGCGATGATTGCCGCGGGCACCGCGTTCGACCTGGGCGGTCCGGTCAACAAGGCGGCAGGCTCGGTCGCGCTCGGCCTGAATGGCATGAGCGAGACGTTTGATTTAACCGCCCGCGAACTCTCCATCGTGATCCCCTCCATTGGCGTCGGCTTTGCTGCGTTCCTCAACGGCCGCTTTGGATTACCGGATGTCTTTAGCCAGGAAGAGAAAACCGTCGGTAGCACCTCGTTGTTGCTGGGCGTGATTGGGATCTCCGAAGGCGCGATCCCGTTCATCCTGAAAAACCCACGTCTGATCCCGGTGTTCATGACCGGTGCCGTCGCCGGCGCGCTGGTCGCCATTACCCTTGGCGTGAAGCAGACGCTGCCTCTGCCAGCCGTCTGGGGCTGGCCGCTGGCAACCAACGTGGCGGGCTACCTGGCGAGCGTCTTTATTGGCGCACTGATTTGCGCCCTGGGCGTGCTCTATGTCAGCCCAAAGAACGCCAGATAAGGGGAACGTCATGAATCAGATCCACGTCATTGCCCATACGCACTGGGATCAGGAGTGGTATTTCACCCGTCAGGACAGCATGGTGCTGGCGTCATATAATTTTGCGGACGTCATCAACACGCTGGAGCAGGACTCCGCTTACACCTGCTATCACCTTGACGGACAGATGGCGGTAGTGGAGGACTTTCTCGCCATCAATCCTGATTATCGCGCCAGGCTGGAAAAGCTGGTCAGAGAAAAAAGGATCTTCGTAGGGCCATGGTATACCCAGACGGACACCTACAACGTGCATGGCGAATCGATTATCCGCAACCTGAAGTACGGCATTTTTTCTGCCCGGACGCTGGGGCATGCGATGCAGGTTGGGTATCTTCCGGATACCTTTGGCCACAATGCGCAAATGCCCACGATCTTGCAGGGCTGCAATATCGACAATATCGTATTCTGGCGCGGTATCGATCACGACAGGCACGCCAAAAGCAGCCAGTTCCTCTGGCGCGCACCGTCAGGTGCGACCGTCATCGCCTGTGTGATGGCGCTCGGTTATGGCGCGGCTAAAAACATGCGTTCGGAAGCCTCCCATCTCCGGGGAAAAATCTACCCGATGACCACACTTTTGCGTTCACGGGCCGGTCTAAACGACCTGCTCCTGCCCTGCGGCGGCGATCAGGTCAGCATCGACCCGGCGCTGCCGAAAATCCTGGAGGTCGCCAGCGCACAGTCCCCGGATCAGGACCGTTACTTCATCAGCTCTCTGGAGCGTTATGTAGAAACCCTTCGCGCGCAGCGTGAACAGTTTGAGCTCCTGGAAGGAGAGCTGAAATCGCCGCGCTACACCCGCATCCATAAAACGATCGGCTCCGTGCGCTACGACATCAAAAAGAAAAACGATGAGGTTGAACAGTTCATCCTGCGACAGCTGGAGCCGACAATCGCAATGGCGCGTCACCAGGGGATTCCGGTCAACCTCGCGGTAGTCGACACCCTCTGGAAAAAGCTGTTGCGAAACCATGCCCACGATTCCATTGGCGGCTGTAATAGCGATGCCACCAACCGCGACATTCTGCATCGTATGGAACAAACCGAACAGCTGTGCCATAGCCTGTGGAATCTGGTGGTGAAAACCCTGGCCGCCGCCTGCGTTCAGGATGGCGACCTGCTGATCTTTAACCCGCTAGCTACCCCAACGCAGCGCGTGGTGATAACCACCCTGTATAGCCGGGCGGATAATATCGCCCTGACGCATCAGGGGCAGCCCATCCCTTTCGACGTCCTGGAAAGAGACATTCTGCCCGGCGGAACGGCGATCTCCCTTACCGCCGAGGGCGAGTGCGAGACGCCCCTTCTCCCTTATTACCGCTGGCACGTTGCGGTAAAGACACCGGTTCTGCCGCCGATCGGCTATCTCACCGTTAACGTTGAAGAAGACCCTGCGCCTTTCCTGGCGTCTGAAAAGATAAAGGGCAGCGAGATTGAGAATGCGCATTATCGACTGTCGCTGTATGCCGGAACGCTTACCCTGCATGACAAACGCAGCGGCAGACGTATCCCCTCTTTCTTTACCTTTGAAGACTGCGCGGACGCGGGCGACAGCTACGATTTCTCACCGCTTGCGGGCGACGCGCCGACGCGCTGTTCGCATTTTACGCTCGTCGACGGCGTAAAAACGCCGCTTGTCGAAAAGCTGACCGTCGAGGCCACAATGCGTCTTCCGCAGGATCTCGCCAGCCGTCAGGATACGGCCCGAACGCCGTTATCCATTCGTCTGGTCTGCGAATTACGCCACGACGATCCGAATCTGTATGTCGAGGCTTCGCTGGAAAACAGCCACTGCGATCACCGGCTACGTTTACTGATCGGCAGCGATGTTCACACCCGTCACGCTATCGCCTCACAGCCCTTCGCAATCATCCAGCGCGAAACGGGATATGACGGTGAACACTGGCAAGAACGCTATCGCGAGAAGCCCGTGGATATCGAAACTAGCGAGGGCATTATCGCTGTCACGGAACCGGGTAAAGCGCTGGTTGTGACTAGCCGTGGCATGAAAGAATTTCAGATTATCGGCAGCGAACCCGCTGCTATTGCCCTGACGATGTTTAAATCGACGGGCGTGCTCGGACGCAGCGATCTCGAATGGCGACCGGGTCGGGCCTCCGGCATCAATAATACGGTGGTTGAGACTCCTGATGCCCAGTTGCTGAAACCGTTGCGCTTTTCATTCACCGTCGCGCTGGCCGTCAACGCCGACCACCTCACGCTGCGCCAGCTGGAAAATCAGGCGGCTGGACAGCCCTTCACCTACCAACGGCAAACGCTACACACGCTCGATCACCGTCTTGAGCGTTTTTCGTTGCGTCTGCCCGAGCGCAGGCTTCCGGCAGAGTTCTCGCTACTGACCGTGCCGGAGCCGCTCATCCTTTCCGCTCTGCCCCATGCGCAGCAGTCGCAAGGTACGGTCGTCCGCGTGTTTAACGCTGGCACGGAGCCCGTTCCCGTGCCGGAAAGCCTGGCGGGGCTTCGTCAGATTAACTATCTGGAAGAGTCCTTGCAGCCGGTAACGGCGATCCTCCCCTCCGCAACCTGCGATTTTTTGATTGAGGTTTAATATGAACTTGCTGGCATTGACGCATCCCGATCTGGTGTTTATCAACCCGCCCCAACGTACGCCGGAAGCAGTGATCCGTTGGCTCACCGAGCCGCTCGCCAGGCGGAAGGTCATCAACGATCGAGAGGCATTTATCGAAAGCGTTTTACAACGTGAAAGTGAAGGCCCTACCGCGCTGGGTGAAGCGCTCGCCGTCCCGCACGGTAAAACCGAGGCGGTGCAACAGGCGGCATTTTGTCTGGCGCTCTTTGACGATCCGATATGCTGGCCGGGACTGGAAGGTGATGAAGAGGTGAGGATGGTTTTCCTGCTCGCCATTCCGCCAGCGGAAGCAGGCAGTACGCATATGCACCTGCTGACGACGCTGACCAGCAGACTCACGGATGAGCGGGTGCGTGAGCAATTGCTGGCGGCGCGTACGCGGGAAGAGGCGATGTCTGCGCTGAGTAATGAAGGTTCTCAAAAACAGGACGATGCCCCCGAAAGCTCTCTTCTCATCCCGTTGGTACTGGGCTGCATCGTTACCGTAGCCTTTTTGCAGGCAGGGTTGAGCTGGGCCTGCGGGGTGAGTTAATCGAGCAGCGCTCAGCACAGGCTCTGCTGAGCGCTTGTTTTTGTTGAATAATTAATCAGATTTTTCCTTCGAGTCTTTACAATTGCCCCAGCGCCCGCCGTTTGTACTCTCGTCTTTTTACTTTGTTCTGCATCAAAAAAATCGCAAACTTGTTTGATGCAAATCACTATATGTAGCACTTAAAATGCACGCTGACCCAACATCTTGTATTTATCGTCTACTATTCCAACAACAAGACGGCGCGAACGCTGGCCGGAATTGTGGATAACACGAGCTGGGCACGCGGGAAGTCTTTGCCGCGGCGAGGAATACGTCCGGTGAATACTTCTCCACCTTTGTGGATAACCTGTTTTTAAAATGGAGTGATCATGACACCGCATGTGATGAAACGTGATGGCTGTAAAGTGCCGTTTAAATCAGAGCGCATCAAAGAAGCCATTCTGCGTGCAGCTAAAGCAGCGGGAGTCGATGACGCAGATTACTGCGCCACCGTCGCAGAAGTCGTTAGCAGCCAGATGCATGAACGCAGCCAGGTGGATATCAACGAGATCCAGACCGCGGTTGAAAACCAGCTGATGTCTGGTCCGTACAAGCAGCTGGCGCGCGCCTACATTGAGTATCGTCACGACCGTGACGTCCAGCGTGAGAAACGCGGTCGCCTGAACCAGGAGATCCGCGGCCTGGTAGAGCAAACCAACTCGTCGCTGCTCAATGAAAATGCCAATAAAGACAGTAAAGTGATCCCGACCCAGCGCGACCTGCTGGCCGGTATCGTCGCCAAGCACTATGCCCGCCAGCACCTGCTGCCGCGCGACGTGGTGTCTGCGCACGAGCGCGGTGAGATCCACTATCACGATCTCGACTACTCGCCGTTCTTCCCGATGTTTAACTGCATGCTGATCGACCTGAAAGGCATGCTGACCCACGGTTTTAAAATGGGTAACGCCGAGATTGAGCCGCCGAAATCCATCTCCACCGCGACGGCGGTCACGGCGCAGATCATCGCCCAGGTGGCGAGCCACATCTATGGCGGCACAACCATTAACCGCATCGATGAAGTGCTGGCCCCGTTCGTGGCCGAGAGCTTCAACAAACACCGTAAAACGGCGGAAGAGTGGCAGATCCCGGATGCCGACGGTTACGCCCGTTCCCGCACCGAGAAAGAGTGCTACGACGCGTTCCAGTCGCTGGAATATGAGGTAAACACGCTGCACACCGCCAACGGCCAGACGCCGTTTGTGACCTTCGGGTTTGGCCTCGGCACCAGCTGGGAATCACGCCTGATCCAGCAGTCTATTCTGCGCAACCGCATCTCCGGCCTCGGTAAAAACCGTAAAACGGCGGTGTTCCCGAAACTGGTGTTCGCCATTCGCGACGGCCTGAACCACAAGTTTGGCGATCCGAACTATGACATCAAGCAGCTGGCGCTGGAGTGCGCGAGCAAGCGTATGTACCCGGACATCCTCAACTACGACCAGGTGGTGAAAGTCACCGGTTCGTTTAAAACGCCAATGGGCTGCCGCAGCTTCCTCGGCGTGTACGAAGATGAGAACGGCGAGCAGATCCACGACGGGCGCAACAACCTGGGCGTCATCAGCCTGAACCTGCCGCGCATCGCGCTGGAAGCTAAAGGGAATGAAGCGGCCTTCTGGACGCTGCTGGATGAACGTTTACAGCTGGCACGTAAGGCGCTTATGACCCGCATCGCCCGTCTTGAAGGGGTGAAAGCCCGCGTCGCGCCAATTCTCTATATGGAAGGAGCCTGCGGCGTGCGCCTGAAGGCGGACGATGATGTGTCGGAGATCTTCAAAAACGGTCGCGCATCGATCTCTCTTGGCTATATCGGCATTCACGAAACGATTAACGCGCTGTTTGGCGACAAGCACATCTATGACAACGACGCCCTGCGTGAGAAAGGTATCGCGATTGTGCAGCGCCTGCGCGATGCGGTAGACCAGTGGAAAGAGGAAACTGGCTACGGTTTCAGCCTGTACAGCACGCCGAGCGAAAACCTCTGCGATCGCTTCTGCCGTCTGGACACCGCCGAGTTCGGCATCGTGGAAGGCGTGACCGACAAAGGTTACTACACCAACAGCTTCCACCTCGATGTGGAGAAGAAGGTGAACCCGTACGACAAGATCGACTTTGAAGCGGCCTATCCGCCCATCGCGAACGGCGGTTTTATCTGCTACGGCGAGTACCCGAACATTCAGCACAACCTGAAGGCGCTGGAAGACGTGTGGGATTACAGCTATCAGCACGTGCCGTACTACGGAACCAACACGCCAATTGACGAGTGCTACGAGTGCGGCTTTACCGGTGAGTTCGATTGCACCAGCAAAGGCTTCACCTGCCCGAAATGCGGTAACCACGACGCAGCCCGCGTCTCCGTGACCCGCCGCGTGTGCGGCTACCTCGGCAGCCCGGATGCCCGTCCGTTTAACGCCGGTAAGCAGGAAGAGGTGAAGCGCAGGGTGAAACATCTGGGGAATGGGCAGATCGGGTAAGTTCTGCGCAGGGTTTCCCCCTCACCCTACCCCTCTCCCTCAAGGGAGAGGGAACTCTTCCCCCTCTCCCTGTGGGAGAGGGCCGGGGTGAGGGCATCAGCGCGCACACATTCTCTGGAAATTTTCTATGCGATACCATCAATACTACCCCGTCGACATCGTCAACGGCCCCGGCACCCGCTGTACCCTGTTTGTATCAGGCTGCGTTCACGAGTGCCCCGGCTGCTACAACAAAAGCACCTGGCGCCTGAACTCGGGTATGCCGTTTACCGCTGAGATGGAAGACCGCATCATCAACGACCTGAACGACACGCGCATCAAACGCCAGGGGATCTCGCTCTCCGGCGGCGACCCGCTCCATCCGCAAAACGTGCCGGCGATCCTGAAGCTGGTAAAACGCATCCGCCGCGAGTGCGCGGGAAAAGACGTCTGGGTCTGGACGGGCTATAAGCTGGATGAACTGAATGCGCAGCAGATGGAAGTGGTGGATCTGATTAACGTCCTGGTCGACGGCAAGTTCGTGCAGGATCTAAAAGATCCTATGCTTATCTGGCGCGGCAGCAGCAACCAGGTTGTGCATCATCTGCGTTGAATGAAGGCGGATATCCTCTGTCCGCCTGAACGTCAAAACCGACTCAAACTCTCCATCGCCTCAGCCTTAAACGCCGCAAAATTCTCGCACTGGCACAGGCGCGCCATCGCGCGTTCACGCAGGAAGGTGACAAAGATGTCGTAAATCGCCATTGCCTCTTCGTACTCGCTTTTGCTGATGGCGAGCAGGAAGATGACATGGGCGGTTTCATCTCCCCACTGAATGCCCTGCGGCGCCAGCACGGTGTAGACCACCGTTTTTTGCGCCAGCAGCCCGAGGGAGTGCGGCAGCGCGATGCCGTCGCCGAGCATGGTGCTGACAATGGCTTCACGCTCGATAACCGATTCCAGAAACTCCGCGCCGACAAAACCTTCCCCTTCAAGCTGCCCGCACAGTTCGCGGAACAGCGTTTGCTGGTCGACAGGCTTGTCGAGAATGCGGAAATGGGCCGCGTCGAAGTATTTTTCCAGCATCCACGGGCGGGTGCGATCCACCAGCACCAGCTTGCCGATCTGCTCTAACTGATAATCGGTCGGGAACGGGGCGATCATCACCACCGGTTTGGATTTTTCGCTCACGCGGGCGGTGGAGATCACGAAGTCTTCGCCAATGGCATCGGCAAGCTCGTACTCACGAAGGGTGAGCGTGCGCGTCACCTCAATCTGCGGATATTTACGCTGAAGTACCGCCTCGATCATGCGCACCATCGCGTTACCGGCGTCGCACACCAGCAGCACCCGCGGCTGGCGCTGGTAGCCGATATTGTAATGGCGCTCCAGCCCGACGCCGATATGCAGCACCAGAAAACCAATTTCGTTTTCGCTGATCACATACGGGGTGTATTTGCCCCAGCTCGACACCGCCGCGAGGGTCATATCCCACGCCATCGGGTAGTGCTGCTTGATGTTATCCAGCAGCGGATTGGGGATCATGATTTGATACCGCACGCGGGTAATCATGGTTTTGATGTGCGTGAGCAGATCTGCATGCAGTTGCTCATCGCTCAGCAGGTTGTAGTTATAGTGGGTGTTGATGTAGCGCAGAATGTAGTTGACCAGGGCTTCGTCGTCGTCGGCGTTAATCGCGCTGGGGGCGATCTCCTGGATCTGCCGCGCCGCAATGTGCACACACAGCCAGCTCTCTTCTGACGGCGAAAGCGCTTTGCCCGCCAGCTCCTGGATAGCCACCGCGATATCTTTCGCCGCCTCACGCACGTTCTCTTCCACGTCCTCCGCGTGGAATTCCGGCAGCGGATACCCCTCGCTGATGCGCCGCACCGACACCGCGCAGTACAGGCGCAGGAACAGCTCGCCTTCATCGGTCAGGCGAATGTGATGGCGCGTCAGCGCATCGTGCAGCACCGGCACCATCTTTTCCGCCACCCCCGCATTCAGCGCCACGTCGGTCACCAGCGGGTTCAGGCTGTCCTGCTGCGCCAGCTCCCACAGGAGGTCGGTCAGGCAGGCGCGGATCGCCATCTCGCTGCCAAACAGCTTCATCCCGTGGCGCGGGCGGGTTTCCAGCGTCAGGTTATAACGGTGAAACCACTCGCGCACTTCCACCATGTCGCTCTGCAACGTAGCCCGGCTGACGAACCACTCATCGGCCAGATCCTCCAGCTTGAGGGAAAAGGCTGACGTCAGAAAACGCACCACCAGATAGTGCACGCGCTCCGGTCCGGTTCGCGGAATACGCAGCGCGCGCGGGTGGGACGCCTGCAATTGTTGATAGCGCACCACATCATTAATTTTGAGCTGATAGCCGTTGCCCCGGCTCAAAATGAACTGCGCGCCGTGGCTGGCCAGCAGCGCGTTCAGGGCGGTGATATCCGCCCGGACGGTTCGCGTGGAGACCGACAGCCGCTGCGCCAGCTCGTCCTGTGGCAGCGTCTCGTTTTGCAACAGATCGAAAAGTTGCGCTAAACGTTGGTTCGGAAATCGCACGTCGTTGTCCTCTTACTGCTCAGGGTGAAATGACCATCTGGGATGGGCTGCCGACCGGGGTATAGTCTGGCTCGGCGCTCAGCTTGCCGTCCGGCGCCACGCGGAAACGGGTAATGTTGTCGCTGCGCTGGTTCATGACGTACAGCCAGCGACCCTGCTTATCGAGCGTCAGGGTGCGCGGATAGTCGCCGCGCGTCCAGACATCATCCTGATGCGTCAGCGTACCCTCCGCCGTTACGGTAAAGTGCCCGATGCTGTTATGCAAACGGTTAGCGACATACAGCTGTTTCCCGTCGGCGCTTAGCGCCAGCCCGGCAGCAAAACTGGTGCCTTTATAACCGTCCGGCAGGGCTGAAACCGTTTTACCCTCTTTCAGCCTGCCATTACTGTCCAGCGCATAATGGGTGAGCGTAGACGCCTCTTCGTTAATCAGCCACAGGGCATCGCCTTTCGGCGTAAAGACGAAGTGGCGCGGCCCGGCCCCTTTTGAGGAGGCGCTGATAAATGGCGGATCGTTAGGAGTCAGCTTCCCGGTTTGATCGTCAAAACGGTACTGATAGATGCGATCCAGCCCCAGATCGGTGGAAAAAACGTATTTCCCGTCCGGATCGGCGGCGATCATGTGCGCATGTGGGCCGTTATGATCGCTGATGGCGAAACTGCCCTCGACGGCAGCTTCCGGCTTCGCCGCGCCCGGTTCGCCTTTGTCCTGATGGGTGTCCGTAGCATCGCCCAGGCTGCCGTCTGCGTTAACGGGCAGCACCGCGACAGTTCCGCTGACGTAGTTTGCCACCAGCAGATGTTTGCCGTTCGGCGTCAGGGAAAGATACACCGGCCCCGCGCCGCCGGAGGACACCTGATTCAGCTCGCTCAGCGCGCCGTTATCACCGATGCGCAGCGCCTGCACCACGCCCTGCTCCACTTCGCTTGCCAGATACAGCGTTTTGCCGTCGTGTGAGACGATTAACTGCGCGGCGTTCGGCAGTTTGCTCACCAGTGTTTTATCGTTCAGCGCACCGGTTTGCGGATCGACGGTAAAGCGGTACAGCCCTTCACCGTTCGGATTATAGGTACCCACCCAGGCGTACTGGGTTTGAGCGATTGCAGAGGTAGCAAGTAAAGAGAGTGAAGCGACAAGCAGGGTACGGGTGTGCATGGTGGCTCCTTCGGGTGTGTGCGGTTTGTTTCCCCTCACCCCAGCCCTCTCCCAAAGGGAGAGGGGGTAAAGGTTCCCTCTCCCGGTGGGAGAGGGTTAGGGTGAGGGGCAGGTTCTACTTAACCAGCTTCTTCGTCATCGCCAGCAGCGTACGCACATCTTCCGGACGCGTATCACCGCTGGCTTTATCGATAATCGAGCTGTAGATATGCGGGATGATTTTGCTCACGCCCGCATCCAGGGCGATCTGCAAGATCGCCTCGAAGTTCTCCAGATCGATTCCCCCGGTCGGCTCCAGCCAGAAGTCGTGACGGGCGCAGGCTTCCGCCACCGCCTGGTATTCGTCACGGCATTTCAGGCCGCCCATCGGGAAGTACTTGATGGAGCTGCCGCCGAAATCTTTCAGCAGGGCGATAGCGGTTTCAACCGGCACTATGCCGTCCGGCGCTTTGCTGCTCAGCGGGCCGGTGGAGATTTTCACCATGCCGACGGTGCCGGTCGGGGAGACCAGACCGTTGACCACGGACTCATTCTGCCCCAGCAGCGCGCGGCTGGTGGCCACGCCGGTAAAGACCTGGTTAACGTGCTGCGGCTGCACCTGGCGGGAGATTTCACTCACCATCGCTGACTGGTTCGGGTCGCCCGCGCCCAGCCCCACGGAGAGCGCATTATCAATCAGGGCTGCGTATTCGCGCATGTCCGCAACCGCGCTCGCCACGTCCGGGTAATTTTTGGAGAGCACGCCCACCAGCACATGACCTTCCGCCGCCTCGTAAATGGCGCTGGCGTTGGCCTTTGAGCCTGCCAGCACGTTCAGGCAGACGCGGTCACGGTAAAAGTTGGGGGTCAGTTTCATGCTTTTTTCTCCTGTCCTAATACTTCGCTAATGCGGCGGTACACGATGTTCAGCTGGTCAGCATTCACGCTGCGCACGTCCGCCTCGATAATCCCTTCGTTGGCCTTATAGCCACGGAAGTAAATGGCGTATTCGCCCTGTTTCAGCGCGTTCACCAGTTCACCGGTGCCGACGCCGGTGGTGGCTTCGTCAAACTTAATCTCGGTGCGGGCGATGTCACGCCCGGCGCTGTCCCAGACCACGCGCGCGGTCACGCCGTTCAGGGTGTTCAACGCGTCGATAAACGGCGTCATCTTCGCCACCATCTCGGCCCCGCTCTCTTTGGTCGCCGTCAGGTAGTGTTCGATGGCGCAGGTCAGGCCCAGGATACCCTCTTTGCCCACTTTCATCGCGCGACCAATGCCCGCCGTCTGGCGCTTCACCCACTCAACGTACTGGGTTTTGCCGATCACCAGCCCGCTGGTTGGCCCTTCGATCGCCTTCGCGCCGCTGTAGATCACCAGATCGGCACCGGAGCGGTAGTAGGCGTGCAGATCTTCTTCCGCCGCCGCATCGACGATCAGCGGGAGATCGTGCTTGCGCGCCACGACCGCCGCCTGCTCGACGCTGAGCATGCTTTTCTGCACGCAGTGGTGCGATTTGATGTAGAGGATCGCCGCCGTGCGCGGAGTGATCGCCGCCGCCAGCTGATCGGCAGAGCATTCGTTGGCGTAGCCCGCCTCCACCAGCTTGCCGCCGCCCAGCGCCACCATGGTGCCCACCGGCGCGCCAAAGTTCACGTTGTGGCCTTTCGGCAGGACGATTTCGTTGTTTTCAATCGGTGTGACGTGCAGGTTTTCCAGCAGCCAGTCGCTGTCTTTCACCAGCACCGCCGCCACGGACTGGGCAATGCCCGCCGACGCGCAGGAGACCACCGTCGCCCCTTCCACCTCCAGCAGCTTCGCGATGTATTCCCCGGTTTTATTGACCAGATCCTTCATCTCGAAATAGTGATTCATGCCGTCCATCGCCGCCTGCACCACTTCCGGGCGCGGCGTGGAGACACCCAGCGCCGTCATGCGGCCAGAGGTGTTGATAACCTGCTTTAAGTTGTACTTCTCATAAATCGAAGGCATGTTCCGTGCTCCCTTGTTCGGTCATGTAGCCCTTGCCCGCGCGGATCGCGGCAAGCGGCATCAGAATGTGTTCAGCCTGTAGGCTGTCGTTTTCGGCATCCGTCAGCACCGTCGGCTGGCGCTTGAGCGTAAACAGCGTCAGATCGGCGTCGAGGCCAGGCTGAATGCGGCCTTTGCGCGTCAGGCGCAGGCCGTCGGCGGCGTTGGCCGTGACACAGTCAATCACCTGCGGCAATGACATGCCGATGGCGAGGAATTTCGACATCACGCTCGCCAGCGAGCCGACCGGGCCGTTGATGCGGTTGCGGCAGTAAATATCCGAGCTGATGGTATGCGGCAGAATGCCCATCGCAATGGCGCGCTTCGCCACTTCAAAGCTGAAGCTCGCCGTGCCGTGACCGACGTCCAGGCGCACGCCGCGCTTCAGCGCAGACGTAATGGAGGCGCGCAGCTCGCCGGAGGGCGTCAGAATGCGGTTAGGCTTGCCGTTGTAGCAGTGGGTGATGATGTCGCCGGAGCCCAGCAGTTCGGCAATCTCATCGAGGTTCGGCGGGTTGTTGCCGATGTGCACCATCAGCGGCAGGTCGCCGTTCTCTTTCTGAATCGCTTTCGCGCGCTCCAGCGGGGTGATGCCGTTTTCACCGACCACGCTGCTGCTCATGCGCGCCTTCAGGCCAACGATAAAATCCGGGTGGCGCGTCACCGCCTGCTTCACCGCATCGGCGTCAATATTCGCCATGTTGGCCAGCTCGTTCTGGGCGATCAGCCCCACGCGGGAGATGTTCAGCAGGGCAAACACCTCGGTGGAGGCTTTGCGAGTGATGGCGTAAAAATCGTCCACGTCGTCGGCGCCGGTACTGCCCGCGTCCACCACGGTGGTGACGCCGGTGGCAATGCCCACGCTGTCCGGCTCGTCGTGGTAAATCGGGGAGTTCGGGTAGCAGTGGACGTGGGAGTCAATCCAGCCCGCGCTGACGAACACGTCGCCGTTCAGCTCAACCGTTTTGCGGGCGGGAGCGTCAATGTCGCCTGTCGCGGCAATCTTCCCGTCCTGGATGGCGATATCGGTCAGGGTATCGTCGGCGAGGCGCGCACGGCGCAGGAGTAAATCAAACATGAGGATCTCCTGATAAAGCGGGCACCGAAGCGCCCGCGGGTATTAAAGGGCGACCGGGAACAGCCAGCCCAAAATCATTGCGCCGAGGATGGCGCCACCGGTAATCGGCTTCTGCCAGATGTAGAACAGCAGCGCGCCTACCAGGGAACCGACGCCGATTGGAATGGAGGCGGTCATGGCGCTGAGGATAATCAACGGCCCGAGGAAGCGGCCGGAGGCGTTACCCGCGCCCATCATCACGTCTGCGCCGTAGGTGGAGTTGCTCTGATTGATGGTGAACTTACGCGCCAGGATGATGACGTAGCCAATCGCCAGGCCAATCACCAGGCCGGTAATCAGCGCGGCAATGAAGTTGGTCACCGGGAACATGATCCCCGCGCCCAGCAGCAGCGCCGGAACGCCGAGGCCCACGCCGGTCTGGATCGCACCGCCGATATCGAGAATACCCACCAGCGAGCCTTCGATAATACGGGCGAACAGGAAGCTAGCACCGAACGCCGCCACCGCGCCGTAGACGCCGGTATCGATTCCCGCTTTCAGCATCGCCACGAAGGCAACTTCGTTAAACGCGCCGATGCCGTAGAGGTAGTACATGTGCGTCCCGGCGAAGACGCCGGAGGAGAGCAGGCCAACGAAGATCGGGAACGACCAGTCGGCATACCAAAAACCTTTATTCTGTTCCATTTAGAGGCTCCTGTTATTTACCGCTGAGCGAGTTGTGGATCATGTCGAGCCAGTTCGGCACGGTCAGATGGAAGGATTCGATCATCTTCATGTCGAAGCCGCGGAAGAAGCCGCTCAGCACGAAGAGCAGAACGATCGCCGCCATCATCACTTTGGTGACGTGGTTCCAGCCACTCTCTTCAACACCTTTACCAATCAGAATACCCAGTACCAGACCCGGTACGGCGTTACCCATGATCAGCTGTGCCGCGCCGCCAAAGATGGTGGCCCAGAAGCCCGATTTTTTACCCGCGTCGATGGCCGCCAGCCAGAAGATCACCGGCATCACGGTGTTGACCAGCAGGTTCGCCGCCGGTACCAGCACCTTCACGGCGGTCACCTGAAGCGCTGCCGGAACGGAGGAGGCGGTCAGGTTAAGGAAGGTCACGACAATCATGCCGATGATGCCGCAGGCAATCGCCATTTTGCGCGGGTCATGCAGCGTTTCACCGACGTTACGGTTTTTAATCATCAGTGCAGCAGCACCCCAGTTCGGGATGATGCGGTGGTCAACGTCCTGTGTGAAGGCACCTGCGGCCACGGAAGAGGCCCAGGCGTTAAAGAAGAAACCTAACCCAAAGGAGAAGTGGGACGCCGGATCCCCTTCGCAGGAGTTCAGTTCCCCCAACGTACGAAACGCGCCCATACCCTGAGTGGTAGGCGCATGAAACATGCGTGCAGCCCCGGCGCCAACACCGACGCCAACCAGGCCGCCAATGATGAGCGATTTTATTAATATAATTAAGAACATCAGTCTGCCCTTTTATGAATAATCAGCGTTGCGTGACGAAATCCACCTGGTCGAGATTGATGGCGGTCACGTTGACGGTCACATCCAGCTCCACGCTGTAGGTGCGTCTTTCCCGGCGCAAAAAGAAGAACAGAAACGCTTCTTTTCGCACCGCTTCTTGCGCCTGAACAACCTGCACATCCTGTGGCTCAATACGCAGTAAGATATGCGGTGAGGCTTTCATCACCGCAGCCTGAACGTGGTTGAGAGCGTCGGCAAAGGCGCGCGCTTTGGCGTCGCCCTTCCCCTTCACTCTCACCGTGGTTGTGAACTGTTCTTTCATGCTTACGCGCCGTATTTCTTCTGCCACGCCTGTACCAGACGCTCGCCCAGCTCTTCTTTATCCATAAAGCCAAAGCCCAGCACGTTGCAGCCTTCGTTTATGGCGGTCACCCCCTCATCCACGGAGCGCATGCCGTATTTGGCCTTGTAGCCATATTTGGTCTGAGCGGTGATGGCGCCCGCGCCGCCGCTGCCGCAGAAGGAGATCCCGAAGGTGGCGTTTTCTGCTTTCATCACGTCACCGAGCTTCATATCCGCTGCCATGCCCGGTACGACAACCGCGCGTCCGCCGGCTTTTTCCACACCCGCAGCCACTTTCTGACCTTTACCCAGGCGATCGCCAATCACGACTGTAATCTGTTCCATGTGTTGCTCCTTAAAGGTTGTCTTTCGCGACTTCGAAGTGAACGGAGAGCAGCCAGGCCTCTTCATCAGGAAGGTTGCCGAACTGCGCTACCACTTCACGGGCGAGTTGCATTGAATCTGGTGAAATTTCGTCAAACAGCTCTGCTTCAACCTCTGGCAGCGGCTCGCCGGTCACGGACCGGTGCGCCATTGCGCGAACGTGGGAGGTCAGCATCTGCTCCTGTACCGCGTTGGGAATGATGTTGTGCCGGGCCAGCAGGGCGTAGACCTGCTGAAGCATGGTGTTCGCGAGCTGTTCTGTTTGCACCGCCTGTTCCCCAACGTCGTTCATTACCGCTCCGTTAATCACTCGTCTTACCCCGTTAATGGCTCTGGAATAAAACTAACGTCGAGGGGGAATTGTTTGTAGCGAGTTGTTTTCCACTTCGAAGTGGAAAGGCGAGCAGCGGCAGTGATCTGTGCCACATAAATGCGGTGAATCTGTATAAATCGCTGGATTTACGTGATGAATATCACGCTATTACGCGGCATTAGACTGGTAAGCGCAGTGGAAAAGATTACGAGCAGGCTCGTAGAAATGTGACGTGGATAAGGTTTTCTTATGGGGATCCGCTAGAGTGGCGGCGGGTGCTTGAGACTGACCGTCTCAGGCATGGGACGGAAGTGGAAAGCCCCGCCTGATAAAAAATCAGGGCGGGGGCTCGAAACGACACGTCACACCGTGGAGTTCGCTACCTCGCCCGCTTAAAAGCAAGGAGGCATCCATGAAACGCAGAAACCCAAGTATCGGGGTTTTGATGATTATTTCTTTGACAATAATCATCTTAACGCTGGTGACGAGGAAAACACTGTGCGAGATCCGTTTTCGTAACGGCTCGCTTGAAGTGACAGCGCGGATGGATTGTCGCTCCGGCAAGTAGGGAGCAACGATGCGGGGGCGCATCATGCGCCTCCGCATACGGGGAGAGGACGTACAGCTCAGGCACCCAATTAACGATACTTTTTGTGGTACGTGTTGCGGGTCGCGACAAACTGATCGGCTGCCGCCTGGGCTTCTTTCACTTTGCCTTCGTTCGCCAGCTTCAGCGCGCCGTCAATCTGGCCGAGCAGCACGTCAAAACCGTGGCGGTAGTCTTTCATCTCGGCGCTGTCTGCCGCTTTGCTTTCCAGCTTCGGCGGCGTCGCTTTTTGCGCATCCAGCGCGGCTTCACGCATTTTAGTCAATGCGTCTTTCATGTCCGCCGCATTGTCCGTTTTCTGCACCACCTTCAGGTTTTCACTGAGGATGTCCATGTTGTCTTCGAGATCGGCAGCAAACGCAGACGAGCCAAGAACCAGCGTTGAAGCCGCGACGATCGCTAACAGGTGTTTACGCATTGCTCACTTCCTTTTTTTATTATTAATCAAGCTTTTACGGGGATTATTGCCCGGCGATTTTCATCTCCGGCAGTAATACAGAACCACACTGAATATTGCTGCGTGTTTCAATATCGTTACCGACCGTAACAATATTGCGCCACATGTCCTTCAGGTTGCCGGCGATGGTGATTTCGCTCACCGGATACTGAATTTCACCGTTTTCGACCCAGAAGCCCGCTGCACCGCGAGAGTAGTCGCCGGTGATACCGCTCACGCCCTGCCCCATCAGCTCGGTGACCACCAGGCCGGTGCCCATCTCTTTCAGCATCTGTTCAAAATTCAGGCCCTGTCCGGCAATGCGCCAGTTATGAATGCCGCCCGCGTGCCCGGTGCTTTTCAGCCCCAGCTTACGCGCGGAGTAGTTGGTCAGCAGCCACTGGGTCAGAATGCCGTCTTTCACGATATCCCGACGTTCCGTGCGCACGCCTTCGCTGTCGAACGGCGTAGAGGCCAGCCCTTTCAGCAGGTGTGGGTGCTCTTCGATGGTCAGCCATTCCGGCAGGATCTGCTTGCCCAGCGAGTCGAGCAGGAAGGTCGATTTACGGTACACCGAACCGCCCGCAATCGCTCCCACCAGATGACCAAACAGGCCGGTTGCCACTTCGTTGGCAAAAATGACCGGCGCTTTCATGGTGGAGAGTTTACGCGGCGAAAGGCGTGACAGCGTGCGTTCGGCGCACGCTTTTCCCACCCACTCCGGAGACTGCAAATCTCCCAGCGCGCGGCCAATGGTATACGCGTAATCACGCTCCATATCGCCGTTTTCTTCGGCGATGACGCAGCTGGAAAGCGAGTGGCGGGTTGAGCAGTACCCCTGCAACATGCCATGGGAGTTACCAAACACTTTAATGCCGTAGTGGCTGTTAAAGCTGCCGCCTTCGGTATTGGTGATGCGTTTGTCAGCCTGCAAAGAGGCCTGCTCGGCTCGCGCGGCCAGCTCAATGGCTTCATCCGGCGTCACTTCCGCGGGATGGAACAGATCGAGATCCGGCGCGTCAAACGCCAGCAGCTCTTTATCGGCCACGCCAGCGTAAGGGTCCGGGGAAGTGTAACGCGCGATATCCAGCGCCGCCTGCACCGTACGGGCGATGGCATCCGGGCTCAGATCGGTAGACGACGCGCTGCCTTTACGATTCTGGTGATACACCGTGATCCCCAGCGCGCCATCGCTGTTAAATTCTACATTCTCCACTTCGCCATAGCGGGTGCTCACGCTAATGCCGGTGGTTTTGCTGACCGCCACTTCGGCGCCATCTGATTTACCTGAAGCGAGCGTCAGCGCGGTGGAGACGGCTTCTTCCAGGATCTTACGCTGCGCTTCAACTTGTGAGGTTACTTTCATCGCAAATGCCATACTGTAAGAGAGAGTTAAGTGAAGTCTAACAGAGAACCGTTTTTCAGTGCGCGTCTTAACTGGTAACATTAGCCTCTTTTTTTAAGGAGCCTGACATGACTAAGCAGCCCGAAGACTGGCTCGACGACGTTCCCGGTGATGACATCGAAGACGAAGATGATGAGATCATCTGGGTCAGTAAAAGTGAAATTAAACGTGACGCCGAAGAGTTAAAACAGCTTGGCGCAGAAATGGTAGAACTGGGTAAAAACGCGCTGGATAAGATCCCGCTCGACCAGGATCTGCGTGATGCCATTGAACTGGCACAGAAAATCAAGAAAGAAGGGCGTCGCCGCCAGCTTCAGCTTATCGGTAAACTGCTGCGTCAGCGCGACGTGGAGCCGATCCGTCAGGCGCTGGACAAACTGAAAAACCGCCACAACCAGCAGGTTGCGCTGTTCCATAAGCTGGAGCAGATCCGCGATCGTTTGATCGAGCAGGGTGATGACGCAGTACCTGAAGTGCTGAACCTGTGGCCGAATGCCGACCGCCAGCAGCTGCGATCGCTTATCCGCAACGCGAAGAAAGAGAAAGAAGGGAATAAGCCGCCGAAGTCTGCGCGCCTGATTTTCCAGTATCTGCGCGAGCTGTCTGAGAACGAAGAGTAATCTGTGCGGGTTTGCGCCGGATGGCGGCGTAAACGCCTTATCCGGCCTACAAGGTCGTGCGAAAAAATGTAGGCCCGGTAAGCGCTAGCGCCACCGGGCTTTTTTTTACTCTGCGGCCGCGGCTTTCTTCGCCAGACCGTCCAGCAGCTTCTGATGGATCCCACCAAACCCACCGTTGCTCATCACCAGAATGTGATCGCCAGGCTGTGCGGCTTTCACCACCATATCCGCTAAGACATCCACGTCCGCACTCCAGTGCGCTGGCTGAATGCAGGCGTCTGCCACTTCGGCCACCTGCCACGGAATATGCTGCGGTTGCAGCAGGAAGACCTCGTCGGCACGCCCTAAGGACGGTGCGAGATCGTCTTTGCAGATGCCCATTTTCATGGTGTTCGAACGTGGTTCCAGCACGGCCAGAATGCGCGCGGTGCCGCCAACTTTGCCACGCAATGCGGCAAGCGTCGCCAGAATGGCCGTTGGGTGGTGCGCGAAATCGTCATACACCGTCACACCGTGGGCTTCGCCACGCAGTTCAAGACGGCGACGGGCGTTGATAAACGTGCCCAGCGCATTGGCGGCATCCGCAGGCAGTACGCCCACGTGACGCGCCGCGGCGATCGCCATCAGGCCGTTGTGCATGTTGTGTTCGCCCACCAGGCCCCACTTCACCTCGCCCACTTTCTCACCGTCGAGCAGCACTTCCCATTCGGAGGCATCAGCGTTGAGCTTTTTCGCCTGCCAGTGCCCCTGCTCGCCCACCAGCTCCTGCTCGCTCCAGCACCCCATCGCCATCGTCTGCTTCAGGTTGATGTCGTTCTCCGGCAGGATAATGCGTCCCTGACCCGGAACAATGCGCACCAGATGGTGGAACTGTTTCTGAATCGCTTTCAGGTCGTCAAAGATATCCGCGTGATCGAACTCAAGGTTGTTGAGGATCAGCGTGCGTGGGCAGTAATGCACGAACTTGGAGCGCTTGTCGAAGAACGCGCAGTCGTATTCATCCGCTTCAATCACAAAGAACGGGCTGTCGCCCAGACGCGCGGAGACGTCGAAATTCCCCGGTACGCCGCCGATCACGAAGCCCGGCTTGTAGCCGCAGGCTTCGAGGATCCAGGTCGCCATACCGGCGGTGGTGGTTTTGCCGTGCGTCCCGGCAACGGCGACAACCCAGCGGTCGCGCAGGACAAAATCATGCAGCCACTGCGGGCCAGACATGTACGGGATATTGCGTTCCAGCACCGCTTCAACGCATGGATTCCCACGGGTCATGGCGTTACCCACGATCACCAGATCCGGCTGCGGCTCCAGCTGGCTGGCGTCATATCCCTGAATCAGAGAAATTCCCTGCTTCTCGAGCAGCGTGCTCATCGGCGGATACACATTGGCGTCCGAACCTGTCACTTCATGGCCCAGCGAGCGCGCCAGCATTGCCAGTCCGCCCATGAAAGTGCCACAAATCCCCAATATATGAATGCGCATACGTCACTATCCTTCTTCAATGTGGCGCACATTTTACTCACATGTCAGCGGCTGTGAAACGCATTTCAGGTAAATCCGTATTTTGCTGGCGCGATTCACCTCTGCGCTAATATTTGAATGTTTGTTAAGATTGTTGGACATCAACCGCTTTACTCAACATAAGATGCAGGGAAAGTGTTATGAAAACGTTAGGTGAATTTATTGTCGAGAAGCAGCACGAGTTCTCTCATGCTACGGGTGAGCTCACTGCTTTGCTGTCGGCAATAAAGCTGGGCGCTAAGATCATCCACCGCGATATCAACAAGGCCGGTCTGGTCGATATCCTGGGTGCCAGCGGTGCCGAGAACGTTCAGGGTGAGGTTCAGCAGAAACTCGACCTGTTCGCCAATGAAAAACTGAAAGCTGCACTGCGCGCGCGCGACATCGTTGCGGGTATCGCCTCTGAAGAAGAAGATGAGATCGTCGTATTCGAAGGGTGTGAACACGCGAAATACGTTGTTCTGATGGATCCGCTGGACGGCTCCTCCAACATCGACGTTAACGTTTCTGTCGGTACCATTTTCTCCATCTACCGTCGCGTCACGCCGGTTGGCACACCGGTGACGGAAGAAGACTTCCTGCAACCGGGCAGTAAACAGGTTGCTGCCGGTTATGTGGTGTATGGCTCGTCCACCATGCTGGTGTACACCACCGGCTGCGGCGTACACGCCTTTACCTACGATCCGTCCCTGGGCGTGTTCTGCCTGTGCCAGGAGCGTATGCGCTTCCCGGAGAAGGGCAACACCTACTCCATCAACGAAGGCAACTACATCAAATTCCCGAACGGCGTGAAGAAGTACATCAAATTCTGCCAGGAAGAGGATAAAGCCACCCAGCGCCCATACACCTCGCGCTACATCGGCTCGCTGGTGGCGGATTTCCACCGTAACCTGCTGAAGGGCGGTATTTACCTCTACCCAAGCACCGCCAGCCACCCGGACGGAAAACTGCGTCTGCTGTACGAGTGCAACCCGATGGCGTTCCTGGCCGAACAGGCAGGCGGCAAGGCGAGCGACGGTAAAGAGCGTATTCTGGATATCGTGCCGGAAAGCCTGCACCAGCGCCGTTCATTCTTCGTCGGCAACCGCCATATGGTGGATGACGTTGAACGCATGATCCGCGAATTCCCGGACGCGTAACGCACGAAAAGGGGAGCCAGGCAGGCTCCCTTTTTTTCAGGCCGTTTGCATCGTCAGCTTGAAGGAAGCCATCGCTTCCATCAGCTCGCGCGACTGTTCCTCCAGGGAACGAGTTGCCGCAGATGATTGCTGGACCAGCGCCGCATTTTGCTGCGCCGTTTCATCCATCTGATTGACGGCGATATTCACCTGCTCAATACCGCGGCTCTGCTCCTGGGACGCCGTCGCAATTTCACGCATCAGTTTGGTCATACGCAGTACTTCGGTGGCGATCTCGTCCATCGTCTCACCGGCCTGCTGCGCCAGCTCGCTGCCCTCGTTCACGTGGGTTTGCGAATCGCTGATAAGCGAGCGGATCTCTTTCGCCGCATCAGCACTGCGGCTGGCGAGATTACGCACCTCACCCGCCACGACCGCAAAACCTCGCCCCTGCTCACCCGCACGCGCCGCTTCAACGGAGGCGTTCAGCGCCAGAATATTGGTCTGGAAGGCAATGCCGTCGATGACGCTCAGGATATCGGCGATGCGCGCCGAACTGCCGGAGATGTCGCGCATCTTCTCAATGACATAGCAGACCATTTCACTGCCGTGATCGGCGGTATCGGAGACCGACTTCGCCAGCTGGTGCGCCTGCTCGGCGTTATCGGCGTTAAGTTTCACCGTGGCGGTGATCTCTTCCATGCTGGCGGCCGTCTGCTCCAGCGAGGTGGCGGTGGATTCCGTGCGCTGGGCCAGGTTCATATTCCCGGCCGTCAGCTCGCGGCTGCCGGTATCAATCTGCGAGCTGGCGTCACGCACCCGCAGAACCGAGTCCATCAGCGACTGGCGCATCCCTTCGATCGCCGCGTTAAGGCGATTAAATTCCTGGCTGGCCGGCGCGTTCAGGGTATGGGTTAAATCCCCGGCCGCCACATGTTCCAGCTGGGCAATCGAGGCTGAAAGCGGCTTGAGCAGCATATGGCGCAGCACCAGCCAGGCCAGCACGATAATGCCAGCCGTCAGCAGCGCCGCGACGATAATCAGGATCAGCACGCGGGTTTTACTCGCCTGCACGGCGCTCACCTCCGCTTTACCGCGCGCCTCGCTCCATGCCAGGAACGCCTGCATATCGTTATCAAACTGCTTCGCCACCGGGACCAGCTTGTTTTCCAGCAGATCGTAATAGCTGTCCGCGCTTTGCTCGTTCAGGGCTTTCAGCATCGGGCTGATACCCTGCTGGTTGTACACCGCCAGACTCGCGGCAACGTTATCCAGCAGCTTTTGCCCCTGCTCATCCGCCACGCCGCTGCCGATCACGTCCTTCAGCGTTTTCTGTGCCAGCGCCACTTCCTGGTTAATGGTTTTGACCGCCCTGGCCGCATCGTCCAGCAGGCCGACCTCCATCATGCGAACGGCCTGCCCCGCTTCGTTACGCGCGCGCAGGATCAGCGTATAGCCGGCATTCAGCTGCACCATCTGTTCACCCTGAAGATGATTGATGCGCTGGAGAGAAGCGGAACTTTGTGTAAGGGCATAAATGCCGATGCCGCTGACAATCAGCAGCAGAAGGGTCATAACGGCCAGTAAAGAGAGCAAGCCGGTACGAATCGATAGCGTTTTAAGCATGATGTTATTTCCGGTAGCGAGATATTTCTGGGCATAAAAAAAGAATATCGGCCGCTACCGGAAAATGTTTAGAGTTTAAGCAATTTCAGCATGTTATCGCTCTGTTAAAGATGTATTCACCCGGGTAACAGGCGAGCTCTGGCGGTTCTCCCACAGCACCGTCAGGCCGCGCTGGAGCGCGATGAAAATAAACAGCAGGATGCCGATGGCGATTTTGGTCCACCAGGAGCTGAGCGTGCCGTCGAAGTTGATATAGGTCTGAATCAGCCCCTGGATCGCCACGCCAAACAGCGTGCCGAGGACTGTCCCCACTCCGCCGCTGAGCAGCGTACCGCCAATCACTACCGAGGCAATGGCGTCCAGCTCAACGCCCACCCCCGCCAGGGCATAGCCTGCCTGGGTATAAACCGAGAATACAATCCCCGCGAGGGTGGCCAGCCCGGTCGAAAGCATGTAGATGCGAATAGTCGTGCTGCGCGTGGAAATTCCCATCAGGTTCGCGGACGTGGCGCTGCCGCCAATGGCATAAACCTGGTTACCAAATCGGGTACGGTGGGCGAGGAAGATCCCGATCACCACCACGCCCAGCATCAGCAGCCCCATTGCGCTCAGGCGCCCCCCGCCGGGGATTTTCCACGCCAGACTGGAGAGCGTGTCGTAGATCGGATGGTTTATCGGAATTGACTCCTCCGACACCAGATAGCTCACGCCGCGCAGGAAGAACATCCCGGCGAGGGTGATGATAAAGGCCGGGATTTTCAGCGCATCGATCAAAAGCCCCATAAAGGCGCCGAACGCGCAGCCCATGACTAGCACCAGCGGAAAAGCCAGCAGCGGCGAAATCCCCCAAAAGCCAATCGCCTTGGCAAGGAACACGCCGGTAAAGGCGATCACCGACCCAACGGAGAGGTCGATCCCGCCGGAGAGGATCACAAACGTCATGCCGACGGCGATAATGCCTAAAAAGGCATTGTCGGTCAGGATGTTGCAAATCACCCGCGTGGAGGCGAAGCCCGGGAACTGGGTCAGGCAATAGAGGTACCCCAGCACGAACACGCCCAGCGTGATCATTAACGGCAAATTACGTTTTATCATGACCGCGGTTCCCCTTAATGAGAGAGATAAAGCGCGGCGACTGCACGATAAGTACGATAAGCACCACGACCGCTTTGACGACCTGATTCAGCTCCGGCTGGAACCCGGAGAGCAAAATACCGGTATTCATACCCTGAATAATCAACGCCCCCACCACCGAGAGCAGCAGATTAAAACGTCCGCCCATCAGCGATCCACCGCCGATAACCACCGCGAGGATCGCATCCAGCTCGAGCCAGAGTCCGGCGTTATTGGCATCCGCTCCGCGAATATCGGCGGCCACGATCACCCCGGCAATCGCAGCACAGACGCCGCTCAGCACGTAAGTCAGCATCACCATCAGCCGCGTATTTACCCCGGCGTTTTTCGCGGCCCGAATGTTAATCCCCACCGCTTCGATGAACATCCCGAGCGCCGTTTTGCGGGTGAAAAGCCAGAACATCACCAGCGTCACCAGCGCGACGATCACCGGCGTCGGGAAGAACAGAAAATTACCGCTGCCGATCCACGCCAGGCTCGGGGAGTTAAAGGTGACGATTTGACCGGAGGTGATAAGCTGCGCCACACCGCGCCCGGCCACCATCAAAATCAACGTCGCGACAAACGGCTGGATCTTGAGCACCGCAACCAAAATGCCGTTCCACAGCCCGGCAAGCACGCCGGAGCCCAGCGCGGCCAGCAGGACCACCGGCAGGCTGTGCCCGGCGACGGTCATCGAGGCGGCGGTGGCGCCCGCAATCGCCATTACCGCACCGACGGAGAGGTCGATCCCGCCGGTGGCAATGACCAGCGTCATACCAATCGCCAGCAGCGCCACGGGCGCGGCACGGTTTAAGATGTCGATCGGGCTACCAAACAGGCGGCCATCCTGCACGACGATCTGGAAAAAATGCGGAGCCACCAGGCTATCCACCAGCAGCACCAGCAGCAGCGCCACGATTTGCGGCGTGCCGGTCGGCCAGGTGAAGCGGCGCTTCGCTTCGCCAGTTTGCGAAAGAGAACGGGACATCACATTTGACTCCTTACGCCGCGATGGCATTCATGATCGCCGGAACCGACAGTTTATCCAGCGGGATCTCTGCCACCTGCCTGCGATCGCGCATGATGATGACGCGATCGGCATAGCCGACCAGCTCCTCCAGCTCAGATGAGATCACCAGCAGCGCCAGACCGTCGGCGCAGAGCGTTTCGATAAGCCGGATGATTTCGGCGTGCGCGCCCACGTCGATACCGCGCGTGGGCTCGTCGAGGATCAGGAATTGCGGCTTGGTGAGCAGCCAGCGAGAGAGCAACACCTTCTGCTGATTACCGCCCGAGAGGAACTCGATGGGCTGTTCCGCGCTCGGGGTACGTATACCGAGCTGGCGGATGAAGCGCTCGGCAATCGCGTTCTGCTCGCGCTTAGGGATCGGACGCAGCCAGCCGCGCTGGGCCTGTAGCGCCAGAATGATGTTTTCCCGCACCGAGGCGGCGGCAATAATCCCGTCCGTTTTCCTGTCCTCCGGGCAGAAGCCCACGCCGAGGCACGACGCCTGATGCGGTGAACGTAGCGTTTGTGGTTTGCCTTTGATCAGCGCCGTTCCGCTGTCGGCAGGTTTGATCCCGAAGATGACTTCGGCGGTTTCGGTGCGCCCGGAGCCTAACAGCCCCGCCAGACCCACAATTTCACCGGGGCGTACCTCGAGGTTAAACGGCGCGATGGTCCCTTTTCTGCCGTAATCGTGAAACGCGGCGATCGGTTTTTCGCTCAGCAGCGTACGGCCCGCGCGCTGAAGCGCGTTGGTCTCGAGCTCGCGGCCCAGCATCATTTTGACCAGCTCTATCTGCGGCAGCTCGCGGGTTTCCCGGCAGCCGACAAAGCTGCCGTTGCGCAGCACCGTTATACGGTCGCTCACCTCGTAAACCTGATCGAGGAAATGCGTCACGAAAATCAGGCTGACGCCCTGATTACGCAGCTGGCGCATCAGGGTAAAAAGCATCTCCACTTCCTGGGTATCGAGGCTGGCGGTGGGTTCATCGAGGATCAGCACTTTCGCCGAGAGATCGATAGCGCGACAGATCGCGACGATTTGCTGCATCGCTACGGAAAAACGGTTCAGCGGTTCGCGCACGTCGAGAGAGAAGCCATACGATTCCATCAGCTTCGCGGCGCGCGCTTCCATCTCTTTGCGGCGCAGCAGGCCAAAACGTCTGGGTTCGCGGCCAATAAACAGGTTATCCGCTACCGACATGTTTGGCAGCAGGTTCACTTCCTGGTAGACCGTGCCGATCCCCAGTTGCTGGGCATGCGCGGTGTTTTTGGGCGAAATGGCGTTACCTTCCAGCCAGATAGCGCCGCGATCGGCGTGATAGACCCCGGTCAGGGTTTTAATCAGCGTCGACTTCCCCGCCCCGTTTTCGCCGAGCAACGCCATGATCTCCCCACGCCGCAGGCTGAAATCAACGTTATCCAGCGCCTTAACGCCAGGGAAAAATTTACTCAGGCCCTCTGTGCGGAGGATTTCCTGGTGTTGTTCGGTGGTCATGGTTTCCCCCTGCATCAGGCCGGATGACGCTACGCTTATCCGGCCTACAAAAGAGCGTATCGTAAGCCGGGTAAGCGCAGCGCCACCCGGCAATTTCACTGGATCAGTAGCCCATATTTTTCTTCTTCTCTAACTCTTCTTTCGCCGTGTCCGGCAGGTAGAGCGTGGATTTGGTGATGGTCAACTTCTCAGGCTGGGTGCCGTCTTTCTTGAATTTCTCCAGCGCATCGAATGCCGGGCCCGCCATATTTGGCGTCAGCTCCACGCTGGCGTTCGCTTCGCCGTCAATCATCGCTTTGTAGATGTCCGGTACGCCGTCGATCGAGCCGGTGAGGATATCTTTGCCCGGCTTCAGGCCCGCTTCTTTGATGGCCTGGATGGCGCCGATCACCATGTCGTCGTTGTGGGCGTAAACCATGCAGATATTTTTGCCGTTATTTTCTGCCTTGATGAAGCTTTCCATGACCTCTTTACCCTTACTACGGGTGAAGTCGCCGGACTGAGAACGGATGATCTTAATGTTTGGTGCTTTGGCGATGGCCTCCGCGAAACCTTTCTTACGGTCGATAGCCACGCTCGCCCCGACGGTGCCCTGCAACTCAACCACGTTACACGGCTTGCCATCCACCTGCTTCACCAGCCAGTCACCAATCAGTTTGCCTTCCAGCACGTTATCGGCGGTGACGGTGGTCATATAGAGAGATTTGTCTTTTACGTCGATGGAACGGTCGAGCAGGAAGACCGGAATTTCAGCATCTTTGGCTTCCTTCAGCACCGGCTCCCAGCCCGTGGCGACAACCGGGGCAATAAAGATGGCATCCACGCCCTGAGCGATAAACGAGCGCACCGCTTTAATCTGGTTCTCTTGCTTTTGCTGACCATCGGCGATTTTCAGCGTAATACCGCGCTTTTCGGCCTCACTTTTCGCCACATTCGTTTCAGCGGCGCGCCAGCCAGATTCAGATCCGACCTGCGAAAATCCAACGGTTAAGGGTGCGGCCATCGCCATAGACGACATGGCTGCCGAAACTGCTGTAACAAGAAGTAAGCGCTTCCACATATGAACGTCCTCGTAGGGTAGGTTATTGTTGGTTGAAAGATGTTCCGCGGATGAACTATAGCCAATGGAATATGTTACGGATTGCGTTACATCACACTTCAGAAAAGTGAATAAAACGTTAATCACAAGTTTGTAATCGCTTTCATTTCAACATTTAAAATGCGGCTGAGTTTATGGATTATCCTGTCATGGAAACGGTCTGAAAAGTGAAGGCGCGAGGGAGAGAAGACGAAAACAGGCGGAGACTTTCAGCGCCAGTTGGCTATAATACCTGCCACTTGTTTACCATCCATTTTAAAGGACACCGACATGAGCTTACTCAACGTCCCTGCGGGTAAAGAACTGCCAGAAGACATCTACGTTGTGATCGAAATCCCGGCCAACGCAGATCCAATCAAATACGAAATCGACAAAGACACCGGTGCGCTGTTCGTTGACCGTTTCATGTCTACCGCCATGTTCTATCCGTGCAACTACGGCTACATCAACCACACTCTGTCTCTGGACGGTGATCCGGTTGACGTACTGGTCCCAACGCCATATCCATTGCAGCCAGGCTCCGTCATTCGCTGCCGTCCTGTTGGCGTGCTGAAAATGACTGACGAAGCGGGTGAAGATGCGAAACTGGTTGCCGTACCGCACACCAAGCTGAGCAAAGAGTACGATCACATTAAAGATGTGAACGACCTGCCAGAGCTGCTGAAAGCGCAGATCGCCCACTTCTTCGAGCACTACAAAGATCTCGAAAAAGGCAAATGGGTTAAAGTTGAAGGCTGGGATAACGCAGAAGCGGCGAAAGCAGAAATCATCGCCTCTTTCGAACGTGCTGCTAAGAAGTAATTCTTACTGCTGAGACTAAGCCTCGCGCGTCGGGGCTTTTTTGTGCCTGTCGCTCCTGGTAACCCGTGCGATTGAGGAGTATCGCCCGGCGGCGCTACGCTTGCACGGGCCTACGGCGCAAAACGACAACGCCACCTTACGGTGGCGTTGTCGTTTTTCAGAACTGGTCTCTGTCTAACCAGTTACCGCTTTCAATCAACGTTAACCCGTCGACCGAACGTTGGTACACGTACATCCATGCACTGCCGTAAGGCGTCTGGATCAACTGGCGAGCGTATTCACCGCCCCTGGTGCGCAAGGCATCAAGTTCGGCCAGCGTGGCATTATCAATACGATAAACCTCACCCTGTACCGTTCCGTTCCCCGGAACCGCGCCTGGATAGTGGCCCAGACTGTACAACTGGTAGTTTTCGATTGTGTAATTTCCCAGCAACTGGGCGTTGGTCATCCAGTGGCTGTTGCCTTGCCTGGTTCGTAAACTGCCGTAAACAAATATTCGCATTGCTAAAACTCAAACTGATAGAGCAGATCAAGTGCCTGGTCTACGCCGGACACTGCTTCCAGATATAGCTTAGGCATCAGGCGATAACGTAACGTGAGTGTAGCCAGTGAGTCAAAGATCCCCACGCCATATTTTACCTGTAGACCCGGCAGTACATAGCCGCTGACCACTACCTGCGAAGAGTCACCCACGCCCTGAGTGTCCAGCGCCAGATTGCTTACGCCAAACGTCTCGCCGATTTTACCCACAACCTGACCACTTTGTGCAACCCCCAGACCGACTAACATTGATGTCATTGCCGCACCATCGCCCTGTTGGCTATCCAGACCCTGGCCGCGCAAGAGGTAAGAGAGCGCTTCCTGTTGCGACATGGCCGGGTCAGAGAAGATCTCTGCCTTAGGTTCATCGGCGGAGCCCGTCACGCGCACGCCTGCAATCACATCATCTTCGGTGGCTTCCGGGTTACGGATCGCTTCGATATTGAGTACCGGCTGATCCGGTGGACCGGAGAACAGCAGCTCGCCTTTACGCACAATCAAATCCTGCCCGTAGGCATGGAAGCGCCCTTCAGGAATATTGATTTGTCCATTGAGGCCAAGTCCCTGTTGATCCTGCGCCACTTTCAGGTCACCCGTGAGTCTCGCCTTCAGCCCAAACGCGTCCAAACGCACGTTATTCCCCACGTGCACGATAAGATTACTATTGATCGGTATGCCAGCGCTCTTCTGTTCAACAGGTTTCAGATTTTCATTGAGCATAACTTCGTCACTGGAGACGCCAACCGCGCTTTCCGGCACCTCGTGAACCACGATGCGCGCCCACGGTACGTCAACACGGCCGTCCAGGGTGAAGAGACTCGGCGTTGCCTCAAAGACCACGTCTGGCGACACGTCCAGGCGCACCATCGGCGGTACCGTGATACGCACCCTGCTGCCCTTGGCCGCAATACGGGCGCGCCAGTTGTCGAGCTGGCTCCAGTCTGCGTCACCGCTCAGGTTGATTTGTCCCTGCTGCGTCAGCACTGAGCCACTGAGGGTTGAGCTTTGGCCGTTAAAGTTCATCGCCAGCTGGCTTGGCTGCATATCGAACGGCATAAAGTTACCGTCAATGTCCACACCGTTTAACCGCATCTGGCCAAACAGCTGCGGGCTTTGCGCGTCCCCCGCCAGACGCAGGTTGGCGCTGAGCATCCCCGCCGCCTTTTCTCCCCGCGAGAAGATCGGATTCACCATCGCCAGGTTGAAGTTGCGAATATTGACGTTGCCGCCGAGATTGCGCCGCCCTTGCGGATCGGTAATTTGCACCTGTCCGTCAAACTGACCGTTGTTGGTCAGGCGGATCAGCCATCCCAGTTCCGCACGATTGTTACGCAGGTCAGCGTTCACATTCAGGGTGTCGAACGCCACCGGCAGCGGCGCGTCATTGACCTCCTGCGTCACCTTCACGTTACGCCCGGAGAGGGTAACGCTGCCCTGCGGCAGTCCCTCTTTGGTGGTGTCCCACGCGACGTCCGCTTTACCGCTGAAGACCCCGCTGGCCTGGGTGGTTTCCGGCATAAACGGTTTCAGCATCGCCAGGTCGAAACGGTTGAGGTTGATCTGCGCGCGTCCTTCCGCGCCTGCATCAATGGTCTGCGGCACGCACAGCTCAGCATTCGGGTTGGTCCAGCAGTGTGGCCCAATGCTGATCTTTTGCTCCGCGTTGCGGTAATCCAGCGCGACAGACCGCGACAGCACCAGCGGGCCGACCGGCGTGCTGAAGCGGGTGTTATCCAGCACGCCTTTCCAGCGCGTCGCCTGGCGGTCAAAACTGCCCGTCAGGTGCAACTGCCCGGAGACCGGCTCGCCCTGCACGCGTAGCTGGAGATCGTGCTGCTTTTCGTTACCTTTTGCCGCCAGCGTGACCAGACTGATGTTCACGTCCGGCTGAGAGATACGCTCCACGCGCAGATTCAGGTTTCCGCCGATCTGATCGGTGGATTTCACGTCTCCCTCGACACGTACGCGGGCAATAGAAAGTTCCTGCCAGCGCAGGTTATTGGCGGTGATGTCCGCCAGCAGCTGCGGCGCCTCCACCGTACCGCGAACCTTCACTAACCCCTTCGCCGTGCCGCCAAGACCCGGCAGGGCGTTATCGAGATTTGGCGCGTCGATGGTGGCATCCAGATTGAGGTCTTTCACGCCCAGCTCGCCTTTGATATCCGCCGTGTTGCGACCCAACGCCACGTGCAGGCCCGGGATCACCCACTGGAGATAGCTGTTGCCCTTAAGCGAGCCCTCTACGTTGACTTTGTTCTGCTTCACGTTGCCGGTGAGCTTGAGTTCCGGCACGTCCATCTGCCAGGTGCCACCGTACAGGCTACCGCGGGTTTTGATCAGGCCATCCAGTTTTGACGGCCAGTCCGGGACCTCTTTAGCGGTGTTGATCCCGGTCAGTTTCAGCTCGCCGCGCCAGCTGATCGCCTGCTGCCAGTCGAGCAGCGCAGTCAGCTCGGTTTTTCCTTCCAGCGCCGCCACGGTCAGCTTGTCGAGGTTAACCTGCAACTCGTTACCCTTCGCATCCAGGGTGATATCGGCGGGCGGTACCCCCTGCCCCTTCACTGCTGTGCGGAACGACAGCGTGTAGTCGGTCATTTTGCCACTCAGCTTCAGCTTCAGATCGTCAGCCTGGAACTGTTTTTCGCCGGTGAACGGCCAGTAAAGCTGCTTGCTGACAACCTCAAGGTTGAGCGGTAAACCGGCCTCTGCCAGCTGGGTTTGCCCGCGCAGCACCATATCCACCGGTCCGGAGAGGTTCACGCCGAACTCCAGCTTCTCGCGCAGCGCGCCGCCGACTTTCACCTTCACCTTTTCGCCTTTCAGCGGATCGATGTTAAGGGCGCTGTTCAGCGTAATATCTACCGGCCAGTTGTCGCGCAGCAGCGCATTGCCTGAGGCGTTGACCGACCCCTGGTTAGTATCAATATCCAGCGTGTCGAGCTTCATGTTGCCGTCGATACTGCTGACTTTAAGCAGCATGTTGAAGACCGTCAGATCGGTATCGCCGGTCAGACGCAACTGCTCGCCCTTAAACTCTTCGATATTGAGGTTCAGCGGCAGATGCACGTCGGTCATCTCCGGCAGAACCGGTTTCGAGAAGAGATCTTTCAGCGTTTCGCCCAGCGGTTTTTCTTCCGGCTGCGGGTTCTGGATCTTCGGCTCGACGATCTCTTCCTGCGCCACGTCGGCCACCTTCGGTAGCGCAATCAGCAGCCCTTGCAGGGAGGTTGGGGTCAGGGTGAGGTTTTTCTCCTGCCAGCGCAGACCGGAGGTGAAATCCATCACGGATACCGTCGTGTCGTCGATTTTGATATTCACGTTATCCAGTGCGACCCGGTAAAGCGCAATCGGGTACGGCGTGGAGAGGTTCAGCGGGCCGCTGTCCTCTTCTTCGACAGGCTCGGACTTCGGCATTTTTTTGGAATCTATCGCCACGTTAACGTCTTTTAGCGACAGATCGTTTACGCACAGCTGGCTGTCCCGCAGGCAGCCGAGCTTGACCGCCAGATGAAACTCGCCCGCGTTCACCGCCACGCCGGGCTGTTCATAACGGATATTTTTCAGGCGCAGATCGCGCCAGCCGCCCGTTACCTGGCCGATTTCCAGCCCTGGCACCCAGCGGTTCGCGGCGTTAAACAGCAAATGCAGGCCCGTGGTGGTGCCCACCAGAAACGCCACCGTACCGAGCAGTAATACGATAAAAATCAGCACCCCGAGGCTTATCTTCTTCCATAAACTCATAATTCAGGCCCCAGACCGATGTAAAACTGTAAACCGTGTTCGTCTTTGTCGCCCACCGGAACGGCGAAATCGAGCTTGATGGGCCCGACCGGTGACTGCCAGCGCACGCCTACGCCCGCGCCGGTTTTGAAATCGCTGCGGCGGATATCGTTCACCGCTTCACCGCCGTCAACGAACATCGCTCCCCACCACTTGCCGCTGACGTTGTACTGGTACTCCAGCGAGCCAGTCGCCAGTTTTGACGCCCCGGTCAACTGGCCTTTGTCGTTTTCAGGTGAGATCGATTTGTACTTATACCCGCGAATGCTGCGGTCGCCCCCGGCGAAGAAGCGCAGATCCGGCGGGACGCGTTCGAAATCACCGGTTTCGATCCAGCCGAGATTACCGCGCATCACAAAGCGGTGTTTGTCGTACAGCGTGCGGATCCAGACGTTTTGCGCCTGAAAGACGGAGAAGTCTACGTCGGAGCCCCAGGCGGTGTTGGAGTAATCGATGGAGTAGCGCTGAGAATCGCCCCAGGTCGGCATCAGGCCACCGCGCGAGCGGGTACGGCTGATCATCACGCCCGGATAAAGCAGCATGGTGGTGTTGGTGACGTTTGCCTGGGTAAAGTGGTCGAGGCTCCAGCGCAGGTTAATGGCGCGCTGCCAGCCGCTGGAGAGATCCCAGAAGCGTGATACCGCAAGCGTCGTCGAGTCCTGCTCGGTATCGTTCAAATCGGTACGCTTAAAGCCGCCCTGCACGAGGTAGTATTGCTCAAGCGGATTTTTCAGCAGCGGCATTTTATAGCTGAAGTCCAGCTGCTGTTCAGGCGCAGACAGGCTGACGCTGGTGGTCAGGCTGTGGCCGTAGGAGTTCATCCACGGTTTTTTCCATGAGGCTTTCACGCGCGGGCCGACGTCCGTGGAGTAGCCGACACCGGTCTCAATGGTGTTCTCGGTGCGCGGAGAGACCACGCCATGCAGCGGTAACACTTTCGTTTTACGGGATTTATCAAATTCCGGCGCTACCACCACGGAGTTAAACCAGCCCGTCGCGGACAAACGACGGTTCAGCTCGCCCAGGTCGCTGGACTGGTAGTAGTCGCCCTTTTTAAACGGCACCAGATTTTGCAGATACTCGTCACGGATTTGCGATCCTTCGAAGGTCACATCGCCAAACCGGTAGCGCTCGCCGCTGTCGTAATCGATATCCCAGAATGCCTGACGTCGCTCAAGCGCAACGCCCAGCTGGCTTTTGTTGAACCGGCTGTCGAAGTAGCCTTTGCGCAGCGAAACGCTGGTTAAGGATTTTTTAAAACGATCGTAATCCCCGTGATTGAGCACGGTGCCCACTTTCGGACGGGTGCTGAGCAGATCCAGGTAGTCCCGATCGGTGCGCGCACCGCCGCGCAACACCACGTTCGTGCCGCCAATCAGGACGGGTTCGCCCGGCGAGACGCGGGCAATCAACACCTGGCGTCCTTTCGCCGGCGGCGGGCGTAAATCGAAATCGATGGTGGGTTCGTAGTACCCCAACGCCTTTAAGCCTTCGCGGATGGCGTCATCCACGCGCGCGCGAAAACGCCGATCCGGCGTGACCTCATCGCTCTGGATGGTAGAAAGCTGCGCACGCACGTTTTTTTCCAGCGCCCCGGATAACCCCTCAACCTGCAAACGGACATTCGCCGCGCTGGCAATCCCGCTGGTCAGCATTAAACTGACTAAACATAACTGGCGGATCTTTGTCACGTTTTCTCCTGAATATCCCTGTTTCCACCCTGGAAGCAAATGCAGTGCCGCTCCGCGGCAAAATACGGCCTGAAAGCCAAAAACCCAAATTACGGGTTGAAAAAGGGTGTAACACCCAAATATTTCTTATGATTAAATCTAGACTCATTCATCGCATTTATTGTGTTCAATTAAACGCTTCGTGACAACCTTAACCGAAACAACGCTACCCGGGAGGCCCCACCGTGAGTTTATTCGATAAAAAGCATCTGGTATCACAAGCCGATGCGTTACCGGGACGCAACACCCCTATGCCAGTGGCAACATTACACGCCGTAAACAACCATTCAATGACAAACGTTCCTGATGGAATGGAGATCGCCCTGTTTGCCATGGGCTGCTTCTGGGGCGTAGAACGCCTGTTCTGGCAACTGCCGGGCGTGTACAGCACCGCTGCGGGCTACACCGGAGGATATACGCCTAACCCAACCTACCGCGAAGTCTGTTCCGGTGAGACCGGTCATGCTGAAGCGGTGCGTGTGGTGTATGACCCGAGCGTCATTAGCTATGAACAGCTGCTCCAGGTGTTCTGGGAAAACCATGACCCGGCGCAGGGCATGCGTCAGGGTAACGATCACGGCACCCAATACCGTTCGGCCATCTACCCGCTCACCCCAGAGCAGGAGGCCGCCGCCCACGCCAGCCTGACGCGTTTCCAGGAAGCGATGCAGGCGGCCGGTGATAAACGTCAGGTCACGACGGAAATCGCTACCGCGAAACCGTTCTACTATGCCGAAGACGACCACCAGCAGTACCTGCATAAAAATCCGTACGGCTACTGCGGTATCGGCGGCATTGGCGTTTGCCTGCCTCCCCAGCAGGCCTGATTACTGCATCAGCGCCACGCGAGCCGCGTGGCGCACAGCCTCTCCCTCCCGCCACGTTTTGCCGAAAACGTGACCTCTGGCAGGTTTACACGTCTTTACGCTATACTACCGCTGAAATAATCGGCTCAACGCTACGAGCTGAGTTCAATGTGTCTTCACACGAATGGTATCAACTCCCCTTCTGAGGATCTGGCGAGAAGCCGGATAAACTATGTTAAACAGTATTTTAGTAATACTTTGTCTTATTGCCGTCAGTGCATTTTTCTCGATATCGGAGATCTCGCTGGCTGCCTCCCGTAAAATCAAACTGAAGCTGCTTGCCGACGAGGGCAACATCAACGCATCACGCATTCTGAAAATGCAGGAAAACCCCGGCATGTTCTTTACCGTGGTGCAGATTGGCCTGAACGCGGTCGCCATCCTTGGCGGTATCGTGGGCGATGCAGCGTTTTCTCCGGCGTTTTATAGCCTCTTTGTTAAGTACATGTCCGTAGAGCTGGCCGAGCAGTTGAGCTTCATCCTCTCCTTCTCCCTGGTCACCGGCTTGTTCATTTTATTCGCGGACCTGACCCCGAAACGCATCGGTATGATTGCGCCAGAAGCTGTGGCTTTGCGTATCATCAACCCGATGCGCTTCTGCCTGTATGTCTTCCGTCCGCTGGTGTGGTTCTTTAACGGCCTGGCGAACGTCATTTTCCGCATCTTCAAGCTGCCGATGGTGCGTAAAGACGACATCACCTCCGACGATATTTATGCGGTGGTGGAAGCCGGGGCGCTGGCAGGCGTGCTGCGTAAGCAGGAGCACGAGCTGATTGAGAACGTTTTCGAACTGGAATCCCGTACCGTGCCTTCCTCCATGACCGGCCGTGAAAACATCATCTGGTTCGATCTGCATGAAGACGAGCAGAGCCTGAAGACCAAAGTGGCGCAGCATCCGCACTCCAAGTTCCTGGTCTGTAACGAAGATATCGACCATATCATCGGCTATGTGGACTCCAAAGACCTGCTGAACCGCGTGCTGGCAAACCAGAGCCTGGCGCTGAACAGCGGCGTGCAGATCCGCAACACCCTGATAGTGCCGGACACCCTGACGCTCTCCGAAGCGCTGGAAAGTTTCAAAACCGCCGGGGAAGACTTCGCGGTGATCATGAACGAATACGCGCTGGTGGTGGGCATTATCACCCTCAACGACGTTATGACGACCCTGATGGGCGACCTGGTCGGCCAGGGGCTGGAAGAGCAGATTGTTCAGCGTGACGAAAATTCATGGCTCATCGATGGCGGTACGCCGATTGAAGACGTCATGCGCGTACTCGACATTGACGAGTTCCCGCAGTCCGGCAACTACGAGACCATCGGGGGCTTTATGATGTTTATGCTGCGTAAAATCCCGAAACGTACCGACTCGGTGAAGTTCTCCGGCTTCAAGTTTGAAGTGGTGGATATTGATAACTACCGCATCGACCAGCTGCTGGTAACGCGTATTGATAGCAAACCGACCGTGCTGGTGCCGAAACTGCCGGATGCGGAAGAGAAGGTGTCGGCGTAATCCTTTGTGTGCCCCACAAACATCAACGGCTCCCATCGGGAGCCGTCTTTTTAACTACTACTGCATAGCACGTTGGTTAAGCCATCTCAGTTTGCAGACGCATAACCTGACGGTTGACTTCGGACATCACAGACAAGTGCTGTTTGTCCTTCACTTTTGGGATAAGGATTTTGCCCTTATCGAACTCAAAAGCGCCAACATCCTTGATGTACAACCGTCCACGGAACAGGATCTTCACGTACTTCGCCACCTGAAGCGGGTTGTAGCGTTGGAAAATTTTCATTCTTGTATCTCCTGCGAATCATACGCTCTTGCGGTGCCACAATCGGCCCGACTGTCCTGAGCGCAAATTTTGATGCCCAATGACTATAGACCAGAACCTCGTACTTACCCAGTGTGCATAAGTTTATTTACCGTTTGATTACAATTATTCAGAATAATCTTTGCAAAGCGTGATACAGCGCAGTATATGCCGTCGTTTTTGCATGGATATGTGCGTTCGCCCGCAAACTGGCATCGGGATTGCGGGAAAAGCCTATTGATCGCACTTATGATTAAAAGCGCATGACCAAGTGGTCGGATCACCTGCTAACAATAAGGAAACACCATGACCCTACGTAACCTCCTGGCAGCAGCTTGCCTGTTGCTGCCGCTGATGGCTTCCGCACACAACATTGAAAAAGGACAACGTGTCCCGCCGGTCGGGATTGCTGACCGGGGAGAATTGATTCTCGACAATGATAAGTTTAGCTATAAAGCCTGGAATAGCGCGCAGCTTGCGGGCAAAGTGAGAGTTGTACAACATATTGCCGGACGTACATCCGCTAAAGAGAAAAATGCCACCCTCGTGGAAGCGATCAAAGCCGCAAAACTCCCGCACGATCGCTACCAGACCACCACCATCGTGAACACCGACGACGCGATTCCCGGCTCCGGGATGTTTGTGCGCTCAAGCCTTGAGAGCAATAAGAAGCTCTATCCCTGGTCGCAGTTTATTGTCGACAGCAACGGCGTGACGCGTAAGGCGTGGCAGCTGGAAGAAGAGAGTTCAGCGATTGTCGTGCTGGACAAAAACGGTCGCGTACAGTGGGTTAAAGACGGCGCGCTGACGCAGGATGAGGTGCAGCAGGTGGTTGCCCTGCTGCATAAGCTACTGACTCAGTAAAGTGATACCCGGAAGCCCGGATTCAGGAATGACTCGCGCGGGGTGTAGTCCAGTGGCTTACCCTGCCAGTCATGCACATGCGCGCCAGCGGCCGCCGCCACCGCATGCCCTGCCGCCGTATCCCAGACGTTCGTCGGCCCGAAACGGGGGTACAGCTGCGCCTGCCCTTCCGCCACCAGACAGAACTTCAGCGACGAGCCAATCGACGTCGTCTGGTGTTCACCCAGCTGTTGCAGATACTCCTCCAGCTCGCTGTCACTGTGCGAGCGGCTGATCACCACCAGCGGAGGACGAGCATCACGCACCTGGATCTGCTTACGCACGCCGCACTCTTCCTTCCAGGCTTTACCTTCCGCCGCGCTGTACATTACTTTCATCACCGGGGCGTAAACCACGCCAAGCACCGCTTTTCCTTTTTCAATCAGGGCGATGTTGACGGTGAATTCACCGTTACGCTTGATAAACTCTTTCGTGCCGTCCAGCGGGTCGACAAGCCAGTAACGCTGCCAGTGCTGACGTTCATCCCAGCTCTGGGGCGCTTCTTCAGAAAGGACCGGAATATCCGGCGTCAGGGCCTGCAAACCTTTCAGGATCACCGCATGCGCCGCGATATCCGCCGCCGTCACCGGGGAGTCATCCGCTTTGCTGACAACATCCATCGGTTTCGCACCGTCGTACACCTGCATAATGGCATCACCCGCATCCCGTGCGAGCTGACAAATTTTATCTAACATTCTCCACCTCTTCGTTAACGCAGTGGGCATAACTTATTGTTTTAGTTATATCGTAATGTGAACAATTCCGCTATCTGTGAAGCAATTCTGGTTTCAGCGCCCTTTTTTCTGGCAGCATTCACACTTCTGTAAGCAACAAATACTACATACATATTCTTTTGTGGCTTGGATCGAAAAAAGGACTCCTCAGATGATTAAGTTTAGCGCAACGCTCCTGGCAACGCTGATTGCGGCAAGCGTTCAGGCAGCGACGGTGGATCTCCGTATTCTGGAAACCACCGATCTGCACAGCAATATGATGGACTTCGATTACTACAAAGATACCCCTACGGAAAAATTCGGACTGGTACGCACGGCAAGTTTGATCAACGCCGCCCGCGGTGAAGTGAAAAACAGCGTGCTGGTCGATAACGGGGACTTAATTCAGGGCAGCCCGCTCGGAGACTACATGGCGGCGAAGGGGCTGAAAAAAGGCGAGATCCATCCTGTTTATAAGGCAATGAATACGCTGGACTATGCCGTCGGCAACCTGGGCAACCACGAATTTAACTACGGCCTGAAATACCTGCACGACGCGCTGGCAGGAGCGAAATTCCCGTACGTTAACGCCAATATCATCGACGTTAAGACGAAGAAGCCGCTCTTCACCCCTTATCTGATTAAAGAGACCGAGGTTGTCGACCAGGACGGTAAAAAACAGACGCTGAAAATCGGCTATATCGGTTTTGTGCCGCCGCAGATCATGACGTGGGATAAAGCCAACCTCGACGGGAAAGTGACCGTCAACGACATTACCGAAACCGCGCGCAAATACGTGCCGGAGATGCGGGCGAAAGGGGCGGATGTGGTCGTCGTCGTGGCGCACTCTGGCCTCTCGGCCGACCCGTATCAGGTGATGGCTGAGAACTCCGTGTACTATCTCAGCCAGGTGCCGGGCGTGGATGCGATCCTGTTTGGTCACGCCCACGCCGTCTTCCCGGGCAAAGATTTCGCTGATATCAAAGGCGCGGACATCGAAAAAGGGACGCTCAACGGTGTGCCATCGGTGATGCCGGGCATGTGGGGCGACCACCTTGGCGTGGTGGATCTGGTGCTGAATAACGACAGCGGAAGCTGGAAAGTCACGCAGTCGAAAGCGGAAGCGCGTCCGATCTACGACGCAGCGGCCAAAAAATCTCTGGCAGAGGAAGATAAAAAGCTGGTCGACGTCCTGAAGCATGACCACGACGCGACGCGTGAATTTGTCAGCAAGCCGATCGGTAAATCCGCTGATAACATGTACAGCTTCCTCGCGCTGGTACAGGATGACCCGACCGTGCAGGTAGTCAACATGGCGCAGAAAGCCTATGCGGAGCACTATATTCAGGGCGATCCGGATCTGGCAAATCTGCCGGTACTGTCTGCCGCGGCGCCATTCAAAGTGGGCGGGCGGAAGAACGATCCGGCCAGCTACGTTGAGGTGGAGAAAGGCCAGCTGACCTTCCGTAATGCCGCCGATCTCTACCTCTATCCCAACACCCTCGTGGTGGTGAAAGCCACCGGGAAAGAGGTGAAGGAGTGGCTGGAGTGCTCTGCCGGGCAGTTCAACCAGATCGATCCGCACAGCAGCAAACCGCAGTCGCTGATTAACTGGGACGGTTTCCGCACCTACAACTTCGACGTGATCGACGGCGTGGAATATCAGATTGACGTTACCCAGCCCGCAAAATATGACGGCGAATGTCAGGCCATTAATCCGCAGGCAGAACGCATCAAAAACCTGACCTTCAACGGCAAAGCGATTGATCCGAATGCCACTTTCCTGGTGGTGACCAACAACTACCGCGCCTATGGCGGCAAGTTTGCCGGTACGGGTGACAGCCACATCGCCTTTGCCTCGCCGGATGAGAACCGTTCGGTGCTGGCGGCGTGGATCAGCGCGGAGTCGAAAAAGACGGGTGAAATTCATCCGGCGGTGGATAACAACTGGCGACTTGCGCCGATCCACAGCGACACTAAGCTGGATATTCGCTTTGAGACATCTCCGTCCGATAAAGCAGCCGCGTTTATCAAGGATAAGGCGCAGTATCCGATGCAAAAGGTCGCGACGGATGATATTGGGTTCGCGATTTATCAGGTGGATTTGAGCAGGTAGCGATGATTGTGCCGGGTGGCGGCTTGCGCTTACCCGGCCTACGCGCAATCCTCGATCCCGTAGGCCGGGTAAGCGCAAGCGCCACCCGGCATTTCATGCTGCACGCTCTTCCCGGTTTGCCATCACCTGCGGCGTATTGACCTCAATCCAGTCGGCCAGCGCGGCCACCTTCTCGCTTACCTCCCGCCCCAGCGGCGTCAGGCTATACTCCACATGCGGCGGCACGACCGGATACGACACGCGATCGACAAACCCGTCATGCTCCAGCGCCTGTAAAGACTGAGCCAGCATCTTCTCGCTGACGCCGCCCATCTTGCGGCGCAGATCGCTGAAGCGATGCGTCCCCTGACGTAACGCCACCAGGATCAGCACGCCCCAGCGGCTGGTTACGTGTTTGAGCACCTCCCGTGACGGGCACTGTTCCGCAAAGAGGTTGCCATCGCGCATTTGCTCGCTGAGCGTTGGTATTGTTGTTTTCATACTTACCTTTTTGTACGTACTTACTAAAAGTTAGTTATGGTGATAGTGTGCCACAACACCAGACAAACACGAAGGAGATTCATCATGATCGCGATTACCGGCGCAACCGGCCAGCTTGGCCAACACGTTATTGAAGAACTGCTGAAAACCGTTCCGGCCAGCCAGATCGTGGCTATTGTGCGTAACCCGGCGAAAGCCGAAGCGTTGCGTCAGCAAGGGGTCGTTGTGCGTCAGGCGGATTACACCGATGAAGCCGCATTAACCACCGCGCTGAACGGCGTGGATAAACTGCTGCTCATCTCCTCCAGCGAAGTGGGCCAGCGTGCCGTACAGCACCAGAACGTGATAAACGCCGCCAAAGCCGCCGGGGTGAAATTCATCGCCTATACCAGCCTGCTGCATGCTGACAAATCTCCGCTGGGTCTGCACGTTGAGCACGTCGAAACCGAAAATGCCCTGGCGGCCTCCGGCGTGCCTTACGCCCTGCTGCGCAACGGCTGGTACACCGAAAACTACCTGGCAAGCGCGCCGCCAGCGCTGGAACACGGCGTATTTATGGGTGCCGCAGGCGAAGGCAAAATTGCCTCTGCGACCCGTGCGGATTACGCGGCGGCGGCAGCGAAAGTGATTTCTGAAGAGGGTCATGCCGGCAAGGTGTATGAACTGGCGGGTGATAATGCCTGGACGCTGAGCGAACTGGCTGCGGAACTGAGCAAGCAGAGCGGTAAGCCGGTAACGTATCAGAACCTCAGCGAAGCCGATTTCGCCGCTGCGCTGAAGGGCGTTGGTCTGCCTGCCGGGCTAGCGGAGATGCTGGCGGACTCCGACACCGGCGCGTCCAAAGGCGGCCTGTTCGACGACAGCCGTACTCTGAGCAAACTGATCGGCCGCCCAACCACATCACTGGCGGAAAGTGTCAAAGCCATCCTGTAGTTGTTAAAAATTGGTTATTTTTTGTGGCATCCCCTCGGGTCATCTCTGATAATGAAGCGATGACCCACAAGGAGGCTCACCGTGCAAGGCGTACCGGAACAGTTCACTGATGAGAGAGACAGCGCGCGCTTTCGCCATCTGGCGCAGCTGCCGGGCCTGGAGCTTTATCACGCCCATATCTCTGACTACGCCTTTGAGCCTCACACTCATGAAGCCTTCGGTATCGGCACCATCGAAACCGGTGCCGAACGCTTCCGCTATCGCGGTACCCAGCATCTTGCCGCGGAAAAATCCGTCGTGACCATGAACCCGGACGAGATCCACACAGGGGAATCCGCCACCGAAGGCGGCTGGCGCTACCGGATGGTCTACATCGAACCCGACCTGCTGGAAGAGGTCACCGGCCTGCGTCACTGGTGGTTTAATGACGTCACGCGCCACGACCCTTTGCGCTCACAGCAGATTGGCCGGTTAATTTACGGCCTGTGGCACACCAACGATCCGCTGGCGCAGAAGGGGCTGCTACTGGATTTGATTCAGACTTTTCAGCCACTGGCCCATCATGCGCCGGTGGTGCAGGAGGCCGCGCACCGCTTCGAACGCGTTCGCGATTATCTGCACGACAACTATATGCGCTCGCTGACCCTGGACGAGCTGGCTAACGTTGTCTCGCTCAGCCCGTACCATTTTCAGCGCCAGTTCAAAGCCCATTTCCACGTTACGCCCCACCAGATGCTGATGGCCATCCGGCTGTGGCGCGCAAAAGCATTCCTCACCCACGGCATGCCTGCCGCCGAGGTGGCCGCCGCGACCGGGCTGACCGATCAGTCGCATTTAACCCGCGCCTTCACCCGTCGCTACGGCATCACGCCCGTGCGCTACCAGAAACAGGTTATGCCGCGCTAATGCGCAACCTCATACAATACGCGCGCGTTTTGCCCTCCTACACTGATCGCAAAGTGAATCAAGATGGATGGAAAAATGATTAGCGGCGTGTTGTATGCCCTGCTTGCGGGTTTGATGTGGGGGCTGATTTTTGTCGGCCCGCTGATTGTGCCGGAGTACCCGGCAATTTTGCAGTCGACCGGACGTTACCTGGCGCTGGGGCTGATTGCCGTGCCGCTGGCGTGGCTGGGGCGCGCGCGTCTGCGTCAGCTGGGCCGCCAGGACTGGCTCACCGCGCTGGCGCTGACCATGATGGGTAATCTGATCTACTACGTCTGTCTGGCGAGCGCCATTCAGCGCACCGGTGCGCCGGTGTCCACCATGATTATCGGCACGCTGCCGGTGGTCATCCCGGTTTTCGCGAACCTGCTTTACAGCCAGCGTGACGGCAAACTGGCGTGGTCAAAAATGGCGCCCGCTCTGGTCTGCATTGCCGTGGGCCTGGTGTGCGTGAATATTGCCGAGCTTCGCCACGGCCTTGAAAACTTCAGCTTGTGGCGTTACGGTTCAGGGATCTTTCTGGCGTTTATCTCGGTTGTCTGTTGGGCATGGTATGCCCTGCGCAATGCACGCTGGCTGCGGGAAAACCCGGATAAACATCCGATGATGTGGGCGACGGCGCAGGCGCTGGTCACCCTCCCTGTCTCGTTGCTGGGCTATGTGGGCGCGTGTGTCTGGCTGGGTAGCCAGCAACCGGCATTTACCCTGCCCTTCGGACCGCGCCCGTGGGTATTCGTCGGGTTAATGGTCGCCATTGCCGTGCTCTGTTCGTGGGTGGGCGCGCTGTGCTGGAACATTGCCAGCCAGAAGCTGCCGACGGTGATACTGGGGCCGCTGATTGTCTTTGAGACACTGGCAGGGCTGCTCTATACCTTCCTGATGCGTCAGAGCGTGCCGCCGCTGCTAACGGCCTGCGGGATCGCGCTGCTGGTCGTTGGGGTGGTGATTGCGGTGAGAGCGAAGCCGGAAAAACCGATGGTCGTTCCGGCGTCGGAGGGGTGAGCTTTTCGCCCAGCGGCGCTTCGCTTGCAGGGCCTACAAAACCGTAGGCCGGGTAAGCGAAGCGCCACCCGGCACAGTATCAGAACGTTTCCCAGTTCGCTTCAGACGCCGCCGCGACGGGCTGCGCTTTAGGTGCATAGGTCTTTACCGGCGCGGCTTTCACCGCCTGGTTGCGGGTGATCTTAAACACCGCCACCGCGTCGTTCAGGCGTGCAGCCTGATCTTCCAGCGCCGCCGCTGCCGCCGCAGACTCTTCCACCAGCGAGGCGTTCTGCTGGGTGACGCGATCCATCTCCGCCACCGCCTGACCCACCTGGTCGATACCGCGGCTCTGTTCGTCGGAGGCCGACGCAATCTCACCCATGATGTCCGTCACGCGCGTAACCGCATTGACGATCTCCGCCATCGTCGCGCCCGCTTCATTTACCAGCTGAGAACCCGCGTTGACGCGTTCGCCGGAATCATCGATCAGCGCTTTGATCTCTTTCGCCGCCTGCGCGCTGCGCTGGGCAAGGGTACGCACCTCGCCCGCGACAACCGCGAAGCCACGTCCCTGCTCGCCCGCGCGCGCCGCTTCTACCGCCGCGTTCAGCGCCAGAATATTGGTCTGGAAAGCAATGCCGTCGATCACGTTAGTAATTTGCGCGATTTTGCTGGAACTGGTGGCGATTTCGTCCATGGTGCGCACAACGCCCTCGACCACGTTACCGCCCTTCTTCGCGGTGGAGGAGGCGTCCAGCGCCAGACGCGACGCCTGACGCGCGTTATCGGCGTTTTGCTTCACGGTGGCGGTTAACTGTTCCATGCTGGCTGCCGTCTCTTCCAGAGAAGCGGCCTGTTGCTCGGTACGAGAGGAGAGATCGTTGCTGCCCGCCGAGATTTCACCCGCGCCGGTGTAGATGGTATCAGCGCCTTCACGCACCACGCCCACCGTGTTGGCCAGCGCAGTCTGCATCTCCTGAACGTTGCGCGCCAGGATCGCCATTTCATTTTTACCCTCAGCCTGAATCGGCTGGGTTAAATCCCCTGCGGCAATGGCGCGGATATGGTTGATCACCTCTTCCAGCGGCAGCAGTAGCACGCGGCGCATCGCAATCCAGCTGGAAATAATCACCGCGATCACCAGCAGCATCACCGCAGAAAGGATCCACAGAATGCGTTTGTAGTCGCTTTCATTGTCCCGGATCCCTTTGGCGGTCAGCGCGGCCTGCGCCTCACGCCACTCGCGATAAACCTTTTGCATCGCGGTCTGCTTCTGTTCGGCATTTTGTTTGAACATATCTTCCAGATTGCCCTGCCCCAGCAGAACGTTCATTTGCGTCAGCGTGGCGGAGTAGACGCGGTATTGCTCTTCCAGACGATCGGCCAGGTGCTCGTCCATACCCGGCGTTTCCGGCAGCGCGTAGTATTTATCGTAATGGGTCTGGGCATCGGCCAGCAGGTTTTTCGCGGTATTGACCAGCTCGTTCAGCTGCCCGCCGTTAATCTGCGACGCCATGCTGCTTTGCAGGCGCAGCATGCCGCGGTTGAGAGTGACGCGCGCCTGGTTCAGGCTGATCCAGGCGTCGGTAAACTCCGCGACGTTCTGGCTGGAAAGCTGAGAAACGGTGAAGTTCTCTTTATCGTTATTGAGTGCGTTAATGAAAATGCCAGCGGAGATCAGCTGCATGATGCCGAGCACAAGCAGCACCGAAATCAAAAGAGTAATGACTTTTATACGTTTAAACATGCGTTGCCTTTTTTATATACAGGTATTGTCTGACCTGTATCTATCGGCACGCGCGGCAGGTTGTTTACTGTTTCTCCACCTTTAAAAACTTTCGAAAGCCCTTTTCTGCATTCAATCAGCAAGTTAAAAGCACGCTTTTTTTGTGATCCCCTTCTCATTTTCACCCTTGCCTCTAAAGGGTTATAGTATCCACATAAAGATGCATTTAAAATGCATCTTATATTCCTGATGATGAGGTAACTGTTATGGCCTTCCGCGACCAACCCTTAGGCGAGCTGGCGCTCTCCATCCCTCGCGCTTCTGCGCTGTTCCGTAAATACGATATGGATTACTGCTGCGGTGGTAAGCAAACGCTGGCGCGCGCAGCGTCGCGTAAAGAGCTGGATGTGGAGGCTATCGAAGCGGAGCTGGCTCAGCTGGCTGAACAGCCTGTCGACAAAGACTGGCGCACCGCGCCGCTGGCTGAAATCATCGACCATATCATTGTGCGTTACCACGATCGTCACCGCGAGCAGCTGCCGGAGCTGATTTTACAGGCGACCAAAGTTGAACGCGTTCATGCCGATAAACCTTCCGTACCGCGCGGCCTGGCGAAATACCTGACCATGCTGCACGAAGAACTTTCCAGCCACATGATGAAAGAGGAGCAGATCCTCTTCCCGATGATCAAACAGGGCATGGGCAGCCAGGCCATGGGGCCCATCAGCGTGATGGAAAGCGAACATGATGACGCCGGCGAACTGCTGGAAGTGATCAAACACACCACCAACAACGTCACACCGCCGCCAGAAGCGTGCACCACCTGGAAAGCCATGTACAACGGCATTAACGAGATGATCGACGAACTGATGGAACACATTAGTCTTGAGAATAACGTTCTGTTCCCGCGTGCATTATCGGGTAAATAAAAAAGCCCGGTGGCGCTAGCGCTTACCGGGCCTACAACATCCGCGAACCTAGGCCGGGTAAGCGTCAGCGCCACCCGGCAACATGCTTAGCGCATGCCCGCCATACGTTTCTTACCGATAAATAGCCAGCCCAGCCCCAGCGCGATAAACCACAGCGGCGTGACCATCAGCGCCTGTCGGGTATCTTCTTCCAGCGTCAGCAGCACCAGCACGAAGACGAAGAACGCCATGCACACCCAGCACATCAGCTTGCCCAGCGGCATCTTGTAGATCGACTTCTCGTGCAGGTGTGGACGCTGCTTGCGGTACACCAGGTACGAGCAGAGGATGATGGTCCAGACGAACATAAACAGGATCGCCGACACCGTGGTGATCATGGTGAACGCGCCGATTACGCTCGGGTTGACGTAGAGCATCACCACACCGCCCAGCAGACAGATGCAGGAGAAGGTCAGCCCTTTCGCTGGTACCGCGCGTTTAGACAGTTTGGCAAACGCGCTCGGAGCAACGCCCTCCTGCGCCAGGCCGAACAGCATACGGCTGGTGGAGAAGACGCCGCTGTTCGCGGAAGAGGCCGCAGAAGTCAGCACCACGAAGTTAATCAGGCTCGCGGCAGCAGGCAGCCCCACCAGCACGAACAGCTCGACGAACGGGCTCTTGGTTGGCACCACCGAGCTCCATGGCGTCACGGACATAATGACGATCAGCGCGAACACGTAGAACATGATGATACGCAGCGGAATGGAGTTGATCGCACGCGGCAGGGATTTCTCCGGATCTTTGGTTTCCGCCGCCGTGGTACCGACCAGCTCAATCCCGACAAACGCAAACACCGCTATCTGGAAGCCGGCAAAGAAGCCGCTGATCCCTTTCGGGAACCAGCCGCCGTCATTCCACAGATGGGCAAACGAGGCCTGTACGCCGGTTGGCGACTGGAAGTGCGTCAGCACCATCACCAGCCCGACGACAATCAGCGCGATGATGGCGACGATTTTGATCATCGCGAACCAGAACTCCATCTCACCGAACATTTTAACGGTGGCGAGGTTCAGGCTCAGCAGCAGAACAATCACCGCCAGCGAAGCCACCCAGTCCGACAGGCCGGGGAACCAGAATTGGGCGTAGGCCGTAATAGCGACAACATCCGCCATGCCGGTAACCACCCAGCAGAACCAGTAGGTCCAGCCGGTAAAATAGCCCGCCCACGGGCCGAGCAGGTCTGACGCGAAGTCGCTGAAAGATTTGTATTCGAGATTCGACAGCAGCAATTCACCCATTGCACGCATCACGAAAAAGAGCATAAAACCGATGATCATATAAACGAAGATGATCGACGGGCCGGCAAGACTGATGGTTTTGCCCGAGCCCATAAACAGCCCGGTGCCGATGGCTCCACCAATGGCAATAAGCTGAATGTGACGGTTCGTGAGATTTCGCCGTAGCGACTGTTCAGACGTCGCCTCTTCTGCGGCGGCGACTTTGACCTGATCTACCATGTGATATTTTCCTGTTTATGCCTGTCTGTGTTGTTAAGGCTCTTCTGGCCTTTATATACGCCAAATAAATGACGGACCCTGTGTAAGGACTAATCGATAGTAGGTAAGAATCGGCGGGATGAATACTATGATTTGAATATTATGTTAATAATATGTTGAAAGTGAGTGTCATATCACTCATACAGCGCGAAACAGCTCACAAAAATACACGTAACAGTTTCGTTTGCAATACAAAATGTTGATTTCGTCGTAACTCCGGGTTTTATCGCTATTTTCCTCTCCCCGATCGGAGAGAGGAAAATAAGAAAAACCGATTACAGGATTTCCAGCAGCTCGACTTCAAACACCAGGGTGCTGAATGGCGGAATGGACGCGCCAGCGCCACGCTCGCCGTAAGCCAGGTTGTGCGGGATAGTGAGTTCCCATTTGGAACCTACTGGCATCAGGGTCAGGGCTTCGATCCAGCCTGCGATAACGCCGTTGACCGGGAATTCAGCCGGTTCGCCACGCGCGACGGAGCTGTCGAACACGGTACCGTCGATCAGCTTACCGGTGTAGTGTACGCGAACGTGGTCGGTACGCGCCGGGATTGCGCCATCACCCTGATTGATTACGCGGAACTGCAAGCCGGACTCGGTGCTGTTCACGCCTTCACGCTCACGGTTCTCTTCCAGATATTTCACGCCTTCTGCCGCCATCTCTTCGAAACGCGCGCGACGTACGGCGTCAGCACGTTCGTGGATTTCACGCAGCGCACGGTGCACAACGTCAACCGGCACAGCGGGCTGCTTGCCTTCCAGCGCGTCAGCGATACCCGCCACCAGCGCTTCCGGTAACAGACCTTCCAGGCCGGATTCGCTCAGCTGCTGTCCTACCTGCAAGCCGATGCCGTAGCTTGCCTGCGCTTCGATAGTGTCAAAAGTCGGGGTGGTCATGGGTTTTCCTTCCATCACATTTAAAGTAGCGGGCAGCATATCAGCCATGCCCTTATGGGTAAAACTTTGTCTTAAGTAAAGGTGACAAACTGCGACGAAACGGAAACAATAGTAGCCGTCAGGATTTTCCCTAATATATGTCACGAAAGCTGGCTTTGTTACGCCCATCAGGCAGTTAGCAAACTACACTTCTCAGGACAGGATAAAAAGACGCGGAGCAGGAGGAGAGCCATGCCCGGGCGATTTGAACTGAAACCTACCCTGGCGAAAATCTGGCATGCGCCGGATAACTTTCGCATCATGGACCCGCTGCCGCCTTTGCACCGCAGAGGCATTATTATCGGCGCGTTGCTGATCGTCATCGGCTTCCTGCTTCCTTCCGGCAGTGACAACGTTGATACCGCGCCGGTCAGCCGGAATGCTGAGCTGGATATCCAGTCGCAAAGCCAGCCGCAGCCTGATTCACAGCCGATGCAGACGCAGCTGGTCACACCGTCTAACGATCCGGGCCAGGTTGCGCCGGTTGAACCTGAACCGGTTCAGGAAGATCAGGAGCAGGCCGCCGCCCCTTCAGAGCCACAGGCGCAACAGCCCACCGGCATTGAGCAGCAGTGGCGTTCGTATCGCGTAGAGCCTGGGAAAACTCTTGCCCAGCTGTTCCGCGACCACAATCTGCCAGCAACGGATGTGTATGCCATGGCGCAAGTCGAGGGGGCAGGCAAACCGCTCAGCAACCTGCAAAATGGTCAGATGGTGCAGATCCGCCAGAATGCCAGCGGGGTGGTAACCGGGTTAACGATCGATACCGGAAACGGGCAGCAGGTACTGTTTACCCGCCAGCCGGACGGCAGTTTCATCAGAGCACGTTAATGGCCCAGGCCGGGTAAGGCGATGCCGCCACCCGGCACTTTTGTTCTCAGGCACGCCGTTTATTCACCCACCAAATCCCCGAGCAGACCAGCACCAGCGCAATCGCGTATTTGATGTCCAGAATGTTTTCGCCGAGGAAGATGGCGGAGAGCACCGTCCCTGCTACAGGTATGACAAAGTTGAACGGGGCAATCATACTCACGCGGTTTACTTTCAGCAGCGCGCTCCACAGGGCGAACGCCACGGATGAGAGCAGCGTCAGATACCCCAGCACGGCGACGGCTTTCATGCTGTGCACCTCCAGCGTCCCGCCCGTGGCATAGCCTCCCGCAACCAGTGCCGCCCCGCCTATCCCCAGCTGCCAGCCAGTCATCACCGTCGGGTCAACGGTCTGGGAAATGCGTTTCCCGTAAAGCGTGGCCGCAGAGAGAATAAAGGCGGCCAGCACCACAAATCCGTCACCTTTCCAGACAAACTGGAACTCACTTAACCCGCTGTGGAAGTTCACCAGCATAACCCCGGCAAAGCCCAGAACACATCCCAGCGTTTTGTTATAGCTGAGTTTGTCGTTGTGGTAGATAAAGTGCGCCAGCAGCACGCTGAAGAAGGTCCCGGTGGCATTCATGATGGAGCCGTTCACCCCGGTCGTGTAGGCCAGGCCGATATAAAAGAAGGTGTACTGGAGGGAGGTCTGGGTCAGTCCGAGGATCGTGAGCTGGCCAAACTGCGTGGGCGTGAGCCTGCCAATCGGCTTTCGCTGGGCCATGGCAAAAAGCAGCAGCAACGCGCCGGCAAACAGAAAACGGTATCCGGCAAAGACGACTTTGGAGGGGATATCATCGGTCGCGATCTGAAAGAGTTCGTAGCCACTTTTAATGGCCGGGTACGAGCTTCCCCAAAGCAGACAGCAGAGCGTGGCGCAGGCATAGGCCACATTGCGACGGGCAAAGACGGGCGTGGGCAGAGCAGTATCCATGACAAATCTCATAAATAAAATTGCGTTTCAATTTATTATCAGAGAATGCGTCAGGAATAGCGACCTTACAAGAGCAAAAGATGACGCAGGGTCACGCTAAAAAGCAAAACGCCGGCACAAGGCCGGCGCTTCGACGCGAGCAGAGTAAAAAATTACTCAGCTACTACGTTAACAACCAGTTTAGCGAACACTTCGCTGTGAACCTGGAAGTCAACTTCGTGCTCACCAGTGGTACGCAGAACGCCGTTCGGCATACGAACTTCGCTCTTAGCCACTTTAACGCCTGCCGCAGTAACTGCATCAGCGATATCGCGGGTACCGATGGAACCGAACAGTTTACCTTCGTCGCCAGCTTTAGACGCGATAGTAACGGTGCCCAGTGCGTTGATTGCTTCAGCGCGAGCGTTAGCAGCCGCCAGAACGTCAGCCAGTTTGGCTTCCAGTTCAGCACGACGTGCTTCGAAAAACTCTACGTTTTTCTTAGTAGCTGGAACAGCTTTACCCTGTGGAACCAGGAAGTTACGAGCGTAACCCGCTTTAACGTTTACCTGATCACCCAGGCTGCCCAGGTTTGCTACTTTATCAAGCAGAATAACTTGCATTACCTTATCCTCTTAAAGTCGTATTAATGGACCGTGCCCGATTACTGATGACGATCAGTGTACGGCAGCAGAGACAGGTAGCGAGCGCGTTTGATAGCGCGAGCCAGCTGACGCTGATATTTTGCACGAGTACCGGTGATACGGCTTGGGACAATCTTACCGCTTTCGGTGATGTAGTTTTTCAGCGTTGCGATATCTTTATAGTCGATCTCTTGAACGCCTTCCGCGGTGAAACGGCAGAACTTGCGACGACGGAAATAACGTGCCATATGGCTAGTCTCCAGAATCTATCAAATCAATCTGCTCGGCATGCAGAACCATTTTGCTCAGGCCGTTCTTTGCCTTGTGGCAAGAAATGAACCCCTGAACGATTACTGCACTACCGACCGTTAAACTGTGAGTAATGGCCTGGTTTTCGTGTCCGCTAATAATCACGGGCATTTGGCACCACGCCTGCCGGTGAAACCCGGCTTCCTCTTGCACAGAACGATGCTCAAGCACGAACTGGCAATGCGGAATTCCTGATGGGCTGACCTTTCGAAGGGGGGTCCTGCACACGGTGCCGGACAACACCAGACGGTTGGTCATCAGAAATTACTCTTCAGAATCCCCAGCATCAGAATCATCTGCGGTTTCGTTTGCGAAATCATCGCGACGCTCACGGCGTTCGTCTTTCGCTTTAACCATCGGAGATGCTTCGGTCACTGCGTGTTTGGTACGCATAACCATGCTGCGGATAACGGCATCGTTGAAGCGGAAGGTAGTTTCCAGCTCATCGATCACTTCCTGCGGAGCTTCAACGTTCATCAGAACGTAGTGTGCTTTGTGCAGTTTGTTGATCGGGTAAGCCAGCTGACGGCGGCCCCAGTCTTCCAGACGGTGGATCGTGCCTTCTGCACCAGTGATGGCAGCAGAGTAACGCTCGATCATGCCCGGAACCTGTTCGCTCTGGTCAGGGTGGACCATAAAAACGATTTCGTAATGACGCATCGAATTGCTCCTTACGGATTATTCAGCCTCCTGTCTGGGTCAGCCGAGGCCCGGGGAGGCAAGGAACGTGTTAAAGGTCGGCTGAAAAATTGACGCGTCATAATACTTGCGCCCCCCAGGAAACTCAAGCTGATTGCACAAATAATTCGCACAAAGGGTAAAGCTGTTCTAAGTGGGTGATTTAAAATCGCACTCATCAGAAGCGCTGTTTTTTTGAACAACACCATCAGAAATGGTCACCCATCGCAACCCGGGTAGCGATTACACTTTAATCAGAGACACTGAACAGAGAAGGAGAACATTACCCCGTATCACAGCACGCAGTCGTGGAGCGCATATCATGAAAAGAATCGCAATCGCCATTTTGGCTGCGCTTTTGCTCAGTGCAAACGCGATGGCAGCCATCAGAATAGACAGCCAACAGGCCAGAAACATGGATGATGTGCAGAGCTTAGGCGTTATTTACATCAATCATAACTTCGCCACTGAAAGTGAAGCAGATCAGGCGCTTAATGAAGAAACCGATGCGCAGGGCGCAAAATACTATCACGTCATGCTGACACGTGAGCCCGGCAGCAACGGTAATATGCACGCCAGTGCAGATATTTACCAGTAACGCTTTATCGCTAGCACCAGGAAAGCCAACGAAAATCAAAGCCATATATAATTTGCCCCCTGCCCGGGGGCTTTTTTTATGAATGGCTCCGGAATACCACCGGTTACAACTGTTTCGGTATTCCAGAGCACTTATTCACTTCTGCCCGTAGTAAGCATTCGGGCCGTGCTTACGCATGAAATGCTTGTTCATCAGGTAATCATCAATGCCCTGAAGCTGTGGGTTAATGCCGCGCGCAATCCACGCCATTCTGGCCACCTCTTCCATCACCACCGCGTTATGCACGGCGTCATGCGCATCTTTACCCCAGGAGAACGGACCATGCTGGTACACCACAATACCCGGCGTATGCAGTGGTTCCGTCTCACCCAGCGTTTCGATAATGACCCTGCCGGTGTTAAGTTCGTACTCGCCTTCGACCTCAGCCTGCGTTAACGCTCGCGTGCAGGGAATATCGCCTAAGAAGTAATCTGCGTGCGTCGTACCCAAAGCAGGGATCGCCAGCCCGGCCTGTGCCCAGGCGGTGGCGTGCGTGGAATGGGTATGCACAACACCCCCCAGAGACGGGTAACGCTGATACAGCGCCAGGTGGGTTGCCGTATCTGAAGAAGGGCGCCATTTGCCTTCAACGACGTGTCCTTCCAGGTCAACCACCACCATATCGTCCGCTTTCATGGCGTCATAGGCCACGCCGCTCGGCTTAATCACCACTAGCCCCTGCTCGCGATCGATGGCGCTTACGTTGCCCCAGGTAAACGTCACCAGTCCATAGCGCGGGAGATCCATATTGGCTTCAAAGACCTGCTGTTTCAGCTTAAGCATGTTCCGCCTCCATCAGCCCTGCCCGCGCCATGCGCTCGCGCACCCAGTCCCGGGCTTTCGCCACTTCTGCCGCCGGGTCGTCCGCGGTTTCGCTCCACATCTCAATCAGGTAAGGCCCGCAATAACCTGTCTGTTTGAGCGTCTGGAAGCACCGTTCGAAATCCACCACCCCGGTGCCGAACGGTACGTTTTTAAACACGCCAGGACGGGTATCTTTAACGTGCACCGCCACGATATGCCCGATGCCCGCCTGAAGCTCCATCTGTACATCGTTATCCCATGCCGACAGGTTTCCGATATCCGGATAAAGCTGGAACCATGGGTTGTTCAGATAGTGCGCATAGCCCAGCGCCTTGCTGATGGAGTTCATCAACGGATAATCCATGATCTCCATCGCCAGCGTCACCTGCGCACGGCTTGCCATCTCAACGCTCTCTTTCAGGCCCTCCCGGAAACGACGGCGCGTTTCATCGTTGGCTTCCTGATAGTAAACATCGTAACCCGCCAGTTGGATCACGCGGATGCCGACATCCTGTGCAAAGCGAATGGCTTTACGCATGATCTCCAGCCCTTCGGCGCGTACAGCATCATCTTCGCTGCCAAGCGGAAAACGACGATGAGCGCTCAGGCACATGGATGGCACGCGCACGCCGGTTTCGGCAATGGCGCTCACCAGCGCCAGACGCTGGTCGCGGCGCCAGTCCAGGCGAGAAAGACGCTCGTCCGTCTCATCCACAGACATTTCGACAAAATCGAAACCCAGCTGCTTCGCCAGCTGCAACCGCTCCAGCCAGCACTCCCCCGCAGGGAGTGCCTTTTCATAGATGCCAAGCGGGACCTGTTTTGACAACATACCCGCTCCTTAACCCCAAAGCTGTGCGATTGAGCGTTTGAACTGACGCGCCGCCTCCACCGGAGACGCAGCATCACGAATGCTACGACCGGCAATAAAGACGTGAATCGGGATACCCTGGAACAGCGGCAGATCCTCCAGCGCCAGGCCACCGGTGACGGTCACTTTGAAGCCCATATCGGCCAGACGTTTGATCGCGCTGATATCGGCTTCGCCCCACGCCACGCCTGCGGCCTGCGCATCACGGCTACGGTGATAAACCACCTGCTGGATACCCGCTTCGCGCCACTCCTGCGCCTGCTCCCAGGTCCAGAAACCAGTCAGTTCAATCTGCACGTCGCCGTTGAACTCTTTCGCCACGTCCAGCGCGCCTTTCGCGGTGTTGATATCCGCACAGCAGATCACGGTGACCCAGTCGGCGTTGGCTTCAAAGCACATGCGAGAGAGGATTTTGCCCGCGTCGGCGATTTTGGCATCCGCCAGCACGATTTTATGCGGATAGAGCGCCTTCAGGTCACGAACCGCACGAACGCCTTCGCCCACGCACAGAATGGTGCCGACTTCGATGATGTCCACTTCTTCCGCAATCAGACGGGTGGTTTCGTAAGCGTGAGACAGAGTCTGGTTATCCAGCGCGACCTGCAACATTGGTAATGACATTTTAAATTCCTCTTAAACGGCCGCCGCAGTGGCGTTATCAATTAAATCCAGCACGTCCTGCGCGGTACGACAGGCGCGTAAACGGTCAAAATTTGCTTCATCATCAAACAGATTGACGATCTGCATGATCCCCACCTCCTGGTGGGTGTTGGCATCGACAGCCGCCATGGTGATCAGAATGTCGACCGGGTCGTTATCTTCGTGGTTGAACACCAGTGGTTTTTTCAACGTCACCAGCGCAAAACCGGTTTTCTTGACGCCCTCTTCGGGACGGCCATGCGGCATTGCCAGCCCCGGGGCAATCACAAAATAGGGTCCAAACTGCGCCACGCCATCCAGAATGGCCTGGTAATAATGCGGCTCGACAACGTCCGCCTTAACCAGCAGGTCCACGCCCAGCTTCACCGCTTCCTGCCAGGTGCTGGCTTCGGCCTGTAAAAGGATGGAGTTATTCTCTGCCAGCGAATCACGTAGTTTCATGTGGCATCCTTACTTCACGTCTTGTGGGAAGTGTTCTTTGATCACTTCCAGCAGCTTTGGCCCGAAATCCGCAGGCGACAGCATGTTGCGTACGCCTACCACGTATTTGTTGCCCGACACGCTAATCTCGCCGGCAATGTGCGTTGAGGCGATGATGATGTCCGCGCCGTTCAGTTCACTTTTGTATTCACCCACTGCGCAGCTGTTCACCGTGTGGTCAATGTTTGACTGGGTTAAAAACTGGTCCACTTTCATCTTCATGATCATGGAGCTACCTTGCCCATTGCCACACACAGCCAGGATACGTACGGTCATAATCGAAACTCCTTAATGAGCAGACACTTCTGCTGTTTGTTTTTCTGCATCTTCTTCAGCCCGCAGCGAACGGCCAGCGAAGAACATATAAGCCAGGGCAATCAGGATGATGACGGCCATAAAGACCAGCCCGACGGACGCAAAGCCCTGCATCATCGGCGGCGCCAGAATTGACCAGTCCGCCATGCCCATCCAGGCGCTCATGCCGGTGAGCTTGACCGCCCACACGCACCCGAAGATTTCAATCATGCCCATCACCAGGCAGATCTTGAGCGCTGCGCGCCATCCGCCGAAGTGGTTAGCAAATACGCCAATAGTGGCGTTGGAGAAGAACATCGGGATAAAGCCAGGAATAATCAGGATTGAGGAGCCACAGCCCACCAGGATGCCGACCGCAATCAGCTGGCCGATGGTGCCCCACATAAAGCCCCAGACGACGGCGTTTGGCGCAAAGCTATAGATAGCCGCACAGTCAATCGCCAGCACCGCGCCAGGGATCAGGCGCTGGGAGATGCCGTTAAACGCTTCCGACAGTTCGGCGACGAACATACGCACGCCCTGGGTGATGATGAAAATGGCCACCGCGAAGGAGAAACCGGTTTGCAGGATATAGACCGTCCAGTGGGTTTTACCCGCCATCGCCTGCACCACGTCAATGCCAAAGGAGAGCAGGATGGCACCGAAGAAGATGGTCATCACAATTGCCGTGGAGACGATGTTGTCGTGGAAGATATTCAGCCAGCCAGGCAATTTGAGGTCTTCAACACTCTCCTCTTTTTTGCCCAGGTACGGCGCAACTTTGTAAGCAATCCAGGAGGCGAACTGCTGCTGGTGACCGATGGAGAAGCCGCAGCCGTCCGTAACGTCCTGCGTTGGCTTATACATCATGTTGGAGGTGATGCCCCAGTAAAGTGAGACCAGCACTGCCGTGCAGATGACGGTGGTCCACATTGGGTAGCCGAAGATATAGAGAGAAACCGCAATCAGCCCCGCCTGCTGGAACATGATGTGCCCGGTGAGCATGATGGTGCGAATACCGGTGATGCGGCGCAGGAGCACGTAAATGATGTTCAGCGCCAGCGCGAGCAGTACCGCATACCCAACCCAGCTGTACGCATCCCCCATACGATCGATGGTGGCCATCATGGACGCGTAAGTGTCAGAGATGGCGCCGTTAATGCCGTACACCTCTGACATTTTGGCAACAACCGGCTTAAACGTGCTGGTCAGAATGCCAGACCCCGCCTGCAACAGCATAAAACCAATGATGGTTTTGATGGTGCCTTTGATAATCACGCTGACGCTTTTGCGCAGCAGGATGTACCCCAGGCACGTCACGATACCCAGCAACAGCGGGGCGTTGGTCATTACCTGATTAAAGAACACGGTAAAGACGTTGTAGAGGATCTCCATAACTCTCTCCAGAAAATGAGAACACGAGGGGCAATCCCTGTGTGGTTGGTGTCATCACTCTATTAATCACAAATAATCATCACAAGATTGCATTTGATTATTTGTGACGGATCACGCAATTTATTTCCATGGTATTAGCAATGATTTTCACTACCAATCCAAACAAATAAATAAATTCTTAAATTTCAATACATTAATCATTTATAACGGTTATCTTAACAACGTCATGAAGTTTTTTCTGTGAGGTGGCGAGGGGAATTTTCCGCAAATCAGCCATTGCAAATCGATTAAAACAGTGCCAGCATTAATCACAACAAGTCATATAGTGATTACTTTTGATTAAAACCAGGAGTCAAACGATGAGTAAAGTGAAAACCATCACCCGTGAATCATGGATTCTGAGTACCTTTCCGGAGTGGGGTAGCTGGCTGAACGAAGAGATCGAGCAGGAACAGGTTGCTCCTGGCACATTTGCGATGTGGTGGCTGGGCTGCACCGGGATCTGGCTGAAATCAGAAGGCGGCGCCAACATTTGTGTTGATTTCTGGTGCGGCACCGGCAAACAGAGCCACGGCAATCCACTGATGAAAAAAGGCCACCAGATGCAGCGTATGGCCGGCGTTGAAAAGCTCCAGCCGAACCTGCGCACCACGCCTTTCGTGCTGGATCCTTTTGCCATTCGTCAGATCGACGCCGTACTCTCTACCCACGATCACAACGATCATATCGACGTGAACGTGGCGGCAGCGGTAATGCAAAACTGCGCGGACGACGTACCGTTTATTGGGCCGCAGACCTGCGTGGATTTGTGGATTGGCTGGGGCGTGCCAAAAGAGCGCTGCATCGTGATGAAGCCGGGCGAGGTAGTGAAAATCAAAGATATTGAAATTCACGCGCTGGATGCCTTTGACCGTACCGCGCTGATCACCCTGCCTGCCGACCAGAAAGCCGCAGGCGTACTGCCAGACGGTATGGATGAGCGCGCGGTGAACTACCTGTTCAAAACGCCTGGCGGTTCCCTGTATCACAGCGGTGACTCCCACTACTCCAACTATTACGCGAAGCACGGTAACGAGCATCAGATTGACGTGGCGCTTGGCTCTTACGGTGAAAACCCGCGCGGGATCACCGACAAAATGACCAGCGCAGACATGCTGCGTATGGCCGAAGCGCTGAACACCAAAGTGGTGATCCCGTTCCACCACGATATCTGGTCAAACTTCCAGGCCGATCCGCAAGAGATCCGCGTCCTGTGGGAGATGAAAAAAGACCGCCTCAAGTATGGCTTCAAGCCGTTCATCTGGCAGGTTGGCGGCAAGTTCACCTGGCCGCTGGATAAAGACAATCTTGAGTACCACTACCCGCGTGGTTTCGATGATTGCTTTACGATTGAACCCGATCTGCCGTTCAAATCCTTCCTCTGATTCTGAGGCCCAATCGCCAGACCTTGCGTCTGGCGATGTCATATTTATCTTAGTAATTTCACGCTATTTCAAATATCATCTTTTCAAATCAATTCTTATCGGAATAGCTCATGACGGAAGCGCAACGGCATCAAATTTTACTGGAACTCCTGGCGCAAACAGGGTTTATCACCGTCGAGAAAGTGATCGAACGTTTAGGGATCTCCCCCGCTACCGCGCGGCGGGACATTAACAAGCTGGATGAGAGCGGCAAGCTGAAAAAAGTCCGCAACGGTGCAGAGGCCATCAGCCAGCAGCGTCCACGCTGGACGCCGATGAACATCCACCAGGCGCAGAATCACGATGAAAAGGTGCGGATTGCCAGAGCGGCATCACAGCTGGTAAATCCTGGAGAAAGCGTGGTGATCAACTGCGGTTCGACGGCGTTTCTGCTGGGCCGTGAGATGTGCGGCAAGCCGGTGCAGATCATCACCAACTATTTGCCGCTGGCCAACTATCTCATTGACCAGGAACATGAAAGCGTGGTGATCATGGGCGGCCAGTATAACAAGAGCCAGTCCATCACCCTTAGCCCGCAGGACAGTGAAAACAGCCTCTACGCCGGGCACTGGATGTTTACCAGCGGCAAAGGTCTGACGGCGGATGGCCTGTATAAAACCGATATGCTCACCGCAATGGCAGAACAGAACATGCTTAACGTAGTGGGCAAACTGGTGGTGCTGGTCGACAGCAGCAAGGTCGGTGAACGCGCCGGCATGCTTTTCAGCCGCGCCGAGCAAATCAGCATGGTGATCACCGGCAAAAACGCCAACCCCGAGATCCTCAGCAAGCTGGAGGATCAGGGTGTCACAGTGCTGCGCGTTTAAAGGTGCTGACGGAAGAATTCCACGGTTGACTCCAGCGCGGCCGGGGTAATACGGTGCCGGACACCTGCTCCCCACAGGCAGGTCAGATTGCTGTCCAGCCCTTCGCGCTGTAGCGCCTGTTGCAGGCGGAACGTTTCACCGGGCGGTACGACGTCATCGGCGTCCCCATGCCACAGAAGCAGCGGACGATCGGCCAGCTGCGAAAGCGCATGGCTGACGTCCCATTCAGACAACAGGGCCTCAATCTCCTGAGGGGCCTGCGGCGGGAACAGCGTCTTTGCCAGTGATGTAAAGTAGCCCGATCCCATCAGGCAAGCGACGGACGTCACCTCCGGATGCCTGGCCATGATCCCCAGCGCCGTCATTCCGCCCATTGATGCGCCTGCGACCGCCAGCCGTTTCCCCTCCACCAGCCCGGCCTGCAAGAGCGCGTCACGCAGCCCGGCGAACTCGGTCAGATTGCCGTGCAGCGTTTGCCAGAACAGCCCCAGCCGCGCCTGCTCATCGCCCGTAAAGCGTGCCCCATGATTCGGCGCATCAGGCATGACCACCCGGAAACCGGCCTGCGCCAGCGCGACGGCAAAATAGCTGTAGACCAGCTTCGAGGAGAGAAAGCCATGATAGAAAACTACTGTCGGCAGCGGCTGTTCACCTTTACCAGCCGAAAAAGCATGGATGATTTCATGCCCACTCAGCTGGCGAGTTTCAATTTCAATCATTGTCGATCCTGTGCTGATGAATGATTCATAATGTTGAGAGCTGGATTACGGTTTCACGATATTTTCATTCGAAATCTACGTCCCAGATAACACTTCGGGAACATTCCCCCAAAACTAAATTCGCAGACAACTACACTATGGCTATCAGGAAAAGAGACAGGTTTATGCGCAGGCTTACGGCTTTATTGCTGGTCTCACTGCTCAGCGGATGTTCCATATTGCAGGGTACGCCAGAACCGGCGCCGCCGGTTACCGATCATCCTCAGGAAATTCGTCGTAATCAGACGGAAGGATTACAACGCCTGGGTACCGTATCCGCGATGGTTCGTGGTTCCCCGGATGATGCAGAAGACGCAATTGAAGCACAGGCAGTTGCCGCAAAAGCAGATTATTACGTCATCACGATGATTGATGAAACCATTATTACGGGACAGTGGTACGCCCAGGGAATTTTGTACCGTAAGTAAGCATCATCATTTGAACGACTTTTACACTGCTTTGCGTCCGTAGACATTTTCCTGTCCACAATAAACTCCATGCCAGCAACAATGGAAATGAGTTTATTCGCGAAGGATTGCCCGGCGGATACCGGAGACACGTGAAAAGGAGCTGACGATGAAACGAACCCTTGCTTTAACGACGCTATTGCTTTCAGCGGGCCTGCTGAGCACCACGGCGCAGTCGGCCGAATTTGCCAGCGCGGATTGCGTCACGGGCCTGAACGAGATTGGTCAGATCTCCGTCAATAATATCACGGGAAGTCCGCAAGACGTTGAACGTGTCGTCGCCCTGAAGGCCGATGAACAGGGCGCATCCTGGTATCGCATCGTCCAGATGCAGGAAGATAACCATGTTAATCACTGGCGCGTGCAGGCCATTCTTTATGCATAATCCCTTCCGATAAAAGCCACTTAATTTTAGTGGCTTTTCACTTTTGCAAATTTTTTACCTCTCCCGAAACTTAATAAAAACAAAAATGTAACATTCAGTTACATTAAACAGATAAACGTTCTCTTCGCTCTGCCGTTGAACAGCCATCACTTTTCAATAATGAGCAATTTATGATCACCTTTTTCCGCCGGGCAGGTCTGGGCACGAAGCTATCGCTGCTAACAGGTGCAAGTGTCGCCACGCTTTTTTTGCTGTTCACTTTTCTGTTGAGCCACAACGCCAGCCAGCAGCTTGAAGATCTTGCGGTTGAAGACCTGCATAACCAGTCCACCGGCATGGTGGATATGGTAGAGATGTTCAACACCAGCCTGAGCGAAGAGGTTGAAAGCTATACCCGTCTGTTCACCACCTTTTTGCCACAGCCGCTGAACAGCGACAGCAGCCAGAACCGGACCATAAACGGGCTTACCGTTCCTCTGCTGAAAGGCGGCGAAACGGAGTTGCATGAAAACAATACGCTTTCTGATGACTTCCTGAGCCGAACGGGCGCCATCTCGACGCTGTTTGTCCGCAGCGGTAACGATTTTATCCGCGTGGCCACGTCGCTGCGCAAAGAGAATGGCGACCGCGCCATCGGAACCGTACTTGATACCACCAGCCCGGCATTTGCGGCTGTCACCAAAGGGGAGGTCTATCGTGGCCTCGCGCTGCTGTTCGGCAAGCGCTATATCACGCAGTACCAGCCTGTTAAAAATGCGGAAGGCCAGGTTATCGGGATTATCTTTGTCGGCGTGGACATCACCCATTCGTGGAACGTCATGCGCGAGAAAATCCTTAACCGTCGTCTGGGCGAGAGCGGCCACTTCTTTGTACTGGATCGCAGCAGCGGCAAAACGCGCGGACAGTATCTGTTCCATGCCAGCGATGAGGGCAAACTGCCCAACTGGGACACGGCGACACAGCAGCAGCTTCTGAGTGATAAAGCCGGCACGCTGGAGCGCGTGAGCGCAGATGGCCGTACGCTCAAAGTTGCCTACACGCCGCTGCCGGGCTGGAACTGGACCATCGTGGGTGAAGTGGATAAAGCCGTACTGCTTTCAAGCGTCACCACGCTGCGCGATCGCTTCCTGATGGCGGGCGTGGTGCTATCCGCGCTCTTCGCGGGCCTGTTCGTTATCCTCATTCGCCGGATGCTAACCCGCCCACTACGCGCAGTGATCGCGCTTGCCCGGCAGTATGCCGCAGGCGATCTGCGCGCCAGCCTGCCGGTAACCCGCCAGGATGAGGTCGGCCAGCTGATTGATGCCATCAACGGGATCGGGGGCGGCCTGCAAAAAATTGTGTTGCAGGTCCGCGAGGCCGCAAGCGAAATCCATCTGGGGACTAACGCGCTGGCTTCAGACACCGGCGAGATCTCTGAACAGATCAACAAACAGGCCAGCAGCGTTGAGGAGACCTCCGCCAGCATGGAGCAATTAGCCGCCACCGTGCAGCAAAATGCCGCCAACATGGAGCAAACTCAGCAGCTGGTGGGGGAAACCTCACGCGCGGTGCATCAGGGTGGAGAGACGGTGACCCACGCTGTTTCCACCATGGATGATATTCGTGATGCATCGAAACGCATTGAAGACATTACCCGCGTGATTGAGTCCATCGCTTTCCAGACCAATATCCTGGCGCTCAATGCGGCGGTTGAAGCGGCGCGGGCGGGCGAGCACGGGAAAGGTTTCGCAGTGGTGGCGCAAGAGGTGCGCGCCCTGGCCGCACGCAGCGCCAACGCGGTAAAAGAGATTGAACAGCTGATTGGCGACACGCTGAACAAGGTGAGCGAAGGCCATGCGTTGTCTGAGCAAACGCGTCTGGCGATGGATGCCATCATTGTTCATATCGATAACATCAGCCAGCTTGTCACCGAGATCAACCACGCCTCCCGCGAGCAGTCTGCGGGGATTGGTCAGGTGAATCTGGCGATGACGCACATCGGTGAGGCATCGCATATCAATGCCGATCGCATCTCACGCAGCGAGCAGACGGCACAGACGCTGCGCGAGAAGGGTTCCCATCTCACCCGGCTGGTGAGCCTGTTCCAGCTAAAGGCTTAACCGACCCGGCCCGTGGCGCGCAGCAGCAGGTCGGTTTGCACCTGTTCGCTCATCAGCGTGCCGCCCCGGGTATCCAGCATCATGCGGCACCACGCCTGCGCCACGGGCGGCGATGCGTGCCGCAGCATCTGACTTCCGGCCCCGAGTAAAAAGAGCTGCCGCGCGATCTCCCTGCCCTGCGCTTCCTGCGGTTTACGCAGCTTCTGCTGTAGCTGCCGCCAGCTGCGATCGAAATGCCTGTCCTGGCCTTTGACCTGCACGAAATCATCGGCGAGCAGGTCGAGAATGCCCGACTGCTTCGCCAGCACGCGCAGTACATCCAGGCACATAATATTGCCAGAGCCTTCCCAGATGCTGTTGACGGGCATTTCACGGTACAACCGCGGAAGTTCACTCTCTTCGCAATAGCCTGCACCGCCCAGCACCTCCATTGCCTCTGCCACAAACGGTATGCCCGCTTTGCAGACGCTGTATTTTGCCGCCGGAGTAAAAAGCCGCGCCCATGCGGCCTCCTGCGGGTCGGTGCGGTTGTCCCACGCCCGGGCGAGTCGGAACAGCAGTGCCGTGTGTCCCTCCAGCACCAGCGCCATACGGCTTAGCACGTCGCGCATTAACGGCTGGTCGATCAGATTTTTGCCGAAGGTCTGCCGCTGATGGGCATGATAAAGCGCCACCGAGAGCGCACGGCGCATCAATCCGTGGCTGCCAAGCGCACAGTCAAAGCGCGTCAGCCCGCCCATCTTCAGAATTTGCCGGACACCTTCACCCTCTTCGCCCAGCAGCCAGCCGTAAGCATCAAGGAACTCAGCCTCACTGCTGGCATTTGAACGGTTACCGAGCTTGTCCTTCAGACGCTCAAGGCGCACGGCATTACGTTGCCCGTCGGGTAAAAAACGCGGAACAAAAAAGCAGGAAAGCCCGCCCTTCGCCTGCGCCAGCACCAGATGCGCATCGCTCTGCGGCACGGAGAAAAACCATTTGTGCCCCACCAGCCGGTAACTGCCATCACTGCATTTCTCTGCTTTGGTGGTATTACTGAGTACGTCCGAACCGCCCTGCTTTTCCGTCATCCCCATACCGATCAGCAGGCCGCGCTTTTGCGCCCCCGGCGCGAGATGGGGATCGTAGCGATCGCTCATCAGCGGCGTTAACCAGTTGTCAAACGGTTTGGGCAGCGACTGTAGCAACAGCGGCGTGGCGGCGAAGGTCATGGTCACCGGGCATAGCGTTCCCGCCTCCACCTGAGCATGCAGCACAAAACGCGCGGCCCGGGCGACGAACGATCCTTTCCGCGCCTCCTCCTCCCACGCCAGGTTGTGCACCCGGTTGGCGCAAAGCCCCTGCATCAGAAGATGCCATGCCGGATGAAAGCGGACGTCATCCAGCCTCGCTCCCGTGGCGTCATAACGCAGCAGCTCCGGCGGATTAACGTTCGCCAGCCTGCCCAGCTCCAGCGACTCCGCCGTACCCAACTGCTGTCCGATGCTGGCAAGAAGATCCACATCCCACTCAGCCCCTTCGCGCGCTACCGCATCGCGCAGGGCGCAATCAGAGAGAAAAAGGTTGCTGTTCGATAGCGGTGCAGGTTGATTAAAAACGGTATGTGTCTGCCAGTGCATGCTGTCTCCCTCCTTTCATTGGCAATAAAGGTAAGTATGGACAGAGGGCATGCACGCTGCATGGGAGGGGGGTCACACGATGACGATCGTGTTGATATCATTCGTGAAATAGCTCACAGAACATAAGAATAAACTATTTCATTACTTCACCAATGCTGAATAATTTATTCTTACCCCGTTTATGTGAGGATCGTTATGCAACAGGATGCGCACAAGCGTGCATTAATTGCAGGCTCCATCGGTAATTTCATCGAGTGGTATGAATTTGCGGTCTACGGTTTTCTGGCAACGGTGATTGCCAGAAACTTCTTCCAGCTTGAGGGGGAAGCGGAGCTCACCAGCCTGATCCTCACCTGGGCCTCGTTCGCCATCGCTTTCTTCTTCCGTCCGCTGGGTGCAGTGGTCTTTGGCCGCATTGGCGACAGGATTGGCCGCAAACCGACGCTGATTATAGTGCTGGTATTGATGACGCTCGCCACCGCTGCCATCGGTATTGTGCCGGTCTACGCCAGTATCGGGATTGCCGCGCCGCTGATCGTTACGCTCCTGCGTATTCTGCAAGGACTGTTCGCGGGCGGTGAGTATGGCGGTGCGGTCTCATTGATGACGGAGTTCGCCCCGCGCGGCAAGCGCGGTCTTTACGGGGCATGGCAGTCCTTTACCGTGGCGCTCGGGCTGTTAGCGGGCGCAGGCATTGTCGCGTTGCTCTCTGCCCTGCTCTCCCCTGAAGCCTTGCACGACTGGGGCTGGCGCATTCCGTTCTTCCTGGCGCTGCCGATGGGTGCGGTCGCGCTATGGCTGCGGGTGAGCATGGAAGAGACGCCGAGCTTTGTACAGCAACGGGAAAAACCGGTTGTTACTCAGGCCAGCACCGCCGCCACGTTCAAAACCATCCTGATGGGCATTGGCCGCGTGATGGTCTGGTCTGCGGCGGGTTATACCTATCTGGTGATTATGCCGACCTATCTGCAATCTGCGCTGCACACCGGTTTTAACCAGGCGTTACTGATTGCGGTGATTTCTAACATTGGGTTTGCGCTCACGATCATTCCGTCGGGCATGCTGAGCGACAGGATCGGGCGGCGCACGGTGATGATTATCGCCACCGTGCTCCTGCTGATCCTCGCCCTGCCGCTGCTGAAAATTTTGCAGGCGGAATCCAGTACGCTGGCAGTCAAAGCGATTGTGGTGCTAATTGCGGGGGGGCTGGTTGGGATGCTGGCAGGGCCGGGGCCGGCAATGCTGTCTGAGATGTTCCCGACGCGCGTGCGTTATACCGGGCTGGGGCTGGCCTATTCTCTGTCGAATGCGATCTTCTCGGGCTGTGCGGGGCTGATCATTACCGGGCTGATTAAAGAGACGGGCAATCTGGATATTCCGGCGTACTACGTGATGGCAACGGCGGTGGTGAGTATTTTCGCGCTGATGACGCTGAGAAAGGATGACCATTTACGGTCGTTAGAGGAGTGAGATTGTTGCCCGGTGGCGCTGCGCTTACCGGGCCTACGGTACCATGCTTTTGTAGGCCGGGTAAGGCGAAGCCGCCACCCGGCACAACAGGCTACCCGCGCTGACGCACCGCTTCAAACAGGCAGATACCCGTCGCAACAGAAACGTTCAGGGACGATACGCTGCCCGCCATTGGGATGCTGATCAGCTCATCGCAGTGCTCGCGCGTCAGACGACGCATACCTTCGCCTTCCGCTCCCATCACCAGCGCCATACGGCCGGTCATTTTGCTCTGGTACAGGGTGTGATCCGCTTCACCGGCTGTTCCTACGATCCAGATATTTTCTTCCTGCAACAGACGCATGGTGCGCGCCAGGTTAGTCACGCGGATTAACGGGACGTTTTCCGCCGCGCCGCAGGCGACTTTTTTAGCGGTAGCGTTAAGCTGCGCGGAGCGATCTTTTGGCACAATCACCGCATGCACGCCTGCTGCATCGGCGCTACGCAGGCACGCGCCCAGGTTATGTGGGTCGGTTACGCCATCGAGGATCAGGAAGAACGGGTTCTCCAGCCCGGCGATCAGATCCGGCAGATCGTTCTCCTGATACTGACGGCCTGGCTTCACGCGCGCGATAATGCCCTGGTGTACAGCACCTTCGCTTTTCTCATCCAGATACTGGCGGTTCGCCAGCTGGATCACTACGCCCTGCGCTTCCAGCGCGTGGATCAGCGGCATCAGACGTTTATCTTCACGCCCTTTCAGAATAAAAACTTCCTGAAAACGCTCCGGCGCGCGCTCCAGCAGGGCCTGCACCGCGTGGATGCCGTAAATCATTTCACTCATTGATGGTTCTCGTAATAAATATTTTCCCTCTCCCGTTGGGGAGAGGGTCAGGGTGAGGGGAAATTACTCCGCCTGCTGTTTCTTCGCCGCGCGCTTCGCTTTGGTCGCGGCCGCTATTTTTTGGGTCTTGGTCGACGGTTTTTTCGCTTTACGAGCGTCTTTTTTCGCCGCCTTGGGCTTCTGTTTCTTCTCGCCACGGAAAGCACTGTCTGGCTCAAAGTTTACTCTTTTACCTGCCTGACGTCGCTTACCGCCCGCTTTACCGTTACCGCCTTTTTTCGCTTTCTCACGCTCGGTTTTCCCGACGTTACGCGGAGCACGCTCGCTGGAGATGAGGCTGAAATCGATTTTACGGTCGTCCATATTCACGGCTTCAACCTTCACTTCCACCCGATCGCCCAGACGGTAGGTCTGACCACCGGATTCGCCGATCAGACGTTGTCCGACCTGGTCGAAGCGGTAGTAATCGTTATCGAGGCTGGAAACGTGCACCAGACCGTCGATAAACAGCTCATCCAGACGCACGAAGAAGCCAAAGCCGGTGACGCTGGCAATCACGCCTTTAAAGACGTTACCCACCTGATCCAGCATAAAGTCACACTTCAGCCAGTCCGCCACGTCGCGCGTCGCTTCATCCGCACGACGCTCGGTCATGGAACAATGCTGGCCCAGTTGCAGCATCTCTTCCATGGAGTAGTGATACCCTCCGGTTTCGGTCGTGTTGCCTTTATGACCCTGCTCGTGCGCCAGCAGATACTTGATCGCACGGTGCAGGGACAGATCCGGATAACGGCGGATCGGCGAGGTAAAGTGCGCGTAAGACTGTAACGCCAGACCAAAGTGGCCCCGGTTTTCAGGATCGTAAATCGCCTGCTTCATGGAGCGCAGCAGCATGGTTTGCAGCATTTCCGCGTCAGGACGATCGCTGATGGATTCCAGCAGCTCGGCGTAATCGCGTGGCTCAGGCTTATTACCGCCAGGCAGCTCCAGACCGAGTTCAGCCAGCACGGAGCGGAACGAGGTTACGGCTTCCGTGGTTGGCTTGTCGTGAATACGGAACAGCGCAGGCTCTTTGGCTTTCTCAACGAAACGTGCCGCCGAGATGTTCGCCAGGATCATACACTCTTCAATCAGCTTGTGCGCATCGTTACGCTGAGTCTGTTCGATACGCTCGATACGTCGCTCAGCGTTAAAGATAAACTTCGCCTCTTCACTCTCAAACGAGATCCCACCGCGCTCTTCGCGCGCCTGATCCAGCGTTTTGTAGAGGTTGTGCAGCTCTTCGATGTGTTTGACCAGCGGCGCGTACTGTTCGCGAAGATCCTGATCGCCCTGCAACATATGCCAGACCTTGGTATAGGTCAGGCGCGCATGAGAACTCATCACCGCTTCGTAGAACTTATAGCCCGTCAGACGTCCCTTGCTGGAGATGGTCATTTCGCAGACCATACACAGGCGGTCCACCTGCGGGTTGAGGGAACACAGGCCGTTGGAGAGCACTTCTGGCAGCATCGGTACAACCTGCGACGGGAAGTAGACCGACGTACCGCGGCTGCGTGCTTCGTTATCCAGCGGCGTGTGCGGACGCACGTAATAGCTCACATCCGCGATAGCCACCCACAGACGCCAGCCGCCACCGCGTTTTTTCTCGCAATATACGGCATCATCGAAGTCACGGGCGTCTTCACCATCAATGGTGACCAGCGGCAGATCGCGCAGATCCACGCGGCCTGCTTTGGACTCTTCCGGCACTTCTTCACGCAGGTTTTCAATCTGATCTTCAACCGCTTTCGGCCAGACATACGGAATTTCATGGGTACGCAGCGCCATATCGACGGCCATGCCGGTGCCCATGTTATCGCCCAGCACTTCGACGATTTTACCCACCGCTTTGGTGCGACGGGTTGGGCGCTGGGTGAGTTCCACCACCACCACAAAGCCCATGCGTGCGCCCATCACCTCTTCAGGCGGGATGAGAATGTCGAAGCTCAGACGGCTGTCATCCGGCACCACAAAGCCTACGCCCGCATCGGTAAAGTAACGGCCAACGATCTGGCTGGTTTTCGGCACCAGCACGCGGACCACGCGCGCTTCGCGGCGGCCTTTACGGTCTGCACCCAGCGGCTGCGCCAGGATCTGGTCGCCGTGAATACACATCTTCATCTGTTCGGATGAGAGGTACAGGTCGTCTTTACGGCCTTCCACGCGCAGGAAGCCGAAGCCATCGCGATGACCAATAACGGTGCCTTTCAGCAGGTCGAGGCGTTCTGGCAGCGCGTAGCACTGGCGACGAGTAAAGACAAGTTGCCCGTCACGTTCCATGGCGCGCAGGCGGCGGCGAAGGGCTTCAATTTGCTCTTCACCTTCAATGTTCAGTTCAACGGCAAGTTCTTCACGATTGGCGGGTTTTTCGCGTTTTGTTAAGTGTTCAATGATGAACTCGCGGCTGGGGATAGGATTCGCGTATTTTTCGGCTTCGCGTTCCTGGAAAGGATCTTGTGACATGTCGGTTCCTCCGTTGTCAGCTCCGGTGGAAATTTTCTTCATTCCACCAGCAATAATTTATAAAGCGGTTGATTCTCTTCAACCAAATCGGCCAGCGTGTAGTTATCCAGTTCCTTGAGAAAACTTTGCACGGCCTTTGAAAGCGCCTGTTTCAGGCGGCAAGCGGGCGTAATGTGGCAGAACGCGCTGCTACAGTTCACCAGAGAGAGCGGCTCCAGTTCACGTACCACATCGCCAATACGGATACTCTGCGCCGGTTTACCGAGACGGATCCCTCCATTCTTCCCGCGGACGGCAGCAACGTATCCGGCACGACTAAGTTGATTGATTATTTTGACCATATGATTACGGGACACACCGTACACCTCTGTGACTTCAGAGATGCTGGTCATCTTCCCATCGGGTAACGACGCCATGTAAATCAGCGCGCGTAAGCCGTAATCGGTGAAACTTGTTAACTGCACATCAACCTCAGGAAAAAGGGAAAACGCGGTCAAACCGCAGAGATATTCATTAATGATGATAAACCAGCCAGATAGTTAGCGGCTAATTTATTTGACAGACGGGGCGAAAAAGCGGAGATCCAGGAGCGGTCGCCGGATGGCGCTGCGCTTATCCGGCCTACGGGTTTCCCCGCAGGCCAGCAGTCACGAAGATTATGCGTCGAACGGGTCGCGCAGGATCATCGTTTCAGTACGATCCGGGCCGGTAGAAATAATATCGATCGGCACTTCGGTCAGTTCTTCAATGCGCTTGATGTAGTCCAGCGCGGCTTTTGGCAGGCCACTACGCTCTTTCACACCAAATGTGGTCTCAGACCAGCCCGGCATAGTTTCGTAGATTGGCTCAATGCCTTCCCAGTCGTCAGCAGCCAGCGGAGTGGTGGTCACCTCGCGGCCATCAGGCATACGGTAGCCTACGCAGATTTTTACTTCTTTCAGGCCGTCCAGTACGTCCAGCTTGGTCAGGCAGAAGCCAGACAGGGAGTTGATCTGCACTGCACGACGCACTGCGACCGCATCCAGCCAGCCGGTACGACGACGACGACCGGTGGTCGCGCCAAACTCGTTACCCTGCTTGCACAGGAACTCGCCAGTTTCATCAAACAGTTCGGTCGGGAACGGACCCGCACCCACGCGAGTGGAGTACGCTTTGATGATACCCAGAACGTAATCCACATAACGCGGGCCCAGACCGGAGCCGGTTGCCACGCCACCCGCGGTGGTGTTAGAGGACGTTACGTACGGATAGGTACCGTGGTCGATGTCCAGCAGCGTACCCTGCGCACCTTCAAACATGACGAAATCGCCACGCTTGCGCGCCTGGTCCAGCAGATCGGACACATCAACAACCATACCGGTCAGAATATCAGCAATCGCCATGACGTCATCCAGCACTTTCTGGTAGTCAACGGCTTCGGCTTTGTAGAAGTTCACCAGCTGGAAGTTGTGATATTCCATCACTTCTTTCAGTTTTTCAGCGAAGGTCGCTTTGTCGAAGAGGTCACCCACGCGCAGACCGCGACGAGCCACTTTATCTTCGTAAGCGGGGCCGATACCACGACCGGTGGTGCCGATCGCTTTCGCGCCACGCGCTTTTTCACGCGCCACGTCCAGCGCCACATGATAATCCAGGATCAGCGGGCAGGCTTCGGAGAGCAGCAGACGCTCACGAACAGGGATACCACGGTCTTCCAGACCTTTCATCTCTTTCATCAGCGCAGCGGGAGACAGCACAACGCCGTTACCGATGATGCTGGTGACGTTTTCGCGAAGAATGCCTGATGGAATAAGATGGAGGACGGTTTTTTCACCGTTGATTACGAGAGTATGGCCCGCGTTGTGACCGCCCTGGTAGCGTACAACATATTTGGCCCGTTCAGTCAGAAGATCAACAATCTTCCCTTTACCTTCGTCACCCCATTGGGTGCCCAGTACGACGACGTTGTTACCCATTTTTTCAAAATCACCGTTTGCTTAAAAATGGATTCTACCATCGCTTTTTCAGATATACAGCACTTTTTGACCCTAAAATATGCCAATTGCGGTTAGTTTTTGATCAGCCAATCGTTTTCCTCAACATGTAGTAGATAACGATACCGGCAACCACAAGACCACCGCCAAAACGACGCAAAATATTGTCCGGGAGTTGGCTCATTGTCGCGATCATCCGGCGCCATGCGCGCGGATAGAGCATCGGGCCGAGGCCTTCCAGCACCAAAACAAGGGCCAGTGCGAGCCAGATCGTGGAGTTCATTTTTCATCCTTATAAAAGAAAACCACCGCTCCGTGAAGAGCGGTGGTTTGAATACTCAAACGAGCCTGAGTTTATCGCGTTGCGTTGGTCGGCGTCTTCATATAACGGAAGAAATCGCTGTCCGGGCTGAGCACCATCACATCCTGGTTGCTCTTGAAGCTATTCTCGTAAGCGCGAAGGCTACGGATGAAGGCGTAGAAGTCTGGATCCTGGCTGAATGCATCAGCAAACAGTTTAGCCGCTTCGGCATCACCTTCACCGCGCAGGATACGACCCTGGCGCTCAGATTCCGCCAGCGTCTTGGTGACTTCATAGTCCGCTGCCGCGCGCAGTTTTTCCGCTTCTTCCTGACCCTGTGAACGGTGACGACGGGCTACCGCTTCACGCTCGGCGCGCATACGGTTGTAGATCGCCTCGGACACTTCCGCTGGCAGGTTGATCTGCTTGATGCGCACATCAACCACTTCGATGCCCAGCGCCGCCATACTGTTCGGGTTGATCACCGGCACTTTACCGTTGGTTTCAGCCTGAACACGTTCAGCCGCTTTGGCAATCGCATCGTCTGCCGCCGGGGTTTCAACTTCATCCTCGGTGCCCGCAGAGCCGGAGTTCAGCGCATCACGCACTTCCAGCGTCAGACGACCACGGGAGTCGGTCACAATGTCTTTCACATCCAGACGACCAATTTCAGAACGCAGACGGTCAGAGAACTTACGTTTCAGCAGCACTTCTGCCTGAGAAACGTCGCCACCCCCGGTTGCCAGGAAGTAGCGGCTGAAATCGCTGATGCGCCATTTGATATAGGAATCAACGATCAGGTCTTTCTTCTCTTTGGTCACGAAACGATCGGCCTGGTTATCCATGGTCTGGATACGCGCATCGAGCGTTTTCACTGACTGAATGAACGGGATCTTAAAGTGCAGACCCGGCTCATAAATCACCGGACGCTTGTCGCCGTCACGCACGACGCTGCTGAACTGGAACTTGATCCCACGTTCGCCCTCTTTCACCACAAAGATGGAGGTGTAGAGCACGACCAGTACGATGATGATGATCGCAATAACTGACTTACGCATCCTTATTCCCCCTGACGCTGGTAGTCGTTACGCTGCGCGTTAGCACGGCGTTGGTCCATAATGTCACCATCGTTCGAAGAAGGCGTTGTGTTCGCGCTGGCGCTGCCAGACGAGGCCGGTGGCAGACGCAGCAGGTTGTTCGCACCGCTGTTGTCTTTTGCTGCCGGTGCAGAACCGCCTTTCAGCATCTGATCCAGCGGCAGGACCATCAGGTTTCCGCCTTTGTTGTCGTTAACCAGCACTTTACGCGTATGGCTCAGCACTTTTTCCATGGTCTCGATATAGAGACGCTCACGGGTAATTTCCGGCGCGGCTTTATATTCCGGCAGGATCTTCGCGAAGCGAGCCACTTCACCCTGTGCTTCCAGGATGGTCTGGGTCTTATACGCACGCGCTTCTTCCAGAATACGCTGCGCCTGACCGTTTGCACGCGGCTGAACTTCGTTGGTGTACGCTTCCGCTTCACGGATGTACTGCTGTTCGTTTTCACGCGCGGCAATCGCATCGTCAAACGCGGCTTTCACCTCTTCCGGCGGACGTGCAGCCTGGAAGTTGACGTCCAGCAGGGTGATACCCATGTTGTACGGACGGATGGTCTCTTCCAGCTCACGCTGGGTATCGCTACGAATAACGGTACGACCTTCGGTCAGGATACGGTCCATGGTGTATTTACCGATCACGCCACGCAGGGCGCTGTCGGTCGCCTGACGCAGGCTGTCATCGGCGCTGGTCACGCTAAACAGATAACGTTCCGGATCGGTCACGCGGTACTGTACGTTCATCTCAACGCGCACCACGTTCTCGTCAGAGGTCAACATCACGCCAGAGGCGGCCAGTTCACGGACGGACTCCACGTTAACCGCGGTCACGTCATCAATGAAGGTCGGCTTCCAGTTCAGGCCCGGTTCAACCAGATGGCTGAACTTACCGAAACGGGTGACCACGCCGCGTTCTGCTTCTTTAATGGTGTAGAACCCGCTGGCTGCCCAGATGATTACCACCGCAGCGGCGACAATGCCCACCACGCGGCCACCCATTGGCGGGCGCGGACTCTGAGTGGAATTGCCACCCGAGCCAGAACCTTTTCCTCCGCCAAGGCCACCAAGCTTTTTGCTCAGTTTGCGGAAGATATCATCCAGATCCGGCGGCCCCTGCTCGCGACCACCTTTGTTGCCATTTCCCCCAGAGTTGCCGCCTTGATTATTGCTGCTTCCCCACGGGTCGCGGTCTTGTCCGTTATTACCGGGCTGATTCCACGCCATGTATATGCTCCATATTTGTTATGCAAGGGCGAATTTTTCAGGCTTCCCCTTTCTGATCAGACGATATAGTCCGCCAGCGCAGGTTCTTGTTTACAGAGGCGACGCCAGTCAACGATCGGCATACGCACCTGCATCCCCACGCTGCCGTCATCCTCCATCCACTCTTTTTCTATCGCCTGAAGCTGATAAAACCGGCTGCGCAGCCTGCCTTCCTGTGGCGGCAGTCGCAGCGTGTGCTGAGCTACCTCACCGGAAAGACGTTCTGTCAAAGCCTGGAAAAGCAGTGGCACACCAATCCCGGCCTGAGCAGACAGCCAGACCCGAATCGGTTTGTTCTCTTCGTCTCGGTCGATACGCGGTTCGAAATCGTCCAGCATATCGATCTTGTTCATCACCAACAGGGTGGGAATTTCGTGGGCGTCGATCTCTTCGAGCACCACGTTCACCGCGTCGATGTTCTCCTGCACGCGTACGTCAGCCGCATCAATCACATGCAGCAGCAGGGTCGCCTGACGCGTCTCCTGCAACGTCGCTTTAAACGCCGCGACCAGATCGTGCGGCAGATGGCGGATAAACCCTACGGTATCCGCCAGCACCGTTTCACCCACGTCTGCGACGTCAATACGGCGCAGGGTTGGGTCCAGGGTCGCAAACAGCTGGTCTGCGGCATACACCTGGGCCTCGGTTATCTGGTTAAACAGGGTGGATTTACCGGCGTTGGTATAACCCACCAGCGACACCGTTGGGATATCGGCTTTCGTTCGCGCCCGACGCCCCTGTTCGCGCTGTTTCTCTACACGTTCCAGACGTGAAAGGATCTGAGTTATACGCCCACGCAGCAAACGGCGGTCGGTTTCGAGCTGGGTTTCACCCGGGCCGCGCAAACCAATCCCGCCTTTTTGTCTTTCAAGGTGTGTCCAGCCACGCACCAGACGCGTCGCCAGATGGCGCAACTGCGCCAGCTCAACCTGCAACTTACCCTCGTGGGTACGCGCACGCTGAGCAAAAATATCTAAGATCAACCCCGTGCGATCGATTACACGGCATTCGCAGAGAGCTTCCAGGTTACGTTCCTGAGCCGGAGACAGCGCATGATCAAACAGCACAACGGATGCGCCGGTTGCTTTTACGGCATCCGCAATTTCAACTGCTTTACCTTCACCAACAAAGTACTTCGGGTGCGGCGCTTTACGGCTACCGGTAATCACCTGCATTGCTTCGACACCGGCGGAAGAGACCAGAGATTCAAACTCCTGGAGGTCTTCCATATCTTTGTCTTGCGAAAAATAGATGTGTACCAGCACCGCCTGCTCACCGGCGTCATAACGGTCAAACAAGCGTAAACCTCTCTAAAAAGATCAGCGGGGAACGCAGGATCCCTGGCTCCCCGTGTGGATAACAGCCCAAAACCTTATTCGGTTTCTTCGCTGTCCTGCGCTGGTGTTGAAGAACCCTGCGCGTTGCTGCCGTGATGGTAGTTACTGCCAGTGCCGCCGCCAGCGTTATTGCTGTGATGAGATACCGGACGGGACGGAACAACAGTAGAAATCGCGTGCTTATAGACCATCTGGCTGACCGTGTTTTTCAACAGGATCACGAACTGATCGAAAGACTCAATCTGACCTTGCAGCTTAATACCATTCACCAAATAAATAGAAACTGGAACACGCTCCCGACGCAATGCGTTCAGGAACGGATCTTGTAAAGATTGCCCCTTAGCCATTCTATCTTTTCCTTATATGCTTGTTTTGTACTTAGAACCTTGCGATTCTGAAAAATTGCGCACGATACGGCTTAATTGTACACATTCAGTCAGCGATATCACCAATAACCTCAATCACTTCGTTTAACGCCTGTTGTGGTTTTTCACTGTCTAACCAGTGAACACCCTCCCAACCGCGTAACCAGGTGATCTGGCGCTTCGCTAACTGTCTCGTGGCGCAAACACCTCGATAAACCATTTCATCGTATGAAATCTCACCTTCAAGATACGACCACATCTGGCGGTATCCCACACAACGAATGGAAGGCATGTCCGTATGCAAATCTCCACGGGCAAAAAGCGCCCGCACTTCTGCTTCAAAATCTGAAGCCAACATCTGATGAAAACGCTGCTCAATTCGTTGATGGAGCAGTTCACGGCTCGCCGGGGCGATGGCGAACTGATGCACCTGATACGGCAGAGCGTCTCCTGACGTTTGCGTCAGTTCCGTTAAAGTTTTACCCGAAATGAAAAAAACTTCCAGTGCCCGGGAAAGCCTTTGCGGATCGTTTGGGTGGATCCGCGCTGCGGCAACCGGATCAATCTCTTCCAGTTGCCTGTGCAAAGCGTCCCACCCCTGCTCTGCCGCCTGCCGCTCAATCTTCGCTCTCACTTCCGGATCGGCCGATGGCAGAGGCGATAACCCCTCCAGCAGCGCCTTAAAGTAGAGCATCGTGCCGCCAACTAACAGCGGTATGCGTCCCGCGGCGGTAATCTCGGCCATCTCGGCTAAGGCGTCGCGGCGAAAATCTGCCGCGGAGTAAGCCTGTGCCGGGTCGAGAATATCCAGTAAACGGTGCGGTGCCGCACGCAGTTCGTCTGCGTTGGGCTTCGCCGTGCCGATGTCCATCCCTCGGTAGATGAGGGCTGAATCAACGCTAATCAACTCTACTGGCAAAACTTTACGTAACTCAATGGCTAACGCCGTTTTACCGGAGGCCGTTGGCCCCATTAAAAAAATCGCCTTTGGCAGGCTCGCCTTACTTACATCAGTCATGTTTCAGGGCGGTCATCGCCGTTTGTAAATCAACAGGTTGTAACAAACCACCTGGAGGCGCTTTCACCAGCTGTGGACAGAGGCGCTCCACCTCCGCCAGAACGGTAATCGCCTGCGCCATACTCCACGGTGCATGCTCGCTGGCCAAATGGCGGGCGATCCACTGCGCGGTATCGGCGGCATCAAACGTCGTTTGCTGCGCCAGGTAGCCTATCAGTTCAGGAATCAAGTTTTGTAAATTTTGTTGGCGTAAGGGTAAAGGCACTGCGCGAATTGTCACATGCTGCGCGTCCAGTACGATTTCAATCCCCATTTCGGCCAGTTGCGTCTGCACGCGCCGCAAAACCCCTGTTTCTTCAGGGGATATTTTCAGGCGAACGGGGATCAACAGCGGCTGCGCGCAGGCGGCATTCACCCCCGGGGTTAACTGCGCCTGTTTGAGCCAGCGCTCCGCCACGGAAAGCGCCAGCAACAGCAGTTTACCTTCGCGTTCAAGCAACGCCATGTCGGGAGCAATAATGGTCAATACCCGACCAAAACTCTGGCTATGCCCATCCAGAGAGGGGGTTGAAACCGTGATGTGCTCTTTATGCTCCACCGCCGGCGTATCCAGCAGTTTGCGGTACAGCGCCCCCTGCTGTTTGTGGTAGCCCGGCTGAGCGTTGGGATAGTTGGCACCGGTTGGTCGCGGCGCGTTGCCCGCCGGGGATAAACGTGGAGCAGCCGGCTCGCGCGCGACCGCCGGTTCGGCAAAATGGTTACGCCCGGCCGCCACGCGGTTTTCCGGCAGTGGGCGCGGCGCGGGCTCTTCTTTTGCCAGCGGCAACTCTGGCTTTGCCTGCTGCTGCAATACAGCGGCAACGCCCTGGTAGATGAAATCATGCACCAGGCGCGACTGGTGGAAACGCACCTCGTGCTTGGCGGGGTGCACGTTAACGTCGACCTGGTGCGGGTCGATCTCCAGATAAAGCACAAAGGCGGGTTGTTGATCGGCGCCGAGCTTATCTTCGCAGGCCTGTCGAATAGCGTGGTTAATCAGGCGGTCGCGCATCATGCGGCCGTTGACGTAGCAATACTGGATTTCTGCGAACGCGGCGCTGCTGGCGTTCGGATCGGCAACCCAGCCGCGCAGGGCCAGATCGCCATGCTGCCACTCAATGGACAGCGCTTTTTCCAGAAACGGTGTGCCGCAGATGGCGCCCAACCGACGCTCCTTTTGTCCACCCTCCGCCACCGCGCGGTACTGGCGCATCACCTTACCGTTATGGCTGAGGTTGATGGTGACATCAAAGCGCGCCAGCGCGATGCGGCGGATGATCTCGTCGATATGTCCGAATTCGGTCTTCTCGGTTCGCATAAACTTGCGCCGGGCGGGCGTGTTATAGAAGAGATCCAGCACTTCAAGCGTGGTGCCTACCGGGTGCGCCGCAGGTTTAACCGTGACGTCCATATCACGCCCTTCGGCGTAGGCCTGCCAGGCTTCCTGCTGGTCGGCCGTGCGGGAGGTCAACGTTAAGCGGGAAACGGAGCTGATACTGGCCAGCGCTTCGCCGCGAAAACCCAGGCTGATAATCGCTTCCAGATCGTCAAGTGAGGCAATTTTACTGGTGGCATGACGCGCCAGCGCCAGCGCCAGCTCGTCCTTTTTGATGCCACAGCCGTTATCACGAATGCGGATAAGCTTTGCGCCCCCGCGTTCGATATCAATATCAATGCGGGTCGCCCCTGCATCAAGGCTGTTTTCCACCAGTTCCTTCACCACCGACGCAGGGCGTTCCACCACCTCACCGGCGGCGATTTGGTTCGCGAGCTGCGGCGGTAGAACCTGAATCGGCATGAACTCTCCTTAATTAGTCGCGGTCATCTCACCCGGCAGCGCGGCGCTTGCCGTCTGGGCGGCCCCGCCCTGCGGCGCAGACTGAAGCGGATGCGCGTCAAAGTATTTACGCAGACCGTTATAAATCGCTTCGGCAATTTGCTGCTGATAGCTGTCGCTGCCCAACAGGCGCTCTTCGCCGTTGTTACTGATAAAGCCCGTCTCTACCAGAATCGACGGAATATCCGGCGAACGCAGGACACCGAGGCTTGCATGCTCAGGGCGACGCTTATGCAGCGATCCAATGCTTTGCAGCTGGCTCAGTACGTTAGTGGCGACATCATACCCGACGCGCTGAGAATGACCGAACTGTAAATCCAGCACCGCCTGGCTGAGATACGGATCGGCCTGGCTGTTTGCCAGCACATCGCCTGCCCCGCCTAATAGTTCAGACTGCTTCTCGTGCTCTTCAAGCCAGTTCGCCATTTCACTGTTGGCGCGACGGTTCGACAGCACCCATACCGACGCGCCGGTGGCGTTACGGTTCGGCGCAGCATCCGCGTGAATCGACACCAGGAAGTTGGCGTTTTGCTTACGCGCCACATCCGAGCGTCCCATCACTGAAATAAAGTAATCTCCGTCGCGGGTCATGACCCCTTTAAACATCGGATCGTCATTCAGAAGCGCACGCAGCTTACGGGCAATGGCGATAGTGACGTTTTTCTCCCGCGTGCCGCCCGGGCCAATCGCGCCAGGATCTTGCCCGCCGTGTCCGGCGTCGATGGCGATAATCACTTTGTCGCCACTGACCGGCGTACGCCGCGCGCTGACCGCCGGACGCGTCACCGTGTTGCTGCTGGTCACGGCGGTAAGTCGGTCATTTTGTGATTTAAACGGATTACGGGCTGGCTCAGACGGCCTTGAAGTATAAACCGGCGCTTCCACGCGTTTTGCTACAACAGGTGCAGGCGGTGGCGGCGGCGGAACATCAGCATTAATGGTAAAGACCACCGTATAATTGGCGCCGTTTTGCTGCTTAACCGCCTTCGTTTTGCCCTTTTCGGTGAGATCGACCACCAGACGCAGAGACTGCGCATCCTTCGGCGTTCCCGAACGGATGCTTTTCACCAGATTGTTGCCGCTGAACTGGAGCGGCAGCCCCTGGATCACCCCGGTCTGTTTAATATCGAGCGCCACGCTGCGGCTGTCGATTTGTGAGAAAGCATATTCAGGATCGCCCATAAAGCTGAACGTAATGCGGGCCTGGCTATCGCCATTCGACACCTGAATATCCGAGAGGCTGGCCGCCCCGGCCTGCGCGCACAGCAGGACCGTGGCAGCCAGCACCCAACCTTTAACGCGATTAATCATCCCGTTATCCCTACGCTCAACCGGCTAAACGCGCCAGTAAGGAACAGCCTGATGAGGAAACCGCACTGATGCGCGCCTCACGCCCTTGTGCCTGGTAATCTAAGTGAATTTCGACATCCGGGTCAGGCAGCACACCCGCACCTTGTTGCGGCCACTCCACCAGGCAGATGGCGTCGTTGGCAAAGTAATCGCGGATCCCCATAAATTCCAGCTCCTCAGGATCCGCAAGACGATATAAATCAAAGTGGTACACCATGATATTTTCAAGCGTGTACGGTTCTACCAGCGTGTAGGTCGGGCTTTTTACGTTCCCGTTATGGCCTAACGCCTGCAAAAAGCCACGGCTGAAGGTTGTTTTGCCCGCGCCTAAATCACCATACAGATAAATGACGGTCGCCCCCTGACAGGCCTGCGCCACGCGCTTGCCGAGATCTAAAGTGGCTTGTTCATCAGGTAAAGGAATCGCTCGATTAGTCATTTTCTACGTCAATCACATCCGGGTTAACAACACGCCGCAGCGTGCAAAAAAGATCGGTGGCCAGCATTCCGCGCGTTCCGTAACGAGCAGCCAGCCTGTCAGCCGCCGCACCGTGGGCCACGCAGCCCGCACAGGCTGCATCATAAAGGGGAAGTTTCTGTCCGAGCAATGCGCCAATGATGCCAGAGAGCACATCGCCCATGCCGCCGCTCGCCATGCCTGCATTACCGGCATCAACGATGCCCATCGCATCATCGCTGGCGATAACGGTCCCCGCCCCTTTCAAAACGACAACACCTCCGTAACGTTTTACCAGACGTTGGGCTGAAAGTAAGCGATCGCTTTCAATTTCTGCCACGCTACAGTTAAGCAGCCGTGCGGCTTCGCCGGGGTGCGGCGTCAGAATGCGATTGTGACGCTTATCCGGGTTTATTGCCAGAAGGTTAAGCGCGTCGGCATCCCAGAGCATCGGTTTACGAAAATTCTCGGCCTTTTGCAGGGCCTGTTTACCCCACTCCTGCTGACCCAGGCCCGGACCAATGACCACCACGTCCGCCCACTCAAGACCCTCTTCAATCGCCTGCGGGGTAAGCTCGTGGACCATCAGCTCCGGCCGCGCGGTAATAATGGGCTGGATGTTTTCGCTGCGGGTCAGCACGCGTATTAATCCGGCGCCGCTGCGCAACGCGGCCTCTCCGGTCATACGAATCGCACCTGCCGTGCCGCGATCGCCGCCGATAATCAGCAGTCGGCCATGGTCGCCCTTATGGGACGTGGGACGGCGCGGCGGCAGCCACTGTGCAAGCAGGGAGGCATCAAAGCGGGTGATGTGGGTATCCTGTCCGGCCAGCCAGTTTTCCAGCCCCAGGGCGTTGTGGTGTAACGTGCCCACGACATCCCGCGCTTTACCGGTCAGTAAACCCGGCTTCAGGGCGATAAAGGTCACGGTGCGCGCCGCCTCAATCGACACGCCCGGCGTCACGCCGGTTTGCGCCATCAGGCCGGAGGGAATATCCAGCGCTACCACCGGGGCGGGGTGCGCATTAGCGCGCGTAATCAGCGCGGCGACGTCATCGCGAGGCGCGCGCATCAGTCCCGTCCCCAGCAGACCGTCAACAATCACGTCGACATCCTCGGGCCAGACGATATCAGGCGCATGAATAATGCCCCCCGCATTCAGCCAGGCCTCTCTCGCCATGCCCGCTTCTTCCGGTAACGGCTTGTCGCTCTCCAGCGCCAGCAGGGTGACGCGCAGCCCCGCCGCCACCGCAAGACGAGCCACCACATAACCATCGCCACCGTTATTGCCGTGTCCGCACAGGATCAGATAGTGCGAAGCATTCGGATAAGCCGTACGCGCCACGTTAAACGCCGCCTCGCCCGCGCGCTGCATCAGTTCGTAAAGGGTAATGCCGAGGCTATCTGCGGCCTCTTTCTCGGCCCGACGGAGGTCATCCGCATGCCAGATGGAATGTGGTATACTTGCGGGGTTTTTCTTCACAGTATGGTCCGTCATGTCACAGCCCCTCGATCTCAATGAATTAGCGCAAAAAATAAAACAGTGGGGTGCTGAACTGGGCTTCCAGAAGGTCGGTATTACTGACACCGACCTCTCTGCCAGCGAGCCTAAGCTCCAGGCATGGCTGGATAAACAATACCACGGCGAGATGGAGTGGATGGCGCGTCACGGTATGATGCGTGCCCGCCCCCACGAGCTGTTGCCGGGTACGCTGCGCGTTATTAGCGTACGCATGAACTATCTGCCTGCTAACGCGGCCTTTGCGCGCACGCTAAAAAATCCTTCGCTGGGTTACGTCAGCCGATACGCTCTGGGACGTGACTACCATAAACTTCTGCGCAACCGTCTAAAAAAGCTCGGGGAAACCATTCAGCAGCACTGTGTTTCGCTGAATTTTAGACCCTTTGTCGATTCTGCGCCTATTCTTGAGCGTCCGATCGCCGAAAAAGCCGGGCTCGGCTGGACAGGTAAGCACTCACTTATCTTAAGCCGCGACGCGGGCTCATTCTTTTTCCTGGGTGAACTGCTGATTGATTTACCCCTGCCGGTAGACGGTCCGGTGGAAGAAGGCTGTGGTCGCTGTGTGGCCTGTATGACCATCTGCCCAACGGGCGCTATTGTCGAACCGTATACCGTTGATGCGCGCCGCTGTATCTCTTATCTCACTATCGAGCTGGAAGGCGCCATTCCAGAGGAATTTCGTCCGCTTATCGGCAACCGCATCTACGGCTGTGATGACTGTCAGCTGATTTGTCCGTGGAACCGTTATTCACAGTTGACGGACGAAGAAGACTTCAGTCCGCGCAAGGCGTTACATGCCCCGCAGTTGATCGAACTGTTCGCCTGGAGCGAAGCCTGGTTCCTGAAGGTGATGGAAGGTTCCGCCATACGTCGTATCGGCCACCTGCGCTGGCTGCGTAATGTGGCCGTTGCGCTGGGGAATGCCCCGTGGGATGAGGCAAATCTTCAGGCGCTCGAAAGCCGCAGAGGTGAGCACCCACTTCTTGATGAGCACATAGAATGGGCGATTGCGCAGCAAATTGAGAAGCGAAATGCCGGCGTGGTTGAAGTGCAGTTACCGAAGAAACAGCGCCTGGTCAGGGTGATTGAAAAAGGGCTGCCGCGGGATGTGTGATATATTCACAGGCTGTGAATAAAAATAAGAATTCAGGTGCCATCAGCTCTGGCAAACAGGTCAAGTGATCTCAATAACATTTTGAAATCAAATTTTCTTCATAAATTACAGGGAATTACGAAGATATTATTCACCCTGCTAACATTTCGTACAGACTGGTTTTAACACGGTTTCTGTGGATAACTCTGTTCACAAGAGTATTTCAGACATAATAGAAAACGTCCCCAACGAAGCACTTCGCTGTGGATAATCTGGAGATGAAGAAGTATTTGGAGCGGGAAACGAGACTCGAACTCGCGACCCCGACCTTGGCAAGGTCGTGCTCTACCAACTGAGCTATTCCCGCAAATCTGTACTGCTTTTGTTGCTGTCGTAACGTGTAATTCTCTGTCGTTACGGGAGGCGCATTATACGAGAAATCCGTTTAGCTGCAACCCCCCTCAAAGCGATTTTTTTGAAATTCAGTTCAAGTGCTTATTTAATCGGCAAGCTGAACAATTTAGCGACAAAAACCCGGCCACGCAAGGCGCCGGATCGCAAAATCAGAGCTTAATAAAGTTTTCGCGATAGTACGCCAGCTCCGCAACAGACTCACGGATGTCGTCCATCGCCTGGTGCGTCCCCTGCTTTGTGAAGCCGTCGAGAATTTCCGGTTTCCATCGGCGGGCCAGCTCTTTCAGGGTGCTCACATCCAGATAGCGGTAGTGGAAGTAGGACTCCAGCTCCGGCATGTACTTAAACAGGAAACGACGATCCTGACCGATGCTGTTGCCACAGATAGGCGATTTTCCTGCCGGCACCCACTGCTTCAGAAATTCAAGCGTCGCCAGCTCCGCTTCGCGGTCGCCCAGGGTGCTGGCCTTCACGCGTTCCACCAGCCCGCTGCCGGTATGGGTACGCACGTTCCACTCATCCATCAGCGCAAGCTGGTCATCGGACTGGTGCACGGCAATCGTTGGGCCTTCCGCCAGAATATTGAGATTGGCATCGGTGACCAGTGTGGCGATCTCAATAATGCGATCGCGCTCGGGATCCAGGCCGGTCATCTCCAGATCGATCCAAATCAGGTTGTTTTCGTCCGCGCTCATGTTATTTTCCACCCTTCTCGCATAACCGGCAGTAGCAGGTTAACTAGTATTAATTAGAGTGTATCATAGAGGTTTTGCCCGCTACGGGCGACCAGGAGCCAGCGCGATTGAGTAAAAATAAACTCTCCAAAGGGCAGCAGCGCCGCGTGAATGCAAATCACCAGCGCCGTCTTAAAACCACTACGGAGAAGCCCGATTACGACGACAACCTGTTTGGCGAAGCGACAGAAGGCGTTGTGATTAGCCGCTTCGGCATGCACGCCGATGTCGAATCCGCCGACGGGGATATCCACCGTTGCAATATCCGTCGCACCATCCGTTCCCTGGTGACCGGTGACCGCGTGGTCTGGCGTCCAGGCAAAGAGGCGGCGGAAGGGGTAACGGTTAAAGGCATCGTTGAAGCCGTGCACGAACGCACGTCGGTTCTGACCCGTCCGGATTTCTACGACGGCGTGAAGCCTATTGCCGCCAACATCAACCAGATAGTGATCGTTTCAGCGATTTTGCCTGAGCTTTCGCTCAATATTATTGACCGTTATCTGGTGGCCTGCGAAACGCTACAGGTTGAGCCGCTCATCGTGCTGAATAAAATCGATCTGCTGGATGACGAGGCCATGGCCTTTGTAAATGAGCAGATGGATATTTACCGCAACATTGGCTATCGCGTGTTGATGGTTTCCAGCCGCACCAAAGATGGCCTGAAGCCGTTAGAAGATGCGCTGACCGACCGCATCAGCATCTTTGCGGGGCAGTCCGGCGTAGGTAAATCGAGCCTGCTTAACAACCTGCTCGGCCTTCAGCAGGAGATCCTGACCAACGATGTGTCTGACGTCTCGGGCCTGGGCCAGCACACCACCACTGCCTCACGTCTCTATCACTTCCCGCACGGCGGCGATGTGATTGACTCCCCGGGCGTGCGTGAGTTTGGTCTCTGGCACCTCGAGCCGGAACAAATCTTTAACGGATTTGTCGAATTCCATGACTATTTAGGCGCTTGCAAATACCGCGACTGTAAACATGACAACGATCCGGGCTGCGCTATCCGCGAAGCGGTAGAGAACGGAGAAATTGCGGAAACCCGTTTCGAAAATTACCACCGTATTCTCGAAAGCATGGACCAGGTAAAAACGCGTAAAAACTTTTCTGATTCTGATAACTGACAACTAAGCTAAGCGTCGCTAAAATCGTCCCCTTTTTTCAGGTTCCGGCAGCGTAATGCCGGATCAGGAACGACAAAACAATGGCCTGGAGGCTACCTTGTTAAACTCATTTAAACTTTCGCTTCAATACATTCTGCCGAAACTGTGGCTCACTCGCCTGGCGGGCTGGGGCGCGAGCAAACGAGCGGGCTGGCTGACCAAACTGGTCATCGACCTGTTCGTGAAATACTACAAGGTCGACATGAAAGAAGCGCAGAAGCCGGATACGGCAAGCTACCGCACCTTCAACGAATTTTTTGTGCGTCCGCTGCGCGACGAAGTGCGCCCGCTGAATACCGACCCGAACGTGCTGGTGATGCCAGCGGACGGCGTGATCAGCCAGCTGGGTAAAATTGAAGACGACAAAATTTTGCAGGCGAAAGGCCATAACTACAGCCTTGAAGCGCTGCTGGCCGGTAACTACATAATGGCCGATCTGTTCCGTAACGGGACTTTCGCGACCACCTATCTCTCCCCACGCGACTACCACCGCGTGCATATGCCGTGTAATGGTATTCTGCGCGAGATGATCTACGTGCCGGGGGATCTGTTCTCCGTAAACCACCTGACGGCGCAAAACGTTCCTAACCTGTTTGCCCGTAACGAGCGCGTCATCTGCCTGTTTGATACTGAATTTGGCCCAATGGCGCAGATTCTGGTGGGTGCTACCATTGTAGGCAGCATCGAAACCGTCTGGGCGGGCACCATTACGCCGCCGCGCGAAGGCGTGATCAAGCGCTGGACCTGGCCTGCCGGCGAAGAAGAAGGTTCTGTGGCCCTGCTGAAAGGTCAGGAAATGGGTCGCTTCAAGCTGGGCTCAACGGTCATCAACCTGTTCGCACCGGGCAAAGTTAACCTGGTCGACGAGCTGGAAAGCCTGTCCGTGACCAAACTCGGCCAGCCTCTGGCAGTATCGACGGAGGTCTTTGTGACGCCAGAGGTTGCGCCTGCCCCGTTGCCGGAAGAAGAGATCAAAGCCGAGCACGACGCCAGCCCGCTGGTTGACGACAAAAAAGACGAAGGCTAACAACAGAAGGATCGCTGACGTGCGCCCGATTATCGTATTACTGATGGCCTGGTGCCTCAGCATGGGGGCGTACGCAGCGACGGCCCCCGACGCCAAACAGATAACCCAGGAGCTGGAGCAGGCAAAAGCGGCGAAACCCGCTCAGCCGGAGACCGTTGAGTCGCTCCAGTCTGCACTGAACGCGCTTGAGGAACGAAAGGGTTCCCTTGAGCGCGCGCAGCAGTACCAGCAGGTTATCGACAACTTCCCCAAACTCTCTCAGACCCTGCGCTCGCAGCTAAACAACCTGCGCGATGAACCACGCCAGGTCCCCGCGGGGATGACGTCCGAGGCGCTGAATCAGGAGATCCTGCAAGTCAGCAGCCAACTGCTGGAAAAAAGCCGTCTGGCGCAGCAGGAGCAGGAACGGGCGCGTGAAATTGCCGATTCCCTCAGCCAGCTTCCACAGCAGCAAACCGATGCCCGCCGTCAGTTAAATGAGGTGGAACGTCGCATCGGGACGCAGACAGGCAGCACACCGCAGAATCAGGCGCAAAATCTTGGGTTGCAGGCGGAATCCGCCAGACTAAAAGCGCTGGTTGATGAACTGGAGCTGGCGCAGCTTTCCGCTAACAACCGCCAGGAACTGTCGCGGATGCGTTCCGAGCTGGCGCAGAAGCAGAGCCAGCAGCTGGATGCATATCTCCAGGCGCTGAGAAATCAACTCAACAGCCAGCGTCAGCGTGAAGCTGAACGTGCGCTGGAAAGCACCGAGTTACTGGCCGAAAACAGTGCTAACCTGCCCGACAGCATCGTCGCCCAGTTTAAGGTTAACCGCGAGCTTTCTGCCGCGCTGAATCAGCAGGCGCAGCGCATGGATTTGGTGGCCTCGCAGCAGCGTCAGGCCACCAATCAAACCCTCCAGGTTCGTCAGGCGCTCAACACGCTGCGTGAACAGTCCCAGTGGCTTGGCTCGTCTAACCTGTTGGGCGAAGCGTTACGCGCCCAGGTGGCTCGTCTGCCAGAGATGCCAAAACCGCAGCAGCTTGATACGGAGATGGCGCAGCTGCGCGTTCAGCGTCTTCATTATGAAGATCTCCTCAACAAGCAGCCGCAAATCCGCCAGATCCGTCAGGCTGACGGACAGCCGCTCACCGGCGAGCAAAGTCGTATTCTGGAAGCGCAGCTGCGCACCCAACGCGAACTGCTCAATTCCCTGTTGCAGGGAGGCGATACGCTGATCCTTGAGCTGACTAAGCTGAAAGTCTCGAATAGCCAGCTGGAGGATGCGCTGAAAGAGGTCAACGAAGCCACGCACCGTTACCTTTTCTGGACGTCCGACGTGCGGCCGATGACCTTCGCCTGGCCGATTGAGATTGTGCAGGATCTGCGCCGCCTCATTTCGCTGGACACCTTCAGCCAGCTGGGCCTCGCCAGCGTAATGATGATAACCAGCAAGGAGACCATCTTCCCGCTGCTGGGGGCGCTGATTCTGGTGGGCTTCAGTATTTATTCCCGTCGTCACTTCACCCGTTTCCTTGAGCGCTCCAGCGCCCGAGTGGGAAAAGTAACCCAGGATCACTTCTGGCTGACGTTGCGTACTGTGTTCTGGTCAATTCTGGTCGCGTCTCCGCTGCCGGTGCTGTGGATGACGCTCGGATACGGCCTGCGTGAAGCCTGGCCCTACCCGCTTGCCGTCGCGATTGGCGATGGCGTGACCGCCACCGTTCCGCTGCTGTGGGTGGTGATGATTTGCGCCACGTTTGCGCGGCCAAATGGTCTGTTCATCGCTCACTTTGGCTGGCCGCGTAATCGCGTTGCGCGGGCGATGCGTTACTACCTGATGAGTATCGGGCTGATTGTGCCGCTGATTATGGCGTTGATCATGTTCGATAATCTCAATGACCGGGAGTTCTCCGGCTCGCTGGGACGGCTGTGCTTTATGCTGATCTGCGGGGCGTTAGCGGTAGTGACGCTCAGCCTGAAACGCGCCGGGATCCCGCTCTATCTCGACAAGACCGGCAGTGGCGATAACATGTTTAACCGTCTGCTGTGGAACCTGCTGCTCAGCGCGCCGCTGGCGGCGATGCTGGCGGCAGCGGTCGGTTATCTCGCCACGGCGCAGGCGCTGCTTGCCCGACTGGAAACGTCGGTGGCTATCTGGTTCCTGCTGCTGGTGGTCTACCATGTTATTCGCCGCGGCATGCTGATCCAGCGTCGTCGTCTGGCGTTTGACCGTGCCAAACACCGTCGCGCAGAAATTCTGGCCCAGCGCGCTCGGGGTGAAGAAGAGCCGAACCACGTCAACAGCACCGAAGGGACCACAGACGCCGATGACGTCGAACTGGATCTGGATGCGATCAGTACCCAGTCCCTGCGGCTGGTACGCTCAATTCTGATGCTGGTTGCCCTGCTGTCGGTGATCTTCCTGTGGTCGGAAATCCACTCCGCGTTTGGCTTCCTGGAGAACATCTCTTTATGGGATGTGACGTCCACGGTGCAGGGGGTCGAAAGCCTGGAGCCCATCACCTTAGGGGCCGTGCTGATTGCGATTCTGGTGCTGATCATCACCACGCAGCTGATACGTAACTTCCCTGCTCTGCTGGAGCTGGCGCTGTTGCAGCATCTGGATTTAACCCCAGGCACGGGCTATGCGATCACCACCATCACCAAGTATTTAATCATGCTGTTTGGTGGGCTGGTTGGCTTCTCGATGATTGGTATCGAATGGTCAAAACTGCAATGGCTGGTTGCCGCCCTGACCGTAGGCCTGGGCTTTGGTTTACAGGAGATTTTTGCCAACTTCGTTTCTGGTCTGATCATTCTGTTTGAAAAGCCGATTCGAATTGGCGATACGGTGACCATCCGCGATCTCACCGGCAGCGTCACCCGAATCAACACCCGCGCCACCACCATCAGCGACTGGGACCGTAAAGAGATCATCGTTCCGAACAAGGCGTTTATCACCGAGCAGTTTATCAACTGGTCGCTGTCCGACTCCGTCACGCGTGTGGTGCTGACCGTACCCGCTCCGTCGGATGCCAACAGCGAAGAGGTGACGCAGATCCTCTATACGGCTGCTGAACGCTGTTCGCTGGTAATCGACAACCCGCCGCCGGAAGTGTTCCTGGTTGATTTGCAGCAGGGGATCCAGATTTTCGAGCTGCGTATCTACGCCGCCGAGATGGGACACCGTATGCCGCTGCGCCATGAGATCCACCAGTTGATTCTGGCTGGCTTCCGCGAGCACGGAATTGATATGCCGTTCCCACCGTTCCAGATGCGTCTGGAAACGCTGGACGGACGTAAGACGGGAAGAACGTTGACGTCAGCGGCGCGTACGCGCCCGGCGGGAAGTTTGTAATCCTTTCCCCCTCCCCGTCGGGAGGGGGTCAATCCTTTACGCCACTTCTGCTACACAGGCCGTCGAGCGACGACGGTAATGCTCATAAATCCCCATTGCCAGCAGCGAGAAGAAGATCGGTCCGCCAACCATCCACAGCGTGCTGTTCCAGTCATTTGCCTCAACCACGGGCTGAATGACGGTAAAGATGTTGGCGAACGCGACGACCAGCACCACAACAGTGGTCGCCAGCAGCGTCGCCGCGCGGGTTTTGAAGATCACAAACGGCCGCTCCAGATCCCGCTTCGCCTTAAAGAACGGGAACGCCAGGGTCAGGAACAGATACGGAAGCGTCATCGATACGTTCGCCATCAGGGTCAGCTTGTTATAGAACGCCGACGCGGTATCACCGCCGAAGGACCCCAGCAGAATGAACACGCACACCAGCAGGCACTGCATCCACATCGCGTTGGCAGGCATACCGGCAGCGTTCAGCTGCGTCATACGTGCGGGCCACAGCGCCTTTGGCGTCCCCTGAATAATCGCTTTCAGCGGCGAGTAGATCAGCGTGAAGAATGCGCCAGTATAGGCGAGGAACATCGACAAGCCGGTAATCCGCGCAAACCAGATCCCCAGGGTGGCCGACGTTTCCGGCGCGAGATCCATGGCGTTGCCCAGCGTCACCCCCAGGCTTTTCATCAGCACGTAGGTAATATTGCCGAGGTTGGTGGTGTTATTGCTCAACACCTGCTGCCAGTTGGTGCTGACGCCCCAGAGGAAAATCGCCAGTGAGTAGCCAATGGAAATGACGATGGCGGCAAAGATAATACCTTTGGCGAAGTTCTTTTCCGGATTTTCGGTTTTGTCGACCAGCCCGCCCACGGCTTCAATTCCACCGTAAGCAAAGATGGCAAACACCACGAAGGAGAGCATGGCCAGCCCGGACTGGTAACCCGGATTAGGCGATGAAACGAAGTTGACTTCCTGTGCGAAATGCCCGCCGTTCAGGCACAGAATGGCGATGCTGACCAGCAGCAGCACCAGGTTCAGGCACATCACGGAAATACCGCCAACGGCAGTGATACGGGCAATTTTGTTGATGCCTTTCGAGGCCACCAGGGTGACCACCACCATCCAGCACACTGCCAGAATACCGACCACCTGCGTGGAGCTCAGCCCCGCCAGAGACCAGACCTGCGTTTTATCCGCACCGAAGAGAAACGTTGAGAACGGCACCCAAACCTTGGCCGCCGTGCTGACCATCCAGACGACGTAGGATGAAAACCACATGAACGTACCGATAAACGCGTAACGCGGACCGACGCTGTTGTTCATCCACGAATAGATGCCGCCTTCTTCTTTCCTGTACGCCGAGCCCATCTCCGCCATCATCAGCGCAAACGGGATAAAGAAGAACAGAGCGGAAACGATATAAAACGGCGTCGCGCTGTAGCCCATCAGATAAAACGCGGACGGGCTATTGGCAAAGCCAAAGACTGACGTAAAAATCATCAGAATGAGCCCGGTAAGGGTCATTTTTTTGAGTGAGTGAGACATATAACCATCCGAAACGGAATTAAACTGCGCGGATGGTAGCAGATGACCAGACAAACAATGTGGCTATCCGAGTCAAATTAAGAAAAAGACCCGTATAGAGAGAAATGAGCAGTTTTTAATGTGGCAGAGTTAAATGATCGAGTAGGCCGGGTAAGCGCAGCGCCACCCGGCATTTTTTCAGGCGCGATCGACCGTAAAGGCAATCACATCGCCCAGGTGCTCGGCACCCAGCGCCAGCATGACCAGACGATCCACACCCAGCGCCACGCCGGAGCAGTCCGGCAGACCGGCTTTAAGCGCTTCCAGCAGATGAGTATCAATCGGCTGCTGCGGCAGACCGCGCGCGTTGCGCTTGCGGTTATCCTGCTCGAAACGCTGCTGCTGTTCGCGCGCGTCGGTCAGCTCGTGGAAACCGTTCGCCAGCTCGATGCCTTTGAAATACACCTCAAAACGCTCCGCCACGCGGTGATCTTCGGTGCTGATCTGCGCCAGTGAGGCCTGGCTGGCCGGGAAGTGATAGACAAACGTCGGACGATCTTTGCCAATCTGCGGTTCAACACCAAAGGTGAACAGCAGTTGCAGCAGCGTGTCGCGATCCTCTTCATTATCCGCCACGTTGCTCAGATCCAGTTTTGCCGCCACTTCACGCAGCTGTGTTTTATCAGCCGACAGTGGATCGATTTCCAGATGGCGCTGGAAGGCCTGCTGATAGGAGAGCGTTTCAGCTTCCGCGCAATCCAGCACCTGTTGCAGCAGATCGTCAACTTCGTTCATCAGACGATACATGTCGTAGTGCGGGCGGTACCACTCCAGCATGGTGAATTCCGGATTATGGTGTCGGCCCATCTCTTCATTACGGAAGCTACGGCACAGCTGATAGACCGGACCACACCCGGCCGCCAGCAGACGCTTCATATGGTATTCCGGGCTGGTCATCAGATACAGATTCATGCCCTGAGAGTGGCCTGGGCCAACAAAACGGGTTTCAAACGGGACCAGATGAATATCCGTGACCGTCGCCTGACTCATGCACGGCGTTTCCACCTCCAGGACGCCGCGATCGGCAAAGAAACGGCGGATCTCCGCCATAATTGCTGCGCGCTTTAGCAGGTTTGGAATGGATGCGCTCGGCTGCCAGGTGGCCGTTTCGCTCATGAGTTATTTCTCCGTTTTCAGACAAGGGCACGAAGTCTACTCGTAAGCCGGGGCAGAGACAAATTTTGCACAGTAAAAGTCCTTTTTCATTGCACAGAGAAATACTGTGACGCCATTCATTAATCACGATGATAAATCACCGCACAGAACAGCAAAAAAATCGAACACGTCAAATTTCCCTCACTTCTACGCGGTTATACTGTTTTACCCATAAAGGAGCAGTGGAATCGCTTCCGCAATCGCCCGTTCGGGCAGGTGAACGTCCTTTAGTTCATCCCGTTGCGGGAAAACAAAAATCTGGAGGAATGTCGTGCAAACTTTTCAAGCCGATCTTGCCGTAATAGGCGCTGGCGGGGCTGGATTACGCGCTGCAATTGCTGCGGCACAAGCCAATCCGAACGCTAAAATCGCATTGATTTCAAAAGTCTATCCGATGCGCAGCCACACGGTAGCCGCAGAAGGAGGATCCGCCGCCGTCGCGCAGGATCATGACAGCTTCGAATACCATTTCCACGACACGGTTGCAGGGGGCGACTGGCTTTGCGAACAGGATGTCGTTGATTACTTCGTGCACCATTGCCCAACGGAAATGACCCAGCTGGAACAGTGGGGATGCCCGTGGAGCCGCCGTCCGGACGGGAGCGTCAACGTCCGCCGCTTCGGTGGCATGAAGATCGAACGCACCTGGTTTGCCGCCGATAAGACCGGCTTCCACATGCTGCACACCCTGTTCCAGACCTCCCTCCAGTTCCCACAAATCCAGCGCTTTGACGAACATTTCGTTCTCGACATTCTGGTCGACGACGGTCATGCGCGCGGACTGGTGGCGATGAACATGATGGAAGGCACGCTTGTCCAGATCCGCGCTAAGGCGGTGGTGATGGCAACGGGCGGTGCGGGTCGCGTATACCGCTACAACACCAACGGCGGCATCGTCACCGGTGACGGTATGGGCATGGCACTCAGCCACGGCGTCCCGCTGCGTGATATGGAGTTCGTCCAGTATCACCCAACCGGCCTGCCGGGCTCCGGCATACTGATGACGGAAGGCTGCCGCGGTGAAGGCGGTATTCTGGTCAACAAAAACGGCTATCGCTATTTGCAGGATTACGGCATGGGTCCGGAAACCCCGCTTGGCGAGCCGAAAAACAAATACATGGAACTCGGCCCACGCGACAAAGTTTCTCAGGCTTTCTGGCACGAGTGGCGCAAAGGCAACACCATCTCAACGCCGCGCGGCGACGTGGTGCATCTCGACCTGCGTCATCTCGGCGAGAAGAAACTGCTGGAGCGTCTGCCGTTTATCTGCGAGCTGGCGAAAGCCTATGTGGGCGTCGATCCGGTGAAAGAGCCGATCCCGGTGCGTCCAACCGCGCACTACACCATGGGCGGTATCGAAACCGACCAGCAGTGCGAAACCCGCATCGAAGGGCTGTTTGCGGTGGGCGAGTGTTCCTCCGTCGGTCTGCACGGCGCAAACCGTCTGGGCTCGAACTCGCTGGCTGAGCTGGTGGTCTTTGGTCGCATGGCGGGCGAACGTGCGATGGAGCGTGCCGCAACGGCAGGTGAAGCTAACAGCGCGGCGCTGGATGCGCAGGTTGCAGACGTCGAAAAACGCCTGAAAGGCCTGGTGAACCAGGAAGGTAACGAAAACTGGTCGAAGATCCGCGACGAAATGGGGCTGTCGATGGAAGAAGGCTGCGGCATCTACCGTACGCCAGAGCTGATGCAGAAAACCGTCGACAAGCTGGCTGAGTTGCAGGAGCGCTTCAAACGCGTGCGCATCACCGACACCTCCAGCGTCTTCAATACCGATCTGCTTTATACCATTGAACTGGGCCACGGCCTGAACGTCGCAGAATGTATGGCCCATTCCGCCCTGGCGCGTAAAGAGTCCCGCGGCGCGCACCAGCGCCTGGATGAGGGCTGCACCGAACGTGACGACGTCAATTTCCTTAAACACACTCTCGCCTGGCGCGATGCGGATGGCACTACGCGACTGGACTACAGCGACGTGAAAATCACCACGCTGCCACCGGCGAAACGCGTGTACGGTGCAGAAGCAGAAGCCGCCGATAAGAAGGAGAAGGCGAATGGCTGAGATGCAAAAACTGAAAATTGAAGTGGTGCGCTACAATCCGGAAGTGGACGCCGCGCCGCACAGCGCTTTCTATGAAGTCCCTTACGACGAGCAAACCTCCCTGCTGGATGCGCTCGGCTATATCAAAGATAACCTGGCCCCAGACCTGAGCTACCGCTGGTCCTGCCGCATGGCAATTTGCGGCTCCTGCGGCATGATGGTCAACAAGGTGCCAAAGCTGGCGTGTAAAACCTTCCTGCGTGATTACACCAAAGGTATCAAGGTTGAAGCGCTGGGCAACTTCCCGATTGAGCGCGATCTGGTGGTCGACATGACCCACTTTATCGAAAGCCTCGAAGCGATTAAGCCGTACATCATCGGCAACCCGCGCACGCCGGATCAGGGGCCAAACACCCAGACGCCCGCGCAGATGGCGAAATACCATCAGTTCTCCGGCTGCATCAACTGCGGCCTGTGCTACGCCGCCTGTCCGCAGTTTGGCCTGAACCCTGAGTTTATCGGCCCGGCCGCCATTACCCTGGCGCACCGTTATAACGAAGACAGCCGGGACCACGGCAAAAAAGAACGTATGGCCCAGTTGAACAGCCAGAACGGGGTCTGGACCTGCACGTTTGTCGGTTACTGCTCCGAAGTCTGTCCGAAGCATGTCGACCCGGCCGCCGCCATTCAGCAGGGAAAGGTGGAAAGCTCGAAAGACTTTCTTATCGCTACCCTGAAACCACGCTAAGGAGTGCATGATGACGACTAAACGCAAAGCCTACGTGCGACCAATGCCGTCCACCTGGTGGAAAAAACTGCCGTTTTATCGCTTCTATATGCTGCGTGAAGGCACGGCTGTTCCCGCGGTCTGGTTCAGCCTCGAACTGCTGTACGGGGTTTATGCCCTCAAGCACGGCCCGGAAGCCTGGGCCAGTTTTGTGGGCTTCCTGCAAAACCCAATCATCGTTGTGCTGAACCTGATTGTGCTCGCCGCCGCGCTGCTTCATACCAAAACCTGGTTTGAACTGGCGCCAAAAGCAGCGAACATCATTGTAAAAGGCGAAAAAATGGGGCCAGAGCCGGTCATTAAAGGGCTCTGGGCAGTGACGGCAGTTGTCTCTGTGGTCATTCTGTTTGTCGCACTGTTCTGGTAAGGAGACTACTGTGATCAATCCAAATCCAAAACGTTCAGACGAGCCGGTCTTCTGGGGGCTGTTTGGCGCAGGCGGCATGTGGAGCGCCATTATTGCCCCGGTCATTATCCTGCTGGTCGGGATAATGCTGCCGCTGGGGCTGTTCCCGGGCGATGCGCTGAGCTATGAGCGCGTACTGGCCTTTGCGAGCAGCTTTATTGGCCGCGTGTTCATCTTCCTGATGATCGTCCTGCCGCTGTGGTGTGGTCTGCACCGTATCCACCATGCGATGCACGATCTGAAAATCCATGTGCCAAGCGGTAAATGGGTCTTCTACGGTCTGGCGACCATTCTGACGGTCGTCACGTTGATTGCCGTGGTCACCATCTGACTGAACAGGCCCGCCATCCGGCGGGCTTTTTACTTTTTCATCTTCTCCACCAGCCACCGGGAAAATTCGCGCATGGCTGGCGTTTCTGCCCGGGACTGCAATCGGGTCAGCCAGTAGCTGCCAAGCTCAATCTGCGTCGCAAAGGGCTGCACAATGCGCTCGCTGGCTAACAGATGGGTAAACATATCGACAGGCGCAATAGCAATACCCACCCCTGCCTGAGCGGCCTCCAGCATGGTCACGGACGAATCAAATACCATCACGCGGTGCGTTGGCGAAGGGGGATGCTCGCCGGCCGCCTGCATCCACGCGGTCCACTCGTCGCGTCGGTAGGAGCGCAGCAGCGTAAACCTGAGGATGTCGGCCGGACTGTGCAGACTGGCGGCGATATCAGGCGTACACAGCGGCGCGAGCGGCGCATGACAAAGAAATTCAGCCTCGGTACCGTGCCACGCCCCGCCACCGTAGCGGATCGTATAGTCAAGCCCTTCGGCAGCCGGATCAACGCGGTTGTTATGGGTGGAAAGCTGAAGATCGATGTGCGGATAGCCACGGCGAAAATCCTCCAGCTGCGAGAATAAGACCCCGGTGGCAAACGTACCCACCACGCCGATTTTCAGCTTCTCCTGCGCACGATGGTTAGCGAAGCGATCCAGCATTCCGGCTATACGATCGAACGAATCATTCAGCACCGGCAGTAAATTTTCGCCCTCGGTAGTCAACATCAGCCCGCGCGACACGCGAACGAACAGCTGACAGTTCAGGTGCTGCTCCAGCGTTTTCACATGCTGGCTAATAGCCGAATGCGTCACGTTCAGTTCAATGGCCGCATGCGTAAAGCTGAGATGTCTTGCGGCGGCCTCAAAAGCCCGAAGCGAATTGAGGGGGAGATAGCTTCGCGTCATGGTCGCTTCCGTTAGAAAAATTAACAGCTAATGCTAAATTTAACCGTTTGTCAGGCACAGTCAAATCCAACAGACTACGCCTGTCTGACGGGCCCGGACATCCCCTTGACTCGCTATTACGGAAGATTACTGATGATGAAAAAATCCCTTTGCTGCGCCCTGCTGCTCGGCATCTCTTGCTCTGCTCTCGCCACGCCAGTGTCAGAAAAACAGCTGGCGGAGGTGGTAGCGAATACGGTTACCCCGCTGATGAAAGCCCAGTCTGTTCCAGGCATGGCGGTGGCCGTTATTTATCAGGGAAAACCGCACTATTACACGTTTGGCAAGGCCGATATCGCGGCGAATAAACCCGTTACGCCTCAGACCCTGTTCGAGCTGGGTTCTATAAGTAAAACCTTCACCGGCGTTTTAGGTGGGGATGCCATTGCTCGCGGTGAAATTTCGCTGGACGATCCGGTGACCAGATACTGGCCACAGCTGACGGGCAAGCAGTGGCAGGGTATTCGTATGCTGGATCTCGCCACCTACACCGCTGGCGGCCTGCCGCTACAGGTACCGGATGAGGTCACGGATAACGCCTCCCTGCTGCGCTTTTATCAAAACTGGCAGCCGCAGTGGAAGCCTGGCACAACGCGTCTTTACGCCAACGCCAGCATCGGTCTTTTTGGTGCGCTGGCGGTCAAACCTTCTGGCATGCCCTATGAGCAGGCCATGACGACGCGGGTCCTTAAGCCGCTCAAGCTGGACCATACCTGGATTAACGTGCCGAAAGCGGAAGAGGCGCATTACGCCTGGGGCTATCGTGACGGTAAAGCGGTGCGCGTTTCGCCGGGTATGCTGGATGCACAAGCCTATGGCGTGAAAACCAACGTGCAGGATATGGCGAACTGGGTCATGGCAAACATGGCGCCGGAGAACGTTGCTGATGCCTCACTTAAGCAGGGCATCGCGCTGGCGCAGTCGCGCTACTGGCGTATCGGGTCAATGTATCAGGGTCTGGGCTGGGAGATGCTCAACTGGCCCGTGGAGGCCAACACGGTGGTCGAGGGCAGCGACAGTAAGGTAGCGCTGGCGCCGTTGCCCGTGGCAGAAGTGAATCCACCGGCTCCCCCGGTCAAAGCGTCCTGGGTCCATAAAACGGGCTCTACTGGCGGGTTTGGCAGCTACGTGGCCTTTATTCCTGAAAAGCAGATCGGTATTGTGATGCTCGCGAATACAAGCTATCCGAACCCGGCACGCGTTGAGGCGGCATACCATATCCTCGAGGCGCTACAGTAAAACATTGCCGGGTGGCGCTGCGCTTACCCGGCCTATACAACGCGTGAACTTTGTAGGCCGGGTAAGGCGAAGCCGCCACCCGGCAAAACACCCTACACAATCTCCCGCATTTTCCCTGCTGTCATCTACACTTAACAAAAAACAGTAAGGAAACTCCTATGCGCATTCTGCCTGTTATTGCCGCAGTAACAGCCGCGTTTTTAGTGGTTGCTTGCAGTTCCCCTACTCCTCCGCCTGGCGTCACGGTAGTCAGTAATTTCGACGCACAGCGCTTCCTCGGCAACTGGTATGAAATCGCCCGAATGGACCATCAGTTCGAACGGGGCTTAGAAAAAGTCACGGTCAGCTACAGCGCGATGGATGACGGCGGGATCCGGGTCATTAACCGCGGCTATAACCCGGATCGCCAGATGTGGCAGCAGTCAGTTGGTCAGGCCTATTTCACCGGCGCGTCTAACCGCGCGGCCATGAAAGTCTCTTTCATCGGCCCATTCTACGGCGGGTATAACGTCATTGCGCTGGACAGAGAGTACCGCCATGCGCTGGTGTGTGGGCCGGATCGCAACTATCTGTGGCTCCTCTCCCGCACGCCAACGATCTCGACGGAAATGAAACAGCAGATGCTGGACATAGCGACCCGGCAAGGGTTTGACGTGACGAAATTAATCTGGGTAAAACAGCTGCATTAGTGCGTACTGAGTTTTAACCCGATGATACCCGCGACGATTAACGCGAGGCTGGCGATGCGCGCCAGACTCGCAGACTCCCCCAGCAGCAGAATGCCGGTAATGGCAGCCCCTACCGCGCCAATTCCAGTCCAGACAGCGTAAGCCGTTCCGACTGGCAAGGTTCGCATCGCCCATGACAGCATGACGATACTGACAATCATTGCGGCGATAGTGATGACGCTGGGCGTCAGGCGGGTAAAACCGTGGGTATATTTCAGGCCAATTGCCCATACCACTTCGAGCAAACCGGCAATAACAAGAACGATCCAGGACATATCAGGCTCCTTAACTTAACGACAAGTTGGGGCCGTCCCCGATGAATGAAGCGCTTACGGGTCGTCCCGCAAGGCTGAGGTTGCGCCTTATATTTTGGTTAGCATGGAATTTTTTTTCAAACTTTTTCTGCTGAACACGTTAAGGCAAGAAATAGCCTCAGTAAGGCACGGAGTTCAGGCATTTATGACTCATCCGACTTCTCTATGATGATAGGCTTTCTGATGGCAGGAAGCCAAACCACTAGCCGACTGCGAAAATTATATGTTCAAAATTCTTTTGATTGACCGTTGTCACTTCACCCGCACGGGATTTGAAGCCTGGCTCAATCATTCAGACCTGTTTTCGGGTCATTTCGTCGTAACCGGGGTAAATAATCTTTTCCTCGCCAGAGAGCATATTCTGCAATGGAAACCTGCGCTGGTCATCGCTGATTTATCGGGCTTCCGGCAGGATTTACACCATTTTCAGCAGCTATCTTCCCTGCTTATTGCCAGCGAAACATTGCCTTTTATTATGCTGCAATCGGGGCAGGAGCAGGAGATGACAGATTATCTGGCGCAGTTCCCGATATGGTCTTCACTTTCCAAAAATACCGATCTGGAAAAACTGGCGGCGGTGATAAACGACGCGCTAACGACATGCGTAAGCGCGGAGCTTCCGGAAATGGCGGCACCGTTACTGACGCGTCAGGAAGAGAGAGTACTGACCCTGTGGATGGATGGTGCGAGCAACCAGAAAATTGCCAGCAATCTGCGCATTAACGGAAAAACGGTGTATACGTACAAACGCAATATCCGCATGAAGCTGCATATGGATACGCGTTACTCCCCGTTTTTATCGCTACAGGAAGTGGAAAATTGACGGTACGGTGAAGTTAGCTGCCGTACCGTCGCTTTCATTAGTTCTGAGCTTTAGTTGCTGCGCCAGAAATCGCGTTACCACCGTCGGAGATATCTTCCCCTACGCCACGGGTGGTGTTACATGCAGTCAGTACCGAAGAAAGCACCAGAACAGAAAAGATCGCTGCAATTGTTTTCTTAACCATAATATCTTCCTTTTATAGCCAAAGTTATTTTGTGTATAGCAACTTAAGAATAGACAAGATCTTGTCGTTTGACGGAAAAGGAAGAATTTTTAGGAAAATTAGACGGAATTAGCTGGCCGCATGGGAAATGATATGGCCGAGATCCTGAATATCTTCGCCCACGCCACGCGCGGTGTTGCAACCGGAGAGAATTGCGCTGGAGAACGCTAACAGAAGCAGAATTTTAACGGTACGTTTCATCTTCCCTGCCTGCAAAATCAGGCGCAGCGGGCGCTGCGCCTTTAATCATGACGTAAATTACTTCACGCGGGATACGTATTCGCCGGAGCGGGTATCCACTTTGATCACTTCACCGATCTGTACGAACAGTGGCACTTTAACCACCGCGCCGGTAGACAGGGTGGCAGGCTTGCCGCCAGTACCTGCGGTATCACCTTTCAGACCTGGATCGGTTTCAACGATTTCCAGCTCAACGAAGTTCGGAGGCGTAACCGCGATAGGCTGACCGTTCCACAGGGTAACGATGCACTCAGCCTGATCCAGCAGCCACTTGGCGTTGTCGCCAATCGCTTTCGCGTCCGCAGACAGCTGCTCGAAGGTTTCGTTGTTCATGAAGTGCCAGAACTCACCGTCGTTGTACAGGTAAGTCAGGTTCATATCGACAACATCAGCGCCTTCAGCGGAGTCAGTAGATTTGAAGGTTTTCTCAACACGGGTACCGGTCAGCAGGCGGCGCAGCTTAACGCGTGCGAATGCCTGGCCTTTACCTGGTTTAACGAATTCGCTGGCTTCAACCGCGTACGGTTCGCCGTCCATCATGATTTTAAGACCAGCACGAAAATCGTTGCTATAGTACGTTGCCATAAGGCCCTCTAAATTTGTTAACTGGTAGCTAAGCCACAAAATGGCGCATATTGTAACCCTAAACACCCCGTCCAGAGAAGATTGGTTATCGCAACTTGCCGATGTAATCACCAGTCCTGATGAATTGCTGCGTCTTTTAGACCTCGAACAGCACGAAGCGTTGCGTGCAGGTCGTGAGGCGAAGCGCCTTTTCGCCCTGCGCGTTCCCCGCGCGTTTGTTGCCCGAATGGAAAAGGGTAACCCTGAAGATCCATTATTAAAACAGACGCTTACCTCTCAGGATGAGTTTATTACCGCCCCCGGATACAGCACCGATCCGCTGGAAGAGCAAAACAGTGTCGTACCGGGTTTGCTGCATAAATACCGTAATCGCGCCCTGCTGCTGGTTAAGGGTGGTTGCGCGGTAAATTGCCGCTATTGCTTCCGTCGCCACTTCCCGTACGCCGAAAATCAGGGCAATAAACGCAACTGGCAGGTGGCACTGGACTACATCGCGGCGCACCCGGAGCTGGATGAAATCATCTTTTCCGGCGGCGACCCGCTGATGGCAAAAGATCATGAGCTGGACTGGCTGCTGACTCAGCTTGAGACCATCCCGCACATTAAGCGTCTGCGCATTCACAGCCGTTTACCGATCGTCATCCCGGCGCGTATCACCGACGCCCTGGTCACGCGCCTGGATCAGTCCCGTTTGCAGGTGCTGCTGGTGAACCATATCAACCACGCGAATGAAATTGACGCGGACTTTCGTGCGGCGATGGCGCGTATGCGAAAGGCAGGCGTGACGCTGCTCAACCAGAGCGTATTACTGCGCGGCGTGAACGACAGCGCCCGCGTGCTGGCCGATCTCAGCAATGCCTTATTTGATGCGGGCGTTATGCCCTATTACCTGCATGTTCTGGATCGCGTTCAGGGCGCGGCGCACTTCATGGTGACGGATGAAGAGGCCCGGAAGATTATGCGCGAGCTGTTAACGCTGATTTCAGGTTATATGGTGCCGAAGCTGGCACGTGAGATTGGCGGAGAGCCGAGTAAGACGCCGCTGGATTTGCAGCTGCGGCAGCAGTAAAAAGGCAGGTGGCGCTACGCTTACCTGCCCTGGAGATAAAGCGGCAGCGCCATCAAAAAGTTATATCAGTTCGGGCACTTATAGACCTGGCCGTTCATCTGGCTGGCGGTTGGCACAAAGCTGGACAGCATCCCCTGCGTCGGGCTGCTCACCCCGTAAATGACGTTGCCGCCCATTGCCGCAGCCTGATTACGCAGGGCATTGGCCGCACCGCGCATAGAGCCGCCCTCTTCGCCGTGCTGCCCCGACATCCAGTTGCTTTGCTCGCCAGTGGCGGTGCCTAACAGCTGGCATTCGCTGCCCGGCTTATCTTCCACAAAGCGAACGCTCTGGCCCGCTGCCGTCAGCTCATTGCTGGTGCTACAACCCGCCAGCAGCAATGCTGCACCTACAATCCCTGCACAGACTTTTATGCGCATGTTATTCCTCGTTTTCAATAAGCTGGACAGTAGTTGTCCGCGTGTAAACCTTATACTAAAAAGATGACCAAAAGAAAAATGCTGAGCATTTCTGCGAGCCAGATTCCGCTCGCACTCCTCCGACATCTTAAATGAATTCTGATAATAACCTTTGGGATATCGTGTTTTAGCCCCCGATCGTTTTTAGTGATGCGACGTACAACTTTTGTACGCGACTCAAAAAAGGGGGTTTCATGAGTGCATCATCCTCAGGAGAGGAAAAAGTAACCTGGGTGGGCTATCTGGCGTTCGTGCTCACCATCGTATTTTTCTCAGGTTTTTTCGCCAAAAGTACCGAATGGTGGCGCGTGCTGGATTTCACCGTGCTGAACGGCAGCTTTGGACCGGTGAACGGCGCGCTGACGTTTCGCGGTGAGGGCGGCACAGGAGCGAAAGACGGTTTTTTATTTGCCCTTGAACTGGCGCCCTCGGTCATTTTATCGCTCGGGATCATTGCCGTTACCGAGGGGCTGGGCGGGCTGCGCGCCGCACAACAGCTCATGACGCCCATTCTGCGCCCGCTGCTCGGCGTGCCGGGCATCTGCTCTCTGGCGCTTATCGCCAACCTGCAAAATACCGATGCAGCCGCAGGGATGACCAAAGAGTTGACTGACGAAGGGGCGATTACTGACCATGAACGCGCCATTTTCGCCACCTTCCAGACCAGCGGTAGCGCCATTATTACCAACTATTTTTCTTCTGGTGCCGCACTCTTTACCTTTATTACCGTCCCGGTGATCACGCCGCTTGCCGTCATTCTGGTGTTCAAATTTGTTGGCGCGAACTTCCTGCGACTGTGGATCGCCCACATGGAAGTTCGCCGCGTTCAGGAGGAAAGATGATCGCCCAGCCGCGTAAAAATATCATGGACCTGTTTATCGATGGCGCCCGCCGCGGCTTTACCATCGCCACCACCAGCCTGCTGCCGAACGTGGTCATGGCGTTTGTCATCATTCAGGCGCTCAAGGTAACCGGCCTGCTGGATATTGTCGGCAGGGTATGCGAGCCCATCATGGCCCTGTGGGGGCTTCCGGGTGCGGCGGCAACGGTTCTTCTGGCCTCGGTAATGAGCATGGGCGGCGGTGTGGGGGTCTGCGCCAGTCTGGTCGCTGCCGGCACGCTCAACGGTCACGATGCCACCATCCTGCTGCCTGCCATCTATCTGATGGGTAATCCGGTGCAAAACACGGGCCGTTGCCTTGGCACCGCAGGCGTCAATCCGAAGTATTATCCGCACATCATTACGGTCTGCGTCATTAACGCCCTGCTCTCAATGTGGGTGATGCAGCTACTCTTCTGAGGAGATAAAAATGGATTTTTCAGTGCTGGAACCGCATCTTTTCCGCAATGCGCAGCTTTACGCTCCCGAGGATCTTGGGCGTTGCGATCTGCTGATTGCCGGGGGAAAAATCGTCGCAGTCGAAAAAGCGGGCCACGCTACAACAAGGCCAGACTGTCCTGAAAGCGATCTCGCCGGAGCGGTGGTTTGCCCGGGTTTTATCGATCAGCATGTACACCTGATTGGCGGCGGCGGTGAAGCCGGTCCCCACACGCGGACGCCAGAGGTGCGATTGTCTGCGCTGGTGGCGGCTGGCATCACCTCCGTTGTTGGCCTGCTGGGCACCGACGGCGTGACCCGCCATCCCGAGTCGCTGCTGGCGAAAACGCGGGCGCTTGAGCATGAAGGGATCAGCGCATGGATGCTGACAGGCGCATATGGCCTGCCTTCTCCGACTATTACCGGCAGTATCGAAAAGGATGTGGCGCTGATTGATAAAATCATTGGCGTGAAATGCGCGATTTCTGACCATCGCTCTTCCGCTCCGGCAGATGACCAGCTCGCGAATATGGCCGCCCAGTCACGCGTCGGCGGACTGCTGGGCGCCAAAGCGGGGATATCCGTGTTTCACCTCGGCAATAGCCCGAAACTGCTCGAGCCGCTGCTTAGCATCCTGAATAACGCCGACGTGCCCCGTACGAAACTGCTGCCAACCCACGTCAACCGCGCCCAGGCACTGTTCCACGCCGCACTGGACTATGCCCGCGACGGGGGGTACATCGACATCACCACCAGCATCAGTGAGCCCATTGATGCCGCCACCGCCATCGCGACGGCCCGTGACGCGCAGGTGCCGTTTAACCGGCTCACGCTCAGCTCAGATGGCAACGGCAGCCAGCCGAATTTTGACGCAAACGGTAATCTTGTTGGCATTGGCGTGGCGGGTTTTGAGTCCCTGCTTGAGACGCTACAGCAGCTGGTCGGCCGATATCACCTGCCGCTGGAGGAGGCGCTTCTGCCGTTTACGCGTAACGTGGCGGAGTTTCTCGGTCTGGAGCATAAAGGGCGGATCGCGCCCGGATGCGATGCCGACTTCCTGGTGCTGACCGATGATCTTAAGATCCGTGAGGTCTGGGCGAAAGGCCGCCAGATGGTGAGTGGAGGCGTTGTGTGCGTGAAAGGCACGTTTGAGTAGAAGACAATAAAAAACCCCGGGCATTGCTGCCCGGGGTTCGTTCTGAGAGGTTCAGAACAACATGATTACATCATGCCGCCCATGCCACCCATGCCGCCCATACCACCAGCAGCACCTAAGTCAGGCGCGTCGCCTTTAGGCAAGTCGGTCACCATGCACTCGGTCGTGATCATCAGACCAGCTACAGATGCCGCGTATTGCAGTGCAGAACGGGTCACTTTAGTTGGATCCAGGATACCGAAGTCGATCATGTTGCCGTATTCTTCAGTTGCCGCGTTGTAACCGTAGTTACCTTCACCCGCTTTCACGTTGTTCGCAACCACAGACGGCTCTTCACCGGCGTTGGACACGATCTGACGCAGAGGAGCTTCCATCGCGCGCAGCGCAACTTTGATACCCACGTTCTGGTCTTCGTTCTGAGCAGTCAGGCCAGCCAGTTTAGCGGCTACACGCACCAGCGCGACACCACCACCAGCAACCACGCCTTCTTCTACCGCAGCACGGGTCGCGTGCAGGGCATCGTCAACGCGTGCTTTCTTCTCTTTCATTTCAACTTCGGTAGCCGCACCGACTTTGATTACCGCTACGCCGCCTGCCAGTTTCGCTACGCGCTCCTGGAGTTTTTCACGGTCGTAATCGGAAGTTGCTTCTTCGATCTGCTTACGGATCTGACCAACACGGCCCTGAATAGCAGCTTCTTCACCCACACCGTCGATGATGGTGGTGGTGTCTTTGTTGATCACAACGCGTTTCGCCTGGCCCAGGTCTTCCAGGGTCGCTTTTTCCAGCTCCATACCGATCTCTTCGGAGATCACGGTACCGCCAGTCAGGGTAGCGATATCCTGGAGCATCGCCTTACGACGATCGCCGAAGCCAGGTGCTTTAACCGCTGCCACTTTCACGATGCCACGCATGGTGTTAACCACCAGGGTCGCCAGCGCTTCGCCTTCAACGTCTTCAGCAATGATTACCAGCGGCTTGCCTGCTTTCGCAACGGCTTCCAGCACTGGCAGCATTTCGCGGATGTTGGAGATTTTCTTGTCAGCCAGCAGGATGAACGGGCTTTCCAGCTCAACAGCGCCAGTTTCTGGCTTGTTGATGAAGTATGGGGACAGGTAACCGCGGTCGAACTGCATACCTTCAACCACATCCAGTTCGTCTTCCAGACCAGTACCGTCTTCAACGGTGATCACGCCTTCTTTACCGACTTTATCCATCGCTTCAGCGATCAGTTTACCTACGGTTTCGTCGGAGTTAGCGGAGATAGTACCAACCTGAGCAATGGCTTTAGAGTCAGAGCACGGTACGGACAGCGCTTTCAGTTCTTCAACAGCAGAGGCGACAGCTTTGTCGATACCACGTTTCAGATCCATTGGGTTCATGCCCGCAGCAACGGCTTTCAGGCCTTCGGTGATGATCGCCTGCGCCAGTACGGTCGCAGTGGTGGTGCCGTCACCGGCAGCGTCGTTCGCTTTAGAGGCAACTTCTTTCACCATCTGTGCGCCCATGTTTTCGAACTTGTCTTCCAGCTCGATTTCACGTGCAACAGAAACACCATCTTTGGTGATGGTTGGCGCGCCGAAGGATTTGTCCAGCACTACGTTACGGCCTTTCGGGCCCAGAGTGACTTTCACTGCGTCTGCCAGTACGTTTACGCCGCGGAGCATTTTTACACGAGCGTCGTTACCGAATTTTACGTCTTTAGCTGCCATGTTCTTATTTCCTCAAATTCGTACAGTTTCGTGCGTTAATTACGCTTCAACAATTGCCAGAATGTCGCTCTCGGACATGATCAACACTTCTTCATTGTCGATCTTCTCGGATTTCACGCCGTAGCCATCGTTGAAAATGACGATGTCACCAACTTTAACGTCCAGTGGCTGCACAGTTCCGTTTTCCAGGATGCGGCCCTTACCGACAGCGATGATTTCGCCACGCGTTGATTTTGCTGCTGCTGAACCGGTCAGAACGATGCCGCCAGCAGACTTGGTTTCAACTTCTTTACGTTTGACGATCACACGATCATGTAACGGACGAATACTCATTGATAGCTCTCCTTTGAGAAAGTCATTATCAGTTATGGATGACGCCGGTCCGCATGCGGTTTTCCGGCTAGTGCCCTGAGAGATGGGGATAGCTTTTTACCCCTTCAAGGGGTAATCGAAAAAAAATTTGCGAAAGTGTTACCATCCACTCTCTTTTGATGGTCGCGGGACGAGGTAAATGAGTGGACTCAGGCAGGAGTTGGGGCTGGCGCAGGGCATTGGCTTACTCTCAACGTCTTTATTAGGCACGGGGGTATTTGCGGTTCCCGCGCTGGCGGCATTGGTTGCCGGCAATAACAGTCTTTGGGCATGGCCGGTGCTGATCGTGCTGGTGTTTCCGGTGGCGATTGTCTTTGCCATACTCGGGCGGCACTTCCCGAGCGCAGGCGGCGTAGCGCATTTTGTCGGCATGGCGTTTGGGCCGCGGATGGAGCGCGTCACCGGCTGGCTATTTTTGTCGGTGATACCCGTTGGCCTTCCGGCAGCCCTGCATATCGCAACCGGCTTCGGACAGGCGCTGTTTGGCTGGCACGATGAACAGCTGCTGCTGGCTGAACTCGGTACGCTGGCGATTGTCTGGTGGGTAGGCTCACGCGGGGCCAGCTCCAGCGCCAATCTGCAAACGCTGGTCGCCGTGTTAATTGTCGCGCTGATCGTCGCCATCTGGTTTGCGGGTGACATTACCGTGGCGGATATTCCTTTCCCCGCGATTAACGACATCGACCACGCACAGCTTTTCGCTGCACTATCCGTCATGTTCTGGTGTTTCGTCGGTCTGGAGGCGTTCGCTCATCTGGCATCCGAGTTTAAACAGCCCGAGCGTGATTTCCCCCGCGCCCTGATGATTGGCCTGCTGCTGGCGGGTACCGTGTACTGGGCCTGTACCGTACTGGTGCTGCACTTCAACGCGTTCGGTGAAGAGAAAGCTGCCGCCGCGTCGCTGCCGGGCATCGTGGTGCAGCTGTTTGGCGTTAAGGCCCTGTGGGTAGCCTGCGTGATTGGCTATCTCGCCTGCTTTGCCAGCCTCAACATCTATATTCAGAGCTTCGCCCGGCTGGTGTGGTCTCAGGCACTTTATAAACCGGATAGCCCCCTCTCACGCCTGTCAAAGCGTCAGCTTCCGGTGAATGCGCTGAATACCGTACTGGGCTGCTGCGTGGTGAGTTCCCTGGCCATTTATCTCCTCGACATCAACCTTGACGCGCTGATTGTCTACGCCAACGGTATTTTCATCATGATCTACCTGCTGTGCATGCTGGCGGGCTGTCGGTTGCTGAAAGGACGCTTTAAGGCGCTGGCGGCTGTCGGGTGTGTCCTGTGCCTGATGCTGCTGGCGATGGTGGGATGGAAGAGTGTGTACGCCATCGTCATGCTGGCGGGGCTGTGGGTGTTTTTACCGAAGCGGCAAAAGCCGCAGGCCCGGTGAGCGAGCGCCACCGGGCCACAAACTCACCGATCGTCTTTATGATCTAACCGGTCGCGCTGCTCATCCTTACGCTGATATTCCCCTTCAAAGGTATCCCCCGGGCCGGTGCTGAAACCACCGCCTGGCATACGGCTGAAACGCAGGTGCGGCAGCAGCTTCATGGTCAGATGCTTCTGCACCGGCGGCAACAGCAACAGCAGGCCGAGGAAGTCGGTGAAGAAACCAGGCAGGATCAGCAGCAGGCCAGCAATAATCAGCGACACGCTTTTGATCATCTCGGCTGCCGGGCTTTCGCCTGCGGCCATCTTCTGCTGCATTAACAGGAAATTTTTGAAACCCTGATTGCGCACCAGCGACATGCCGATGACGGAGGTGAAGATCACCAGGATCAGCGTCAGCAGGACGCCCAGCACATGGGCAACCTGGATGAAAATCGAAATCTCAATGTAAACATAAAGAAAGAAAGCAATAAATGGTATCCAGCGCACTGGCATCTCCTGTGTGGCAGGTGCCTTCGGGCCCCTGACTGAATGTGTTCGCGAAGCGCGTAGATAAGAAATGGTGACGGTTAGCCAAAATTCAATCGGTTTGCACGGATATTTTTTCTGGAAATATTAAAGCGGTGACATATTTCACAGATTAATAATTATCATGAAATCGGGTCGATAATAAGTGATCCAGCTTACGGCAATTCGCTATCATCAGCATATGATCTCGAACATCTGGCCGATTGAGGGAATAATCGTCGGTCATAAAATATTCAAAACCACATATATACTGTGTGTTTAGTACAATCCATCGGCAGCTTGAAAAGAAGGTTCACATGTTAAACAACATTCGTATCGAAGAAGATTTGTTGGGTACCAGGGAAGTTCCAGCGGATGCCTACTATGGTGTTCACACTCTGAGAGCGATTGAAAACTTCTACATCAGCAACAGCAAAATCAGCGACATCCCTGAATTTGTGCGTGGTATGGTGATGGTAAAAAAAGCCGCGGCTCTGGCGAACAAAGAGCTGCAAACCATTCCTAAAAGCGCTGCAAATGCGATTATCGCCGCGTGCGATGAGGTGCTGAACAACGGCAAATGCATGGATCAGTTCCCGGTCGACGTCTATCAGGGCGGCGCGGGCACCTCCGTCAACATGAACACCAACGAAGTGCTGGCAAACATCGGCCTGGAGCTGATGGGTCATCAGAAAGGTGAATACCAGTACCTGAACCCGAACGACCACGTTAACAAATGTCAGTCCACCAACGACGCCTACCCAACCGGCTTCCGCATCGCGGTGTATGCCTCTATCGTCAAACTGGTCGACGCGATTAATCAGCTGGGCGATGGCTTCCAGCGTAAAGCCGTTGAGTTCCAGGACATCCTGAAAATGGGCCGTACCCAGTTGCAGGACGCGGTGCCAATGACCCTCGGACAGGAATTCCACGCGTTTAACGTGCTGCTGAATGAAGAGACCAAAAACCTGCTGCGCACGTCCGAACTGCTGCTGGAAGTGAACCTGGGCGCAACCGCCATCGGTACACGCCTGAACACGCCAGATGGCTATCAGCAGCTGGCGGTACAGAAGCTGGCTGAAGTGTCCAACTTGCCGGTTGTGCCTGCGGAAGACCTGATTGAAGCTACCTCAGACTGCGGCGCCTACGTGATGGTGCACAGCGCACTGAAACGTCTGGCGGTGAAACTGTCCAAAATCTGTAACGACCTGCGCCTGCTCTCCTCCGGTCCGCGCGCTGGCCTGAATGAAATCAACCTGCCAGAGTTGCAGGCGGGTTCATCCATCATGCCAGCTAAAGTGAACCCGGTGGTGCCAGAGGTGGTGAACCAGGTTTGCTTCAAGGTTATTGGTAACGATACGACCGTCACCATGGCCTCGGAAGCCGGTCAGCTCCAGCTGAACGTGATGGAGCCGGTGATTGGCCAGGCGATGTTTGAATCTATCCATATTCTGACCAACGCCTGCTACAACCTGCTGGAAAAATGCATCAACGGCATCACCGCGAATAAAGAAGTGTGTGAAGGCTACGTCTATAACTCCATCGGCATCGTCACCTACCTCAACCCGTTCATCGGCCACCACAACGGCGATATCGTCGGGAAGATTTGTGCCGAAACCGGTAAGAGCGTGCGTGAGGTGGTTCTCGAGCGAGGATTGTTGACCGAAGCCGAACTGGACGATATCTTCTCCGCCCAGAACCTGATGCACCCGGCATATAAAGCGAAACGATATACCGATGAAAGCGAACAGTAACCGTTCAGGCTAAGCTTCCGAAAGGCACGTCACTTGTGACGTGCCTTTTTTCTTTATGGGCGTTACCAAAACACAACAATTCAATATCAACTTGTTAATGAGCAAGGCAGGTCTTTATGTTTGGAGCAGAACTCGTCATCGTCCTGTTGGCGATTTATTTGGGCGCACGACTCGGGGGTATCGGCATCGGTTTTGCTGGCGGTCTCGGAGTGCTTGTACTTACCCTGATCTTTCAGATTAAACCCGGCGCAATCCCTTTTGACGTTATCGAAATCATCATGGCGGTTATTGCTGCTATCGCGGCTATGCAGGTCGCAGGCGGTATGGACTACCTGGTGAGCCTGGCGGAGCGAATGCTGCGTCGCCATCCGAAATACATCACCTTCCTTGCCCCACTGGTGACCTGGTTTATGACCATTCTCGCCGGTACCGGCCACACCGCTTTCTCCACGCTGCCGGTAATCACCGAAGTGGCGAAAGAGCAGGGTATTCGCCCGTCTCGCCCTCTTTCTATTGCCGTGGTCGCCTCCCAGATTGCGATTACCGCCTCGCCCATTTCCGCGGCGGTGGTCTTCTTCGCGGGTATCCTTGAGCCGATGGGCGTAAGTTACCTGACGCTGCTGGCAATCTGTATTCCGGTCACGCTGATTGCGGTAATGATCACTGCCGTACTGTGTAACTTCCTTGGCGCCGAGCTGAAAGACGATCCGGTTTACCAGGAGCGTCTGGCAAAAGGTGAAGTGAGCCTGCGCGGTAGCCAGGTCTTCGAGCTGAAGCCGCATGCAAAACGCTCCGTGCTGCTGTTCCTGATTGGTATCGTCGCCGTGATGTTCTACGCCACCGCCATCAGCGATACGGTAGGTCTGATCCAGAACCCGGTTCTGCCGCGTAACGAAGCCATTGTGGTGTTTATGCTGACCATCGCGACGCTGATCAGCATCACCTGTAAAATCGACACCAGCGAAGTGCTGAACGCCAGCACCTTCAAATCCGGTATGAGCGCCTGCGTGTGCGTGCTGGGCGTGGCGTGGCTCGGCGATACCTTTGTGAAAGCGCACATCAGCGATATCCAGACCGTTGCAGGCGACCTGCTGCACAACTATCCGTGGCTGCTGGCAGTAGTGCTGTTCTTTGCCGCGACGCTGCTGTACTCCCAGGCTGCGACCACCAAAGCGCTGATGCCTGCGGCACTGATGCTGGGCGTAACGCCGCTGACGGCGATTGCCTCTTTTGCAGCGGTTTCCGCCCTGTTCGTTCTGCCCACCTACCCAACCCTGCTGGCCGCGGTTGAGATGGATGACACCGGCTCAACCCGTATTGGTAAATACGTGTTTAACCACGCGTTCCTGATCCCGGGCGTGGTGGCGATTACGCTCTGCGTGATCCTCGGCTTTATCATCGGCGGCATTGTGCTGTAAACGATTAGCCGTTGTAAAAATAGTTAAAATCGGGCCGCTCTGCGGCCCGTTTCATTAATGACCAACCGCCTTGCGTGATATAGTGAAGACTTTCGTGATGAGGAGGTCGACTTGTGAACACGCCTGATGCTGTTGTTGTACTGTGCACCGCCCCTGATGAAGCTTCTGCCCAGGATCTGGCCGCCAAAGTGTTGGCCGAAAAACTGGCTGCCTGTGTCACACTTCTTCCCGGCGCCACCTCCCTTTATTACTGGGAAGGCAAGCTGGAGCAAGAGTACGAAGTCCAGATGTTGCTCAAAACCAACCTGACAAACCAGCAGGCGCTCCTCGACTGCCTCAAGTCTCATCATCCATACCAAACCCCGGAGCTGCTGGTTCTGCCAGTGGTCCACGGCGATAACGATTATCTCTCATGGCTCAACGCTTCATTACGCTGATCCTGCTGCTGTGCAGCACGTCAGCTTTTGCCGGATTGTTTGACGCACCCGGCCGTTCGAACTTTATTCCTGCCGACCAGGCGTTCGTTTTCGACTTTCAGCAAAACCAGCACGATCTCAGTCTCACCTGGCAGGTGAAAGAGGGTTACTACCTCTATCGCAAGCAGGTCAGCATCACGCCGGCAAAGGCGAACGTCGGCGCATTGCAGATGCCCGCTGGCGAGTGGCACGAGGACGAGTTCTACGGTAAGAGTGAAATTTATCGTCAGCGCTTAAGCGTGCCCGTCACGGTGAATCAGGCGGATAAAGGCGCTACCCTGACGGTGACGTATCAGGGCTGCGCCGATGCGGGCTTCTGCTATCCCCCTGAAACAAAGGTCGTTCCGCTTAGCGAAGTGAAAGCGGCGGCCTCCCCTCTCCCCTCAGGGGAGAGGGCCAGGGTGAGGGGTGAAGGCGAAACCGCTTCAGACCTTCCGTTCTCAGCGCTTTGGGCGTTATTGATTGGTATCGGCATCGCCTTTACGCCCTGCGTACTGCCCATGTACCCGCTTATCTCTGGCATCGTGCTGGGCGGTAAACAACGCCTTTCCACTGCCCGCGCGCTGTTGCTGGCCTTTATCTATGTGCAGGGCATGGCGTTAACCTATACGGCGCTCGGCCTCGTGGTCGCCGCTGCCGGGTTGCAGTTCCAGGCCGCCCTTCAGCACCCTTATGTGCTTATCGGTCTGTCAGCGGTGTTTATTCTGCTGGCGCTGTCGATGTTTGGCCTGTTCACCCTGCAACTGCCTTCTTCCCTGCAAACGCGTCTGACGCTAATGAGCAACCGTCAGCAGGGTGGCTCTGCGGGCGGCGTGTTCGCCATGGGTGCCATCGCCGGGCTGATTTGCTCCCCCTGCACCACCGCGCCGCTGAGCGCCATCCTGTTATATATTGCCCAGAGCGGCAACCTGTGGCTCGGCGCCGGCACGCTGTACCTCTACGCGCTCGGCATGGGCCTGCCGCTGATCCTGGTGACGGTGTTTGGCAATCGTCTGTTGCCGAAGAGCGGACCGTGGATGGAGACGGTGAAAACCACGTTTGGTTTTGTCATTCTGGCGCTACCGGTATTCCTGCTGGAGCGCATCATTGGTGATGTGTGGGGTACACGTCTGTGGGCGATGCTCGGCGTGGCCTTCTTCAGTTGGGCGTTTATCGTGAGTCTGGGGGCGAAGAAACCGTGGATGCGCCTGCTACAGATCCTTCTGCTGGCGGCCGCGCTGGTGAGCGTCCGTCCACTACAGGACTGGGCGTTTGGCACCCCGGCAGGTCAAACGCAGGCTCATCTGAATTTTATACAGATTAAGAACGTGGATGACCTTAACCGCGCCCTGGCGCAGGCGAAAGGCAAACCGGTCATGCTCGATCTCTACGCCGACTGGTGCGTGGCCTGCAAAGAGTTTGAAAAATACACCTTCAGCGATCCGCAGGTACAACATGCGCTGAGCGATACCGTTCTGCTCCAGGCGAACGTTACCGCCAACAGCGCGCAGGATAAGGCTCTACTGAAGCAACTTAATGTGCTCGGGCTGCCTACCATCCTGTTCTTCAATGAACAGGGGGAAGAACAGCTGACGCAGCGTGTAACCGGGTTTATGGACGCGACGGCATTCAACGCGCATTTGCGCAATCGCCAACCGTAAACAACACTTTAGACGGGACAAACCGTTGGGAATAGCGGAGGAGATAACCGTGCAACGCGAAGACGTACTGGGACAAGCCCTGCAATTGCTTGAGATTCAAGGGATCGCCAGCACCACGCTTGAGATGGTCGCCGACCGTATCGATTACCCTCTGGATGAACTTAAGCGCTTCTGGCCGGATAAAGAGGCGCTGCTGTATGATGCCCTGCGCTATCTCAGCCAGCAGGTGGATATCTGGCGCAGGCAGCTGATGCTGAATGAAGAGCTGACCACCGAGCAAAAGCTGCTGGCGCGCTATACCGCACTGACGGAGTGTGTAACCAACAACCGTTACCCAGGCTGTCTGTTTATCGCCGCCTGCACCTACTATCCGGATCCCGGACACCCCATCCATCAACTGGCAGATCAGCAAAAACGTGCCGCGCACGAGTTCACACACGAGCTGCTGACCACACTTGAAGTGGATGATCCGGCAATGGTCGCGAAGCAGATGGAGCTGGTGCTGGAAGGTTGCCTGAGCCGCATGCTGGTGAACCGTAGCCAGGCGGATGTGGATACGGCGCACCGTCTGGCGGAAGATATTTTGCGGTTTGCGCAGTGTCGTATGGGTGGTGCTCTGACCTAAGCCAGCATTCCCGTCCAGGCGGAAATAAACAAGCACAGCGCCATCGCGCGCTGAAATCGCACCATCGCCACGGTGGTGCGGAAAATCCGGTTCACCGCCTTCCCCAGCCACGCCCAGCACAACAAACAAGCCACGGAGATCGCCAGAAACCATAGCGCCATCAGCGCAACATCCCGAAATGCATGGTCGCTTGCCGGAGCAAACAGGCTGACAACTGCCAGCGCCATCATCCACGTTTTTGGGTTTACAACCTGTAATAACGCCGCCGCCCGCGCGGTAAACCGGACATGGCGTCTGGAGGAGAGACTCGCGGCCGGGGCGCTAAACAGCTGCCAGCTCATCCAGGAAAGCCACAGCACGCCCGCCCAGCTCATTACCTGACGTATCAGCGGATACTGGCGTAACACTTCTCCTGCCCCAGCACCTGAAACCAGAACAATAGCGCTGGCGGCAATACACCCGCCCAGGATCGCAGGAACCGTATTTTTTACGCCAAAGTGCTGACTGTTAGCCAGTACCAGAATATTGGTTGGCCCCGGTGTAATCGAGGCGACAAATGCAAACAGCAGGAAGGGTAATAAATTCACAGGTGACTCCTTTTTTATTAGAGCCACGAATGTGCCGTTATTTTCTGGAAACGTCTGGAAGGTTTGTGCACAACCGACGGTAGTGTGCCGGAGAAATACGGTATGCCCGCTGGAACCAGCGACCAAGATGGCTTTGATCGGCAAAACCCACTACCGCCGCAACATCAACAGGCAGTTCCCCACACGCCAGCATCTGTCGGGCCTTTGCCAGGCGCAGCTGGATAAGCCAGGCGTGCGGTGCCAGGTGAAATTCGCGCTTAAAACAGCGGGTGAGCGTAAAGCGGTCCGTACCCGTCTCACGGGCAAGGTCTGACAGCCCCACGTTCTCGCCGATATGCGCATAGAGATAGTCGCGGGCACGATGCGCCACGGCGGAGCTTTGTAACTGAGACGGGAGTTTCTTACGCCAGTGGCAGTGGGCAGTGATCTGAGAGAGCAGGTTATCCATTGTGCTCTGTTGAACGATCTTCATTTCATCGTTATGCAACGAGGCAAATGTATCACCGATAGCGCGCACCAACTGAGGCTCTCGCGTCAGCGTTTGGGCAAAGTGGAGGGTGTAGCTCCCGGGAGTAGAGTCGTACAGCCCTTGAAGCGTACGGGTGAGCCAGTGTTCATCCAGATAAAAGGTCAGATAAGTAAAGCCCCCCTCTATCGGCGCATCACCGTCATGGATCTCCCCGGGCTCAAGTAAAAAAGCATCGCCCGGCTGGCTACGGTGGCGTTCACGGCGACAGTGGAACTGCTGGGTGCCGGAAAGGGTTATTCCGACCAGATAGCTATCATGCCAGTGGGGATCAAAGGCATGTCCTTCGAAATGCGCCTTAATTGTCTCAATACCTGTTTCTGCATGCTGACGCAGCTCAAGCCAGTCGTTTGCCATACTGCCCTCCTCTTACCGTCAGCATTGTCACATCTTGCCTGAACTGTCTGGAAGATTTGTGCAATTCCAGGGCACAAACGGACAGATTGCCGCAAACTTAAGCAGTTGAACAGCTTTTCCCGAAATAATGTTGACGATCGCGCGCGATTGCGGTTTAATGCGCTCCGTTGCCCGGATAGCTCAGTCGGTAGAGCAGGGGATTGAAAATCCCCGTGTCCTTGGTTCGATTCCGAGTCCGGGCACCACTATTTAAAGAACCCAGCCTATGGCTGGGTTTTTGCTTTTCTGTATCCGCTACGCATTGAATTTTCCCTTCTGTCAGGTAATAGTGATTTTTTTCCCTGACAATGAAAATGATATGACCTTATCTGCTTTAAAAGTCGGGTCACTGCTCCTGCTGATGATCCTGTTTTATACCGGCCTGTTCACGAGCGATCGTGTCACCTGGCTGATGGAGGTGACGCCCGTCATTATCATCATCCCACTTCTGCTTGCCACGCACCGGCGATACCCCCTCACTCCCCTTCTCTATACCCTGGTTTTCTTCCACGCCATCATTCTGATGGTTGGTGGTATGTACACCTATGCAAAGGTTCCGGTTGGTTTTGAGGTTCAGGAGATGCTCGGGCTTAGCCGAAATCCGTATGACAAGCTCGGTCACTTCTTCCAGGGGCTGGTTCCCGCCCTGGCAGCGCGAGAAATTCTGCTGCGCGGTGGGTATGTTCGTGGACATAAGATGACGGGATTTCTGGTGTGCTGTGTTGCTCTGGCCATTAGCGCCACCTATGAACTCATTGAGTGGTGGGCAGCTTTGGCTATGGGACAGGGTGCGGATGATTTTCTGGGGACGCAGGGCGATCCATGGGATACCCAGTCTGATATGTTTTGCGCGCTGCTTGGTGCGTTAACGACGGTGCTGATCCTTGGGCGTTTCCATCAGCGGCAATTGCTTCGTTTTAATGTTTGTCAGGGATAGTACGCTCTGAGTTGCCGGGTGGCGGCTTCGCCTTACCCGGCCTGCCGTTTTTCAGTAAACAAACGCAAAAAGGCCATCCTTCCGGATGGCCTCTTCACTTGTTTGATGCCTGGCAGTTCCCTACTCTCACATGGGGAGACCCCACACTACCATCGGCGCTACGGCGTTTCACTTCTGAGTTCGGCATGGGGTCAGGTGGGACCACCGCGCTAAAGCCGCCAGGCAAATTCTGTTAATCTGTATCAGGCTGAAAATATCGTGTCTGTCTCTTCGCCAAAACACCTTCGGCGTTGTAAGGTTAAGCCTCACGGTTCATTAGTATCGGTTAGCTCAACGCATCGCTGCGCTTACACACCCGACCTATCAACGTCGTCGTCTTCAACGTTCCTTCAGGAGACTTAAAGTCTCAGGGAGAACTCATCTCGGGGCAAGTTTCGTGCTTAGATGCTTTCAGCACTTATCTCTTCCGCATTTAGCTACCGGGCAGTGCCATTGGCATGACAACCCGAACACCAGTGATGCGTCCACTCCGGTCCTCTCGTACTAGGAGCAGCCCCCCTCAATTCTCCAGCGCCCACGGCAGATAGGGACCGAACTGTCTCACGACGTTCTAAACCCAGCTCGCGTACCACTTTAAATGGCGAACAGCCA